>QFCD01000128.1_pt1 | contig 195204 bp, 174 predicted proteins | sample 5346081 | NCBI WGS metagenome assembly QFCD01 (sample SAMN09062251, study PRJNA434731) | Human gut metagenome, whole genome shotgun sequencing project. | isolation source: stool timepoint A gemcode assembly | host: Homo sapiens | collected 2015 | reverse complement strand
GAATAAATATATTTCACTTATAATTAGAAACATAGCGATAAAAGTATTAAATTTATAGTGCTGAATTATAACATTTAAACGATTACCACTATGTTTCCAGAGTCTAAAGTTACAGAGATTTATTGTATGGCCGATGATTTTTGCAAGGAATTTACATTGCAACAGGAAAAATATATGATTAAGGATATGAAGACCATGCATCGTAACAAACCCAACCGTATGAGTGATGCAGAGATTATGGTTATTCTAATCCTGTTTCACTCCGGTGGTTTCCGTTGTTTCAAGCATTACTACAAGGAGTATGTCTGTAAACATCTGAAACACCTTTTTCCTCGTCAGGTTTCTTATAACCGTTTTGTGGAACTGGAGAAGGAAGTATTGCTTCCCATGACCATATTCATCAAAAGAGTACTGCTGGGAACTTGTACCGGCATCAGTTTCGTTGATTCCACTCCCTTATGTGTATGTCGTAACCAAAGAATCTTGATTCATAAGACATTTGAAGGGCTTGCCGAGCGTGGAAGATGTTCTATGGGATGGTTCTTCGGATTCAAGCTGCATCTGATAATCAATGACAAGGGTGAAATCCTCAATTTCATGTTCACGCCTGGAAACGTGGATGACCGGGAACCGTTGAAACAGGGTAGGTTTCTGGAAAACATCAAAGGAAAACTATGTGCAGACAAGGGATATATAGGTCAGGCTCTGTTTGAAAACCTTTTCCTTAATGGCATACAACTTGTTACTAAAGTTAAAAATAATATGAGGAACTCACTGATGAGTATTGCCGACAAGATTTTGCTAAGAAAAAGAGCCTTGATTGAAACGGTCAATGACGAACTGAAGAACATCGCACAGATTGAACACTCAAGACATCGTTCATTCAGTAACTTTATAGCCAACTCCTTGTCGGCTATCGCGGCATACTGCTTTTTTGAAAAGAAGCCCGCCATTGACGTAAAGTTTGTCAATGACGGACAACTTGCTATTTTTTGATTTTATTTCGAACTCACGTTAGTTACAAAGATAAGTCTTTTGTGGTTAAAACTTTAATTCGGGTAAGCTGTTTATTGCTTCCTCTTTCAATTTATCCACCGCACGGGTGTATTTCTCCGTATGCTTCAATCCGCTATGCCCTAAAAGGCTGGCTACGGTTTTGATATTTGCCCCATTGTTCAAAATGTTCACGGCAAACGAATGCCGAGCAAGGTGCCAGCTTATATGTTTGTCTATCCCAGCTCTCTTTACCCAACGCTTTACAGATTTACAGCAGCTTTCGTATGTAGACAAATCGAATATTAAACAGTTCTTATCTGTCGGAGCTTCACCAATGATAGACAATAGACCGTCATTCAAAGGAATAACCACACCACTACTGGCAGAATGTTCCTTGGCCTTGCTTTGCTCGAACTTCAATAATCGGTTAGCATAATCCACATTTTTAAAAGTAAGATCTTTTACATTGCAGAAGCGCAGACCGCAATATAGGCAAAAGATAAACGCTTGTCTGACTGTAGGGTTTTCGTTGTCATAATGACAAGCCATCAGCTTTTGTACTTCTTCGGGCGAAAGCACATCTTTCCGAAGCATCTGACTATCCACTTTGCAGGTAATATCTTTACAAGGGTCTTTCGATTCTTCCAAAGGAGAATTTCGCTTATGTGGTGTTACGGCTGATGTTGGCGGACATTCTTACATGAACTATCTGAAAGTTCCTGCTAAGGTGGATGAACTTTGTGCGATTCTGCAAGAGAAGCAAAAGACCGTGGGAGCATTTCGGGAACAATATGAATTGAGTTTTAATGCCCACCTTAATTTAGTAACCATACATCCGTGGGTGGATGGCAACGGCAGAACAGTTCGATTACTGATGAACTACATCCAGTTTTGTTATCACCTTTTTCCTACTAAGATATTCAAAGAGGATAGGGAAGAATATATCCTTTCTCTACGCCAATGTCAGGACGAAGAAACCAACCAGCCGTTTTTGTCGTTTATGGCAGGGCAGTTGAAGAAATCGCTTTCTTTGGAGATTGAAAGGTTTAAAGTTTCGCAAAAGAAAGTGTTCAGTTTTATGTTTTAAGTATCATATAAATGGAGACACCAGTGTTGATAATAGCAGCTGTTCTGTTTGTATTGGGAATGCTCGTAAGGAAATATCCCAACCTCATAGCGGGCTATAACACAATGACTGCTGAGCAAAAAAAGAATGTGGATGTCAAAGGACTGTCTAACTTCATGCGTCGCTCGCTTTGCGTGATTGCTGTGCTTATGATTGTGTCATATTTCGTAATGGTTGCAAGGTCAGTAAACGAAAAAGCGGTGTCAGTTGTGTCGACAATGCTTATACCAATCATCGGTTCAATATATATGGTGGTAAAGGCGCAGCGATACGATAGAAACGGTAAATGAATAAAACGGGAATCGGGTCGGTATGGGAAATCTGATATTCGTCTTTTGAGATAAAAGGAACGACGGCATACCTGTCCTTCCGCCTGCAAGGGTGTAAATCAAGCATTGGGTTTATACCTTTTTTTACGTTCCAAAAATCAACTACAGGTTTAGTCTTTACTATGGGTAAACCTATTCACTCCCTTCTTTATATGTATTATATCTCCTCTTTTTTAGCTCCTGTAATCAAAACTACTCTACAGGGTAGTGGAGAAGTCTTCGGAAGTGTGGAACTTTGCTGCAGAAATCAAAAAAACATCGTACAATGAAAAATGTATTTTATATTGTAACAGTAATTTTCTTGACTGTCATAGGTTTGACAGTTAATGCAAAGCCACGTTGTCAAGGTTTCAACAATTACGACAACAAAGTAACCATCGTTTTCACGGACAATCAAGCCAAAGACAAATACACGGTTTCTGATGTAAAACTCATTCCGTCATCATGGAGTGAAAAAGAATATCCGGCAACATCCGTAGAAGTAACAGTAAAAAAGGGGGTGGCCACTGTCACACTCACATTTCCTCATGTCACGCAATTCTCAAATCCCCAAGTGACGCTCCGGATAAATGGAAAGAAAAGCAAATTCAAAGTGTGCCAATAGGATATATCAATGAAAAAGATGAAAATGTATTTGATCATGCTTGTCGTGAGCATGTTGCTGCCGATGAGAGTGTCGGCACAAACCGTGAAGGGGAAACTTGTAGATGAAAGTAACCATCCGTTGCCATATGCCAATGTGGTGCTGCTGTCTCTGCCGGATTCGGCATTTGTAAGTGGAACCATCAGTGGTGAAGATGGTTTGTTTAAGCTGGAAGCTACATCGGTAAACCAGATAGTGAAAATATCCTCTATCGGATATAAGACAGTGTATAAACCGACTACTCCTGCCAATATGGGTATCGTGCAGCTCGTATCGGATGCACGGATGCTTGGAGAAGTGGTAGTAAAAGCCAATTTGCCTGTGACACGCATAAAGAATGATGCTCTGGAAACCAATGTGCAGGGTACAGTTCTCTCGAAAGCCGGAACAGCTGAAGATGTATTGGCGCATATACCCGGTTTACAAAAAAAGGCTGATGGATTTGAGGTGTTGGGTAAAGGTTCACCGCTTATCTATATCAACGGTAGAAAATTACGTGATATCGCTGAACTGGACCAACTGACATCGGAGAAAATTAAAAGCGTAGAAGTTGTTCGTAATCCCGGTGCCCGTTATGATGCAACGGTAGGGGCAGTTGTTCGTATCCGTACTGTCAAACGACAAGGAGATGGATTTGGAGTGAGTTTGCGAAGTTCCTATGATCAATCTCAAAATTCAGACTTTGTAGAGCAAGCCGATGTAAACTATCGGCATAACGGTCTTGATGTTTTCGCTATGGTCCGTTTTGATAAAACTACCTCCTTGCAAAACGATATTCTGGAGCAAACGGCCTTTACCGATACCATATGGACGCAAAAGAATTATCAGCACTCTAATACCGATTCTCGCAGTATAGACGGACGCATCGGATTCAATTATGATTTTAATGAGTATCATTCCATAGGTGTACGTTATGATTTGAGCAATGCCCTGCATACAGATATGTTTACCGCCTTCGATAGCGAGATTCAGGCAGATGGATTGCCTTACGATATTTTATATAGTACCATTGCTGCCGATGCAAAATCACAACCGGAACATCAGCTTAATATTTACTATGCAGGACAAATAGGCAAAGGAGAACTTACCTGGGATGCAGACTATTACAACAATACATACACGCAATATACCATTAATATGGAGAATAGTCAGGACCATGAAGACCGTACTGTCACTTCTGATAACAGGGTGGAAAATCAACTTACTGCCACCAAAGTTTCATACACTCATCCCTTATGGGGAGGAAGTATCTCTGTGGGAGGAGAATATACCTATACCAACCGGCATGATGATTATGTAAATCAGGAAGGATATGTACCTACAACCTATACCCGCATCCGTGAACAGAATCTTGCCGGCTATGCACAGTACAGCCATCCTTTACCATTCGGTCAGGCAAACATTGGCTTGCGATATGAGCATGTGGATTTTGATTATTTTGAAAATGCTACATTTGTACCCGGACAAAGCCGTGTATATGATAATATCTTTCCAAATATTTCTGTGAACGGGCAATTGGGGAAAGTACAATTCCAAGTCAGCTATGCTGCAAAAACACAGCGTCCCAACTACAGTCAGTTAAGAAATAATATCACTTATGCCAATAGGTTTACATGGCAAACGGGAAATCCACTCCTAAAACCAAGTGTTACGCATGATATAACCGCTGTTGGTGTATGGCGGTTCTTTCAGGCAATGGTAAGCTACAAAGTGCTTCGGGACTATATCCTTTATTGGGGAACACAGGTGGAAAATCAGTCGGCTACTACTTTAATAAACTATATCAATCACGACCGTTTACCGAGTCTGACAGTAATGCTGGCAGCTTCGCCTACTATTGGTATATGGAATCTTAATGCCAGCGCAATTGTGATGAAGCAGTGGTTCTCGTTGGATGCCGCCGGTCAGAGAAGGACCTATAACAATCCACTTTTTGTAGGTTCCTTAAACAATACTTTTACTCTTCCTGCAGGATTCCTTCTCTCTGCTGATTTTAATTATCAAAGTCGTGGTCAGGTTCAGAATATCACCCTTAAACGTCCACAATATACTTTGAACATAGGCTTACGCAAATCCCTTTTTAATGATGCCCTAAGTATAGAAGCGCGTGCAAATGACTTGTTGTTAGGTTGTAAGCAGGAAGCACTTCTTTATATGGAGAGTGCACAAATGAAGGATTTGTCTTGGAGTGATACACGCTCGTTCAGTCTTACAGTGCGCTACAAGTTTAATGCAGCCAAAAGCAAGTATAAAGGTACGGGAGCAGGACAGGATACAATAAACCGTATGTAAATTATGACAGCATCAATTTCCTATATAAATCTCTCATGGGCAGTTGTGGGCATCATCGACAAGGACGTCCGCAACGGCCTTCAATCCATGAAGCGTCCGGACGAACCGATAGAAGTTACCATCGAAAGGTATGTAATCGGTTATCTGGTCTTCTGGCATATTGCCTTTATTGATAAAGAAAAGATGAACAGATGTAACGATGAAAAGGTCATCGAACTTGGACGGAAGAAAATGGAGGAATACATATTCTCACATCCTCCTATAGCTACTTTGCCAAAGTTCTACATTGTGTTCCTAAATCAACCTCAGATTGGCTGCGATACCCACGGCCTCAGTGATGTTTTCTGCGTGTAGCTTCTCGAAGATTTTCTTCTTGTGAAACTTGACGGTATTGGCATCAATAAAGAGAGTTTCTCCAATCTCAGTGTTCGACAGTCCTTTGACGGAGAGCTGGAGAATCTCTTTTTCACGGTCGGAAAGAATTAGTTCCGGCTGTTTTCTCCATCGTCTGCCCTCGAATGAATAGATATAGTGGTCAGTACATGTATGGTCTGATATGACTACATCTCCGATGTTTTTCTCCGGTGAAAGTGAAACTGTACATAGAGCCAGCCATATATCTCCCTTGCCACTTAGCAAAACGGGTGTTAGTTTGTGGTGGATAAGGTGCGGATGCTTTTCTGATGTGTGGATATGAAAGTTATATTCGATAGACAAGTCAAGCCTTTTTTCTATAGGCTGGTCATAGTAGAACCGGAATCCAGCTTCGTTGATTTCCATAAGACGGTTTATCTCGTCAGACGGAACAACCTCAAAGTAGAAGGCATAACCTTTTTGTTGCACTTCTTCCGGTGAATGACCGCAGAGAAAAAGCGGGTTGGACGATACGTAAAGGAAATTCTTGCGGTGATAGTCTATGATATATAGGCTATGATTGGTATTGCGGGCCAAAGCATCAGCCATGACAATACATACATCGGTTTTTGCATACTCGCTATCTGGTATCTGTATGTCCGTATTTATAGGGCGAAAGAAATTGCTTATAATATTTTGTTGCATAATTGATGTTCTGATTTAGTATTGCAAAGTTATAAAAAGTACAGACCATAATAAAAATGGTCTGTACTTTTTAGTTTATATTCTGAGCCCTCTATTTTTTCTTGGCTCCTCCTCTGACTGTCGTAAACTTCGTCTTAACTTTTCCCATTGTTTAGAGGTTTTATCCCGATTTAGGTACTGTAGCCAGGTAATTATACTAAATAGTTGATTTTCTTTTATTTCCTGATATTACAAAGGTACAAAAGAAAATGAGATTTCAAAGTGTACTAAAAGCGTACTGAATAATAGGAAACGGGCAAAATAGGGAAAAATGGAGAATATAGGAAATATGCAAATAGTTGATAATAAGGAAAATAAATTCTTTTGTTTTCCTATGATTTCTATGGCTTGTACCCGATATTTCACTTGGGTGAAAAGGGCTTTTCATCTGTGTGAATATCCGTTGTCACTAAAGTGGAATCACTGCTTCACATAGGTGAGGCAACAGTATATATCGGAAGTTAACGCAATGACATCCTATTAAATTAAATGAAAGCACGGCATGTCCTGTCAGATCCAATCTGATATCTGCGGCTCTTATACAAATAATGGGCGAATGTTTCCATCTCCATTGCCTACATACCGGTTCAGGGACATTATGGATGTTTTTATACGGTAAATTGCTGGTAATGAGAGAGATGGTGTGACAGAAGAATTTTATGTTTTACATAAGACGAAATCACCTTTTCCTTTGGCTCTTATCCGGATTACTCTTGTTGGGCTCTTTCAGCCGCTTGGCTTCACTTCTATAAAGTGATACTAAATCAAAATCGAGCATTACTTTTTGAAACCAACAGCTTCTCCTGATGTCGTAACGTTTTACGTTCTTGCCTTGAATACAGGACTTGCTTTTTGTATCTCCGACTCAAAGCCGAACCAGTAGCCATGTTCCCCCTTTTCATCGGCAGGAAGGAAACACAGACGAAGGCTTTCTTTGTATTCTCCATAAATGATATTCCAAGTGGCAGGAGGGATTTGTCGTTTGGTCCATACTTTCTCGGCAGGGAGTTTTTTCAGTGACATGCCTGCTTCTATCCAGGCAATAGCAGCCTGTATCTGGTATTCGGGGTAGTTTTGTTTGCAGAACTCATACAGTATCAAGCCTCGTTTCTCCAGACTCATGGGCTGGTCTATCAGATTGGCTTTTGTTAAATATGCAAGAAAACGATGGAGGAATTGTTCGTCATTCAAAATGAGTTCACGTGTCAGTGCCTGCCATGCCGGTGTGTTGTAGAATCCGTCCAACAAGCGTGAAAGCTGGCGGGCTGTCTGCAATTCACTGACACTGATCTCGTGGGTTTGTAGCACTTCGTATGGCGGCAGAGGGGAATATTTGATTCCTAATTCTTCCGCCCTCCGGCGCATTTCGGTTCCGGGAAGCAGCTTGAGTGACTCCAGTTGGATTTCTCCCGCAGCATATCCGGCAAGGGTACGGACATCTTCAAATATCTCATGAAGGTGATAAAGAGGCAGTCCGGCAATAAGGTCGGCGTGGGTTTCCATGTTGGGCAAGGCGCATAGGAATCTCAGACCATCCAGTGCATCAGATAGTTTGCCCATCCGGCGGCTTTTCTCAAGTACAGGTTCGCGCAGGCTCTGGATGCCGGCTTCCAGATGAAGCAGTCCTTTGGGCAGCAGGCTGAGTTCTTCTTTCAGCTCTTCTGACAACAGGGCGGGATGTATTTCCAGATGGAAGCGGATATCGGGATGGAATTCCAGAAAGAGCCGGAGTAGTTCTTTGGCTCTTCGAGGGTTGTAATTAAAAGTACGGTCTAATACGCGTACATTTTTGATGCCATGTGCATGGATGAGTTGTAGCCTTTCGCGGATGCTTTCGATGGAAAGGGTGCGTACCGGTTTTTCACCGCCGCTGACACAGAAGGCGCAGGTGTTGAAACATCCGCGTGTTGTTTCCAGTTGGACAAAGGGCTTGCTCCAGTTAAAGAAACGGCTTTGTTCTGGCGGGACGAGTCCGGCGAAATTCAGTACGCGGGCTATACCGTTGTCTTTATATTCTTTGTTAGGAGTGAGGTAACAGAGTCCGGGCACGGTGTGCCATTGTTCCGGATGGTTCCAGCAGGTCAACCATTGTGGAAAGACTTCTTCTCCTTCTCCTCTGAAAACACAATCCACAAATGGATTTTTGCGGAGGAACTCTTCATTGTCTCCCAGAAATTCCGGACCGCCCAGCACCAGGCAGGCTTCGGGGAGCAATGCTTTTACTCTGGAAGCGACATGCATCAGTTGCTCATGGTTGAAAAGCCAGGTGGTTGCGGCAAGGATGTCGGGTCGGTGGCGGTAGATCTCATCGACAATCATTCCTGTATTTTCGTTGATGGTGGCAGATACGATTTCCCATTCTATAGAAGGGTCTGTCATGATTTGTGCATGTAGGGCTGGCAGTGCCAATGAGGAATGGGCATATGAACTGTTCAGGTCTATCCAGAGAATCTTCATGTTTCTTTTTCTTGTTTATTCGGTCGGCAAAGATAACTCTTTTTCGGTTAATGTCCGCTGGTAAGCGATGCGGGATGTGCCATTGTGGGTATAAATGATGCCACAACGCCGGAAACCGTACTTTTTCAGGATATTCTGCATCACAAGGTTGTCGTGGTGGGTATCTACCCGGATATTGTTGCAATGTTCGAAACACCATTTGAGGCAGGCGTCAGCTACTCCCTTCTGTTTGCCGTTGGTAGCCATGCGGTGAATGACGTAATATGGTTCGTTGTTCAGCCAGTTGCCGTCATCAATGCGGGCATAAGTGGGGTCCTCTCCGGGAATAAAACAGAATGTGCCTATTATTTCTCCGTTTTCATTTTCGCAAACATAGTTGGTTCCGTTGGTTATTTCTCGCAGAATCAATTCAGCGGAAGGATAACCGTTTATCCATTGGTTGGGGTTGCCATGCTCTTTCATGAACTGACGGGCATAGTGGAATATTTCTATAATTGCATCCAAATCTTTGGGCAATGAATGTCTGATTGTTATCATATTGAAATAGGAATGGGTTATTCTAAATTCATTCTGTACACATTGGTCTGCTTTTGTTCGAAGCCTAATTTTTGATATAGCTTGTTGGCTGCTATCCGTGTGGGGTTTGAGGTAAGCATAATAAGAGGTATGCCTTGTTCCTTCACAAACCGGACAGCGTGGGTGACCAGCTGTTTGCTGAGTCCTTGTCCCCGGTATTTTTCATCCACTACCACATCTTCAATCCACGCTTTGCCGCCTGTGGGGCTGTGATAGATGCCTACAGTCAGCATTCCCGCAATTTCCTGATCAGCCAGTAAGAAAAACAGATGGGTGTTTTCTTGGGATATGATCTCTCTGAGGGTTGTCCCGGTCAGTTTTACCGGGCGGTTTGTGAGCTGCTCCAGCAGTTTTTGTACTGCATCGGTGTAGGCTGGGATAAAGTCTTTTACTTCTACTATTTCTGTCATTTTTATAGCTGAAATTAGAATCGGCTGTAAATATAGTGATTATTCTCTAGATAACTGATTATTTTTTTATATCTTGCTTACGTTTTAATAATAGATATGACATTATGATTAGACGAGTGGAACTTCAGGATGCCAAAGCCATCACAACGATATACAATGAATATGTCAGGCACAGTGTGGCTACATTTGAAACGGAACCTTTGAGAGAGGAGGATATGCGTAACCGTATTGCCGGAATTGCCGTCCGTTTTCCCTATTTTGTGTATGAGGAAGAAGGGAAAGTAGTGGGTTATTGTTATGCCCATTTGTGGAAGGAGAGGGCTGCTTACAGGCATACGTTGGAAACAACGGTCTATTTAGCTCCCGGATACGAGGGGAAGGGCATAGGCAGGGAGTTGATGGAAAGATTGATTGAAGAATGTCGTAGGGACGGGTATCGTGCACTGATAGCCTGTGTCACAGAGGGAAATGTTGTCAGTGATGCTTTGCATTTGAGGCTGGGATTTAAAAAAGTTTCCCATTTTAAGAAGGTAGGACTGAAATTCGGACGATGGTTGGATGTAGTGGATTACGAGTTGCTGTTATCCTGAAACCACTGTCCGGAATGAACTTTTTAGGGTTATATGGAGTTATAAGCTTGTACCTAAATTAAAATAACCAACTATGACTCAAGTAAACATCAAGAGGGTTTATGATGAACCTTCTGAACAAGACGGCTATCGTGTTTTGGTAGACCGCCTGTGGCCCCGTGGCATGAAGCGGGAATATTTGAAATACGATTATTGGGCAAAAGAGGTCACTCCATCCAATGATTTAAGGAAATGGTTTCATGCGGATATAGAAAAAAGATGGGGGACTTTTGCAGATATGTATCAAAAAGAATTGAATGAATCGGATGCCGCTAAAGCGTTCATTGATAAGATAAAAGCTTATTCGAAAGTAACATTACTTTACGCTTCGAAAGAACAGGAGCGAAATCATGCCAATGTATTGAAACATTATTTAGACACACATTTGTAGTTTTTGTGCAAAAAACAAGTATCTTTGCAGCCAATTATGGCTCCCACTTCTAAAAAACAGGGAGTTTTCGTTAAATAATCAATACTAATGAGAGATGCCACCCATGTAAGATGTGTTCATGTATAATGAATGCATCTGTAATTTTGTGTGACATTTCGGGTAAAAAGAGAAAGATTATGATACAAAAGGTTCTAATTGCCAACCGTGGCGAGATAGCCGTGCGCGTTATGCGCTCTTGCAAAGAGATGGGTATCCGCACTGTGGCTGTTTTCTCGGAAGCCGACCGTACGGCGCGTCATGTGATGTATGCAGACGAAGCCTGTCTGATAGGGCCTGCCGCTTCCAAAGAAAGTTATCTGAATATAGATAATATCATTAAAGCTGCAAGGCAACATCATGCCGATGCCATTCATCCTGGTTATGGTTTTTTGTCCGAGAATGCTGATTTTGCCCGCCGGTGCAAAGAGGAGGGGATCATCTTTATCGGTCCTGCCGCCGAGACGATGGAAGCGATGGGTGACAAGATTGCCGCCCGTAAGCGTATGATTGCCGCAGGTGTTCCCGTAGTCCCCGGTACGGAACAGCCGTTGCAAAGTGCCGAAGAGGCGGTACGTATCTGTAATGAAATAGGCTATCCTGTCATGCTGAAGGCTTCTATGGGAGGCGGCGGTAAAGGGATGAGGCTGATACACAGTGAAGATGAAGTGGTGGAGGCATATAACACCGCCCGTTCCGAGTCCATGTCTTCTTTCGGGGATGATACGGTTTATTTGGAAAAATTTGTGGAGGAACCCCATCATATAGAATTTCAAATACTGGGTGACAATCATGGCAATGTAATCCATCTGTTTGACCGCGAGTGTTCTGTTCAGCGTCGCAACCAAAAGATTGTAGAGGAGAGCCCGTCTCCGTTCCTTACTCCGGAACTCCGTCAGGAGATGGGGGAAAAGGCGGTGGCTGCTGCCAGGGCAGTGAACTATTCGGGAGCCGGGACTATCGAGTTTCTGGTGGACAAGAACCGCAATTTCTATTTTCTGGAGATGAATACCCGTCTCCAGGTGGAGCATCCCATTACCGAAGAAGTGGTGGGCGTGGACTTGGTGAAAGAGCAGATCCGCATTGCCAATGATGAAGTGCTGCATTTGAAACAGGAAGAGCTGTATCAGCGCGGTCATGCCATCGAATGTCGTATCTGTGCGGAAGACACGGAGAATAACTTCATGCCTTCGCCGGGTATCATCAAACAGCTGACGGAGCCTAACGGCATCGGCGTACGCATTGACAGCTACGTGTACGAAGGGTACGAGATTCCTGTCTTTTACGACCCGATGATAGGCAAGTTGATCGTGTGGGCCACAACCCGCCAGTATGCCATAGAGCGTATGCGCCGTGTGCTTTACGAGTACAAGATTACGGGCTTGAAGACCAACCTCAGTTATCTGAAACGCATTATGCATACCCCCGACTTTGTGAAGGGTGAGTATAATACCTTATTTATAGAGAAGAACTCCCGTATGCTGCTCCGTGGCAACGGCAACAATGAGGAGATTGAAAACATGGCCATGATCGCCTCTTATATTGACTATCTGATGAATCTGGAAGAGAACAAGAGTCCCCAGCTGTCTGATGCCCGTCCCATCAGCCGTTGGCGTGAGTTCGGCTTGCAGAAAGGAGTGTTGAGAATCTGATTCTTCATTTAATTAAGCAAAAGTATGGAAATACATATTGGAGACCGCGTAGCCGATGTGACGTTGGTGAGCAAGGAAGGAAACAAGGTACAGTTTATGATTGACGGAAAACCGTATGATGTGGATATCGTTATGGCCGAGAACGGAAGCTGTTCCATCCTGCACGATGGCAATTCCTTCAATGCCGAACTGATCCGTGGGGAGGGTGGAAAGAGTTATGATGTGAATATGTTCTACCGTTCCTATCATGTGGACATAGTGGACACCCAGACCAAGTATCTGCGTATGAAAAAGGGCGGCGAGGAGAGACAGGATGACAAGATTGTGGCTCCCATGCCCGGAAAGGTTGTGAAAATTCCCGTCCGGAAAGGTGACCGTCTGTCATCCGGGGATATTGTGGTAGTGCTGGAGGCCATGAAGATGCAGAGCAACTACAAAGTGACCTCGGACTGTACGGTAAGGGATATCCTAGTCAATGAGGGGGATTCCGTCAATGCTAACCAGGTATTAATAGTATTGGATATAATAAAAGAAGATTGATCATGACAAGAGAAGAAATATACAGCCGGATTGAAGAGCTGGACAAACGCGCGTCGCTGGGCGGCGGTGTGGACAAGATCGAGAAACAACACGCCCAAGGGAAGATGACCGCTCGCGAGCGTATCGGAATGTTGCTGGACAAAGGTACGTTCAATGAACTGGACAAGCTGGTGAATCACCGTTGTACCAACTTCGGCATGGAGAAGAAGCAGATTGCCGGAGATGGTATGGTCACCGGTTACGGAAAGATAGACGGCCGTCCGGTGTTTGTCTATGCATACGATTTCACCGCGCACGGCGGTTCGCTGAGCGAAACCAATGCGGCCAAGATTGTAAAGGTTCAGCAACTGGCTTTGAAGACGGGAGCTCCCGTTATCGCTTTGAACGATTCGGGGGGGGCACGCATACAGGAAGGGGTGAACAGCTTGGCCGGATATGCCTCCATCTTTTATCAGAATACCATTGCATCAGGTGTTATCCCCCAGATTTCCGCTATTCTGGGACCTTGTGCCGGAGGCGCCTGCTATTCCCCGGCACTGACCGACTTTATCTTTATGGTGAAGGAGCAGAGCCACATGTTTATCACGGGTCCGGATGTGGTGAAGACCGTGACTAACGAGGAGGTGGGCAAGGAGGAACTGGGTGGTGCCCAGACTCACAGCGGCAAAAGCGGTGTGACCCATTTTATGTGCGATAATGAGGAGGAAACGCTGATGAGTATCCGCGAATTGCTGAGTTTCCTGCCTTCCAACAATATGGAGGATGCGCCGTTGGTTCCCTGCAACGATGACATCCATCGTCAGGTGGAGGCGTTGCAGACTGTCATTCCCGAAGATCCGAATATGCCTTATGATATAAAGGATATCATCGAACCGGTGCTGGATAACCAGTATTTCTTCGAGGTGATGCCTCACTTTGCTAAAAATGTGGTGGTGGGGTTCGGTCGCCTGGGAGGTCGTTCCGTAGGTATTGTTGCCAATCAGCCCGCCTGGCTGGCCGGCGTCCTTGACATTGACGCCAGCGACAAGGCTGCCCGTTTTATCCGTTTCTGTGACTGCTTTAATATTCCTCTGATCACTTTCGAGGATGTTCCCGGCTTCCTGCCCGGAACGGTACAGGAACACAACGGCATCATCCGCCACGGTGCGAAGATAGTCTATGCATACGCTGAAGCTACAGTGCCCAAGGTTACTTTAATTACCCGTAAAGCTTATGGAGGTGCCTACATTGTCATGTCCAGCAAGCCGACGGGAGCCGATGTGAACCTGGCTTACCCACAGGCGGAAATAGCCGTCATGGGTGCAGAAGGAGCAGTGAATATTCTTTACCGCAAGTCTGCTCCGGAAGAGAAAGCTGAGATCATCAAGGAATACGAAGATAAATTCTCCAATCCTTATCGTGCGGCAGAACGTGGTCTGATTGATGAGGTGATTATGCCCCGTGACACTCGTTACAAACTTATTCAAGCTTTGGAAATGTGTCACAATAAAAACCAAAGCAATCCGCCTAAGAAACATGGCAATATGCCTTTATGATAAAATCAAGATTCCGTCACAGATTGATCAGATTGACATCGGTCCAATTTAAGCAGTGGGTCCTCAATGGAAATAACCGGTGACAATCTGCGTAACCTGTGGCGGAAAAGCTTTTTATCTCGTCTCTTTGCTATTCTTTATTCAGCCATGCATTGATTTGTGTCTTGATTTCTTCTTGTGTGTCGGTGTCAAAGCTGCCGATACGGGTGGTATGGCTGCCGCCGGGTAACACATAAACTTTTATGTTTTTCTTGTTCTTCAGCCAAGTGACACCCGAAGCTGTCCAAGGATCATCGCCGCCATAAATATAGATCATTTCGGGATCATTCTCTTTCAGGAATTTTACCACCTTATTATATAGTGTCTTGTCAAATTTGAGATTTGACAGTTCGGGCGGTAACATTACCTTATGAAGATAGTCACGGCTGCTCTTTATCGTCAGATACTTTTTGAAAGGTTTGATGTCATATCCGTAATACCCCAGTTCTTTGGCCGCTTGCACATTAAAGGAAGGGTAGGGAGATTGTTCGGAGAAATAATCCGGTTCACAAATAGCCATGAAATGCTTGAATAGCGTGTGGTCATCGGCATTTGTTTCCGGAATCTTATTTACAGGAGTTCCCCATTGCCATAGGGCAAATGAGTATTCCAATACATTGAAGTCGTATACTTCGGCTATAGGAATGCGGAAGGTATATCCTTTATCCGAGCAATATTTTTCGAACATCGGCAGCAGCCGGCTCTTGCGTTTAAGTACTTCCAGTTGAAAGTTTTCAACTCGTTTACGGTTTTCGGGAGTCGAAACTTTATTGGCAATGAACGGTTCGTGACGGCCGTCCTCCAATGATTGGTTGAGGGGGGCTACGTAAGGTACGGAGATATCCACATCATCGGGAAAGTAAGTGCGGTAGAACATCGTAGTCTGTCCGCCTTTGCTGATTCCGGTAGCTATCCATTTCTCATCGTATAGTTGTTTCAAGGTCGTGGTTACATGATGCAAATCATACAGTGAATTTTCAACCGTGAGATAATCCCAGTTACAGGGCTTCGGCATGGACTCACCAAAATAACGGTATTCCACGAATACCAGATTGGCGTTGAATAATTTGGATAACTCTTCTTGATAACGCGGATGGGTGGCATAATGGGCGGCATAGCCTTCGGTAACCAGTACGGTAGGGCGGTCAAAACCTACATGCGAGAGAATAACCCTTTGCTTGAAATTCCCTGCTTCGGGGTGATGCGGATCCAATAGTTGATTAATGAAGAATACATATTTCTCCGGATAGGCATCACTTTGCATTGGTTTAATGTCACTGATGTCCGGAAGATTTTGAAGTCTTTTCTGTAATTCAGTGGGAGGAGCTGCGGCCTGGGCCATTTGTAAAGGCAATAAGATAGCCAGTATTGCCCATACCATAAAAGAGAGTGTGTGTTTCATCGTTTATAAATGGTTTAATAACTAATGGGCAACAAAAATAGTATTTTATTTCGATATTGTCGGGTAATCTTTTATCTTTGTGTTACTTAATAAAGCTGAGAAATATGTTTTTTCTTCATCGTATATGGAATTGGTGCAGTCGCTTCCGTCACCGTTGTGGTTACGGAGTACACTCTCCGTCTGATTTTTTTCTGATTACTTCTGTTGTTTATGAAAAATATCACTACTATGCTTATCGGGTATTGAAGGAAAGGGGATTTCCTGCTTATTTGCCACATTATCGAAGGAAAGTGAACCGTTTGCTATTCCGGTTGGTTAATTATTTCAGACCAAAGTCGTTGATTGAAGTGGGGATTGGTAATGGGGCATCCATAGGATATATGCGGGCTGCGTGTCATACTATGGACTCCGTCACCTTGAAAGGCAGGGATTGGGCAAAGACTTCCCGACAACTGGAGGAGAAACTGGCGGAGGTGCATACATTAGATTGTCTGCATATAGGGCATACTCCTTTTTATAAAGAAGTTTTTGAACTGGTACTTCCTTATGCCGGACCTCGTAGTTGCTTTATTGTCGGAGGAATTCATGAATCGAGGGAAAAACGGAAATGGTGGGAGCAAATTGTAGCCAGTGAGTCGACGGGTATCACTTTTGATTTGTATGACATAGGGTTGGTCTTTTTTGATAAAGCGAGATATAAACAGCATTATATTGTAAATTTTTTATAACCGGAACCATGAAGAAAAGCATGATATACACCAAAACAGGTGATAAGGGAACCACATCATTGGTAGGTGGTACCCGGGTGCCGAAAACGCATATACGGCTTGAAGCCTATGGCACAGTGGATGAATTGAACTCCTATTTGGGATTGTTGCAAACGTATTTGACGGATGAGGAGGATAAACAAATCATTTTTCGTATACAAAATAAATTATTCTCTGTCGGTTCGTATCTGGCAACGGATCAGACACAGACCAAGTTGCGTATGGAAAGTCGTATAGAGGATGAAGACATCCGGATGTTGGAGCAGGCAATTGACGTAATTGACAATGAACTTCCTCCTTTGAATGCTTTTATTCTGCCGGGGGGTGACCGTGGAGCAGCCGTTGGGCACATTTGCCGGACGGTGTGTCGCCGTGCCGAGCGACGTATTCTTGCATTGGCTGAAGAATGTGACATAGATGCCCGTGTAACAGCATTTGTCAACCGTTTATCTGATTATTTATTCATTTTGACCCGAAAGTTAAATCATTTAACTAAAACGGATGAAATTTTTTGGGATAAAAGTTGCAAATGAAATAATTTATTATACTTTTGCGGCTAATTAGAGAACGAAAGAAAAGTATTTACTTAAAAAATAAGAAAACTATGTACTGGACATTAGAATTGGCCTCGAAGTTAGAGGATGCTCCCTGGCCTGCTACAAAGGATGAGTTGATTGACTATGCAATGCGTTCGGGCGCTCCGTTGGAAGTAATCGAAAACTTGCAAGAGATGGAAGATGAAGGCGAAATCTATGAAAGTATAGAAGATATTTGGCCGGATTATCCGAGCAAAGAGGATTTCTTTTTTAATGAGGAAGAATATTAGAAAGAGAACATGGCGGACAGAATTTTTTATTCTGTCCGTTTTTTGTTTGATATTTCTTCTTGGAAGGGGGGATTGGAAAGCGTAATGTAACTTTCCTGGGAGATTGAACATTATACATGGAAAAAGTGTTTATCTTTGTGGCGTAAACTAAAAATAGACAAACATGAAAAAGATTATTAGTGTATTAATGGTAGCTGTATGTTTGATGATGGCTGCTCCTGCTCAGGCTCAGTTGCACTTTGGAGTAAAAGGTGGTTTGAATATTTCAAAATTGAGTTTTTCAAAGGATGCTTTTAAAGGGGATAATAAGACTGGTTTTTTTGTGGGTCCGATGGCTGAATTCACCCTGCCTATTATCGGGATAGGGGCAGATGTTGCCGCTTTATATTCTCAGACAGACTTAGGGGTCGATGGAGAGAAAACAATGAAGTTAAAGACATTTGCAGTTCCTGTGAATTTGAAATGGTCCTTTGGTCTCGGTAGCATGTTGGGTGCTTATATTGCTGCAGGTCCCCAGTTTGATTTTAATATTGGCAATAAAACATGGACGCGTGAATTGTCATTGAAAAAATCTACAACCAGTTTCAATGTAGGAGCAGGTCTTAAATTGATACGTCATTTACAGTTAGGGGTTAATTATAATTTTGCTCTGAGCAAGACTGGTACTTATGAATATTATACAGAGGGTGGATCGGGTGATGGACACCATTCTGTTAATATAAAGAACAACACTTGGCAAGTTTCTTTGGCATACTTGTTCTAGACAACCTTATTTAATAAAAGATAAAAAGGAGGCATTCAGTGAAGAATGCCTCCTTTTTTGTAATTTTGCACCATGAAAAAATTCGTAGATGTCATAGTTCCATTACCTATTGCCAACCAATACACTTATTCCCTTCCTCAGGAGATGGAAGAGATGGTACAGATTGGTTGTCGGGTGGTTGTTCCGTTTGGAAAGAAAAAGTTCTATACGGCAATAGTGACAAATGTACATTATGCGGCCCCGGAGGGGTATGAAACGAAGGATATAGCTGAAGTGCTGGATTCATCTCCGGTACTGTTACCGAAACAATATGAGTTCTGGCAATGGCTGGCGGAATATTATCTTTGTACATTAGGAGATGTGTACAAGGCGGCTATCCCTTCGGGTATGAAACTGGAAAGCGAAACGTTGGTGGAATATAATCCCGATTTTGAAGCTACTGCACCCTTACCGGAGAAAGAGCAGAAAATTCTGGATTTGTTGAGCCGGGATACAGAACAGTGTGTAACCCAGTTGGAAAAAAACAGCGGACTGAAAAATGTGTTGACTGTCATCAAGTCTTTGTTGGACAAAGAGGCCATCTTTGTCAAGGAGGAACTGAAACGTAATTACAAACCGCGTACTGAGGCAAGGGTGAGGTTGGTGAACGGAGAAGCGGATGAGGCTTACTTACAACGGCTGTTCAATGAATTGTCACGTGCTCCTAAACAATTGATGATATTAATGAAGTATGTGGAATTGTCCGGTTGGGTAGCCAGAGGGTATGCTTTAAAGGAAGTAACAAAGAAAGAGCTGCTTGAAAAATCTGGAGGGTCTGCGGCCGTTTTTAACGGATTGGTCGAAAAGAAAGTCTTTGAGGTCTATCATCAGGAGATAGGACGTTTGGATAAAGGAATTTCGGATACCGGTGATATTAATCCGCTGAATATTGCGCAGCAACAGGCTTATGGCAACATTCTTCAATGCTTCAGAGAGAAAAATGTGTGTCTTCTGCATGGCGTTACATCCAGTGGCAAGACGGAAATTTATATCCACCTCATTCAGGAGGTGCTGAAAACAGGCAAGCAGGTCTTATATTTGCTTCCGGAAATTGCACTGACCACTCAGATAACTGAGCGTTTGAAAAGGGTGTTCGGACATCGGCTGGGTATTTATCATTCCAAGTTTCCGGACGCTGAACGGGTGGAGATATGGCAGAAACAGTTGGGAGAGAAGAGCTATGACGTGATTCTCGGAGTCCGTTCCTCTATTTTTCTGCCTTTTCGTAACTTGGGGCTGGTCATCATAGATGAGGAACACGAGAATACGTATAAACAGCAAGACCCCGCCCCACGTTACCATGCCCGTAGCTCAGCCATCATGCTGGCCTCTATGTTCAAGGCGAAAGTGCTGCTGGGGACGGCTACTCCTGGTGTGGAAACTTACTTTAATGCTACCTCGGGAAAGTATGGCTTGGTAGAATTGAAAGAAAGATATAAAGATATCCGGCTTCCTCATATAGAACTGGTTGACATCAAGGAACTGGCGCATCAGAAGCGGATGCAGGGCCCTTTCTCACCGGCGCTGGTCAAGCAGATAAAAGAGGCATTGGAGTGTAAGGAGCAGGTTATCCTGTTTCAGAACCGTCGCGGTTTCGCTCCGATGATAGAATGTCATACCTGCGGCTGGGTTCCTAAATGCAAGAACTGTGATGTGAGTCTGACGTATCATAAGGGGCTGAACCAGCTGACTTGCCATTACTGCGGATATACCTATCAAGTTCCCCGTTCCTGCCCGGCGTGTGGCGGAGTGGAATTGATGCATCGCGGTTTCGGTACAGAGCGTATAGAAGATGATATAAAACTGATATTTCCCGAGGCGAAAGTCGCCCGGATGGATTTGGATACCACTCGTACCCGTACCGCATACGAGAAAATTATCGCGGATTTTGAACAGGGCAAGACGGACATCCTGATTGGTACGCAGATGGTGTCCAAAGGATTGGACTTTGATCATGTCAGTGTGGTGGGGATTCTGAATGCGGATACGATGTTGAACTTCCCGGATTTCCGGAGCTATGAGCGTGCTTTCCAACTGATGGCCCAAGTAGCAGGACGTGCCGGGCGTAAAAATAAGCAAGGACTGGTTATCCTTCAGACCAAATCGCCCGATTTACCCGTTATTCATCAAGTGATGCATAATGACTATGAGCAGTTATATTATGACCAATTGGCAGAACGGCAGATGTTCAAATATCCTCCTTATTATCGTTTGATTTATGTATATCTGAAACACCGCAAAGAGGATATTCTGGATTTGGCGGCGGATACCATGGCGGCACAGCTCCGTTCCGGATTGGGCGACAGGGTATTGGGTCCGGACAAACCGCCGGTGGCCCGTATCCAGACCTTATTTATAAAAAAAATGATTGTGAAAGTGGAGCAGAATGCTTCTATAAAGAAAGTGCGTGATTATCTGCTTGCCGTACAACGTGCCATATTGGAAGATGAACGTTTCCGTTCGTTGTTAGTTTATTATGATGTAGATCCACAGTAACCGGTCCATGCACTGGACGATAATAGAAAAGATAAACGAAAATAAAGATGAAGATAGAATTAGACGTACATACCCATACCATTGCCAGCGGGCATGCATTTAGTACTTTACAAGAAATGGCGCAAGCTGCCGCCGATAAGGGATTGAAGGTTTTAGGGATAACGGAACATTCGCCCGGTGTTCCCGGTACTTGCCATCCTATTTATTTTAGAAACTTGCATGTGGTTCCCCGCCGGATGTATGGGGTGGAGCTGTTGTTGGGGGCTGAGATTAATATTCTGGATGGTAAAGGAAACCTCGATTTGGACGAGGATTATATGAAGATGCTTGATATCCGTATTGCGGGTATCCACTCTTTATGTTATGAATATGGAACGATAGAAGAAAACACCCATGGAATGGTACAGGTTATCAGCAATCCTTTTATTCATATTATCAGTCACCCCGGAGACGGTACGGCGGCGTTACATTTTGAACCGATGGTATTGGCAGCCAAAGAACACCATACTTTATTGGAAATAAATAACAGTTCTTTAAAACCCACCCGTAACAAACCCAATGCCCGTGAGAACAACCTCACCATTCTCCGTTTATGCAAGAAATATGAAGTTCCGGTCATTTTGGGAAGTGACGCGCATATTTCGTTTGATATAGCCCGTTACGATAATTTGTATGAATTGTTGCAGCTTACCGGGTTTCCTGAAGAGCTGATCATGAACCGTGATGTGAAATCATTTAAAGAATACCTTCATTTGTAGATTATATATGAAAAGAATACTTTTTGTCTGCCTCGGTAACATTTGCAGGTCTTCTTCGGCAGAAGAAGTGATGCGTACTCTCATAAAGAAAAAAGGACTGGAACACGAGATAGAGGTGGATTCTGCCGGAATCCTGAGTTATCATAGAGGGGAATTGCCCGACAGCCGTATGCGGATGCATGCTTCCCGCCGCGGTTACAATCTGACCCATCGTTCCCGTCCTGTCTGTACGGAGGATTTCTATCATTTTGATATGATCATCGGCATGGACGACCGTAATATAGAGGACCTGATGGAGCGTGCTCCCGATCTGGAAACGGAAAAGAAAATCCATCGTATGACGGATTATTGCCGCACCAAAGTGGCAGACTATGTTCCCGACCCTTACTATGGCGGTGCGCAAGGGTTCGAGAACGTGCTTGATATACTGGAAGATGCTTGTGCAGGATTGCTTACTTCCTTAGTTCCGGGTAACTGATTCGGGTGTGATACATCGTTTTCAGCTTTTCTTTAAACAGTGCTTTGACTGTTGCTATATCCTTGAACGTAATAGGGCATTCTTTGAAATACCCCTCAGATACCTGTGTGTCAATAATCTTATCTACCAGTGTGCTGATGCTTTCTTCCGTGTACTCCGGCAGGCTGCGTGAAGCCGCTTCTACAGAGTCGGCCATCATCAGGACGGCCTGTTCCTTGGTGAACGGGTTCGGACCGGGGTAGCGGAACTTTTCCTGATCCACTTCTTCGTCAGGATGTTCGTTTTTATATGAAATGTAGAAATACTTCGTCAGTCCCCGTCCATGATGGGTACTGATAAAGTCTTTGATCACTTTGGGCAGATTATGCTTTTCCGCCAGTTTCAGTCCGTCGGTGATATGACTGATGATAACCTGGGCGCTTTGTTCATAACTTAAACTCTTGTGCGGGTTGACTCCCGACTGGTTTTCTGTGAAAAAAGCCGGATTCACCATTTTACCGATGTCATGATATAATGCTCCCGTACGCACCAGCTGGCTTTTACCTCCAATCTTGTTTGCCGCCGCAGCAGCCAGGTTTGCCATCTGCAATGAGTGTTGGAAAGTGCCCGGAGCTACTTCGGACATTTCCCGAAGCAAGCTATTGTTGATATTTGACAGTTCCACCAAAGTCACATCTGAAGTAAAACCGAATATTTTCTCCAAAAGGAACAGTAACGGATAAGCGAACAGCAGTAAGATACCGTTGATCATAAAATAGATGTACATGCGCGTATTCAGCTTGGTCAAATCATCTTCATGAATCAGCTCGAAAGCAAAATATAATAAAGCATAACTGATAAATACAACCAAAGCCGTCCGTAACAATTGCGACCGTTGGGACAATTCTCTCAAACTATAGATCGCCACCATTCCTGCCACTACCTGTAACAAGATAAACTCATGTGGAAAACGTAAAGTGATGGAGCAAAGCAAAATGATAGTGACATGTGCCATGAATGCCGTTCTTGAGTCAAGGAAAACACGGACTATAATCGGAATCATGGCAAATGGAACCACGTAAATACTTGACAAGTTCTGTTCCACCATAATGGAAGACAGGACGGGGAAGAACACAATCAGCGCAAATAGCAGGGTGAGTGTTCCTTTCCGTTCATAATAATCTGCCCGGAACAACTCCAGATAGGCCATGAAGCAGAACAGGAAGATTCCTACATATAATATTTGTCCGGCCAATGTCAGTCTTTTCTCTTGTACCGAGTCGCTACGTTTTTCCCATTCCTTGCGTAAGGATTCCAATATGTTGTAAGTTTGCTCATCAACAATTTCTCCACGGTCAATAATCTTTTGTCCGTTCAGCACAAAGCCGTTTGCCCATGAAATATTAGAGAGCAGGTCTTTTTGCGCCGCCTCGGACTTTTCTTCATCATAAACCAGATTAGGTGTAATGTAATCATTCAGATTACATTGTTGTAATATCTTCTTTTTGTAGTGGGTGGTATCCGCATTCAGCAAATATTCATAGGCTTCCTTCACGGTGTACAATTGGTCGATAAAACGGCTCGTAGCTACATTCTTGTCTACCAGCCGTATGGCAATGATACTGTCTTCCTCCATACGCTTCAAGTCATTTCCGGCAATGATTCCGTCCTCATACAGTGCCTTTAATGTGCGTTCAATATAACGTACATAGTCCGTGCCCGGCAGTGAATGGCGTAAGGTCTTGTTGTAATCCTCCCTTAATTTGGAAAGGACATTTTTTTCGGCTTCCTTGTCTATCTGGAAATAAGGTTGATAGTCTGCCAGGATGCTGTCCTGTTCCTTTTGTACTTGTATGTCGTTTTTGTAAATCGGAAAATCAAATGATGCCTGTAACAGTCCGTATTTCCAAGGCTTGTTTATATCAAATTGATAGTTGAACTTTCCTTCATTGGGTAAAAAGTAGACTATCACTGATACTGTGGCAATGAAAATAAGGCTTTTATAAATCAAATTTTTATATGAAAACCGTTGGTTGGTCTTGAAACTTCTCATAATCGTATATTTTTGCGCGCAAAATACGAAAAAATCGGGAAATTTAGATTAATTTTGCAGCGTATTTTATATAAAACAACAATGTCAGAAAGAAAAGTAAGAGTTCGTTTTGCTCCGAGCCCGACGGGAGCGTTGCATATCGGCGGTGTGCGCACAGCCTTGTATAACTATCTGTTTGCTCGCCAGCATGGTGGAGATTTAATTTTCCGTATAGAAGATACCGACTCAAATCGCTTTGTTCCGGGTGCGGAAGAATATATCATTGAGTCGTTTAAGTGGTTGGGGATAAACTTCGACGAAGGAGTCAGCTTTGGTGGTAACTACGGCCCCTACCGTCAGTCTGAACGTCGTGATATTTATAAGAAATATGTACAGGTGTTGCTTGACAGCGGTAAGGCATATATTGCTTTCGATACTCCGGCGGAGTTGGACGCCAAACGTCAGGAAATCTCTAATTTCCAGTACGATGCTTCTACCCGTATGTCTATGCGTAACTCTTTGACTCTGCCGAAAGAAGAAGTGGATGCACTGATTGCCGATGGGAAGCAATATGTGGTACGTTTCAAGATTGAACCGAATGAAGATGTACACGTACATGATATTATCCGTGGCGAGGTAGTGATCAATTCTTCCATTTTGGATGATAAAGTTTTATATAAATCGGCGGATGAACTGCCTACTTATCATTTGGCAAACATTGTGGACGACCATTTGATGGAAGTTTCCCATGTAATCCGTGGTGAGGAATGGTTGCCTTCCGCTCCGTTGCATGTCCTGCTGTACCGGGCTTTCGGCTGGGTGGATACCATGCCCGAGTTCGCACATCTTCCCTTGTTGTTGAAACCGGATGGTAACGGTAAACTGAGCAAGCGTGATGGTGACCGTCTTGGCTTCCCTGTTTTCCCGTTGGAATGGCACGATCCCAAGACCGGTGAGGTGTCTTCCGGTTATCGTGAGTCGGGTTACCTGCCCGAAGCTGTTATCAATTTCCTTGCCCTGTTGGGATGGAATCCGGGAAATGACCAGGAACTGATGTCCTTGGATGAACTGGTGAAGCTTTTTGACCTGCACCGTTGCAGCAAAGCCGGGGCAAAATTCGACTTTGAAAAAGGAAAATGGTTTAACCATGAATATATATTGAAGAAAAGCAATGAGGAAGTAGCCGGGCTTTTCATGCCGATCTTGAAAGGGCATGGCATTGAAGCTCCTATGGATAAAGTGGTGACCGTGGTAGGCTTGATGAAAGATCGTGTAAGTTTTATCAAGGATTTGTGGGAAACTTGCAAATTCTTCTTCGTCGCTCCTACGGAATATGATGAGAAGACCCGTAAAAAACGTTGGAAAGAGGACTCTCCCGAACGTATGCTGGAGTTGGCGGACGTATTGGAGGCCTTGGACGACTTCTCGCTGGAGAATCAGGAGGCTGTGGTCATGAAATGGATAGAAGATAAAGGTTATCACTTGGGTAATATAATGAATGCTTTCCGTTTAACCTTGGTAGGCGAAGGTAAAGGCCCGCATATGTTTGATATTTCAGCCGTTTTAGGGAAAGAAGAAACATTGCGACGCATTCGTCGGGCTGTGGAAGTGCTCAAGTAATAGCCGGTAGTTATGATTTATAACCTAGTCATCTATATTTATCTATTCGGGGTGAAGGTTGCCGGCCTGTTCAGCGCCAAGCCCGCCAAAATGGTGAAAGGACACCGGGAAGTATTTGATATCTTGCGTAACAAGATAGACAAAAATGCCCGTTATATTTGGTTTCATGCAGCTTCATTGGGTGAGTTCGAACAGGGACGCCCTTTGATAGAACGTATCCGTAAGGAGCATCCCGAATATAAAATATTGCAGACTTTCTTTTCTCCCTCAGGGTATGAAGTGAGAAAGAACTACCAGGGGGCAGACCTTGTCTGCTATCTGCCTTTCGACACTCCGCGTAATGTCCGTCGGTTTGTAGAATTGGCTAATCCCTGTATGGTGTTTTTTATCAAGTACGAATTTTGGCAGAATTACTTGAATGAGTTGCATCGGAGAGCTATTCCCACCTATAGCGTATCTTCCATTTTCCGTCCCAATCAGATTTTTTTCCGTTGGTATGGGAAGAGATATAGTGAGGTGCTGAGGACTTTTGCTCATTTGTTTGTACAGAATGAAGTTTCCAAAAAATTACTGGCAACAATTGGTGTGACCGATGTGACAGTTGTGGGCGATACTCGTTTTGACCGTGTGCTGGATATCTGCCATCAAGCCAAGCAGCTTCCGCTGGTGGAGAAGTTCAAAGGTGATTCGTTGACTTTTGTTGCAGGCAGCTCATGGGGACCGGATGAGGATATTTTTATCAAGTATTTCAATGAGCATCCTGAGATGAAGCTGGTTATTGCTCCTCATGTGGTGAGCGACAGTCATTTGAGGGAGATTTTAGATAAGGTGAAACGTCCGTGCATCCGCTATACCGAGGCTACGGAAGAAAATGTGACACAGGCCGATTGTTTGATTATCGACTGTTACGGACTGCTGTCCTCCATTTACCGATATGGTGAGATTTCGTATATTGGAGGTGGCTTTGGAGTTGGAATTCATAATGTGCTGGAAGCGGCTGTATATGGTATTCCTGTGATATTCGGACCTAACAACAAGAAATTCCGCGAGGCGCAACATTTGTTGGAGCAGAAAGGCGGTTTTGAAGTAACCGGTTATGATGATTTTAAACGGTTGATGGACAAATTCCTGTCGGATGAGGCTTATTTGCAACAAGCAGGGAAAGCTGCCGGAAATTATGTGAACCATAATGCCGGAGCATTAGAAAAGATAATGAAAGATATCACTCTCTGAATGTTTCAAGGTGATTTGAGTATATGCAGGTTATAGAGAAGATTTGGCTCTATAACCTGTTTTTTTTCCTTCAAATCCTTCATTTTAAGCTAATTTATTGTTAATCAGTTGGTTATAATGAACCATTTTCACTTTATTTCCTTCATCCGGATATAAATCCTTCGTAAGCGTCTCCGCGATTCTATATAGTATATTAAAAATAAAAAGTCTAATGATCCCTTTTTAGTCATTAGCCTTTTCCCATCTGTCGGGAAGCAGTAGCCTGTATTTTTCCAGTGGTGTATTCGGTTGCCATTCGGCAGTTCTGTTTATGACATCCGTGAGATACTCAAACAGATTCACTTTATTCATCCTACAAGTAAGTGCTATCGTGTAGAGTATGGCGCCCCGTTCGGCTCCCTTATGGCTGCCGAAGAACAATGAGTTTTTTCTTGATAAGGATATGTAGCGGTTCATCCGTTCAACTATATTGTTGTCCAGGTAAGTGTCACCATAATTAAAGATGTCCACCACGGCATTCCACTCATTGCGAAGATAGGTGATAGCTTCCTTCAGTTCGCTCTTAGGCAACAAATCTCCCCGTTCTTCTATATCATCAAGCACATCTTTTATTTCTCCGAGTATGTCCGGCGCATACTTTTTCCGATGGACAAGATTCTGTTCTACCGTCCATCCGTCAACCCCGATCTTATGCTTATGTTCATTTTGATAAAGTGTGTTTATCATCTCCACGATTCTTTTTGCATCCGGGTCATCCTCACCGCAATCTATAAATTTCCGTTTTATATGTTGCAGGCACGGAATGCGTGTGATATGGGGATAAGCATCGCTTTCGAGCTTCCGGTAAGGTGAGTATCCGTCGCTTTGTATGATACCTTTGCAACCGCCTAATTCGTTAAGAATAACTTTTTCAGAGCGGGAGCCGTCATCATAGAGCAGGTATATCATCCTGGTGTTTATGCCCACAACCACCCAGAGGTATCCCTTGCGGACTCCTTTTCCCTTGCTGTTCTTTTCCGGGACGAGTATTTTGTAATAGGTTTCGTCGGCTGCCTTATAAGGATCACTCAAAGCTGTCTGCCGGATACACTTATAAAGATTTTCAAAGAGGCTTGAGGCTTTTTCCATCAACTTATGAGCCGTAGGTTTCTTCAGCGTAAAGCCATGACTTTCGAAGTAGTTGATGATTCTTTCAACCGGTAGCGATTGTATATAACGCAATTCCATCAGCCCGGCAATGAATGAGCCGTCATAGCTGGAATTCAAGAAAGCCGAGACCGGTGTTTTTCCCTCAAAGAGACGACCGTCTTGCGCGTAGGTGTGTATCTTGTAGACGTGCTTGATGAAGCGCATGGGTACACATTCATAGCGGACACATATTCTGGGAGCGGTGGTAACCAGCCGGGCTTTATTGATGTCAAAATCAGGATCGTCGGGATAAACGTCATGTTCCTCCTGCTCCATCTCATAATGCATGTCACGTTTGGCCCCATTGTTCTTTCTGGCTTTACGCTTATCCGCTTTTTCTGCTTCTCTCTTCTGCCGCTCTTCCTCCGGCAATGCAGGTTGAGGGGGTTGTTGCTGTTCGGATGTGTTTGATACAAGTTTGGCGATCCCCTTGGTAAGACGCTGTTGCTTGCCAAGAGATTCGCCTTTTTGAAGGAGTGCCTCTTTAAGGGAAGAAACCTCCTTTATCAAATCATCTATCTGGTCCAGGAGTCTGTTGTTATCATCCCGCAACTCCTTGATTTGCTCCTTCAATAACTCTATGACCTCATCCTTTTTCATGGCGTAAAGATACAAAAAATCAATGAGTCGGCCAAAATAATCGGATGGTAATTTAAAATCAAACAGTTAATATACAGTACATTACATTAAATCCTAAAACGTTTTCGCAACCGTACAGACTTCAATGACACTCCATTTAAGATAAAAGACAAAACCTGATAAGAGATCTCATAATTGCCTGTATGGGGGTTAAATGTCGGCAACTCAAAACTTCCACCTTCCAGACGCTTGTAGTACAGGAGAAAGCCATCACCATCCCAACGCAGTATTTTTACACTCTGCCGGTTTTTGCCAAAGAATAAAAATATATCTCCGGAAATGGGGGAAAGCTCCTTCATTTGAGAGCGTATGATTTTGAATAAACCGTCAATGCCAAGGTTCATACGGACAAAGCCTTGGTACAGATAGTAGCGATTGGCTGATGTTAGAGAATACATGGATCCCCCTCCTTTCTTTCGTAATCGCATAACATTTTAATAATACCCCCGGGAGTGGCCCGTTTGACCGAAATGGTCGTTCCGCTGTTAAAGGTGATTGTGATCCCGGAAAGACTAAACTCTTCTTCCGACAACATGACGGGGGCTATTTGAGTGAACGAAGGAGAGGAAGTTGTCGGTCGGGAGGGTTCAACGCCGCCATAATAATCACGGACCACATCCGCCTTGGCTTGTTTAACGCTATAACCCCGTCTGGACATCCAGGAACTCATACCTCCAAGAGTGGTATGCTGATCACGGCAAACATCGGCTAAAGAACAATTGTAGTCTACTTTCAATACTTCAAGGAAATGTTTCCAGGTTTTTCCAAATCGATTTTCTGCTAAATCCATAATGATTCATTTTTATACATGGCAAAAATATAAGAATGAAAAATGGGCGACAAGATAGAATCGCGGAGACGCTTACAATCCTTCAGCCTGCTGAAATGAGGGCTTGTCCGGCTTTGGGGTCAGCAGAAATTTAGTGGGGATTTTATTTCATGCGATTGTTTGTGATACCCTGTACGAGCGTTCGTAATTTTATGTATGGTTTGTATGGCAGGCAAAAGTAAGAATTGGGATTGCATATATGCCCTCACTTTAGCATTTAGACTTGTTGCTATATACCATACATGTAGTCAGATGTATATCTTCCTGCCCATATGCTGTTTCGCTTTTTTAAAAGAAGGCTGTCTGGGGATTTTTCCTCCCTACGTAAGGAATGCGTAGCCTTGTAGTCAGCTTCATCCTTAAAAGATCTTATCCATATCTCTAACCCTTTCCCGCCGTATGGTTAAGGGTTTTCTTCCTGCCTGTTTTATCTCCACAAGCCTTTGGAGTTGACTCCATAGTCTTGGGAGATAACTCCAAAGCTTATGGAGATAACTCCAAAGGCTATGGAGATAGAATACATCCGTATAAAAAGGTTTATGCAACAGGGCCCGATCTATTGTTATTTCCACAATAATCCCAAATGCTCCCGGACTTTTATAGTAGAACTTTTAAAAAAAGCTGGTTGGCGGTTTTCTCTTTGATGAAATAAAAAAAGTTAAAAGGATGAACTTTTCTTCTTTTAAAGCTAACATGAACTCTTTATAAGAGGAAATCTTCTGTTTTTCAGTTTGTTATGCTTCGCTTTTACATGAACCGATTTATATATCTCTTGATAAGAGATATATGTTTTCTGTGCAAAAATAAGCAAAGTTTTGAGAACTAATACATTTTTGGCAAAAAAAATAGGAATTTATATAAAAAAATAGTTCTCTCATTTATTTATATTCTTCTTTATTTCGTTTCAACAGCTCTGTAATATGTTGATATAATGTGTGTTAATACCTTTTGTAGATCTCTTATCAAGAGATCTACAAAAATGTCGTTTTTAAGACCTTTTTATATATGGAATATATCTGGTCTTTGAAACGGTATAATTAAATGAAAACAACATAAAGCAGATGGAATATCTATTTCTGAGACGTAAACGCACGACCGCTACTTCCGAGCGACAGAAGACTTTGCTTTTCAAGGCTGCCGAGCGGCAATGGAAAGAGGAGTTTGCCGGAAAGGAAACAGACATTCGCAAGGTGGATTGTAATATATATAAAGGTATATTGTACCAGCTTGAGATACGTCAGGTATTTCTTGACACCTCGCTTTCTCTGAAGAAACTGAGTGCACTGCTTGAAACAAACCAGACCTATCTGAGCAATGTGGTGAACAAATACTTCGGTTGTAATTTGAAGGAACTTGTGAACACGTATCGTGTGGAATATGCCAAAGAACTTCTCTGTTCCCGACGTTGTGCGCTGACTGAGCTGCCTTGCAGTTGTGGCTTTGCTTCGAAAAGTGCTTTCTACTCTGCTTTCAGCCGTATTGTCGGGGTATCACCTTTGTCATATCAGACTCAAGAAAGAAGGAGGCATCATTTGCAGGCAGTAAACTAGCTAAGCTATTAATAATGAAATTAATATGTATAACCAATTTTAGTTTTTTAAATTTATAAATTTAAAGTTTTTCTATTATGAACAAAAAGTTTTTAAGTGCAATCCTGTTCGGAGCCTTAATGGTGACCTCGACAGGAACATTTGTGTCTTGTAAGGACTATGATGATGACATTGACCGCATCGACAAGGAATTGAGCGAAGTCAAGGAAACCATTGCAAGTCTTGACTCGGCAATTAAGGCAGGTAAATTCGTTCAGTCATGTAATGAGGTTACCGGTGGATATGAACTGGTTTTCACTGACGGTTCCAAAATTACTATCAAGAACGGTACGAATGGAACAGATGGAGCAGCCGGTACTACTGTTATCCCTGAATTCCGTGTGGAAGGCAATTACTGGCAGGTCAGCACAGACAAAGGTGCTACTTGGGTGGATGTGAAAGATACCGAAGGTAACAAAGTTCCGGCCAGAGGTCAGGATGGTGAAGCTGCCGGTTCAAACGTGTCTTGGGTGACAGTGGATGGTGTGGAATACATCAAGATCGGTGACAAAGTTACTGATTTGAAGCAGAACAATGAATTTCCTAACATTGCTGTAGATGCTGAAAGCAAGACTGTAATCGTGACTATCGACGGTCAGAACTATACTTTGCTGCAGGAAGGTTCTGCATTCAAAGGGTTGCAGACTGTAGTTTACAGAAAACAGGCTGTTGATGATCTCAAGGATGTTTGTAAAGCTTATGATATCTATTGGCTGGAAAATGAAGGAAGTTTTAATCCAGATAAGGATGTTTTGTTTGCATCTGTTCCTGCTTATGCTTCATTCAAGGTATATCCGGGTGATTTCTCATTGAATAATGCGAAATTCTCCTTTGTTGATACGTATCAGGTTCGTAGTGTCGCTCCTGCTTTGACCTATATGGAAGGTTCTGCAAAATTAGAAAACGGTATTTTGAGCCTTGCTATTTTGCCGAATGAAGGTATTGGAAATAATACCTATGCAACCTCATTGGATGTAACTATGTATGGTCAATATACATCAGCTTCCGATTATTTCACGGTAAGTAGAACACATGCATCTGTAAAGAGCATTGTTAATGCTTTTACTTCAACTAATATGGATGAAAATGATTATCCGGCAATTATTACTGAGGATGGTGAATCTTATGATGGTAAATCTTATGGATGCTTTGACTATCAAGGTGTTTATAATGTAAATGATTCTATTGATGCATACATTTCCGGAGATGCAAAAGTATGGTTGAAGTCAACCAATATTTCATATACCAGAGTGTTCAGACTGTTGGATCAGAATGAGGATTATACATTTAATGGACAACCTATTAAAACTCGTCAGGGTATCTTTGAATTTAAAGATAATGTTTTGTCTGTAAAATCGACTAACCAGGCGTCTGCTATTGATGAATACGCTGCGATAGAAGTGACTACTACAGTTAAGCCACAGAAAGAAGGTGTTAAAGAATACGAGGTGAAGAATGTAGTCTTCATCAAGGCTGTTCGTCCTGCTGTTAATCCTGTATTTGGAACCGTTGCTTTGAAACCGTTGGATGCTAAGGAAAACTTTACATTTGCATACAATAGCTCACAGGCCCGGATCATTACTTTGGATGTCCGTAACTTTGAGGCTGCTATTGAAGGTCGTGATGTTATTGCTAATGATAATAATGAATATTGTACATTCATTACATTGAACAAGCCTGTATATGATGCTGGTGGCAGCAAGTTAGTGAGATATGAATCAATATCTAATCAATGTAACCAATATTATTGGAATAACGGCTTGAGTCAATTATCTAATATTCCTGCAAAGGTTACAGACTTGGCAAAAGCTCTTGAAACGGTTAAAAATGAGGCTGTCTTGTATTATAAGAACGGTGGAAACAATGCCGATAAGGACTCTTTGTTCTTGATTTTGACACCGGGTGCTAACTTTGCACAATTCAAGAATATGTCATTGCTAGCCGGAGCTTCTTCTTATGGACTCTTTGGTTGGGGAGCTACTGAGAAGATGACTAACGGAGTGAACACACCGTATGCAGTTTACAACAGCTTCGTAAACAAGCTGTTTAAGGTTTCTGTAGATAACTTCTCTGTAACCTATAACTTTGATTGTCCTATCAAGGATGAATATAAGAGTCGTACTATTATCGGTACATGGACAAAAACTGCCGGTGCTTATAGCAAATTCATCATGGAGTCTAATAACTTCGACAAGATGTACAATGTTGTTCCTGAAGATGCGACAGTTGAGTTTGAATTGGATTATAAGAAGCAGAATGCTTATGTTCAGGAAATGATGAAAGAAAATAACATTGAATGGACTAACACTAATCAGATTGCCTTTACTCCACGTGTAGATTTGGCTAAGGTTGGAACTTTGAAAGTTGATATCTATGATGCTACTGCCGGTTCTGCTAAGCGTGTATTGTTTGCGACTGAAGACTGGAAGGTGGAACAACCTATCTTGGCATTCACTGATGTTGTTGATTTGAAGTATAATAATCCGGCATTGGCTACAAACGATCAGATTAAGATTATTGATTTGATTAATGCATTGAATGTTAAGGCAACAGAAGCTTCTTATAAAAAATGGACAAACTTGACATTGAAAGATGCTGTTGGCAATACATTGGTAAAATACAATGCCACTACGATTGCTGCTGAAGAAACCATAGCTGAAACATTGTATAGAAAAGATGCTGCCGGTAATGCTGTTGCTGAAGCTACAGGATTGGAAATTTCTTTGGATGAGAATGAAAAAGACTTTACTTATGATGCAGCTACTGCAACTCTTACTTGGAAGGGAACTCCGGAAGGTACAGTATATACTCATGATGTAAACTTGAATATTACTTATACTCATAACTGGGGTGTTGTAACCAAGACATTCAAGGTAACTGTAACAAGAAAAGTACAGTAAACATTCGGGCTAAGATAGAAAGTATAGCTTAAATTTGATATGCTTTCTTCTTGATGACTTCAAGCGAGGAGGGGATATGAATCTGATTACAGAAGAATATCCTCTCCTTTTTTATTATAAAAATATATTCTTGATATAATGACGAAATTAGTTCGATGCGGTATAAACTTTTATGCGGATGTAGATAATAAAAAAGCGGTAAATGATAGGGATGCCTTGCAGAACACTAAATTAATGGAACATTATACTCACCTTCTTGGTCAATTACAGTATGAAGGAGCTGGTATCTGGAGCCGTTTTAATATTATGTTCGGAATAAATGTTTCTTTATTCGGATTGGAAACCGTCTTGTTTAACTCTATATGTCAAACTTCTGAATATCTGACATTTATTATTGCATTTGGCGGATTGTCATTTTCAATATGGTCTATTTACGTAATGCAGAGATTATGGAGTTATCATGAGCACTGGAAGAATATGTTATGTGAAGCGGAAAAGGCTTTTCCGGATGAGTATGTGAAACTTTTCACAAAGATTCCTTCTAATTTGAAAAGAGAGAAAAAGTCTTGGGAGTTATGGCTGAAATCATACACCCAACCTTTTTTTGCCATATTGTCTCTTATTTGGTTGCTTATTATGGTGTTAAACCATGCTATTTATACTGATATGCTGAATAAGGAAAATATTATTCATCACGTGGGTGTGGTGAAAATACAACAGAATGAAAATTTAAAAAATAATGAAGATGAAAAAGATGATGGATTCGACTACTGTGATTATTACTACAACAGATAATAGAGTATTGTTGCAAAAAAGAGATGAGAACCCGGATATAGAGTACTCCGGATATTATTCTCTTGTTTCTGGCTACCTTGAGGAGGAGGAAACCCCTCTAGATGGCATTATCAGAGAACTGAAGGAAGAATTTGAACACAAGAAATCCCAAAAGGTGCATTTTAGTTCTATAACCTATTTGGGGTCTGAGTATAGAGCAGACTATGATAGATGGGAATATATTCATCATACTTATTTGATGGACGATGCAGCGGATATCCGTATTTTGGAAGGTGAATCTTTTGTCTTGCTGGATATGGATGAGTGTTTGAAATTGGAGAATCTTGCTCCTCATCATAAGTTGTTTTTATTAAAATATCGTGCCGGATTATGTAAAATTGACGTGCGTGAGCAATCAAAAAAAATGTTTGATGAAATAACTGTCAGGGATTTGATAAAAGTGGAATCCGTAGGGGATATGAAAAATTATAGCTTGCTGGAGGCGGGAACTGGTTTTGTAATTGGCGAGGATACTACTTTGAGTGCTTCAATTCCAGCGGTGGAAGCCGCTAAATATATAGGATTCTTGCAATTCGTCCCAAAGGTTCTTAGAGGCAATCATTATCATTTTAGAAAGGTGGAATATATGCTTATTTTACAGGGGCGTATGCATGCCACTTTTCAGAAATATGATGATAGTGAGGCTGTAATAGAAGAGATTTGGGAAAAGGGGGATTTGGTACGGACTTTACCGGGGTGCGTCCATACATTAACAGCTTTAGGAGAGTCGAATGTGTTGACTATTGAGTTTTCTCCACAGCCTTATGTTGCGAGGGATGTGTTGATGAATGATAAAAAATAGCTTGAGTATGGGAACCATTGCAGTAACGGGGGCTACCGGTTATTTGGCTGAGAAATTGATAGAACGGTTGATTACCCAAGGACATACTATTCATGCGATAGCCAGGAATGAAGGAAAACTGATTGCTCTGAGAGAGAAATTTAAAAGCGTTCAAATCTTTCCATGCCCCATTGAAGATTATCTTTTATTGAAAAAGGCATTGAATGGTTGTGATGGGATATTTCATTTGGCTGCGTTTAAAGATGTCATTTTGGCAAAAGAACATCCTCTGAAAGCTGTTCAGACTAATATTCTTGGTACGTTGAATCTTCTTAAAATAACTGTTGAGGAGCAGAACATAAAATTTATTCTGGCAACAAGCACTGATAAAGCTGTTCAAGTTTCAGGAACGTATGGGGCTACTAAATTGCTTATGGAGAATCTTTTTGGGGATTTTGAGCAAATAAACGGATCGAATTGCGCTTATAGGATAGTTCGTTATGGAAATGTATTGCATTCTACAGGGTCTGTTTTGGTAAAATGGAAGTATGCATTAGAAAATAGGAAGGAACTTATATTGACAGATCCTGAAGCTACCCGGTTTTTTATTACATGGGAACAGGCAATAGATGTTATTTTTTCCTGTTTAAATGACGCTCAAAGTGCGGAACCGTTTTATCCGCCTGATATGAAATCGATAAGATTAGGAATTTTATTGGAACTCACAATAAGAAAGTATGCTAAAACTATTCCTGACATCAGAGTTATCGGTTTACAAAAAGGGGAAAATAAGCACGAATGTATCACGGCAGACTTAAGCAGTGAATATGCTGAAAGATGGAATAATGAGGAATTATTAAACCTTATCTAGAAAATACTATGAATGATAGATAGTTAAATCTTTCTTTTAAGACGGGGAATTGCAGTATATTGATTACTTTTGTCCTGTATCATAACTTATTAAACCTCGGATAGATATGGGAACAGAAGGCATACAGAATAAATACATCAACCCTTATGCCGATTTCGGCTTCAAGCTGCTTTTCGGCACGGCAATGAACAAGGAACTTTTCGAGGCTGCCGAGATAGCTAAGTTCAATACTAAGGAATTAGGCGAGTATTGGGAAAGTTTGAAGAATTTCCGCGACTGGTACAGCGTGATGTCCACCCAGTTGAAAAAAGGGCGTGAGGAAGGTCTTAAAGAGGGTATTGAAAAAGGTCTTAAAGAAGGTCTTGAGCAAGATCGTAAGGAAGAATGCTTCAAGAATGCAAAAAAAATGAAACAGGCCGGTATTGCATTTGATGTAATTGCACAGGTTACCGGTCTGTCTATAGGGGAAATAGCGTCTTTGTAAGTCGTTTACAGCACCAGTCCGTCCAGCATCTCGATATAAAGCCTTATTGCTTCCTCAATTTCCGAAACCATGATATATTCATCAGCCGTATGTGAACGGGAGGACTTTCCCGGACCGATTTTGACAGACGGGAACTTCATCAACGCCTGATCGGACAAAGTAGGAGAGCCGAAAGGTACACGTCCTAGTTTTACCGCGCGTTTCACAAAGGGATGCTCGGCACTGATATGAGATGAGTTCAAGCGGAAAGAACGGGCTTTCGCCTCGCTTTTTAGACGGGCGCTTATTTCTTTGAATAGTTCTTCGTTAGAGTAACATTCATTACTGCGGATATCCACAACGAAAGTACAAGTATCGGGGATGACATTATGCTGCGTGCCGGCATTTATTTGTGTCACGCTCATTTTGACGGGGCCTAGCAGGGAGGATTCCTTCGGGAATTTATAATCACGGAACCACTGAATGTCTTCCAGTACTTTGTAAATAGCATTCACTCCTTCATTGCGTGCGGCATGTCCGGCTTTTCCGTATGCGGTAACATCCAGCACCATCAATCCCTTTTCGGCAATGGCAGGCTGCATTTCTGTCGGTTCACCCACTATGCCCAAGGTGATGGGAGGTAGTTGGGGCAATACGCTTTCTATTCCGTTTTTTCCGGAAACTTCTTCTTCACATGAGGCAAGAAAGATCAGATTGTATGCCTGCTCGGTTGTAGAGAGATGGCGGTACACCTGAAATAAGGATACTACACTGGCGCCGGCGTCATTACTTCCCAAACCGTAAATCTTTCCGTTTTCGGCTTTCGGAGTGAAAGGATGTTTCCGCCATCCGTTTACCGGTTTTACGGTATCGATGTGGGAATTTAGTAAAATAGTCGGTTTGTTGAGGTCGAACATCGGACTGATACACCAAATGTTGTTGCCCGAACGACCGGTCATGATACCTGTTTCTTCAATATAGTTCTGCAGAAAGTCGGCGGCAGCTTCTTCTTCCCGGCTCAATGAGGGGATACCGATTAACGAATTCAGCAATGTGGTTGCTTCGGAAGTGTAATATTCTATATCAATCATCTTGATTTTAATAATTTAATGTGTTGCAAAGATACTATTTTTGCGTGGTAAACGGTGATGAAAAAAGTAGGTAATTAAGTTAGATATGCAACTAAAACTTTCGGCTGATTTCTTCTAACTCTTTGACTGGTTGGGAAAATTAATGCCTGTTTATAGAGGATAATTCCAAATTAAACGATAACTTTGCCGATGAATTAAAAATAAATCTTTGGAATGAGTAGTTCTTTCTTATCTGTCCTGATACAACGTCAGGCAGGGAAATATGGTGATCGTGTAGCGTTGCGTTACCGCGATTATAAAACAGAAACATGGATTCCGGTTTCTTGGAACCAGTTTGCCGCAACTGTAAAAACAGTTTCGAATGCATTGATAGAATTAGGTATAGGCATACAGGAAAATATAGCAGTTTTTTCTCAAAATAAACCGGAATGTCTGTATGTGGACTTTGGAGCTTTTGGGGTACGGGCTGTTACTGTACCATTTTATGCTACCAGTTCCGAGGCGCAGGTACATTATATGGTAGGTGATGCCGAAATACGTTATATCTTTGTAGGTGAACAGTTGCAATATGATGTGGCGTTCCGGGTTATGCAACTGGGAAGCCAACTGAAACAGATTATAATTTTCGACAAGGAGGTAAAACGTGATGAGCGGGACCAGACTTCCATTTATTTTGATGACTTTCTGAAATTGGGCGAGGCGCATCCGCATCAAGCTGAGGTAGACAAGCGTACTTCAGAGTCGGGTAATGGTGATCTTGCCAATATTCTTTATACCAGTGGAACAACCGGAGACAGCAAGGGGGTGATGTTGCATCATTCTTGCTATGAGGCGGCCATTCCGGCACATGATGAACGTTTCCCTCAATTGGGTGATCAGGATGTGATTATGAATTTCCTTCCTTTTACTCATGTGTTTGAGCGTGCATGGACTTGCTGGTGTCTTTCGATGGGGTGTACTTTGTCTATCAACTTGCGTCCTGCTGATATCCAGAAGACAATAAAGGAGATCCGTCCTACGGCTATGTGCAGTGTTCCCCGTTTCTGGGAGAAAGTGTATGCCGGCGTGCAAGAAAAAATCAATGAGACAACCGGATTGAAAAAGAAGTTGATGCTGGATGCTATTAAAGTGGGACGTGAACATAATTTGGAATATGTGTACAAAGGGCTGACTCCTCCGCCTGTATTGCACATGAAATATAAATTTTATGAGAAAACGATCTATAGCTTGTTGAAAAAGACTATTGGCATTGAAAACGGGCGTTTCTTCCCTACTGCCGGTGCGGCTATTCCGCCGGCTGTACAGGAGTTTGTTTTGTCGGTGGGAATTAATATGGTAGCGGGTTATGGATTGACGGAATCTACTGCAACGGTTGCTTGTGAGAATGATAATGACCATGTGGTTGGTTCGGTGGGGCGTATCATGCCTCATGTGCAGGTCAGAATAGGGGAGAATAACGAAATAATGCTACGTGGTGAGGGAATCACTCATGGCTATTATAAAAAGGAAGCTGCTACGAAAGCGGCGTTTACTGAAGACGGATGGTTCCATACCGGTGATGCGGGTTATATAAAAGATGGGCATTTGTTCCTTACAGAGCGTATCAAGGACTTGTTTAAAACTTCAAACGGGAAGTATATCGCTCCTCAAGCCATTGAAGCCAAATTGGTGGTAGATCGTTATATCGATCAGATTTCTATTATTGCCGATGAACGTAAATTTGTTTCTGCTTTGATAATTCCTGAATATAAACTGGTGAAAGAGTATGCCGCAAAAAAAGGTATTCGCTATGAAAGTATGGAGGAACTGTTGCAGAAACCGGAAATTATCGATTTGTTTAGAGAGCGGATTGATACACTGCAGCAGCAGTTTGCACATTATGAACAGATCAAGAGGTTTACCTTGTTGCCCCATCCTTTCAGTATGGAACGTGGTGAGCTGACCAATACGTTGAAAATAAAACGTAATGTGCTGAACAAGAACTATGCTGCCGAAATAGAAAAGATGTACGAAGAATAATGGGAAAATGAATAGATTTCCACTATCTTTGCACCTTGAAATGCAAAAATTCTCAAGATGATAACAATAGAGCAACTGAAAGACGTAAAAGAACGTACTGCGGCACTTGAAAGATATCTGGACATAGAAAATAAACTGGTTCAGGTGGAAGAAGAACAACTGCGTACGCAGGCGCCCGGTTTTTGGGATGATGCCAAGAAAGCAGAAGCACAAATGAGGAAGGTGAAAGATCTGCAAAAATGGATCGACGGTTACCGTGAGGTAAAGACGATGGCAGATGAACTGGAATTGGCTTTTGACTTTTGTAAAGATGATTTGGTTACCGAAGAAGAAGTGGATGCAGCGTATCAAAAGGCTGTCACTGCGGTGGAGGCATTGGAACTGAAGAATATGCTTCGCCAGGAGGCCGACCAAATGGATTGTGTATTGAAAATTAATTGCGGTGCCGGTGGTACTGAAAGTCAGGATTGGGCTTCCATGCTGATGCGTATGTATATGCGTTGGGCGGAGACCAATGGCTATAAAGTGAGCGTGGCTAACCTTCAGGATGGGGATGAGGCCGGAATCAAGACGGTGACTATGAATATTGAGGGCAGTTTTGCATATGGTTATCTGAAAGGTGAGAATGGAGTCCACCGCTTGGTGCGCGTGTCTCCTTATAATGCTCAGGGGAAACGGATGACTTCTTTTGCTTCTGTGTTTGTAACGCCGTTGGTGGATGATAGTATTGAAGTGACAATTGAACCTGCCCGTATGTCTTGGGATACTTTCCGTTCGGGAGGGGCCGGCGGACAGAATGTGAACAAGGTGGAATCAGGAGTACGTCTGCGTTATCAATATAAAGATCCGTATACCGGTGAGGAAGAGGAAATCTTGATTGAGAATACTGAAACCCGTGACCAGCCGAAGAATAAGGAAAATGCGATGAGACAGTTGCGTTCAATTTTATATGATAAGGAATTGCAGCACCGCATGGAAGAACAGGCCAAGGTGGAGGCAGGCAAGAAGAAGATTGAATGGGGATCACAGATACGCAGTTATGTCTTTGATGACCGTCGTGTGAAGGATCATCGTACTAATTTTCAAACTTCGGATGTGAACGGAGTGATGGATGGAAAGATTGATGGCTTTATCAAGGCATACTTGATGGAGTTTTCCGGTTCGGAGAATTAGTAAATTCTTCGTAATTTATTTGTTTTCTTCTAGAAACTTTGTACTTTTGGGATATTCAAAAGAGATGGTTTAATCTTAAAAATGAAATACTTATGGGAAAGAATAAGAAAGCTGCTTATAGTAAGCGGGAAGAAGAGAAAGCAAATAGGATTGTAAAAGGTCTGTTCATCGGATTAATTGTATTAGCCCTTGTTATTATGGTAGGCTATGCCATGTATGGATAAAAACGGAAAATAAATAGTGAAGTCCTGCTGAGGTTATTCTCTGCGGGGCTTTTTTATATATTAAAACGCTATGGGACAAGAAATAGAACGAAAATTTTTAGTAAAGGACGACAGTTATAAACTAGAGGCTTATGCACATAGTCATATTGTGCAAGGTTATATCTGTAGTGCTCGTGGAAGAACTGTCCGGGTGCGTATTCGGGATAATAAAGGGTATCTTACTATCAAAGGGGCTTCCAATGACTCCGGTACAAGTCGTTATGAGTGGGAGAAGGAGATCAGTTTGCAAGAGGCCGAAGAGTTGATGAAACTGTGTGAGCCTGGGGTGATTGATAAAATCCGGTATTTGGTGAAAAGTGGAGAGCATATCTTTGAAGTGGATGAGTTTTATGGTGAGAATGAAGGCTTGACTGTAGCGGAAGTGGAATTGAATAGTGAGGACGAATTGTTCAAAAAGCCCCATTTCATCGAAAAAGAGGTAACGGGAGATATTCGTTATTATAATTCTTTTTTGATGAAGAATCCTTATACTCGCTGGTAGATAATATATAGGCTTCTTTAACGTCTGAAAATAAACTACTTGCTATCGTTTACCTACCTTTGCAACAAACACAAACTCATTATTGATATATGAAACACAACATTTTATGGGGCATTATCTTGCTTGTGGCAAGTTTGTCATTTACGGCGAAGGCGCAAAAGGCTGTCCAAGGCCAGTTCTCAGTCAAGGGAGTCTTATTAGATTCTTTGTCTAATGAAGGGGAACCGTATTCTACAATCCGTATTTCATTGAAGAACAATCCTGCAAAGCCGGTGAAACTGGCTGTGACAGGAGCGGACGGCAGGTTTGACGAACGGCTTGCCGTGCCGGGGACTTATCTCATTCATTTTACTTCTGTAGGAAAGTCTCCTGTACAGAAGGAGTTCTCGATATCGGCAAATCGTAGGAATGTTGATTTGGGTAAGATTCTGATAGCAGAAGCGACTGAAATGTTGAAAGGAGTGGAGGTGGTAGCGCAGAAACCTTTGGTAAAGGCGGAAATAGACAAAGTGACGTATAGTATAGAGGATGATCCGGATTCTAAAACCAATACGACTCTTGAAATGCTCCGTAAAGTTCCGCTGGTGACTGTAGATGGAGAGGATAAAATTCAAGTAAACGGTAGCAGTAAGTTTAAAGTGCATGTTAATGGCAAGCCGAATAACATGATGAGCAATAATCCTACCGAGGTATTGCGGAGTATGCCGGCCAATTCCATTAAATCTATAGAGGTTATCACCGAGCCTGGGGCTAAATATGACGCGGAAGGGGTGGCGGGCATCTTGAATATTATCACTATAGGAGCTGGAATGGAAGGATATACGGTGACATTGAATGGTGGTGCAAGCAATATGCGTGTGTATGGTGGCGGTTATGGTACGGTGCAGTCGGGCAAGTTCACTGTTACCGGTAATTATTCTTATAACTACCAGGGATCTCAAAAGGGATTTGAAGATTCATATCGTGAGGATTTCACGTCTCAGGAAAATAAATTTTTGGAGTCGCATCGAAGAAGCAAGAGCTATGGCAATTTTCAATTTGGCAGTCTGGAAGGAAGTTATGAGATTGACACTTTGAATCTGATTAGTTTTTCTATGAATCTGATGACTGGCAATTTTACGAATAAGAGGATTGGAAATACCCAGATGACGAATCATGCCGGTAATCCGGTTTACGGTTACGGTTCTTTGGGAAATAATGAATCGGGCTTTGGCGAAGTGGGGGGCAACATGGATTATCAGCATTCGTTTAAAAAGAAAGGGGAACTTCTTACTTTCTCTTATCGTTTTAGCCATTCCCCCAATAACAGTGAAGCGAATACGGATTATGAGGATACGTTGAATGTTCCTTATCTTTTGCAAAACCAATATTTTAAAAATGATGCCAGCACACAAGAGCATACGGCTCAATTGGACTATACCAATCCGATAAATTCGATACACAGCATTGAAACTGGTATAAAGTATATTTTTCGTAGAAGTAAAAGTGATGGTAAATATTATCTGGCCGATAAAACCGGAGAATATAAGTATGATCAGGATATGAGTACGCAATATGATCATAAGCAGGATATTCTGGCTGCTTATTTGGGCTATCAGCTGAAGTACAAAAAACTCGGTGGAAAGGCGGGAATTCGCTATGAGCATACATTTATGGATGCGGATTATAAAAATAAGGATGAGAAGTTTGATGCTCAGTTTGATGATTTGGTTCCATCCTTGATGTTCTCTTACCAATTGGCTCCTACTCAAAGTTTGAGGGCATCTTATAATATGCGTATCAGCCGGCCGGGTATTTGGTTTTTGAATCCGTTTACTGACACCAGCAACCCTACTGCGATCAGTTACGGTAATCCTGATTTGGAAAGTGAAAAGGCCCATTCGCTTAGTGTTACTTTCGGTAGTTTCTCGCAGAAATTTAATGTAAATGTCAGTGCTAATTATTCTTTTGTCAATAATGGTATAGAGCAATACTCTTTTATAAAAGATGGTGTGATGAATTCTACCTATGATAATATAGGAAAAAGTAAGAATATTAATTTGTCTTTGTTCTTGAACTGGAATATGTCTCCTAAAACCCGCTTTAATATCAATGGACGGGGAGCTTATGTGGATTATAGAAGTTCAGGGCTTGATTTAAAGAATCATGGCTGGGAAGGAAATGTCTTCGGAAGCTTCCAGCAGACTCTGCCTTGGGATCTGCGTCTGAGTCTGAACGGAGGGGGTGGTACTCCGCATATCTCTTTGCAAGGTAAAAGTTCCTCTTTCTATTATTATGCGATAGGGCTCAGTCGTTCTTTCTTGAAGGAAAAGAGGCTGACTATATCTCTTAACTCGTCCAATTTATTTAATAAATATATTACTTTTAAGAATAACATCAATACTCCTACTTTCTGCTCTTCTACTGCTACCAGAATTCCGATGCGTTATTATGGATTTAATATCAGTTGGCGTTTTGGGGAGTTGAAGGCTCAGGTAAAAAAAGCTGCGCGAAGCATTAATAATGATGATTTGAAAAGTGGAGGAGGTAATGCTGGAACCGGTGGAGGGATACCGGCTAATTAAAAGTTAAAACGAAACCACCTGTTAACTGTTAATTTAGGGGGTAAAAACTGTTATTTGATAGTTTATACCCCCTTTGTTGTTAGTTTTTCTGTCGTGACTTTTGCGAGAAGTCGTTAATATTGCAGCAGAAAGCAAAAACAGAAAATAACAATTTAAAAATAGATTAATATGAAGACAGTCGACTTTACACAGCATTTACTAAGTATACAAACCGAATTATTTCGCTTTGCATTTAAATTGACAGCTGACAGAGAAGAGGCTAATGATTTGTTGCAGGAAACTTCACTTAAAGCTTTGGACAACGAAGAGAAGTTTACTCCAGATACGAATTTTAAAGGATGGATGTACACCATCATGCGTAATATATTTATAAATAATTATCGTAAAACAGTGCGTGATCAGACTTTCGTCGATCAGACAGATAACTTGTTCCATTTGAATCTTCCACAGGACTCAGGATTCGATTCTACAGAAGGTGCTTATGATTTGAAAGAGATACATCGTATCGTGAATGCGTTGCCTAAAGATTACCGTGTGCCGTTTGCTATGTATGTATCAGGATTTAAATATAGGGAAATTGCCGAAAAACTGGGACTTCCGTTGGGAACAGTGAAAAGCCGTATCTTTTTCACTCGTCAGAGGTTGCAGAATGATCTGAAAGATTTCCGTTAAGTTGACTCTCTATCTTTATTATATAACTTTGACTTTTATCATCACGCCGACTGTTCGCGAAGAATCGTCGGCGTTTCTTTTTAGGATTTACGCCATATAAGGGGGCGAAGTAAGTAATATCCTATTAAGGCGGCTAGTCCGACTCCAATGCTGTTTGCCAGAAAATCCAGCCAGTCACCGCTGCGGGTATCTGTGCAATAAGCTTGCATCAGTTCGATACACCCGCTCATAGCTACAGGAGCTATGATGCCTCCCCATATTACATGATTCCAATTGATAGCCTTATGATTCCTCAGGTATTCTATCCATAAAATGAAACAGAGTCCTCCATACATGCATATATGCACTATTTTGTCTATGTAGGGGATTTCTTCCACATCTGTTTTAGGAGGAGTGAAAAAGGAAAGATAAAAGATGATAGCTACAATGATCAAGGATACCGGATATTTTCTAAAATAATATAGCATACTTTAATTTTTTTGTGATTCGTCGCAAAAGTACGATTAATTTTATACTTTTGCAGGCTAACCAGTGTTGATTTATAATAATTTGATAGTTTTTTATGCAAAAAAGCGAAAGAGTAAATTTCGGAAGTAAGATTGGGGCTGTTCTGGCGGCGGCAGGTTCGGCTGTAGGACTTGGTAATATATGGAGGTTTCCCTATGAAACGGGAAATCATGGAGGTGCGGCATTTATCTTAGTATACTTGGCGTGTGTTTTTATGTTGGGAATGCCTATTATGATTGCCGAATTCACAGTAGGTCGTCATTCAAAAGCAAGTACGGGACGTGCTTATAAGGTTTTGGCACCCGGAACTCATTGGAAGTGGTTGGGATATTTGGGGGTTTTGGCCGGTTTTCTTATTCTAGGATATTATTCGGTAGTGGCAGGATGGACTTTGGAATATATATTGGAAGCGGGAATGAATGGTTTTGCAGATAAGAAGCCGGAAGATTTTGTGGTTGCTTTCCAGAGTTTTTCGAAGGACCCTGTTCGTCCGCTTATCTGGCTGGTCATCTTTTTATTGGCCACCCATTTTGTTATAGTAAAGGGAGTGAAAGATGGGATAGAGAAATCTTCGAAGGTGCTGATGCCTGTTTTGTTTGTACTGATAGTAGTTTTGGTGGGGTGCTCATTGTCGCTTCCCAATGCGGAAAAAGGTTTGGAGTTTCTGCTGAAGCCTGATTTCAGTAAAGTGAACGGAGATGTTTTCTTAGGGGCTATGGGGCAGGCGTTCTTTTCCTTGAGTTTGGGAATGGGATGTCTTTCAACCTATGCTTCTTATTTTGGGAAAGAAACCAAACTGGGAAATACGGCTCTGAGTGTCGGTGTGATTGATACTTTTGTGGCTGTCTTGGCCGGATTGATTATTTTTCCGGCGGCCTTTTCTGTAGGTATCCAGCCGGATGCGGGACCATCATTAATTTTTATTACATTGCCTAATGTTTTTCAGCAAGCTTTTAGCGGTGTGCCGATATTAGCTTATATTTTCTCGGTGATGTTCTATGTCTTGTTGGCTTTGGCTGCATTGACTTCTACTATTTCTCTACATGAAGTGGTGACGGCTTTTCTGCACGAGGAATTCAATTTAACTCGTGGCCGTGCTGCTAGATTGGTCACTTTCGGGTGCATTATAATTGGAGTCATTTCTTCCTTGTCATTGGGAGTTATGCAGAAATATACGCTGTTTGATAAGGGACTCTTTGACTTACTTGATTTTGTCACTGCAAAAATAATGCTTCCTTTGGGTGGCTTGCTGGTATGTATCTTTGTAGGATGGTATTTGAAACGTTCCGTTTCTTATGAAGAATTGACCAATGGGGGAAAACTGAAAGCAGGTCTTTTCAATCTGTATATCTTCTTGTTGAGATACGTGGCACCTGTGGCTATCATTTTGATTTTTATCAATGAATTAGGGCTAATTTAGAATTGTAATGTGGAAAGACTTCTTCTATTTTTCGAAAAGCGAACGCAGAGCTATACTTTTTTTGTTGACTTTGCTTTTCATATTTATGTGTATATGGGTTCTGTTTCCAGTAAAGGAAGAGTCTTTGGAACAGGATCAAGAGGGGATAGAAGAAATAAAAAACTTTCTGGCCGGAGTACATGAGATGGAGGAGAAGGAATCTCTGCGATATTCCTATGATAAGCCTAAAAGAAGAGAGGTGGTATTGGCTGCTTTTGATCCAAATTCAGCCGATTCCATCGAATTTTTGCAACGTGGATTGTCTCCTTTTATTGCACATACTATTTTGCAATACCGGAGAGCCGGCGGTAAATTCAGGACAGCGGATGATTTCTCTCGTGTTTATGGCTTGTCGTCCGAGAAATTTAATATGTTAAAACCTTATATCCAGATATCAGAGGCTTTTCGGCGGAAACAGGATACATTGCACTTTATCAAAAAGGCGGAGAAAGATACGTTGGCGGTTTATAAATATCCGGAAGGAACTTTAGTCGATTTGAATGAAGCGGACACTACCGAGTTGAAAAAGATTCCGGGAATAGGCAGTGGCATTGCACGCATGATTGTGGCTTACCGGAAACGTTTGGGAGGTTTTTATGATATGGCTCAGTTGAAGGAAGTGAACTATGTAGATGAGGATATGTTGAGATGGTTTAAACTCGGAAATGCACCAATTCATCGGATAAATGCCAATAAGGCCGGGCTTGACAAACTTCGCTCTCATCCTTATATGAATTTTTATCAGGCAAAGGTAATTATAGAATATAGGAGGAAAAAGGGAAAATTAAAAAGTCTTTCCCAGTTATCCTTGTATGAGGAATTCACTGAGAAAGACTTGGAACGTTTGTCGCACTATCTTGCTTTTGATTAATTGTTGGGATAACCAGCAGCTTCTGCTATTTTTACCGGAATTTCGGTATTGTCAATGCGACCTTGGAATAGTTGGGCGCCGGCTCCGATAGCGAATACGGGTACATAACCTCCAGAGTGCCCACCACTGGTCCAACCTACCAGAGCGATGTCATCCAGAATTCTTTTGGCCTCAGCTGCCAAAGGTTCGTCTTGTTGATATTCACTTTTGGTCAAATCTATCTCTTTACCGCTAAATGATTCATCATATACTTTCTTCAGGGATGCTTCTTGCTTTTCATTCAATTGAATACTATCCCAAAATCCGAAATTATCCTTCAATGATTGCTTGATAACTTCCCAAGGTACTTGATTCTTGTATTTTTTTCTTAATTCGTTTACAATTTTAGTATATCCGCTTTCACTTACTTTTTGTGATTTTAAAGCTTGCAGGTTCAAAGTATACGGACCTTTTCCTAAAACGATTCCTCCGGTTTCGTGGTCGGCTGTTACTACAATCAGGGTTTCATCGGGATGTTGTTCATAGAATTCGTAAGCAACTTTTATGGCATTGTCCATATCCATCACTTCGTGGAATACGGTAGCGGCGTCGTTGCTGTGGCAAGCCCAGTCTATTTTACCTCCTTCAACCATCAGGAAGAACCCTTTTGATAGATCTTTAGACAGGAAATTGATTCCGGCACGGGTGATTTCAGTTAAAGTCATATCGCCTTTTTTTCGATCGATAGCATAGGGGATAGCACTATTGTCTGTTGCTGTCGCAGGTTGTAAGAGAATCAGTTTGTCCGATTTTTTTGCTTTTTTCTGATAGTCCTTGTAGCCACGGGCTATGGTATATCCGGCTTTGTCCACCAGTGTGTACAGACTTTCTGAATTTGAACCGGCGGCTTTTTTGTTGGTGGGATCTAAAAAGTCTGATCCTGCATAGAAATCGAAGTTGGCATCAATCAAATCCAGACCCACGTTGTAATAGCTGCTTCTTTGTCCTTGGTGTGCGTAAAAAGCAGCCGGTGTGGCATGGTCTACGCTGACACTGGTACTGATACCTACACGGCAACCTTTATTTTTTGCCCAAGAAGCAACACTGTTAACTTTGGTTTCCAAATCCTTTTTCACACCTAATGCGCCATTTTTTGTTTTGTTTCCCGTAGCAAGTGCTGTTCCTGCAGCGGCCGAATCTGTCACTCCGTTGGTTGCCGAGAAAGTAGTGGCTATGGTTGCATAAGGAAATTGGGTGAATAATAACGGAGTCACACCAATTTTGCCTTCCAACTCTCCACGATACATCTCTGTTCCTAAAACTTGGTTAACACCCATTCCATCTCCGATGAAATAAAATACATACTTTGCTTGCTGTGCCTGTACAAAAAGAATGGACAGGAATACAAATACAGTAATAAACGATAGTTTTTTCATATTAATTGAGTTAATGACATTTTTTTCAGCCTAGCAAATATAGGGAAAAAAGACTTTTTATCGGTACTTCTTTCTTGAATAATTGAGATTTAATGGCCAAATACTTTTTTTGCAATAAGTTTGTAAATGAAATGTTTTTGGGGTGTAATATAAAAAATCTGTTTGGGAGTAGGGAATCCCGTGCTTTATACTATGCATCTGTTTGCTTTCGACATGGATATTGCATACAGATAATTGTTTTAATATTAGTGATTATTAATTATAAATCTTATATTTGTCTAATCTAGAGTCAGTAAATAAAGTATGGGAGAATTTATAAATGTATTAGTGTCAAAAGGGAAAAGCAATTTGATACCGGAAAAAGATAACCTGTATGGACAGTTTGTCGGTGAATGGGATTTTGAATGGGTTGATAACCAAGGTACAACAGGCGAAAGACATGTTCAGGGAGAGTGGATATTCGCTTGGGTGCTGGAAGGGACTGCAATTCAAGATGTGTTTATTTGCCCTTCGCGTAAGGCACGGATTAAAGATTATCAACCGGATGCAGCTTATGCGACTGCGGTACGTATGTATAATCCTAATACAGAGGCATGGGATATTTTATATACGGAATTAGGAGGGGCTACACAACTGGAAGGAAAAAGAGAAGGAAACAGGATTGTTCAGACGGAAATTAATGAGAAGAATATACAGTGGGTGTTTTCAGAAATTACAACGACTTCATTCCGTTGGCAACGTATGGTAAAACGTCCGGATGGTACTTGGGAAACTGAAGCTGAACTTTTTGCCGTTCGTCGATGATTATTGCCGGATTTTGCGTTTTGTGAGAAAACAAAAAATCCTGATTCCGTTTGGAAATCAGGATTTTACTGTCTTTTGCTTTTCTTCAAAGTGGTGCCACCAGGAATCGAATAATACTATTCAAAGTCCTAATTTGCAGTACTTTAATATCTTTGGAAAAATCCCCGAACCACTGAATCAGCCATATGCCAAATTCACTAATTTTCGATAGATTCTTGTTAATCATTTTTTGACTTTACAAAGGTAAGTGTTCGGTTCTATTCCTCCAAATGTTTATATAATTATTTAGAGTGGTTACAAGTTATTTGTGTCGATTATTAATGATTTAAGAAATATCATTCAAATGCCAATACTTTGTTTCTTTCTAATATTTCTATAATATCCTGTTCTTTATACAGAATCTTTCCTCCTATTTTGTAATAGGGTAATTTACCATTCATTCTATATTCAATGAGTGTCCTTTTGGTTATTTTGAGAGCCTTTGATAATTCTTGTTCTGTAATATAACGGTGCCCGTCTAATATAGGTCTGTAGATTAAAGAATTTGCATCCAATATTTTGGATATACCTTCCATGGCTTCAATAAATCTTTTGACCTCATTACTATCCTTATTCAATACCATCTGTCCCATTTTCATTATTTATATGTGTTTTAAGGTTGTTCCTCATATAGTTTAGAATATCTTCTTTTTTATAATAAACCTTTCTGTCTATACGACTGAAAGGGATTAGCCCTTTCTGCCTTAGAGACAATAGTTTTCTGTCTGATATATTCATAAGAATACATACATCCTGGTTATCCAACCATTCACTCAACTCAGGTTTGGAAAAGTTCAGTCCTTTCATTTGTTTTTCTATTTTGAACAATATGTTGTTCATTTCCATAAATGTGCTGGCTTCTATGTTCACAATCTCCATAATCATTAGTTTAAGTGGTTGTTGCAAAAATAGAATAGAAGGTTGTGGAACACAAAAGACTATCATCAAAGTTCATAATATGACATCAGATATCATAGCGAAGCCACCGGACTATGCAGATCGGAGGGAGCTGAAATCCCTGTCTTATTTCGGGATTTAATAAGCGGGCTATGTTTTGTTATTGAGGAGGTGAATTTTCACAGTATTTTTGAGGTCATAAATGGAATATAAGGATAGTCGCCTTTGATCACAGCTATGCGTCACGTCGGTCGCAGTTAATCCCTGTAATCTTTCCATTAATACTAATCCGTTTGCCGCCGCATTCTTTTTCAGGTGAATTTTCATGGCTTCAGCCATAAAGAAAATTCTCCTGAAAAAAAGGAATGAATGCGGCTGGCAAATCAGGATTGGGATTTATCTTTGATGAAAGGGATAATAAGAATATTTTATTATTTATAATTACGATTCACTGCTGTCCGGAGACGTTTTCTCAAAACAGCTATTATTAATTAATAATCAGTTAATTACGAAACTAATATTTTTTTCGATTAGAAACCATAGTTTTGCAAGTAGGTATAAACAGCCTATTCTGCAAACAATGAATAAAGGAAAAAACAATTTTTGCGCAAGTTATGTCTCTTGTAAACATATATGAATTTAAGAAGTATGTCAACCGCTATAAGGGTGACAGGCATGCCATCAAGTTCATTTGCTGTGACCAATTCATGTTAATGAGCTTTATCAGTTCACGGACAGATTCGGACCAAGAGACATATAGACTACACCTAACCTTTATTCTATCGACTTTTACCGTTTTGGCATTAAGGCCATGCCAAAAGCCACATTGCTCGAAACGAACGACAAGCAAAGAAAGCATATAAGGATTAGAAACTTATACCTGACCTGGATGAAATGGTCTATACCTTTGATAGCAACACGATTGAGCTATATCTGAAACTTTGTCTATGGACTATGTTACATCATGATAGAGGAACCATCAAGATATATATCTTGATGGATATTAAAGGTTCCATCTCGACATCTACTCATTTGACAGAAAGAGCAGTTCATGATTCCCCAATTATGGATAAGATACCTATAGTAAGAGTTAACTCTTTGTGTCTGCATTTTCATCTTAACAACGTCTTTTTTGTAACAAGAGTAAAAAGAGAATATACTTTACGAAGTTATTGATAATAGAGAGGTGGAGCAATCTGCTAGACTTTTCTCTAATGAAACCATCAAATTGACAGGAGCACTTACTTCCCAAAAGTATACTGATTTTAGGCTTACTGTGTATGAGGACTTTAGCACAAATACAGTTATCATTTCACCTCCAATAACTTTAAGCTTGATGCATTGACCATTGCCAAGTTATACAGAGAGAGATGACTAATTGAGTTGTTCTTCAAATAGAAAAAAGCAGCATTTGCACATAAAGACATTCTACGGAATCACTAAGAATTCAGTGTACACACAGATATAGATAGCTATCTGCAATTATCTCCTGCTTATCATTGCTAAGAAACAAAATTTCTCCGGACAACAATAAAAGCAACATATAGATGTAAGATGTGTGCTCAGTATAAAGCTCAAAAAGAAAAAACAACTCTGGTATAAGTCCATAGGAAACATAAATCATAACACTGACGAAAAAAAGGCTGAAAGAATACAGCTGTCAGTGTGTTTGGCAAGAAAGGCAATCAGACCGCCTATGCCGGTTACAAGACCGGTATAGGCGGTCAGTCCAAATGCTAGAAACAGATTATGACTGTTTCCCAAAATCACTACATCTTATTTTAATAACTCAACTTCAGAACGGCATATACAGATCTCGGCATTCCTGGACCATAAATGTAACCGGAATCACGGTTAGCACCACGATCGAAATCTTGCTGGTAAGCGTTCAGCAGATTCTGCACGCCCGCGCTTACCTGCATCTGGATGCTCTTGTAGAACTTGAAATCGTAGGCAGCCTTGAAGCCCATGTCTACAAAACGGCGGGTGGTTTCCGTACGGTTGTGGCTGATGTATCCAGCATGATGCTCTACCAGCATGCTGCCCGTATAGGTTCCCGAAAGTGCCAGCGTAAGTGCACGCAGCGGATTATAGCTCATGGTAAAGTAGCCATACGTGTCCGGCGTGCGGAACATGCGTTTTTCGAGCGGCACATTGGGGTCGTTCTCACTCCACGAACGCGCCTCTTTATACCGGGCCTGCTGTACGGTAAATCCCGCCTGCAACTGCCATACGTTTCGCCATGCCAGCTTGCCCTCCAGCGTACAGCCATACACTACTGCCCCCTTTTCGTTGCCGCGTTCGTTGATAATGACACCGTTTTCGTCCTTACCAATCTCGGTCAGGGCAAATACATCCGAAATATTGGTATAGAAACCCTCTGCCAGCAGATTGCCCTGCCAGTCGCCCCAGCTGTGATACATATCGGCAGAGAGGCTGAGGCTTTGCGATTTTTCTTCTTTCAGGTCCTTGGCCAACTGAATCATCGATACCGTTCCGCCCACGTTGTCAATGTGCAGGTCTTCGTCGAAAGCCTGTGGTGCTCGGAAGCCGAACGAGTAGCTGGCACGCAGGTTGATATTATCCGTGGGGTTGAAACGCACATTGGCACGCGGACTGAATACCGGCTTGTCCAGCAGGCTGTGCTTGTCCATGCGGGCACCGACCAGAAAACTCCAGCGGGCCGTTTTCCACTCATTCTGCGCAAAAGCACTCACGGTATTCACCCGCTGGTCCAGATAGCGGCCGCGCCCCCACATGTTGTCCTTCAGGCGGTCCTGGTTATATTCGGCACCAGCAGTCAGCGTAGCTGGCATAAACAGGCAGCGGTCGAAGTTATAGTTGTACTGCGCACCTGCCACCCAGGTCATGTCGGTGGTGTTGCCATACGATTTCAGTTTTTCCTGCAAGTCCTCGCCTCCGCCGTAGTAACTGTCGCGGTCGATGTGCTGTGCCGAGGCATAAATGCCCAGGCGCTGTTTTTCATCGGGCGAAAACAGGTCGAACTTTACCCCTCCGGTATTGATGCTGTGCTTCAGTTGCTCGGCTATCAGCGCCTCGTGCGGCGGGAGAGCCAGCTGGTCGCCACCACGACGGTGCTCCTGCAGGTGGTGATACTCTACCGTAACCTTCGAATAATCGCTGGTCTTGATGTAGGAGCGCATGCCCACCGTCTGACTTTTCAGCTCCGGCAGCTCGGTAAATCCGTCGCCGTCGTGGTCATAGCCGGCACGTTCTCTGTTCTGTCCGAAAACTGCCAGTCCCAGCTTCTGGTTGTCGGATACCAGCGAAGCATTCATTGTGGTATTGTTTTCGAAAACCGATGCATCGCCTATCCCCGTCAGTGTGTGCGAGAACTGGGCCGAGTTGCGCACCGGTTCCTTGGTAATGATGTTGATGGTGCCGGCAATGGCCGAAGAGCCAAACAAAGCCGAGCCGCCGCCGCGCATCACCTCCACACGTTCAATCATGTTGGCAGGAATCTGCTCCAGACCGTATACCCCCGCCAGCGCGCTGAAGATGGGACGCGAGTCGATGAGAATCTGCGTATAAGGCCCGTCCAATCCGTTGATGCGCACCTGCTGATATCCGCAGTTCTGGCAGTTGTTCTCCACACGCACACCCGGCTGGAAGTTCAGCCCCTGCGCCAGACAGGTAGAGTTGGTATTCTCGAACGTCTTGACCGATACCACGTTTACCAGCGTAGGCGCCATGCGGCGGGTCGTCTCGTTACGGTTGGCCGAAACCACCACCCCCTCGAGTGCCACGTGGTCCTCGCCAATCTCGAAATTCAGTTCCAGCGTCTTGCCCTTGGTGAGCTGCACGGTGCGGCGCTCTGTCTTATAGCCTATCGAACTGACTTCAACAGTAAAAGTCCCTTCGGGCAGGTTTTTCAGGAAGTAATGCCCTGTTTCGTCGGTAGTCGTCCCGATGGTTGTCCCCTTCAGCATAATCGTTACATAAGCCAGGTGTTCCTTGGTATCTTTATCGGTTACGTGGCCAATGATATTGGCATCGGTATCGTTCAGTTCGTATGCAAAAGCATAGCCCGGGAACAATGTCAGTATTGCTCCCAAAAGGTATATATAAAAAGTTTTCATCTTTGATTTTTAAGTATTTACACGATTGTCGTTCGCAGTTCGTCCCTGTCCGATCGGTTTATCACAGCAAAGCAAAAGTCGCGGCACAGAAAAGCCGAATCTTTCGCATACCTATGAGAAAGGTTCACTACAGCTGTGACAAAGCCGGCTTGCAGGGTTGCGCCGAATGCAAAGCATAACTCTCCTGGTAAACGTGCATACACCCACGAAAAGGTATGCAGAGCAGGCGCTGTACCGGAACTGCAATCTTTAAAATAATAAATGTTTCAGGATTCATAAACGGGCAGAATATGCCCCGAAAAAATCAAAGAGAGGGAGGACCGCGTGTCAGGATGTCCGCGCACGGACGATAAGGTACTCCCATCGTGCAGACAAAGAGAATCAGTCCCAAAGGAATAAGCCAGCAGGGCAAGGCCACACTGGTGTTCGTTTCGCCGGAAGTCTGCAGCAAAGAGAGGTAGAAAATGGTTTCGAGCTGGGTATCGGTATGTGTATGCCCGGCCTTGAACGGATGCGAGTGCACAACAATAACGCCATTCACCACGTGCGAGTGAGTGAACAACGTAATGCCGCACCAGTAGGATGCGAATACAAGCAGCAGGGCCATGCCTGCGAGTCTGTATTTCTGTGCCAGCAATCTGCTCATTGTGAAGTAATTACCAATACCTTATCTCTAAATAACAACCTGATATAGATTGTTGATTACAAAGTTATCAAAAAGATTCGAAGTTTCCAACTTTGTTTAAGCCTGTAATATCTTTCGGTGGAACAGCTTTACATATTTTATGATATAAATGAAGAAAAGATTACAATAAGAAAATACGGAAAGAGGCTACTCCGAAAAAACGGAATAGCCTCTCGAATCAAAAAAACAATATGAAGAAAGTTAAGTAAGAAATTTAATAGCCGGGGTTTTGGGTAAGAGCTGAGTTATTACTAATCTCTTCCTCAGGAATAGGCAATAAAGATTTATATGGTTCCCAAATTTTATAATCTAAAGCTCCATTCATTAGGATTTTCCAGGAATCTCCACTATTTTATTTACAATGGCAAATATAGTAATACTTGCAGCCGAATGAATGCCCAATTTCATACTAATATTTCGCCGATGAGTAGTAACAGTATTGACGGACAGACACAATTGCTCGGCTATTTCTTTGTTACTCATACCTTGTGCTATGCATGCTACGACCCCCTTTTCACGTTCGCTCAACAAAGCTGCCTTATTCAATTTTTCCTGTTTTTCTTCATAATCTTCTATCTCAATTTCCCGAATCTCACTATCTTTTTTTAATCGTTCTTCCAAATCCATAACTTCTGGAATAAATAAGTGCTCTTCTATTAAGCAATGAAAATATAGATCGTGCTCATAGTTGATAATATCATAAAGCACCGAGTTAAGCAATTCATTGTCCTTTTGAGGATAGTAACGAATGATAATGTCCTTCAAATCTTTTAGTTTTGGATCGATATCGTTATGTTTTGATGCGAAGATACCAATGTTATAATTATTACACAAATGCCCTTTCAGTAACTGTTCTACATAACGGAATACATTTTTATTTTCATGTTCCATATGTATCCTCACCTCTTTTACATATTCGTCGTAAAACTTTATAATAAGAAATCCTATGTCCTCCGCATCAGAACAATCTATAGCATCAAGCAGTTTACGCCTTATAGCCGGAAGAGTGAAGTTTAGAAAAAACTTATGAGCATTTTTCAGGTAACTCATCAGTGAGTCTAGTGAGATAGGATAACTCTTATAATCTTTTCTAGATATAAAATTGACCACTGCCAGAAATGTATTGCAGTCTACATTTTGTGAGTCGCATACATCCTTAATACATTTTTCACCAAACCCCAATGATATACCAAAACGACTCATAGACATGAGGATTTGCGCATTGTTGTTTATGGCATCACTCATCTTGTCACTTGGCTTAATCCTTAAATGTTTAGCCATTTTAATCCAATTATTTATTCAGTTTATTTTATTAGATAGTGTTGTTTGTTGCACAAAAATAGGGATATTATTATAGTCTTGGAATACCTAAAAACAATGATATTTACACATTTTACAACAGAAAATTCCCGACTTATGAGTATTGTGCCATATTGACAGCCAACGTAACTTTGCAACAAAATTCTCAAAGATTCATACTTTATCCAAACATTAGTAAATAGTTTTAAAAGTTAAAAGATTTTCAAAGCTTAGTACAAAGAATAAAGGGTGTTATGTTAAATACGTATAATCATATCAGGTTTAGGATTTTAGTCCAATGTAAAGGGAGTGAAATAAATATCACTCCCTTTTTTACAAAAGACCAACCTACCTGCTTTACCTATTGAATACATAAATGAAAAAATTGCAACTATTAAAAATTGCCGGCGGAGTGTTTGTTGTATCGGCAGCACTGACCGGAGCCTGGAATTTATGGTTCTCTTCTACCCAGGTAGGTTTTGTCAACTATCAGGTGATAAACCTAGGACAGATATCAAAGGCGAATCATAACTCGTTTATTAAGATTAGTGAGATTTCTACCGACGAGCTAGACGATTTGGATACGTATGATATGGTATTTATCAATGCCATGGGGTTACGTATTACCGAAGAACAGCGGAATATGATCCAGCATGCTGCCCAAAATGGATTGCCGGTACTAACAACTGCCGCCACCAATCCACTGAATAATATTGTGTCGGTTGATGAGGCTGTTGCTGATACTCTGAAAGCTTACCTAGGAAACGGAGGACGGAAGAATTATGCCAGTATGCTGGATTATGTGCGAAAGTACGTGGACAAAAAATGGATGTGGACGGATGAACCTTTGCCGGTGGCTAGACGTGTGGTTCATCAGTTTTATCATGCCGACCCAGAAAATCCTGATAGTGAAGAAGTTGGTTTTACTCATGTGTCACAGTACCGCAATTTCCTGAAAACACATGGCTTATTCAAGGAAAAGGCACCTGCTGTTGTCATTACCGGACAAATGGGACAGCCCGCCGAACTGGTCAGCGCGCTCGAAAAGTCCGGCAATGTAGTTTATCCAGTTAATGACTTTAAAGGACTGATTGCTTCGCATGCGATAGACTCCATCAATCCTTCGCTAGTTATCTATATGGCGCATGGCAGGATGGGTGATTATGCTGTAGATTATTTGAAACAGCAGAATATACCGCTCTTTACACCGCTCAATGTGAACCGTCTGATCGATGCATGGGAAAAGGATAAAATGGGCATGAACGGTGGCTTTATGGCGCAGAGTATCGTGACTCCCGAAATTGATGGAGCCATACGTCCGTATGCGCTTTTTGGGCATTATATGGATGAAGAAGGTCTACAGCATGCTTTTGCCATCCCAGAACGTTTGGACGTGTTTGTGGAAACGGTGAATAATTATATTGAGCTGCAGCAAAAGCCAAACAGTGAAAAGAAGGTTGCAATTTATTATTATAAAGGAGCGGGACAGAATGCGCTGACGGCAGGAGGAATGGAAGTGATACCTTCGCTTTATAATCTGCTTACGCGTTTGAAGGCCGAAGGATATACCGTAAAAAATCTTCCTGCATCAGCCCAGGAACTGGGAGTGATGATTCAGCGTCAGGGGGCTGTGTTCGGTACGTATGCCGAAGGAGCTATGGCCGAATTTATGAAGCATGCTCAGCCTGCAATCGTTACGAAAGATGCTTACGAAGGTTGGGTGAAAAAGGCCCTGCGTCCCGACAAATACAATGAAATTTTGGCTTCTGACGGTGAATTTCCTGGTTCGTACCTGACTACAGATAATGGTGCTTTGGCGGTACCTCGCATTGATTTGGGAAATATCGTATTGCTTCCGCAGAATGCTGCAGGGAAAGGAGACAATTCGTTTAAAATTCTGCATGGAACGGAAGTTGCTCCTCCTCATGCTTACGTTGCTTCGTATCTGTGGAGTCAGTATGGATTTGGTGCCGATGCACTGATTCATTTTGGAACACATGGAAGTTTGGAATTTACTCCAGGCAAGCAAGTTGCGCTGTGCCATGACGACTGGCCTGATCGCCTGATTGGTGCTTTGCCGCATTTTTATATTTATTCGATTGCCAATGTCGGAGAAGGTGTGATAGCCAAGCGCCGTGCCTATGCAGGACTACAGTCGTATCTCACACCTCCGTTTATGGAAAGTAGTCTGCGAGGAACGTACCGAAAACTTAGTGAGGCTATCAAGGTTTATAACCAGACAGACCCACAGCAAGTTGATTCGCGTCAACAGGCTTCGTTTGCTGTTAAGCGCCTGGCTGTAGCTATGGGTATACACCGGGATTTAGGACTTGACAGTGTACTCACTGTCCCATATACGGAAGATGATATCGTACGGATTGATAATTTTGCTGAGGAACTAGCAACCGAAAAAATAACCGGTCAGCTGTATACGATGGGGGTGCCTTACGAAGCAGACAGGATTACGAGCAGTGTGTATGCCATGACGGTGGACCCCGTAGCCTACAGTCTGTTGGCGCTGGATAAGATACGCGGAAAGGCAGTGACTGATGCCGAACGGAAAAAAAGTCTTTTTACGGCCCGTTATCTGTCGCCGGCCCGCAGTCTGGTAGCCCGTATTTTAGCCGGTCAGGTTGTGGCGGACGATGCTCTGGTTTGTCAGGTAACCGGAATTACGTCTGAACAGTTGGAAAAGGCTCGTCTCATAGACCGTTCACTCCAAGTTCCGCAGGGAATGATGGCTATGATGGTGGGAGGAGGCAAACCTGCAACACGTCCGAAAGCAGAAAATGGCCGTGGTGATGAAGCAAAGCATATGGGAAAACCTTCGACTGCCATGATGAAGGCTGCAATGAAAGGAAAACCTACCTATACAAAAGCCGAAATCAATCTGGCGCAAGCTGTGCTGGAAGTGGAAAGGACTATTTTGAATGTGCATCGATATAAAGCAGCATTGCTGCAAAGTCCTGAACAGGAAATCCGGTCGCTGCTGAATGCGTTGGATGGAGGATATACAGCACCTTCGCCAGGAGGTGACCCAATTGCTAATCCGAATACACTTCCTACAGGACGAAATCTGTTTGCTATAAATGCAGAAGCTACTCCAAGTGAGTCGGCTTGGGAAAAAGGTAAGAAATTAGCAGAGAATACCATCGAAATGTATCGTAAACGTCACAACGACAGTATTCCGCGAAAGGTGAGCTATACATTGTGGAGTGGTGAATTTATTGAAACAGAAGGAGCTACGGTTGCCCAGGTGCTATATATGCTCGGAGTGGAGCCTATCCGCGATGCTTTCGGCCGGGTAACAGATTTGCGGCTTATACCTTCTGAAGAATTGGGACGTCCGCGTATAGATGTGGTCGTGCAGACCAGCGGACAGTTACGAGATATTGCTGCGTCCCGACTTTTCCTGATAAACCGTGCCGTAGAGATGGCTGCTGCTGCAAAAGATCAATTTGAAAATCACGTGGCTGAGGGAGTGATAGCTGCCGAGCGTGCTCTGACTGAAAAGGGGATCAGCCCGAAAGAGGCTCGCGAGTTGTCTGCATACAGAGTCTTCGGAGGAGTGAATGGCAGTTACGGGACCGGTATACAGGGGATGGTGCAGAAAGGCGACCGCTGGGAAAATGAATCGGAAATAGCCGATGTATATCTGAATAATATGGGTGCATTTTACGGTAGTGAAAAGGATTGGGAAACGGTAAAGCAGTTTGCTTTTGAGGCTGCGCTGGTTAATACAGATGCCGTTGTGCAACCGCGTCAGAGTAATACCTGGGGAGCCTTGAGTCTGGATCATGTATATGAGTTTATGGGTGGTATGAATCTGGCTGTCCGTCATGTTACGGGAAAGGACCCGGATGCCTACCTCAGTGACTATCGCAACCGGAATAATGTGCGGATGCAGGAAGTAAAAGAGGCTATCGGTGTAGAGAGCCGTACTACCATTTTTAATCCGGCGTATATCCGGGAGAAAATGAAAGGCGAGGCTGGTGCAGCCGCAACCTTTGCAGAAATCGTGCAGAATACCTATGGGTGGAATGTGATGAAACCCAAGGCTGTAGATAAGGAACTGTGGGATGAAATCTATAATATTTACGTAAAGGATAAGTTTGGGTTGGGACTGCAGGCTTATTTTGAAAAACAGAATCCGGCAGCACTCGAAGAGATTACTGCGGTGATGATGGAAACTGCCCGAAAAGGAATGTGGAAAGCATCGGAACAGCAGTTGGCTGATATTGCGCAGCTACACACTCAGCTGATAGCCAAGTATAAACCGTCGTGTTCGGGTTTTGTGTGCGACAATGCCAAACTCCGGGATTTTATTGCGTCGAAAACCGATGCTGCAAGTGCTGTATCGTACCGCAAGGATATCACTGCTATCCGTGAGCAGATGGTTGAAGGTACTGATAAGGGAATGGTGATGAAGAAAGAGCAAGTGAACACACAGACCGATGAAACAACCAATGTTCTGAGTAACACGGTTGTGGTATGTGTGGTTCTTGTATTGGTTGTGGCACTGATACTGCTGGTACGACGTCGGCATAAACACTTAAACGACTAAAAATGCTGTTATGGAAACGGTTGTAGTTGTATTAATGATATTGGTCAGCTTTAATTTTCTCTTAAAGCTAACCTACTGCAAGCTGTGGACTGTAGGTGTGATAGCCGTGTCAGCTTGTTTGTTTGTCGGACTGATGTGGCCGCTTGCCATCGAGCAGTCGAAAACCCAGATTGCCGATTGGTTATCTAATCCGCAACTGATGCTCGATACATCTGTAATACTTAGTTTGGAGGTCGTGTTACAACTGGCTTATTGCATGTTGGCAGCACACCTTCAAACAGCCGGCAAGGTGGGTAGTAGAACGGTATTGGCTTACCGTTGCCTCCGTCTTTTCCCGGGAGTCTTGATTTTTGCAGTCCTTTTCAGCTTGCTGGTAGCTTTGATATTCAGTTTCCCGGGTATTTCCTTCAGTTTACTGGCCTGGGTGTTGGGAGCAGCAATATTAATCCTTATTCCGGCGGGCATGTGGCTGCTGAAATGGCTTTTGCCCGAGAAGGAAGTCCGATTGGAGTTGCTGTTTCTGTGCAATGCGTTAGTAGCCATTTTGGGAGTGGTGGCCACGGTGAATGGTACGACGGCAGTGAGTGCATCGGGTGATGTCGACTGGTTTGCCTCACTGGCCCTGCTATTGCTTATGTTATTGGGAGGATTGGCCGGCTATGTATTCCGCCATCTATATATGAAGTATGTGCTCAAGTAAACTTACTGAAAGGTATATAAAACAAAAAAAAATGAAAAAAAATTGATTTATGAATTACATTTCTGACATTCTCTATTGGATTTCTACGGGCTTGCTGGTGCCTGTTATTGTGTTGCTGATTATTCTTTTTGGTCGTTCGCTGTTGCTCATCGGCAGTTTTTTCGGACAGTATATGTCGATTCGAAAAACAGAATCGCTGTTGCGCGGTGAGTTCGACAGTCTTACTCCCGGTGGCATTGCTTCACTGGGTGAGCGTATTCCGAATGTTCGTACTTCTTTGGTTACGGTGTATATTCACCGCATGCTTGAGGTGAGAAACAGCAGACCTCATGTTGAACGTCTGTTGGCAGATTTTGAGATTGCTGCAGACAAGGATTTGGCTATCTCTAAAACACTGACTAAAATGGGACCGATGCTGGGGCTTATGGGGACATTGATTCCAATGGGACCGGCGTTGGTAGGACTTTCTGCCGGTGATATATCATCGATGGCATACAATATGCAGGTGGCTTTTGCTACAACAGTTGTCGGATTGTTTGCCAGTGCTATCGGGTTCATTACACAGCAAGTCAAGCAACGTTGGTATCTTCAAGATATGACTAATCTAGAGTTTCTGGCAGAGATTATGAAGGAAGAAGGAAAATGTGTTAAATAGATTGCTACATGAAAAGAAACTTACTGAAAAAAGAAGAAGATAGTGACCCGATGAGTGTGGTGAGCAACCTTTTTGATGTGGCAATGGTATTTGCCGTAGCGCTTATGGTTGCTTTAGTGAGCCGCTACAACATGACTGAGGTATTCAGTCAGGAGGATTTTACCATGGTAAAGAATCCGGGTAAGGAAAATATGGAAATAATTACAAAGGAAGGAAACAAGATAAATAAGTATACTCCTTCCGAAAATCAGGATAGCCAGACGGGCAAGAAAGGTAAGAAGGTTGGTATTGCCTATGAACTGGAAAATGGTGAAATTATATATGTTCCTGAAGAATGATAATGCATATCGTGTTCTTTTTAACTAAAAAACGTATCGGCACCTCTATGCCGATACGTTTTTTATAGAGGAATCCTATTCCTCCAACACATTTTTGTAAGCAGGTCAAATGATACAATGCTCTTAGAAATTTAGATCTTCAATACGGTGTTGCCTTTTTCATTCAAAAACAGCATAAATAACGTGAGTTCGAAATAAGAATAAATATATTTCACTTATAATTAGAAACATAGCGATAAAAGTATTAAATTTATAGTGCTGAATTATAACATTTAAACGATTACCACTATGTTTCCAGAGTCTAAAGTTACAGAGATTTATTGTATGGCCGATGATTTTTGCAAGGAATTTACATTGCAACAGGAAAAATATATGATTAAGGATATGAAGACCATGCATCGTAACAAACCCAACCGTATGAGTGATGCAGAGATTATGGTTATTCTAATCCTGTTTCACTCCGGTGGTTTCCGTTGTTTCAAGCATTACTACAAGGAGTATGTCTGTAAACATCTGAAACACCTTTTTCCTCGTCAGGTTTCTTATAACCGTTTTGTGGAACTGGAGAAGGAAGTATTGCTTCCCATGACCATATTCATCAAAAGAGTACTGCTGGGAACTTGTACCGGCATCAGTTTCGTTGATTCCACTCCCTTATGTGTATGTCGTAACCAAAGAATCTTGATTCATAAGACATTTGAAGGGCTTGCCGAGCGTGGAAGATGTTCTATGGGATGGTTCTTCGGATTCAAGCTGCATCTGATAATCAATGACAAGGGTGAAATCCTCAATTTCATGTTCACGCCTGGAAACGTGGATGACCGGGAACCGTTGAAACAGGGTAGGTTTCTGGAAAACATCAAAGGAAAACTATGTGCAGACAAGGGATATATAGGTCAGGCTCTGTTTGAAAACCTTTTCCTTAATGGCATACAACTTGTTACTAAAGTTAAAAATAATATGAGGAACTCACTGATGAGTATTGCCGACAAGATTTTGCTAAGAAAAAGAGCCTTGATTGAAACGGTCAATGACGAACTGAAGAACATCGCACAGATTGAACACTCAAGACATCGTTCATTCAGTAACTTTATAGCCAACTCCTTGTCGGCTATCGCGGCATACTGCTTTTTTGAAAAGAAGCCCGCCATTGACGTAAAGTTTGTCAATGACGGACAACTTGCTATTTTTTGATTTTATTTCGAACTCACGTTAAATATATACTCTTAAATTACATTTGTTCGATTATAAAAGAACGAGTCCCACCGGAAACTTTTTCCGGTGGGACTCAGAAATAGGATTGTGAAAAATTGTATGTCCGAAAACAGAACAGATGTCTGGCCTTAAAAAGTTTTATGAGTGTCTGTTGGCAGTACGATGTAGAAATCAGCTTTGCCTCGATTAACTGGATTCAATTCCGACAATTTGTCTTGATAGACCGTGGAAACAGTTATGATCCTGATTGCAGGTCTGAACTCTTTAAGATATGTAATAATACCTTTCCCACAATCCGAGTGATAATTGCCGTTGATATGTATAAATACCCCAGTCAGGTTATCTGCAATATTACGGGCCATTACTGCATCCTTTAATGCTTGAGCCCGTGTCATGCATAACGTCTTTTCAACTAATTGTTGTTTCTGTTCGTTGGTCAGAGCCTTTGATGGGCTAGTTTCATCATGTTTTGCCGATACAGTCTTCAACATAGCCGATGCCTTTGTAAAAAACGGATTGGGCTCCTGGATAGCTTCAACTCGCTCCAGCACTTTTCCAAAATATAGCTGAGAGCTCTGTGGAAATTTTCGGAGCGCATCCACATTCCCGACAGACACAGCCCGTGCATACCGACGGGGAACGTTGGTTGCTATGAGTCGGATCCCCCTTTCTTTAGCGCATTTTACTACAGGCGCATAGTCTGTCTTGTAATTATCCCACAGATAAGTCTCAGCCAGAAACCGTTCCTCTGAAATCAGTCCGGCCATATACTCGTCCACCTTGAGTTGTGTATCAGCCTCAAACATTTCCATGCCTAACGTCAGTTTATTATCCAGTCTGTCTGCTAGTGATGTAAAAACAACACGTTCCAGCCAGTGAACCACTGAACTGTTATGATATTCACCAAAAAAAATCACATCACTCTGTGCCATAGCCTCTATCATATCTCCGAACGAGGAAGGCATCCCTTCGTCCGTATAAAGCATATAAGCAGGCTTATCGATTACACACTGTGCGGCAGCTTGTACAGGAAAAAGCAAAGCGGCAGCTACGGCCGCTTTACTTAGAAAACTATTTATTGAAAACATTACTCAGCAACATTTTTTACACTATACATACGTAGAAAATCCAGTCCAGCATCTATTGAGAAAGCTTTCTTCACTTCACCTGATGGGATGTCCAGCGAATAAACCAAAGCCTGGTGAGTATCTCCCTCCTGCACCGAGTTTACCCCTAGGTATACACTATTACCAATCTGAGCAATGTAGTTGTTGAATCCACCTGTACTCCACGGCAAATCTACATCACCCACCTTCACACGCGTAAGTGTTTTCTGTGCACTGTCAAAAATAGCATAATAATAGGCATCATACACATAATTCTCGCTATCAGCTTTATTTCCGTTGTAATAGCGTTCGTGATCGCCTACAAAGAACAAAGCCTTGCCCGGACTAAGATATTTCACGATAAGAATGTTAGTATCCTTGACAGGCTGGAACAAATAACTCTTATCTGTTTCCTTCTCTCCGCTTTTCATACGGATAATAACACACTCTGGTATTGGTCCACCCGGTTTATAGTTAGAGCCTTTCATCAAACAAATCAGATACAAGTCACCGTTTTCATCAAAGTAAGCCTTTTCTTGTTGAGTGTCGCCATAAGCTTCAAGTGCTAGCCCCGAAACGCGATCGTCTTCGAAAGTTTCTTCCACAGCCATCGTTTTTTCGTCAATAATAGCTACAGCAAGTGGTCCTCTTACTGTATTAGGAGCACCCGTCATCGGGTGAACTCCTTCACCCTTATAATGAATTGAGGTGAAAAAAAGCAATTTTCCGTCTGCTTTACGGTAACGGATATGACCGGAAGTACTGAACTTATAAGCATCCGGATACTTTTCATGCAAGTCGAACTCTCCCTCATCGATAAGTTTCATACTTTGGGTATCAAATTTAGCCCAAATATGCTTCTTGGTAGTAGAAATATACTGCGACAGTAACAAGACATTGTCACCTATCCATTCGTGCGAGGCTGAGATAGCTCCTGTCATCTGTCCTTTCTTAAATATTTTCTCGCCGTAAGGACATTCTTCCACACTGACCAGCTGAGTTCCAGTGAGTTTATATTTCACAATACCATCATCTCCCTCCGTAGCAAAGTAATAATATCCATCTTTCTGGATGGCTCCGATGTTGATTTTACCAGTTATCTCCACACCACTACCAGTAACGTTTACTGTCTGTTCAGTATTGGTCGGGTCGTCCACTCTAGCTACGAAAGTTCCAGTTGAACTAGTACCCTTTACTGAAAGAAACAGGTCCAAATGCGAATCACTTGCTATCGGAGTTTCCGGTTCTGGAGTAACGTTTGGTTCATCTTTTGTACACGAAGTAAAAGTCAGAGCCGTCAACAATGCGGCACAATACATAATTTTTTTCATTTTCCCTATTTTTGTTATTAAAGTTTATCTTTGTTTTCTTCTCTTGTCTGTTCTGGCCTTTTTCAAGCGTAAATACAGATATGATCCATAAACACTAATCAGAATAACTATATTGGCTATACATTTGCACGGAGTTGAAAATTCCACATTTGAGAACTTGAACTTCCCGCTGAAGTTATGATTACCACCATTAGGACCTTTTTCTTCTTTCATCGACATACCCAGGAAAGAAGCCTTTTCCTTTTTCTGTGGTGAGGTGAACGCAGCATGAGGTGTCTGATCATTGCCAAACTGCCTGTCTTTCTGCAGAGCCGAAGCAGCTATTACTTCTGTTTTGGCCATTTTTTCCTGTCGTTCCCAGTAGGTCACTAACGAGCCTGTATCAATACCCGCGGAGTGAATAAACAGCATCGCATACAGAGCATACGACCAGCGTTGCACACTTTTCCATTTTTTATACCCCATTCTTTTGCGTATCCTGTCAAACGAGGTTACCCATAGTACGAGGAACAGTACAGTCATTACGATTCCTAGCAGAAAGACACCGTTGGTAATACCCTGGCCTAAAGCACTTACTACCCTATCTTCTGCAACCAGCGTATCGTGGTCAGCAAAATAATTCCATGCACCGGGTACCACCAAAAGAATACGTTTCAACGCATGCGGAATCACAGCAAATCCTACGATGATGGACAACTCCTTACGTATCAGCATAAGCTTCCCCACTGCCGGGATCTTGGGATTCAGTGCTCCCATATACATGATGATTACCAGCATGGGATGTATAAAATAAGTAGCATATGTAAATTCAATGAAAATATCTCCGAGGATAGGTAAGTAGATGATATTCACCATATCTATCCCGAATATGTTAAGAATAGGTAGAAGCGACAAACCTCCCATAACACCGAACACCCAATACAGAAAGCGAGCATGCTTTTTTATACTTTTGGCAAAGGTAATGGTAAGTATACTCCCAAAAAACACTGCCACTAGAAAGCCAGACAATGAATTGAAAAAACCGATCAAATCAATAATAGTTCTAATCATACTTGTGTTAATTTATAGTTGTTGTTGTGAATTTCTCCTGATTTTAATTGAAGAACATCCTGAACTTACAGAATAATGCCCGCCCAGGTTTTTGCAGCTTATAGTTATCATAAAGTAATTGATCGAACAGATTATTACATTCCAAGGAAACGCTGTATCTGTTATCCAGCCAGAAGAACGTAGCCGACAGGTTGTGACAATTCTGTGTAGGAATAATCGACTTGCTGTCCTTATGTCCAAACGTAGACCAAGTTAGGTAGAACCATTTAACGTACTGGTAGTCATACTCAAATCTGAGTTTATTATCCGCACCAAGCAAATTCCGGAACGTATAGCTAGCGTTGATATTGGCATAGAGGCTTGGTCGGTTCGGAATCTGCTGCTTATAGGCCGCATTCGGTTTCCCATCTGAAATCTTGGTCTCCATCATATCAACCGCCTTTTCGTATGACAAGTTTCCCTTAAGCAACAATTTATCTGCATATTGCAACCCAACTTCTGTCTCAAGACCTTTAATGCTTATCCGTGACAGATTTTTAAACGTATATGTTTCACGGTCCTGCACAGCCATTATGAAATCGTGCACATCGCGATAAAACACACCAGCCTCGTAGAACACATTGAGCCGGCTGTTGCAATCCCAGTTACCATATAAATTGACATTATAATTATTACTTTTTTCTGGTTCAAGTGCATAATTAGCATTAATATTGTCGCCATCCCCTAGCAGTTCCATTGCACCCGGAAGGCGAACACTGTACTCATACGACAGCTTTGCCGACAAAATACTATGTAACTTATAACGGGTTCCAAACCCATAGCAAGTAAACCACTTTGATGTACGGCTTCGTTCACTGTCATAGCCAGACGTATGGCTAGCCCCACTTCCCACAGTCTTTTCTTCAATTCTCACCGTATTAATAAATTCCTTAACAAAAAAAGTGTTGTGCCATTTTCCGCTCCATAAGTCAAGGTCATAGGAGAGATTCAAAAAATGGCGAGTCAGATAGTCGGTCGACCCACCATCTCCTTTGGTTTCATCAGAAGTTTCCTGATTCATCCTATCAACTGTAGCATTGAGCAAATAATTAAAGTTTAACGAACTGTGCTGAGCCAAACGGTAATCCAGATTTACTCTAGCAGACGTATTGGGCCGATTATAATATCGAATAACTGGATAACTGTTTAGCTCCGCATAGTCGGCTGGGCGATGATGACCATTCCAAAAATAAATTACCATTGCCGTATCCACGGTCGTAGATTTCTGCCACGTATGTGAAGCATTAGCCGATAATGTGAGTCCTTCCGCAAGGAAGTTTTTCTTACGATAGCGTATACCAAGATTCCATGAGCGATTTTTCCGGTGTGCCGCACCATAAACCACATCTTGAGTAGCCCCCGTCTGGATGTCCTTATCCACATTAGTAAACGAAGCCGTAACATACAGGAAATCAGCCCACAACTTATTTGTAAAACCCGTTTCAAACTGAGCAAAGACCGAACGATAATCATCGTGAAAACGTTTGAAGTCACCTGTCTCAAATTCATTCTTTTCCGGGTTCAATACCCTGACTCCCTTCATGGTATAGTTATTCTTTGAAAAATTATAACCAACCGATGGTTTAAACGTCAGTCCCGTTTTTGGTTCGATAATCTGCGCATTGAAATCTACCTGATGTGTGTTAAACGATCCCACTCGGTAAGATATATCGTAATAATTTTTCTTACTCTCATTGGTCACAATATTGATAGCACCACCTAGAGCATCACCACCTAAATAAGCTGGAACTACACCTTTATACACCTCCACCCGATCAACGATACTGGCTGGGATATTCTCTAGAGAGAAACTTTCCCCTTTCGCAGCCATTGGAATGCCATCTACATAATAGCGGATAGAATTACCACCCATACCATTAAGTGTAAGATTATAGTCGGAACCTATACCACCGCTACGACGAATACGTACACCAATACCTTTTTCCACTTCATTAGCAATAGTTTGTATGGAACTAAGTTTAGACGATACATCAATAGCATTGGCAGAAAAAACTCCACTTTTAACTTTGGTATTTTTTGACTCTCCGACGACTACCACGTTGTTCATCATAACAACATCCTCTTCTAAAGAAAAGTTAATAGTACAGTTACTTTCTACAAATAATATTTGTATTTTCTCTTTGTAACCGATACAACTTACCGTCAGTTTATGTCTCCCTTTTGCTACTTTCAACGAGTACTTGCCATCAATATCAGTTACAGTACCTGAACTACCATTACCGACCTTAACTGTAACTCCCACCAGTGGTTCACCCTGACTAGAATTTATAGTTCCACTTATTGTATATTTCACTTCTTGGCAATAAGCTTCAAATGAGCTTAAAATGACAAATATACACATCAATAAGATTATTAATCTACTTTTCATCAGATATTACTTAAATCTTTATTTTCGGCAGCAAAGGTAGAGGAAGTAAACACATTGTACAATCGCTATTTCTAGGTATTTTTATTATAGTTTAATGCTATTCGTTTTTATTATAACATCTTATAAAACCTTATTTTTCAAAGTAAAAATGCCGTGGTGACCTGACCTTTATATTCTTCTAAAATGTCAAATGAAAAATTTAGCTTCTTAGCTATGAATAATTGTTCGTAATATCTATGTGATATAAAATCATAAAAATAAATATGTGATTATTTCTTTATTAATTTCTGACAAAAAATGAAACTCTTAAATTTAAAAAAAGACCAAACAGATCTTTGTCTGACAGAAAATATTCTGTCGGACAAAGACACAACTTGCTCTGTTCGTTTGAACAGAAATCCACTTAAAGTGGATTGTGGCTCCATGCCCATTTATAGCTATAAAATAGAGTCGTATTTACCTGATGAAAAATGTAAATATCAGTTTGTTTGTGACAAACCTGTATGCAGAGTTGAATATCGTGTGAATGGAGTGCCTGATATTTAGTTATTGGCCGATAATTTAAATATTCAATATTGAAAGTTTTATGCTGTATTGAACTATGGCATCCTGATTTACAGATATTACATATCAATCTGTATCATATAATAGTATGTAGATTGTTATAGTAAAGTTGTATACGCTGCTTAATGAGGATTGTAATATATTGATAATCAGTGTGTATGTAAAATAAGCTCTGTTGTGATATTGCAATAGTGTAATACCCTGATAACATAATAACACAACAACATGATGCCCTAATAACATAACATTACAATAACATAGTAACACAACAACATAATACCCTAACAACATAATATTGCAATAACATAGTACCCCCATATTATAATATTGTCAGGACATAGTATTATGCCAATATAATGCCCTGACAAGACAATATCCTAATGCTCCAAATAGTATGATGTAAAAATCCAAACAACATAGCCCGGAAAAATCCATCACCATTATCTGATAATGGATCTTTCTGAGCCATCTTCTTGCTATTTGAAAATCGGATTGGAAAGCAGAATCTTGTAATATACTGTACCTCCCACCTCTATGGGAGCTTTGGCAATCATAAACTGTACGGTCTTCCTTTCCACTTTTGCCTGAAGCATGATTCTTCTGACGATGAATCCGGCAGAGAATCTGGCACACCTTTTATCTTTCCATACAGTGAACCCGTCCTTGTCTGTCGTATGGCAGATATACCATTCTCCCGTATCCTCATCGTGTGCGAAATTAACCCGTCCTCCACCGAGAATCCCCAGTTCAATAGACATTGTCTTTGACAGGTAAACCGTTCCCTTACTGTCCATGTTGATTGTCCGCTTCCCCTGATAAACCACCTGCTGCGGACGTGAGTTCTCCTTGTTATATACTATCAGTGCCATAAGTTTCTGTTTTAAGGGTGATACAATAAACTAACGGATTAGGATATGAATCCTTCTACTGCCAGCATCTGGCTTCTCCATGAGAATCCCCGGTTTGACCGTACTGTATCCATGATCGTGTTTACTTTTCCTGAAATGGCACTTGCCGATATACCCATACATTCACCCAACGCCTTGAATGAAAAGTCTGATTCATAAAAACGCAACGTAAACATCCTGTATTCCTGATAGGAGAACTTTCTTCTGATAAAGTTAAGAATGTCCTTCACCAGTTTTTCACAGCTGTTCAGGTCATCCGGAGAAAGGAAATCCGCATCTTCCCCACATCGAAGAAAGAAATATTCATCCGGATGGGCATATTTGCTTTCCAGCCTGAACTTGGCCATGAACGCTTTCCTGTAACATCCGATAAAGTATGCTTCATAATCCGTTATTTCCCTTTCCGGATTCAGCACCTGCTTTCTTACAAACAGATAAGTGTCATGAAAATTGTCCTCATCCAGTGCCCCGTATCTGCCAACGAGATTTCTTAACCTGTCATAAGACACCGTAAACCAGTCATTGAACCTTTTTTCCACATTGTTCGCTTCCATAATCTTCCATTTATTGAGTTATACATGGCCTGCCCGTGGGTAGGCATTCTTATTTCTTGTGCGTTCCCCAGTTTGTTTTCCGATGATTGCTGCAAGGCTTGCCGTGAAAAAATACGCTCTTGCGTCAGCAAGAGGAAGATTTTTTCACAGGCAACCAAGCCTCTTCAGGGGCCGCCTTGCGCGATCATTCGGAAAAACAACTATCTTTGCTGCAAGAAATGAGGATGACTTCATCTTGAAAGTGCCTGGTCTCTGTATATTATTACAGACGGTTATGCGAGGTATAAGATAGGTTTATCTCTATAACCCCATCTTGCTCCTTACTATATTCATGTTGTCCTTCAGGTTCCTGTCCATGACTCTTGCATAATGTTGTGTCATTCTTGTGGATGCATGTCCGAGCATGGCAGACACCTCCTGTAATGGAACGTTGTTGGCCAGCGTGACGGTCGTAGCAAACGTATGTCGGGCTGCATAAGTAAAATTTAGAAATGCAATAAAAAACAGAATGACGAGAATTAAACGTAAATCGTTTATAATTAAGCATTTTGCGAAAATTGCATAATAGACAGACCTGCAAAAGAAAACAAAATATTGCAGCGTTTCAGTTACCAGACTGTTAGCCGCCTGTTTCGGAAACAACGGCAGGTAACCAAGTTTTTACCGATAGGAACAAAGCGGATTTGTATTCACTGTTTATCAATGTTTTGCATGCCAAAGGACGCTTTTCAAAGGAGTATTTTTACAACCTAAAAAAGAGCGTTATGAAAGTGGAAAAATTCAAGGTGCTGCTCTACCTGAAAAAGAGCGAGCCGGACAAGACCGGCAAGGCCCCGATCATGGGACGGATCACCCTCAACCGCACGATGGCGCAGTTCAGCTGCAAGCTCTCCTGTACCCCCGGACTATGGAACGCACGTGAGAGCCGGCTGAACGGCAAGAGCCGTGAAGCGGTGGAGACCAATGAAAAAATAGAGAGACTGCTGCTTGCCGTACACTCGGCCTTCAATTCCCTCATGGAAAGGAAAAAGGATTTCGATGCCGCCGCGGTCAGGGACATGTTCCAGGGTAACGCGGGCATGCAGATGACCCTGCTCAAACTTCTCGACCGGCACAATGAAGAGATGAAGGCCCGTGTAGGCGTGGACCGTGCGCCGACAACAATGTCGACCTACGTGTACACCCGGCGCACCCTTGCCGAATTCATCAAAACGGAATTCAAGGTCTCGGACCTTGCTTTCGGACAGCTCAACGAGCAGTTCATCCGTGACTACCAGGACTTCTGCCTGGAAAAGAAGAGACTGGCGATGGAGACGGTGCGCCATTACCTGTCTATCTTGAAAAAGATCTGCCGCATCGCCTACAAGGAAGGGCACTCGGAGAAATATCATTTCTGCCACTTCAAGCTGCCCAAGCAGAAGGAGACAACACCGAAAGCACTCAGCCGTGAGAATTTCGAGAAGCTGCGTGATCTGGAGATACCGGAAAAACGCAGGTCACATGTCATCACCCGGGACCTCTTCCTCTTCGCCTGTTACACCGGCACCGCCTATGCCGATGCGGTAAGCATCACCCGGGAGAACCTCTTCGGATGACGAGGGCAGCCTCTGGCTGAAATACCGGCGGAAGAAGACCGACTACCTCGGACGCGTCAAGCTGCTGCCGGAGGCCCTCGCACTGATCGAAAAGTACCGTGACGATACCCGCGCCACCCTCTTCCCGCCGCAGGACTACCACACGCTCAGGGCCAACATGAAATCCCTGCGCCTGATGGCGGGGCTCAGCCAGGACCTCGTCTACCACATGGGAAGACATTCTTTCGCCTCCCTGGTCACGCTCGAGGAGGGGGTTCCGATCGAGACCATCAGCAAAATGCTGGGACACTCCAACATAAAGACCACCCAAGTCTACGCGCGCGTGACCCCTAAGAGACTGTTCGAGGACATGGACAGGTTCATCGAGGCGACCCGTGATTTGAAACTCATTCTTTAATCCTAAAAAATATCATTATCATGCGCAGTACATTCAAACTCTTATTCTACATCAACCGTAACAAGGTGAAATCGGACGGTACGACCGCCGTCCTCTGCCGCATCAGCATTGACGGCAAGAAGTCAGCCGTTACCACCGGCATCTATTGCAGGCCCGGTGACTGGGACAGCAAGAAGTATGAAACCAAAACAGTCAGGGAGAACAACCGCCTTGCCGCCTTCCGCAGCCGGCTGGAGAAGGCGTACGGGAACCTGCTGAGGAACCAGGGGGTGGTCACGGCCGAGCTGCTCAAGGCCACCGTGTCAGGTGCCAATTCCGTGCCGGAATATCTCCTGCAGGCCGGAGAGGTGGAACGCGAACGTCTCAGGGTCCGCTCCAAGGAGATCAACTCCACCTCGACCTACCGCCAGTCGAAGACCACACAGCTCAATCTCAGGCAGTTCGTCGAATCCCGCGGGATGAAGGACATCGCCTTTTCGGACATCACCGGGGAGTTCGCCGAATCGTTCAAGGTCTTTCTCAAGAAGGAGCTGGGACACAGGAACGGACACGTGAACCACTGCCTGTGCTGGCTCAACCGGCTCATCTACATCGCCGTGGACCGGGAAGTATTGCGGACCAACCCGATAGAAGATGTGGCATACGAGAAGAAAGATGCACCTAAACTAAGGCATATCAGCCGCAATGAACTGAAGCGGATGATGGAGACCCCGATGCCCGACCCGATGATGGAGCTGGCGCGCAGGACATTCATCTTCTCCTGTATGACCGGGCTTGCCTACGCGGACACGAGGGCTCTCCATCCCCGGCACATCGGGAAGACCTCGGAAGGGAGAAGGTATATCCGCATCCGCCGGGCCAAGACGGACGTGGAGGCGTTCATCCCGCTGCACCCCGTGGCCGAACAGATACTGGAGCTTTACAACACCACGGATGAGGGCAAGCCGGTATTCCCGCTGCCGGTCCGCGACGTCCTCTGGTACGAGGTGCACGGGATGGGCGTGGCACTGGGGATGAGGGAGAACCTGTCCTACCATATGGCCCGGCATTCGTTCGGGACCCTGACGCTGACCGCGGGTATTCCGATAGAGAGCATCGCCAGGATGATGGGCCATACAAACATCGACAGCACGCAGGTCTACGCCCAGGTCACCGACCGGAAGATATCCTCGGACATGAACCGGCTGATGGAAAGAAGAAAGCCCGCGGCCGGCAAGGAAGCCGCAGGCTAAATAAAAACTGCCGCCGGAATCGTAAATGCAATTCCGGCGACAATCCTTAAACTTAAATACGATATTATACCAATGCAGGGTGATAGTTCTCCTCCAGCAGCCTCTCGATGTCCGACTGCCTGTACAGGATCTTCCCGCCAAGCTGGATATAGGGAATCCGTCCTTGGTCCCTGTAATCCTGCAGGCACCTGCGGCTGATCTTCAATGTCTCGGAAAGCTCCCTGTCGGTCAGGAACTGTTCCCCGTTGAAGGGAGGACGGTTGTCACAGGCAAGACGTTCCACTTTTTTCTCTATATTGTCCAGCAGGGCGAAGAACCTGCGGATGCGCCCGTCTTCCTTATCGATAATTCCTTCCATTTCTTCCGTTCTTTAAAGGTATCCGTTCTTTCTTCTTTCCCTCACCGCCTTCTCCTTGCGTCTGATGCCGACGTAGGTCATCAGCTTCTCCACATCCTCGGGTTTGTAATAGAACTTCCGCTGGAGGCGGGTGAACGCCAGCCGTCCAGTATCGCGGAGGGTCTGCAGGGTACGCGGCGAGATGTCAAGGCGCAGGCAGACATCCTGGCCGTCCAGTCACTCTCCGGGTTCCTTACAGCGGTTTCTCTCATACAATCTGTCCACACGTGCGGACAGGTTCTCGGCGCGCGCCAGCATCCTCTCAAGGACACCGGCCTCGATGTAGCATATTTCCATATTTTCAACTCATTTAAATGTCGGAGCGAATATAAGGGAAAAAAACATGAGAGGCAAGCACGACCGGCACACTGGCAGGAATAGTCATGGATAGTCGGCTATTGTCATGCGAAAGAGGTAAAGAAAAAATCCCCACCGTACAAAATAAGTATCAAAAAAATGAGTATAAAACCTCTGGAGTGCTCCATATAGGCTAAGAACTTTATCATTGCGATTTCAACAAGTGGTTCCAAACGAGGAATTGCTCCTGAACCTTATGTGTCCTTCGTAGTCTTTTCAATAAAAAGAGACTGGAACATTTAATTATTTGGAATTTAAATCTTATTTTTGTAACTATGATTATAAAATCACTGGTCAATAAACACTTTTTAAGGATATAAACAAACTTCTTGTTGACATTCAGAGAAAATTTGCCGTTTTCAAAAAGATGTGGAACAGCTGGTTTCCAAAGGCAACAATGTGGCAGGTATGAAAGCACGTAAAGCTACGTTGGAATTAAGGAGTTTGCTTAAGGAATTCCGTAAGATGTCGGTTGAAGTGGCCAAGTGATCTTTTATCGTCAAGTAGAATATATGTTGAGTTTATTTTATATGAAATAAATAGCCTTCAAAAAATTGTAGTATCATCATGGAACAGAAATCAAACGTTCAATACAGGGCAGAGAAAGAATATAAGAATAGCCGTGAAAAATTCTTTCTTTTATTAAGAGAGATAATTTCCAATTCCATACATGCCGTTTTAATTCGGCAAAATAAAGAAACGAATTTTATCCCTCAGCTAGACCTGAATATTACTTTTGATGAAAATCAATGTAAAATCGAATTAAGGGATAATGGTGAAGGCTTTACAGAAAAAAATCGTCTCTATTTTGAAGAACTTGATAAAAAAAACCTGGAAAAGGAGCAGTTTAATTTCCATCCTTTGGGCCAAGGGAGATTGGCTATTGTATACTTTACCGACTCATCTGAATATGAAACGGTGTATAAGGATAAAGATGGTACATATCAAAAGCGAACCATTCCATATCCAAATACATCTGATGGACTTTTTAATTTTGATGAGTTTGTAGAAGAGATGCCAGAAATAAAAGATACCTATACCAAGCTGACAGCATACTTAAACAAACAAAACACATTAGGACGAGCAAAAACTTTTTTTTATAAATACCCAAACTCAAAAGCATTTAAACAATGGTTTATAGAAACTTTTTTTCCATTCATTGTAACCAATGAACAGCTTGTAGTAAATATTATTTTCAATGGAGAGGATGTTACTGTAAAAAAAGGAAATATTGAATCTGAAACAGAAAGAAAACCTTTTGAAATCAATCTCGCAGAGGGTAATAAATCTTTTATGCTATGGTTGATAAAAAAAGGAACACAAATGCATGGAGAGAATCCGGTAACCTGTTTTGCAAGGAACTTGAAAGCGGATTTATCCAATGGAAAATTAAGTTATTCAATTGATAATAATGACGGTTATTTATTGTATTTAACATCGGAATATTTCGATGAACATGTCGACACAAAAGGCGAAAAAATAGAAATCCCAGTTGATGATATATTAAAAATAAATAAGAAAATAAATGAGATCTTGGATATTGAATTTAGCTCTATTATAGAGAACAACCAAAAGGAGACAAAGCGTAATTTAAAGAATTTCAAAAAGAAGTACCCCTCGCTTGAGACATTTATTGAAGATAGTAATATTATCGATGATAAAAAGATAGTAAATGAGAAAGATATTGTACAATCTGCTATTGACGAGAAGAGTAGGATAGAGAAAAAGTTCTGGAATCAAATAGATAGAGAGTTCGAAAATGAAGAAGATAAACTTTTTAGTGATTCTGAAGAATGTTATAAGCTTTTAAACTCAAGTTTGCATATATATGTCAAACATCGAGAAAGTGTATTGAAACGTTTGCATATGTTAATTCAAAAATTTGATGAAGACGGAAATGATAAATCAGAATTAGAAAGCTCTGTACATGAACTCTTTATTAAAAGAGGAACAACTTTAAGTGATTCTTCAAATATCAATCATTTACATAATCTTTGGATTCTTGATGACAAGTTCACAACATTCTCAAACGATTTCAAAGTTAAAAGCACCAAGTCAGGGCAACCTTTGTCAGATGTTTACATTTGGGCTGATGACCCAGAAAAAACAAAACAAATTCTGATCCTTGAGTTAAAATCAACAACAAACGCACATAATGCAGGAAATACCAAAGAAGGAATGATAGCACAGGTTAAAAGATACGCTCACGATTTTTATAAGCATCCACATAAAACATTGAATTGGACTGTGAATACGGAGCAAGTACAATATACAGGTATCATTCTTGCTAGAAAATCCGATATAGACAAGGAGTTGACATCCAATAGTTTTAGTGGCGGATATAAACCTATCCCATTCCTGGCAAATTCATATTACTTTGAGGACAATTTTTCTAAGGATGATAATCCGAGAAATAAAATGGATATTAGGATAGAATTATATTCCTTTGAAGACATTTATGAACTTGCATCGAATAGAAACAATGTATTCTTTAAGTTATTAAAGAAAGAATTTGATATTGAATAAGTTAAGGAGAAGAAAGAAGGGAATAAAACTTTTTTTAGGATAGGGATAAACGGAATTCATAGGTTTGAATCATTCATTACCTATCAAAAGAAAGCAAGATACGGTGAGATGTTAAGGAGCAGGCAGACATCCTGACCGCCCAGTCATTCTCCGAGTTCCTTACAACGTTTTCTCTCATACAATCTGTCACATGTGTGGACAGATTCTCGAAGCATGTCAGCATCCTCTCAAGGACACCGGCTTCAATGTAGTATATTTCCATACGCTCAATTTTTAATGTTCGTTGATACGAATGTAAAGAAAAAAAGATACCTGCTAAACAGAACCAGTCCACTGGCAGGAATAGTCATGGATAGTTAGTTTTTGTCATATGGGAAAGAAAAAGAAAGCCGAAGCAGGGCTGGATTCACTCCCCCCCTTGGGTATGTGAAAGGAACGTTGCGATGAAAAAAACTCCTCTTCACACATGGACGAAACAACGCCGAGAATTCGGTAATAAAAGATGTGGCTTCTCTGCCCGGGTAAATGCCATGATTACAGAGTTCTTCATGTTCCTATACCATCAGGCTGGTTACCTTCAGATTAAAAACTTATCCAACCTGTGACAGACCCGGATGGGAAAGGCGATGATACCGCCGGATACGCACATAGCCATATGTTTAGATATAGAGATACGACGATAACGATACGCCCTTCTATCGGAATAAGGATATAGCGATATACACGGATAACCATATATAATTATCGGAATAGAGGTATGGCAGGTTGTGGGTGTATGACAGCGTCCATATACCTGATTTCGTTTTTATTATCGGTATTTCAAATGTTCCAAAAAACTCTTTAACAGATTACCATCTGGGATGATCTCCTAAATTCACATGTACCGGACTTTCTATTTACCTGATTACCAAACAGCCGGAATACCAACAAACAGGATACCTTGAAATCCTTTTTCCCTAATGACAATCGGAGAAAACTACCATAACAAACATTCTTGTACCTGATGGCATAATATACCTGAACAGCCCTTTGACGGCTGATTGACCGGAACTTCAGATCCGAGCTTGTCTCCAAAAACAGCCGGCTATTTGTTGAAATCTGTCATTCTGTAACCGTCCCTTCCATCCGTTTTTTCTCTGTGGGCGTCGTCTTTTTTTCTCGTGGTATTATGGTCATGTTACCGGATGGGAAGAGCCATCTCCATCACAACCATGAATTATAGTGTAGCCATATTTGTATATAGCCGTATAATACGCTAGCCGGATAATGCTATCACAGAATTGCAATATAGCTGGATATTAAAATAAGGATAGCCGGAAGCGAAGGGAGCACGCACCTTTCCAGATACAGATATCTTAAAATCTCCATTTACAGAAGTGTATAAATATCAATTCACTAATGGAGAACTATAAAGAAAAACATAAGTCACACATGGCTACCTGTCATTCTCCATTTGCAGATGTGTATAAGTAGCAATCTATTAATGGAGACGATGAAGAAAAAACAATAAGGCGTATACGGCTACATGCCATTCTCCATTTGCAGAAGTGTATAAGTAGTAATTCGTTAATGGAGAATAAGGTATGTAAAGGGCAGATTTTCCGTATATTCGCCTCCTTATCCCCGAATTATGGGCGTAAGTCACATGGTTATGGAGATATATCTATCTTTTAATGGGGAGAACAGCCGGCAAATATCTGATGGAAAAGCCACACAAAATACAGGAAAATAGCCACACAACACTCTGATACACAATAATTATTGGATAAACGTGGTCCGCTCCTGCGGACAGCAAGTTGTCTTTTCGTTTAACGAAAATAAAACGGTTTAACGGCGTATTCGCCGCCAAATCGTACCCGCCTAATGCTCCGGAGATCGCTGCGGAATAGCGGTTTCGACGTCCTGCCTTGAGGAAAACGCAAGGATAAGGATAAACGGAAATGGACCACGCCATTGCACGTGTGAAGCATGTGAAGCGGCAAGGATGATTGACAAAAATGAAGATGGAACGGAAAAGATAACAGCCTATGAGTAAGAAATATGATTTTTTTAGAACCAAATGAGGCTCTTCCGGTTGCCAAAAAAATATAAGAAAAAGACTGTATGGTTGACATATCGGAAACAATTATAAAGCCGTCCGTATCTTCAATGTCAACTTGGAAAACTCAAAAACATACTTTCGGAAGCCTTGTCTGAAATGGACGAAGCTCTCTTCTATGCGAGGCAAGTACGGTCAATGTCAGTAAGAACTCCGGAAAGGTACTTGAACGGGAAAGTAAGAAGATCTGCCAAAAGATAGCACGGAGCACGAAGCGGTGAGATTGTTCGACCGATCGCCCGTCAATGAAAGACCGCATACTAATCTCTGTCATTACCTTCTGGTGGTTATTGGTGGTTACGCCAATTTTACCCTTAAAATAGATTAAAATTTATTAAATGTCGGTAATTTCTAAAATTCTGTTCCTCGTCAAAAATTTCACGCAGGACAAAAACGGAACAAAACCACAGGAAAATAAATACAAGAACGCTCTTGACTGAAAATGCCTTTGCGGTGCATTCGCACCGTCTTTGCAAAAGTACGAATTTGTCCCGTCAAAAACTAATATTTTGTCGTATTTCTCTCATCTACAAACGATTTTCTTTGAGGCTTTTTCCTCTGCGGATAATGCAGGTAGGTTTCACTCTTCTCACACTTTATGCTGCCTTTTCTCTGGTTTGGCTGAATGCCTACTTAATATATTTAATGGTTTCAACTTCCATCCGCTTTATTGTTCTTTCTTAAAGGCTCTCACGATAAGGAATATTAAAGCTACAGCTACTACTATGTCAATGATATTCCAAAGGACCCTTCCGAGTGCAACTTTGAAAAATGGCTGAAACAAAAGAGCTAATCCAGCAAATAAGAACCCAAGTCCATCTTTTTTGTTTTTAAAATAGTCATATGATAGATAAACAAATGCACCTGCCGCTGCAAATCTCACTAGTTCATAGAAGCCATATGGCATATCTGCTAAGCAAAGAATCAGCATAATGGCGATTATAAGTTTCAATATCGGCTTCATGTGGATTTATTTTATATATGGTTTAACAACATCTATGCTCCAAGCATAATTTAAATTAGCTTGAGAGCCATCAGCAAAAGAACCGGAAGTGATGCCAACAACTTCTCCATACTCATTGATTAGTGCACCGCCACTACTCCCGTGATCAATAAGTGCGCTTATTTGCATTAAATTATCCGCACGCCATTGTGAAACTTCTCCTGAAGAGAAAGTGTTTTCCAATCCTCGTGGACTACCGATAGCATATACCTTATCTCCAATTCTAGGTTTAGACTTTGCTATCGGAATGTAATTAGTATTTTGACAGTTTACCATAAATACGATAAAATCCTCTTTTTCACTTTTATGAAGGACTTTTGCTACAGAATACGATTTATTACTGCCAGCCAACTTTATTTGCTCCCTACCAATGGTAGTCCCTTTAAATACGTGATAGTTACTAACGGCAAGTCCATCGTTACTAACAAAGAAACCTGAACCTTGATACCCATTACTACCATCACTCGTAAAAATCATAAATACAGCATTACCGTATCTATCGAAAACTTGAGAACCTTCCAACTTTTGATTAAAACGTTTGCTATTCCTTTTTTTTTGACTTGATGACGCTCGCCTTTCTCTAACTTCTTTTATAGGAGAATTTTCTCTATTACTTTCTGTTACTATTTCGGTAGAACGATACCGTTCTCTTTGATTTCTTGCAGATTTACGACAGCCAATGAGGGTGGTGCAACAGCAAAAAAATAGTAATATGGATATTTTTTTCATACTAGTTAATAACACCTGGTTTGGGTAAAATATGTATTAGAAATCTTTGATTTTTAGTATTAGAAGCATTATCAGGATATGCCCTAAGAGCACCTTCTGTACCACTACCACAGACTAAAACTTCACAATTTTGTCGCTTTAAATCCAAATGGCGGTTAATTTGAAAATAGCGATACAAAGACAAAGCTCTTTGGTAGCTTAAATCAAAATTTCCAGTATATCCATCATTGGAGGCTTGACCTTCAATAATTAACAAATACTTTACAGACTCACCATACTCTTCTTCTGCATGCTTTAGGAATTGATCTATAGCCAAACCTGCGCTATATAGTTCTTCTCTTTTTTCTAGTGGAATATGAGTAATTTCAGATTGACCTATTGGAAACGAGACATCAATCTTTAGCACATGTTTCTTATGCAATTCATTGTACTCAAACCATTTACTATCAATGTTTTGTATGCTATTTTCGATATTATGAATCTTATCGATTTCTGCTTGAGTCGCAATTTGTAAATCATTTGCTTTTTTGAGTGCTCGTCCCATTGCAATAATCGCTACAACAAAGAGCACAAGTAATGTAAAGAACAAGCTAGTCATCAAATCTGAATAGCTTGTCCAAAACAAAGATTTCTTATTTCCTTTTGCCATATATGTTAGATTTTAATATCAAACATTTGAACGAAAAGCATAGCAAGAAGCATAATAAACGAACCACAAACGCCAACAGCAATGGCTACATTCATCCAATTACGCTTAGCATTTCCTTTAGAATCCAATGGTGTACCAATGGAACTTGCTAGAGATTGAATCGCAACACCTTGCTCCTCAATCTTTTGTTGCTGAGTGAGTATTGTTTGATTCAGTTTCTCCATTACTTTAGCCAGCTCGTTCATTTGACTTGGCACATTTGCGAATTGTAACTTTAATGATTCGCGCTGAGTTGAGATCTCATTTTCGAGCAATTCCTTTTGCGCAGCTAACATTTCTTTGATTGCTGTGTTCTGAGTTTCAAAAGTACTTGATATGCTCTCAATGCCTTGACGAGATTGTTCTCCTACCTCTTTGAATGTATCCTTTAGTCCACCAAATGGGTCATTAATTTCTGCTATCTTATTATTAATAGCTACACGTTGATCTTCAAGTGCTTTTGAAAGGCTCTCTTGTTGTTCTTCAATCAATGCTTGAACTTGTTGATTCTGCTTTTGGAAGACATCAGTCAAATTAGAGATACTTCCTACTAGACTTGTTCCTAAATTCTCTAAAGCTTCTTGGACAACAGAGTCCAAACCAGACATTTGTTGTCTCATCATTCCTTGTCTGTCTTGAACATATTCAATCTCGCTCTTGAAATAATTACCTAATTCTTCAGAAAGACGAGTCCTATCCTCAATATCACCCAAGCGTGAATTCAATTTAACGACCTGAGCTATATATTCTTCTGAATTTCCAAGATGTTCAAAAAGGCGTTCCAACTCTTCTGTACATCCTTGCAACTTATCGTATACTTCTACATTCGCTTTAGCAATCTTAGCAATCTTAATTTTATCAATAGCATCAAGTAATTTCACTTGATTGTCATAATTGTCTGTTACTTGAGATAAGGTTTCCTTTAATTCTTTGGTATTTTCAGCAAAAGTACTATTGAATTTATTTAAGTCATTTGCCATTTTTGTAAGTGCACCGGTAAGGTCATCTGACATATTAGGCATAACTTTTGTCTGAATCCAAGACAGAAATTTGTTCTTCATCTTAAGCATCTCACCTCGTGCCTCCTTGTACTTTGAGGTAGAAATAGCTGTAAACATGACACCAAGAAAGCTTGCAATCATAGCAATACCAATATCAGTCAGAAGAGTCTTAATTCCTTCGACCTGAATATTAGTACCTGTCAATAAAGTTCCAAGATCTGTCCAAGCAAAAGATACAACTCCAATTGCGGCACCTAAAATTGTAGCCATAAGACCAAGATAAAGGGGGGTCGACAACATTGTATCAACATCTTCCTCTATTTTTTGGGAATCTCTTTCAACTATCTCCTTGATTATCTGATAATCTGCAGACGTATTCTTATTTTCATTTAGATACCCATTAATATCATGCAAAGTTCCTTCAAATTCTGTATGATTAAGAGAGCATTCTATTGTGTTACTTTCTTTATGTAATGACAATGTATTTGTATTAGGGAACAATGCTCTAAGTTTACCAATAATTGACAGGTTCTTAAAGAATGCAATTACTTGAAGGACAACGATAAATGCTACGACAATCGCTACTATATAATATTGAACAGACATAGTTTATTGCTTAGTTAATGAAATAACCGCTTTCTTTTCTACTTGAAATGATCCCCCTATCAGTTTTGCTTCTCCAATAGAAAGAATCAGGATTGTATTGGCACCTTCTATTTGATTTTGGATGTCACAATACGGAATGAGATATCGATTAACATCTGATATGGCTTTAATTATAGGACCATCGTCAGTATTAATTGTAAATTTGTAAATACTGCCACTTTTGCTTGCACAATATAGAGAATCAGACGAAATCATGCTCTCTTCTAGTGTACCATTTTCTGATACTTCAAAATAGATTTTCTCGGAAGGATCATCAGAGCCGAAACTAACAGAATAGCTTTCCAGCATCTTCTTAAGACGAGAAATTTCTTTGTCCTTGTCGGTTAGATTTTTGTTATATTCTTTTTTTAATGTTTCTAACTGTTTTTTGGACTCTTCTTCAATTTTTACTTTCTCATCAAGAGCTTTTACCCTACCACTTTCAAGTTCGTTGTTTTTTTTGTTTTCTTCATCGATTTTTTTAGTTTGCTCTTCTAATGATTGCTGAAGTTTTTCAATTTCGGCATCCTTATCTGAAAGCAGTTTTTGGTTCTTTTCGTTCTCTTTTTGATGCATTTGAATTTCTTTTTCAAGCTTCTTAATTTGATCGATGAGTTCTTGGTTGTTTCTACTATTACCAGCCAAATTTCCTGTAAGATAGGACGATTTATTATAATATGTCTCTTTGAACCTACTTATACAAGGCTGATTGAGAATGAATTCTAATGCATGCTGCATGTCAGAAGAATTCTGCGGATCTACTTTTATATTGACTTCAAACATAACTTAACAATATTGGATTATAACTTTTGTGAGAACTTGAAAGTCACTAGACAAGCTCCCTGGCTTCTTCACATTTACACTCTTTGCTTGATCTGGATCAATTCCGTTTGTTTGAACTTCACAGAAAGGATCAATAACGCTAGTTCGGTTATTAATAGCTTTACCTGTCTTTGCACAACAAAATTCAAAAGCATAAATGTCATTACTTTTCCACGCTCTATACATGGCAACATCAGCAGATTGAGCTATTGACAACTTTCCTCCATCAACAGCTTTAAGCCAAACATATTCACGAGTTTCTGCTTGCCTATTGGCAACTTTGTCATTATTATCTTTTGGCTTCACTGTGTTGGGTAACATAGAATTAGTACCCTGTTCACGAAAAGCATTCTTTTTAACACCTCCTGTTGTAGAGTTTGATTGTACTTTTCGTGAATTACTCAATTGACTTTCAAGGACGTGTATACGATTCTTTAACTGTACAATTTCATCTTTTATTTTCGTGTAATCTTTTTTCTGTTTGTTGAATAAAAAACTATTGTCGCAATCCATATCAGAATGACTATATGCATAATTAGTGTGTGCTTTATAGATTGCATATAGACTAAATAAAATGGCGATGCCACAAAGTATCAAAATCAAATATATGTCTGGAAAGCCACTAATTAGATTATGATGTATGGATTCATTCAAGCTATTACTTAGATCTCTTATTGATGTTTCTAGACAATTCACCTTTGAAGTCAATTCCTCAAAGATAGAATCTTGCTTAACCTTGATACTATCTTGGGCAAAAAGAGTATTGTTAAAGCTGTATGCAAGCAGATGAAACAAAAACAAGCCGCTTCTCCTCTTTGAATTATTCATTTTCACAAATTCTATTACTTAAATCATTAATTACACCAATTATCGGATAGAAGAATAGAGTCTCTTCTAACTTATCATCAAGACTGACATCACTAGTATCCAATTTCAAACGAACACCTTTCTCTACATATGTAGACAGGTTCTCGTTGAAACACTTTGCAGCTAAATCAAGATGTTGCTTATCAATACCAAACTCGTTATTTAACGAAAAGCCCTGAATACGTGCTAGTTTCAAAGCAATAAAGTTAAAATAGGCTCTTACGTCTTTAACAACATCATCATACATTGTCTGTGCATCAGCATATGTTTCTGATTCACACAGTAAGTTCCTTGAAACTCCTAAAAGAATACTCTTCGCGGATTCTATATTAGTTGGTTCGTGGCTCAAGAACAAACCACCCTTACAAGTAGCTTCCTTCGGGTTATCAGAATTTAGTATCAGCTTAATATCCTTATCAATATCAGAATCATACACCAACTTAAAAATGTGCCTTGTTAGTTTCTCAAGAGAAGATTTATTAGGACTTAGAACAGATACTACTTTCGAGCCATTACCGCTAAACGCTATATTCGCGGGAACTTCTAATCTCTTTGCTTTCATGAGATGAGCCAAGTGATAAATAATAGAAGTATAGAAGATGAAGAATACTATCTTTTGGCTTCCATTACGCATTAAATACGCATTAAAATCAACTGCATCACTCATAGACTTTGCTTTGATCTTTTCGTTATCAGCAAGAGAAAACAAGAAAGATGCAACCTCTGAAGAATTACCATAGTTATTAGCAGTCTTTTGGATGAGCATTTTCTGTAATTCCTCTTCACCTTCAAGTTTTGAAATAAAATCATCTTTACATTGTCTGATAATACCGTTTAGTTCTCCATTTTGAACGCTAACTAAGCTATTACCAAAGATTGCATCAGCAGCAAATCTCATGGATGATATACACTTTACACCATTTGTATCCGCAACAACAATGTCAGTTGTACCGCCGCCTATATCAATTGTAACGATATTAGTTACGTCAGATCTAGTTTTTTGGAAAAATGAATATGGAGCAACAGATTCTGTTATAGAAGTAGGAACTCCTGTTGGATTAAAGTACTTCTTATATGCAGCAGTCCACAAACGCTCAAATAATCCTTTCTTAAAAGCAGACATACTTATTGGATAAAACCATTTGATTTGTGTTTGCTGTATACTAGCTCCTTCTTGAACTACTTTTGTACGTATCATCATAAACAAAGATTCAATATAACATTTTATTCTTTGCTCATTAGTAGGACTAGCTTGACTCCACTTTAAGTTAGGAACGTACTCATTGTACTTTGTGCCTACTATTTTTTGATTATACATAAATGCAGGAGATGCATTGCCAAATGGCTCATATGCTCCAATTCCAGTGCCATTACGTCCGGAATTTACTTTATCAATGCAAAGGACAGTGCGCATGGGAAAATGACAATTAGCGTTCACGCCTATAGATTCAGGAATAAACTCACCTCTGATATGATCCATAACCACCGCACTATCTGTTGAGAAAAGCAGACTGAACTGTGGCTGGTCGCTATTAAATTCAAATGGCTTAGGTAGTTGGTCATCACCTGAAGAGTACTCTATATGAGTGTTTGATGTCCCTAAGTCAATGGCAAATGTCAACGAGGCAGCACCGGCACGTTGTTTAAACGTGGGTATTAATAATCCACTGCCCACTCTTTCTTTTCCAGATTCTGAAACTAAAGAAACTCTTGCAAAGTCAAAAGATTTACCATCTAACAAGTATACTTTAGAGCTTAACTCTTCCTGGATATCCACATTCCTAGTAACATAATCTGGTACAAACTTACCGGCAACATTAGTATAACAAGCACATGTGCAGTCTTTATTAACAGAATGATCGGAAAGAATAACGATTCTATAATGCGCATCAGCCTCCAGAGCAAATTTTACAGGCGGGAATACACCTACTGCTAAATCCTCATCAGGAACAACAATTGCACCCTTATTGTTCTGTTCATCAGCTTTAACATCAAGAGTATATATTCGCTTATATTCTACTTCTCCAGCCTTAATAGGTACACGGAGTGATACTTCAACACCGGAAGCTACTTGCTTAATTTCAAAAGCCTTTTTGCCTGATGGGGCCAAGCCAATTAAATAATCAGATGTAAAGTAATCAAAGAAAGTATCCTTTATTGGCAATAAATAACCTTCAACATTGCCATTTGAACTCTGATAGTTGCCATCAAAATAGTCTGCTTTATTAATAGCAGAAGGAAGTTTTACAATTTTATCTTCAAAAAAGTCGCTGATAGTTAAATAAGGATGCTGGATATTAATGCCAGGCAGACGCCGTTGTGCAAGAGGCAAAGCATCATAATATGGTACATCAAAACTTCTACCAAACTTAGAACCATAGTACTCCATGTTTTCATAAGCGTTTCCTCTGACAACAGGAAGAACTAACGGTAATGTTTCTGTCGATTTCAGAGCTTGTAATTCAAAATCAGAGTTTCCTGTGACAACATCTCTTTTGCAATGGAATGAAACTCCATTGATTTCGACATCAAAAGATGTTGTAGTATTAATATTTACACTAAGAGCTTCATAAGTCTTATCTACGAAGTTTTTTGTACCTGGAATTATTGAAATACACTGATTTTGAATGCTATTAATTTCGTTTTTGAGGCTATTATCAAGAACGAAGTAAACAGCATCCATATATTTGGCAACCTCAGGATAATCATTATTAAAGTTCGCATTTGAGTATCTAAATGCAAACATATATTTCAAGAATTCCGGATCTCTTTGGTCAAGAGATGAATAGTTTGAATCAAATGCATAATCAGTACCGAAACATAGCTCCTTTGATATAGCAGACTCGTTATTAGCTGTAGAGAAAAATAAGGTTGCAGGTGAAGTAGCCCCAATGATGTGCATCTGTTTCTGTCCTAATCCCTTATATTTAAGAATATACATATTCTTCATTTTCCCAAAATTGTATGGGTCATTTCCTAAGGCATCTTGCTTGAGGAACATGTCTAATGATCTACCAGCAACTTGGTGATTCGGATTAGGTGATAACAATAACTTCTGCAATTCTTGATTCATATTCCAAACAACAATGTCAACCTTATCTTGCATGGTTGGATATGAAAAAAATATTTGTGCTACATCTAAGGTGTCAGATACCATTTTATGATAAATTGTATTGCCTGATAGGAGTGATTTTACATCGTCAACAGACATTTGATTTAATGTGCCTGGAATAATTTTACCAAAGGCTTCTTTCACCAATTCTATTCTCGCAAAAGGCGAAGGGATTGATGTTATTTCGTTTTGCGTAGTTGTTGCATCAGAGATTCCATCAACATACCCATGATTATATGTTGTTGCAGTTGAATTACTCCAACCAACAATAGTAGTCTTTGTAGCAACAGCACCAGCTCTTTTTAATCTGAAAATGTGTCCCATAATTACAATTTAAGTTTGTTTTCACATATTTCCTTGAGCGTAATATAGAATAGCTCAAGAAAAGATTGTAGTGGATTGAGATTAGCGGAAATTTTACCAATGTTATCACTTAGCTTCTTGTCGATATAGTCACAGCCTTTCTTTGATAAAAAGCCATAGTGAGGAGTAATACCTACAATAATATCTAAAGCATCAACTGAAGATTTATCCAATCTAAATGGTTCAAAAGAAATATGATTTTCCTTCATCTCACTGAGCCATTCTTCAAAGCATTGCTTATATTTGTTGTATGCACTGAAATTGGAAGATCTCCAAAAAGAATCCCCCAAGATAGAGCTCTTATCTTTTGCCCATTTCTGTGAAGAACGATGTGAGGCATCACGATTGTTCAGATATGAATTCAAAATCGCCATCATAGATAATGGCTTACATATTATGTTATTTGTTTCAATGCCAAAGTCAGCAAACATAACACTTTGTGAATCACTTTCAAGACCAAACTCATGAAAATTAGTATTTTTCACTGCATTCTGTTGAGATTGTTTTCCAGCGAAATCAATAATAGAAAGAGCCGCAAGCATTTCTACCAAATGAGCATTATTTTGTTGGTTACCACCTCCGTCACAATTATCGTAACCTGCAGCTGAGAAATCATCACCTAAATAATACATATCATCTAAAGTGTTGTTGCCGGTAACATTTTTCTCATAATAGTTTAAAGCCGCTTTAGCTTTTGTAATGAAAGAGTCTGCTTGTATTGAACTCTTTTTGTCTGTTTTAAGATTAAAATATGGAAGAAGAGAAACAGCTCCAATTGGTGCGTTTGCTAATGCGGTATTGGAATTTGTTCTCATATTCTTCAGCAAAAGAGGGAAGCCACTTGCACCTGTCCCTCCAAATATCGAACTGATAATAAACACCTTGTCGCCATTAACAAAATTAGTAGCGAAAGTATTGTAGTCTTTTGAGTCGGTAAACTGGTTAAGTACAATACTACCAATATTAGGATTGCCCTTAAAACCGACATTCATATCTGAAGCCAAGTTTGCATTAGAAAACAACATTCTCATAATAGCCTGATTTTCTAAAGACATAGTGCCAAGACTCAGATAATTCTCAAATGATATTCCTGAAGTTCCAACTAGTGGAAGTAAATAATTGCCATCATCATTGAGAGCACTTATTGGATTTTTGAAGAATTCATTTTTCTCATTATTGTTAAAGCTAAGAGCATTATGAATATTCTCATAAGAACGCATAACATCAACAGTGCGAACCAAATCACCATTTGATTGATCTGGGTCGACAATCATTGGGACAATTTCGTAATTGGTATGTACGCCTGAAGAAAGAAGCATTGTAAGTGATCTTAAAACACGCGACCCCGACCCACCAATTGCAAATACATAGAGCTTACTCATATATTAAAATGTTAAAATTTTTGAAAAGGTACATATTTTGCTATGCTACCCCATTTTATGATCAGTGATGCAACAACAAAGAAGATAAATGACCAAATCACATTAGTGAAACTAAGCATGGTACAATCTAAATATAACCATTCTTCCGATGGTGCAACTTCATTGTTGATTAATGGTGTCATCGTGTACCATAATGCAAATACAAAATTGATAATAGCATTTATACCAGAATATACAAACCACCACATAGTTTGCTTGCGAACTGGAGCTAAAACATAGTAGAATATAGCACACACTACAAAAGAGCAAATAAGCATAAAAGCACCTATGTGCAAATAACCTGGTATGGTTTCATAGAGATACGAATCAAGCTCTACACTATAGAAACCATTTGTGTAGTAGTAAATCGAGTTAAATAAATCTTCCATACTATTTTAAATTCAAATTAATTATAAAAATGTTATTGTATTTATTTCGATAGGCATTGTTTACTCCTTCAATTAATGATTTTATGCCATAAGTTGTACTATCTTTAGGTAGTGAGTTGTTCTCAAAATTTGATGTAATAACCCAATCTGGTAACTTTGTTGTATAACCAATAACTAAATCACAAGCAAAAGGTCGTTGGTTTGTTGCAATCGTATAAATATATTGTCCCTTACTTTCCGATTTTATATTTTCAATATAGTATTCATTGGGGGCTATTGTATATTTTGTTATATCTTTTATTTCCGAATCAGAAATTATAACCTTTGATAAATCTACCTTTATATCCACCTTGTATAGATTATTTTCATATCGATCTTCTTTCCAGTGTTTAACGATTATATCTTTTCCCTTGTCTGTCATTCGGGCATTGTTAGTAACAACCATTGTTGTACACACTTCCATTGGTTGCAAAAACATTTTCGCTTCATTCTCTAATGTTATTGGCAAGTTCGTCACATCTTTAACTTTTCTACTGGGACCAAAAATCCATAAATAAAGTGGACGTTTACCATTGAATTTTATTTTGCCGGGAAAATAATATCCCTCAAATGATGCTTCATACTTATATATAGCAATAGATAAATCGTTATATTTGTTTATTCCTTTGGTGAAGATCTTGGTTATTTCTGATTTTGCTTTATCCAAATTTCCAAACCTACTTTCAAAACAATAGTCGGAAAGTAGAATATTTATGGTATTATCATTAGTGGTCAATAAGATTTGCTCAAGAACTTTATCAATATCAGAATAACTTGAATTACAGTTCTCATAAATTTGGTTGAGCCATTTATTTATGGTGATTTTTTGTGAACTAATTCCATTATTAATGTAGTTTAGCGAGATAGTATCGCCATCTCCTTTATTTTCTTCTATTCTATCGTAAAACTCTTTAAGGATATTACCAGCATCATTTGTATTTCCTTTAAAATAACCCTTTACACTACCTGAGTTCTCAACATAGAAATTATATGTTATAGGCTCTTTTTTTACTATTTCTATCTCTTTAGTGTTATCTTCATTTTTTGACTCACCACTGCGCGGATTTCCACAACTAGAGCATATCATTAAGTATAAGCAACTTAGGCTAACAATACAACTGCGCATCACAACTATTTTTTTCTTTTTCATATTAGTGATTTAAATCTTTTACTTTTTTACAATTTCAATAAACGCATTTGGAATGCATGCTGTAGCCATAGTTAGCAAACCATCAATAACAATTCCAACTCGCTGTTGCCCTTGATAACGAGCCACGATGCCTGTTACTTGTATTTCCCTTCAATATACGAACTGCTTGACCCTTTTGGAATTTTTGCACCTCATCAATAGATACAATGATGTCATCCGCATCTGCTTTACAGATAATGCGAAGACTCTCTATCTGATTGTTGGAGACAATCAGTGGCTCTTTCTCGACTTTTTTGCTGATATGGAAGTACCGATAGTAAAAACGGAGATAAGGAAGGTTTACGTTGTCGTAAACAAAAGACTTGATTTCTTCTTCTGTGCCATAAGCAAAGAAAATATTGGGAAGACGTGACTCTTCTACTGTTTTACGTTTGCCATCTACAAGTCTGACGATAGAAAGTGTAGGATAGAAAGCAGTTCCACCTTTACTTATAATATAGTCGTATGCTTTCTTTTCTCTTCCGTAAGTAGTACGTAGAGCGTACCAATGAGAATCCTCTGTTTTAGATGCAGAAGAGTGGTCGTTACCAGTTCCCGAAAGAGCGTTTTTGGTGGTCCCCCTGTGTTTGAGTTCTCTACCAAAACTGTTTTTTTGAACTTCGGGGAGAGCATCGGGGGTAAGCCCGGTGCTGGAAGGAACCAAACCGCCTCCTTGGGTGTTTGCACTTTTAATTGCAAGGTCATCAATATTCATATCGGTACTAACTTTATTCTAGACAAAACTCAGTTAATAGCACATAAAAAAGCGTGGAATCGTCTTGTTGTCCGTTCCACGTACCAAGGCTCTTGCATTGCCTAATCCAGATGAACAGACAACGTCAGAGCCCACGCCGATATGAATATAGTCTTACCGTTAAAAGACCTATATAAACAAAATTTATGCCCGAAAAGGAACAATTCGTGCTTATAAGGTCTCCACGGGGTTGATATAATCACACCCGGGACATCTACCGTTGCTAAGTTCAAGACTGGATTTTGAATTTGCAAGATTCGGTACGTCTTAAACAGAGCGTTAGTAAACGCCTTAAATATGTAACGGACTATTATTATCCCACCCATGGCCGCTTCATGCAATTTGCTCTTGGCTCGGCGTAGGCGTTTCATTTGTGGTCTTAGAAGAATACATCTTCAATGGCGACATCTGAAACTTTCATAGTCCTAATGCAAATATCGAAAGAATATTCCAAAATACATAAAGAAAGGGAAAGAAAATGGCGATAGTAGCCAAATTTCAAGCATTTTTAAAGATTTAAAACTTCTAAATTTCAAATAAAGGTTCAAAAAGGGATAAAAAAGGGAAAAGAAAAACTCTTCTCCCTTTATTGACATTGAAGTGATTTAAACTTATGTATATCAATTAAAATGTTGTCAAACAGCGTACAAATAGAATTATTCATTATATTATGGGTGACCAAACTCATTCATAATAAACAACCTATGTACGCATATTGAACAAAGATACGATAAAAAACGAAATACTTCCTCATCTTTCTGTGGCAAAACGCGGTTTTCAATCAAGAAGCAGTCTGATTGAAGTTATCAATGCCATTCTCTATAAGTTAAAGACCGGATGTCAATGGGCATATCTTCCCGTGAAAGAGCTGTTCAACGGCAAGGTCCTGAAATACAGTGCTGTATTTCACCATTACAACAAGTGGAGCAAGAAATGCGAATGGAGGTCGCTTTAGCTGCAACTTTTGGACAAGCACCGTTCGGAACTTGACATGTCAAGTGTGGACCTTGACGGAGGCCACACTCCGGCCATACGCGGCGGGGAAGAAGTCGGCTATCAGGGGAAAAAAAACGCAAGACGACCAATGCCCTTTATCTTACAGACAGGAAAGGGCTTCCTCTCGCCATGTCCGCTCCGAAAAGCGGGGAACATCATGACACGCACAATATTGTTGCTGTAATGCAAGACATGATGGCAGACATGGCAAAAGCCAATATCAGGACGGACGGGCTTTTTCTGAATGCGGATGCCGGATTTGATTGTGTACCCCTCCGCTCAGTGCTCAAAACTTATGGAATTGTGGCAAACATCTGTATCAACAAAAGAAATGGAACGGGAAATGACAGTATAGTCCTTGATGAGTTGTTGTATAGGGAACGATACTACATAGAACGGACAAACGTATGGATCGACAGTTACAGAACTATTTTGAATCGATTTGATACAACTCTCAGAAACTGGGAATCATGGAACTATATCGCTTTTTCCGTTATGCTATTGAGAAAATGTGTAAGAAAAAGAAAAGTTTAAATCACTTCATTGTCTAAAAAATCCCATTAGTCAAGTTCATCGCTTCTATCTTCTTGTCCAATCCCACTTTGGCATAGACCTCAGTCGAACCCACACTTCCATGCCCTAATACTGTTTTCACCGATGATATATCCGCACCAGTTGTAATTGCCAGCTTGGCTGCCGTGTAACGGATGATATAAGAAAACCTCTGGGGAGTTGAAGGAAGACCATTCCTTTGCGTTAATTGAATATTGCAATAATCTTTATCAGGAAGCTGGATTACCGCTAAATCTTTTGCGATAATTTACATAATTGCACAACTGTATTGGAGAGTGCAAACAACTCTCCTAATAATGATTTAACACTGAAAAAGCCTATAGTTATTTTGATTTACTCACCTGAAAACCTTATATTTGCATTGTAGAAACGTCCTTTGAATGTATGCAAGATGAAACAAGCCGCTGAATTTCGCTCGTTTCTAAATAGTTACCTGCCAAGTGAAAGCAATATGATAACTATTTAATTTTCAGTTAGATAACAAAACTATTGTGTTTTGCCACGTGTGTGGTCAGATTCTTTTTGATGCCGCAGAAGTCCGCAATCTCCTTCAGGTAGCTGTTTGCCTTCTGATTGCAGACAACAGGAAGGCAAGTCCCTTGTTTAAGACATATCGGGTGTGATTCGTATTTCTTCAGTATTGCCAATGGAACAGGAAGAAGCGGAACATTTGCTATGGAACTTGACTTTCTTATTCTCTCCAGTTTTACACGTCCTTTTCTTATCCACCAGTCACCGTTATTGTCCTGCTCCAGATGTTCCGGTCTCAATGTGGATACATCAGCGAACGCCAGACCGGTGAAGCACGCAAACAAAAAGATGTCCTTGACAAGTTCCAGTCTCGGAATATCGAAATTCCTGTTCATTATAGCCTGAAGCTCGTTGTTTGTCAGGAATACCGGATCTGTCTCGTCCTGTTCCATCTTATATCCGTAAAACGGGTCTTTCCGCATCCATTCTTTGGCTATTGCCATATTGGTGATTTTCTTCAGGCATTTCATGTAGCGGACTATTGTGTTGCGGCACAGTCCGGCTTCTGTCTTCAGGAAAACATCAAAAGCCTTGATGAAATCAGGGGAAAGTTCATGGAATGTAATATCATTCTTCTCATAAAAGCGCGGCACAAACGTTTCAAGTTTTCTGAGCACATTCTTATAACGGTTGATGGTGACGGGAGAATAGTCTATATCAACAACCTTTTCCATAGAGGAAATTTCTTCTTTGACTGTTCCAAGCAACGTCCGGACAGTCTCATCCTTTCCGAACACACGCTTTAATATCGTCTTTGGAGTTATCAGTGCCGATTCAAAGGTCAGCTCCTTGTGCTTTTCGTATGCGCGTGTAGTAAGGGCGGAACTATAGTTGTTCAATTCAATGGAAGCCCTGTCTTTTCCTTTGCTGCATCCCTTGGCCGGATTCCAGTTCTTTAATGGAACGCTTCTCTGTATTCTTATTTCTTCATATTGCCCGTTGATGGTAATCCTCATTAGGATTGGAGCCTCGCCATTTTTCAGCAGTTTTGTTTTCAGAACGAAAAATAGAATGTTCATTGTTCCTTGTTTCATGATCATTTTCTTTTTGAAGTTGCACATTCGGTTATTTCGTCAATCCTGAATGGAGCGGATGGCTGGAGAGAAATATTAAATTCGGTGGTTTTTATTATTGCCGGCTCTAAAAAACCACCGTTTTTTGTTTCTCTTACTATTATCCGCCTGTAGGTACAATCATTATCATCGGATAAGAAAGCCTGTAGCAGACGTTGTATTTCATCCGTTATTCAGTAGGGTATGCAAATGTAGAATTTCATCCCTGAAAATGATTCACGCAAATCGTTGAGAATAAGTGAAGTATGGTACATATCGGTGGTTTTTTCATGGGACTCAAAAAAAGGGTCAGCGGATTTTCCTGGTTGGTAAGCTTTCTTTTAAGCGTATAGCCTAGCCAGTCTGAACATGAAGAATTTCAGATCAGCCACCCCTCTTAACTGGCTTCGAAAAGCTTTGATTTTAGCATTGAACGACTCCGCTGAAGCATTTGTCAATCGTTCTTCAAAATAATTTATGATGGTCGTACTATGGTTTGAAAAGGTATCAAGTACCTTGTTGAACTCCATATAGTCAAACTTTTCCACTTCATTGTACCATCTTGCGAGATTTAGCCTTGCTTCATCGGGACCTGACTTCTTGTTGAAGATGTCTGTCAGTTTCATGCTAAGGCTGTATCCTTCCAGAAGCTTGGGGAATTTATCAAAGAGAATGGCAGCCCTGGTCTTTTGCTGTTCATTCCATTTGCTCCAGTGTTTCAGTATAATAATGCTTGCTTCTGCTTACTATCTGTGGCAGGGTTTCTCCGTTCTCCATTCTTTCAGGCTCCCATTTCCCTATTCTCTCCCTTTCCGCCTTACTCTTTGCTTCTTTCTTCTTTTGACGGTGCTCCCTGATAGCCTGATTTTCCGCATCAAGTACTTTCCACCGATAGCGTATTCTTAACCGGTCAACAGCTTCAGACATGAGCTGCTGTACATGAAAACGGTCATTGATCAGCTTTGCGGCAGGAAACACCTTTCTGACCGTCAGCATCATGGCTGAAGATAAATCTGTAGTGACAGTCTTGACAGACAGCCGTTTCCGGTGCGGAAGCCTGCGCAAGATTCCGCTTACCGCATCTGTGGCCACTCCACGAACCATTGCAACTAAAGCCCCCTTACGGCCTTTGGCTGCTTTATTGGTCAGAATCGTATAAACTTCTCCATTGCTCAGGCAAGTTTCATCCAAAGAAAGGTTTTCTCCAATGTTTTCAGGATAAAGGAGGTAGTCATGCGCATGTTCGAGTTGGTCCCAGTTCCGGTAATCACTGATTTTCTCCTTGTATTGTTTACGAAGAGTCTGTCCTTTTACGCCATAACGTTCCGCAAGCACACAGATGCTCACAGGAGTAGATTCAATCTCCTTCTTTTAAAAAAGAAACGAACTCAGAATTGAGCCGTGTACCGTCAAATTCGGATAAATCCCAGTCATAGCTGAAGATTTCATTGGAAGACTTGTCAAGCCATTTACGTTTACGGACATGGAGATAAGTGGCGCGACCACGAATAGGATAGTCTTGGATTGTACGGTACTCACCAAAACCATAGGATATGATATCCGGGTTGGTCTTATCTTCTTTTAGCTGAACTTTTTTTTCATCAAGATAAATATCAAAACGGTCAGCACTCTTGTCGAAATTGACAATATCAAAGTTGTCTATAAGCACATCCGGAAGGATGGCACGAAGGAGTCGTTCGGGTTTCATAAAACAAAGGTAAGCAAAGATAGCTAATTTTAAAACTTACCAACCAGAAATTTCCGCTGAGCCCAAAAAAAGCCACCGAATCAGCAATTTTTTATTGCACCAGATTGCATATTTTTGCGGGCAGTACATAAATAAAAAACCGCTGAAATAACTGTATTTCAGCGGTTTTCATGATTTTCCGTTTTGTAAAAGTGGTGCCACCAGGAATCGAACCGGGGACACAAGGATTTTCAGTCCTTTGCTCTACCAACTGAGCTATGGCACCATTATTTCTTGTTTGCGGTTGCAAAGGTAGTGAAACTTTTTTAAACTGCAAACTATTTCTAAAAAAAAACACTGATAAAAACATAAGATGCTTATTATCAGTGTTGTTTAATTAAAATTATTTTTCTTTTAGTGGATTCCAACCTTGCGCTTTCAGCTCAAACTCTTGTCCGTCACGGGTAATCAGGGCACATCCCAGCTCCGGTTTGGTGATGTGACCAATCACTTTTATACCTTCTATAGCCGAAACTCGTTCATGCTCTGTTAAAGGTACAGTAAATAATAGCTCATAGTCCTCACCACCATTTAAAGCGCATGTTGTCACATTCATATTCAGCTCTTCCGCCATTACAGCCGTTTGGTAATCAATGGGAATTCTTTCCTCGTAAACGCGGCAGCCGGTATCGCTTTGTGAGCATATATGCAGCAGTTCCGAAGAAAGACCGTCGGAAATATCCATCATAGCGGTGGGCTTGATTCCCGCTTTAGCCAGTTTCTCAATGATATCCTTACGTGCTTCAGGCTTTAACTGACGTTCCAAAATATATTCTTTTCCGGAAAAATCCGGATTTGCTTCTTTTTCTCCTTGGAAAACAGCCTTTTCACGCTCTAGAAGTTGAAGTCCCATATAAGCTCCCCCCAAGTCACCGCTGACACAAATCAAGTCTGTATCTTGTGCGCCGTTGCGATAAACCACTTTGTCCTTGTCCGCTTCACCTATGCAAGTAATACTGATGGCGAGCCCGGTTACGGATGAAGTTGTATCTCCACCCACAATATCTACATGGTGTAGTTCACAAGCCAGTTTTAGCCCATCATAGAACTGTTCTAAATCTTCAATACAAAAGCGTTTGGACAGTGCGATAGAAACTGTGATTTGTTTTGGAGTACCATTCATGGCATAAATGTCCGAGAAGTTTACGATGGCCGATTTATATCCCAAATGTTTCAATGGGGTATAAACCAAATCAAAATGTACCCCTTCCATCAGTAAGTCTGTGGTTACCAATACCTCTTTATCTTTAAATTCCAATACGGCTGCATCGTCTCCCACACCATATTGGGTTTCCGGATTTTTTAACTCGATATCCTTCGTTAGATGTTTAATGAGGCCGAACTCACCTAAGGTCGCTATTTCTGTTCTGTTTATTTCCTGCATGTCCTTAAATTCGATTAATCATTTCACGCATAATGGTAGTCATGCGCGGTTGCGCTTCATCTGCCGCTTTCTGAACCTCTTCGTGTGAAACTTCCACAATTTTTCCCTCCACGCCTAGGTCGGTGATAACCGATACTCCAAACACTTTGATGCCACAATGGTTTGCTACAATAACTTCGGGAACGGTAGACATACCTACGGCGTCAGCTCCAAGAATGTGGAACATCTTGTATTCTGCCGGAGTCTCGAAGGTAGGTCCCTGTGTACCGATATATACTCCTTGTTGTACTTTGATACCTTTTTCTTTAGCGATCTCCAGTGCTTTGTCTATCAGATCTTTGGAGTAGGCTTCACTCATATCCGGGAAACGGGGACCGTATTCAATGTTCTTGCCGTGTAACGGATGTTCGGGAAAAAAGTTGATATGATCTCTGATAATCATCAGATCACCGATTTCAAAGTCTGCATTCGTACCTCCAGCTGCATTGGATACGAACAATGTTTTGATGCCTAATTCACGCATCACCCGTACGGGGAAAGTAACTTCTTTCATGGAGTATCCTTCATAGAAGTGGAAACGTCCCTGCATAGCCATGATGTCTTTATTACCTAATTTGCCGAAAATCAATTTACCGCTATGTCCCTCTACGGTTGAAACAGGGAAATTAGGGATATCTTTGTAACTGATCTCGTATTTATCGGTAATTTCGTGTACCAGGCTTCCTAAGCCGGTACCTAATATAATAGCAGTTTCGGGACTGGTATGCATCTTTTCTCTAAGAAAAGTTGCTGTTTCTTGAATTTTTTCTAACATAGTCGGTTATATTTGAGTTAAACAGTTCTTGTTGGTCTTGTAAAAAGACTACCTCAATGGGCAGCATATATATATAAGGTTTTAGCGCTTCGTCCATCAGTGGATGGGCTGCTAGTCGTACAGAGTCTTTTTCAGTGGTGATAATCATGCGTTTACCTTCCGGAAGTTTCATGAAACGCTTCTTTATCAGTTCCATATCTCTTGCTGTAAAGTCATGGTGGTCACTGAAAGCCAGTGACTCAATGTGCTCATTGTATGGTGATAAATCTTGAATGAGTTTTGCTGGGGAGGCTATGCCTGTCACCAATAGGATATGCTTGTCTTTTTCTATCTCTTTTAATGAAACTGCATTCCCTGCTGTAAACAACGGATGCAGCTTGCCGTATGCTAATGTTGTGAAGTAGAGCTGCTGATAGGGGTAAAGTTCCATTTGCTTGCTTAAGACTCTTAAATCCATAGGGGTGATGTCCTTAGGACATTTAGTGACAATGACAATATGTGCCCGGCTTTTTCCGTTTTCAGGTTCGCGCATTCGTCCGGCAGGCAGCAAGGTGTCTTCGCAAATCAGTCGGTGGTAATCTACTAATAAGATGTTTATTCCGGGCTTTACATATCGGTGCTGGAAAGCATCATCCAAAATAATCACTTCTGTTCCAGGGGCGATGTGACTATTGCATAACTGCTCTATGCCATGACAACGGTCCCGGTCTACTGCCATATGGATATCCGGAAACTTCTGTTTCATTTGGAAAGGTTCGTCACCTATCATCTGTACGGACGTATCCGGTCTGGCAAGTACAAAGCCTTTGGATTTGCGTTTGTAGCCGCGGCTCAGTACGGCTACTTTGTAATCTTTCTGCAATAATCTTATCAGGTATTCTGTATGGGGGGTCTTTCCGGTTCCGCCTACGGTGATGTTGCCTACCGAGATGACCGGAATATCAAACTTACGTTCTTTGTATATTCCCCAGTCAAACAATTTATTACGCAGCCATACACCGGTTCCATAAATCCATGAAACCGGATATAGCCACTTGTTTATCTTGATAAGATTACCTTCCATGTGCAATTTATTGGATATTAGGGTCAAACGGCATACGTGCCTGTATACAGTTGGCGTCTTTTATGTTCTCCAGCGCCTTGAAGCTGTTATAATAGCTTCCCAAATATTCTTTAATTTCGCTGTTTATATAATGTTTTTTCTGATTGCCCAGCAGGCTTGCGAAAATATTTTCTTTTTCAGGATAGCCGATAATACTGTAATTTTCGATACCGGCTTGGGTGGCGGCGGCATTCAATGCTTTGTCTATACCTCCCAGCTCGTCTACCAGACCAAGGTCTTTTGCCATGGCACCGGTCCATACACGGCCTTCAGCAACTTTTTCAATAGCCTCTGTAGACATTTTTCTACCTTCAGCGCAACGGTTTACGAACAACTTGTATCCTCGGTTGACATAGTTCTGCATTAATTCTTGTTCTGATGCATTTAGCGGGCGGGTGAGAACCGGACCTAGGCTGGCACCCAGATCAGCCATTTTATTAGTTTTCACTACATCAAAATTTAGTCCTAAAGTTTCAGTAAACAGTTTCTCACCTGAATACATCATGCCGAATATGCCGATAGAACCAGTCAGCGTAGTCGGGTCAGCGAAAATGCGGTTTGCAGCGCAGGAAATGTAATAGCCTCCTGATGCAGCATAATCTCCCATAGAAACGATTACCGGTTTTTTCTCTTTCAGTCTTACTACTTCACGCCATATTTGATCTGAACCGTATGCGCTGCCACCCGGTGAGTTGACGCGTAATACAACAGCTTTTACGTCATCGTTGTCACGTAATTTGCGCAGGTCTTTACACATCTTTTGTACATCAATACAATCTTCTGTGGAACTGCCGGGAGCATCCAGGATCTCGCCGTATGCATAATATACGGCTATTATATTTCCACTTTTGTCTTTGGGCACATTTTTCTTGACGTTTATCATGTCTTCTATGAAAAGACTGTTCAGTTTGTCGTCTTCGTCACGACCGCTTAATTGTTTCAGATAGGAAATAACCTCATCTTTATACATCAGGGTATCTGCCAGTTTGCATTGAATATATTCTTCTGCCTGACAAAAATCCATATATCGGTCAGCATAAGCATTCAAAGTATCTGTCGGGATGCGTCGTGAGTCGGATACATCTGCAAGAATACGATGCCAGACAGATTCCAGACATTCGGTCATCTGTTCGCGGTTGGCCGGACTCATTTCTGTAGCGATAAACGGTTCCACGGCTGATTTGTAAGTACCCACTCTGAATACCTGTACTTCCAGTCCTAGTTTGGAAACCAGATTTTTGAAGAAAACAGGTTGCATGCCTGCTCCGTGCCATCCAATACTTCCTTGCGGATTGATAATTATTTTATCGGCTACGCTGGAAAGATAATATATCCCCTGTGCATATTGGTCTGCATAAGCAACGATGAATTTGCCGCTTTCTTTGAAATCCAGTAATGCATTGCGTATTTCCTCTAAGGAAGCGTATGATGCTTCCAAATAAGAAGGTTGGATATAAATACCCTTGATTTTGTCATTGTCTTTTGCCTTCTTGATAGAAGCTAGAATGTCATCCAAACCGTATGCTTCAAATTCTTCTCCCAAAAGTTGTTGGAGTGGGTTTTCCTGTACACGTTCGGACAAACTGCCTTTAAAGTCGAGTACGAAGATAGAGTTGTCTTTCACCACCGTTTCAGTATCCGATGAGGCGACTATGCCAACCAGAGTGATAATCCCTAGTATAGTGAACACTACGCCTGCCAGAATGACGCCGATGACGCTGGCAAACGTAAATTTTAGAAAATCTTTCATTGAATGTGTTGTTTTAATGTTAATAATTAGCTAACAAAAATAGGTTATTGCATTGAAAAAAGCAAAAAAAGTGAACTTCTTTTGTTACCTGTTTGTTCTTCATTTATAATAACCCATAAATACGTCGTTTTATATGACAAAAAGTTTTAAGGAGGCTCTGAAAGCCCGTCGTACATTTTATCGGATCCAAAACAAATCGACATTGTCTGATAAAGAAATAAGAGATTTAATTCGTTTTGCTGTAGAATTTGTCCCCTCAGCTTTCAATTCTCAAACCACTCGTGTTGTGTTATTAACAGGTAAGGCACATGAAAAGTTGTGGAACATTGTAAAAAATGTCTTGCGTAAGCGGGTTCCGGCTGAGGTATTTGGCAAGACCGAAGAAAAGATTGATGGCTGTTTCGCTTGTGGATATGGTACTATTCTCTATTTTGAAGATATGGCTATCGTTCGCTCTTTGCAGGAAAGTTTCCCCACTTATAAAGATAATTTCCCTATCTGGGCAGAGCAGACCGATGCTATGCATCAGTTGGCAGTCTGGACCATGCTGGAAGATGCAGGAATGGGGGCGTCTTTGCAACATTATAATCCGCTGATTGATGATGAAGTACGTAAAGCTTGGAATTTGTCTGATGACTGGAAATTGATAGCGCAGATGCCATTCGGTGTGCCTGTTACACAACCGGGCTTTAAGGAAGTGATGTCATTGGATGAGCGTGTTTTTGAATTTACTGATTAAAATTCATGTCTTATCTTTTGGCTTATTAGGGGAAAATAAGCATCTTTGTGTGCAATAAAAACAAAGATGTGCTATGAAAAAATTATTATCACTTCCCCCTAATCTGGTGGAATGTTTTCATGATATAGAGAAAGCGGACCAGACAGAGTGGTTTTGTACTTCCGATCCTATAGGTAGTAAGCTAGGATCAGGCGGGGGGACTGCATGGCTGTTGGAGGCTTGTTGTCAGAAAGTAGCTCTTGACAGCGATTTTCTTACTTGGCTGGGAAAAGAAAAACGTATTTTACTTCATGCAGGCGGGCAGAGTCGTCGTTTGCCCGGATATGCGCCATCCGGCAAAATTCTTACTCCCATTCCTGTATTCCGGTGGGCCAGAGGACAACGGCTGTCACAAAATCTGCTTTCCCTCCAGCTCCCTTTATATGAACAAATCATGGAGAAAGCTCCGTCTTCTCTTCATACATTGATTGCAAGTGGAGATGTTTATATCCGTGCGGGCCAACCGCTTCAGACTATTCCTGATGCGGATGTGGTGTGTTACGGTTTATGGGTAGATCCTAATCTGGCAAAAAACCATGGTGTTTTTGTTTCTTCACGGGCTACTCCCGATAAGCTTGATTTCATGCTTCAAAAACCTTCGGTGGAGGAATTGGGGAAATTAATGCAAACCCATCTTTTTCTGATGGATATCGGAATTTGGCTGTTAAGTGACCGTGCGGTTAGTCTGTTGGTAAAACGATCTTATAAGGAAGGAAAACTCTCTTATTATGACATGTATTCTGATTTCGGACTTACATTGGGAGAGCACCCGCGTATGATGGACGATGAACTTAACAAGCTGAGTGTGGCTATTCTGCCGTTGCCCGGAGGGGAGTTTTATCATTACGGAACCAGTCGTGAACTTATTTCTTCTACATTGGCAGTACAAAATCTGGTAAACGACCAGCGGGAGATTATGCACAAGAAGGTAAAACCGCATCCGGCCATGTTTGTTCAAAATGCTGAGGTAGGTTATCAACTTACCTCACAAAATTCGGAAATATGGATAGAGAACAGTTATGTAGGAGCAGGATGGAATATCCATCACCAGACCATCATAACAGGGGTTCCCGCTAATAATTGGAACCTAGAGGTTCCGTCCGGTGTGTGTATTGATGTGGTTCCTTTTGGAGAATCTGGCTATGTAGCGCGTCCATACGGCTTCAATGATACTTTCAAGGGAGCTTTGGCTAAGGAAGAAACATATTATCAAGGAATGTCTGTAGGTGAGTGGTGTGCTGTACGCGGCATTTCGGTGGAAGAAATAGAAAACGGTCACGACTTGCAGGCCGCGCGTTTGTTTCCGGTTTGCTCATCTGTAGAGGAATTGGGAGCAGTTATGCGCTGGATGGTCTCTGAACCGGCATTACAGCAAGGAAAAGAAATATGGCAACGCTGTCGTAAGTTATCTGCCGATGATATATCTGCTTATTCTAATCTTTATCGTCTGGCAGAACAGCGTGAAGCTTTCCGGATAAAGAATTGGCCGGCATTGGCGCATAATTATGAACGAAGTGTCTTTTATCAGCTAAATTTGGAGAATGCTGCTGGAGAATTTGCTCGGTATGATCTGTCGTTGCCTGAGCCTTTATCAGAATCGGCTCCGCTGATGACACGTATCAGTGATAATATGTTCCGTGCCCGGGTGCAGCAGCTTAAGGGGCTGGCTTATCGGGAATATGAGAATGAGGCTTTTCGTTTGATGCGCGACGGACTTACTGCTTCGGCTTTAGCCAAGAGGCAGCAACCGCATTTGTCAGTGTACTCCGATCAGATTGTCTGGGGGCGTAGTCCGGTCCGTATTGATCTGGCCGGCGGATGGACGGATACTCCACCTTATTGCTTGAATGAAGGGGGGAGTGTGGTGAATATTGCTATTGAGTTGAACGGGCAGCCTCCTCTACAAGTTTACGTGAAACCCTGTCGGGAGTATAAGATAATTCTTCGTTCTATAGACTTAGGCGCTATGGAAGTGGTTACAACTTACGGGGAGGTAAGGGATTTCATGCAAGTGGGATCCCCATTCTCTATACCTAAAGCGGCATTGGTGCTGGCAGGTTTCCAGCCGGGCTTTTCCACCGAATCGTATGTTTCATTGGAAGAGCAGTTGAAGGCGTTTGGCTCCGGAATGGAAATCACTCTGCTTTCTGCGATTCCTGCGGGCTCCGGTCTGGGTACAAGTTCTATTCTTGCATCAACTGTGCTGGGGGCAATCTCTGATTTTTGCGGACTGAACTGGGATAAGAACGAGATATGTAACCGTACGCTTATTTTGGAACAGTTGCTGACTACCGGAGGGGGGTGGCAAGATCAATACGGAGGTGTGCTTCGTGGAGTGAAATTATTGCAGACTCATGCAGGTATGGATCAGAGTCCGTTAGTGCGCTGGTTGCCCGATTATTTGTTTACAGGTGGCGAATATCAGAAGTGCCATTTGCTTTATTACACGGGAATTACCCGTACAGCCAAAGGAATTTTAGCTGAAATCGTGCGTAGCATGTTCCTCAACTCCACAGAGCATTTGTCTATACTTGGCGGTATGAAGGGGCATGCTCTTGACTTGTACGAAGCCATTCAGCGTGGGAATTTCGATGAAATGGGGCGTTTGGTTGGTAAAAGCTGGAAGCTGAACCAAGCGTTGGATCCCGGCACTAATCCCGAGGCAGTTGAGACTATCATTCGCCGGATTGATGATTATTGCCTGGGATATAAATTGCCAGGTGCGGGGGGAGGCGGCTATCTTTATATGGTGGCTAAAGATCCTGAGGCTGCTATACGTATTCGAAGTATTCTTACTCAGAACCCACCCAACAGTTGTGCCCGTTTCGTTGATATGGCTTTGTCCGACAAAGGCTTGCAAATTAGCCGAAGCTAGTTATAACTGAATAGAGTTGGGAAACCAGCCGGGTGATATTTTCTTTAGCAAACTCCGGTTCCATTGCCTTCTCCAGGGTGATGGGGCCGGGGGCTATAGAGAATATACCTTTGAATCCCGCTTTGTTTAATTCCGGCAGGTTTTCTATACTGCCTGCCAGTACAATAACGGGAATATGTTCTTTTTGTGCTTCCTTTAGTATTCCGTATGGTACTTTTCCCATAGCTGTCTGCCGGTCTGCTTTTCCCTCGCCCGTAATAATGAGGTCTGCTCCTTTTATTTTTTCGGAGAAGTCGATGGCTTTCAATAATAATTCTGTTCCCGGTTTTAGCTCTGCGTTAAAAAAAGCCAGTAGTCCACCACCCATGCCTCCGGCTGCACCTGCACCGGGGTAGTTCGTGATATCTTTTCCTGTCGTTTTCTTTATAACTTCGGCTAATGATTGCATGCCTTCATCCAGTCTTTGCACCATATTTGAATCGGCTCCTTTTTGTTGTGCAAAGATATATGCCGCTCCGTCAGGGCCGTAGAAAGGGTTGGCTACATCACATGCTACCATGAAGTGTGTTTCTCTTAGTGCGGGGTGAATACCGGATGTGTCTATGTTTGCCACGGCTTCCATTATTTGGCCTCCTGTACCTAAGGTATGCCCTGATTTGTCTAGAAAGCGGAAACCTAGTGCCTGTAGCATTCCTAATCCTGCGTCATTAGTCGCGCTTCCGCCAATACCGATTATAAAATTTCTGCATCCTTTGTTTAATGCGTCTTTTATCAATTCTCCTGTACCAAAGGTTGTTGTCAGCATAGGATTTCTTTGTTCCATAGGTACGAGAGGTAGTCCGCTGATGGCAGCCATTTCTATAATAGCTGTTCTGCCATTGCCGGACAGACCGTAATGTGTTTTTGTCATTTTCATTAGCGGTCCATGTGCCGATAAGGTTATATATTTCCCTTTAGTGGCTGTGATGAGTACGTCCAGTAAACCTTCACCGCCATCAGCGATGGGAATAACTGAAGTGTGGCAGGAAGGATTTATGCTTTTGATACCTTTTTCGGCAGCTTTTCCTGCTTCTGCTGAAGTTAGACAGCCTTTGAATGAATCGATGGCGATAATTATTTTCTTCATTGTATATCTTTATATAGTGCAAATCTACTGAAAATTTTTCTTCTTTAAATAGAACAGGTTGTCTTTTATTTGTGGATTGGAATATGTGTAGCTTGATGGATAAAGTAGATGTTTTTTGCTTTTGTTTGGGTGTAAGTATTGGTTCTTGAAGTTGATGGTGTTTCCGAACAACCGTCGAGATGTAAGAAAATGATTTTTTTCTTCTCTGCATTTCCTTGCTTGGAGTTTTTCCCCTGTGTTTGCGGAGTCAGCACTTTTGAGAGCTCTGTGGTTTGTGTTTCGTAACCTGTCCGGTTGTCCTTCGGACTTGCTTCTTTTCCGTCTTTTCCTTGTTTTTCCGTCTGCTGTTTTCGTATGGGTTCCCTTCCTTTTTCCGTCCCTATACGCGCGTGCGAATATTATAATGTGTCTGTCTTTTTCCTCCCGTGTCCTCCGTTATGAAAACATGCTTTGTAACACATCTGTTATTCAGAGTATTACAAAAAAGTTTCAGGAAATCCGGATAATTTTTCCTTCGTATGTTTGCTGGTAATCGTTAAAAGGTCTACCTTTGCATCCGCAATCGAGAGAGATGCGGCACTTCAGACAGTGTGTGACTGACTTGGTGAAACAAACGTAGGAGAGTTTTCCTTGACAGTGTCTGCACCCAGTATCTTACCTTAGCGGGGCTAAGGGAGCGAGAACGGATAAGACCTGGGGAGGATGGACGTCCCGCCTTTTATGGAAGTTTTGAAAAAAAACTTTTTCAAAAAAAACTTTCGAAAACATTTGGTGGTTACGATAAAATCTCTTACCTTTGCATCCGCTTTCGGAAACGATGGCAAAACATAAATGAGAGTTCTTTGAAAGATTTAAGATAAACAAACAAGTAGTACAAGCCGGTGCACCGTATGTAATATATATATATGGTGTACGGAAAAAACAAGAACCGTCAATATTGATATTGATAGATTTGGAATCCTTGAGCAGATTATCAACTGAATAGTTGGAAAAAGATATTATTACAATGAAGAGTTTGATCCTGGCTCAGGATGAACGCTAGCTACAGGCTTAACACATGCAAGTCGAGGGGCAGCATGGTCTTAGCTTGCTAAGGCCGATGGCGACCGGCGCACGGGTGAGTAACACGTATCCAACCTGCCGTCTACTCTTGGACAGCCTTCTGAAAGGAAGATTAATACAAGATGGCATCATGAGTCCGCATGTTCACATGATTAAAGGTATTCCGGTAGACGATGGGGATGCGTTCCATTAGATAGTAGGCGGGGTAACGGCCCACCTAGTCTTCGATGGATAGGGGTTCTGAGAGGAAGGTCCCCCACATTGGAACTGAGACACGGTCCAAACTCCTACGGGAGGCAGCAGTGAGGAATATTGGTCAATGGGCGAGAGCCTGAACCAGCCAAGTAGCGTGAAGGATGACTGCCCTATGGGTTGTAAACTTCTTTTATAAAGGAATAAAGTCGGGTATGCATACCCGTTTGCATGTACTTTATGAATAAGGATCGGCTAACTCCGTGCCAGCAGCCGCGGTAATACGGAGGATCCGAGCGTTATCCGGATTTATTGGGTTTAAAGGGAGCGTAGATGGATGTTTAAGTCAGTTGTGAAAGTTTGCGGCTCAACCGTAAAATTGCAGTTGATACTGGATATCTTGAGTGCAGTTGAGGCAGGCGGAATTCGTGGTGTAGCGGTGAAATGCTTAGATATCACGAAGAACTCCGATTGCGAAGGCAGCCTGCTAAGCTGCAACTGACATTGAGGCTCGAAAGTGTGGGTATCAAACAGGATTAGATACCCTGGTAGTCCACACGGTAAACGATGAATACTCGCTGTTTGCGATATACGGCAAGCGGCCAAGCGAAAGCGTTAAGTATTCCACCTGGGGAGTACGCCGGCAACGGTGAAACTCAAAGGAATTGACGGGGGCCCGCACAAGCGGAGGAACATGTGGTTTAATTCGATGATACGCGAGGAACCTTACCCGGGCTTAAATTGCAGATGAATTACGGTGAAAGCCGTAAGCCGCAAGGCATCTGTGAAGGTGCTGCATGGTTGTCGTCAGCTCGTGCCGTGAGGTGTCGGCTTAAGTGCCATAACGAGCGCAACCCTTGTTGTCAGTTACTAACAGGTCATGCTGAGGACTCTGACAAGACTGCCATCGTAAGATGTGAGGAAGGTGGGGATGACGTCAAATCAGCACGGCCCTTACGTCCGGGGCTACACACGTGTTACAATGGGGGGTACAGAGGGCCGCTACCACGCGAGTGGATGCCAATCCCCAAAACCTCTCTCAGTTCGGACTGGAGTCTGCAACCCGACTCCACGAAGCTGGATTCGCTAGTAATCGCGCATCAGCCACGGCGCGGTGAATACGTTCCCGGGCCTTGTACACACCGCCCGTCAAGCCATGGGAGCCGGGGGTACCTGAAGTGCGTAACCGCGAGGAGCGCCCTAGGGTAAAACTGGTGACTGGGGCTAAGTCGTAACAAGGTAGCCGTACCGGAAGGTGCGGCTGGAACACCTCCTTTCTGGAGAGGACGAAAGATCGAGAAGGTTTTTGTTCTTGTACTGCTGGTGTTGTTTATTCAAGATATGATTCCGTAATGATACGGAAGAGAGAAAGTAAGAAGCCGGGTCTAATTAAACAGACTAGGTTGAACTTAGTCCTATAGCTCAGTTGGTTAGAGCGCTACACTGATAATGTAGAGGTCGGCAGTTCAACTCTGCCTGGGACTACGAACGGAATCAAGTTCGGGGGATTAGCTCAGCTGGCTAGAGCATCTGCCTTGCACGCAGAGGGTCAACGGTTCGAATCCGTTATTCTCCACTCCATCGGAAACGTAAGAAACGAAGATGAACGATCTATGACATATTGTACAAGCAAACAGTAATTTTAGTAGTAAAGAGCTGAAAGTATATATCATCCCGCTGGCACGCAAGTGTGAGCGAATGGATAAGGAAAGTAAAGAAGGGCGCATGGCGGATGCCTTGGCTCTCGGAGGCGATGAAGGACGTGATAAGCTGCGATAAGCTTTGGGGAGGTGCAAATGACCTTTGATCCAGAGATTTCCGAATGGGACAACCCAATATCTTGAAGAGGTATTATCCAACGTTGTTGGAGGCTAACGCAGGGAACTGAAACATCTTAGTACCTGCAGGAAAAGAAAATAAACAATGATTCCCCCAGTAGTGGCGAGCGAACGGGGAACAGCCCAAACCATCCATGTTACGGCATGGGTGGGGTTGTAGGACTACGCCGTTGCATGAAGACATCAGAGAAGAACTTTCTGGAAAGAAAGACCATAGAGCATGACAGTTGCGTATTCGAATGTTGTCGAAGCATAGTAGTATCCTGAGTAGCGCGGAGCACGAGGAATTCTGCGTGAATCTGCCGGGACCATCCGGTAAGGCTAAATACTCCCGAGAGACCGATAGCGAACCAGTACCGTGAGGGAAAGGTGAAAAGCACTTCGAACAGAAGAGTGAAATAGTTCCTGAAACCGTGCGCCTACAAGCGGTCGGAGCTCGTTAATGAGTGACGGCGTGCCTTTTGCATAATGAACCTACGAGTTGCCTTTGCCGGCAAGGTTAAGTGTGACGACACACGTATCCGAAGCGAAAGCGAGTCTGAACAGGGCGTATAGTCGGCAGTGGCAGACGCGAAACCAAGTGATCTACCCTTGGCCAGGTTGAAGGCTGGGTAACACCAGCTGGAGGACCGCACCAATAAGCGTTGAAAAGCTTCTGGATGAGCTGAGGGTAGGGGTGAAAGGCTAATCAAACTTGGAGATAGCTCGTACTCCCCGAAATGCATTTAGGTGCAGCCTTGCGGGTTACTGATGTGAGGTAGAGCGACTGATAAGATGCGAGGGCTTCACCGCCTATCAAGTCTTGACAAACTCCGAATGCGCATCAGTTCTACCGCAGGAGTGAGGGCATGGGTGCTAAGGTCCGTGCCCGAGAGGAGAAGAATCCGGACCACCTGCTAAGGTCCCGAAATGACAGCTAAGTTAAACTAACGAAGTCTGACTGCTAAGACAGCTAGGATGTTGGCTTGGAAGCAGCCATTCATTTAAAGAGTGCGTAACAGCTCACTAGTCGAGGAGTCGGGCGTGGATAATAATCGGGTATCAAGTTGTCTACCGAAGCAGTGGGATCATTTATATGATCGGTAGGGGAGCATTCCAGTCGGCGTCGAAGGCGTACCGTGAGGTATTCTGGAGCGTCTGGAAAAGCAAATGTAGGTATAAGTAACGATAAAGGGGGCGGGAAACCCCCTCGCCGAAAGACTAAGGTTTCCTGATCAACGCTAATCGGATCAGGGTCAGTCGGGTCCTAAGGCTCAGCCGAACGGCGATGCCGATGGCAGAAACGGTTAATATTCCGTTACTACCTTCAGGAGTGACGTGGAGACGCAGTAGTGACAGTGCCGCCATCTGACGGAATAGATGGTTGAAGGGTGTAGGAGTCGATCATGGCAGGCAAATCCACCATGAGATCCGAACCTGATAGTATGCCGCGTCCTTCGGGACAAGGCAATAGTGCGCGTAAGCATGCTGCCGAGAAAATCCGCTAAACTTAATCCTGCAGGTACCCGTACCGCAAACGGACACACGTAGTCGGGATGAATATTCTAAGGCGCTTGAGTGATTCACGGTTAAGGAACTAGGCAAACTGACCCTGTAACTTCGGGATAAAGGGTCCCTACCCTTTTATGGGAGGGCGCAGAGAATCGGTCCAGGCAACTGTTTAACAAAAACACAGGGCTGTGCCAAATCGAAAGATCCAGTATACAGCCTGACACCTGCCCGGTGCTGGAAGGTTAAGAGGAGATGTCATCGATAAGAGAAGCGTTGAATTGAAGCCCCAGTAAACGGCGGCCGTAACTATAACGGTCCTAAGGTAGCGAAATTCCTTGTCGGGTAAGTTCCGACCTGCACGAATGGTGTAATGATCTGGACGCTGTCTCAACCGTGAGCTCAGTGAAATTGTAGTATCGGTGAAGATGCCGATTACCCGCGATGGGACGAAAAGACCCCGTGAACCTTTACTATAGCTTATCATTGAATCTGGGCACGTGATGTGTAGGATAGGTCGGAGGCTTTGAAGCAGGTACGCCAGTATTTGTGGAGCCGCTGTTGAAATACGACCCTTTATTTGTTTGGATTCTAACCCGTGGATACGGGGACATTGATTGGTGGGTAGTTTGACTGGGGTGGTCGCCTCCAAAAGCGTAACGGAGGCTTCTAAAGGTGCCCTCCGGCCGATTGGTAACCGGCCTTAGAGTGTAATGGCATAAGGGCGCTTGACTGGGAGACTAACAAGTCGATCAGGTAGGAAACTAGAGCATAGTGATCCGGTGTTTCCGTATGGAAGGGACATCGCTCAAAGGATAAAAGGTACTCCGGGGATAACAGGCTGATCCCTCCCAAGAGCTCATATCGACGGAGTGGTTTGGCACCTCGATGTCGGCTCGTCACATCCTGGGGCTGGAGAAGGTCCCAAGGGTTGGGCTGTTCGCCCATTAAAGTGGCACGCGAGCTGGGTTCAGAACGTCGTGAGACAGTTCGGTCTCTATCTATCGTGGGCGTATGAAATTTGCGTGGCTCTGACACTAGTACGAGAGGACCGTGTTGGACAGACCTCTGGTTTGCCGGTTGTGCCGCCAGGTGCATTGCCGGGTATCTAAGTCTGGATCGGATAAGTGCTGAAAGCATCTAAGTACGAAGCCGGCCACAAGATTAGATTTCTCAGGGTCGTTGTAGACTACGACGTTGATAGGATGCAGGTGTAAAGATGGAGACATCAAAGCCGAGCATTACTAATTGCCCGTTCACTTTCCTTATATGTCGGATGGTGTATACCTTTAGTTTTTACTACAGAATGAAATTACGATAACAGCTCAACAATATGTCAACCTTATTCAGGTGGCTATAGCACAAGGGTTCCACCTCTTCCCATTCCGAACAGAGAAGTTAAGCCTTGTCACGCCGATGGTACTGCGTCACAGTGGGAGAGTAGGTAGCCGCCGTTTTGATTGAAGCCTCCGGACTTGAAGAAGTTCCGGAGGCTTTTTTTGTATACGCACGTGTGAAATGTGACCTCTACCGTTTTTTCCCCGTGGGTGTGGGTACCTTTCCCACGGAACTCTCCGGAAGGGGCAGGTTTTTATTTAGAATTAGAAAAGGGGTTAAACAGATTGTATTTCATAATTTCTTTATGATTATCGAATATATTTACCACTTGAACTTGAATAATTTTTAGGTCTGCGTGAACAAAAAAACAATAGAATTGTTTCAATAATATAAACCGAGAATCTTTCGAAACTAGTAGCCAAAATGAAGCTTATCGTCAAAATAGGATTAATAGCCCTGCTTTTAATATTTAATTATCAGGGAGTCGATGCAGATATTGTTTCTTCCGCTATTGACAGATATGCTACTACTACAGAACATCAAGATAATATGGCATCTGATCATGGTACATTGGATACCATGTCTTTCACCCACTCTTTACTCACAGGGCAACAGCAGGTATTAGCGAAACTAATGCCCGATGATCCCCGTATCCGCAGAGCAGAGGAACTTCAACAGAACTTCTTAAAAATTCTCATAGGTCGTTTTTCACTACGGGAAGAAATACTGGCAACTGACCGCGCTAAGATCTTTCCGTTTAATCCCATTCATTGTGTGTTTCCGGCATCTCATTATTTCGTGTTCACGCTGAAACGCATTTTGATTTAATTAATCGTTATAAATTTAGTTGTTTCATCTTCTCCGGCTCCCTGCAGAGTGTCGGGGTTGGTATAGAATTGTCATTTTTTTAACTATAACGATTAATTAAAACATATATCATGGAAGCTATTCAAAATAAAACTACTAATAAGATTGTAGGTATTAAAAATGCGGGTTGGGTAATTAACGTGAGTTCGAAATAAGAATAAATATATTTCACTTATAATTAGAAACATAGCGATAAAAGTATTAAATTTATAGTGCTGAATTATAACATTTAAACGATTACCACTATGTTTCCAGAGTCTAAAGTTACAGAGATTTATTGTATGGCCGATGATTTTTGCAAGGAATTTACATTGCAACAGGAAAAATATATGATTAAGGATATGAAGACCATGCATCGTAACAAACCCAACCGTATGAGTGATGCAGAGATTATGGTTATTCTAATCCTGTTTCACTCCGGTGGTTTCCGTTGTTTCAAGCATTACTACAAGGAGTATGTCTGTAAACATCTGAAACACCTTTTTCCTCGTCAGGTTTCTTATAACCGTTTTGTGGAACTGGAGAAGGAAGTATTGCTTCCCATGACCATATTCATCAAAAGAGTACTGCTGGGAACTTGTACCGGCATCAGTTTCGTTGATTCCACTCCCTTATGTGTATGTCGTAACCAAAGAATCTTGATTCATAAGACATTTGAAGGGCTTGCCGAGCGTGGAAGATGTTCTATGGGATGGTTCTTCGGATTCAAGCTGCATCTGATAATCAATGACAAGGGTGAAATCCTCAATTTCATGTTCACGCCTGGAAACGTGGATGACCGGGAACCGTTGAAACAGGGTAGGTTTCTGGAAAACATCAAAGGAAAACTATGTGCAGACAAGGGATATATAGGTCAGGCTCTGTTTGAAAACCTTTTCCTTAATGGCATACAACTTGTTACTAAAGTTAAAAATAATATGAGGAACTCACTGATGAGTATTGCCGACAAGATTTTGCTAAGAAAAAGAGCCTTGATTGAAACGGTCAATGACGAACTGAAGAACATCGCACAGATTGAACACTCAAGACATCGTTCATTCAGTAACTTTATAGCCAACTCCTTGTCGGCTATCGCGGCATACTGCTTTTTTGAAAAGAAGCCCGCCATTGACGTAAAGTTTGTCAATGACGGACAACTTGCTATTTTTTGATTTTATTTCGAACTCACGTTAATTATATGCTGCTTTATCATTGCAGTTTGTATCTATCACTTCATATTGGGGAATCCATCCAACTTTATGAATAATGACCCTAATAACCATCCGTTGCCGGGCAGTTTCCTGGGAACAATTTACAAAGGTGGTGTAGTGGTGCCCATTATCCTGACCCTGTTGCTCACCGTCATAGCATTGAGCGTTATTTAGCCATCCGGTCTGCTTTTGGCAGAGGTTCGCTGGTGAAATTCGTCGCTAATATTAAATCTGCCTTAGCCGCTGGTGATATGAAGAAGGCACAAGAGCTATGTGATAAACAAGGCGGTTCTGTAGCCAATGTAGTTACTTCGACTTTAAGAAAGTATGCCGACGTGGAAAACGATGCGACACTTTCCAAGGACCAGAAAGTACTGGCCATTCAAAAAGAATTGGAAGAAGCAACTGCCCTGGAGCTCCCTATGATGGAGCAGAAGCTGCCGAATATGCACAGCGCGCTAAAGATGTGAACAGTAAATGTGCTGTAGCCTATCTGCTGAGTGGTGATGTGGCATTGAAACTAAATGATGTGAACAAAGCCAGCAGTGATTATAACCAGGCTATTTATCTGGATGAAAATTGCAGCGAAGCTTATTTTAAATATGCACAGGTATATAAAGGGGTAGACCCCCAACTGTCACTGGATATGCTGATGCGTTTGCAGACCAAGACTCCGGACGATAACCGTATCAGTAAGGAATTGGCCGATGTATATTATACGATGGGGCAGTATGGCAAAGCAAAAGAAGCTTATGAAAGTTATCTGAAAGTAGGTACGCCTACCGAACAGGACTATACCCGCTATGCCATGTTGCTATATCTGAATAAGGACTATGCGCAGTCTTCGGATATGGCAAAGAAAGGTTTGGAACTTGCTCCGGAAAATCATGTGCTGAAACGTCTGGCGATGTATGATAATCTGGAATTAAAGGATTACAAAGAAGGACTGGAAGCAGCTGCCACTTTCTTTTCTAATCCCGGTAATCCGGATTATGTATATTTGGATTACGTTTATTTCGCCCGTTTGCTGGAAGCTGACAAGCAGTATGATGAAGCGGTGGCACAGTTCGACAAAGCACTGTCCATGGACAAATCGCATACGGAAATCTATAAAGATATCTCTGATGTATACGAAAAGGAACGTGATTTTCCGAAGGCAATAGAGGCTTACAAAAATTATTTGGGCGGAATGAAAAGTGATCCGGATATTAGTGACCTGTTTTTATATGGACGTTTGAACTATTATGCGGCTACTGATTCTGCTTATCAGGATAAGCAACCACTTTATCTAGCTGAAGCCGATACTATTTTTGCACAAGTGGCTGCTAAAGTTCCCGATAACTATTTAGGAAATTTCTGGCGTGCTCGTGTTAATTCTTTGCGTGATCCTGAAACAACTCAGGGATTGGCAAAGCCTTATTATGAGGCTGCACTGAGTATTCTGGAACAGAAGCCTGATTCTATTAAATCAGTGTTGGTGGAATGTAATAGCTATTTGGGATATTATTATTTTGTAAAAGAAGATTATAACCAGTCAAAACTGTATTGGAATAAGATATTGGAAATTGATCCTGGAAACGAAACTGCTACTAAAGCACTACAAGGAATTAAATAGTCCTTTTTTTCATTTATCATTTTGAGTTGAGCGGACAGTACTAGGTTGCTGCCCGCTTAATTCGTTTCATGGTTAATGAATATTAAAGATGAGTCATTCTTCTTGTTTATTCAAATAAACTATATACATTTGTGGTGTACTAATTAACTAATACACTAAATAACTAATAAAACCATAAATACAATGATGATTGAAGTAAAGAACATGTCTTTCAGTTATGGAAAGAGAAAACAGAAAGTCTTTGATGACTTCTCGCTGGCATTGGATAAAGGTTCAGTTTATGGTCTTTTAGGGAAGAACGGCACAGGTAAATCTACTTTGCTCTATTTAATGACAGGTTTGCTTCGTCCTCAGGCCGGACGGGTGCTTTACAAAGGGGTGGATGTTTCCATGCGCTATCCCCTAACTTTGCAGGACATGTTTCTAGTGCCTGAAGAATTTGCTTTGCCATCAGTCAGTTTGAAACAATACTTGAAACTGAATACTCCGTTTTATCCGAATTTCAGCAATGAACTCTTGAGCACTTGCCTTCGTGATTTTGATATGAATGAAGATATTCATTTGGGCGAGCTTTCGATGGGACAGAAGAAGAAAGCATTTATGTGCTTTGCATTAGCTACCAATACCTCTTTGTTGGTAATGGACGAGCCCAGCAACGGATTGGATATTCCTTCTAAAAGTCAGTTTCGTAAAGTAATCGCTTCGGGCATGACCGATGAAAAATCAGTCATCATCTCTACGCACCAGGTGAGAGATATTGACAGCCTGCTGGATCATGTGGTTATTATTGACGGTACTCGCGTATTGTTGAATGCATCGGTAAAGACCATCTGTGACAAAGTCTATTTTGCAGAGCAAGGCATGAATGAACCGACGGACACAGCACTCTATGTCCAGCCGTCCGTCCAGGGAAACAGTGTAATCTTCCCGAACACTGAGAATGAGGAGACGAATTTGAATCTGGAAGTATTATTCAACGCTATGCTGGCAGAGAGAGAAAAAATGCAAACCATGTTTAACAAGTAACACACACAAACACTATGGATACGAATAACTTCTTTAGCTTTTCGCGTATTGCAATGGTAATGAAACGCGAGATTATGGAAAATTGGAAAACGAATCTTTATCGTTTGATAGGAATTTATGCTGCATTCGCCTTGGTAATGATACTTCATATGTGGACAATGAGTTCTGGTAGGTCTTCTCAGATATCGTTTACTGCTTATTGTTCTAATATAATGGGGACCTTTGTTTTTATCATTGGTATTGCCAGTATTGCTTATGCTGCCAACATTATGGAAAACATGATTACAAAAGAAAAACGTATCGCTTTTCTGATGCTTCCGGCGACTATGATAGAGAAATTTGTAGCACGATTTTTAATTGTTACGGTAGGGATGGCCGCAGCCATTATAGTTGCCGCTTCATTGGCAGAGATTACGCGTTATCTTGTACTTCCTTTGTTTAATTTGCCCGAGGCATTCCATCAATCAGTGTTGTACCATCTTCTTTCTATGGCTGCTATAGATGGAGAACAGGTATTTAGGGGATCGGGATCCGCTTTGAATATGTCCTACCAGAACTGGCTGGGTGAGCTGTGCGGATGGGCTTTCTTGGTGTGGTCACATTCACTTTATATTCTAGGGGGTAGTTATTGGTACAAGAAACCTTTTTTCAAGACATTGGGTACATTGATGCTTATTTCTATTCTGTGTTCGGTCTTGTCAGTACATATCATATCATGGGTAGGCAATGACGGTATGCGTAGTTTCGCCGAATGGCTGGAAGATAATTTCCAGTGGATGACATTAAACAAGTTACTTTCCTTAGGGGTGGCGTTCTTCAGTGCATTCACCATGTTCAACTGGTGGCTGAGTTACCGGCTCTTTACCCGTTCACAAGTTATTAAACCCAAATTCCGCTTGCTATGAAATTTAAAGAAAGTAAATCCATTTACTTGCAGATAGCTGACCGGATATGTGATGAAATCCTGCAAGGACAATATACGGAAGAAGAGCGTATTCTATCGGTCAGAGAATACGCCGCCACAGTGGAGGTGAATGCAAATACGGTGGTCCGCACGTATGATTACCTTCAGGGACAAGAGATCATTTACAATAAACGCGGCATTGGTTATTTTGTATCGGCAGGGGCTAAAGACCGGATTATTGCTTTACGGAAAAATATATTCCTGCATGAGGACCTGCCTGAGTTTTTCAGACAAGTGAAGACATTGGATATTCCCATGAAAGAGATAGAGAAAATGTATAAGGAATATCTGACTCAACAATGACACAACACCAAACACATCTACGACAACACATACACAACATCGGTTAGATAAAGAAATCCCGGCAGAGCGATGACTCGCCGGGATTTCTTATATCCGGTTACTTGTCTGCTATAAAAATTGTAGTCCAGTATAACCATTCGGTTGCAGCTCGGAGGATATCGGGATTGATAGATTGGGTGTTATCTTTGGGATGATGGTAATAACCGCCTCCCAAGGCCCATAAGTCTATACATGGATAGCCGGCTTTCATAAAGACTGCACCGTCTGTGCGAGGGCGGGTCAGGAAATGAGTCTCACTAGTGAACAGACGTCGATGTACATACCTATCATTGGCTTTCTCTGATAGCTCAGCCAGTTCGGGGTATTTATAGTGATAATTCGCTCCTAGCATCTCACCTACACCCACTTGTTCCAGATTCAGGATTGCTGCCACTTTGTTTTGGGGCACAAGGGGATGGTTGGTGTAGTAGGTACTTCCGGTAAGTCCGGCTTCCTCACCGTCCACACTCATGAAGATGATGCTGCGTTTCGGCTTTATTTTTGATTTTGCCAGTGCTTCAGCTACTCCCAGCATGGCAGCGGAGGAAGAATTGTTGTCATTCGCTCCTTCAATCAGGAAAGGAATCATTCCTAAGTGGTCCAGATGGGCGGAAATGATTACATATTCATTGCATAGTATAGGATCACTGCCTTTGATCATGCCCAAAATATTTTTTCCAGTAGCATTGGGATTATAGGTAGCATTCATTTTGATGTGGGCTCTCTTTCCGGTATGGAAAGAGGCAGGCTTCTGAGTCTTATAAATCTGCCGGATGGTTTCTTTATAGGTCTTGCCTGTTCCCCTGAAAATATCATTGACCACAGTGTCTGTAACATGACAATAGACAAATCCCGGATTATAGGGGGCATTCGGACCGGGAACCCATTTGTATAACAAGCCTGCCGCACCATGGGCTGCAGCGTTGTTCAGCTTGGTCTGGTGCAAAGTATGTTTGTACCACATGGCCAGTGAATCGGGGTTACGGCTTATATTGGGTGTTTCTCCCTCTACCAGTACAATCTTGCCTTTTACATCTATGTCTTTGTAATCATCATATCCTAATTCGGGTGCTGTAACGCCAAATCCGGCATATACCACATCGGCTGTCACTTCTCCGTTACTGGTCATTCCTCCGGCAAACCAACCATCTGCCCAAGGGTATGTCTTGGAGATCCATACAGTTTTTTTCTTGTCTTGGGTGACAGGAAATAGGATATCCATAGTGCTTCCCGGTTGTATCTCTACACAAGGGTGGGGGAATAGCTGTATGTAGGAACCATTCTCACCACGAGGTATTAGTTTCCACTCTTTAAAATATCCTTTTACGATATCTACAGCTTTAGCCATTCCGGGCGAACCTGCGAGTCGTCCCTCCAAGGCCGGGTCTGAAAGTTGCTTTACATAACCGAAAATCTTTTCGGTAGTGATGTTACGATGCATGGCATCAAGGTACATTTCTTCATCAGTCATGGTAGCCGTTCTTCTTTGGGCGGATGAAGACAGGGAGCCCAATGCAAGAATTGCAGATAACAAGAGGAGTCCTTTTTTCATGTTAATATGTTGATTTAAGATTCGGTTCTAAAGATAAAAAGAAAAGATCAGATTCCTGTTTATCTCCTTGTAAAAATCTTAAGTTCGTATTTCTTGATATAAATCAAACCGTTACATCGTGAAAAGTCCGTACCTTTGCACCCCGAAAATCAAGGGTAACAAGTGGACGTAATTCAAGAACCGAGAAGTGTACGAAAGAACCTTGCCAGACTGGCGGTTCCTATTTTCATTGAAACATTGCTGATTATGATGCTGGGCGCGGTAGATACCGTGATGCTGAGTCAGTATTCAGACAATAGTGTGGCTGCCGTCGGGGTGGTCAACCAGCTCATCATGTTTGCTTTCCTGATATTCGAGGTGATTAATATAGGAACTTCCGTACTCTGTTCGCAATATTTGGGAGCAAGAATGCACAAGAATATGGTGCAGGTGGTGGGAGTATCATTGATACTCAATCTGGCGTTCGGTCTGTATTCGTCAGTGCCATTTTGCACTATGGAGCCACTTCTCCTGCTGTCCATGATGGGGCTTCGTCCCGAACTGATGGAATATGGAGTGAGTTACATGGAGATAGTAGGGGCATTCGCTTTTTTTCAAGCCATATCTCTGACTATTTCTGCCTCTTTGCGTAGTGCTAACAAAGCGGTTTATCCCATGATGGTAACGGTAGTTGTGAATATTCTGAATATCATCGGTAACTATTCGCTGATTTTCGGTAAGTTCGGCATGCCGGCTTTGGGAGTGGAAGGTGCGGCTATCTCTACAGCATTTGCCCGAGGGGTATCTATGGTGATACTTTTTGTAATTCTTTTCCGCAAGCATATTCCCAGATTTCCGTTATCCTATTTTTGCCCCTTCCCGTTTGTCGAGCTGAAAAACCTGTTGAAAATCGGAGTCCCCTCGGCCGGAGAAAATATGTCCTACAGTTTCTCTCAGGTAGTATTGACCTATTTTATTAATATGTTGGGGAATGAAGCGCTGGCTACCCGTACCTATGTGGTGAATATAGTGATGTTCGTTTATTTGTTTGCTATTGCCATGGCACAAGGCGGAGCCATCTGTATCGGACATCTGGTAGGTGAAAGGAAAATTCATGCAGCCTATCTGTTAGGCAAATATGTGATGCGTATTTCTATTTTGGTTTCTTTGGTTTTATCCTGTATCTGGGCTTTGATGGGGCATACCTTGTTTAGCTGGTTGACAGATAATCCGGAAATTATCCGTCTGGGTACTATTATCCTGTTTATTGATGTGATTTTGGAAGTGGGACGGGCTATTAATATTTATGCGACGAATGCTTTACGTGCAACGGGTGATGTAAATTATCCGTTTTATGTAGGATTTGTTGTTCAGTGGAGTGTTGCCGTAGGTTGTGGTTTCTTGTTCGGCATTCATTGGGGATGGGGATTGGTAGGTATGTGGTGTGCGTTTGTGCTGGATGAAAATCTTCGTGGTATTATCTTTGTACAGCGTTGGAACAGTCTGAAATGGACTAAAAAGGGATTTGTGAAATAAATCTTCATTTTCGCAAACTTTATGCATCTTCAGGCCGTTAAACTCAAGAAAAAGAATTAATTTTGCAGTCTGATAATTATCAAAGAATATAATATGGAGCTCGATTTACTCACGGCAATATCACCTATTGACGGTCGATACAGAGGAAAAGCGGGAGCTTTGGCCTCTTATTTTTCTGAATTTGCACTCATCAAGTACCGTGTGCAGGTAGAAATTGAATACTTTATCACTCTGTGTGAACTACCGTTGCCACAGCTGAAAAGCTTTGATCATGCACGTTTTGATGCATTGCGCGCTATTTATAAGAATTTTTCAGAAGCTGATGCACAGCGTATTAAAGAGATAGAAAGTGTAACAAACCACGATGTAAAGGCTGTAGAATATTTCATCAAAGAAGAATTCGATAAGTTGGGCGGAATGGAGGAATACAAGGAATTCATTCATTTCGGATTGACATCACAGGACATAAACAATACTTCTGTACCTTTGTCTATAAAGGAGGCATTGGAACAAGTGTACTATCCGCAAATTGAAGAGCTGATTGCTCAGTTGACTACATACGCTGAAGAATGGGCAAATATCCCTATGTTGGCAAAAACACATGGGCAGCCTGCTTCTCCTACTCGCCTGGGTAAAGAAATCATGGTTTTCGTTTATCGTCTGAATCGTCAGCTGGCTGTATTGAAAGCTTGTCCTGTCACGGCTAAATTCGGTGGTGCGACGGGTAATTACAATGCACATCATGTAGCTTATCCCGAATATGACTGGAAAGCATTCGGAAATCAGTTCGTGGCAGAGAAGCTGGGGTTGGAACGTGAGGAATATACTACTCAGATTTCTAATTATGATAATCTGGGAGCCATCTTTGATGCCATGAAGCGCATCAATACCATTATGATTGACATGAACCGCGACTTTTGGCAGTACATCTCTATGGAGTACTTCAAACAGAAGATTAAAGCGGGCGAAGTCGGTTCCAGCGCTATGCCGCACAAAGTAAACCCCATCGACTTCGAAAATGCAGAGGGTAACCTGGGGATGGCAAATGCTATTCTGGAGCATCTTTCTTCTAAGTTGCCTGTTTCCCGCTTGCAACGTGACTTGACAGACTCTACTGTGTTGCGTAACGTCGGTGTACCTTTCGGTCACATTGTGATTGCTATCCAAAGTTCGTTGAAAGGTCTGCGTAAACTGTTGCTGAATGAGAAAGCAATCTATGCCGACTTGGATAATTGTTGGAGTGTGGTGGCGGAAGCTATCCAGACTATTTTGCGCCGCGAAGCCTATCCTCATCCGTATGAGGCATTGAAAGCTTTGACCCGTACAAACCAAGCTATCACAGAAGGGGCTATTAAAGAATTCATAGAAACACTAAATGTAAGCGAAGATATTAAAAAGGAACTGCGAGTGATTACACCGCATAATTATACAGGTATTTAAAAAATAGTTAGTTGGATTTTAATCAAAAAAGCCCGAGAGGGCGTTATACATTAATTAATAAACAAAAGGAAAACCATGAGTACAGAAAATGAAAGCAGACAAGAAGGTGCTGCAAACGAAGAAAACCAGAATGTAAGCCGTGATGGTGGTTATAAGTCTTATAACAGAGACAGTAATTACAACAGATACAACAACGACGGCGAACAGCGTCCTTACCGTCCTCGTACGAACAGCTATAATCGCGAAGGTGGCGACCGTCCTTACCGTTCTTCTTATAACAACGGTGACCGTCCTTCCTATAATCGCTATAATAATAATGGTGACCGTCCGCAACGTCCCCGCTTTAATCCTAACAGTGAGGATGGAGGAGAACAACGTTCATACCGTCCTCGTACAAATTATAATCGTGAAGGTGGTGAGCAGCGTCCATATACTCCGCGCCCTCGTTTCAATAATGGTGAGGAAGGTGGTGAACGTCAATACCGTCCCCGTACAAACTATAATCGCGAAGGTGGTGAGCAGCGTCCTTATACTCCGCGTCCCCGCACCGGAGGATATAATCGCGAAGGTGGTGAGCAGCGTCCATATACTCCGCGTCCCCGTTTTAACAGCGGTGAAGGTGGTGAACAGCGTTCTTACACTCCGCGTCCTCGTACCGGCGGTTATAATCAAGGCGGCGACCGTCCTTATCGTCCTCGTACCGGTGGTTATCAAGGTGGTGGATACAATCGTCCCTATCGCCCCCGTACGGCTGATTATAACCCGAATGCAAAGTATAGTCTGAAGAAACAGATTGAATATAAAGATATATTGACCGATCCAAATGAGCCGATTCGTCTGAACAAGTTCTTGGCTAATGCAGGTATATGTTCCCGTCGTGAGGCTGATGAGTTTATTACAGCAGGTGTAGTCAGTGTAAATGGTGAAGTGGTAACCGAATTAGGTACTAAGATCAAGCGTACTGACGAAGTGAAGTTCCATGACGAACCGGTAAGTATTGAACGTAAAACTTATATTTTGTTGAATAAACCGAAGGATTGTGTGACTACTTCTGATGATCCTCAGGAACGTAAGACTGTAATGGATTTTGTGAAAGGTGCTTGTAAGGAGCGTATTTATCCAGTTGGGCGTTTGGATCGTAATACTACCGGTGTATTACTGTTAACTAACGATGGTGATTTGGCTTCCAAGCTGACTCATCCTAAGTATTTGAAGAAGAAGATTTATCATGTATATTGTGATAAGAATGTAACCAAGGCAGATCTTGACCAGATTGCAGCAGGTGTGACATTGGATGATGGAGAGATCCATGCAGATGCCATCAGCTATGCATCGGAAACAGACAAATCACAAGTCGGTATTGAAATCCATTCCGGAAAGAACCGTATTGTGCGTCGTATTTTTGAATCCTTGGGATATAAGGTAATCAAGCTGGACCGCGTTTATTTTGCTGGCCTGACTAAAAAAGGTTTGCGTCGCGGTGACTGGCGTTACCTGACGGAACAAGAAGTGAACATGCTCCGCATGGGCTCATTTGAATAATAAACAATAAAGAGACAAAACAATGGAAAAAATTAGTAGAACAAAGATTGTTGACTTGCTGAAGCGCCGTGATTTTGGTGCGATGGTCAATGTAAAAGGTTGGGTTCGTACCCGCCGCGGTAGCAAACAGGTAAATTTTATCGCCCTGAATGACGGTTCTACAATAAATAATGTGCAGATTGTTGTTGATTTGGCAAACTTTGACGAAGAAATGTTGAAGCAGATCACCACCGGTGCATGTATCAGTGTGAACGGTGAGTTGACCGAATCCATTGGCTCTGGTCAGGCTGCCGAAGTTCAAGCGCGTGGAATCGAAGTATTAGGTACTTGTGATAATACTTATCCGTTACAGAAGAAAGGTCATACGATGGAGTTTCTTCGTGAGATCGCTCATTTGCGTCCCCGTACCAATACATTTGGAGCTGTATTCCGCATCCGCCACAACATGGCTATCGCTATCCATAAGTTCTTCCATGAACGTGGTTTCTTCTATTTTCATACACCTATTATCACAGCATCCGATTGTGAAGGTGCGGGACAGATGTTCCAGGTTACTACCAAGAATCTTTATGATTTGAAGAAAGATGAAAACGGAGCGATTATTTATGATGATGATTTCTTTGGCAAACAAGCCAGTTTGACGGTTTCCGGACAGTTGGAAGGTGAATTGGCTGCTACTGCTTTGGGGGCTATTTATACATTTGGACCTACATTCCGTGCGGAGAACTCCAATACGCCGCGTCACTTGGCCGAGTTTTGGATGATTGAACCTGAGGTTGCGTTCAATGATATTACTGATAATATGGATTTGGCCGAAGACTTTATTAAATATTGTGTACAGTGGGCGCTTGACAACTGCTATGATGATGTGAAGTTCTTGAACGATATGTTCGATAAAGGATTGATAGAACGTTTGCAGGGCGTGCTGAAGGAAGAATTTGTCCGTCTGCCTTATACGGAAGGTATCAAGATACTGGAGGAAGCTGTAGTAAAAGGTCATAAATTTGAATTCCCGGTATATTGGGGAGTAGACTTAGCCTCTGAACATGAACGTTATTTGGTGGAAGAGCACTTTAAACGTCCTGTAATCCTGACAGACTATCCGAAAGAAATCAAAGCATTCTATATGAAGCAGAATGAGGATGGAAAGACGGTGCGTGCAATGGATGTATTATTCCCGAAGATTGGCGAAATAATAGGTGGGTCTGAACGTGAGGCTGATTATGACAAATTGATGACCCGCATTCAGGAACTGGGAATTCCGATGAAGGATATGTGGTGGTATCTGGATACCCGCAAGTTTGGTTCATGTCCTCATTCTGGTTTTGGACTTGGTTTTGAACGGTTGTTGCTGTTTGTTACCGGTATGACCAATATTCGTGATGTGATACCTTTCCCACGTACTCCGCGCAATGCTGAATTCTAATTGTAGGAAATAATAATTCAAAAAATCCTGCCCTATAACATAGAGCAGGATTTTTTTTGTGTTTAACTGTAAAAAAGTTATTTGAAAAGCAGAAAGTTTGAAAAATTTTTCTAATTTTGTTGTATCCACATAACGCAATTTGTTAACTAAATATATACAGCTATGAAACGGAAAAAATTATTCCTACTGATGATAGCATTCTTGCTAATCGGTACTTCGCGTGTAGTGGGACAGGAAAAATCAGATGCAGCCCCTGTCAACTTGAAAGGGATTTGGCAGATGTGCTTTTATGTATCAGGTACTCCTCAGGTGCCGGGTGAGTTGAAACCAAGTAATTCTTTTAAAATTTTGTCTGATGACGGCAAGTTTACCAATATGACCATGATTCCTAATCATGGAGCTATTATTATTGGTTCCGGTACCTATCGGCAGACTGCTCCTAATGCTTATACAGAGCATGTGGAGAAAAATCTGCATCTTCCACAATTGGTAGGTGTGGATAATATTTTGGAATTTGAGATGAAGGGGGGAGATGTCATGGTGCTGAAGTTTTTTGTGAAAACGGATAAGGATGGAAATGAAATCAATTCCTGGTATTATGAAACTTGGAAACGGGTGAAAATGCCTCCTGTTTATCCCAAGGATTTGGTCAGATAAGTTTGAATCTTTGTTTATAAACAAAGGATAGTCATTGGGGAGGGGCTGCTCTTTCATTTTTTGAAAGCGTGGTCCCTATCTATATGGTGGGATATGTGTCTTGTTTATATGATTACTTGTTTGGATACTTAAATGAAAGGTGTCTATGTATTAATTGTTTCCAATAAAATGATGTAGTGAGTAACTGTTACCTGTTTGCAGGTTGCTTAAATATACGGTAAAATTCCTGTAATCTCTTCTTAATTTGCACAGAATTTCAAAAAATGTGCTATTCTTCATCACTTTTATGCCTTTTCGAGAACAAAAATTGGAAATAATCGTTAACTTTGTCGCCAATAACAGAAATAGAAAAGGAGATTAATGTCTAAACTTTATATAATAGCGGGGTGTAACGGAGCTGGTAAAACGACTGCTTCGTATACGGTATTACCCGAAATTTTAGAGTGCCGTGAATTTGTCAATGCCGATGAAATCGCCAAGGGACTTTCTCCTTTTAACCCCTCAAGTGTAGCAATCGAAGCGGGACGACTGATGCTGAAACGCATCGGAGAACTGTTGTCAGCCGGAGTCAGTTTTTCTGTTGAAACTACATTGTCTACCCGTTCTTATATCAATCTTATCCAGCAGGCACAAAATCAAGGATATAGTGTCAGCCTTATTTATTTTTGGCTGAATTCGCCTGAACTGGCTATAGAGCGAGTGAAACAGCGTGTTGCCAACGGAGGGCATGATGTACCTGCTCCCATTATCCGTCGTCGTTATCGTTCGGGGTTGGAAAACTTTTTCCGTATTTATATGCCTTGCGTGGATTATTGGATGCTTGCGGACAATAGCTGCACACCGCGTGTTATTGTGGCGGACGCCTTCCGTTTGGGAGATGAGGTCCATATCTATAATCAAGAACTTTTTACTAAAATCAGAAGTTATGTCAACTGAAGAAGAATATAAGGAATTAAGTGCGAAGTTGCGTTATGGTTTAGAATTAGCGGAACAGCGGTTGATAGAGGAAACTGCACGGCGCGAAGGGACACTGTGTTATGGTCGTCCCGATGGAAAAGTAGTTCGGATCTCAGCAACTGAACTTTTAAAGCTTCGTCAGTCCGGTGGAAACAATGCGGCATCTGTGGCTGTTTGTACTTGCTCTGAGATGGAGAGTGGCTGGAATCGTTGAAAATATATGAATAACTGTATATGTATAGGGAAGAATCAAAATTTCTTCCCTATGTTTTTACTCCGTTATTCAAAGCCTAGATGTGGTTGTATCAGCCTTTTGTATGCAAAAAGCAGGAGGAAAAAATATCTTAATTTGTTTGTCAGTTCAAAGAAAAGCCGTACCTTTGCAAGCCGATTATTATCAAAAGTTTATAAAGAATTAATTCTTAGCGTGTTAATAGTTCTTTGTCCGGGAACGGTTAGAAACGCTGGGAAGAATTGTTTTTTAGTAGTTAACATTTAAAAAAGAATTTAAGAGTGGATACTTTAAGTTACAAGACCATTTCTGCAAACAAAGAAACAGCTCATAAAGAATGGGTTGTTGTCGATGCAACCGATCAGGTCGTAGGCCGTCTCGGTTCGAAAGTTGCGAAACTGTTGAGAGGAAAGTACAAACCAGACTTTACCCCTCATGCTGACTGCGGTGATAATGTTATTATCATTAATGCAGACAAAGTGAAATTTACCGGAAACAAGTGGAACGACAAGGTTTACTTGCGCTATACAGGTTATCCCGGTGGTCAGAGAGAAATGACTCCTGCCCAGTTGATGAAGAAACCTAACGGTGAAGAAAAACTGTTGAAGAGAGTAGTAAAGGGTATGCTTCCTAAAAATCGTCTGGGAGCACAGTTGCTGGGCAATTTGTATGTTTACGCTGGTAGTGAACATAAACATGAAGCTCAGACTCCGAAATCAATTGATATAAACTCACTTAAATAATAAAGAATGGAAGTAGTAAATGCATTAGGCAGACGTAAACGCGCCGTAGCACGCGTGTTCGTAAGCGAAGGTACAGGAAAGATTACTATTAACAAGAGAGACCTTGCACAGTACTTTCCATCAACTATTCTTCAGTATGTAGTAAAACAGCCTTTGAACAAGCTGGAGGCTGCTGAAAAATATGATATCAAAGTAAATCTTTACGGTGGTGGTTTTACAGGTCAGTCACAGGCTTTGCGTCTGGCTATCGCCCGTGCGCTGGTTAAAATCAACCCTGAAGATAAAACAGCTCTTCGTTCAGAAGGCTTCATGACACGTGATTCTCGTTCTGTAGAACGTAAGAAACCGGGTCAGCCCAAAGCACGTCGTAGATTCCAGTTCAGTAAACGTTAATATCCGGTTTTACTTGGAACTGGTTAAGAAGCGTTTAGTATCTAAACCAGCGGGACTCTACTTGGTAGCGGACTACCCGATGGTTGGTTGAGATAAACAAAAAAGAAAGTAAACGATTTAAAGAATAACAAAATGTCTAGAACTAATTTCGATACATTATTGGAAGCCGGTTGCCACTTCGGACACCTTAAGAGAAAGTGGAATCCCTCAATGGCTCCTTATATTTTCATGGAACGCAATGGTATCCATATCATTGACCTCCATAAAACAGTTGCTAAAGTAGATGAAGCTGCTGATGCACTGAAACAAATCGCAAAATCAGGTAAGAAAGTCCTGTTTGTTGCTACTAAGAAACAAGCTAAACAAGTAGTAGCTGAGAAAGCTGCTTCTGTAAATATGCCTTATGTAATCGAGCGTTGGCCGGGTGGTATGTTGACTAACTTCCCGACTATCCGTAAGGCTGTGAAGAAAATGGCTACTATCGATAAGTTGACCAACGATGGTACTTATTCAAACCTTTCTAAGAGAGAAGTTCTGCAAATCTCTCGTCAGCGTGCTAAATTGGAGAAGAACTTAGGCTCTATCGCTGATTTGACTCGTTTGCCGTCAGCACTGTTCGTTATCGATGTGTTGAAAGAAAACATTGCAGTTCGTGAAGCTAACCGTCTGGGTATCCCTGTATTTGCTATCGTTGATACAAATTCAGATCCTTCAAACGTAGACTTCGTGATTCCTGCAAACGATGACGCTACTAAGTCTGTAGAAGTGATCTTGGATGCTTGTTGTGGCGCTATCGCTGAAGGCTTGGAAGAAAGAAAAGCTGAAAAAGTAGATATGGAAGCTGCCGGTGAAAATGCTCCTAAGGGTGCTGGTAAGAAGAAAAATACCAAGGCTCGTATGGATAAAGCCGAAGAAGAAGCTATCAATGCTGCTAAGGCTGCCGCTTTCTTGAAAGAAGACGAAGAAGCTTAATAGTATAAATTGAGAGTTGAGAATTGAAAATTGGGGAAGGGGCAGATTATGCTGTTGATTCTCAATTCTCAATTTTCAATTCTCAATTCTGTTTTAAAGATATTACTAACAATTAAAAAATAAAGGAATATTATGGCTGTAACTATGGCTGAAATAACCAAGCTTCGTAAGATTAGTGGAGCTGGTATGATGGATTGCAAGAACGCCTTGACTGAAGCAAACGGCGATATCGATAAAGCAATGGAAATTATCCGTAAAAAAGGACAGGCTGTTGCTGCAAAACGTTCTGACCGTGAAGCATCTGAAGGTTGTGTGCTGGCAAAAAAGGATGGCGAATTTGCTGCTATCATCGCTTTGAAATGCGAAACCGACTTCGTTGCTAAAAATGCTGATTTCGTAGCGTTGACTCAAGCTATTCTGGATGCTGCTGTTGCCAACAGATGCAAGACTTTGGAAGAAGTAAAGGCTTTGCCTATGGGTAACGGTACTGTACAGGATGCAGTAACAGACCGTAGCGGTATCACTGGTGAAAAAATGGAATTGGATGGCTACAATGTGGTTGAAGGTGCTTATACTTCTATTTATAACCACCAGGGAAATAACCAGCTTTGTACTATTGTTGCCATGAATAAGGAAGCTGAAGCTGCCGCTCACGGAGTTGCTATGCAGATTGCCGCTATGAATCCTATTGCAATTGATGAAGCCGGTGTTCCTGAATCTGTAAAAGAAGCTGAAATACAGGTAGCTATTGATAAAACTAAGAAAGAACAAGTAGACAAGGCTGTTGAAGTTGCTTTGAAGAAGGCTGGTATCAACCCTGCACATGTAGACAGCGAAGAGCACATGGAAAGTAACAAGGCTAAGGGCTGGATTACTGACGAAGATATTGCCAAAGCTAAGGAAATCATTGCTACTGTTTCTGCTGAAAAAGCTGCCAACTTGCCGCAACAGATGATTGAAAACATTGCTAAAGGTCGTCTGGGTAAGTTCTTGAAGGAAGTTTGCTTGCTGAACCAGGAGGATATCATGGATGGTAAGAAGACTGTAAGAGAAGTGTTGAAGGAAGCTGATCCTGAATTGCAGATCGTTGCTTTCAAACGTTTCACTTTACGTGCTGAATAAGATTTCCGCAATTATAGAATGGGGGACTGTGTGACAACAGTCCCTTTCTTTTTTCCGGTTATTTGGTCTGGGTATATCCTTCAGCTTTCAATAACTCGATGACCCGTTGCTTGAACTCTCCTTGGATAAGGATCTCCCCGTCTTTTACTGAACCGCCTACTCCACATTTGCTTTTCAATAATTTACCCAACTCTTTCAGGTCATTTTCTGTTCCGATGAACCCGTTGATTAATGTCACGGTTTTGCCACCCCGTCCTTTTTTTTCTATATTGACACGGAGTTTCTGTTGTTTTTTATCTAATGTCTCAACCGCTTCCTCTTCAACACTTTCATACTTGAAATCAGGATTTGTGGAATAAACCACATTCAGACGTTCTTTCCAATCGTTATTTTTCATGTGAATTTTGCTTAAATGAATACTCAAAGATAAGACTTTTTTTATACTCTATCCGTCAATGTAACAAATAAAAGTGTACTTTTGCAAATTACCTAATGATAATACCTAAAGAAAAAGATGGATATACGTATGCATAAATTCTCGGATAAAGTGCCTGAGCCGACTTTGCGCAGGCTTCCGTGGTATCTTTCGAATGTGAAACTGATGAAAGAACAGGGAGAAACGTACGTGTCTTCTACCCAAATATCCAAGCAAATCAATGTAGATGCTTCCCAAATAGCGAAAGATCTTTCTTATGTAAATATATCCGGCCGTACACGTGTGGGGTATGAGATTGATGCGTTGATAGAGGTGCTGGAGCGTTTCTTGGGATTTACCAAAATGCATAAAGCTTTTTTGTTTGGTGTCGGTAGTTTGGGAGGTGCTTTATTGCGCGACTCGGGGCTGCATCATTTTGGATTAGAGATAGTAGGTGCGTTTGATATTAATCCCGGATTGGTCGGGAAGGAAATAAATGGAATTCCTATTTATCATTCGGATGAATTTGAGATAAAAATGAAATCCTGTGATGTGAATATCGGGGTATTGACTGTGCCTATTAATATAGCACAGGAGATAACAGATAAAATGATAGCGGGTGGCATTAAGGCTGTTTGGAACTTTACACCGTTCCGTATTCGTGTACCGGAAAATATTGTGGTGCAGAATACATCACTTTATGCTCATCTGGCTGTAATGTTTAACAGATTAAATGTAATTCAAGAATAATAATATGAAGATTATAGCCGTAGGAATGAACTACGTTGCACATTGCCACGAGTTACATGCTGATGAAAAATTACCGGAAGAACCGGTTATTTTTATGAAACCGGATTCGGCTCTGCTGAAAGACAGCAAGCCGTTTTTTATTCCTGATTTTTCTCAGCAGGTGGATTATGAGACAGAATTGGTAGTACGTATTAATCGTTTGGGAAAGAATATTGCTCCGCGTTTTGCCAGTCGGTATTATGATGCGGTGACGGTAGGAATAGATTTTACGGCACGTGACCTTCAGCGGCGGTTCCGGGAGGAAGGCAAGCCTTGGGAGCTGTGTAAAGGGTTTGATAGCTCGGCTGCCATAGGTGATTTTGTGCCGGTAGACAGATTTAAGGATATACAGAATTTAAACTTTCATTTGGATATAGATGGAAAAACAGTGCAGAGAGGCAACACTGCGGATATGTTGTTTAAGGTGGATGAGATAATTGCATACGTTAGTCGGTTTTTTACATTAAAGATTGGAGATTTGCTCTATACGGGGACTCCTGTGGGAGTAGGGCCAGTCGGCATAGGACAGCATTTGCAGGGGTATTTGGAAGGTGAGAAATTATTAGATTTTTATGTAAGATGAAAATAAGAGTAGGATTTGGATTCGATGTGCACCAACTGGTAACCGGTCGTGAACTATGGCTTGGAGGAATAAAATTTGAACATGAATTGGGGCTATTGGGACACTCGGATGCCGATGTGTTGATTCATGCCATTTGTGACGCTTTGCTGGGAGCTGCCAATATGCGTGATATAGGTTATCATTTTCCTGATACTGCGGGTGAATTCAAGAATATTGATAGCAAGATTTTATTGGCTGAAACGGTGGACCTGATTGCTGCAAAAGGGTATAAAGTAGGTAACGTGGACGCAACGATTTGCGCTGAACGTCCTAAATTGAAAGCGCGGATTCCGGAAATGCAGTTGGTGCTTGCTCATTTGATGAGGATTGATGTGGATGATGTTTCCGTAAAGGCTACCACTACAGAGAAACTGGGATTTACGGGCAGGGAGGAGGGCATTTCCGCTTATGCCACTGTATTGATAGAGAAAGCGGAATGATTTGTTGCGCTTTATTGGGAAATATCTTCTGGCAAGATCTTGCTGGAAGATTATAGGATAAGGCCGAATGCTAGTAATACGCCGAATAGCAGCATATTGCGGGAGGTTTCTCCCAATATGCTGTTTAATTCTTTTCCCCTGTTGATTTTTACCATTCTTTGCCATGCCATGAAGTGAGGTAACAGATAAATTTGGGGTAATAATGCAGCCCAAATGTGCCCGGTCGGGATAAACAATAAACAAAGCCATGCGGCAGCCAATCCCAAAAATAAGTATAATTGTTGCCCTGCATTGGCTCCCCAGCGTACTACGATTGTTTTCTTTCCGCTTTTTGCATCCTGATCGCGGTCACGGTAATTATTCACCATCAACAAGGTATCTATAATCAGTCCGCAAGCTAGAGAGGCGAGTGTCACATTCCAAGTCCAGTCACGGCACATCACATAGTAAGTGCAGCCTACCGGTACAAATCCGAAAAAGACAATGACAAGTATGTCTCCCCATCCGTGATAAGCTAGCGGATAAGGTCCTGCTGTATAAAGAAAAGCGAATAAAACACATAAAATTCCTACTGGAATCATTTCAATCCCTCCATAAGCTAATAGGCATAACCCTGCTAAACAAGCTGTCGCTGTGGTCAGGGCGATTCCCTTTCTCATGGCGTTCAGTGTGATCCATCCTTGCGCGCAGGCACGTTCAGGACCCAAACGGTCTTCACGGTCACTGCCTTTCAGGTAATCAAAGTAATCATTAATGAAGTTGGCGTCTATCTGCATCAGAAAAGCGAAGGCAAAGCAAAGCAATGCTGGTGTCATTTGGAAGCAGCTGTCTGCATAGGCCAAGGCACATCCCAGTAAAACCGGAGTGGCGGCTCCTGCCAATGTTTTAGGGCGGGCGGCTAGAAGCCATGCTTTTATTGAGTTAACTTGAACAATTTCCATTTCTATTTATAATTAAGGTTGTGCAAAGATAAAACAATTAATTCTGTATCTTTGTCTCCAAATAGAAAGGATTATGAAGAAACAGTTTCTTTTTTTGCTTTTAGCGGTTATTCTTTTGTCTTCTTGCGCCACAGCTACTTTGTCCGAGTTTCCGGGGGTAGGGCGTGTGAAGCAATATGATTTTTATAGTTATGATATTCCACCCGCTTTTGACGGTTTTCGGATAGGGTTTGCTTCGGATTTTCATTATGAGAGTCGCTTTAAGAGGAGTGAATTGAACAGCGCGGTGCGGGCATTAAAGTCAATGCATGCCGATGTCTTGCTGTTGGGTGGAGATTATCGTGGCAAGAAAGGTGGAAATCTGGATACTTTGTTCACCGCCTTGAGCAGAGTTTATACGCCTTACGGAACATTTGCTGTGATGGGAAATCATGATTATGGCTATTGTTATTCCGAAGTGGTGGAGGCCATGCAAAAGAATCATGTGCGGTTGATGGAACATAAAAGCTATAAGCTGATGAAAGATGGTCAGTATATTATAGTGAGCGGTGTACGCAATCCGTTTGATTTAAAAAAGAATGGTGACTCTCCATCCCAGCATTTTCCGGCGGATGATTTTATTATATTGCTCACGCATACTCCCGATTATGCAGAAGATACCGATGTGTCGAATGCCAATTTGGTGTTAGCGGGGCATACTCATGGTGGGCAGGTGAGCTTGTTTAAAAAATATTCTCCGGTAAAGCACTCTATTTATGGAAACCGTTTTCTGACTGGTTGGAAAGAGAATAGCAAAGGTACTCCGATTATTATAACCAATGGATTGGGTACTTCGCGCGTTGACGTCCGTTTATTTACTCCCAGCGAAGTTGTTCTGGTAGTCTTGCATCGTGTTGAAAAGCAGAAAGAATAGACTGTTTGTCCGTTAATAATGTACAGGGTGTCCATAATCGGACACCCTTTTTTATGTTTACTTGTTGATACTTAGTGGATTAATTCCATGGCATGTACTTTGCACTTTATAAAGTGAAGCGACTCAAGAAAAAAAACGGATCATGTTGCAACGTTTTGAGAGTCATTTGCGTCTTATAAATAAAGACACAAATAAACACGAATTATAAACATTAAAAATAAGACATTATGAAAACTACAATGCTCACTAAAGCCATGATGGCAGTTCTTTTTGCAATGACAAGTGTATTAACATTGAATGCGGCCAAGCCTGTGAAGATTACAAATGAAGAGGTGGAAAATGGTCGGGTGTCGGCTAAGGTCGTTTATGAACAGGAAGGTACTTTCCTGACTCCGGAGTATCGTTTTGAGTTCAGATACAACGATAAGGGACAAATCATAGAGAAGAAAAGTATGAAATGGAATGGCACGGATTGGATAAATTATTATTGTATGGAAGTTACGTACACAGACACAGAAGCGCATATTGATTATTCTTTGTGGAATAAAAATAAAAAAGCGTTTGTCCCTACGCAGAAATATGTATATACGTTAGATGAAGCTGGGAAGTTTTTGGCGTGGCACTCATATAAAAAGGATACGACAGGCTGGGAGTTGGACGGATTGATAAATAGTAAGGTACTGCTGGCAAAGCGTTAATGGAGTGCGTCCTTTGAATTTTAGATTAAATAATTGATGTGTTTTTCCCCGGGGAATTTGGATTGTATCCTCCCGGGGATTTTTATTTTTTCAGTCGTTCATATACTGCCGGATGCAGGAAATATCGTATATCTCGTCCTTCCGCCAGTGCCTGTCTGATAAAAGTAGAACTGACTTCCAATAACGGAGTATCGGCTAATTGCACGGAAGGAGGAAGGGTTGTTGGATCAATAGTGAAATTCGGACGGGGATAGATCATTACATGATGATTCTTTAAAATCTCCTCTGCTTTGTACCAACGGGGGAATAGAAGCCAGTTGTCCGCCCCAATGATAAGGGTGAATTCCCGGTTGGGATAGGCTTTGTGTAAAGCATCCAATGTGTGTATAGTATAGGAAGGACGAGACAGGTGGAATTCGAAGTCGGAAGCCCGGAATTTGGGATAATCCGCAATGGCCAGTTTTACCAGTTCCAATCGCAGATTATCATCCCATAAATCCGTTTGTTGCTTTAATGGATTGTGAGGAGAGACGAGAAACCATATTTCATCCAGTCCATTATATTCACATAAATAATTGGCAAGTGCCAGATGGCCCATGTGGATAGGATTGAATGAGCCGCCGAAAATACCAGTCTTTATCTTACTCTTTTCCATTTATTGTAATTCCATACTTGTCCTACAGTGACAATACCCATTGCTATGGCAATAATGTATTGCTCCATTGCCATTGCAATGATGCCTACAGCCAAAGCTATAAAACCAATGAGGATACAAAGTATCGACATTCTTTGGGCCAGTTTTTTCGGATCTTTGATCATCGTCTTATTGTTCAATAAAGTTTCTAATAACTTTCAGTGCTTCCGCCTTTGCCTTCTCCAAATCGTCATTTACTATCACGGTATCGAATTTATCGGCGAACCCCAATTCGAATTCTGCTTTTGCGATTCGGCTTTCAATCACTTCGGGGGCATCAGTACCACGGCCTTGCAGGCGTTTACGGAGTTCTTCTACACTGGGTGGTTGAATGAAAACAGACAATGCGCGGCTGCCATAATATTTTTTGATATTACATCCGCCTACCACATCTACGTCAAAAATCACATTTTGTCCGGCTTCCAATTGTTTTTCCACTTGTGCTTTCAAGGTTCCGTAGAAACGGTTTTCGTATACTTCTTCGTATTCCAGAAACTCATTATTGGCAATGCGTTGTCTGAATTCCTCAGGAGATAGGAAGAAATATTCCACACCATGCCGTTCTTTTCCGCGAGGAGGGCGGCTGGTGGCAGAAATAGAGAAAGACAGGTTCAGGTTTTGTGTCAACAGATAGTTGATAATGGTTGATTTGCCTGAACCCGAGGGGGCTGAAAAAATGATAAGTTTTCCTGTTGCCATATCTTGATTCTTTGCTTATGAGAATGGTGTCCGGTATGTGAACCGGTTACATTACATTTAACACCTGTTCTTTGATTTGTTCCAGTTCGTCCTTCATCTGCACTACGATGTTTTGCATTTCGGCATGATTGGATTTGCTGCCAGTCGTATTGATTTCGCGTCCCATTTCCTGTGCTATGAAACCAAGTTTTTTTCCTTGTCCATGACCGCCTGCCATGGTTTCACGGAAATATCTCAAGTGATTGCTCAGTCGTTGTTTCTCTTCGTTAATATCTAATTTTTCAATGTAATAAATCAATTCTTGCTCCAGGCGGTTTTTATCATAATCCACACTGATGGTCTTTTCCAAAGCATCTGTAATGCGTTCACGTATCTTGGCTACACGCTCTGTTTCGTAGGGTTCGATGGACTTTAACAAACGCTCGATGTTGTCAATCTTTTCGTTGAATTTCTTTTCCAAGGCGGTTCCTTCCTGTTTGCGGAAATCTACCAAATGGTTGATGGCCTCTTCCACTACCCGGCGGACTACCTCCCATTCGTCTTCCGAAAGTTCTTGTACATCGGCTTTGGTCAGTACGTCAGGCATTCGTAGAAGGGTTGCAAACCAATCTTCGGGCATTGGTATATGGGTCATTTCGGAAATAGATTTTATCTGATTGTAGTAGTTTTCTACAAGGGCGGCGTTAATGGGAGTGGCTGTATCCGAAACGTCTTTCTCTATCCACAGGCTGAAATCAACTTTACCGCGTTCCAATGATTTGGAAATCATATTGCGGATTTCCATTTCTTTTTCACGGTATAAAGGAGCGATCCGTGTAGACAAGTCCATTGCTTTACTATTTAAAGACTTGATCTCTACGTTAATTTTTTTTTCTCCGAATATAGCGGTTGCTTTACCGTATCCGGTCATTGACTGTATCATAACTAATATGTTTTTTTGCAAAAGTAATCTTTTTATGGAAATGAAGTATAAATAAAAGTGTATATTTGCAGATTATATTATATAAGTAGAGCATTATGTCGTGTATTTTGCATATTGAAACTTCAACAGAGGCCTGCTCTGTTGCCGTCAGTGAGGATGGATTGGCGGTGTTCTCCAAAGAGGATTTGAAAGGACCTTCACACGCCGTGCAGCTGGGCGTATTTGTAGATGAGGCTTTATCTTTTGTCGACAGTCATGGTATGCCGTTGGATGCAGTGGCTGTGAGTTGCGGGCCCGGCTCGTACACAGGGCTGCGTATTGGTGTTTCTATGGCGAAGGGTATTTGCTATGGACGTAATTTGCCACTTATCGGTCTGCCGACATTGGAGGTGTTGTGTGTGCCGGTGTTGTTACATCATGATTTGCCTGAGGATGCCTTGCTCTGTCCTATGATAGACGCACGTCGCATGGAAGTCTATGCAGCTGTTTATGATCGCGCATTGGGCGTGAAAAGGGAAATAGCCGCCGATATTGTTGATGAGCATTCCTATTTGGAGTTCCTGAATGAACATCCGGTCTATTTTTTTGGTAACGGTGCAGCCAAATGCCGTGGGCAGATTACTCATCCCAATGCTCATTTTATTGATGACATCCGTCCGTTAGGTAAATGGATGTTCCCATTGGCAGAAAAGGAAATGGTAAGGCAGAACTTTAAGGATGTGGCTTATTTTGAGCCTTTCTATTTGAAAGAGTTTGTAGCTTCCAAACCCAAAAAGCTTTTGTAACAGCCGATGAACAAATCAGTGCATAAATCATAAATTTTAAATATATATGGAGTATAATACTCAACAACGAACTTTACCCCTTCCTGAATATGGCAGAAGTGTGCAGAACATGGTAGACCACGCCTTGACCATCGAGGACAGAGCTGAGCGCCAACGTTGTGCGAATACGATTATCAACATTATGGGCGGTATGTTTCCGCATTTGCGGGATGTGCCCGATTTCAAACATAAATTATGGGATCATTTGGCTATTATGGCCGATTTCAAGCTGGATATCGATTATCCGTATGAAATTGTGAAGAAAGAAAGCCTGGAGGTGAAACCCGATATGTTGCCTTATCCGCATAATGGAATCCGTTACCGTCATTATGGACGTATTTTGGAGAACATGATTAAAAAGGCAGTGGACTATCCGGAAGGTGAGGAGAAGAAGCAGCTGATCAGCCTGATTGCAAACCACATGAAGAAATGTTTCCTGAACTGGAACAAAGACGGGGTGGAGGATCAGAAAATCTTGGATGATCTTCGCGATTACTCTAAGGGAATGATTAATCTGACCCCTGAAGACCTGCATTTGAATGAACAACAACGTGTTTATGTTCCACGCAGGCCGCAACAGAACAACAATCAGCGCAGACCGCAACAAAACAACAACCAAAGAAAGAAATATTAATTCCTAAAAAATGATACCATGGCTTCGTTTGTAATTGAAGGAGGACATAAATTGCACGGCGAAATACACCCGCAAGGTGCTAAAAATGAAGTGTTACAGATTCTTTGTGCCACTCTGCTGACCTCGGAAGAAGTGACCGTAACTAATATTCCGGACATTCTGGATGTGAACAACCTGATTCAGTTGTTACGTGATATGGGTGTCAAGGTATCAAAAACAGGGATTGATTCATATACATTTAAGGCTGACACTGTGGATTTGAACTACTTGGAGAGTGATGAATTCTTAAAGAAATGTTCCAGTCTGCGTGGATCAGTCATGTTGGTTGGTCCGTTGGTTGCCCGTTTTGGAAGGGCTTTGATTTCAAAACCGGGCGGTGACAAGATTGGTCGCCGGCGTTTGGACACTCACTTTATCGGTATTCAGAAACTGGGAGCCTGTTTTAATTATGATGAGGAACGAAGTGTTTTCAGTATTTGCGCAGAGCATTTGGAAGGTACTTATATGTTGCTGGATGAAGCTTCGGTTACCGGTACGGCTAATATTGTGATGGCTTCTGTCCTGGCGAAGGGCAAAACGACCATTTACAACGCAGCTTGTGAACCTTATCTGCAACAACTTTGTCGTATGTTGAACCGCATGGGGGCGAAGATTTCCGGTATTGCATCTAATTTGCTGACTATTGAAGGAGTGGAAAGTCTGCATGGCTGTACGCATCGGGTGTTGCCTGATATGATTGAAGTAGGTAGTTTTATCGGAATGGCAGCTATGACAGGAAGTGAGCTTACCATTAAGAATGTATCGCATGAAAATTTGGGCATTATTCCAGAAAGTTTCCGTCGTTTAGGTATCAGAGTGGAACAGCGGGGAGATGATCTGTTTATCCCCGAGCAGGAACATTATCAGATCGAATCGTTTATTGATGGCTCTATTATGACCATAGCAGATGCTCCCTGGCCGGGGCTGACTCCCGACTTGCTCAGTGTGGTACTGGTGGTGGCTACACAGGCGAAAGGCAGTGTACTGATTCATCAGAAGATGTTTGAAAGCCGCCTGTTCTTTGTGGACAAGCTCATAGATATGGGAGCACAGATTATATTATGTGACCCTCATCGTGCCGTTGTGATAGGGCATGACCGTAATTTCCAGCTTCGCGCCGGAAATATGATTTCACCCGATATCCGTGCCGGTATCGCTTTGCTGATAGCGGCAATGAGTGCCGACGGTATAAGCCGCATACACAATATAGAGCAGATAGACCGGGGATATCAGAATATAGACCAGCGTTTGAATGCGCTTGGCGCACGTATTACTAGAATTTAGAGAAATCAATCATGATTAAGAAAGATGAAGTTTTCAAGATTGGTATATTCAACAAACCGCATGGAGTAAAAGGAGAAATCTCATTCACTTTTACGGATGATATTTTTGACCGTGTGGAATGTGAGTATCTGGTCTGTTTGTTAGACGGTATATTCGTGCCTTTCTTTATTGAAGAGTATCGTTTTCGTTCAGATACCACTGCTTTAGTCAAACTGGAAGGGGTGGATACCTCGGAAAAGGCCCGTATGTTTACGAATGTAGAGGTCTATTTCCCGAAGAAATATGTCGGTGAGGAGGAAGATTCGGATGATATACCTACCTGGAACTATTTTATTGGCTTTAAGGTGGAAGATGTGAATCATGGTGAGTTGGGCGAGATTGTGGCGGTGGATGACAGTACGATGAATGTCCTTTTTGCCATTGAGAAGGATGGCGAGGAACTTTTGCTGCCTGCCCACGAGGAATTTATCATCAAATTGGATAAGAAAAAGCGTTTGCTGACGGTCGAAGTACCTGATGGCTTGATATAAATATAGAAGGTGCGCACGATGAAGAAAAAAGGAAGGAAAGCATTTTGGCATAATTTCAAGTTTAAGTATAAACTGACCATTACCAATGAAAATACGTTGGAGGAGATTGTGGGACTGCACGTTTCCAAACTCAATGGTGTGTCTGTATTGCTGTCTGCCGTAACGGTAATTTTCCTGATTTCGGCAACTATCATTGTTTTTACTCCTTTACGTAACTATTTGCCGGGATATATGAACAGTGAGGTACGTGCGCAGGTGGTGACCAATGCCTTGCGGGCCGATTCATTACAACAAGTGGTGACGAGGCAGAATATGTATATCATGAACATTCAGGATATATTTAGCGGGAAAGTAAAAGCTGATACAGTCCAATCTATCGACTCTCTGACCATTCTTCGTTCTGATTCTTTGATGGAACGTACCAGGCAGGAAGAAGAGTTTCGCAAGCAATATGAAGAATCGGAACGATATAATCTGACGGCTGTTGATGATAATAATGCCGCTTCCGGATTGATATTCTATCGTCCTACACGGGGCATGATGTCATCTAATTTTGACTTGGAGAACAGGCATTACGGTGTGGACATTGCCGCTAATCCAAATGAAAGTGTGTTGGCAACATTGGATGGGACAGTGATTTTGTCTACTTATACGGCAGAAACCGGTTATGTTATTCAGATACAGCATGGACAGGATTTTGTGTCGGTGTATAAACATTGTGGTTCGTTATTAAAGAAAGAAGGAGATCCGGTGAAAGGTGGTGAAGCTATTGCATTGGTAGGAAATACCGGTGAAAAAACTACCGGACCGCATCTGCATTTCGAATTATGGCATAAGGGACGTGCGATTGATCCCTCAAAATACATTGTATTTTAACAACATTATGAAAAAACAAATAGCGATATTAGGTTCTACCGGCTCTATCGGTACACAAGCTTTACAGGTAATAGAGGAACATCCAGATTTATATGAGGTCTATGCGTTGACAGCCAATAACAGGGTCGATTTATTGGTAGAACAAGCCCGTAAGTTCATGCCCGAGGCGGTAGTGATAGCCAATGAGGAAAAATACCTTCAATTGAAAGAGGCGCTGAGTGATCTGCCTGTCAAAGTATATGCAGGAGCGGATGCGCTTTCTCAAATTGTGGAATCACAACCTATTGACATTGTACTGGCTTCTATGGTAGGGTATGCCGGATTGCGTCCTACTATAAATGCGATAAAGGCAGGTAAAGCTATTGCTTTGGCTAATAAAGAAACACTGGTTGTAGCCGGGGAGTTGATTAATGCACTGGCAAATCAGTACCATATACCTGTACTTCCCGTGGATTCGGAGCATTCGGCTATCTTCCAGTGTCTGGAAATAAATAACCGGTTGGAGAAAGTGATCTTGACAGCTTCAGGAGGGCCGTTCCGCACTTATACCATGGAGCAGTTGCAAACAGTGACCAAAGCACAAGCTTTGAAGCATCCCAATTGGGAGATGGGAGCGAAGATAACCATTGATTCGGCTTCCATGATGAACAAAGGGTTTGAAGTGATTGAGGCTAAATGGTTATTCGGAATGCGTCCGGAGCAAATTGAAGTGGTAGTTCATCCACAATCTGTCATTCATTCTATGGTGCAGTTTGAGGATGGGGCCGTGAAAGCACAGTTGGGCATGCCCGATATGCGTTTGCCTATTCAATATGCTTTTTCGTATCCGGAGCGCGTGAAATCTTCTTTCGAGCGGTTGGATTTTGCCCGTATAACAGACCTGACTTTTGAACAGCCTGATACCAAACGTTTTCGTAATTTGGCATTGGCATACGAGGCTTTGTATCGGGCCGGAAATATGCCCTGTATAGTGAATGCAGCTAATGAAGTGGTGGTGGATGCTTTCCTGAAAGACAAAATATCTTTCCTGGGTATGAGTGATGTCATAGAACAGACTATGGGTAAAGTTGCTTATATCAAGGAACCGACTTATGAAGACTATGTGGATACTGATGCTGAGGCGCGTCGGGTAGCGTTGTCCCTTTTGTCATCTTAAATGGTAGTTGGCAGAGAATTATGTTAATTATAAATTATAAAATAGTAAATAGTTAGATGGAAACATTTTTGATTCGTGCTCTTCAATTGATAATGAGCCTTTCATTATTGGTCATTATTCATGAGGGAGGACATTTTCTTTTTTCACGTCTTTTTAAAGTAAGAGTAGAGAAGTTCTACATATTTTTTGATCCGTGGTTTTCTTTGTTCAAATTCAAACCGAAGAACAGTGATACGGAATATGGTATTGGCTGGGTGCCTTTGGGGGGATATGTGAAAATTTCGGGTATGATAGACGAGTCTATGGATACCGAGCAGATGAAACAGCCTGCTAAGCCATGGGAATTTCGTTCAAAACCGGCTTGGCAGCGTCTGCTTATCATGGTGGGTGGTGTCTTGATGAATTTCTTGCTGGCTATCTTCATCTATTCCATGATTTTATTCCATTGGGGAGATTCTTTTGTATCGCTGCAAGACATGACTCATGGTATGAAATTTAATGAGCGTGCCCGGGAAATAGGTTTCCGTGACGGTGATATTCTTCTTCGTGCAGATGAAAAACCATTGGAGCGTTTCGGGGTGGATATGCTTCGTGATATTGCTGAGGCACGTACAGTGACTGTATTGCGCGACGGAAAGGAAGCCGAAGTATATATGCCTGAGATCAGCTTGTTGGATATAGCAAAGGATGATCCGATGTTTGTTACGGCGTTAGTTCCTAATGTCGTTGACTCGGTGATACCGGGCGGTGGCTTGGATAAGGCCGGTATACAGAAGGGAGATAGTCTGGTCGCGGTCAATGGCGAGAGGTTGAACTCATGGAATGCATTGGTGGAAAAACTGGATAATATGCAGGCTGATGCGGAAGCTACAGGAGATAAAGATGCTTCTCTACAAATGGTATATTCGCGTAACGGACTGCGTGACACCGTGACGGTGCGTACAGACTCTTTGTTTAGAGTGGGTGCAACATTCTCTTCATTGGCTGATTATAAAGAAACAACCCGTGAATTTGGTTTCTTTGAATCTTTTCCTGCCGGGGTGCAATTGGGGGTAAATACGTTGAAGGGATATGTGAACGATATGAAATATGTGTTCACTAAGGAAGGAGCCAAGAGCGTAGGTGGTTTTGGAACGATAGGAAGTATTTTTCCGAAAGTATGGGATTGGCATCGTTTTTGGGAAATGACTGCTTTTCTGTCAATCATTCTTGCGTTTATGAATATTCTGCCTATTCCGGCATTGGATGGCGGACATGTATTATTCCTGCTTTATGAAATCATTGCCCGCCGTAAGCCGAGTGACAAGTTTATGGAATATGCACAGATGGTAGGTATGTTTTTACTGTTTGCCTTGCTCATTTGGGCGAACTTTAATGATATCATGCGATTCTTGTTCTAGGTCTGCATGACAGAAAAGGACACGGCATTTTTATAACAATGCCGATAGGCACGGATTTCCGCAAAGATTGAATCAATCGTCTTTGCGGAAATCTGCGTTTTTTATATTGTTTCTCTCCCGTGGTGAAAAAAAGACATAAAAAAAGAGCGAAAGTTTTTATCAAACCCGCTCACATCCTGAAGAACCCCCCTCCATTATGGGGTTCTTTTCATCTTTCTCGTCTCAGTTGTGTTATCCTCTCTCTCTTGTACCTAAAAAAAACAACTCTTTTAATACCTATAAAACTAATCTCCTGAAAACTTTCTTTTTCTAATTACCTTAAATCTTACTACTAATACCTTTCTAAATCAATCTTTCTTTACCTAAATCTAATACCTTAAATTAAAATCTTTACCTTAATACTTAATACCTAATTTTGTTCTTTTCTTTATTAACTTAATATTTGGTTTCACAACCACATTGCAAAGGTACGGCTTTTCTTGAAATTAGCAAGTAAATATATGCTGAAAAACATAAAAAAGGGTGAATTCATGATATATATCAAGAAAACACCCCTTTTTTATTTCTTTTAGCGTTATCGCACACGGATGATGCGTTGATTACTGCTGCCCCGAAATTCCAAGTAAGGAGAGTACAAATCCGGCTCAAATCGTCCGTCTACTATAACATCCACATAATCCAGTATCGGTTTTAACATTTCATCGTTTTGTATCTGTTCAAATGTATATCCAGTATAACACCAGATGTTTTGTCCGGTAGCTTCTTTGATCTGTTTGACCAGAGCCAGGAATTCTTGGGGATGATAAAGTGGATCTCCACCGGAAAAGGTGATTCCGTCCAATAATGGATTGGCATTTATTTCGCAGATCATTTTTTCTATTTTTTCCGGTGTGAGCGGAGTGCCTGCCGATGGATTCCAGGATTCGGGATTCTGGCAACCGCGACAATGGTGACGGCATCCGGCCAGATAGATGGAATAGCGGATGCCTTCACCGTCGACTATTGTTTCAGGATAGGTAAATAACAAGTTCATGCTGATTATCCATGCTTTACCCGGTCACGTTCTTCAGCACGCTTGGCTGAATTCCAAGTGCTGAGGTCGCCTGTCAAATACCCGGTAATGCGACGCATTCGCATTATATTCTCGCTCTGGCAAACAGGGCACTTGTCGTAAATGACTCCTTTGTAACCGCAAGCCTGACAAGTATCAACAGGATGGTTGATGGAACCGTATCCAATGCCTTCGTCATGCATTACTTTTACAATCTTGGCTATGGCTTTTACATTTTTCTGAGCTTCTCCGTCCAGTTCCACGTAAGTGATATGCCCTCCGCGGGTAATGGCGTGGAAAGGAGCTTCCCGTTTTATCTTCTCGGTGATGGTGATGGGCTCTTTTACATCTACGTGGAAAGAGTTTACATAATAGTCATTGTCCGTCACGCCGGGAATGATGCCGTATTTGCGGCGGTCCATACGGGTGAAGCGTCCGGAAAGTCCTTCGGCAGGAGTGGCAAGTACGGAGAAATTCAACTGATATTTCTGTTTGTATTCATCTGCCACTTTATTCATTTCCGTAACGGCTTCGAATAATGTATCCCATGCTTTCTGGCTATGTGCGTGACCTTCTCCATAAAGAGCCATCATGGCATTGTGTCCGCCGATAAAGCCTATCCCTAATGTGCCTTGACGCAATACATCCCCCACCTGGTCGTTGGGCGAAAGTTTTCCTCCGCCTTTCCACACATCATTCCCCATCATGAACGGGAACTGGCGTGCCAGGGCTGTACGTTGATACTGGTAGCGTGCATACAATTGTTCGGCAATCAGTTCGGACAAAGCATGTACACTTTCCATGAATATTTCTTTTGCTTTTCTTTCTATGGCCTCTTTCTTGCCTGACTCTTCCAGACTTTCTGCCTTGATGCGTGCTTCGATGGCCAGCCGGGGCATATTCATGGTGGTGAATGACAGGTTGCCACGTCCTAATGAACTTTTTTCACCTGCTATATTTTCGTATACGCGGGTACGGCATCCCATAGTTGCCAGTTCATAGCGGTAACGTTTAGGGTCCTTGATATCCCATTTCTCATTTTTGTTATAAGGAGTATCCAAAAACATAAAATTAGGGAACAAGGCTTTTGCGGTGGTACGGCAGGCTTTCAGAAACAAGTCGAAATTGGGAGCTTGGAATTCCATTTTGCCTTCCAGTGCCGCTTCGAAGTTTTCCATGGCTTTCTTATAGTCCTCTTCGGAATAAGATACTCCGTCTTTAACCTTGAATATCTGTATGGGGAAGACCGGTACTTCGCCACGGGTACCCAGGCCTTCGATGGTAGCTTTCAGCAGTTCCTCTATGACCATGCGGCCTTCGGGAGAAGTGTCTGTTCCATAATTGATGGAACTGAACACGACTTGATTTCCCCCTCGCGAATGCATGGTGTTCAGGTTGTGGATGAATCCTTCCATGGCCTGATGTGTATCTTTGCGTGTCATGGCGTATGCTTTCTCTTCAATTTTCTTGAGAGCCTCTGTTCCGGGTTCTTTTCCCTCTACTTCTATATAAAACTCGGTTAAAGTTTTCAGATGTTTGCGAAATGTCTTCCGTACCCCTTCCGCCATAAAGAAGTCGAAGGCGGGAATAGCCTGTCCGCCGTGTTGCTCGTTCTGGTTTGTCTGGAATATGATGGTGGCCAGAGTGGCATAACTTTGAATGGACTGTGGAGTACGGATACTTCCGTTTTTAGTGCGGAAGCCGCGTTCGAACAAGTCATCCAGGTCATATTGGATACAAGTGGTAGTCTTGGTGGGATAGTAATCCAAATCATGTATATGTATGTCGCCCAACTGATGTGCTTCGGCATATTTTTTAGGCAACAGGTATTTATAGGTATAATCTTTAGTAACTTCCGAGGCAAAAGTCATCATCTGTCCGGCGGGAGTATGGCTGGACATGTTGGCATTGCTCAGGTTGACATCATTTTTGTCGATGGCTACAATGCCGTCCATGATGTGCTTCATTTGCGTTTTACGGTCGCGTTCCGTATTCCGCCATTCGCGATAAATAATATATTTCTTGGCCACTTCGGGACGTACTTTCATCAGTTCCTTTTCTACCAGATCCTGAATCTCTTCCACACTGATGGTTGGAGATACGAAATTGCTGATAACCCGCATGGTAATTTCAGCAATCAGTTTGTCTTCATTGTCAATTCCGGAGGCATGGAATGCCTTGCCGATTGCATTTTTAATTTTACTGATGGAAAAGTCTTCCCGCTTTCCATCACGCTTAATAATACAAATCTCAGCGTAATTCATTGTTTGAAAAATTAATTGTTAATTTAAAAAACTTGGCTGTCCTTCCAGGCAGGTTTTCTGACTTATCTCTCCCTTAAAACGCCTTCCCGCAAATGGTTTTGTAGTGGCATATTGTTTCAGCTCTACGAGAATTACAGCAGCGGGTACTGTTGCTGATTTTCACGGCATTCCCTCTTGGAAGTGGTTAACTTCACCTTGTCGGACAGCTGCAAAGGTATAACATTTTGGGAAACTTTCTATTTAAAAAATGGATAAAAGTTTTCCAAAACGGATAACTTATTGAAGATGGGAAGGTTATAAAATGTACCACAATGCCATCATGTGGCAGACCGTTCCTCCTAATACGAACAGATGGAAAACAGAGTGCATATAGGGCAATTTGGGGAAGGAATAAAAAACAGCTCCGGTGATGTAAGACACTCCTTCACCGATTAACCAATAAATAAAAGCGGGAGGCACATGTTGGCAGAGCGGCTTGAAACCTACAAAAATGCTGCATCCCATGGCTATATAGCAAATTGTTTCCAGGTTGCTATGTTCTTTCAGGTTACAAAAACATAGAATGATCCCGGCGAGGGCGCATAGCCATACGAAACTAAGAATTCCCCATCCCCAATAATCTGCTTCCCGCAAGGCTATCAGCATGATGGGGGAATAGCTGCCTGCGATATGCAGATAAATCGAAGCATGATCGAATTTGCGCAACACTTCGCGGTGAGGAGATGGTTTGCTGGCATGATACCAGGTGGAGCTGATATAGGAAGACAGCATACCGAATAGGTAGAGCCACATGCCGCCTGTTGCCCACGGATTGCCACTTTTCATGGCAGTAAGCAACAGATAACCGCCGCCGGCGATACCTATCAGGATACCAACGCCATGTGACAGGGTATTGGCCCACTCTTCTCCTTTGGTATAGTGTATGGTCAATTTCTTATAAGTTTTTTGGAGTTAATCCCATGCTTTTTGCTTTCTTCAACATGTGTTCTAAAGCAGCATCATGCTCATTAGGGATGATTCCATCCAGTATGGCATCCTTGATAGAACTTTTCAGACTGCCTATTTCACGGCAGGGCTGCAGGTCGAATATCCGCATAATTTCTTCTCCGTCTACCGGAGGTTGGAAATTGCGTATCCGGTCTTTTTCTTCCAGGTCTTTCAGCTTCTGGCGTACCAGTTTGAAGTTATCCAGGAATTTTTGTTTTCGTGCTTCATTTTTTGAAGTGATGTCCGCTTCGCACAGCATCATCAAGTCGTCAATATCATCTCCGGCTTCAAAAAGCAGACGTCGCACGGCGGAATCAGTTACTACATCATCTGCGATAACAATGGGACGCATGTGCAGGCTGACTAACTTTTGGACATATTTCATCTTCTCATTCATGGGCAGTTTCATCTTGCGGAAGAGATCCGGAACCATTTTCTCACCGATAAAGTTATGATTATGGAAAGTCCATCCTATACGTGGCTCCCAGCGTTTGGTACGTGGCTTGCCTATATCATGCAACAGCGTAGCCCAACGCAGCCATAGGTTGTCGGTATGTTTGGAAATATTGTCCACAACTTCCAGGGTATGATAGAAGTTGTCTTTATGGGCACGCCCGTTCCGGGTTTCCACTCCTTGCAGCGCCACCAGTTCGGGGAAAATCAAAGGCAGCAGTCCGCAGCGGTCCAGTTCTATAAAGCCTTTGGACGGTATGGGGGCGAGCAGGATCTTGTTCAACTCGTCGGCGATGCGCTCTTTGGAGATAATATGAATGCGTTCCTTGTTACGTGACAGTGCTTCGAAAGTGGTGTCATCAATATAGAAATTCAGTTGTGTGGCAAACCGGACACAACGCATCATGCGGAGCGGATCGTCACTGAAAGTGATGTCCGGGTCCAGCGGTGTACGGATAGTTCTCTCTTTCAAATCGTCCAGCCCGTTAAAAGGATCTACCAGTTCACCGAAACGTGCTTTGTTCAGGCACACTGCCATGGCATTGATCGTGAAATCGCGCCGGTTTTGGTCATCCTCCAAGGTGCCGTCCTCTACTACAGGCTTGCGGCTGTCATGGCTGTACGACTCTTTACGGGCACCGACAAATTCCACTTCCGTGTCATGGTATTTAACTTGTGCCGTACCGAAGTTTTTAAAAACAGAAACGTGTGCCCCACGTCCCAGCTTCCTGCCGAAGGCCTGTGCCATTTCAATTCCGCTCCCTACTACGACTACATCTATATCCTTCGAGGGACGCTTCAGGAATATATCTCGTACATAACCTCCTACAACGTAACATTCCAATCCCAGTTCGTCTGCCGTTTCGGAGATTAACTTGAATATCTTATTATTAAAGTGTTCTTTTAGTTCCATATTCATCTTAAAGAGGGGCAAATTTACGATTTTTTGCGCAGGATAAGGAGAAATCACGCAATTAAATTGTATTTTTGCCTGCATATAAAACGATCAAGTACATGAAAAAGATAGGATTAGTAGCATTATTTGCCTTGTTGCTGGCCGGTTGTGATGATGGCGGCGAGAAGAAAGCGCAAGAAAATTTGCGTAAGGCCGAAGCGGCTTTAGAAAAAGAGAACTTTAATGAGGCCAAATTGCAGATAGACAGTATCCGCATCCTTTATCCGAAAGCGTTTGAAGCCAGAAAACAGGGAGTCAAGCTGATGCAGCAGGTGGATTTGAAAGAACAGCAGAAAAGTCTGATTTACCTGGATAGCATGATGGTGGTGAGACAAGCTCAGCTGGATTCCGTCAAAGGTAATTTTGTTCTTGAGAAAGATACTGCATATCAGGAGGTGGGTAACTATTTTTATCCCACCCAGACAGTAGAAAAGAATATAGGCCGTTCATTCTTGCGCGGGCAAGTGAACGAGCAGGGGGAAATGTCCCTTACCTCTATTTATTGTGCTGGCGGCACGTTGCATCACACGGCGGTGAAAGTGAGTGTGGGGGATACCTTTGCCGAAACTCCCGCCTCGAAAGACAGCTATGAAACCACTGACTTGGGCCGTGCAATCGAGAAGGCCGATTACAAGATGGGGGAAGACGGCGGCGTTATCGCTTTTATTGTAGCGAACAAAGATAAGAATATCCAACTTCAGTTTATCGGAGATCGTACTTATAAAACGGCTATGCAACCCAATGACCGTAAGGCGATTGCAGAATTGACGGAGTTGGCGCGCATCCTGTCCGGCATGGAACAAATCCGTAAAGATAAGAAAGAAGCGAACTTGAAAATAGAGTTTGTAACCCGCAAAATGCAGGAACAGGAGGAAGAGAAGTGATGTGGATGGGAACACAAACAATGCGGATCCTGAAGAGAACCTCCCCAAAGTCCGCATTGTCCGTGTTCCTTGTTTCATGTACGGCCCTTACAATCGCTTCAAGGCCAGCTTGATCACTTTTTCTACCGGGGCGGCAGGCTCCTCTTTCAGTATGGCAGCCACTACCTTTTGTGATGCGGCTTGTGCGAATCCCAGCATGGTGAGTGCGGCGACAGCCTCGTCATGAATTTCCGTATTGCCCGGATTGGCAAACATTTCACTGTTCACCGTCTCCACGCCCGAAGTGGCGATCTTGTCCTTTAAGTCCACTATGATGCGTTGGGCAGTTTTCAGGCCGATGCCTTTTACCGTTTTCAATAATTTGTCATTACCGGAACTGATTACTCCGCACAGCTCGGAAGGGGATAAGGCCGACAGAATCATACGTGCCGTGTTGCCGCCGATGCCCGATACGGAAATCAGTAACAAAAACAACTCCCGTTCCTGTTTGGTCGAGAATCCGTAGAGTACGTAGGCGTCTTCCCGGATCGCTTCATAAATATATAATTTCGTATTGCTCTGATTCTGAATGGCCGAATACGTATTCAATGAGATATTGATGCCATACCCCATCCCGTTACAATCTAAAACCACCGTTGCCGGAGTAATCTCCGCAATGTCTCCTTTAATATATTCTATCATGGTTGTTTCATTTGAAAATTTACAGTTCTTTGCAAAAATAGGACATCTATCTTTTAAATTATAAGTTCGGCAAGAATATTTTTAAATTATTAGGTCGTAGTGAACAAAAAAACGAGGCAAAATGTTTATTTTTGCAGCGAATTAACAGATAATAGTAAACTAAACCCAATAAAAGATGAAAAAAATAAGAGCGGCCGTGGTTGGATACGGTAACATTGGTCAGTATGTAGTGGAGGCTTTGGAAGCTGCTCCCGATTTTGAGATTGCAGGTATCGTCCGTCGTAGCGGTGCGGAAAACAAGCCTGCCGAGTTGGAAGCATACGCTGTGGTGAAAGATATAAAGGAATTGAAAGATGTGGATGTGGCTGTGCTGGCTACTCCGACCCGTAGCGTGGAAGAATATGCGAAAGAGATTCTGGCAATGGGTATCAATACGGTAGATAGTTTCGACATTCATACGCAAATCACTTCTCTCCGCCGTTCATTGGATGAGTCGGCAAAGGCCGGTAAGGCTGTCGCTATTATTTCTGCCGGATGGGATCCGGGAAGCGATTCTGTAGTCCGTACACTGCTGGAAGCCATCGCTCCGAAGGGTATTACTTATACCAATTTCGGTCCGGGACGCAGCATGGGGCATTCCGTAGCAGTCCGTGCCATTGATGGAGTGAAGGATGCTTTGTCCATGACTATTCCTGTGGGAACCGGTATCCATCGCCGTATGGTGTATGTGGAACTGGAGGAAGGTGCGGACTTCAAGACTGTGGAAGCCGCCATCAAGTCGGATCCTTATTTTGTAAATGACGAGACACATGTAAAACAAGTTCCATGTGTGGACGATTTGAACGACGTAGGTCATGGCGTTAACCTGGTTCGCAAAGGGGTATCGGGCAAGACTCACAATCAGTTGTTCGAGTTTGACATGAAGATTAATAATCCGGCTCTTACCGCGCAGGTGCTGGTTTGCGTGGCACGCGCCTCCATGAAACAGCAGCCCGGATGTTATACCATGATCGAAGTTCCTGTAATTGATCTGCTGTGCGGCGACCGTGAGGAACTGATTGCCCATTTGGTATAAAGAGGTTTCCTCAAAAAGAACGATATTCTGAAAATCTCTTCTCTGTTTTATTCCGGAGAAGAGATTTTTTTATTTCCTTTGTGTTCATAAACAAAGAAATAGAACAATGATAGCAAGTATTGTATGGGATGTGGATCCTATCTTATTTAAAGTAGGTAGTTGGGAAGTGCGTTGGTATGGGCTGATGTGGGGCCTTGGTTTCATATTGGCTTATGAAATGGTAAGCCGTTTATTCAAAAAAGAGAAGTATCCGGAAGAGTGGGTGGACAAGCTTTTTGTCTATTGCATAGTCAGTACGGTCATTGGCGCCCGTCTGGGGCACTGTTTGTTTTATGAATGGGACTATTATGGCGCCCATCCTGTTGAAATATTCAAGATTTGGAAAGGCGGGCTGGCAAGTCACGGAGGGGTGTTCGCCATCATTCTGGCTCTGATGTGGTACTCGAAAAAAGTAACCCGGAAAAGTGTGTGGTGGTTGTTTGACCGCATGATACCTGCTGTGGCGATTGTCTGCTTCTGTATCCGTTTTGGTAATTTAATGAATTCCGAGATATTCGGATATCCCACCACGTTGCCTTGGGGATTTGAATTTGTCCGTTCCCGGGAGTGGCATCAGCTGTATGAAGGTTTGCCTTGCCATCCTACTCAGATTTATGAAATGCTGTATTGCCTGGTTGCCGGTGTAACTGCCTGGGTGATGTACCATACATACCATTTACAAAAGAGGGTGGGATTAATAACCGGAGTAAGCTTGCTTATATTCTTTGGCACTCGCTTTGCTCTGGAGTTTATGAAGAATCCGCAGGTTGCCGAAGAGGCGGATATGACTTTTAACATAGGGCAGTGGCTCAGTGTGCCGCTGATTCTGCTGGGGGCGTATCTCATAGCCACCAGCCGCACCCGGAAAGAATAAAGGTTCCGGGAGAGGGGGGAAGCAGGTGAAAGGATACCTTTTCAGCCTTCCGGCATCGCCCTGTATATCACGTGCGGGGCGCGTCCGTTTCTTTCTATTTTCTTTTCGCTGCTCCATTGGCGTAGTTCGCTGCCGGCTTTTGTTTTCAGCAACCCTGTCAAGGCACAATATTCCTTGCAAGTGATAATGGAGTGCTCTTTCAGATAATTTGTCAGCCGTACAAAGCGTTCTTCTGCTGAATATCGGGTGGAGGAGGTCCGGAAACCATATTCCGCCCGTTCCAGCTTTCCTTTGCTTCGTACCTCCTTACGGAATTTCCGGGTGGGTTTGAACTTTATGTTGTCAAAATGTACCGATGCGGCGCGTATCTCGCTTTTGTCCGTTACCTTGCGGCAAGTCAGTGTGGCCGAGAATGTGCCCAGTTCTCCCAGTTTTACGTTATAACCGTCTGCCAGGTAATTGGCGATAATGCTTTCCAGGTCACATAACAGACCGACGACGGTCCCTTCGTGGACGGTAGAACGCCGGGCGATGTCTTTAGCCAGGTCTTTCAGGTTTTTTGTGCCCGATACTACAATTTGCGGATACAGGGTGGGCTGTTCCTTCTCTCCCTGTATGTCGGGGGAGGTTTTGAAATCATACTTTGCTGCCATGTTTAATGCTTTTTAATAGGGAGATTAAGTCGTTTCTTGCTGAACGCTAAGGGGATTCTTTCTATTAACTTCTATAGACGCAGGCAATGGACCGTACGGTTTACTGTAGTGGACTGTACGGTCTGCTATAGTGGATTGTACAGTCTGCCATCGGAGTCTGTCTTAGTATTCAGGACAAAAGTACTTAATCATACTGGAAAAACCTATTAATTCATAGGAGAAAAGAGCTTGTACGGGCAAATTAGATGTTTCCCTTGAAGGTTTGAGGGGTTTTCCTTTCATTGTGGTGTCTTTCTTTTCAGTTGGTGTGCTGTAAAGGTAAGTGTTTTATGCTGATTACCGGCATACTTCGGATAGAAAAAGAGGAGGCGGGCTGACAGTAGGCTGAAGGATTATCCTTCAGGTGTTTTCTTCGATGGAATGGGGAAAAACAGCCCAAACTGAAGGCTGAAGGAAAATTGGCATGAATTTGTTTTTAGAGGTGAAAAGGCGTATGGTTCACGAGAAATGTTACATAATCCGTCACTTTTGTTGCAATGAAACAAAAATGCCGGCAGCTGTAACAAATGTTTTATAGAGGTTGCCGGCTGTCCCCTACCTTTGCCTCAGAAAAACTTCTAAAAACATTTAATGCTATGAACAAAAATCAGCAAAAGAACCGGATGGGCGCGGTCATTATTTTACTTGCCGCCGCTTGCTTGAATGGTTATGCACAACAAGATTCTACCAAAGTGTCCTCTGATTCGAAAGAGGAAGGCAATCGCAATGTCATGTTGAATGCGGCTAGTGCCAATGGTCCTCGTGAAATCTCTATCGGTCTGCCCGGTGGTGATGTGAATGTACTCGAAAATGGTCTGCCTGTGGTATATAATTCGAATCCTCATAATGTAAACACGCATTGGCGCGGAGACAGCAGCTTGGGACATACCGGATTGCTGAAGATTTCCGAAACAGCGATTACTACCGGTAATATAGGTTATGCTGTCAATTCGTTTACGGAACTCGGCTTGGATAAAGAGAAGAAAATGAATGGTGTGCTGAACTACGGCACCAATCATTTCGGTAAACAGCAATTTGACTTCAATCTGAATGGAAGCATCGGAAAAGATTGGTTTTACAGCGGCAGCATCTATCAGAATTTTGATCCGGGTTCGTTCAAACTGCGTTTTGCGCAATATCAGGACCGGACTCAGATCTATAAGTTTGCCTTGACCAAGTTCTACAATGAAGGACGTGGACAGCTCTCTGCCATCTACCATTACAGCAACAGCCATTGGTTGTCCAATGCTACCACCGGTGCACCATTTATTTATGTAGGCGATGGGAGTGTGAAGGAAATTCCCGGTTTCGGACTGGGGACTTCTTCTTATCTGCCCAATGTATCGGATATGGTTTATATGGACATGCGTACCGGCGAGATGAAAAAGATCAGTCTGTATGATGCTACGGCCAGTAAAGGAAATCAGTTGACGGTTCTGAACCGTTACCGGTGGGATAACGGGTTGGAGTGGAAAATCAATATGAAGTATGACCATGCTTTGGGTTCCTATCTGTACCAGACTCCGATGTCTATGGAGCAGAAAGTAGGAGCCGACGGCTATAGCACCAAAGGACTGGATGGAACATTGAATCCTTATGAGGGATATGTACAGAGCCGCATGTCCTGTTTCAACCGGGGGAATATAGATGAGTTCTTCTTTACCACCGAGTTGTCGCGGAAGTATGATGATATGACTTGGCGTGTGGGGGTGAACGAATGGTATTATGATGTGGACTATGCTTCGAACACTACCATGTATGACCATACGGTGGAAGAATATCCCCAAATGTTGTACAGCGCTGATACGAAGGATATTCATCATTACGGAAACACTCCTTATTATAATCTGAACCAGAATGCTTCCGAATATTACAAAGGACATGAAAACAAACTGGCTCTTTATGCTACTCACGACTGGGACATCACCGATAAATGGAATGTGTATTATGGCGCACGCTTCGAGTACCAGCGTCTGGCAGGAAAGAACCTGGCGGTATATAATGCCGAAGGCAATCCGGTAGGCCGCTTTGCCGGTTATCATATCGGGGCAGTTGCAGCCGATGGTACGAAGATAGCTCCCCGTTATTTCAGTTACAATTGGCTGAACATGGCTTTCACGGCTGCCGCCACTTATAAAATGACAAAGCAGTTTGGCTTTACCGCCGATTTCACCTACAATACCCAGCGGCCGAATATGTCGAACTTTGCTCCTGCCGAGATGCCGAATGTAGATAAGATTACAATTCCGTTGGGGCGTGCGGGTATTTATTTCAATAATGACTGGATTAGTCTGACCTCACTGTTCAGTTACATTGCCAAGACTAACAACAACTCTACCTTGAATCTGATTAATCCGAATAATGATAAGGATATTAAGGCGGCCGCATTGAGTTATGATATTGAAACAATAGGGTGGACGACGGATGCGGTGGTGAAACCTTTCAAAGGATTTGATTTCCACTTCCTGTTCACTTACCAAAGCCCGAAGTATAAGAAGTATGAAACGGGAGTGACCTTTAGTGACGGGACAACATCGGGTATCAATGCCACCGGCAATATCGTTACCGAAATTCCGAAGGTGCTGATTGAACTGGACCCTAGTTACAACATTACCAAAGACTTGAAGGTATGGGCCAGTTTCCGTTACTTCAGCAAGACGTATGCAAATATTAAAAATGCCTATTATTTCAACGGCCGTTGGGAAACATTCGGTGGAATAAACTGGAATGTGAACAAACATTTGTCCTTAAGCGGAACTGTGATAAACTTCTTGAACCAGACCGGGGCGAAAGGAAGTATTTCGGGAGCCGAGCTGGTAGATAAGGAGAATGCGGCGGCATATAACGGCGCATGGATGGCAGGCAGCTATATCCGTCCGTTCACCGTAGAATTTGCGGCGAAAATAACATTCTGATTCAAGAGGGATTTAATTCTTCTTTATGGTGGAAAAGTAACATTTATACATAAGAATGAAACAAATGTTTCAGCCGGTAAGGCAGGTTTCCGTTAACTTTGCCGATAACGAAAAACAATCAAACAAAACTTTTAATATCCTATACTTCATGAAAACAAATCTTGTTAACCTTGCATTAGGTTTAGCCTTTACAGGAGGCGCTGTTTCTTGTCAGTCACAAAAAAATGACCTGGTTTTCGAACATCAGGGAGATACGGTGACAATCGTACATATTGCCCGTCCCGCTAACTATTTGTTGCTTCCGATTCAGGAGAGCAGCAAGGAAGGACTGGTAAGGCTGGATACTGGGAGCCCCGCAGATACCGATATGGATGTGCGTCTGGCTACAGACAGCGTTGAATATTATGTTCCGTTTGCCTTGCCTCAGGGAAGTGAGGAAGCTACTGTCATTATAAAGAAGGTGGCGGCAGATGCGCTGTGTTGGGACAGCATCCGGGTTTCGGATACATTTGATACGGCAAACAGGGATAAGTTCCGTCCGGTTTATCATCACACTCCGCTTTATGGCTGGATGAATGATGCCAACGGACTGGTTTATAAAGACGGTGAATATCACCTTTATTTTCAATATAATCCATACGGCTCCGTATGGGGAAATATGCACTGGGGACATTCCGTGAGCAAGGATTTGGTTCATTGGGAGCATCTTGACCCGGCGATTGCCCGTGATACATTGGGGCATATCTTTTCGGGAAGTGCCATTGTGGATAAACATAACAGCGCAGGCTACGGTGAAAATACAATTGTCGCTTTTTATACTTCGCACCGTAATATACCCGGTGGGCAGAGCCAGGTACAAAGTATGGCATACAGTACGGACAACGGGCGTACTTATACGAAGTATGAACAGAATCCGGTTCTTACTCCGTTTGACGGACTACAGAATTTCCGTGACCCGAAGGTCTTTTGGTATGAACCCGAACAGAAATGGATTATGATTGTCAGTGCGGATAAGAATATGCGTTTTTATTCATCTGCCAACTTGAAGCAATGGGAATATATGAGTGAGTTTGGAGAAGGATTTGGTCCTCAGCCCAATCAGTTCGAATGTCCGGATTTCATCCAACTTCCTGTAGATGGTGACCGGACCAGGATGAAATGGGTGATGATTGTCAATATCAATCCGGGATTTGTCTATGGAGGCAGCGGTACGATGTATTTTACAGGCGACTTTGACGGGCATCAGTTTGTATGTGATACGAAACCCGAGGTGGTGAAATGGCTCGACTGGGGGAAAGATCATTATGCCACTGTTTGTTTCTCGAATACCGGCGACCGTGTCATTGCCGTACCTTGGATGAGCAACTGGCAGTATGCTAACTATACTCCTATACAACAGTTCCGCAGTGCCAATGCTTTGCCGCGTGAGCTGAGTCTGTATACGGGAGAAGACAAACAGCTTTATCTGAGTGCCGCACCGGTAAAGGAAACGGAGCACTTGCGGAAAGATTCTAAAAAGCTGGATGATTTTACAGTAAATGGCGAGAAGCGTTTAGAAACACTTTTTGAAAATAACGACGGCGCTTTTGAACTGGAATTGCAACTGGTGTCGGCTGGTAAAGAGGCTGGTTTTGAATTGCTGAACAGTTTGGGTGAGAAGGTGAAGATTTATCTGGATGCTTCGGAGGGACGTGTGGTAATGGACCGTGCGGAAAGCGGTATTGTAGACTTTGGCAAGAAGGTAAAACCGCATGATTTGGATACCGAAGAAAGTTATGCTCGTTATAAAGAGGTTACGGTGAATTATAAAAATGATTTTGCTTTGGGTACTTGGGCTCCGATAAACACCGCGAAGGCACATAAAATTCAAGTTTTTGTGGATAATGGAAGTGTGGAGTTGTTTGTTGACGGTGGCCGCGTTGCCATGACTAATCTGGTATTCCCGAATGAACCTTATAACTCTTTGCGTTTTTATAGTAAAGGAGGAGAGATGAAAATTTCAAATTTCACAATATATAAGTTAGGTTTGTAAACTAAGTATAAAGTCATGAATAGCAATAAAAATCTGTATGCCAAATTAATTCCGGTGATGCTGTGTTTCTTCGCCATGGGATTTGTAGACCTGGTGGGGATTGCATCGAATTATGTAAAAGCGGATCTGGATCTGACAGACTCTCAAGCCAATATATTTCCTTCCTTGGTCTTCTTCTGGTTCCTGATTTTCTCCGTACCTACAGGTATTCTGATGAATAAGATAGGGCGTAAGAAGACAGTTCTTCTGAGTCTGATTGTCACTTTTGCCTCTTTGCTGCTCCCTATATTCGGCGACGGCTATACGCTTATGTTGATTTCTTTCTCTTTACTGGGTATCGGTAATGCGTTGATGCAAACCTCTTTGAATCCGTTGCTGAGTAATATTATTGCGGGGGAAAAGTTGGCAAGTACATTGACTTTCGGTCAGTTTGTAAAAGCTATTGCTTCCTTTCTTGCCCCTTACATTGCCATGTGGGGAGCGATGCAGGCTATTCCTACTTTCGGGCTTGGCTGGCGGGTATTATTTCCTGTTTATATGGTGATAGCCGTTTTTGCCATCGTGTTGTTGGGGCTGACCCCTATTGAGGAAGAGAAACCCGATAAAGCGTCCGGCTTCAAAGCGTGCTTTTCCTTGTTGGGAAAACCGTTTATTCTCTTGTCTTTCATTGGGATCATGTGCCATGTCGGTATTGATGTCGGTACGAATACAACGGCTCCTAAAATCTTGATGGAGCGTTTGGATATGACATTGGCTGAGGCCGGTTTTGCAACAAGTCTTTATTTTATTTTCCGTACGGTGGGTTGCTTCCTCGGAGCCTTTATCTTGCAAAAGGCTTCTGCAAAGTCTTTCTTTGCTCTCAGTGTCGTGTTCATGTTGCTGGCAATGGTGGGATTATTTATATTCCATTCGGAAACAATTATTTATATTTGCATTGCCATGATTGGTTTCGGTAACTCCAATGTGTTCTCTATTATATTCTCGCAGGCATTGTTTGCCATGCCCGAAAAGAAAAATGAAGTTTCCGGATTGATGATTATGGGGCTGTTCGGCGGTACGGTATTTCCGTTGGCCATGGGAGTTGCCGGTGATGCCATGGGGCAGAGTGGCGCTGTGGCGGTGATGACTGTCGGAGTTATCTATTTGTTGATGTATACCTTGAAAATAAAGAAATGATTTTAATTGTAAACAGTAAATAATATCATGAATCAAATCATCGTAGGAATGGGTGAGGCACTATGGGATGTGCTGCCCGAAGGAAAGAAAATTGGTGGTGCTCCGGCAAACTTCGCTTATCATGTGTCACAATTCGGTTTTGACAGCCGGGTGGTCAGTGCGATTGGCGATGACAAGCTGGGTAATGAGATACTTGAGAATTTTGATGGTAAGAACTTGAAGTATCAGATAGAGAAAGTGCCTTATCCCACAGGAACCGTACAGGTGGAACTGGACCCTAATGGGGTACCTATGTATGATATAAAAGAAGGGGTGGCTTGGGATAATATACCTTTTACACCTGCTTTGGAAGAGTTGGCAAAGAATACCCGTTCCGTATGTTTCGGCTCGTTGGCACAGCGTAGTGTGGTTTCAAGGGAAACAATCAACCGTTTTCTGGATGTGATGCCCGAAGGAGAAGGACAATGTAAAATTTTCGATGTGAATTTGCGCCAAGGTTTCTATACGAAGGAGATTCTTTGCAACTCGATGAAAAAATGTAATATTTTAAAGATTAATGACGAGGAGTTGGTCACAGTGAGCCGTATGTTCGGTTATCCCGGCATAGACTTGCAGGATAAATGCTGGATTCTGTTGGCGAAATATAATCTGAAGATGTTGATTTTAACGTGTGGTGTCAATGGCAGTTATGTCTTTACTCCGGGTGAGATTTCATTTGTAGAGACTCCGAAGGTGGAGGTGGCCGATACGGTAGGTGCGGGCGATTCGTTCACGGCGACTTTTGTAGCTGCTATTTTGAAGGGAAAGCCGGTTGCCGAGGCGCATAAACTGGCTGTTGAGGTTTCTGCATACGTATGTACGCAAAACGGGGCTATGCCTGAGTTGCCGGCTCGTTTAAAGAATGAGTTGATTTAAATTTTAATGGTTGCGGATACTCATTCAAATTGGATTGGAAATCATATTGTCTGAGGCTGTATCGCGAAGAACCTGTAAATACAAAGTAGATGTAATCAGGTTCTTCGCGATGTTCTTTTTTTACTTTCTCTTGCAGATGTTTGTTTTATTAGCGGTTACCTTTTATCTTTGTTATCTATAAATACCTTGAGGAACATGAAAAAACATCTTTTGTTTTTGATTTTATGCCTTATGGGAATTCTGACATCGTGCAGTCAGAAACATACGCGCTATTACATTGGTGTTTCACAATGTAGTGATGACGAATGGCGGCATAAAATGAATCATGAAATTGTACGTGAAGCCTTGTTTTATGATGGGGTGGAGGTGGAGATCCGTACCGCGAAAGATAATAACCGGAATCAGATAGAAGATATCAACTATTTTATTGACAGGAAAGTTGATTTATTGATTGTCGCTCCGAATGAGGCGGCGGCTGTCACTCCTGTTGTGGAGAAGGCATACGGGCTGGGAATACCTGTTGTGGTAATTGACCGTAAGATTTTGTCGGACCGTTATACGGCTTTTGTGGGTGCTGATAATTGTGAGATTGGCAAAGATGTGGGACAATATATTGTGAACCGTTTGGGTGGAAAAGGGAAGATTTTGGAGATAACGGGACTGGAAGGTTCCACTCCGGCTATGGAGCGTCATAGAGGATTGGCGGATGCCTTGAAGGCAGAGCCTGGAATAGAAATTACCGCCAGCGTGGACGGAGCCTGGCTGCAAAGTGTGGCTGGGGAGAAAATGGATTCCATACTTCAAGACAATAAGGATATAAATCTGGTTTTTGCCCAAAATGACCGCATGGCTGTCGGGGCTTATTTGTCGGCCAGACAGCGACAGTTGGAAAAGGAAATGTTGTTTGTCGGTATTGATGCGTTGCCTGGCAAGGGGTATGGAGTGGAGCAGGTACTGGAAGGAGTGTTGGATGCCACTTTTATTTACCCTACCGGAGGAGATAAAGTGATGCAGGTGGCGATGGATATTTTGGAGAAGCGTCCGTATGAACGGGATACTAAGTTATCAACAGCCCTTGTTGATAAAACGAATGCCCGTGTCATGCAGTTGCAGACAGACCACATTGCCGAACAGGACGGAAAGATAGAACGGCTGAATAATCAGGTGGACGAATATTGGTCAAGATACTCTGCCCAGACCATGTTTCTGTATGCATGTCTGATTATCCTGTTACTGTTTGCTGCCTTATTGGCGATCATCGTCCGTGCGTATTGGACAAAGAACCGGATGAACATGGAGTTATCCCGTCAAAAGAAACAATTGGAGGAACAACGCGACCAACTGATCAGCCTCTCCAAGCAGTTGGAAGAGGCGACTCATGCCAAACTGGTCTTCTTTACGAATGTTTCTCATGATTTCCGTACTCCGCTTACTTTGGTTGCCGATCCGGTGGAACAGCTTTTAGAGGATAAAGACTTGACCTCTAAGCAACGATCCTTATTGAAAGTGGTACATAAGAATGTGAATATTCTGTTGAGGCTGGTCAACCAGATTCTTGATTTCCGTAAGTATGAAAATGGTAAACTGGAGTTGGTGAGAACCAATATGGACCTGCGTGCGCAATTACAGGAATGGAGCCATGCATTTCAAACATTGGCTTTGAGAAAGCATATCCATTTTGTTCTGGACGTGAACGATGACCGGACAGACTGTCTGATGGCGTTGGATGCCGAAAAGATGGAACGTGTCTATTTTAATTTGTTGTCCAATGCGTTTAAGTTTACCCCGGAGAATGGAACTATCACTGTCACACTTTCTACTTTAATAAAGGAGGAAAATAGAAGATATGTCCGTCTGGTAGTTGCTGATACCGGTTCGGGAATCTCTGTCCGGCACATCCGGCATATTTTCGACCGCTTTTATCAGATGGATGTGAACCATGCGGGCTCAGGTATTGGTCTTGCTTTGGCAAAGGCTTTTGTCGAGTTGCACGGCGGGGTGATAACGGTGGACAGTGTGGAAGGAAAAGGAACAGTGTTTACGGTGGATATTCCTATGGAGATAGTGGAGGAGCAGTCTGTAGATCGGATACAGGAACCGCACACTACACAGCCGACGGTGGTGGAGGAATTGGAGGAAACGGAAACAGAAGAACGGCTTCCGGATGAGAATAAGGAATGCATCTTGATAATTGACGATAATGCGGATGTACGTGGCTATGTGAAATCATTATTGAAAGAGGAATATACGGTGATAGAGGCTGCCGACGGACATGCCGGATTAAAGAAAGCTATGAAATATGTGCCTGATGCCATTATCTGTGATGTGATGATGCCGGTGATGGACGGATTGGAATGTTGCAGGAAGCTGAAAATGGAATTACAGACTTCTCATATTCCGGTGATGTTGCTTACTGCCTGTTCTTTGGATGAACAGCGGATACAGGGGTTTGAATGTGGAGCGGATTCTTATATTTCCAAACCTTTTAATTCCAAATTGTTACTGGTGCGTCTTCGGAATCTGATTGATAACCATAAGCGGTTGAAACAGTTTTTCGGAGATAAGATTACTTTGTCTAAAGAGTCTGTAAGCGAGGTGGATAAAGGATTTGTGGAGCGCTTCAGAGAGCTGATAGAAGCAAATTTGATAGATTCTGAGTTAAGTGTGGAAGAATTAGGCAGTAAGATGGGATTAAGCAGGGTGCAGCTTTATCGTAAGATTAAGGCACTTACCAATTATTCTCCCAATGAACTGGTGCGTATTGCCAGATTAAAGAAAGCTGCTTCTTTGTTGGCTTCTTCTGAGAAAACCATATCCGAGATAACGTATGAGGTAGGTTTTACATCTCCTTCTTATTTTACCAAGTGTTACAAGGAATATTTCGGAGAAAGTCCTACGGATTTCTTGAAACGCAGAGGATAATTGTGGGGGCGGACACGCAGCTCCGCCCCTACAAGGAATACTTTAAATCAGTGTTGATAAATCTTTTTCGGCTACAAAAGAGAGATTATTAAGAATAATCACTTCCCTTGCTCTGTCCGGATTGTCTGTCCGGAAAATCAAGATGCCTTTATTTCCTAACAGGAAGGAATACAGATAAGTAATGCCTATTTGGGCTTCACTGAAAATGGTGATGGCGTCTGCCGCCCGCCCCGGCTGATTGTCTAGTGTGATGGCGAACACATCGGAGAGTGCCACGGAGATTCCTGCCTCTTTCAGCGTCTCGTATGCGCGTTTGGGTTCCGAGCAGATGATACGGTAAATACCATACTCTACTGTATCGGCAATGGTAGAGGCAATCAACTGTATGCCTGCTTCTTTCAATAAGTTCAATACTTTCTGTAGTGTCCCCGATTTGTTTTCGATGAAGACGGATAATTGTTGTATAGTCATAAACTTATTTTTTAAAAGGTTTTACGTAAGTCTTTCACACGGACTGCTTTACCTTCCGATTTAGGCAGTGCTCCTTTGGGTACCAGTTTCACACGTGGGGTAACCAATATCTCATCTTTCAGTTGGCGGGTAATTTCCCGGGTCAATGCTTGCAGGCGTCCATAGTCATCGGTGAACAGTTGGCTCAATTCCACTTCTACAGTCATTTCGTCATTAGATTCGGCGGTTTCGAGTGTGATCAGATAGTCACTGCCCAATTCTTTGAATTGCAATAAAATCGTTTCAATCTGAATGGGGAAGATATTGACCCCTTTCAGGATAATCATATCGTCGCTGCGCCCTTTCATTCTGTCCAGACGTTTGTGATGGCGGCCGCAGGGGCATTCCCCCGGCAGAATGCGGGTCAGATCACGGGTACGGTATCTCAATAACGGCATCGCCTCGCGGTTGATGGTGGTCAGTACCAGTTCGCCCACTTCACCCTCGGGCACAGGTTCCAATGTGTCGGGGTCGATGATTTCTACGATATAATAGTCTTCCCATATATGCAATCCGTTTTGTTCCTGGCATTCAAAAGCCACACCGGGACCGCACATTTCGGACATGCCGAAAGAGTTGTAGGCTTTTACACCCAGCATATCTTCGATGCGGCGGCGTTGTTCTTCGGAATGAGGTTCCGCTCCTATGATCAATGTTCTCAATTTGGTGTCACGACGCGGATCAATCCCCATTTCCTGCATTATCTCGTACATACGGGCTGCGTAACTGGGAATGGCGTGCAAGGCGGTGGTTCCGAAATCGGAGATGAATTTCAACTGGCGTTTGGTGTTTCCGGCAGCGGCAGGTACAGTCAGCATTCCCAGCCTTTCAGCACCATATTGAAAGCCCAGCCCGCCGGTGAACATTCCATAGCCGGAAGAGTTCTGGAAAATATCTCCCGGACGTAATCCTACCATATAAAGACAACGGGCCACTGCATTAGCCCATTCGTCAAGGTCTTTTTGGGTATGCAGAATGACAGTGGGATTTCCAGTTGTTCCACTGGATGAGTGAAGGCGGACTGTTTTTTCCAAAGGTACGGACGCCAGTCCGAAAGGATAAGTGTCACGTAGATCTTGTTTGGTGGTAAACGGGATTTTCTGTAAATCATCCAATGAACGGATATCTTCCGGACTCAGATGATTTTCGGCAAACCGTTGTTTATAGAAAGGGGAATTCATGCAATGGCGGACAGTCTTTTGCAGTCGTTCCAATTGTAGTTTCTCAATTTCGGGTCGTGTCAGGGTCTCTAACTCTTTGTGTAAATACATAGCATTTCCTGTTTAGTTGGTTATCAGTCCGACAAAAATAGAAAAAAATATAATGCGGTTGGGAATAAGCTGACAAAATATGTATCTTTGGAGGATTTTAATTTGAAAATGTGATGAAAAAGACATTGTTTGTAATAGGTATGCTGTTATGTGGGCTTTCATTGTACGCTCAGGATATGAAAACTCTTTTTATTGCCATGCCCGATTCGGTGGCTCCTTTATTGACAAAGGTAAATCGTGAGGATTGTGTGGATTTTCTGGCAAGCAATATGAAAGCGGAAGTGAAAAATCGTTTTGGCAAAGTATCTGAACTGAAAAGACTGACGGATGATTATTTGTTTCTGCAAACCACCGGAAGTAGTTCTATGGAAATGAAACTGTTACCCTTGAATGATTCTGTAAAGGTGATTTGTGTAGTGAATACTGTTTGCGGTCCGGCTTGTGATAGTGAAGTTCGTTTTTATAATACGGACTGGCAGCAACTGGCGAAGGAGGATTTTATTCAGCTTCCCTCCGTCGGGGCTTTTTATCTGCCGGTGGATACGCTGACCGATGAGGCTTATGCCGCGATTAGAGAGAAGGCGGATATGGAGTTGGTGAAAGCCACTTTATCAGAAGACAAACCTATTATTTCTTTTACTTATACTACTCCGGATTATCTGGCAAAGACGGAACGGGAAAAATTGGTTGTATACATCAGGAAAGAACCTGTAGTGTATGAATGGAAGGGGGGAAAGTATAATGATGTATCTTTGAAATAAAGGTGGATACGTATGATAAAATAAAAGGCTGCAAACTTATCGGGTTGCAGCCTTTTATTTTGGAACTTATGTATAAGTTACAAATTACTTTTTCATACGGTTGCCGTAGCGGCTCATGAACTTGTCTACACGACCAGCTGTATCTACTAATTTGGATTTACCAGTGTAGAACGGGTGTGATGTATTAGAAATTTCCAGTTTTACCAACGGATAAGTTTCACCTTCGAATTCGATGGTTTCTTTTGTGCTACAAGTTGAACGTGACAAAAATACATCACCGTTTGACATGTCTTTGAATACTACGGGACGATAGTTTTCAGGATGAATACCTTTTTTCATTTCTGTATATTATTTTATTGTTATTATTTTTTTTACTTGTCTGGTAAACAATATTGGGTGTAATGGTCCATTTTGGACCGCAAAGATACTGCTTTTCTTTGAAATAGAAAAAACTTCGGGCTGTTTTTTCTTCTAAAAGCCTTATTTTCTTCTTTTATAGTATTGTAAGGTAGACATTACAATATAATCAGTTTGTATGTTTTAGTGAAGAAAATAGTTAATAAAATCATTTTTTATGAGATATTTTTGGTGTGAACTTGCCATAGTTAGCGCATTTATGATTACTTTTGCAGTGGAATTTAATTCACTAACAATTATAAATATTAGAACAATGGTTAATTACAAAGATTTAGGTCTGGTAAACACTAGAGATATGTTTGCTAAGGCTATCAAAGGTGGATATGCAATTCCTGCATTCAACTTCAACAATATGGAACAGATGCAGGCTATCATCAAAGCTGCAGTAGAAACAAAATCTCCGGTTATTTTGCAGGTTTCAAAAGGTGCTCGTCAGTATGCTAACGCTACTTTGTTGCGTTACATGGCTCAGGGTGCTGTAGAATATGCAAAAGAATTAGGTTGTGCAAAACCTGAAATCGTTCTTCACCTTGACCACGGAGATACTTTCGAAACTTGCAAGAGCTGTATCGACTCAGGTTTCTCTTCTGTAATGATCGACGGTTCTCACCTGCCTTACGAAGAAAACGTAGCTTTGACTAAGAAGGTGGTTGACTACGCTCATCAGTTTGATGTAACTGTAGAAGGTGAATTGGGTGTATTGGCCGGTGTGGAAGATGAAGTTTCTTCTGATCATCATACTTATACTGACCCTGAAGAAGTAATTGATTTTGCTACTCGTACAGGTTGCGACTCATTGGCTATCTCTATCGGTACTTCTCACGGTGCATACAAATTTACTCCGGAACAGTGCCACATTGATCCTGCTACAGGTCGTATGGTTCCTCCTCCTTTGGCATTCGAAGTATTGGATGCTGTAATGGAAAAACTTCCGGGATTCCCCATCGTTCTTCATGGTTCTTCATCAGTTCCTCAGGAAGAAGTTGAAACAATCAACAAGTATGGTGGTGCATTGAAGGCTGCTATCGGTATCCCTGAAGAAGAATTGCGCAAGGCTGCCAAGTCTGCTGTTTGCAAAATCAACATTGACTCAGACTCTCGTTTGGCTATGACTGCTGCTATCCGTCAGACTTTTGCTGAAAAACCGGCAGAATTCGACCCGCGTAAGTACTTAGGTCCGGCTCGTGACAATATGGAAAAACTGTACAAGCACAAAATTATTAACGTGCTGGGTTCAGACAATAAATTGGCTGAATAATTGATTCATCCTATATAAACAGAAAAAAGCTGCTTTCTTTATTGAAGGCAGCTTTTTTTGTTTTAAGACCGGTTTCGGTATTGAAGAGGGGACTTGCCTGTATGTTTCTTGAAATAGCGGCCAAAAAAAGATTGGTCAGGGAAAGATAATCGGTTGGAGATCTCTTGAATACTTAGAGATGTGGATTGTAGTAATGCTTTAATCTCAAGAATTACATGTCGGTCAATAATGCTTTTGGCTGTGTTGCCGGATACGTTTTGTACGATTGTGGAAAGGTAACGGGGAGTGATGAATAGTTCGGCTGCATAGAAAGATACCTCACGTTGGGTGGTGCAATGTTTATGAATTAATTGGATGAAACGTTTGAATATCTCTTCCTGGCGATTTATTCCTTCGGTCTTTTTTGCAGGAACAGGTGTTGGGTCTTGTCATAGAAGTCCAGAATGAAGTTTTGAATGAAATTTTTGAAGATCTGAATGCGGAAACTATTATCCCTGTCTTCATAAAGATCTTTCATGACCAAGCTGAGTCCGATGAATGGTTTTACACGTTCTTCAGGGATGACAATGCATGGATGCTCTTTTAGAAAGTGAAAGAAGGAGGGATCCAGACGTGAGGTGATCTCCCAGAAAAGGGTGTCGGAAAAAACAATATAGGAAACGGTAAAATCATGGCTGGCGCAGGTGCAATTGAAGATACTGCCGGGGAGAAGCAGAAGTTGGGTGTTCTCCGTCACTTCGTATGCCTGCAAATCAATTTCTATGTGGGCTTTTCCGCTACGGCAATGAAAAATAGATGCGTCTGCTAACTTTATGATCTGATTGGAGCATATATCTATACTTTCTTCTATTCCGGTGATAAACGGTTCATTCTCTGGTAAACTCAATATTTCCATATTTATTCTTGTTTTGATGCAAAATTAACTATTATTTTTGTTATAATAGGAAATCTATTCCGAATTTGAACAATGGTAGCTAATAATTGAATGTGTCGGCTTGAAAAATTCCATCTACCTTTGCGTCCGAATTTAAAAGATTGGAATATGATGACATTGAACAAAAAATGGATGCGACTAATGGTATTGGTTGGTTGTGCTGCTTTGACAGCGTCGTGTAAACAGGCGCCTGTTGCACAAATGGAGGCGGAATATGCGGTATTAAAGGTATCACCGTCGGACAAAGTTTTGTCTACTACTTATTCGGCTACGATCCGTGGCCGCCAGGATATTGATATTTATCCGCAAGTTTCCGGTTTCCTTACCCGGCTTTGTGTGGAGGAAGGACAGGCAGTGCGTAAAGGGCAAGTCTTATTTATTATTGACCAAGTGCCTTATAAGGCGGCATTGGAAACTGCTGTCGCCAATGTGGAATCGGCTAAAGCCGGTCTTGCCACAGCCGAACTGACTTATAACAGCAAGAAAGAATTGTTTGCCAAAAAGGTGGTTTCAGAGTTTGATCTGAAGACTGCGGAAAACTCTTACCTGACCGCTAAGGCTGGATTGGCTCAGGCTAAGGCGCAGGAAGTCAGTGCTCGCAATAACCTTTCATATACCGAGGTGAAAAGTCCTTCGGACGGGGTGATTGGTACATTGCCTTATCGGGTAGGTGCATTGGTTAGTGCCAGTTTGCCACAACCGTTGACTACGGTTTCTGATAATTCGGATATGTATGTCTACTTTTCGATGACTGAAAATCAATTGTTGGCTCTGACCCGTCAATATGGTTCCAAAGCAGAAGCGTTGAAAAATATGCCGGAAGTGGAACTGCAATTGAATGACAAGTCTATGTATGGCGAAAAGGGACGCATTGAAACCATCAGTGGGGTGGTAGACCGTAATACGGGTACCGCAAGTCTGCGTGCCGTATTCCCGAATAAGAATGGGTTGCTGTATAGCGGAACATCGGGAAATGTGATTCTTCCGGTTACGATGAAAGGAAGTTTGGTTATTCCTCAGGCTACCACTTTTGAAATTCAGGATATTACATACGTATATAAAGTCGTGGACGGCAAGGCACAATCAGCTCCTGTCAGTGTGACCCGTGTAAATGGAGGACAGGAATATATCGTGAACGATGGATTGAAAGAGGGGGATATCATTGTAGCGGAAGGCGTAGGTTTGCTGCGTGAAGGTACTCCCATTAAAGTAAAACAGAACTAAGAAAGACTATGAATTTAAGAACCTTTATAGAACGCCCCATCCTGTCGGCTGTTATTTCTATTTCGATAGTGGTAGTGGGTATCATCGGGCTGTTCACTTTGCCCGTCGAACAATATCCTGATATTGCTCCGCCTACCATTCAGGTAAGTACCTCTTATTTTGGTGCCAGTGCGGAAACTCTTCAGAAGAGTGTTATCGCTCCGTTGGAGGAAGCGATTAACGGTGTGGAAAATATGACTTATATGACTTCTACCGCTTCAAATGCCGGAGTTGTGGATATCACTGTGTATTTCAAACAAGGGACAGACCCCGATATGGCAGCGGTCAATGTGCAGAACCGTGTATCGAAGGCAACAGGACAGTTACCGGCAGAAGTAACGCAGGTGGGTGTGACTACCTCAAAGCGGCAGACCAGTATTTTGCAGATGTTCTCACTATATAGTCCGGGTGATTCGTATGATGAGAAATTCTTGTCCAACTATATCAGTATTAACTTGAAACCTGCTATTCTTCGTATCCAGGGTGTGGGTGATATGATGATTATGGGGGGTGACTATAGTATGCGTATCTGGATGAAGCCTGACGTGATGGCCCAGTATAAATTGATTCCATCGGATGTGACCCAAGTGTTGGCTGAACAGAATATTGAATCGGCTACCGGTTCATTCGGAGAAAACTCTGATGAAACTTATCAATATACAATGAAGTATAAAGGGCGTCTGATTACTCCGGAAGAGTTTGGGGAAATTGTGATCCGGTCTTCGGATAATGGCGAAGTGTTGAAGCTGAAAGAAATTGCCGATATAGAGATGGGCGAGGAAAGCTATGCCTATCATGGGGCTATGAATGGTCATCCTGGTATTTCCTGTATGATTTTTCAGACGGCAGGATCGAATGCGACAGAAGTAAACAATAATATTGATACCTTTTTGGAAGAAGCAAGGAAGGATCTGCCCAAAGGGGTGGAGATGGTTCAGGTTATGAGCTCCAATGACTTTTTGTATGCATCTATCCATGGGGTGATAAAAACCTTGTTCGAGGCCATTTTTTTGGTAATCTTAATTGTATATGTATTTTTGCAGGATATCCGTTCTACTATTATTCCGTTGGTGGGGATCATCGTGTCCTTGATTGGTACATTTGCTTTTATGTCCATAGCAGGATTCAGTATCAACCTGATTACCCTGTTTGCTTTGGTGTTGGTGATCGGTACGGTGGTGGATGATGCCATTGTTGTCGTCGAGGCGGTGCAGGCGCGTTTTGATGTGGGATATCGTTCTTCTTATATGGCTAGTATTGATGCGATGAAGGGGATTAGCAATGCGGTCATCTCTTCTTCGTTGGTATTTATGGCTGTGTTTATTCCGGTTTCGTTTATGAGTGGAACTTCGGGTACTTTTTATACTCAGTTTGGTTTGACTATGGCGGTTGCCGTAGGTATCTCTGCCGTCAATGCACTGACTTTGAGTCCGGCGCTGTGTGCTTTGTTCTTGAAACCGTATATCAATGAGGATGGAACGGAAAAAAACAATTTTGCAGCACGTTTCCGTAAAGCGTTCAATGCTGCTTTCGATGCAATGATTGAACGATATAAGAAAGGGGTATTGTTCTTTATCAAACGCAAATGGATGGTATGGGCACTTCTTGCGGCCTCGGTAGTACTATTGGCTTTCTTGATGAATACAACTAAAACCAGTTTGGTACCTGATGAAGACCAGGGGGTTGTATTTGTGAATGTCAGCACGGCGGCAGGTAGTTCATTGAAAACGACTAATGACGTAATGATGCGTATTGAAAAGCGCATGATGGATATTCCTCAGGTGCTGCATGTGCAGCGTGTGGCAGGTTATGGTCTGCTAGCCGGACAGGGTAACTCTTTTGGTATGTTGATTCTGAAACTGAAACCTTGGGATGAGCGTGAAGGAAAGGAAAATGATGTTCAGGCAGTAATCGGACAGGTATATGGCCGTACGGCAGACATCAAGGATGCCAGTATATTTGCTATTTCTCCGGGTATGATTCCGGGGTATGGTATGGGTAATGCGTTGGAACTCCATATGCAGGATAAACAAGGTGGTGATGTGGGCACTTTCTTCAATACCACTCAACAATATCTGGGTGCTCTGAACCAACGTCCCGAGATCGCGATGGCATACTCTACTTTTGATATCCGTTATCCGCAATGGACGGTAGAAGTGGATGCGTCCAAATGTAAGCGTGCCGGTATCACTCCGGATGCTGTGCTAAGCACATTATCCGGCTATTATGGTGGGCAGTATGTTTCAAATTTTAATCGTTTCTCTAAAGTATATAAGGTTATGATTCAGGCAGATCCGAAATATCGTGTGGATGAAAGCTCGTTGAATAATATCTTTGTGCGTATGTCTAATGGCGAGATGGCTCCTCTCAGCCAGTTTGTGACATTGACCCGCAGTTATGGGGCAGAATCGCTGAGCCGTTTCAATATGTTCAATTCTATTGCTGTAAATGCAATGCCTGCCGAAGGGTATAGTACCGGTGATGCCATCCGTGCCGTTCAGGAAACTGCCGTACAGGCACTTCCCAAAGGTTTTGGGTACGACTTTGGTGGTATTACCCGTGAAGAGACCGACCAGGGAGGTACTACCATTATCATCTTTGCTATCTGTTTCTTGATGATTTATCTGATTTTAAGTGCACTTTATGAAAGTTTCCTCATTCCGTTTGCGGTGTTGTTGTCTGTTCCGTTTGGGCTGATGGGTAGCTTCCTGTTTGCGAAGATGATGGGACTGGAGAACAATATTTATTTGCAGACCGGTTTGATTATGTTGATAGGTTTGCTTGCTAAGACTGCCATTTTGCTGACCGAGTACGCTACCGAGCGTCGTAAGGCAGGTATGAGCCTGACTTCCGCTGCACTTTCTGCCGCCAAAGCCCGCTTGCGTCCTATTCTGATGACGGCACTGACTATGATTTTTGGTCTGTTCCCGTTGATGGTTGCCAGTGGAGTAGGTGCTAATGGAAACAGTTCGCTGGGAACAGGTACTGTGGGTGGAATGGTGATCGGTACGCTGGCGTTGCTGTTTATTGTACCTTCTTTGTTTATCGTATTCCAATATTTACAGGAAAAGGTACGTCCTATTCAGTTTCAGCCGGCGGCCGATTGGCAGATTCAAGAGGAATGTGTAGAAGCAAAAGAAGAGAGACAACACCACATCGAAAGCAAAAACGAAGAGAAAAAATGAAAAAACAGATCATCACTCTGACTGTCGCAGCGCTCACACTGAGTAGCTGCGGCATATATACCCAATATAAACCTGCAACCGAAGTGCCCGATAATTTGTATGGGGAAGAGGTGGCAGTTGCTGATACCGTGGATAATATCGGCAATCTGAGCTGGCAGGAGATTTTTACAGATCCGCGGCTTCAGGAATTGATAGAGCAAGGCTTGCGGAACAATACGGATTTGCAGTCAGCACAATGGCGTGTGAAAGAGGCGGAAGCTGCTATGCTGTCAGCCAAATTGGCTTATCTGCCTTCTTTCGCTCTGTCACCTCAGGGGACAGCAAGTAGTTTTGACAAAGGAAAAGCTGTACAAACTTATACTTTACCGGTGGCGGCAAGTTGGGAAATTGATATTTTCGGCCGCATCCGTAATGCGAAACGCCAGGCGAAAGCATTGCTGGAACAGAGCCGTGACTATAAACAGGCTGTCCGGACACAGCTGATAGCCGGTATAGCTAATACTTACTATACCTTGCTGATGCTGGACAATCAGCTGGCCATTTCTGTCCGGACTGAAAAGTCCTGGAAAGAAACCGTAGATGCAACCCGTGCTCTGATGGAAGCCGGATTGGCAAATGAAGCTGCCGTTTCACAAATGGAAGCTACATATTATACTATATGTACTTCAGTTCTTGATCTGAAAGAACAAATTAACCAGGTAGAAAACAGTTTGTCGTTGTTGTTGGCTGAATCTCCTCATGCTATTGAGAGAACGGGCACATGGGACAGTTCTTATATGATGAAGGAACATTTTCCGGTAGGCATCCCTGTGCAAATGCTTGCCAACCGTCCCGATGTACGCAGTGCGGAGCGTTCGTTGGAAGCAGCTTTCTATGCCACAAATCAGGCTCGTTCCGCCTTTTATCCTTCTATTGTTTTAAGTGGAAGTGCGGGATGGACTAATTCAGCAGGAAGTATGATTGTCAATCCGGGCAAGTTCATTGCAACGGCTGTAGCTTCGTTGACCCAGCCACTGTTTAATAAAGGTGCGAACATAGCACAGCTAAAGATAGCTAAAGCTCAGCAAGAAGAAGCCAAACTGAGTTTTCAACAGGCTTTGTTGAATGCAGGAAGTGAAGTGAACGAGGCTTTGGTGAAATATCAGACGGCCCGTGATAAATCTGTTTATTATGATAAACAAATAAATTCATTAAATAAAGCTTTGGAAAGTACCTCTTTGCTGATGCAACATGGGAATACGACTTATCTGGAAGTTTTGACGGCTCAGCAGACTTTGCTTAATGCGGAGTTAACTCAGGTTGCTAACCGTTTTACTGAAATGCAAGGCGTAATCAATCTCTATCAGGCATTGGGTGGAGGTCGTGACTAATTTAGCATACTGTTATCTTCAACGTGTTGAAGAAAGAGAACGCTGCTCTCCGTGAGGAAAGCAGCGTTCTTTTATGGTTGTCAAGGTTCCACTATAACACAAACCGGATTGGATTCTTCATTGATTTCCTGTAAAAAGCTTAGCTTTCCTTCTTGGACAATTCCCGGATTTTTATCCATCCATTCGTCTATTTTCCCTATCTCCAATAAAGCGGCATACTCTCCTTCTTCTGTACAAGTGATGGGATAGAAAGGCATGAAATGCGTCAGGTCATCTGTCAGCCCCACATTGGCATCATTCATATAAGTAATATGTTTTTCTTTGTCGTAAATACCGTAGAAGGGTTTTCTCTTGTCGTATAATCCCTGTAGAGATATAAAGAAGAGATGTTTGGGAGTTTCCAGAATACCGGTTATAACGATGTAGTTGTCTGTATCCTCTTTTTGTCCCATTTTTTCAGCCGGGAAATGCCATTGCCCGGTATGGAAAGTGGTATGGACAGTAGCTTCGTGTCCTTTAATGTCGTAGATTGTGTCATTGAACGCTTTTCTGAAATGTATGCTGCCGTTGTTCAGCCAAAGTGAAGGCTGGTCTATAGGAAGAACAGTCATTGTTCCATCCTGATAATTTATATATATTAACCCTCCTATGTTGGCGTTGCCGGGTAATTGCTTGAATACGTTGATGCTGGATATCTGGTCCATGCCCATAGGATCACCTGGATTGGCAAATTCCGGCAATGAGTCTTTTACTTCTCCCTGTTCGTTGAAGTAAAGTAACGCACTTGCTTGCGGTTGTCCTATTCCTTCTCCATAATGAGCAAGAATAAGGGAGTCGGAAAAAGTAAAGTAAAGGGATGGGGAAATCTTTTGTGGTAGGTGTACTTGCCCTAGATAGTTACCTTTTGTATCGTATTTTACCAACTTGTCGGGTTGGCGATAAAAGTAGAGATTGTTGGTATGGGGGTGAATAAAGCAGTTGGCATTGCTGTAGCCTTGTGGATCTTCTCCTTTGTGCCCGATGCTGCCAAGATATTTTCCGGTTTGCTTGTTGAATGACAGGCATCGTCCGTTGGTAGAGACAAAGATATGGTCTTTAGATAACTTGATGGAATAGGAGTTGCCAATCAGGGATGAGTCTGTTGTTTCCAAAGGGATATAACGGATTTGTTTTCCCAATTGGGAGGTCTTTAATTCTGTGAGGTGTTCCAGACTTACGGCAATGTCAATTGCATTCGGGTCATTCGCTTTGTTTTGGGGAGTACAGGAGCCTAATAATAGGAGTAGGCCGCCCAGCATGATTTGCTTCTTCATAGTAGTATTGTTTTATGGAAGAAAAGAAGTTGTTTGCATGGGCAACTTCTTTTCTTTGTGTTTAAATGATGTTGTGTTTATTATCTTGCAGCAAAAAACAAGGAGTTTCCTGTAGCTATTCTTGCGGTAGCAATACCTTGTGCATCAGGAGTGACAGTCATGGAGGTTCCGTTTTGCAGGCTCAAAACAGCCGTTCCGTCTTCGTTCATTTTCACAAGTTCGAAGCTCTGTCCGTCGGCTACGGCATTCCATGTATTGTTTTCTTTGTTATAGACCAAATCTACAGATTTGTCTTCTCCTTTTTTGGTAATGGTATAACCGTTTTCGTTGGTTTTTACCAAGTATTCGCCATTTTCTCCTTGCACTGTTTTTACTTCACCGATAGAAGCTGTAGGGTTGGAACCGCTCCAGAATTCGATGGAATTTAAAACCAATGCGTCTGCCAGATAAGCAATTTCATAAACAGGGACAATATGGAAAGCGAGAAAGATAAGTTCGTTGACAAACTTGTTGCTTACCCCCTGGTTCCAGTCTTTCAAACTATTCCATAATCCGAAAGAACCGATGCATGATGAAAATAAGACGCTGCCACTCAACATGGCGCAAACAAGAAATGTTTTGCTTTTTTTCATGATCAATAAAGTTAAGTTTATAAAAAGTAATTTTATGACGATTTCCTACAATAAAACGATTTAATCGTCACGCAAAGATAGAACTTTTTTATGGAAAGAGGCTTCTCTACCTAAAAAACTGTATCTTTGTAAGCTGAACATGAAAAACTATTAATCAAAAATCTTATAAAAGAATGAAAGAACAAATTCAAAAAAAGCTCAATGACTCCAAGGTTCTTCGGTGGAGTGTGTTGGCGTTGGTGGCTTTCACCATGCTATGCGGTTATTTTTTGACCGATGTAATGTCCCCCTTAAAACCGATGCTTGAAAAGGAGCTGCTGTGGGATAGTCTGGATTATGGTATTTTTACCAGTGCATACGGTTGGTTCAATGTCTTTGCCTTTATGCTTATTATCGGTGGTATCATTTTGGATAAGATGGGAGTGCGCTTTACTGGTATGGGAGCATGCCTTTTGATGGTGTTGGGCTGTGGGTTAAAATATTATGCTATTTCTACTACATTTGCTGAGGGAAGCACTTTGCTTGGAATGAAAACCCAGGTAGGACTGGCTGCGTTGGGATATGCTATATTTGGTGTCGGTGTAGAGATTGCAGGCATCACGGTTTCAAAAATTATTGTGAAGTGGTTTAAAGGAAAAGAAATGGCTCTGGCCATGGGTATGGAGATGGCGACAGCCCGTTTAGGCACTATGCTGGCTTTGGCTGTTACGGTTCCTATCGCTACTTTCTTTGGTATTACTGATGATGAGGGTGTGTTCCATCCTAATATTCCTGCTCCATTGTTGCTGTGCCTTACTATGCTTTGTATTGGTACGGTAGCATTTTTTATTTATACTTTCTATGATAAGAAACTGGATGCTTCTTTAGAAGAAGAAGGGGCGGAACCTGAAGAGCCTTTCCGTATGAAAGATATTTGGTTGATTGTAACCAATAAAGGATTTTGGCTGATTGCGTTGCTGTGTGTGTTGTTTTATTCTGCCGTATTCCCTTTCTTGAAATATGCTACAGACCTGATGGTGCAGAAATATAATGTAGATCCGGAATTGGCGGGTACTATTCCTAGCCTGTTACCATTGGGAACTTTGTTCCTTACTCCGCTTTTCGGTAATGTGTACGATCGGATAGGCAAGGGAGCTACGCTGATGATCATCGGTTCTGTGCTGTTGATTTTTGTTCATACAATGTTTGCGTTACCTGTCTTGAATGTATGGTGGTTTGCCACTATCATTATGATTATATTGGGGATTGGCTTTTCTTTGGTGCCATCGGCTATGTGGCCCTCTGTTCCTAAAATTATTCCGGAAAAGCAGTTGGGTACAGCTTACGCTTTGATCTTCTGGGTACAAAACTGGGGGTTGATGGGTGTACCTGCTTTGATTGGTTTTGTCTTGAATGAGTATTGCAAAGGACCGGTAGTAGATGGAATGCAGACTTATGATTATACACTTCCCATGTGGATATTTGCAGGCTTTGGTGTGGCTGCATTGTTCTTTGCTTTGTGGCTGAAAGGTGAGAATAAGAAAAAGGGGTATGGATTGGAGGAACCAAATATTAAAAAATAATTGATTGTCTTTTAGTGAAAATGAGGGTGTCCAGTGTATTATGGATACCCTCATTTTGCTATGTAGGGGTGAGATGGAGTTTTAGTCTTTATCAATCTTCACAATTCCTCCGGTATTAGGATTAAAGATCACTCGTGTATTTACTTTTTTATTAAAAAGGTTATCTATCAGACATTCCGTTGTCCCAAATTGTGTAACAGGTAGTTCTCCGTCAAAATAACGTTTGTTTGGAGTGAATACGGTAACCTGAGCTTTTCCCGGAATATTGTAAATAACACCATCCGTCTTCTTTTTTTCTTTGCCTTTCGGATCCATCGGTGGCAATGTTTCTTGGTTGATGATGGAAATGTAATAAGGTTCACCGGATAAATTATCGGCATCCAGCATCCCTAGTTTCTTTGAGAAACGGAAAGCTACTTTTTCTTTCATGTCCGCTTCTGGTTTTATGCGGATGGTAAATGATTTTTCTATGCGGTCTGTTGTGCCGGCAAACATTTGCATCATGGCTTGTTCCTGTTCATCCAGATTGTCCAGCATGAGTTTTAAAGCGGCTCCGTCTTTGGGCATATAATCTGCTTGCCCGCGGGTCAGGCTGTTTTTGCTTTCTCGTATATTGTAGATTTCTTTCGCCACCAACTCAGCCATTTTAGCGGTAGAACCGGCTATCAGAATCTCTTCGGTCATAAAACTGCGTGGGTCAATACGTTTTTTGACCGTATCGGCAACCTTTGTCACAGGTGCTTTCTCTATAGGAGAGGTGGTGTTGATAGCCTTTATGATTCCTTCAGGAGTCAATTCTACCTGTGAGGCCGCACTTTTGTCTTTCAGTTTTACAGCGTATGCATTGTCCGGGTCAGGAATGCCTATGGAATTTACCTTGATACTGTTTATTTCCCAATGTTCTTCCGGTTGGGATGATATGCCTGTAAGGCGCAGATAGCGATCGGCGTATTGGCAGAATTCTCCGGGCGTGTAGACAACTTTGGTTGCGGTGACTTGCAATTCTATTTCGGTCTTAGGCAAATAATAAACCACTCCTTCTCCCATGGTTCCGGGAGTATATGTACTGACATCTTGTGCGGTGCCGCTTAATGAAACCAGTAACCCTGCTGCGATTAATCCTTTTTTCATATTTCTATATTCTATCATATATGTAAGCAAATATAGCTATTCTTTTGTAAATCTGCCTTTTGTTTCTGTTAATTTCTTCCATGCTGCGGGTAATGCGTCAATAAGATCACTTGAGGTGGTTCCTATTTCTCCTTTTTCTTCCGCTGCAATGTCTCCTGCCAGACCATGTACGTAGACGCCCAGGCGGCATGCATCTTCTTGAGTATATCCTTGTGCCAATAAGGCTGCCAGAATACCGGTCAGCACATCACCGCTGCCGGCGGTTGCCATACCTGGATTCCCGGTGGGATTGAAATAACAATTTCCTTCGGGGGTGACAACTGTGCTCCATGATCCCTTTATAATGATATAGCTTTGCAGATAGGCTGCCAGTTCTTTCGTCTTTGTCAGCCGTTCGTAAGTATCCATGCATTTACCTATCAGTCGTTCCAGTTCCTTTAGATGGGGGGTGAGAATACAGCGCTTCGGCATCCGGCTGAGCCAGTTGCGGTGAGTGCCGAAAATATTAATGGCATCCGCATCCAGCACTAAAGGTACCGGACAACCTTGTATTTGTTCCATCATGGCCAACGCTGTATCTTCTTCTTGTCCCAACCCCGGACCGATGGCTATGGCTTGATAACGGTCTGTATCCACGGGCTCGGCAAAATAATGGTCGTGTATGTCTGTCTGTACAATGGCTTCGGGAACAGTGGTCTGAAGTAAATCATGGTTGTGGATAGGTACATGGACAGTCAGTAATCCCACTCCCGAACGCAGGCAGGCACGGGCAGATAAAATGGATGCTCCTGCCATGCCATAAGATCCTGCGATGAGCAGTGCATGGCCGAAAGTTCCCTTGTGGGCAAATCGTTTCCGCGGTTTGATGAGACTGCGAATTTCTTCTTCCTCTGTGATATAGTAGGGACTTTGTGCTGTATCAATAAAGTCTTTTTTCAGTTGGATGTCCAATAGTTGCCATTCGCCTACAATGTCTTCGTTTTCGGGGAAAAGAAAGGATAACTTAGGTAGCTGAATGCTGAGAGTGACATCCGCGCGTATCATGTTTTGACGGATATTATAAGTGTTGTCCTCACACATTAATCCTGAAGGTACATCAATGGCTACTACCTGTGCCTTGGATGCATTAATATATTTCACTACGGCAGCAAATCCACCGTTCAGTGGTTTGTTGAGTCCGGAACCGAATAATCCGTCTACTACCAGATGCCTTTCTGTCAGGACTGGAGGATCAAATTGTGTGCTTACTTCAGTAAAGTACACCGAGCCGCATTCTTTTAACCGTTCAAGATTGGTCTGACATTCTTCCGACAGTTTTCCTTTGGTGTTAAACAGAAAGACTTCTACGTGATAGTTTTGCTTAGACAACATACGGGCTACGGCAAGCGCATCGCCCCCGTTATTTCCCGGTCCGGCGAATACTACAATATGGAAAGAAGTATCCCATCGGTGGGTAATGGCACGAGTCAGTTCTTCGGCTGCCCGTTCCATCAAATCAATGGAGGCAACCGGTTCTTTGGCAATCGTGTACTTGTCCAGCTCTTTTAGTTGGGTGCTCGAAATAATTTTCATGACAATCTCTTTTGTTTGAACGTACAAAGATAACACTATTTACAAAAAGAGGTTATGTGAATACTTCGATACTTGGAATAAAAATGTTATTTTTGCAGCAATTTAATAAAATAGCGGTTATGGATACCATTCAAATCAAAGATAAACGTTTCACTCCTTTCATTCCTGAAGAACGGATCTTAAAAGAAGTGGCACGGGTAGCGAGTGAGATTAATCGGGATTTAGAAGGAACTAATCCCTTGTTTTTAAGTGTATTGAACGGCGCATTCATGTTTGCTGCCGACTTGATGCGTAACCTTACCATTCCCAGTGAAATTTCTTTCGTGAAACTGGCCTCTTATGCAGGAACTTCTTCTACAGGAAAGGTAAAAGAGTTGGTAGGTTTGAATGATGATATTGAGGGTCGTACAGTGGTGATTGTGGAAGATATTGTGGATACCGGGGTGACAATGAAGCACTTGTTGGAAACATTACAAGCTAGAAAACCGAAAGAGATCCGTATCGCTACCTTGCTGCTGAAACCTGATAAATTGAAGGTGGAATTGGATATACATTATGTGGCCATGCGTATTCCCAATGATTTTATTGTGGGGTATGGTCTGGATTATGATGGCTTGGGACGTAACTATCGGGATATTTACACCGTAATGGAATGAAATTTGTACAACTAAATATAAAAATAAAAGGTAAAACAAGATGTTGAACATTGTAATTTTTGGAGCTCCGGGTTCTGGTAAGGGTACTCAGAGTGAACGTATTGTAGAGAAATTCGGTATTAATCACATTTCAACAGGGGATGTGCTTCGTGCTGAGATTAAGAAGGGTACAGAATTGGGAAAGACAGCCAAAGGATATATCGATCAGGGCCAGTTGCTGCCTGATGAATTGATTATTGATATTCTGGCAAGTACGCTGGATAGCTTTAAGGAAAGCAAAGGGGTTATTTTTGATGGATTTCCCAGAACCATCGCCCAGGCAGAAGCGTTGAAGAAAATGCTGGCCGAACGTGGACAGGAAGTATCTGTTATGTTGGACTTGGATGTACCCGAAGAAGAATTGATGACTCGCCTGATTAAGCGTGGACAGGAATCGGGACGTGCGGATGATAACGAGGAAACAATAAAGAAACGTTTGGTTGTTTATCACTCGCAGACGGCTCCGCTGATTGACTGGTACAAGAACGAAGGTAAATATCAGCACATTCACGGTTTGGGTACGATGGATGCTATTTTTGCCGACATTGTTGCTGCTGTTGAAAAATTATAGTAATATGCTAATGTGCTGATGCAGCAGTCCGCCAATGTGTCAGTCTGCATAATGATACATGGAGTACAGTTTCGTTGGCACATTAGTAAATTGATAAATTAGTAAATTATTAATTATGGCTGAATCGAATTTTGTTGATTATGTGAAGATATATTGCCGCTCGGGTAAGGGCGGGCGAGGCTCTGCGCATATGCGTCGTGAGAAGTATGTACCCAATGGTGGCCCTGACGGTGGTGATGGCGGTAGAGGAGGTCATGTTATTTTGCGGGGAAACCGTAATTATTGGACATTGCTTCACCTGAAGTATGACCGCCACGTGTTTGCCACACACGGCGGCAATGGATCGAAGAACAAAAGCTTTGGTAAAGATGGTGAAGACAAAGTTATTGAAGTGCCTTGTGGTACAGTTGTTTATAATGCTGAAACAGGTGAATATATCTGTGATATCACCGAACACGGACAAGAAATAATTCTGTTGAAAGGAGGACGTGGGGGATTGGGAAACTGGCACTTCCGTACAGCAACCCGTCAGGCGCCACGTTTTGCACAACCGGGAGAACCCATGCAGGAGCTGATGGTTATTTTGGAATTAAAACTGTTGGCTGATGTAGGTTTGGTAGGTTTTCCAAATGCAGGGAAATCCACTTTATTGTCTACCGTATCGGCGGCACGTCCTAAAATAGCCAATTATCCGTTTACTACGCTGGAGCCGAATTTGGGTATCGTGTCCTATCGCGAAGGAAAATCTTTTGTCATGGCGGATATTCCCGGAATTATTGAAGGGGCCAGTGAGGGAAAAGGACTGGGACTTCGTTTCCTGCGCCATATAGAACGCAACTCTTTGTTGCTCTTTATGGTACCGGGTGATACAGATGATATCCGTAAGGAATATGAAATCCTGCTGAATGAGTTGGCTACCTTCAACCCGGAAATGTTGGATAAACAACGTGTGCTTGCCATTACCAAAAGTGACATGTTGGATGAAGAACTGATTGCCATGTTGGAGCCGACATTGCCGGATAATGTTCCGCATATCTTTATCTCGTCGGTAACTGGCTTGGGGATACAGCAGCTGAAGGATATTTTATGGACAGAATTGAATAAGGACAGCAATAAGTTGGAAGGTGTCCGTACGGAAACAATTGTTCATCGCGCCAAAGATGTTGCCAAACTGCAGGAAGAGTTGAAAGACATGGGTGAGGATGAGGACTTTGAATATGAATATGAAGAAGATGCCGATGATGACTTCGATTATGAATATGAAGATGAGAATTGGGACGAAGAAGAGGAAAAGAAATGAAACGGCTGACATCAGATAATAAAATGTTGGGATATGAGCTGATGAAGGCATATCCCAACATTTCTTGTTTTTCTACCACCCGTCACGGAGGTTGTAGTAAGGGAAACTACGCTTCGTTCAATTGTAACGGATATTGTGGGGACGAGGCAGAAGATGTGAATCGCAACCGGGAATTGCTGCGTAGCTTGTTACCCGGGGAATCGGTAGAACTCGTAATTCCGCATCAGACCCATAGTGACCATGTGAAAGTTGTGGATACTATTCAGGTAAATACTGAATTGGAAGGAGTGGATGCATTGGTAACAGACATTCCCGGTTATTGCTTGTGTGTATCTACGGCCGATTGTGTTCCTGTTTTATTATATGATACCCGAAAGAAGGTAGTGGCTGCCATTCATGCCGGATGGCGTGGTACGGTGGCCCGGATTGTGGAGAAGACAGTTTCAGTCATGGATAACCAATACGGCTCGCAAGGGAAAGATCTCATAGCTTGCATCGGTCCCAGTATTTCATTGGAGGCTTTTGAAGTAGGGGATGAAGTTTATCAAGCTTTTTGTGAGGCGGGGTTTGATATGAATCAGATTGCCCGTAAAGAAGCAAAATGGCATATTGATTTGTGGGAAGCCAACCGTCAGCAATTGTTGGCATACGGTGTGAAGCCTGAACATATTGAGATATCCGGCATTTGTACGTATCATAATAACGATGATTTCTTTTCGGCCCGCCGGCAAGGAATCCGGTCGGGAAGGATATTATCGGGCATTCTTTTAGGTGTCTGAGGAACACACTCATTGGAAGAACGCAGTATAAAAATAAATATGGAAATAAAAGTATCGGAAGAAATAAAGAAAGCCTGTCCGCAGTTTGCCGGTATAGCCATCCGTGCTACGGTAGAGAACACTGCTTATAGCGAATCTTTGTGGAAAAAGATAGACGAGTTCACTATATGCTATCGTGAAATGTACACTACGGATTCCATTAAGGATATGGTTACGATTCATGCCACTCGGGAGGCTTATAAGAAATGTGGGAAAGACCCTAGCCGTTATCGTCCTTCGGGGGAAGCGCTCTGCCGTAGAATCCTGCGTGGAATTTCCTTGTATCAGATAGATACTTTGGTAGATCTTATTAACTTGGTATCTATTCGTTACGGATATTCCATCGGTGGCTTTGATGCGGATAAAATACAAGGAGATACATTGGTGTTGGGTATCGGTAAATCCGGAGAGCCTTATGAAGGGATAGGACGTGGAGAGTTGAATATAGAAGGAATGCCTGTTTACAGAGATGCTATGGGCGGAATCGGTACGCCGACCAGTGATAACGAGCGTACTAAACTGGAGGCAGGAACTACGCATCTGCTGACTATTATTAATGGATATAGCGGCAAGGAAGGTTTGCAGGAAGCGGCAGATTATATGTTGGAGCTCTTGAAAGAGTTTGCAGCGTCCAAGGATGAAGAATTAATTTATTTTTAAAATGAGATAATGAAAAGCACACAATTACTATTTTTATTGTTCATAAGTGTGGCGGCATGGGCTGGGGGGCCGGCCAAGAGTAATTTTACCGCAATGGAAGTAAACCATATCAGAGTCAAGACTCCCGGGCTCTTTAACGGGCGCAAAAGTTTCTCCATTCATCTGGATAGTATAAAAGAGAATGAATATTGTTTTCCTCTTCCCGGTGGTAAAGTGATTTCTGCATACGGAGCCCGCCGGGGGCACAGTGGAACGGATATAAAGACTAAGGCCAATGATACTATCCGTTGTGCGTTTGATGGAATAGTACGTATGGCAAAAACATACGCTGCTTATGGAAATGTAGTTGTTGTGCGTCATGATAATGGATTGGAAAGTATTTATAGTCATAATTCCCGGAATTTGGTAAAATCCGGAGATATCGTGAAGGCCGGTGATGCAGTAGGATTGACAGGCAGAACCGGACGTGCCACTACTGAACACCTTCATCTGGAATTCCGGATAGATGGACAACATTTCAATCCGAATCTGATTTTTGATATGAAAGACCGTACTTTGCACAAAACGGAAATTGTTTGTACCAAAGCCGGCAATAGAGTGATAGTAAAACAGAATTTAACACCTAAAAAATAGACGATGGACATAGAAAAAGCAATCACCGAAGGAATTGTATTCAAAGGTGGTAAATCTCCTAGTGGTAAGCAAGAAGATAAAGTGAAGACCAAGGCTAAAAAGAAAAGCTATATAACAGGGTTGCATGGGTCGGGAGCTGCCAAGATGAAAGCTGAGTTTCGTAAAAAACGTGCTAACAGACATAAGAATAAATAGGAATGTAGATTGAATTTAATATTCAGTACTTTATTAATAATTAAACAATTATCCTCTCCTTTGTTTTGGAATTATTCGTTTTTATATAAAATATGTTGTAAAACATAGAATAAACTGTACCTTTGCAATGTAAAACACAAAGAAGGCAAACCTCTTCGGCGTGGATTAATAGGTAAAAAGTTTAATTTAAAAATGACAAAAGAGATGAAAAAGATTGTATTGTCTATTATTGTAGCATTGATTGCTATTACTGCAAATGCGCAGGTGTATGTAGGTGGAACATTTGGAGTAGGTTCTGATAAAGTGGAAACAGAAGGAACAGAAGTTAAGAATACTACTTTCAAGATTCTGCCGGAGGTCGGTTATGAACTAAATGAAGATTGGTCTGTCGGTACAGTAGTCGGTTATGAATATAATAAAAGCGGTGATGTGAAAACTAATACTTTCACTATTGCTCCTTATGCACGTTATTTCTTTTTGAATAGTGATGTAGTCCGGTTATTTGCCGATGGCGGATTTGGCTTTTCTACTTCAAAAACGAAGGGGAATGACGCTTTGAATTCGTGGAATATTGGTATTAAACCGGGTATTGCCATCAAATTGTCTGATCATTTTTGTCTGGTTGCCAAGTATGGTTTTCTTGGATATTCCAAAAAAGAGAATCATGGATATGAGAGTGAAAATGTTGGTATAGATTTTGATACGGATGAGTTAAACTTTGGCTTTCATTATATATTCTAATCATATATAAATGTATCTGATAATCAGGAATCATATAACTGTATAATAGTTTGGTGAGCGGAATTTTTCATTTTATGAAAGATTCCGCTTATTTTCTTTACACATTAGGACTGGTTTCCAAAATAAAGCTTATATTTGTGAATGTAATGACGGTATAAAGGAATTGGGAACTGAAATTTATTATTAACTAAAAACAAACAGTCATGAAAAAACTAGCCTTTTTTATTTTATTGTCATTGGTTACACTAGGTGTTTCTGCACAATCAAATCTGAAATGGAATGTGAATGCGGGTATTGGTATGTCAAATTGGTATGGTGATGATACGGATGGTACAGATGCTAAATTTGCTTATAAGGTGGGTATAGGTTTGGAAGTACCTTTTGCTAATACTAATATATGGTCTTTCCAGACAGGTTTGAACTTTATTTCTAAAGGTGTGAAAGGTGATGGAGTAACTGATGCTTGGGACGTGGTTGATGTGACGATCAACCAGCTTTATCTGGAACTGCCTTTGATGGTTGGTGCTCGGATACATACGGCCAGCAATTTTGATCTTCTTTTCAAAGGTGGTCCGTATTTGGCTTATGGAGTTGGCGGAAAAACTAAAATAGGGACTGTCGTAAAAAGAATAAAACTTTATAACAAATTGATTGCCAATGTAATATAAAATTTGTATCTTAGCTAAAGATAAAAAGAATACCTCCAATTGCCCTAGAAAAGCCAAATTTGGAGGTATCGCAAAAATTAATCTGCATGGCTAAGGTACAAAATTTCTCTGAAATATCACCCGATCTTCCTTTCACGGAGTTCGATTTTTATGAATTGTATAGGCGGACGTTCGAGACTAGCGAGCTGGGAAAAATCAGGAAGAGGCTGCCGCTTGGTGAGATGGCAGAGAACTTTGGACTGATAAGCAAGAGCATGAGAGCGAAGAAAGGGCGAAAAACATACTTCACCCCGGAGGGCAAGGTTGCGCTGATGTTCCTGAAGATGTACACAGGTCTGAGCAGCCCGAGGTTGATGGAGCATCTTAACGGCAACGTCCACTATCAGCTCTTCTGCGATTTGAGAATAGACCCGATGCATCCTCTGACGAACTACAAACTTCTGGACGACGTGTTTTCGGAACTGGCCCGCGGGCTGAAGATCCAACAGCAGCAGGAGATACTGGCAAGAGCCTGGAAACCGTACATGAAGGACCTGGACACGATGTATACGGATGCGACCTGCTACGAGAGCGAGATGCGCTATCCTACGGATGCGAAGCTTCTGTGGGAAGGAATAGAGAAGTCATATGAGATAATGTGCACTCTGAGTGCCAAGCTGAATGTGCACCGTCCGAGGACGAAGTACGTAGACGTAGAGAAGGCCAACCTGTCGTACAGGAAGCGGCGCAGGCATACGAAAGTCCAGACCAGGAAACTGACCAGACGCCTGCTCAACCTTTTGGGGAAGATACTGAAGGAGACCCGCACACTGGAGAGGGAGAATGCAGGCGCGGAGAAATTGCTGACAGCCAGACAGAAGAGCGATATTGAAATCATCACAAGAGTGTACCGCCAGCAGAAGGCCCACTTCGAGAACAACAATCCTCGCGAGAGTGTCAAGGACAGGATAGTGAGCATCAGCAAGCCGTATGTGAGGCCGATCGTGAGAGGCAAGGAAGTGAAGAGCGTAGAGTTCGGTGCGAAGTGCAACAACATCCAGGTTGACGGACTCTCATTCATCGAGAAGCTGTCATTCAATGCCTTCAACGAGGGAACCAGGCTTACGCACTGCCTGAAGATGCACCGAAAGCTCTTCGGTGTGGAGGCGAAGAAGGTCGGAGGAGATGCAGGCTATGCCGGCAGCGCCAACAGGGGGTACTGCAAGGATAGAGGAATACAGACGTCATTCGTCAAGCGTGGCCGTCCGTCCTTGGAAAAGAAAGAGAACGACATCATCCGCAACGAGCTGGCGAGGGTGAGGGCAACGAGGATGGAAGGCTCGTTCGGAACGCAGAAGGAACACTATGGCCTGAAACGCATCAAGGCAAGGACGAAGTTGACCGAAATCCTGTACATCTTCTTTGGCATCCACACGGCGAATGCAGTACAGCTCGTCCGGCGGGAAGTCAACGAAATTGCTCAGGCGGCCTGATGTTCGAGGTGAGTGAGAAACGGCCCTTTCACTGGAGTATTGGCTCCAGTTGGGTCCAAAAATGAAAAAAGGGGCTCCGAAACGGAGCCGAAAATATAAAAAGATGAGTTCGATCGGAAAAATTACCGGGACAGTCTGCCGATTGACTCATAATGACGGAATTAAACGACTGTCCCTAAAATAGATGGTGTATCCGAGAAAGCTGATACTTTCGGTGATGATGGTTTAAAAAGATTTGATGCCGGTTTGGGTTTAGGAGTTGCTTTTGAATTTGGCAAAATAGTCGTAGGTGTTGAAACTGGCACAAGTTTTACTAAAGTAGCTAGTGGTGCTAGTGCTTATAATCTTTCTGCATTGGCCACTATCGGTTATAAATTCTGACCACAGATATAATCTTATAAATATATAAAGAACGGCTGTTTCTCTTTTAGAAAGAAGCAGCCATTTTTTTTAGATGAAACGTGGTTTATAAAATAAAAGCTATATTTGCAAATTATGATTAAGGACACAAACTTTTTGGATATGGCACTAATAGATAGGGTAAGGGTGATAAAACTACTTCTTTTTGCACTGTTTGTGATGGTAAGAACGGTGGCTCCGGCTCAGAATCAGGTGGATTGGAGTATAAAGGCCGGTATCGGCATGGCAAATATTATAGGTGATAATATGGGATCTCCTAAAGTAAAGCTGGCGTATAAATTAGGCATTGGTCTGGAATGCCCTTTTGATAAGGTCTGGTCTTTACAAACAGGCGTCTCGTTTGTTTCCAAAGGGACTAATCATACGGCTGTTGAAACAGATGGAATTTCGGCTCAGGCGAAGGTAAATGTATCTTATTTGGAATTGCCTGTAATGGTGGCAGCCCGGTTTGCAATGGATCGGAATACTCATATACTTGTTGCTGCAGGGCCCTATGGAGCATGGGGGATTGGTGGTAAAACCAAGGCTTTAGGGCATCGCTGGTCATCATCTTCTACGCCGGATTGGAATACTGGAAATGTGGTTGAAATAGATACTTTTGGCAAAGGCGGACTTGATCTGCGCCGTTTCGATTATGGAGTGGCAATAGGGTTGTCGGTGGAATACCGGCATTATATGATAGGAGTGGAAGGACGGTTAGGGCTGTGCAAACTTCAAAAAGAACTTCAAGGGAAAAATATTACCGGGTTTGTAACAGCGGGATATAAATTTTAAGACGATTTTTTATATGGATTGTAAACACGGATTTTGCAGACTAAACATGACTTGCTTTATATCTGTAAATCCGTGTTGCAATTTGCACTGAGTATGAATAATTAATGATGGAATAAACGAATACCAGTGAATGCCATGGTGATGCCGTATTTGTCGCAAGTGTCAATTACATGGTCATCACGTACAGAACCTCCGGTTTGTGCTATGTATGCCACTCCGCTCTTATGCGCACGTTCTATATTGTCACCAAATGGGAAGAAAGCATCCGAACCCAATGATACCCCCTTCATGGTATCCAGCCATGCGCGCTTTTCTTCGCGGGTCAGCACTTCCGGTTTTTTTGTGAAGAATTGTTGCCAGATGCCGTCAGCCAGAAACATCTTCATGGTCGTCACTGATATAGACATCAATTGTATTATCACGATCTGCACGGCGGATTTTTTCTACCCACGGCAGATTCATTACTTTAGGATGTTGGCGCAAATACCATATATCCGCTTTATTACCGGCAAGACGTGTACAGTGGATGCGGCTTTGCTGGCCGGCACCGATGCCGATAGCCTGCCCGTCTTTTACATAACAAACAGAATTACTTTGTGTATATTTTAAGGTGATGAGGGCAATAATCAAATCGCGTTTTGCTTCGTCTGGAAAATGCTGGCTTTTAGTTGGAATATGGGTCAGCAGGCTTTCGTCCAGTCTGATTTCGTTGCGGCCCTGTTCAAAAGTAATGCCGAATACATCTTTGTGTTCAATAGGTGCAGGGCGGTAAGCTGGGTCTATTTTAATTACATTGTATGTTCCCCTTGCGTTTGTTTTTCAGGATTTCCAGCGCTTCCGGTGTGTAATCGGGAGCTATGACGCCGTCTGAAACTTCACGGTTGATGAGGCGCGCGGTAGCTTCGTCGCAAGTATCGCTCAATGCGATAAAGTCTCCGTAAGAAGACATGCGGTCAGCGCCACGAGCACGGGCATATGCGGTAGCCAATGGGGTAAGTGGCAAGTCATTCACAAAATAAATTTTCTTCAAGGTGTCATTCAACTCGATTCCTACTGCGGCTCCTGCCGGGACTGACATGCTTGAAGGAGGCTGCTGCGGGTAGTCCGGTAGCTTCTTTCAATTCTTTGACCAGTTGCCAGCTGTTGAAAGCGTCCAGAAAATTGATGTATCCGGGACGTCCGTTTAATACTTCGATAGGCAATTCCCCTTCTTGCATGAAGATGCGTGACGGTTTTTGGTTGGGGATTGCAGCCGTACTTTAATTCTAATTCCTTTGCCATAGTTTTATAATATTTCGGTTTATAGATTTTCAATGTGTGACAAAGGTACAAAATAAATGGGGAAGACAGGTTATAAGAACTGTTTTTGGTTGCAAACAACATGGTCGGGTGTTATTGGGGGAAGCTGGGATGTGAGATAGGAATTGCTTTGCGATATGAGAGGTTGTTTAAT
>QFCD01000665.1_pt1 | contig 210975 bp, 162 predicted proteins | sample 5346081 | NCBI WGS metagenome assembly QFCD01 (sample SAMN09062251, study PRJNA434731) | Human gut metagenome, whole genome shotgun sequencing project. | isolation source: stool timepoint A gemcode assembly | host: Homo sapiens | collected 2015 | reverse complement strand
TATTGGAGGGGATTTTTTATTTCTTAAAACTCTGTATATTCAGAGGAAATGTTTTTTTTAACATATTAAGTCGCTAACTCATCGAACAAAACATATTGTAGCTTGTTTTTATAAAAGAGTTAAACTTTAATGTTTAAATGATGTGAACGCCGATGAACATATACAATTTATTGCTACATTTGTGGCCGAATCTATTGTAATCGATTAAACAACTAAAAATACAATGAAACTTTCCCCGAAATTCATATTAGCTTTTCTTCTGCTGATGCTATCTTTTAGCGTAAGCGGAGATGCTATGAATTTTTCTACTTGTATTTTTAGTGACTCACCTTGTCAATTATCAGAATTATCTTCTGACAGCAATCAACGCTCTTCTGTGGATGGGCAGTCTGTTAGCTATGATAGCGTCCGTTCTTTGTCTGTTTCTGACGTAGAATTAGGACTTAAACTCGTAACAGAATCAAACTCTAATAATTATCGTCTGCGGAGAATCATTGAAATCAATGACTCCTTGAAAGACGTTATGCAAAAGTTTCTCGTGTTAAGAGAAAACTCTTTAGTATTAGATCAAAGTAAATCATTTTATTCCGATAAGGATCCACATTACTCCATTACGTGTAGCGACTACTACGTGTTCGCTTTAAGACGCATCCTTATTTAGTCTTTTCTCCATTTTTATTCGTTTTTTTTTCGTACTCTGTATGAAACCGTGTGACTTTACCTATTAAAAGTTGCAGGGTCTGTAGCGCAGTGTGTCTAATTGAAAAATTTACTTCCTAAATAACTAAAATTAATTTCTTAACAAAAAAACTTATTATGGAAACTACTAAAAAAACTCAAGTTGTAGGTATAAAGAATGCCGGTATCGTAATCATCTGCTGTTTAGTAATAGCTGTATGTATCTTTCAATTCTTATTAGGTAACCCGTCCAACTTTATGAACAATGACCCTAACAATCACCCGTTGAACATGTTGGGTACTATTTACAAAGGTGGTATCATCGTACCTATTATCCAGACATTGTTGTTAACCGTACTTGCTTTGAGCATCGAGCGTTATTTTGCTCTTCGTTCTGCTTTCGGTAAAGGTTCATTGTCTAAGTTTGTAGCTAACATCAAAGACGCTTTAGCTGCAGGTGACATGAAGAAAGCACAGGAAATCTGTGACAAACAACGTGGTTCTGTTGCTAACGTAGTAACTTCTACTTTGCGTAAGTATGAAGAAATGGAAAAGAACACAGCTCTTCCTAAAGAACAGAAGCTGTTGGCTATCCAGAAAGAACTTGAAGAAGCTACTGCTTTGGAAATGCCTATGATGCAACAAAATCTTCCGATCATCGCTACTATCACTACTTTGGGTACATTGATGGGATTGCTTGGTACTGTAATCGGTATGATCCGTTCATTTGCTGCTTTGTCTGCTGGTGGTGGTGCTGACTCTATGGCTTTGTCACAAGGTATCTCTGAAGCTTTGATTAATACAGCTTTCGGTATCTTGACTGGTGCATTGGCTGTTATTTCTTACAACTATTACACTAACAAAATCGATAAATTGACTTACGGACTCGACGAAGTCGGATTCTCTATCGTGCAAACTTTTGCTGCTACTCACTAATTCTGCGAACCCTTATAAAATCTATTATTAATCATGGGTAGAGCGCAAATTAAAAAGAAAAGTACGTTCATAGATATGACAGCTATGAGTGACGTTACTGTATTGCTTCTGACTTTCTTTATGTTGACTTCAACATTTGTGAAGAAAGAACCAGTACAAGTTACCACTCCGGCTTCCGTATCGGAAATCAAGATTCCGGAGACGAATGTACTCCAGATTCTGGTTGATCCGGAAGGAAAAATATTTATGAGCCTCGACAAGCAGCAGGATATGCAGGCTGTATTGGAGAGCATGGGTGAAGAGTATGGCATTAAGTTTACTCCGGAACAGGAGAAGAGATTTATCTTGTCTTCTACTTTTGGAGTACCTATCAGAAGTATGCAGAAATATCTTGATCTCCCGGAAGATCAACGGGATAAGATCCTAAAGAATGAAGGTATTCCATGCGATAGTGTTGACAATCAGTTTAAATCGTGGGTACGTAATGCACGTGCCGCTAACGCTGATCTACGTATTGCTATCAAGGCAGACGCTACAACTCCATACTCAGTGATAAAGAACGTTATGAACTCACTTCAGGATTTGCGGGAAAATCGGTACAATCTGATTACTTCTCTCAAGGCAGAATCTGAAAATTAAAAAGGAGGAAATACAATGAGTGCTGAAGTACAAGAGAGCGGCGGAAAAAGAGGAAAGAGCAAGCAAAAGAAAATGACTGTCCGGGTGGACTTTACACCGATGGTGGACATGAACATGTTGCTGATTACTTTCTTTATGCTTTGTACCACACTGAGCAAACCTCAGACGATGGAGATAAGCATGCCGAGTAATGACAAAGATATAACTGAAAACCAAAAGAGTATGGTGAAGGCTTCACAAGCAATTACGTTATTGCTGGGAGCTGATAACAAACTCTATTATTACGAGGGAGAACCTAACTATAAGGATTATACCTCGTTGAAAGAAACTAGCTACGGTGCAGATGGACTGCGTGCCGTACTTCTTCAGAAGAATGCTGTTGCTGTCAATAAAGTAAGAGAATTGAAGCAGCAAAAACTTGATCTTAAGATCACGGATGACGAATTTAAGAAGCAGGTTTCTGAGATAAAGAGCGGAAAGGATACACCGACCGTGATTATCAAAGCTACCGATGATGCTTCTTATATGAATCTGATTGACGCGCTGGACGAAATGCAGATATGTAATATTGGTAAATATGTGATAACAGATATTGCTGAAGCTGATGAATTCTTGATGAAGAATTATGATGCGAAAGGTGAATTGTCACAAAACTTGGCCGATAATTGATGTAACACCTAAAAAAGAAAAGTAAAATGGCAAAATTAGATTTAGCTTCTTCGGAATGGTGTCAACTGATTTTTGAAGGCAAAAACCAAGCATACGGCGCATATAGAATGCGTGCCAATTCAACAAAACGACATAATGTCGCTATGTTGATTGTAGTGGTCATAGCAGCGGTTGGATTTAGTATCCCTACACTGCTTAAGTTGGCAACTCCGGAGCAGAAAGAAGTGATGACAGAAGTAACTACTCTGTCAAAATTGGAAGAACCTGAAATCAAACAGGAAGAGATGAAACGCGTAGAACCGGTTGCACCTCCTCCCCCTGCATTGAAGAGTTCTATCAAGTTTACAGCTCCTGTCATCAAGAAAGATGAAGAAGTGCATGAAGATAATGAAATCAAGAGCCAGGAAGATTTGAATGCTACCAAAGTATCCATCTCTATTGCCGACGTAAAAGGTAATGACGAGGCTAATGGTAAAGATATCGCAGACCTTAAGCAGGTGGTAACACAGGCTGCACCGGAATCGGAAAAGGTTTTCGATATGGTAGAACAAATGCCGACTTTCCCTGGTGGACAGACTGAATTGATGGCTTACCTGGGTAAGAATATCAAATATCCGACTATTGCACAGGAGAATGGAACACAAGGTCGCGTTATTATACAGTTCGTTGTAGAACGTGATGGTTCTATTTCTGACGTACATGTGGCTCGTGGTGTAGACCCTTATCTGGATAAGGAAGCTGTTCGTGTGGTAAAAAGCATGCCGAAATGGCTCCCTGGTAAGCAGAATGGAAAAGCGGTACGTGTGAAGTTCACCGTTCCGGTAATGTTTAGATTACAATAAAAGATGATGAAGAGACAATTTAGGCTGATAGGACTCGTAGCGTTGGTGGTCTTGAGTGCTTGTAACTCAAAATCAAAAGGACCGACGGATACTTATTCTTCCGGTGTGGTATCTATCGCAGCGGATGAGAGTTTCGAACCTATCATACAAGAAGAGATAGAGGTGTTTGAGAGCCTGTACCCTTTGGCCGGGATTGTCCCTCGCTACACAACTGAAGTGGAAGCGATAAATTTACTTCTGAAAGACAGTGTCCGGTTGGCTATTGCAACCCGGACACTGACTAAGGAAGAAATGAATTCATTCCACAGCCGTAAGTTTTTCCCTCGCGAGATAAAATTGGCTACGGACGGTCTGGCATTGATTGTGAATCGTGCTAATCCGGATTCTTTGTTGAGTGTACGTGATTTCCGCCGCATCCTTACCGGTGAGGTGAAAAACTGGAAAGAGGTTAATCCGAATTCCCGTTTGAAAGGGATTCAGGTGGTGTTCGATAATAAGAACTCCAGTACCGTACGTTTTGCAATGGACTCAATCTGTGGTGGAAAAGAGTTGGCTGAAGGTAACGTCAGTGCCTTGAAAACCAACCAGCAGGTGATAGATTATGTAGCGAATAATCCCGACGCTATGGGAGTTGTTGGAGTAAACTGGTTGGGGAACCGCAGTGATACAACCAATCTTTCTTTTCGCGAAGAGATCAGAGTGATGTCAGTGAGTGCAGAGGATGTGGCAACTCCTGCTAACAGTTATAAACCTTATCAGGCTTACCTGTTCTATGGTAACTATCCGTTGGCACGATCTATTTATGCATTGCTGAATGATCCTCGTAGTGGGCTGCCTTGGGGATTTGCTTCTTTTATGACATCCGATAAAGGGCAGAGGATTATATTAAAATCCGGACTTGTTCCGGCTACTCAGCCGGTGCGTATTGTCCACGTGAAAGACGAATAATAACTAAAATTAGAGACTATAATGAAAAGAGTACAAATGTTTTTAGCTGGAGCGTTTATAGCAGTAGGGTCGCTCTATGCGCAATCATCTGACGCCGAATGGCAGGCTGGGGTTGCGAAATTGAAAGAAACTATTCAGACGAATCCGGCACAGGCTGCTGAAGAAGCTGAACATCTGATTAAAGGAAAAAATAAGAAAAATGTGGAATTGTTGGTGGCTATTGGGGACGCATATCTGAATGCTGACAAGATTCCCGAAGCGCAGGAGTATGCAGCTCTTGCCAGAAAAGCGAATGGTAAATCGGCTCTTGCTTCTGTATTGGAAGGAAATATTGCCGTAAAACAGAAAAATGCGGGTCTTGCTTCTCAAAAGTATGAGGAGGCAATTTATTTCGATCCGAAATGTACGGAAGCTTATCTGAAATATGCAGATATTTATAAATCAGCCAATGCAAGTCTTGCCATTGAGAAGCTGAACCAATTGAAGGACCTGGAACCGTCCAACACAGCTGTAGATAAAAAATTAGCCGAAATTTACTATTTAAAAAATGATTTTAATAAGGCAGTAGAAGCTTATGCGAATTTTGCAATGGGACCTACTGCTACGGAAGAAGATTTGGTGAAGTATGCTTTTGCTTTATTTTTGAACCATGATTTTGATAAATCACTCGAAGTAGCTAATATGGGATTGCAAAAGAATGCCCGTCATGCTGCGTTCAATCGTTTGGCAATGTATAATTATACTGACCTGAAACGTTTTGATGAAGCGTTGAAGGCTGCCGATGTCTTCTTCAAGGAATGTGATAAAGCCGATTATTCGTATTTGGATTATATGTATTATGGACATCTGTTGGAGAGTCTGAAAAAATATGATGATGCAGTAGTACAATATGAGAAAGCGGTAAAGATGGATCCGACGAAGACGGATTTATTTAAAAATATCTCTTCTGCTTACGAACAGAAGAACGATTATAAAAAAGCAATCAGTGCTTACCAGAAATATTATGCATCTCTTGATAAGGAAAAACAGACTCCGGACTTACAGTTCCAGTTTGGTAGACTTTATTACGGTGCTGGTACGCAACCTGATTCATTAGCAATCACTGTTGAAGAACGTAAGCAGGCGTTAATGTCCGCCGATTCTACTTTCCATGCAATTGCGGAAGCAGCGCCGGACAGCTATTTGGGTAACTTCTGGAGAGCACGTGCCAATTCTGCACTTGACCCTGAAACAACTCAAGGACTTGCGAAACCTTTCTATGAGGAAGTGGCCGCTTTATTGGAAAGCAAAAACGATCCTCATTACAATTCAGCTTTGGTTGAATGCTACAGTTATCTTGGATATTACTATTTGTTAGCTATCGAAAATCCGGCATTGAAAGCCGAAGCAAAGGCTAACAAAGATAAATCCATAGAATACTGGAGTAAAATTCTGGCTATAGACCCCGCTAATGCTACTGCTAAAAGGGCATTGGACGGCATCAAATAGTGAATAATTTTAGTTGTTTGTCGTGACAGGAGGAGTGGAGAGTGATCTTAGCTCCTCCTTTTTTTGCACTTTTTTCTCCTTTTCTATTGGAATATTCAAAAGATTGTCTACATTTGTGGTGTACTATTACACTAATACACTAAAAGATCATTATTCATTAAACAAAGATACTATGATTACAGTAGAAAATCTTTCATTTACTTATCGTAAATCGAAGCGTGCGGTACTACGTGATTTTTCGCTTTCGTTTGAATCCGGCAGGGTATATGGACTGTTGGGAAAGAATGGTGCGGGAAAATCTACTCTTCTCTATCTGATGTCCGGGTTATTGACTCCTGAAAACGGTAAAGTGATGTTTCATGATACAGATGTGCGCCGTAGGTTACCGGTTACTTTACAGGATATGTTTTTAGTTCCCGAAGAGTTTGAATTGCCTTCAGTCTCTCTGGTCAGCTATGTGGAGTTGAACGGTCCTTTTTATCCCCGTTTCAGCAAGGAAGAGATGATTAAATATCTCCATTATTTTGAGATGGATATAGATATTGATCTTGGATCACTTTCTATGGGACAGAAAAAGAAAGTATTTATGAGCTTTGCGCTTGCTACAAACACTTCTCTTTTGTTGATGGACGAGCCGACTAACGGACTGGACATTCCCGGCAAAAGTCAGTTCCGTAAGTTTATAGCATCGGGTATGTCGGATGATAAGACGATTGTGATTTCCACGCATCAGGTTCGTGACATCGACAAAGTGCTCGATCATGTGTTGATAATGGATGACAGTCGTGTGTTGCTCGATGAATCGACAAGTAATATTTGCGACAAACTTTTCTTTGTGGAGAGTGATGATCGGGAATTGGCCAAAAGTGCGCTTTTTGCAATTCCTACTATTCAGGGTAACTACCTGATCCTTCCTAATGAAAAGCAGGACGAGTCGGAACTAAACCTGGAACTTCTTTTTAATGCTACACTGGCTACTCCTGAAGAGATAGCCCGATTGTTTCACACTCAAAAATAAAAGACGATGATAAAAGATACTTTTTTCAGTTTGCCTCGTTTTATAAACCTCTGCCGTAAGGAGATGGTGGAGAATTGGAAATCGAATGTGCTTCGTATGGTGTTGATGTATGGAGTGATGGCAGTGGTAATGGTTTGGAATGGATATTTTCAATATAGGCATCACAATACGGCTTATTTTATTCGTCATGCAAATGCTGATCCTGCCTGGGAGTTTATACTGATATCTTTTTTATGTTTTCTATTCGCTTTCGGGTGTTTGAGTGCATCGTTGCTGATGGAAAAGATGAAGAATAAGACTAGTCGGCTCTCTGCATTAATGGTGCCGTCCACTTCTTTTGAGAAGTTTTTTTCTCGTTGGCTGGTATCAACCATCGTATTTTTAGTTGTTTTTCTGATTGCTTTTAAATTGGCTGATTATACACGGGTATCGATTTATTCGCTTATTTATCCGGATGCAAAAGGGGCGATACTTCCTGTCAATCTGGGATATTTAGTAGGCAGCGGGAAACGGTGGTTTTTATTCAATGAAACGTATGAGTTGATATTTGTCCTTTCTATTTATTGCTTTATACAGTCATTGTTCGTACTAGGTAGTTCTGTCTGGCCAAAGAATTCATTTCTCAAGACTTTTGTTACTGTTACCATTATTGTTCTGATTTATGTAGTGGTAGGAATAGTGGTGGGGAATATGTTATTTAATGGAAGCAACAATAGGGATTGTAGCTATATTTTTTCTTCTATAACGGAGCAACAAGCTTTTACCTTGGCATCCATTGCCTTTGTGCTTTTTGCATTAGTAAATTGTACGCTTGCCTATTTCCGTTTTAAGGAGTCCGAAATAATTCAACGCATGTAATAATTTAGCCTATGAATTTTAAAGAAAGTAAAGCTATTTATTTGCAGATCGCTGATAGGATTTGTGATGAGATACTTCTGGGGCAATTGGGGGAAGAGGAACGCATCCCGTCTGTCAGAGAATATGCTGCTATTGTGGAAGTAAATGCCAATACAGTGATGCGTTCATTCGATTATCTCCAGTCACAGAATATTATTTATAATAAACGCGGCATTGGTTATTTTGTCGCTACCGGTGCAAGGGAATTGATTCATTCTTTGCGAAAGGATATTTTTTTAAAGGAGGAATTGGATTATTTTTTCAGGCAGATCAAGACGTTGGATATTCCTATCAAAGAGATAACCGATATGTATCGGGAATTTTGTAAAAAAGAAAAGTAAAACAAATATTATGAAACGTACAACTTATATATTAATAGGGCTTTTTGTAGCCGGATTTTGCATGCTGGTAGGCGGAATGTTTGTGATGTATTGTCTGGGGAAACCATACTTTTCCAATCAAATAAACCTGCAAGGAGAACAGCTAGTCCAAGAACTGCCGACTTGTCGGGTGATCTGGATGACTCAAACAGAGATGAATACGGAAGAACGTGGTATTTGGCTGGCAAATTCTCTCTTGGGAGTTTTGCCTTCAAAAGGAGAGAAGAATACGTTCTCTTGTTCAGAGAAAGTAAATGAATATCTGAAAATGACTGTTATGGGAGATACATTGAAGATCATTTTGGACTATTCTCTGATTGATTTTCCACAAGAGTTTAAAGAGTCTAAATATGTGGGAATGATTACAGGAGATATGCAACTGAATTTGACATCCAAAGTGGAATGTGTTATAAATGATATTTATATGCAGAAGATAGCTCTCAAAAAACTGACAAAGGATTCTATTTCCATCGATACTCCTAATTCTATCATGGTAGATTCTTGTGATTTTAGAGCTTTGAGTGTCATTAGGGGTGGTAGAAATGTGGAATTCCAAAGTGGAAATATCAATAATCTGCATTTGAATTTAAATAGGATGAATAATTGGTCTGTGAATGTTGAAGAATGTCATATTGATACAGAATATTTAACAGGTCAAAATGCTAGTGTACAACTTCAAAAGGGAGAGTGCCGGCGTATGTTTTGGATTCCCGAGAAAGATGATTCTAAGTTGAAGGTCACATTAACTGAAAAAGCCTGTGTGACCGTAATGGAATAATCCGGTGGACGTATAAAATAAAAGTCTGATAAAAAAGCAAGTTTCAGCCAAACGAGGACAACCGCCTGATAATGTGCGGGAAACGCTCTTTGTTTGGCTTTTCTTCTGGACGGCAAAAGCCACCGATAGACAAAGGTAAGACAAAGTTAGGTTACCACATCATTACCAACGGTAAAAATGCAAATCAGCTATAAGTCGCTAATTGTCTGCTTCTTGCGTTAAGTTGCGTAACCTCTTGTAACTCAAAGTAAACTAATTTTGTAATCTGTAAACTTTGAGTAAGATGAGAAGTACCTTTAAAATTTTGTTCTATCTCAAAAAGAACAACCTCAAACCCAACGGAACAGTTCCAGTAATGGGAAGAATCACGATTGACGGAACAATCAGCCAGTTCAGTTGTAAGATGAATATATCGCCCAACCTTTGGGATACCAAAGCCGGAAGGCTGACAGGTAAAAGTACATTAGCGGTAAAAACCAACCTCGCTTTGGATAAAATCCGTGTCGATATTAACCGCCACTATCAGGAAGTAATGCAAACGGACGGCTTTGTTACGGCTGATAAGGTAAAGAACGCTTATTTAGGGTTAGAAGTAAAGCAAGATACATTTTTAACCCTCTTTGCCAAACATAACCAAGAATTTTCCCGAAAAGTCGGATACAACAGGGCGCAAGCGAGTTATTCCAAATATTGCACCTTATATAAACACATGGAAAGCTATATCATACAGGAGTATAAGCGGAATGATATATTTCTTAAAGAACTGAATCTCGCTTTTGTAAATGGCTTTGAGCATTATTTACGAACAGGACGAAATTGTTCCATCAATACGATATGGAACTACATGATAGGGGTTAAACATATAGTGGCCATAGCCCGAAATTCGGGACAATTAGCTATTAATCCGTTTGCAGGCTACCTAATAAGCCCCGAAGTAAAAGACAGGGGATTTCTGAATAAAGAAGAACTCAACTTGCTTGTAAACACTAAGATGAAGAACGCCCAATATAAACTGGTAAGGGATTTGTTTGTATTTTCCTGTTTTTGCGGGTTAAGCTACTCGAATGTAAAGAACCTGACTAAAGACAACCTTAAAACGTCTTTTGACGGTCATTTATGGATAATCACCCGCAGACAGAAAACAAATACCGATTCGAGTATCCGGCTGTTAGAAGTTCTCAAACGGATAATAGAGAAGTACAAAGGCTACACAAGGGATAACAGAATTTTCCCTGTACCGGGTAATGGTACTTGTAATGCCATATTAAAAAAGATAGGCAAGCAATGCGGGATTAAAACATGGCTGACCTACCATGTCAGTAGGCATACTTTCGGAACTTTATTGACTATCTCACAGGGAGTTCCGATAGAAACCGTTAGCCGAATGATGGGGCATACCAATATTAAAATAACCCAAATCTATGCCAAGATAACCAAAGAGAAAATAAGTCAGGATATGGAAGCCCTATCCCATAAATTAAAAGGATTGGAAATGCAGATAATTGAAAGAATGTGAATCAAACAAGAATTTTATTGATAAAATTGATTCATTTTTACACTCTTTGATTTGATATATGGAGTTACCTTTGCAAAGAACAATAAGTATATTAAAATGATACGATTACAAAATATAAACCTAACTTCTACTGAAGCAATACAGAGATTAGCTAATAATCACGCAATCGCTGTAAACCTACGGGATGCGTTTCCGTATCCTTATACGATTGAGGATGCTATTACAGTATGTTATGTAAACTTTCAAAATTAAAACGTCAGTGAATCACACAGTGTAAGAACATGAAGGTAATCATTACGAGGTCAACAGGAATAGTCGGTTATAAAATTGCTGACGAAAGAATATTAATAACTATAAAAATTATAAAACAATGAAATTTAGTAACGTAAGATTATTAGTTAAAGATTTTGCTAAGTGTTTTAAGTTTTATTCCGAGCAACTAGGTCTGGAACCGGCTTGGGGTGACGAGAACAGTGGGTATGTCTATTTTAAGGTAGCAGACGGAATAGAAGGATTTGCTCTTTTTGTATCCGATTGGATGGCTCCGTCTGTAGGCAACGCAGATAAAGAATTGCCTGTAGGATATCGGGAGAAATCACTTGTGGCATTCAGTGTGGATAATGTTGATGATACTTATAGAGCATTGAAAGAAAAGGGTGTGATATTTGTTAACGAACCTACCGATATGGCTGATTGGGGGAGCCGCACGGTACTTTTGCGTGATCCTGAAGATAATTTAATAGAACTTTTTTCACCATTGGCTCCGGAACAATGGAGTGAAGAACTAATAGAAGAAAATAAGAAGTACGAGTAACAGGGCTATATATAACGGTTCATAAACAGAGAAAATAAAAAAAATAATTATACTTGAATAAAATGGTACACTTAGTTTATTGTGACGATAAAGCCAAAGCATTAGATAAAATAATGAATGGCAGTAAAATAATGATCGTTCGTGGAGCGGCAGGAAGAAAAATCCCCCACAGCCGGGTAAACGAAGGTGAAATACTCTACTTCATGCAGAAAGGTTCGAAGAAAATCTCTGCTAAAGCCATGGTAACCCATGTAGACAACTATACCAAACTTACCGATTCGGAGATTATCGAAAAACTAAATAACCCTAAACTCGACCTGACAGACAAACAAAAGGAACGCTGGCATAAGAAATGCCTGATATTGGTAGAGTTTTCCGGCTTGGAGAAGATTGAACCTGCACTTGATTTTGAACATCAAGGAAATATGGATGATTGGTTGATTATCGAGAAAATCGAAGATGTACTTGTGGGAACAAGCATTCCCTATAATTACGAAAAAAGTAAGTTTTAATAAGGACAATGATTAAATTGAAAGTAGAAAAAGTAGATTTATATAGTAACATCCTTGAAAAAGAGATGTCAATGCTAGTGTATTTACCCACAACCTATAATCATCTCGATTCACTTCCTGTGTTATACTTTTTACACCAAAGAAGGGGTGATGAAAATATAATGTTTGAAATTGATATACATACAACAGCAGATAAATTGATAGAAACAGGGAAAATAGAGCCGATGATAATTGTATGTCCGAGAATGGAAAACAGCCGTGGCGTAAACTCGTCCATAGTCTGTAAGGAAATCCCTGACCCTGTAAAATCTCATAGAACGATACATTTAGGGAGATATGAAGACTACTTTATAGATGAGATAATACCTTTCATAGATAAAACGTTCAAAACCATAAATGACAGGAAAGGCAGATACATCGGTGGTGCTTCCGCAGGAGGATATACCGCTTTACACAATGCATTCAGGCATCAGGATAAGTTTTCGAAAGTTGGAGGACACATGCCTGCATTACTGCTCGAACTCGAAGATGAATATAAATCCTTTTACAGAGATATGAATGATTGGGAAAAGTATGACCCGCTATATATTGCAAAGCACAATGATATTTCTTCTGAAATGAAGGTTTATCTTGATGCAGGAGAAAAGGATGAGGGCAGGTTTTATGAAGGGGGCTCCATTCTTCACAATATGCTAAAGAAAAAAGGAGTAAATACTCAAAATTACCTGTTTCCGGGACATCACAATACGGAATATGTACAATCCAATGTTAGCAAGTATCTGGAATTTTACGGTTCTATTTGAGATACTTTAATTTAACTCATAAAAAACAATTCAAATCTAGAAAAAGTGGGTTTTGAAAAAGAGGCTGTTATTAAATCCTCAGTAATAAAAGAGGGGAAAATAATTGATGAACATTTATACAGTATTAGAAAGACATGAAAAAAGATATAGGTGAACATATTATCAGCAAATTGGATTTACCGGATATAGTTAAGATACTATCCGATGAATTAAGTGGGTCGGAACTGAACACTATTTTATTGGAGGTTTTTAACAGGCGCATCCAGCAAGAAACGCCCTCGTCTTTATTAAATAAATACGAGGGGAATAAACTTGTCAAACCTGCCAATATAGATGTTTTAAGGTACAAAGAACAAGAATTGACGTGCTATAAAGTATTAGCCAGCAGAGGATTTGAACCGATAGAACATTCTCCTGCCGCACAGTTGGGAACGAGTAGTGTTGTTGCTACCGTAGACCAAAAGAAAGTGTTGACAGCTTTAAGAAATACAGAAATGCAGGCAGACCCAACCAATGCAACAGCCTTGCATTATGCTTCATTAAAGAAAAAAGGCGGATTAGATAGCCGAACCTACAACTACAGTAATATTTCACGGATTATTCGGACACAGGTATTTGACAATCCTAATTTCACTCCTCATTTTTCAGTTATTTGCCTGATTTCCTGTGGTAAAGATACAGGGAGTTTTAATTTTGAAAAAGAGGAACTACTTAAACACCTGACAGCATCGTATGACGTTTTACGAAGTTACAGCTTTGAACATATATACTTCGAGATTATCCCATGCAAAGGGTATGACGGTCAAAGCCCATTAATTACAGAGTCAATATCATATGTTCAGAAAAACAGCGACCATATAAAAGTATCGGTTGTCGAACCCGACTATGAAAATAACTATTACTATGGCTTTCGGATAAAAGCAAAAATAGTAGTAGGCGAGAATGTGATTGAGATTGGCGACGGTGGGTTGCTCGACTGGACGCAACAACTTCTAACCAACAGGAAAGAACGCATGATGACAATGGGTATTGGCTTTTCGGTACTACATATAATAACAAAATAACATGGTAAAGGGCAAGGTCATATTTGAAGATGAAGAAAAAATAGAGATTAAATATCCCTGTTTTGAACTAAAGGATATTGTCGAGTATTATTTCGAAATAAAAACTCCGGACAATTCTATAAATCCGTTCTCACTTATAGCTTTGCCCAATGCTAATATTATAGTTTCAGTTTACTTGTCAGACAAGAGCCAAACATTCAAAGTTCATCGTGGACAGGGTATGTCTGATACATCAGGAGATAAAATCTCCGGCAGTTTGACAGACGCAATCGCCGTGATACACGCTCCCGGAACCCATGAATTTTCAATAAAATTCAAGCCGGGAGTTTTATACTCCTGTTTATCCGAAGATATTCCGACTTTGGTAGATAATAGCTTGCCATTGCAAAAATATCTAAATCAAAAAATAATAGACGAACTAAAATTGAAAACCTCTTTTGATGGGCGGGTTCTGTTTGTAGAGAATTGGCTTTTAAGTAATATGAAAATCTTTAGTTCTGACTTTAAGCTTAAAGCTGTAACAAAAGCAATTTACTACATTAATAATAGCCATGATTACAAGCTAAATGTTGTAAGCAAAGAGGTCGGAGTATCAAATCCTACTCTCAACAGATATTTCAAAGAAGTATTAGGAGTATCGCCTAAACAATGCTTTAAAGCTCTACGCTTCAAAACAGCATTGAAAAACTATAGAGCCAAAGGTAGTTATGATTTATATGACGAATTGGGCTATACTGATTTTTCTCATTTTGTAAAAGAAGCTAAGAATTTAGCAAACAAACCCCCATCAGAATTATAAAAAGTAGTAAGAACGATAAAACACATAAATAAAAAATCATTCAGCATAAAACAGGACTTCGGTCTGACAATCAATATTAATCATCAAAAAATTATGCTTATGAATGAATTAGTAAAGACGGAGTTATTCAGCTTATTGTCTGAATCTTCACAAGAAAACACAAACGAAGAAATGCAAAGTGCCAAAGTAATCCTTTATTCATTTGAGATACAAAAATACACACAGGGAATAGAACGGAAACACCAAGCCCTACGGGTTTTACAGGAAATCTCCACACCTGCGCTACGCTCCGGGTAGTATTTCCTGCAAAAGTGTTGCCTTATCTATTCCCTGAATGAAAGAAAGGTATATCAAATAAAAAAAGGAAAAAAATATGTATTGGTTTGTGAGAAATAATTTGTAGATTTGCAGTGAGTTATTTGAGGAAATACAGCGCAAAACGCAGAAATACGCACGGTTGCCAAATCGTTACCTCGAACGCTGAAAAATCTCGCTTAAAGCCTTTTATTCAAAAGGTTATCTCCCAAAGATAATTTTATAAAATAAAAAGAGGCCGAAAAGGCCTTGATATTATAATATAATCTTTACTACGGTTGACCTGCGCCCCAAAAGTTAGACAGAAAACTTGAGGAGCGCAGTTCTTTATGTTGTAGTAAGGGTAATTTTTCTTTTTAGGGACTTTCCTGGCTTTTTTTATAATTGCTATTACAATGCTTTTGTCAGAGTGAAGCAGTCGATGTCCGGTGCCCAGTTATAACTATTACCCATGCGAATAGTGTTGTATCCGGCTTTTAATTCAACGGGAACTGTGATTTGGTTATGACCATTATCCTCTCCCAGAGAGTCGATTTTGGTAATGATACCGTTTACGTCCAGTTCTATTTGTCGTCCTTTGCCATATAAATAATGGATGGTCATATCATAGCGTCCGCCATTTTCGCTATATACTTCCCGCCATTCGGCATAGTTTTCAGGTTGTCCGCCAAGGAAACCTACTTTCATTTTGCCGGAGGCTTCCTTATCATGGGCATAAATAATACCTTTAGGATTTTTGCCAAGGTCATTGAAAAGAGGTAGGTAAGCCCATTCCGCTTCGTAGAGGGTCGGTTCCAGACGTGTTTCGCCTTCTATGCGGAGGAACATGGCACTGTGTGCAGGAAGCGTTTGTTCGAAGGTACCGGAGAAGTTTCCTAAATCGCTATGTTTTACCAGATCACGTACTTTTACGTTTCCTCCAAATTCCAGTGAAGAGAACGGCACGGAAAAACTACAGATGGTATCGGAAGGATTGTAAAGAGCTACTGCACGTACATTCCCACGTTTCTGTTCAATATCTTTTACGAGTACATAACCTTCATTTTCATGTTGAGCTACATAAGCCTGTAAGCCCAGCGGATCTTGGTTGAGGGCGATCAGTTCTTTATTTGTCAGCAGTTCGAGCGAAGAATCCGGCATGTTTTCCAGATTGCATCCGATAAGCAAAGGAGAGCTCATGATACACCACAAACCGAAATGAGCTTCTTCTTCTGTCGGGGTAAGACCTTGTCCACCTACTTTACTGTCGTTGCGGAATCCGATGACCATCATATCCATGTCATTATAATGTCCGTTTCCGGCATAAGCCGACAGGTAGAGATTCTTTCCGACTACATATCTTAATGATCCCCAATGTGCATTAATATCTCCACTGATACGCCAGGAAGTTGCTGCATCTTTAGCCCAAGTGCCCGGGAAGGCCCATCGGCAAATATTGATGGAAACATCTTTGTTTACTTTGTCTATACTGTTCCGGATGGAAGTGTAGCGTTCCTTTTCATTAAGTCCCAGCGCATCTCCTCCGCAGTAATCAATTTTGATAAAGTCGAAACCCCAGTCGCCAAAGTATAATTGGGCGTCTTGCGGTTCGTGTCCATAGATACCAGCTCCTACGCCTGCTGCATCATTGTCCCACATGGAGCCACATGTACTGTTGCCCGCATCGGTATAGAGACCGGCTTTCATTCCCAGGCCGTGAACGTAATCCGCAATTGGTTTCATCCCATTCGAGAAACGTTGTTCGTGGGTATGCATAATTCCGTTGTCATCGCGCTTTCCGAAATAGCCGTCATCAACATTGACATAATGATATCCGGCATCTTTCAGACCTTTTTTCACCATCAGGTCGGCTTGATGCTTGATGATGTCTTCGCTGATGTCTACGCGAAATGCATTCCATGAACTCCATCCCATGATGGGAGGATTGACTGTCTTTTCATTCTCGGAAAGGGTAGTTTGAGTCTTTGTGCAGCTGATGCACATAAAAGAAGCTACTGCTACTGTAAAGAGATAAATCCTGTTTTTCATGATATAATAGGTTGTGTTTTATTACATATCCGTCCTGAATTTGTTCAAGTGACTGAATAGAAATAAAGGGCAACTTACTGTACTCCAGAAAGCTACCCTTTATTTTGTCGGAATGAGGCGACTCGAACGCCCGACCCCTACGTCCCGAACGTAGTGCGCTACCAACTGCGCTACATTCCGATTGCTTTTGAAAAGTGGTGCCACCAGGAATCGAACCGGGGACACAAGGATTTTCAGTCCTTTGCTCTACCAACTGAGCTATGGCACCTTTCTCGTTTGCGGGTGCAAAGATAAGTATATTTTTTAATACCGCAATAACTTAAAGGGAAATTTTTACCAATTTCTGACTCGTGGAAATATAAATGCATTTTTGTTAGAATAAATATGTAGATAAACAGCTATTTATGCGACATATTTTATAAATTTACGCACTGAAACGATCAAAACAATATAAACACTCTATTACTATGTCATCACTGGCGATTATTGTTATAATAGTTTTGTTAGCTGCCTTCATCTATATGTGGGCAAAGTGCCACTCACTCCAGAAAGAGGTGCATTCGAAGGAAAACAAAGAGAATGAACTTAAAAAGTTGGCTCTGGTTTTGCAGAACATCAATGCTTACTTCTTATTGATTGACAAGGATTTTGTGGTTTGTGACACCAATTATTATTCTTTAAACCGTTTTCCGATTCAGGTAGGTGGAGTTACCAAAAGAGTCGGGGATTTGCTGCATTGTAGAAATGCGATTGCAGCCGGTGAATGTGGTCAGCATGAACAATGCAAACTATGTTGTATCCGTGCGTCTATCGGAAAAGCTTTTTACAAGAAAGCAAGTTTTAAAAATCTGGAAGCTTCCATGAAGTTATTAAGTGAGGATGAAACGAAAGTGACTCCTTGCGATGTATCGGTATCGGGTACTTATTTGAATATTCATGGTGAAGATTATATGGTGTTGACTGTTTATGATGTGACGGAGCTGAAAAATGCGCAAAGGCTGCTGTCTATTGAAAGAGAACATTCCATTTCTGCTGATAAATTGAAATCTGCCTTTATTGCTAATATGAGTCACGAGGTACGTACACCGCTAAATGCAATTGTCGGATTTTCCGGTTTGATGGTATCGGCTTCCAGTGAAGAGGAACGAAAAATGTATGCTGATGTTATTGCAGAGAATAATGAACGCTTGTTGCGCCTGGTGAATGATATTTTCGATCTTTCTCAAATAGAATCGGGAACAGTAGATTTTGTTTATACGGAGTTTGATGCCAATGATTTACTAAGAGAGTTGGAGGGAATTTTTAAGACGAAATTGAATAACTCGTCGGTGGAATTGGTTTGTGAGGCACACATACAACCTATAATGATGTATTCGGAACGGGAACGTATCATTCAGGTATTGTCTAACCTGTTACATAATGCAATGAAATTCACCGAATCGGGTGAAATTCGTTTGGGTTGCAGCCTGAAAGGAACGGAAGAGGTTTGCTTTGTTGTGTCCGATACAGGCATTGGCATACCGAAAGAGGAACAGAAAAAAATATTCTCACGTTTCATAAAACTTGATCGTGAAATGCAGGGGACAGGACTTGGACTGACTCTTTCGCAAACGATCATCCAAAATCTGGGTGGAAATCTTGAACTTGATTCGGAAATTAACCGGGGATCTACTTTCAGCTTTGTGTTGCCACGGGTGATAAAACCGGAACTAATAAAGTCACAGGCAATAAAGTAATCTCCAATCGCTAGGTATTGTATCTATTAAATGATGATTGGCATACTTCTAAATAAGAGGGCCTGCAAAAATCTCTAAAATAAATTACCCTCACTACAACCGTGAAGTGCATCCCAAAGGTTTTATAACCGACTAAAGGGGAGCACTTCACTGTAGTGAGGGTAATTTTATAAGTTCAAAGCTGTTTGAATAGCCTCTTACTTTTTTGTGAACAGGATGAACACTTAGTCTTTACGACTTAGGTGCATCCTTATCTTTGTCTCCGGTTCCCGGAGATGCTTTGCCGGAAGTAGAATTTCCGCCGGATGTAGCAGAACTGCTGCTTGATGGAGTAGCACCGGAAGCGGTGGCACCAGAGGATGCCGCATCAGGAGCTGCTGCATTAGAAACGGTTGCACCAGGCTTAGCTGTACTTGCCCCGGTTGCTCCTCCTGTATGTGCAGAAGTTGCGGTAGGACGGGCAGCATTAGCGTTACTTGCACTGACATTGACAGTGGCAGGTTGAGCCTGAACTTCCCAGTGGAACGGTTCGAAATTGGAGTTTGGATCTACCCAAGACGGTTTCTTGGAAGCATAGATAATAAACGGAGCAATAACAACGATAATGGCACCGATAATCAGTACGGAGAACCAAACGGTGTTGCTACCTGTAGAGATCTGGCTGGGCGGGATGAAGCTGAGGATAAAGGCAAGCAATGATCCGCAGAAACCAAGACCGCCAACAAACCACATCAAACCGTTACCTGACTTACCGATACGGAACGGACGGTTGAGTTTCTTCATCTTATAACGCAATGCGATAGCTCCGGAGAACATCAACAAGTACATAATCAGATAAAGAATAACTGTCAGCTGTGACAGAATCTGATAGAAGCTCTGTACGGACGGCATAACGACGAACAACAGACTTAATACAGTAACAGCGATACCTTGTACGAACAGGATATTCTTCTGTACACCCAGTTTGTTTGTTTTCTGGAAGAACGGAGGCATATACCCCGCTTTACCTACGGCAAATATACCTTTTGACGGACCGGCAACCCATGTTAATACACCTGCCAGTACACCAAATGCAAGAGCGACAGCAATGATTGGTGACAACCAGGAAGCATGAATATATCTGAAATAGTTGTCGAAGCCGACGAGTAGACTTTGAGTCAGGTTGATATCTTTTGCAGGGATAATCACACCTAATGCAAAAGTACCCAAAACGAAGATCAACACTGTGATAAGTGCACCGATGAATACGGCTTTCGGATAGTTTTTGGAAGGGTTCTCTACGTCTTTTACGTGGATACCACCCATTTCCATACCGGCATAAAACAAGAAGATACTGGCAGCAAGAACAACATTATCAAAGTTGGTAAAGTCGGGGAAGAAGCTGCTGTTGAAATCCATATTGGAATGTCCGCCGCTTGCCAGATAAATGATTCCCAAGATAATCAACAGGGCAGCCGGGATAATTGTACCGACCATACCACCGATTTTAGCAACCTTACCTACCCAGCTCATACCTTTCAGGGAAATGAAAGTAGCCAGCCAGTAGATGATAAGCACTACGACGAGCGTATAATACTTATTGTTTGCCAGTGACATGTCATGTACGTCATTCATTCCGATGAAAGCGATAGATACGGCACCAAACGTTAACACTGTCGGATACCAGATCGTACTTTCGATCCATTGTACCCAAATGGCGAGGAATCCCAGTTTTTTGCCGTAGGCTTCGCCTACCCACCGGAACACACCACCCTGCTTATCCTGAAACATCGCCGCCAACTCTGCTGCAACGAGCGATGTAGGGATTAGAAAGACAATAGCTGCAAAAAGATAATAAAAGGCCGAACTCATTCCATATACGGCCTCGGCTGGTAGTCCACGCAAGGATACTACTGCCGTAACATTCATGATAGCCAGGGTAAACACACCCAGCTTCACTGCATTTTTAATATTCGCCATAAGTTAAGGTTTTAAGTGAAAAATATTTTAAAGTCAGTGTTATAACAACATTTTGCGTGAGATGTTTCCGCAATCTCTTTCAAAGTTCGTTAATTAACATCCCCGAAATGGGAGATTGTAACCCCGGATTTACTTCTTCCGAAACAATCGCTTTCTCCAATTGTTTTTAAGCAATCTAAATTATAAATGAATCATTTTATTATAAACTAAGTAGTTATGAAATCAGCGCTTTCAGATTTTATTTCCGGGAAAAAGGGAATCTATGGTATTCTTCACATTATTATATTAGTAATGTCCCTATTCCTGGTTATTAGTATCTCGGTAGATACTTTTAAGGGAATTCCTTTCTATACACAGTCTTCGTATATGAAAGTACAGCTATGTATCTGTCTTTGGTTTCTTTTTGATTTTGTATTGGAGTTCTTTCTGGCAAAACATAAGGGACGTTATTTGCGGACGCATTTTATCTTTTTATTGGTGGCGATTCCTTATCAGAATATTATCGCCTATTATGGGTGGACATTTTCGGATGAGATCACCTATCTTCTCCGTTTCATACCTTTATTGAGAGGAGGATATGCGCTTGCCATTGTGGTCGGCTGGTTGACCTACAATCGTGCTTCGAGTTTGTTTGTCTCTTATCTGACGATGTTGTTGGCAACGGTCTATTTTTCCAGTCTGGCATTTTTTGTGCTCGAGCATCGGGTGAATCCCTTGGTGAATGGTTATGGAGATGCTTTGTGGTGGGCTTTTATGGATGTCACTACCGTCGGTTCGAATATCATAGCGCAGACGGTGACCGGACGTGTACTTTCCGTTTTGTTGGCTGCCTTGGGTATGATGATGTTCCCTATCTTTACGGTTTATATCACAAATCTGATTCAGCAATCCAACAAACGTAGAAAACAATATTACGAAGAGGAGGAACTAGAGAAAAAGGCTTCCGAGAAAAAAGAATTGGCAGAAAAAGCAGCCGTACAGAAAGGAGGTGTGTCATAATGAATAATAAAACGCAGATTAACGCAAATTATCGCAGATTATTCCAATTATATTGATATATTAATCAACGACTTATAAAATTATTTCTGCGATAATTTGCGTTAATCTGCGTTTTGACACACTCTGGGATAAGATGAAAAAACAGATGAAGTGATTATGAAGGTAAAGTGTTGAAAACCAAAGATGAATTACTTTTCTTAATACTATAATTACTTTTCTTTATAAGCGAGGAAGGAAAAGGGGTGGAAAAGAGGTATTACTTTCTATCTTTGTTGAGAAGAGACAGGACACGACGCTGTTATAACCGTTGTTGAATGAATCAAACCTTACCTTATCCGGGTTAATAACAGCTATCTCATTTTAATAACTAGAGTTGTTCAGGGGTAAGTTCAATTTGTAGCATTTGAAAAATGATGCCGTTTGTATTGAAACATTGGCGGGAAATCAAGAGGGTAAGGGGAATAGAAAAAGGTTACTATCAAGAGATAGTAACCTTTACCTTTCTTATAAAAGAGATTGAGAGAATTTTAGTCAACAACGGTGATATGGTTGTTGCTAAATACATTCAATTCCAGCTTGTTCATGATGTATTGAATAGCTAACTGCGCTTTCACGGAGTTGCCCGAACCATCCAAAGGAGGAGCAAATGCGGCAATACCGAACTGTCCGGGCAGTACGCCCATCACACCGCCACCTACACCTGTTTTTGCAGGAATACCGGAAGTGTACATCCAGTCGCCGGTATGTTCGTAGAAACCTACGGCGGCAATCATGGCAGTGATTTTAGGAGCCAGGACGGCATCAAAAACTTCTTTTTTAGTCACAGGGTTCACACCACCGTTGGCGATTGTACCGGCTGCGATGGAAAGCTGCAATGCAGTAACTCCCAATGAACACTGGCGGGTGTAAAGGTCTAATGACAGATCCGGGTCATCATAAATCCGGTTGTAATTCTTCAGTAGCCATGCGATAGAACGGTTGTTGAAGTTGGTGTCCGATTCCGACTTGTACAATTCATCAATCAGTTGCGGGGCACTGCCGCATAGGTCTGTCACATTTCCTACGATGGCATCCCATTTCTTGGCAGAGTCACCGATAGGTTGTACCATACTACAGGCGGAGATGGCTCCGGCATTTACCAGTGGGGTAGACGGATGATCGTTCTCCAACAAGATAGCGATGATTGAATTGAAGGGCAAGCCTGTTGCGTCGGCTCCAATCTTGTCCAGAATCTCTTTAGCACCGTATTGACGCAGTGCCAGGATAGCCGTATGTACTTTGGATACGGATTCTATACCGAAGCGATAGTCAGTATCTCCCACATGGATGGTCTGCCCGTTGAGCAGGCAGACACTGATTCCAAAGAGATCCTTGTTGACATTTGCCAGATAAGGAATATAGTCGGCATTCTTGCCGCCGGTATTGGCCTTTACCTGATCGTATGCCTCCTGTACCACTTCTTTCAATTGAGCGAGTGTTACTTTTTTATCCATAGATCATTTTATTTTTTTACGGTTTTACGACGACCACCGTGGTTGAACATCTTGACTTCTACCGGAAGATTCTTTTCTTGAGCCATACGGGTAGGAGTTGGATATTCCAGTTTTTCCAGTTCGGCGATGGCATTGTTGATGTCGCCCAGAAGCATATCTGCCATGTCACGGCTGAATCCCTGACGAACAACGACACGCATCACTACATAATCTTCCAGTTTAGAAGGCAATGTATAAGCAGGAACCATCCAACCATGTTGAGATAGTTTGTCTTGCAAATCATACAAAGTCCATTTGGCGCTCTTTGCATATTCCGGTTTCAGATACCAGATGAATAGCGGGTTCACAACATCTTCTGAGTAGTTAACGAACGGAACCATCTTGGCTATTTCACTATGGATATATTTGGCAATTTGCAGGGAGTTGTACTGCACTTCTTTGTAACCCTGGAATCCTAAGCGGATGAATTGATAATATTGTCCCAGAATTTGTGCGGCCGGACGAGAGAAGTTCAAACCTACCTGTGTAATGTTGGCGCCCAGATAGTTGACGCTGAATGACATTTCTTCGGGCAGATATTCTTTGCCTTTCCAACAAACCCATCCGAGTCCCGGATATACCAAACCAAACTTGTGGCCGGATACGCTGATAGAAAGTACCCATTTCAAACGGAAGTCCCATTTCTTTTCCGGATACAGGAACGGAAGGATGAAACCACCACTGGCGGCATCTACGTGGATAGGAATGTCATAACCGGTCTTGGCATTGTAAGCATCCAGAGCTTTATCCAATGCTTCGACATCATCATTCAGTCCAGTCCATGTAACACCTTGAATCGGTACGATACAGATGGTGTTTTCATCACACATTTTCAAAGCTTCTTCGGGGTCAAGAGTGGTTTTTTCAAGTGTCAAAGGCACTTCACGCATTTCAATCTGCCACAACTGTGCAAACTTTTCCCAAACAACCTGGAAACCTGTAGAAATAACAAAGTTTGGTTTATCAAATGGTTTGCCCTGTGCTTGTCTTTTCTTACGCCAACGCAACCAGGCAGCTACACCACCCAACATACATGCTTCTGAAGAACCGATAGCCAAAGCACCTGTTTTCCAGGTATCTTTTTCAGGAGAGTTCCACAAGTTGGCAACGATGTTGATACATTTACCGTTCATCACAGCGATACGCGGATATTCTGTTTCATCAATGTAGTTGATGTTGATGGCCTCATTCATCAGCTTGGTTGCATATTCGTCCATATAAGTGGTAACGAAAGTAGCCAGATTCAAACGGGGCTGAGTTTGAGCAAATGTTTCATCTTTCACCATTTGATAGGCGACTTCAGGAGTAGTAGGTCCATCAGGTATTTTCTCTACCGGAGAGGGTTGTAACATTCTGTCTGAACCAAATACATCGGTTTTTGCATCACCTTTTCTGAAATTTAAATCTTCCATACTAATTTGTTTTTTAAAAGGTTTAGGGCGATGGGGATTTTCCCCGTCGAATTTCCCACAACAACAGCAGATAGGTTTGAAAGTTTCCCGGTTTTACATTATTTGGCGTTTATTAAGGAGGAGGACGCCCTTATTGAAGCGGAGCTTTTGTGATTTAGCGGAAAAGCTTATGATCGTACTAGTTTTGAACTAATTTCGAGCTTGTGCAGATTTATTTTTGATGCCTATTGGGTTTATGGCTAATGTTACTTTATTTTTTTCGTCTGGCAGTTGTTTCTTTTTCGTCTGACAGTTGTCAGACGAAAGAATAACAGCTGTCAGACGAAAGTTCAACAACTGTCAGACGAATAAATTTATGTATGATGAATATTAAATCATCGCATATTACCAATTAAATTTTAGAAGAACTAAGATTAGTTCATTCCCACACGGTTATGAATCAATTGATATTTTAGCAAATAAGTATTGAAACGCAGATTAACGCAGATTTTCGTAAAGAATAAAAAAGTTCTCAAACATGGCGCAGCCTTCTAATAATCTGCGAAAATCTGCGTTAATCTGCGTTTCAATAAATGTTCATTTGGCTCATTTCGGTGCATATTTGAACTTTATAAAGCAACTATTGTTTTCTTCAAACCTAAACTTTTAACGAATAAGCATTATGAAGATACAGACGGGACGGGGAACAATTCCTCTTATTACTTTAATTGCCATCTGGTCTATTTCGGCATTGACTTCATTGCCGGGACTGGCTGTTTCACCTATATTGGGTGATCTTACGAAGATATTTCCGAAAGCTACGGATCTGGACATACAGATGTTGACTTCGCTGCCATCACTGCTCATTATTCCTTTTATATTGCTGGGTGGTAAACTGACAGAGAAAGTCGATTATGTCCGTGTATTAAAGGTCGGACTCTGGCTTTTTGCCGCGAGCGGTATTTTGTATCTGATTTCCAATCGAATGTGGCAATTAATTGTGGTAAGTGCTTTGCTCGGTATCGGTTCCGGTCTGATTATCCCTTTATCTACCGGGTTGGTTTCCAGATACTTTGTAGGAACCTATCGGGTGAAACAGTTCGGATTAAGCTCCGCTATTACTAATTTCACATTAGTGATAGCAACTGCCGTAACGGGCTATCTTGCAGAAGTCAGCTGGCATCTGCCTTTCCTGGTCTATCTCCTCCCATTGATTTCCATTCTGCTGGTAGGACATTTGAAAGAAGACCGGACGGGAGAAGTCGCTTTTACACCCTCTCCTTCCTCTTCTGCAGATACTACAAAAGACAACGAAGCCTCCGAACAATCTACTTCCATAGATATAGGAGGCAGCAAATACGGTATTCACATCAAACATCTGATAGAGTTGATGCTCTTCTATGGCGTGATAACATATATCGTGGTAGTAGTGATCTTCAATCTACCTTTCTTAATGGAAAAGCATCACTTTTCCAGTGGCAATTCCGGATTGATGATTTCGCTTTTCTTTCTGGCCATCACCGCTCCGGGTTTTTGCCTGGACAAGATTGTAGCCCTGCTGAAAGGACGTACAAAAGCATACAGCCTCCTGTCTATGGCATTGGGATTGTTGTTAATCTGGATAGCTCCGATCGAATGGCTGATTATTCCCGGATGTATCCTGGTTGGTTTGGGATATGGCATTATTCAACCTATGCTTTATGATAAGACCACCCAGACCGCACTGCCGCAAAAGACCACATTGGCTTTGGCGTTTGTGATGATGATGAATTATCTGGCTATCTTGCTTTATCCCTTTATTGTCGATTTTTTCCAGTGGATATTCCATACCCAATCACAGGAGTTTCCTTTTATCTTTAATCTTCTGATAACTATTGTTACTCTTTTCTGGGCATATCGGCGCCGTAATACCTTTTTGTTTAACGACCAATTAAAATAGAAAATGAAGAATAAGAAACTGGAAGCCAATCTTAGCATGGCTGTCTCGAAAGTATTTAGCGGTTTAAATATAAATGCCTTAAAGTATCTTCTGCCTTTGTGGATGAGTCCATTGACAGGAGCCACGCTCCGTTGCACATTTGCAGCAGCTGCTTTTTGGGTGATCGGGTGGTTTATGCCTCCGGAGAAATCGTCAACCAGAGATAAATGGCTCCTCTTTCTGTTGGGGGCTTTGGGACTTTACGGCTTTATGTTTCTCTATCTGGCCGGATTGAGTAAAACAACTCCTGTCTCCAGTTCCATATTTACCAGTCTCCAGCCTATTTGGGTTTTTCTTATCATGATATTCTTTTATAAGGAGAAGGCGGGCGCTAAAAAAATAATAGGAATTTCTATCGGTCTGATAGGAGCGTTGGTTTGCATCCTAACCCAGCAAAGCGATGATTTGGCCTCTGATGCTTTTACTGGGAATATGCTTTGTCTTCTAAGTTCTGTGGTGTATGCTGTCTATCTGATTCTTAGTCAGCGCATCCTCACGGCCATTGGAGCGATAACGATGTTGCGATATACCTTTTCCGGTGCTGCCGTGTCTGCCATTATAGTCACGTTTATTACAGGATTTGATGCCCCGGTATTCTCCATGCCGTTCCATTGGACGCCTTTCCTTATTCTGATGTTCGTATTGATTTTCCCGACCACTATCAGTTATATGCTGCTGCCTGTCGGTTTGAAATATCTGAAGACAACGGTCGTCGCTATCTACGGTTATCTGATTCTGATTGTGGCGACCATTGCTTCCCTTGCTCTCGGACAAGACCGTTTTAGCTGGACGCAGACATTTGCAATCATTTTTATCTGTATTGGAGTTTACCTGGTTGAAGTGGCCGAAAGTAAAGAAAAGTAAAGAAAAAAGGCATTCCATCACGGAATGCCTTTCATTATTTCATCATCATGTTTTATAGAGAGGAGTTGATTGCTTGCGCTATGGACTTGAATTCTTCATCCGACAATTTCAGTTTCGGATTCGAAAACAACATATCCGATTCCTTTTGAATAGGAATTAAATGAATATGTGCATGGGGTACTTCCAGTCCGATAACAGCTTCGCCTACCTTTTGGCAAGGGAATGCTTTTTTAATGGCACAGGCTACTTGCTTTGCAAACACGTGCATAGCAGCCAAGTCTTCATCGCTCAAATCGAAAATATAGTCTACTTCCTGTTTGGGCACTACCAATGTATGTCCCTTTACCAATGGATTGATATCGAGAAAAGCAAAAAACTTTTCGTTTTCTGCCACCTTGTAGCAGGGGATTTCTCCTGCGATGATTCTACTGAATATTGTTGCCATAACTTTTATTGATAAATTAAGGCAAGCCTCACATGGAGACCTGCCTTTACGTTAAATTGATATGTTTACTACTTCCAGTGCAATTTTACCTTGTGGAACAGTGATTTCGGCTACATCACCCACCTTCTTGCCAAGCAGACCTTGTGCAATCGGGGTGTTAACGGAAATTTTTCCTTCCTTCAGGTTAGCTTCACTTTCGGAAACGATGGTATAAGTCATCTTCATACCGTTCTTTACATTCTTCAGTTCCACTTTATTTAAAATCTGTACAGAATCTGTTTTCAGCTTAGATTCATCAATGATTTTTGCGTCTGCAATGGTAGCTTTCAATTTGTTGATGCGCATTTCAAGCATACCCTGCGCCTCTTTGGCGGCATCGTATTCTGCATTTTCCGACAAGTCTCCTTTATCTCTGGCTTCGGCTATTGCCGCAGAGATCTTCGGGCGTTCCACTGTTTCCAGTTCCTTCAGTTCCGCCATCAGTTTCTTGTAACCTTCTTCTGACATATAAGCCATGATGTTTTCCTCCTTTAATTGTTTTAAATGGTCATATAAACAAAAAAGAATTCCAACATGAGCCATGTTGGAACCCTCTTATCATTATTTCTTTGCAAAGATAGACTTTTAAGTGATACGTGTCAAGTGAAAAAAGATGCTATGTAACATATTTAAATGAAATATGCTAAATTATAACAACTTAGAGCAATGACTTGACAGCTGCTTCCAAATCCTTGATATCTTCGCCGCGAAGCTTTAATTCGTTGTTACGGTTAATCAAAAAGATAGATGGAACTTGACGAACATTATATACAGCTACGTTGGTAGAATACACTCCGTTTCCATCGCGTACACAAACCCAAGGAAGGTTGTCTGCCGCAGTTTTCCAGTAGTGTTCGTCCGCATCGAGAGATACCTGATATATTTCCAGTCCTTGTTTTGCGTATTCATTATATAGTTCGCGAAGCATCAGGTTGTGAGGAGAACCGGCAGGCGACTGGAATACAGAGAAATCGAGCAATACGACTTTTCCTTTCAGGTCGGTCAGTTTGCGCACATTTCCTTTCACGTCACGCAGGGCGATGTCGATAATGCCGGTTTCCACTATTTTCTCTTGAGGAATTTCCAATGCTTTCGCCTGTGGCTGGCGCGTGTTCTTCATCCCCTTAATTACAATATTATAAAGGTTCTTGGAACGTACGGCATGAGGGAACGCATTGTTGAGGCTCGTAGCGACAGCAGCGAAACATTTCACATCATCTTTATTGTTCAACGGATCGAATATCAGGTAATTATTGAGTTTCTGGAACAGGGCAAAGTAAGCGGCTGCCGTGTTGGGAGCAGCGAAAATATAGTTCACTTTGACATCTTCCTTGTAATTGTTGAGCAACGTTGCCAGACTGTCTTCAAATACATCATGCCCCATTCTGTTACTGCGTAAAGCTGCCAGCAAGTCGTCCACCTCTTTTTGAAGGCGGATCTGCTTCAGCGTCAGCTCTTTTATCTTGTTGCTGTTTTCCGAACCTTCCACCGTGTAAGTAGTGGAGAAATCCACATACGGAGCTTTGATCTGAATCGTTTCGATAGAATCTACAGAAAAATTGATGATTTTGTCGTCAATCCGCAAACGATAAAATTCGGGTGATTCGGGACGAGGCTGCTTGAAACTGAATGTACCTTCCCCCTTCAGCTTCACTGAATCGAGCGGAACAATACCTTCCAGACCGGAAGCTTCGAGATAAAGCATTTTACCGTCGGCTCCTGATACATCCCCGTTCACCTGGAATTTAGGGCCGGAACTACAAGCAGTAATAGTAAGTGCGGCGAGCGCTGCAAAAGTAACCTTTTTCATATAGTGTGTGTTATTAACGAGATGCAAATATACTTCTTTTCGAGATTAGTCAAAGCATTTTGCCGGGTTCTTCATCCTAATTTTGAAAAAAAATCAGTTCACCACTAACTTTTTACCTCATTTCCACCTGATTACCACGATAAATGTATATCTTTGCAGGAATTTTGAAAGAAAAAGTATAGATAAAACAATTTTTATGATTAACCCAATTGTTAAGACGATCGAGTTACCTGATGGAAGAACCATCACACTCGAGACGGGAAAGTTGGCAAAACAGGCAGACGGTTCTGTAATGCTACGCATGGGAAACACCATGTTGTTGGCTACTGTTTGTGCCGCTAAAGATGCAGTTCCCGGAACAGATTTTATGCCTTTACAGGTAGAGTACAAAGAAAAATTTGCGGCATTCGGCCGTTTCCCTGGTGGTTTCACCAAGCGAGAAGGTAGAGCTTCTGATTATGAGATTCTGACTTGCCGTCTTGTAGACCGTGCTCTCCGTCCTTTATTCCCCGATAATTATCACGCAGAGGTATATGTGAACATCATCCTCTTTTCTGCTGATGGTGTGGATATGCCGGATGCATTGGCAGGACTTGCCGCTTCTGCAGCACTTGCCGTTTCAGATATTCCTTTCAACGGACCGATCTCTGAAGTGCGTGTAGCACGTATCGACGGTCAGTTCGTTATCAATCCTACTTTTGAACAACTGGAAAAAGCTGACATGGACTTGATGGTAGCCGCTACTTATGAGAACATCATGATGGTAGAAGGTGAAATGCATGAAGTATCTGAAGCTGAATTGCTGGAAGCAATGAAAGTGGCTCACGAAGCTATCAAGATTCATTGCAAAGCGCAGATGGAGTTGACTGAAGAGGTTGGAAAAACTGTAAAACGTGAATACAACCACGAAGTAAACGACGAAGACTTGCGCAAGGCTGTTCGCGAAGCATGTTACGACAAGGCTTACGCAGTTGCTGCTTCCGGAAACAATAACAAACACGAACGTTTTGCTGCTTTCGAAGCGATCCGCGAAGAATTCAAAGCTCAATTCTCTGAAGAAGAATTGGACGAAAAGGCTGCATTGATCGATCGTTACTACCACGATGTAAAAAAAGAGGCCATGCGCCGTTCTATCCTTGACGAAGGTAAGCGTCTGGATGGTCGTAAGACTACCGAAATCCGCCCGATCTGGTGTGAAGTAGGTCCTCTGCCTGGCCCTCACGGATCTGCTATCTTTACTCGTGGTGAAACACAGTCATTGACTTCTGTTACTCTGGGTACAAAACTGGATGAGAAGATTATCGACGATGTTTTGGAACACGGAAAAGAACGTTTCTTGTTACACTATAACTTCCCTCCTTTCTCTACAGGCGAAGCAAAAGCACAACGTGGTGTAGGCCGTCGTGAAATCGGTCACGGTCACTTGGCTTGGCGTGCTTTGAAAGGACAGATTCCTGCTGACTATCCGTATGTAGTACGTGTGGTTTCAGATATCCTCGAATCTAACGGTTCTTCTTCTATGGCTACCGTATGTGCCGGCACATTGGCATTGATGGATGCAGGTGTGAAGATCAAGAAACCGGTATCGGGTATCGCTATGGGATTGATTAAGAATCCGGGCGAAGAAAAATATGCTGTATTGTCTGATATCCTGGGTGACGAAGACCACTTGGGAGATATGGACTTCAAGGTGACCGGAACAAAAGACGGTATCACTGCTACACAGATGGATATCAAGGTAGACGGTCTGTCTTATGACATTCTGGAACGTGCTTTGAACCAGGCTAAAGAAGGACGTATGCATATCCTTAATAAGATTACTGAAACAATTGCTGAACCACGTGCCGACCTGAAAGAACATGCTCCACGTATCGAAACGATGACAATTCCTAAAGAATTCATCGGTGCTGTGATCGGCCCTGGTGGAAAGATCATCCAAGGTATGCAGGAAGAAACTGGTGCTGTGATTACTATCGAAGAAATTGATGGTATGGGACGCATCGAAGTTTCCGGAACAAACAAGAAATGTATTGATGATGCAATGCGCATGATTAAAGCAATCGTTGCTGTTCCTGAAGTAGGCGAAGTTTATAAAGGTAAAGTTCGTTCTATTATGCCTTATGGTGCATTTATCGAATTCTTGCCGGGCAAGGATGGTTTGCTGCACATCTCCGAAATTGACTGGAAACGTCTGGAAACAGTAGAAGAAGCCGGAATCAAAGAAGGTGATGAAATCGAGGTAAAACTGATTGATATCGATCCGAAAACTGGCAAATTCAAACTTTCAAGAAAGGTTTTGTTGCCAAGACCGGAAAAGAAGTAAGAAAGCGATAGCTTCTATATATAATGAAGGCTGTTTCAAATTTAATTTTGAAACAGCCTTCTTTTTTTCTATCAGCATACTTCTTTTAGCCTTTTCACCACAGAGGACGCAGAGGCTATAATTATCTCTAAACTAGAACTCTGAAAACTCTATGTCCTCCGTGTCCTCTGTGGTGAAATAGTTCGTTTATGAAACAAGAATGAGGTTTCCGCCTAAAACTAGGTTTTACAGGAGATGATTTCTGTATATCTTAAAAAATAAGATTTCTTATTAGTATCATCCGGAGCTGAACTGTTTTATATATAGAGTTAGTATATATTAGATTTATTCAGTTTATTAAAACCTTTAAAAAGATGAAAGACACCTTATTATATCCTCCCCAAAAAAGAATCGGAAAGTACCCCCATACTTCCCGATTCGAAACAGTCAAAAATCGACCTTAATCAATTTATTAACTTAACACGTCGCAAAGATATGAGAAAAATTTCTTTGAAAGAGCTTTTTTATTTAAAAAGTTTATGATACAGGCAAATATACCAGTTAATAAGGTCGTTTTTCTTGCTTTAAAACCAAAGCTTCACTCCTTTTAAAGGAACGACCCCTTCCTTTAAAAGGAAGAGGCCGTTGGTTCTAAAGAAATCTGGTGGGGTGTTTATATAGAAATTTGGATTAATGATTTTTCAATTATATAAATCCGTTTACAAGTTTGTTTTATACTCCTCTTTTATTCGTATTATGTGTGCTAAGTTCTTTTCCAGTAATTCATTTAGCTCATCATCCGAAAAACATTCTCCTAAATAGATCGTGCTTTCTGTTTCAAAATCAAATGATTCGTCGTCTTCATTCACAACAATCTCAATTTTTCCTTGTGCATCTGTAGAGATCACTGCATTGTATTTAGTCATCAATTCTTTGAGCCCTTTTATGAACCTGTATTCTTTGCTTGTCAATATTCTTTTCATCTTCACTTGCTCTTTTGTTTTGTTGCCCTTTCGTGCGGTAAAGTTCGTGATAATTTAACACATTATGCGCTGTTTGAAGTATTCATTTTATTCTATTTGTCAGGTTGTAATATTCCTTTTATCCATATTATCACATCTATTCGTTTTTTTCGTATATTTGCTTCGAGCGAAACTTTTCATTTGTATATTTGTTGGATTTTAAAAAGAAAGAAAATAAAAATGGAAACAGAAGAATTGACAATTGGGAGAGTCCATCACGGACGCAATATACGTCGTACCCGTATTGAAAAGAATATGAACCAGGAGGGTTTGAGTGAATTAGTACATCTCTCACAACCTGCTGTTTCTAAATATGAGAAGATGAAGGTGATTGATGATGAGATGTTGCAACGCTTTGCACGTGCATTGAATGTCCCTTTCGATTATCTCAAGACTTTGGAGGAGGATGCACAGACGGTGGTGTTTGAAAATAATACGGTGAATAATTCAGAACAAAGTGCAGGTGGGGCAAACATCAGCATGGGTATAGTTAAGTCTGATACCGAAGATAGTATTAATGATAGTCGAGTTAACAACTTCAATCCTATCGACAAAATCACTGAACTCTACGAGCGTCTTTTAAAAGAAAAGGATGAAAAGTATGCAGCATTAGAACGCCGTTTGCAGAATATTGAAAAAAGTCTGCAGAAATAAGAGACAGATAAATTGAAAGGAATCGCAATATGATGAAACAAATACCTTACGGAATAACTGATTTTAGCCGAATTCAGAAAGAGAATTATTATTATGTAGATAAGACAATGTTCATTGAAAAAATAGAGATGCAACCGCCTTATCTGTTTCTGATACGTCCTCGTAGATTTGGGAAGAGTCTGACTTTGGCTATGTTAGAGGCCTATTATGACGTAAATCATGCTGAACAGTTTGACGAGTTGTTTGGTCAGCTATACATAGGTCAGCATCCGACGAAGCTTCACAATCAGTTTCTCATCATGCGATTTAATTTTTCGGAAGTGAGTTCCAATGTCAACGAAGTAGAACTATCGTTTAAGCTACATTGTTGTAGCAAACTTAAAGATTTTGTCTTTAAGTATGAAGATTTGTTAGGAAAAGAAATTTGGGATGTTCTTGATGAGAAAATACAAGAAGAACCCGGTGCTTTTCTGTCTGCGATTAATTCCTATGCTACCCGTAAGAAAAATATTCGTATTTATTTACTTATTGATGAATACGATAATTTCACCAATACCATTCTTTCAACTTACGGTACGGAGTTTTACAGGAAAGCAACGCATGGCGAAGGTTTTATTCGTGGCTTCTTTAACGTGATAAAATCTGCCACTACCGGAACCGGAGCTGCTCTTGAACGGTTGTTTATTACCGGAGTGAGTCCGGTGACGATGGATGATGTAACTAGTGGCTTTAACATCGGAACCAATATAACGACTGATCCTTGGTTTAATGATTTAGTTGGTTTTAGTGAGAAAGAATTGCGTGAAATGCTGACTTATTATAAAGAACAAGGAGTGTTGATGCAATCTGTAGATGAAACTGTTGTCATGATGAAACCTAATTATGACAATTATTGCTTTAGTAGAAGTAGATTGGTGGACTGTATGTTTAATTCTGATATGGTACTTTATTTTATGAAGTCTTTTGTTTTGCATGGGGAAAAGCCTGAAGAAATCGTAGATCCCAATATTCGCACTGACTTTAACAAGTTGGCATACTTGATAAAGCTAGATCACGGGTTGGGAGAGAATTTTTCCGTTATAAAGGAAATAGCCGAGCAAGGAGAAATCACTACTGACATCGTTACTCATTTCTCTGCATTGGAGATGACGGACCCCAGTAATTTCAAGTCTTTATTATTCTATTTCGGACTTCTTTCCATCAAAGGTGTGGACATGGTGGGAAGACCCATTTTACATGTACCGAATTTGGTTGTAAGAGAACAACTGTTTAATTTCTTGATACAAGGCTACATCAAGCATGATATCTTTAAAATTGACATGAACAGGATGAGTGCTTTATTTGAGAATATGGCTTTCAGGGGAGACTGGAAACCTTTGTTCGATTTTATCGCCAATGCTGTTCGTGAGCAAAGTCGTATCCGTGAATATATTGAAGGTGAAGCGCACATTAAAGGCTTCTTGCTTGCCTATTTAGGAATGTATCGTTATTATCAGCTCTATCCGGAATACGAATTGAATAAGGGTTTTGCAGATTTCTTCTTCAAACCTAGTCCGTCGGTTCCTGTACTGCCTCCTTTCACCTATCTGCTTGAGGTGAAATATGCAAAAGCCGGTGCTTCAGAAAAAGAAATACGTATCCTTGCCGATGAGGCACGTGGTCAGTTGCTTCGTTATAGTGAAGACGAACTAGTGGCAGAAGCCAGGGCGAAAGGTGAGTTGAAGTTAATTACTATTGTTTGGCGTAGTTGGGAGCTTGCTTTATTGGAGGAGGTAACTCTTTCTTAAGAGACAAGTAGCATACATGTTGCTATAAGGCGTGTGGCTCCTCTATCTTTTTCTGATTTTTGAAACGTTGATGAATAAGGAGATCACTTTTTCCTTTTAATGAATATCCCTAATAAGTCTTGAAGAATAAAATTTGCCTCTGCTATGGATTCCCATAATAGAGGCAAACTTATCAACATGAGACTTAGTTAAACAGTCTCTTGTTTTTTATGAATTTAACGAATCTTTTTTAGGACTTTAGAGAAGGAGTAAGGAAAGCTTTCCTCTTCCGTTCCTCTGTTTAAATTGGGCTGGCTTCCCATTTGGAAGTTAATGTTTCCTCCTTTTAATAAGTCTTCATGGCGTAGATAGTTCTTTTTATATTCTGTGCCGTTCAGATTCATTGTTTGAATATACATATTCTTCTTGTTGTTATCGGTTGCACGGATGATGAGGCTGTTACCGTTTTCAAGATGTAAGGTTGCTTTTTTAAAAAGAGGAGCTCCAACGACGTATTCGTCGGTTCCCGGACATACGGGGTAAAAACCTAATGCGGAGAAAACATACCATGCCGAAGTCTGCCCATTATCTTCATCTCCACAATATCCGTCAGGGCCCGGTGTGTACATTCTATCCATGACCTGGCGTAGCCAATACTGCGCTTTCCAGGGTTGACCGGCATAGTTGTATAGGTAGATCATGTGTTGGATTGGTTGGTTGCCATGCGCGTAATTCCCCATATTCATGATTGTCATTTCACGAATCTCATGAATAACCTGCCCGTAATAACTCTCATCAAAGACAGGAGGTACGGAAAATACAGAATCCAGCATAGTGATAAACATATCTTTTCCTCCCATTAAGTCAATTAATCCTTGTGGATCGTGGAATACAGACCATGAGTAGTGCCAGCTGTTTCCTTCGGTAAATGCATCTCCCCATTTCAATGGTGAGAATGGAGATTGGAATGTTCCATCTTCATTTTTTCCTCGCATGAGCTTGGAGTCTTTATCGAATACATTCTTATAGTTCATCGCCCGTTTGGCAAAGAGCTGTATTTCTTTTTCCGGTCGCTTTAATTCTTTGGCTAATTGATAGATACACCAGTCATTGTAGGCATATTCCAAAGTTCTGGCTGTGTTTTCATTGATTTTTACGTCATAAGGGACATAGCCTAACTTATTATAATATTCGTATCCGCGTCTTCCTGTGGAAGATACGGTGGGATGTACGTTCTTTGTTCCGTGTATTAACCCTTCGTACAAAGTTTTCACATCTTCTACTTTAATACCTTTTAAATAAGCATCTGCCAGTACGGAAGCCGAATTATTTCCTATCATGCAGTCTCTGTGTCCGGGGCTGGCCCATTCGGGGAAGAATCCGCTTTCTTTGTAGGTATTGATGAGCCCTTCCTGCATTTCTTTATTCATCGACGGATACATCAGATTCAGTAATGGGAAAAGACACCGGAAGGTATCCCAAAATCCGGTGTCGGTAAACATATATCCCGGTAGAACTTGCCCGTTATAAGGGCTGTAATGAACAGGTTTTCCGGCTTCGTCCAGTTCGTAGAATTTTCGGGGGAAAAGTAACGAACGGTATAAGCAGGAGTAGAAAGTGCGGTATTGATCGAGGTTTCCTCCTTCCACTTCGATTTTTCCCAGTACTTGGTTCCATGCTTTCTGTCCCTTTTGTTTTATCTGCTCCAGATTGTCATTTCCTAATTCTTTCATATTTCTTGCAGCCTGTTCGAAGCTGATAAAGGAAGAGGCGATGCGTGCATGTACTTGTTCTCCACGTTGAGTTTTAAAACCTATAATGGCTCCTGCATGGTCAGTTGTCTGTTCGGTTGCATTTTCTTGAATATTTCCATTATTTACAGTGGCTTTATAGGTGAAAGGCTTATTGAATTGAATAATAAAATAGTTCTTGAAGTTTTCGGGAACTCCTCCGCTATTGCGTGTACTATAACCGATAATTTTGTTTTCTTCTGGGATAATCTGAATAAAAGAACCTTTGTCAAATGCATCGACTGCGATATACGAATGTGCGTTTTCCGGGAAAGTGAACCGGAAGAGAACAGCACGTTCGGTCGGAGACATCTCCGTGACAATATCGTATTCGGCCAGATACACCTTGTAGTAATAAGGAGTTGCTTCTTCTCCTTTGTGTCCGAACCAGCTAGCCCGCTTTTCTTCGTCGAATTCAGGTTTACCCACCATCGGCATAATGGAGAACTGTCCGTAATCGTTTATCCATGGGCTGGGCTGATGAGTTTGTTTGAATCCACGGATTTTATTGGCTGTATAGACATATTGCCATCCGTCTCCCATTTTTCCGGTCTGTGGCGTCCAGAAATTCATTCCCCAAGGGCGGGCAATGGCAGGGTAGGTGTTACCTGTTGATAATTCAAAAGATGATTGTGTTCCCATTAACGGATTAACGTATTGTGTCCAGTCTTTGGACTGGGCAAGAAGCGTGCAGCTAAGCACTAAAAATAATAACCAACATTTCTTCATAATTTTCTTTTTGAGTTTATAGCTTGCGAAGTAATCACAGCGTTTTCATGTGTTGCCAATGTTGAATGTTCCAACGGGTTGAGACATGGCAAAGGTATAGCTTCGTGGTTAAGGTCGTGGTTAAAATCGTGGTTAATGCGATGGCTAATAGGCGCTTTTTTTATTAACCCCGCTAAAGAAACTATCGCAAAAGTACTTTTTTACTATGTTATTCAACTATCTATGTGAAATAGACAAATATACCTTACTGTTATTATTTGTATTAGTGTTCTTTTTGGTCGAACCATTTATGTGCTCAAGACTTTATATTAGCAGGCATTGTGAATGATGCTGTACAGTTAGCCGTTTCCAATTAGAAACAGAAACTATCAGATTGCTTGGTGATTGGTAACTGAATAGCCTTTTTGTGCGCCCGCCTATTTATAGATTTGTATCGGCAATTCCCCCTTTAGTGCTCCTATGGCATTAAATGCTAACGACTCCATTTCATTCTCTCCGGGATAAACATAGATGGGAGCCAGGAAAGAGATTCTTTTTTTCAGTCTTGAAATCACATAGTCCGAATAGGCGATACCTCCTGTCAGAAGGATGGCATCTATCTTCCCACAAAGTACGGTGGCACTGGCTCCTATCGCTTTTGCAACATTGTAAATCATGGCATCCAGTATCAGTTCCGCTTTTTTATCTCCTTCTTCGATAGATTGTATAATGGCGGGAACATCGGTTGTACCTAGATGGGCGGTCAGTCCGGCGCGTCCGGAGATACGTTTTTTCAATTCGTCTTTGGTGAGTTGACCGCTAAAACATAGGTCGATCAGTTGACCGGCGGGAAGTGTACCGGCACGTTCCGGTGAGAAAGGACCTTCACCGTCCAATGCATTGTTGGCGTCAATGGCTCGTCCGTGGTGATGGACTGCGACAGAGATGCCACCTCCCAGATGGCAGATAATTAAATCCAGATTTTCGTATTGGGTTCCCTGCTCTTTGGCAAAGCGGCGGGCGATTGCTTTCTGGTTTAATGCATGCCAGATGGTGATCTTCGGCATTAAGGGAGAACCTGTAATGCGTGCTATATCTTCCAGTTCATCCACCACTCCCGGATCAGCAATGAAAGCCGGACAGTCGGGTAATGTGGAGGCCAGTTCGCTGGCAATCAATCCTCCTAAGTTACAAGCATGGGTACGCATAGCATGCACTGTATCACGTTTCATGGCCTCATTTACCTCATACACTCCGCCCGGTATCGGTTTCACTAAACCGCCGCGTCCGATGATTGCATCAAAAGAAAAAGGTATCTTATTGTTTTCCAATTCTTGTAACACCAGGTTTTTCCGGAATTCAAACTGGTCTATCACCTCGGGAAAAGCGGATAGTTCTTCTACAGAATGTTTTATATTACTGACAAACAGCGGAGTTTCATTTTCGTAAACTGCTATTTTAGTAGAAGTAGAACCGGGATTGATAACCAGAATTTTCATGAATAGTAGGCTTTTAGTGGTGAATTTAGAATGATGAGCCGGTGACTTGGCTGACTTGTTTTCTGCATTTGCAATCTCCTGACACTTGTAAGCATGCCATTGCAATGCTGTAATATTTGGACAAGCCGGAATCACTACGCGATGGAAGTACTACAGGGCAAATAGGACCTTGCAGCAATCCTGCCATTTCTGCCTGTGCAAACAAAGAGACGGATTTGTAGAATGCATTACCCGATTCAATGTTCGGGAATATCAAGACATCTGCCTGTCCGTTGATAGGAGATACAATCCCTTTAATATCACCACTTGCTTGTTCGCAGGCAGTACGTACATCCAGCGGGCCGTCAATAATCACATTTCCGAATTCTCCCGCTTCGGCAAGTTCTACGATATTCACATAATCTAGTGAATGAGGGAACTTGGCACTCACTTTTTCTGTGCAGTGAATCAATGCGACACGCGGTTGTTCGATACCAAAGTGACGGCAGGTGCAGATAGCATACCAAATCATTTCTATACGTTGCTGTAAAGTAGGACGCGGAATGACGGCGGCATCCGAGAAGAAAAGCAGTTTATGGTAAGTAGGAATTTCCATTACTGCCAGATGCGTGAGGATTTTCCCTTTCGGTAACAAACCTTTTTCTTTGTCGAGTATGGCATGCAGTAAGTTGTCCGTATTGATAATCCCTTTCATCAAAATATCCGCTCCTCCTTCACGCACAATGCGGACAGCTTCGCGCGCCGCTTCATCCGGATTTTCTATGTGGATGGTTTTTACGTATTCAGGATATTGTTTGAGCGTGGGATATTTCTTCAGAATGGTAGAATCTCCAATCATCAGAAATTCTGCAATCCCTTCTTCCAAAGCACGGGAGATGGCATATTCAGTGTTAGGATCGTTCGCACAGACCACGGCAATTCGTTTTCTATGGTTTAGTTTTTTAAGATGAGCCGTTAACTGGGCAAAATTTAGAATAGGTTCCATAACGTTAGATTTTTAGCAAATATCAGAAAAATGATTGAAAAAATAATGATTATAACCCGAAAAATCACATCCATTATGTAACATTTTGCTATATTTTATTTGTTTTGGCTGTTGGATGTGCATGGAACCGTTTTTTCCTGTATTTTTGCAAATAAATCCCCCAATAAAATAAAAGCACCATGAAACAGTTTAAAAATCTATTATTTCTTAGCTTAATTCTCCTTTGTTGGACGCTTGTTTCCTGTAAAAGCAGCAAGACGTCTTCCGGTTGGTCTTTGATCTGGGAAGAGAACTTTAATCAGAAAAAGAGTTTCGATTCACAGGTCTGGAGCAAGATTCCACGAGGTAAGTCAGACTGGAATAACTATATGACAGACTTTGATTCCTGCTATGCCATGCGTAAAGGCAAACTGGTGTTGAGAGGTATTGTCAATCATACCCAACGCAATGACACTGCCCCTTATTTGACAGGTGGTGTGTATACAAAAGGTAAAAAGGCTTTTACGAACGGGCGTATTGAGATTTGTGCCAAGTTGAATGCGGCGGGAGGAGCATGGCCTGCCATCTGGATGTTGCCTGAAGGAGCGGCATGGCCATCTGGCGGTGAGATTGATATCATGGAACGTTTGAATAACGATTCTATTGCTTATCAGACAGTTCATTCCCATTACACTTATACGCTGGGGATCAAGGATCATCCGGTATCACATTCTACGGGAGTGATTCACCCTGACCGCTACAATATTTTTGCAGTCGAAATGTATCCGGACAGTCTTTCATTTTATGTCAATGATGTGCATACGTTTACTTACCCCCGCATACAAACGAAAGAAGAAGGACAATTCCCTTTTACTCAGCCATTTTATCTGCTGATTGATATGCAGTTGGGAGGCTCGTGGGTGGGAGCAGTCTCTCCCGAGGATCTTCCTGTAGAAATGGAAGTGGACTGGGTACGTTTTTATCAACGAAAGTCAATAAAATAAGAACATATATGGATATTCAATTTCCTCCCTTTTTGCAGAAAGGTGATAAAGTGGTTATTGTATCACCTTCGAGTAAGATAGACCAACAATTCCTAAAAGGAGCCAAGAAACGGATGGAATCATGGGGCTTGAAAGTGGCTATAGGAAAGCATGCCGGAAGTTCATCCGGAAGATATGCCGGGACAATCAAGCAGCGGCTGAAAGATTTGCAGGATGCGATGGACGACCCTAAAGTGAAGGCTATTCTTTGCAGCCGTGGAGGGTACGGGGCGGTACATTTGATCGATAAAATTGATTTTACGGCCTTTTGTGAACATCCGAAATGGTTACTGGGCTTTAGCGATATAACCGCCTTGCACAATCTGTTTCAGAAAAATGGATATGCTTCCCTTCATTCATTGATGGCACGTCATCTTACGGTGGAACCGGAAGACGATCTTTGTGCGAACTATCTGAAGGATATTCTATTGGGAAATATTCCTTCTTACATGTGCGAGAAGCATAAACTGAACAAGCAGGGGACGGCACAAGGCGTTTTGCATGGCGGTAACATGGCGGTAGCCTACGGTTTGCGTGGCACTCCTTATGATATTCCGGCGGAAGGCACTATACTGTTTATTGAAGATGTTAGCGAACGTCCGCATGCCATCGAACGTATGATGTATAATTTGAAACTGGGGGGCGTGTTAGAAAAACTGTCCGGATTGATTATCGGTCAATTTACAGAATATGAAGAAGACTGTTCGTTGGGCAAGGAACTGTATGCTGCTTTGGCAGATTTAGTAAAAGAGTATGATTATCCCGTCTGTTTCAATTTCCCGGTGGGGCATGTGACTCATAATCTCCCGCTTATCAACGGTGCAAAAGTAGAGTTTGTAGTGGGAAAGAAAAATGTGGAACTAAAGTTTATATGTTAATAATCCATTCCATCTGAACGATGCTGTGGTGAAAATGACTAATTTTGAGGCTTTAATAGATAAAAGGACGATGAAAAAGAAAACTATGATAGTATTAATGAGTGCCTTTTTGTTATTATCAGCATTCTCTTGCGGTGGAGGTAACAAGGCAAATAGTACGAGTGAACAAGACGAAAAGACAGTTGTGAATGTACCTCAGTTTGATGCGGATAGTGCTTATTTGTATGTAAAGAATCAGGTAGATTTCGGACCTCGTGTTCCTAACACTAAAGAACATGTTGCCTGTGGGAATTACCTTGCCAGTCAATTAGAGGCTTTCGGTGCTCAAGTGACTAATCAATATGCTGATTTGATTGCTTATGACGGTACGCTGTTGAAAGCGAGAAACATTATCGGTTCTTATAAGCCGGAAAGTAAAAAGAGAATCGCTTTGTTTGCACATTGGGATACACGCCCATGGGCTGATAACGATCCTGACGAGAAGAACCATAAAACTCCGATTCTGGGTGCAAATGATGGTGCCAGTGGGGTAGGAGCTTTGCTCGAAATAGCTCGTCTGGTCAATCAGCAACAACCGGAATTGGGGATTGATATCATTCTGTTGGATGCAGAGGACTATGGTGCGCCACAGTTTTATACAGGAAAGCATAAGGAGGAATTCTGGTGTCTGGGATCGCAGTATTGGGCACGTAATCCTCATGTACAAGGATATAATGCACGTTTTGGTATCCTGCTCGATATGGTAGGAGGTGAAGGCAGTGTGTTTATGAAAGAAGGGTATTCGGAAGAATTTGCTCCGGACATAAATAAGAAGGTTTGGAAAGCGGCAAAGAAAGCGGGTTACGGAAAGACTTTCATGGATGGAAACGGAGGATTTGTAACAGACGACCATCTGTTCATAAATCGTCTGGCACGTATTAAAACGATCGATATCATTCCCTACAATCAGGAAGGTGATTTTACCCCGACATGGCATACTGTCAATGACAATATGGAACATATTGATAAGAATACGTTGAAAGCAGTCGGTCAGACGGTATTGGAAGTGATTTACAATGAGAAATAATAGAATTGAGAAATAATATAATAAGGTGTTGATAGATTGGTATGCCGGTTTTAAATACGGCATCTGCTATTCGCACATTGGTATATTGTCTAATTAAATAATTACTATAATGTCAATTAATGAACTACAAGATGAAGTGATTGCGGAATTCAGTGACTTCGACGATTGGATGGACCGTTATCAATTACTTATTGATCTGGGAAATGAACAGGAACCACTTGAAGAAAAATATAAGACGGAACAAAATCTGATTGAAGGATGCCAGAGCAGGGTATGGCTTCAAGCAGATGATGTGGATGGTAAAATCGTTTTTAAAGCAGAAAGTGATGCTTTGATTGTAAAGGGGATTATTGCCCTATTGATTAAAGTCTTTTCCGGACATACTCCTGATGAAATCTTAAATGCAGATCTTTATTTTATAGACAAGATCGGACTGAAAGAGCATCTATCGCCAACGCGTAGCAACGGTTTGCTGTCGATGGTAAAACAAATACGAATGTATGCATTAGCATTCAAAGCGAAAGAGGGGAAGTAAAAACTTCCCTTTTTTATTGCTGCTTTTGGGAAGTCAGGTGGTTCATGGTCAGTATGATACCGATAAACAGGAGGATTGACCCGAATAGGACGATGAGATACGGGGTACCGTTAATCAGGTCGTCCATATTTTCTGCTTCGGGGTATTTGATACTAAGATATACTGCTAAGGAGTTATTCAATATATGCATGAGTATACAGGGAATCAGACTGCCGGTTTTATAGTATGTCCATGCCAGCAGGATACCAATCAGAAATGCCGGAAGTATCTGGGCCGGATTGATGTGAAAGACACCGAATAGAAGTGCTGAAATGAGGATGCCTTTCGTCGGGTTGTATTGTTGCAGCAAAGCTTTGGTAATGGCTCCGCGGAACAACAGTTCTTCAAGTACAGGACCGATGATAGCTATTGCAAGAATACCGCCCCAACCGGATTGGAGAATGTCGAAAGATTGCTCCATGATGTTGGGTATCCAGTCTAGCAGTCCCATCAGTGCGGATACCAGAAAACCACCGGTGAGAATAGCTAGTCCGCTACAAATTAGGAATGGAGCTGATACGGGTGACCATGTTGTCTTCTTTTTACTGATATAACCGGCTTTCCATAGATAAATACCCATCATAATCTGTCCGGCTAGTTGTGCCGGGATCATAATCATTTGCGTCAGAGTGACTTTATCCAGATTTCCCGTGGTGACGAACAAATAGATCGTACAGGGAATCATAATCAGGATAGGGGCGACAATCTGTGCAATGAGAAGGTCTATTAATACTAATTTGATAGCCGTTTTCATGGTTTTTTATTTAGTGGTAAAGAAACTATAGATAAACATAGCTAACATGGATATAGCTATTACCACCAAAGAGATGCTCATAAATGACTTTTGCATAAGAATCTATTTTTTAAGAATTGTTTCTGTCTCTTCAGCATCCTTATGGAGCTGTGTTATTAACTCGTCGATACTGGAGAATTTCAGTTCGGGACGTGTCCGTTTAACAAAAGTAAGCCGGATGAATTTATCATATATGTCAGAATGGAAGTGGAGGATATTCACCTCAATCGTCCGGTTCGGACCATTGTCAATCGTCGGGCGGACACCTATATTCAGCATCCCCATATACGTTTTCCCGTCAAATGTTACCCATACGGCATATACGCCATCGGCAGGAATCAGTTTATCGGGATCATCCACCCGTAAATTGGCCGTTGGGAAACCTATCTTTCTGCCTACCTGATAGCCGCCTACTACGATCCCGTCAAGGAAATATTCATATTTCAGACAATGGGCGGCCAGGCTAACTTCTCCTTCATGAAGAAGTTTGCGGATCAGGGAAGAGCTCACCGGAATGTTGGGTTCGTTCCCTATTTCTATATTGCTGGTATACGCTTTGGCGCGAATTACTTCTATGCCAATTTCTTTTCCATAACGTACATAATCCTCGAAACCTTCGCTGCGGTTATGTCCGAAACGATGGTCATAGCCGATAACCAGGTATTTTACCTGATAACGCTCTTTTAGCAACTGTGTCATAAACTCCCGGGCAGTGAGCCGGGAAATTTCCGGAGTGAAATCAAGCATCAGGCAGTAGTCTACCCCGATGTCTGCAAGCAGACTTATTTTTTCTTCGGGGGTAGTCAGAAGTTCCGGATGATACTCCACATTCATCACTTTTCGGGGATGAACGGGAAAAGTAACCAATGCAGAGCGTAGACCTTTGGCGGCGGCTATCTCTTTCACTTGCTGAATCAGATAGCGATGTCCTGCATGTACTCCATCAAAGAAACCGATGGTAGCTACGCAGGGTTCCGGGGTAATTGCCGATGTGTCACGTATAATCTGCATATCTCTAAAATTATTTGAGGTTGAAAAGATGGCTCCAGTCTTCGCCTACTTTCGCTGTATAGGTAGAAATTCCTAAATTTTGGGCTGTCTTACAGTTCATTTCAGAGTCATCAATAAAAAGCGTTTCTTTCGGCTCGATACCGGCATCCTCTATGATTGCCTTGAATATCTCCGGTTCGGGCTTGGCCATTTTCATTTCAAAAGAGAGGTACGTTTTTTCAAAATAATCTTCCACCTTAAAGGTGCGGTAAGGAAACAAATGAGCACATGTCCATTCCCAATGAATTTGGTTGGTATTGCTCAATAAATAGACGACATATTTCTCACGTAATTTTAATAATAAATCCAGTTTTTGTGTGGGTATATCTACCAGGAAACTATTCCAGGCTGCATCTATTTGTTTGTCGCTAACTGCTTTGCCTATCATTTTACGAACTCCGTCACGGAATTCGGCAGGTGTTATCAATCCTTTTTCCTGTTGCATCAGGAGTCCGTCCTGGTTCTGGATATCCAGCAATGCATCCACGTTTTGGAGCCCTAACTTCTGAAAGTGCTCAATGCAACGTTGGCGGTCGAGATTGATAAGTACACCACCCAAATCAATAAGAAGGTTTTTTATTCCTTTACTTTTCATTTCTGTCTTTTTTGTGAATAATACGTTGAACAAGGCGAACAAGTTCTCCAACCCATAACACCGTGGACGAAACGCCTATAATAAGAAGCCAGGTTTGCCAGTCGAGCGGTTCCGTGCGGAATACAGCTCCACCGAATTGTACGATGAGGAATTGTCCGGCAAGAATAGCCAGTACAATAAGCTCCATCCCATACGATTTGGAAAGTCCCTTGAATGCCGAATCGGTAGTACCGAATACACGGGCATTGAACAGATTCCAGAATTGCAGCATGACAAAGAAGGTGAAGAAAATAGTCAGGTTGTGTACATTCATTCCTTGCGTACTGTGGTCGAAATAATAAATCATTCCGAGCAATACGATGAGGAAGATAGAGCCCACACCTATTATATTAGACCGCATTGCCTTACTGATAATAAAATCGGTACTGCGACGAGGTTTCTCAAGCATCACCGTTTCGCTGGGTGGAATGGAGGCAAGAGCCAAAGCGGCAAAAGTATCCATAATCAGGTTCACCCATAACATTTGTGTTACAGTCAGCGGAAGTTCCGTACCGATTACGGAGCCTAGCAGAACGATAAGCAATGCCACAAAGTTGATCGTTAGCTGGAAAACGATGAAACGCTGGATATTCTTATACAGTGAACGTCCCCACATAACAGCGGTTCCGATACTGTTGAAGGAGTCATCGAGCAATGTAATATCACTGGCTTCTTTAGCTACAGAAGTACCTGTACCCATTGACAAACCTACTTGAGCATGATTCAAAGCTGGGGCATCATTCGTTCCGTCTCCGGTTACCGCTACCACTGCTCCTTTTTGTTGAAGCAGTTGTACCAGACGTTGTTTGTCTGTCGGACGGGCGCGGGACATGATTTTTAAGTCCATCACTCTGTCCAGTGCTTCTTCATCGCTCAATTCGGCAAATGCGACACCGGTGATTCGATTTCGTTCCGTATCAGTTTCAGGGTTCCAAAGACCTATCTGGCGTGCGATTTCTGTGGCAGTTCCCGGAGTGTCACCGGTCACGATCTTGATGCCGATACCTGCAGACTGACATTTTGCAACCGCAGCAGGTACATCCGGACGAATCGGGTCGGAGATGGCAACTACTCCCAAGAAATTGAGGTCGTTGGCTGAAACTAGTTCCGTGCAATCGTTCGGTTCATTTTCTCCGACAATCTTGAATGCAAATCCAAGTGTACGCATAGCCATATTCTGATAGTTCAACAGTTGTGCTTCCACTGTAGAACGATACTCTACCGCATCCACTTGCCGTCCATCCAGAACAACTTCTTTACACTTACCCAAAACAATTTCAGGAGCTCCTTTTATATAAAGTATTTTTTTTCCGATCAATGGGGATTCAACAAGAGTCGCCATGAATTTCCGTTCGGTAGAGAAGGTGAGTTGATCGAGAACATGAGCTTGTTCGCGGAGTTGCAGGTAATCTCTTCCCTGTTTGTTAAGCCAGAGCAATAAAGCCACTTCGGTTGGATTTCCTACGCCTTTTGGTTTTTCTCCATTGGTTGATTCTTCAAGAAAAGCTGTTGAATTGGCGCTGATTCCTTCTGCGATAAGTGCGCTAATATCGTCATCAGACAAGTCACTGCCATTTTTTATACCATAGAAATTGGGTTCGTGCACTTGCATCAGATTTTGAGTCAGTGTACCGGTTTTATCCGTACAAATCACGGTGATGGCTCCCATTGTTTCGCAAGCATGCATTTTCCGCACCAGATTGTTGGTAGAAAGCATACGACGCATGTTCAATGCCAGACTAAGCGTAACACTCATTGGCAATCCTTCAGGTACAGCTACTACAATCAGCGTAACTGCCATCATAAAATATTTCAGTGTCCGTTCGAAAACCGGAAGCCACTCATGCCATCCGTTCAGCGAACCGAAATCAAAATATAGCACTACATCCTTCACGAAGAAAATAAGGAAAGCCAGACCGGCAACGGTGAAACCTATCTTTCCGATTAGATTTGCGAGTTTGGTGAGCTGTATGTTCAGCGGGGTGGGTTCGAGGTTATCCTCTGTACTCTGCCGGGCTACTTTTCCGATTTCAGTAGCATCTCCCACATGCAGCACGCGCATGGTACCATGTCCATCCACCACTGTAGTGCCACGCATCACCAGATTGGAGGCATAAGTCGCTTCTTCATCAAAATCAGCTTCTACAATAGTTTTATTAATAACAGGTTCTCCGGTCAGATTGGATTCGTTCACTTGCAGAGAAATAGCTTCCAGCAACTCTCCATCAGCGGGAATTTCTTCACCTGTTTCCAGAATGACGATATCACCTACCACTATGTCTTTACGAGGGATTTCCTGTACGCGTCCGTTTCGGACCACTTTTACCAGGGTTTCTTCATTGACTGCATTCAGCAGATCGAACTTCTTACTGGCATCATATTCGAAGAAGAAACCGATTCCGGTAGCCAATAAGATAGCGGCTATGATTCCGATTGTTTCGGCATATTCGTTTTCGATGATGGAGATAATTAATGAGAAAGCGGCTGCTACTAATAATACACGGACAACCGGGTCTTCAAATTTTTCCAGATAAAGTTTCCAGAGAGAAGGACGCTTGGGGGGCGTTAACAGGTTAATACCATTTTTCTCCCTGCTTTGTAGGACTTCGTCATCAGTAAGTCCTAAATGATAATAGTCATTTTTATTTGTACTCATGCAGATACATGCGTTTAGTTTGAACCGCAAAAATACAACATAAAATTGTGATAGAATGTTTAATTAAAACTTTTTATGAAGTCGAATTTGTTAGCGTGGTTTACCACATGACCGATAAGGAATTGTAAACCAGAATGTAGAGCCTTCACCTTCTACGGAATCCGCTCCGATTTGACCGCCAAGTTTGGCGACAATAGTTTGAGATATGGAAAGTCCCAGTCCGGCTCCTTTTTTATCTTTATTCAGTTTCACGAAACGCTCGAATACATCCGGTAATTTCTCTGCTGGAATTCCGGTTCCGGTATCCTTGACATAAAAGTAAAGCTCGGTATCTCTAGTTTCATAGCCGAGGCGGATGCTACCTTTATGGGTGAACTTAATGGCGTTGCCGGCAAAGTTTGAAAGCACTTGTGCCACCCGGTTCCGATCTGTTTGAATCATGCAGGAAGAACGGGATGATTCCGCTATAATTTGTATATTTCCTCCGGCGTCATCGACTCTCATTTGAAAAAGTTGTTGTAAATCTGAAAGTAACTGATTGACAGTCAACTGTTGTCTGCACAAATTCCAATGTTCCGGCTTCGATTTTTGACATATCGAGAATGTCGTTGACCAGTTGCATCAGGAGGTCGGCATTCATTTTTATGATTTCTTGATATTGGGCCTTTTCCTCTTCTGTAGTTGCACTGCCTAATACCTCTGCAAATCCGGTAATAGCATTGAGAGGGGTACGGATTTCATGGCTCATGTTGGCTAAAAAGGCAGATTTTGAAATATCGGCTTTTTCTGCTTTTTCTTTGGCTAGCCGTAACTCCTTTTCAGCTTGTTTTCGGCGGGTAACATCGTGTACGGTGATTACCATGTTCTCTTCTTCATTCAGAAGGAAGTAAGAACCGGATATTACTGCATCACATTCCACGGTAGTATTATCAGATGTAACTACGGATAAAGTGGCTTCAAGATCCGTGAAGTTTCGTCTCTGTTCGAAGGCTTGTCGTATGGCGGTACGTATCGGGCAAGAGCCGCAGAAACTATGTGTGCCGCAACCTCCTTCGGCTGCCAATGCATTGCGACATTGCAACAAGTCGCCCACTCTTTTCTCTTCTGTTCCTTTTCTGGTTCCGGTTTTTTGGTAATAGTTAGTCTTCAGTACCTTGAAATCATTGTCTATTAATAGGATAAAGGCATGCACATTTTTCAAGATGGCGCCGGCAATATGGCTGGTGCGTTCCAACTTTCTGGATTCACGGAACAATCGTTGTTGCATCCGCAGACATTTCCTACGTTCCAATAAAAAACTGATTAGTAGGACTGCGCATAAAACTATTAAGGTAGACAATAGTGCTATAAGCATAGTATAATATTGTTGTTTTAGCTTGATAATATGACTACAAAGATAGTTTTTTCTTTAGTTTAAAAATAGTGTTGAACAAATATCTTGCTATTTGTGTTATATTATTTAGAAAACCAATTAAAAATACGAACGTTATGAAAAAGTACATTTGCACGGTCTGTGAATATATTTACGACCCCGAACAAGGAGATCCGGAAAGTGGAATTGAACCAGGAACAGCATTTGAAGATATTCCTGATGATTGGACTTGTCCATTATGTGGAGTCGGAAAAGAAGACTTTGAACCGTACGAAGGATAAAACCAAGAGAGAGAATTATTAAGAGGAGAATGACTGGGTGTATAAATATATACCCGGTCATTTTTTATTTTTATGGTTGGAAATTATTCTGCTGATTATAAATGTGATATCTTTGATGCAAAAATCGGAAGTTATGTATAATAGAGCAACCGTCATAACCGATCTAAGGTATCTATCATACCCTGTAATCTTTGTATTATTGATATTCAGCCTTTTGATGGCTGGTTGTAGCGACGATGAGAATGAAGAGCAACCTCCTGCTCCGGATGTTCCGGATTATAGCACGCTTGTAGTAAAAGATATACAGAATATACCTGCGGACTTCACATTTGACCGGGTTGAGGTGAAAGTGACGGGTGTTGATTGGCAAGTGATTGAGACTCTTAGCTTTCCTTATGAGAACGGGCAAATAGTAATGACACTTCCCACTAGTTTTCCTTCGGAAAAGCTTCAGACAGTAGACCGGCGTAATGGTATGGGTGGTTACTGGACCGGAACCTCAGATGATGCGGACGCTCTTGTGGCGACGTTAGGAGATTTCTTTGTTTTTAATGGAAATAAAAGGGTGGGGCGAATTGCTATTTCCAACTGGTCGGGTAAAGGGTCTTCTGCCGGAAAAGCTACATTGGTGAGTTATCAGTATGCCGACCGTTCTTTTACATTGACAGGCAGTGACAAATCATACTATTATAGTAACTGCTCTTTTAATAAGGGATGGAATATTTTTGCCAATATAAATCCGGCCGCAGAAGGCGGGACTGCAAAAGTGCTTCGTACAACTACTGTTCCGGAATCTACATTGTTCTGGCGTTTGGCTGAATCATACGTATATAATTGATTTTATAAAAGATACTATTAGATATAAAAAGGAGAATCAGGTATGTATTGATACTACTGATTCTCCTTTTTTATTCTTTATTTTATCTGTTAAGAAGCTCTTTTCTCTTTCACATCACTGCTGGCTTCCACTACATTCACTACGTAGTCGCCAAGTTTCTCGCACTCGGCGATAATATCCATGTAGTAAACTCCCATCTGATAATCATATTCTTTGTTGTTCACATCCAGAATATTCTGATTCTTCAGTTGATTACGATAATTATTAATTTCGTTTTCAATGTTGAAGGATTTGTTGATGTCAATGCTCTGATGCTCCGGTTTTTCTACTACCACAATCATTTGGGCAAGTGCATCGTTAGTCAGCTTCATCATGAAATGAATATGCTCATATTGTTTCTCGGTAAAGTCTTGATTAGTCTGACGTTTCCGGTTGATGGTACGTGCCAGATTATAGCAGCTGTCGCCAATACTTTCAATTTCTGTCACTTCACGCAACATGGCGCGTATCTGTAACTTACTTTCAGAACTCAAACGGCCTTCGGATACCTGATTCAGGTAGTTGGCTATTTCAAGTTCCATATTGTCGCTGATATTTTCATATTTCTCTATCCGGCTGAACAGCTTATTGAAATCGTCATCCTTTTCCGTATGTAACAGATCCTGCACCATGCCGAACATCCGGTGGGTACGTTCTGCGAAAAGATGGATTTCCTTACGTGCCTGAAGGATGGAAAGTTCAGCAGTGGAAAGCATACCACCAGTGATAAACCGCAGGCGAGGTTCTTCGTCCTCTTCTTTGGGGTGGATTAAAGCGCATACGGTACGTTCAATCAGTTTTACAGCCCATATCAAGATACATACGTTACAGATATTGAAGATAGAGTGGAAAGCAGATAGCTTGTAGGAAATAGCAACCTCTGGATTACTGCTTTGAAAGAAGGTGTCTACTACCCAGTTTACTAGATCCATGAAAGGATGGAAGACAATCAATACCCAAATGACCCCAAACACGTTAAAAACAAAATGGGCCAATGCTGCCCGCTTAGCCTGTGTGTTGGCTGTAAGTGCGGCAAGATTGGCCGTGATAGTCGTTCCGATGTTTTCTCCCAATACGAGTGCTGCTCCCAGTTCCAGGCTGATCCAGCCGTTGGCACACATAATTAATGTGATTGCCATGGTAGCTGCAGAGGCTTGCACAATCATGGTCAATATTGTACCGATGAGCAAGAACAGAATAATGGAAAAGAATCCCATATCCGTGTAGTTCTGTACGAAGGCAAGCATTTCCGGATTGGCATTCAGGTCGGGGGCGTTTACTTTCAGATAAGAGAGCCCCATGAAAAGGAAAGAAAAACCAAAAATGAATTCACCGATGGACTTGCGGTTGCTTTTTCCAGAAAAGATGAGCGGGAGGGCAATGGCTAAGAGGGGAAGAGCGAAAGCAGCCATATCGACCTTAAATCCGAAAATTGAAATGATCCAGGCAGTTACAGTAGTACCGATGTTGGCACCCATAATAACGCTGATGGATTCGGCAAGTGTAAGTAACCCGGCATTCACGAAACTAACGACCATCACCGTCGTTGCTGAAGAAGACTGGATAAGGGCTGTAATCAACACTCCTGTTAGAACTCCCGTTACCCGGTTGGTGGTCATTGCCGTTAGAATACTTCGCAATCTATCACCCGCGACCTTTTGTAAGCCCTCGCTCATGATTTTCATTCCGTAGAGGAAGAGTCCCAATGAGCCTATGAGCTTTAAAAAATCATAAAAAGAATATTCCATCTATAATATTTTTAATGGTTATTTGTTCTCAATCTGATTATAAGTATATTAGTCCCAAATTATTCACCTTTTAACGAACTCGATGAAACAGATGTTACAAATATGTTGCAAAAATAACAATAATTCCAAAGAATTCCCTATCGGAAGCTCACTTTTGGATATTTATTACGGTTTTAATCTTAATTTTCCTTATCAAGTAGTGAGTGCCAAGGTCAATAATCGCTCCGAGGGACTTAATTTCAGAGTATATAATAATAAGGATGTAGAGTTTCTGGATGTGAGAGATCAGTCCGGTATGCGTACTTATGTCCGTTCGCTTTGTTTTGTCTTGTTTAAGGCTGTCACGGAACTCTTTCCCGAGGGAAAATTGTTTGTGGAACATCCTGTTTCAAAAGGTTATTTCTGCAATTTGCGGATTGGACGCCCCATTGAACTCGAAGATGTGACGCGTATCAAGCAACGGATGCAGGAGATCATTGCGGAAAATATTCCTTATCACCGCATTGAATGTCATACGGCGGAAGCGGTACGGGTTTTCAGCGAGCGGGGGATGAATGATAAAGTGAGATTACTTGAAACTTCCGGTTCTCTTTATACCTATTATTATACATTGGGTGATACAATTGATTATTATTATGGTAATCTGCTTCCCAGCACCGGATATCTTAAATTGTTCGATATCGTGAAGTATTATGATGGGTTGCTACTCCGGATTCCGAGTCGTGAAAACCCAAGTATGCTCGAAGAAGTTGTGAAGCAGGAGAAGATGCTGGATGTTTTTAAGGAATATCTGAATTGGAGTTATATCATGGGGCTTAATAATGCCGGAGATTTTAATCTTGCCTGTGAAGAAGGACATGCCACTGACTTGATTAATGTGGCGGAAGCATTGCAGGAGAAAAAGATAGCGCAGATAGCCGATACTATCTTCCATCGTGGCGAGAACGGTAACCGGGTAAAACTGGTATTGATTGCCGGCCCGTCTTCTTCGGGAAAGACAACATTCAGCAAACGGCTTTCTATTCAGCTGATGACAAATGGCTTGAAGCCATTCCCGATCTCTTTGGATAATTATTTCGTAGACCGTGAAGAAACCCCTTTGGATGAAAACGGAAACTATGATTATGAATCACTTTATGCGCTCGATCTGGAATTGTTTAATCAACAGCTGCAGGCGCTTCTTCGTGGCGAGGAGGTGGAATTGCCACGTTTTAATTTCTCTCTTGGCAAAAAGGAATATAAAGGTGATAAACTGAAAATAGAAGATAATACAATTCTGATTCTGGAAGGTATTCATGCCTTAAATCCGGAACTGACACCGCATATACCAGCCGAACGGAAATTCAAGATTTATGTTTCAGCATTGACTACTATTTCGTTGGATGACCATAACTGGATTCCAACTACTGACAACCGTTTGTTGCGTCGCATCATCCGCGACTTTAATTATCGGGGATATTCTGCACGTGAAACCATATCACGCTGGCCTAGTGTACGTGCCGGTGAAGACAAATGGATATTCCCTTATCAGGAAAATGCTGATGTCATGTTTAATTCAGCGCTACTTTTTGAGTTTGCCGTACTTCGTTTACACGCTGAGCCTATTCTGATGGGTGTTCCGCGTAACTGTCCTGAATATTGTGAAGCCTACCGATTGTTGAAGTTTATCAAATATTTTGTTCCGGTACAGGATAAAGAAATTCCGCCTACTTCTTTGTTGCGTGAATTTTTAGGAGGAAGCAGCTTTAAATATTAAGCAGAAAAATTAGGATATATTCGTGAATTGTGTTTCCTTTGCAGAAAATACAAATAAACCTTTTGTTGTAGTGAAGCAAGGGAACACAAAAATAAACAATATTTGAGTGATATTTAGGGAAAGAATGTTATGGTTGTTATGCAAAACTTTAAAATATTGAACCTTTAATTACTTTTGCTGTTAAGAAGGGACTACATGCAACAAAAAAAATGTGAATATGATTTTTTATAATAGTCTTTTAGCAAAGTGGTTCTTAGGAAAAGGGAAGAAGCACTATTTTATGTTAGGCTGGTTTTTCTTTACCCGCTATAAATATCTGGAAGTCTGGGAAGATATGGAACTCCGAATTCATGCCAGACAGTATTGGGAATGTTTTTCTTTAACCCTGATACCAGCACTTATTTTATCGTTACTGTTTTCATGGTGGTGGATGGTGTTACCATTCGTGACTTATCACATACTTTATTGGTTTGAAAAGATCATCTGTCACCATTCTATCTTTAATTGGGAGGCGATGAAACATTGTGGCGATACGCTTTATCTCAGGAAGAGGAAAGCGTATGCCTGGAAAAAAGGTTACGGGAAAAAAGAATTGCCCGCATCCAGATGGAATGATTAAAACTTCACTTTAAATGCTTCTTTATCCAAAGCAGATGTCCATACTCGGTATCGTTGGAAGTCCAATGCTCATTAATGGGAGTAATCAGTGCTTCTTTCGGACAGTTTAGTACATTGTATACGATGTAGCTGGTTGTCGGAGGACATACATCATCGTTGAATCCCCATGTCATGTAGGTATCTGCTTTGATTAATTTCGCAAAGTTCACAACATCATAATAGGCCATTGTCTTTATTTTTTCAGGAGTATCCATATCTACCGAATTCCTGAAGAAATGAGGATATCCGCCGGCACGTCCGGCTTTATAGCCTGCCATATCGCTTAATGCAGGATGATTGGCGACACAAGCTGTCACCCGTTCATCCAGTCCGGCAGCGATTAATGCCAGGGCGCCTCCCTGACTACCTCCTTGTGCGATTATATTTTTGCCATCCCATTCCGGTAGGGAAGTTAGAAAGTCGATACCGCGTACACAGGCCAGATATACCCGTTTCATATAATAATTATCACGACTGTCGAGCCCATTGGTCAGGTAGCCGTTTTCTCTGCCATTGAAAGCGTTGCTGATTTCTTTGAATTCTTCTTCACTCATTTCCGGGTTGAGGCCGTGTATCTCGAATTCAAAACGGATGCATCCTTGTTCCGCATAATATTTATGGCGTAGAGGTTCTTTGATGGTTTTGATTCCTGCTCCCGGAGGGCATAAGACAACCGGGAACTTTCCTTCTTTTTTCGGATAGAATAAATATCCGTAGACGCATTGTCCACGTTTGTTCAGTTGCAATTTTACGAGATAACAGTCTATTTTATCAGTGGAATATTTTTCGACATGTTCTTTGGTATACGTTAGGGGAAACTCCTTTTGTTCCGCTTTAGCCTTTTCCCAAAATTCCTTGAAATCGGAAGGCATGGTTGTATATGAGTGAAGTTTCTCCGGTGAAAATCCTACTTTGATATGATGTGAATAGGTCTTTCCATCTACGGTTGCTTTCAGGCGGCAGTCGCGGAATCCCGGCTCTTTCATTGTGCCCACAGGAATCACCCCCCTGCCATTCTTTAAAGTTATACTTCCTTTTGTATCGGCAACAGGCATCATATCACCGCCAATTTCATAAGTGACGGTTACATTATCCCTGGGGATGCCGTATTTATAGAATTGTACTTCTACAGTTACTTTTTCTCCGGTTTTATAAAGCCAGTCGGCATGATTGGGTACGGTGACCCAAAGCACATCGCTTTTATAAGGATAGTTTTCAGCTACGGCGGACAGTAAGGAAAGTGACAATAGCCATACAGATAAAAGTAGTCTCTTCATGGTGTTATTCATTGTTTTTATATCATTAAAAAGTGAATTATTTTAATTCTGTTGCAATATTACGCAAGATTCGGGAAAAGAAGGGTAGAAAAAATGTGATTTTATATTGGACTATTTGGTACTTTGACAAAAATAGCGGAAGTTTTTCATCCGGATGAAAAGCTTCCGCTATTGATTTTGAATAGAAGAAAGGTTCTTCTTTTATTTTGATGAGGCTTTTTATCTTAAAGCTTCCACCTCTTCCGGTGTCAAAGGAATCTTCTTGCCTAATCGGCGGGCACCGGTTTCTGTAATCAGATAATCTTCCTCATTGCGGATACCACCGAAGTCCTTATAAGTCTCCACTATCTCGTAGTTGATAAAATCGGTAAATTTCTTTTCTGCTTTCCACATGTCGATCAGTTCCGGAATAAAATAAATACCCGGTTCTACCGTGTGTACAAAACCCGGTTCCAATGGAATAGCAAGGCGTTGCGATTTGCGACCGAACTGTGTGCTCTTCGGTTGACCGTTGTAACCTACCCATATCTCTCCCAGATTCTCCATATCATGTACATCCAATCCCATCATGTGACCTAGTCCGTGCGGATAGAACAACGCATGGGCACCTTCGCGTACAGCATCCTCGGTATTTCCTTTCATCAATCCGAGCGTCTTCATACCGTCCACCATGACGCGGGCTGACAGTTCGTATACGTCCATATAAGGAATACCCGGACGGAGAGCCTTTACGGATTCCAGATGCATGGCGTTCTGAATCTCGTATACTTCACGCTGACGGGTGGTGAACTTCTTATCGGCAGGAATGGTAGACGACATATCACCCGCATAACCTGACTCTACTTCTGCACCGGCATCGATTAAGAACAAATCACCCGGCTTCACTTTATTTCCGTGATAATGATTGTGCAGAGTCTGCCCGTTGATAGTGGCAATTGTAGCGAATGATAGCTGGCAGTTATTAGATTCGGCCACCCGGTTCATTTCAGCTACCACTTCATATTCGTACATACCCGGACGAAGTACTTTCATAGCTGTAATATGCATATCGGCAGTTACATCGCAAGCCTTTTCTATTTCTACGATTTCTTCTGCAGATTTATAGTTGCGTTGAGCGATCACGGCACGGATGAATGGAACAGAACCTTCCTGATGTGCGGGAGGAATACCCAGCCAGTCCATCAGTTTCAGTTTATGTTCAGGGCGGTAAGGAGGCAGATAGTGAATTGCTTTCCCTTTCTGTACACACTGATGGAGGTAGCTTACAATGTCAGCAGACGGCATCAGATTTTTTACGCCTACACGTTCGCATTTTTCGTGCAACGTCGGCTGTGATCCCATCCATACGATTGCGTCGATAGACAACTCATCACCAAAGATAATTTCTTTGTCTTCATCTATATCGATAATAGCCGAAAGTCCGGCACATGAAAGTCCGAAATAATAAAGGAAAGTGGAATCCTGACGATAACGGAATGTGTTATCTTCGTAATTCAGTCCGCACTCGTCATTTCCGAGAAATAACAACACTCCGGAGCCTAAGTTCTTTTTTAGCAGGGCTCTCCGCTGCATATACGTTTCTTTGGCAAACATATTGTCCTAGTTTTTAAGTTCGTGCAACAAAGATAACGAATTTTGTGTTATAGGATTAAAAATTATCTCCCTAATCTGTGTAATCTCTCGTTAAAAAGTTACTTTTGTAGCGCGAAACAGTAGAAAGCAAAAACGAATATGGCACAAGGTTCCCGTCAAATACAATCTCAGGCGCAACAGCAGGTACAGACGCTCTCGCCCCAGCAGATTCTGGTCGTGAAACTGTTGGAGCTTCCCGCAGTAGAGTTGGAAGACCGTATCCATGCTGAACTGCTTGAAAATCCGGCACTTGAAGAAGGTAAAGAAGAGAATGCTACGGATAATGAATATTCCGATACCGAGAATGCAGAGGATGGCATGGATAGCGATGCCAATGACTATGATTCTTTGAGTGACTATCTGACAGAAGACGATATTCCCGATTATAAATTGCAAGAGAACAACCGTTCGAAAGATGAACAAGCGGAGGATATTCCATTTTCCGACTCCACCTCTTTTTATGAAATCCTGAAAGAACAGTTGCGTGAACGCAACCTGACAGAGCACCAGTGTGACTTGGTGGAATACCTGATCGGTTCATTGGATGATGACGGATTGCTTCGCAAATCTTTGGAAAGTATCTGCGACGAACTGGCGATTTATGCCGGTATCGAATCGACCGAAGAAGAACTGGAAGAAGCATTGAACATCTTACAGGACTTCGATCCGGCAGGTATCGGTGCGCGTAGTCTTCAGGAATGTCTGTTGATACAGATTCGCCGGAAAAAAGAAGAAGAGAAAACTCCCAGTCCTATCTTGAATCTGGAAGAAAGGATTATCAGAGAATGTTACGAAGAATTCACCCGTAAACATTGGGAGAAGATTATAAAGAAACTGGATATTGATGAAGAGACTTTCCAGGAAACCATTACTGAAATAACCAAACTGAATCCACGTCCGGGTGCTTCTTTAGGAGAAGCAATTGGCAGAAATCTCCAACAAATAGTTCCTGACTTTATTGTGGAAACGTATGATGACGGAACCATCAATGTAAGTCTCAATAACCGCAATGTTCCCGAACTCCGTATGAGTCGTGACTTCACGGAAATGGTGGAGGAGCATACAAAAAACAGGGCTAACCAGTCTAAGGAATCTAAAGAAGCGATGATGTTTCTGAAACAGAAAATGGATGCGGCACAAGGATTTATCGATGCTGTCCGTCAGCGTCAGAATACCTTGATGGTTACCATGCAGGCGATTATCGACCTGCAACGTCCTTTCTTCTTGGAAGGAGATGAATCGCTATTGAAACCGATGATTCTGAAAGACGTGGCGGAACGTACGGGATTGGATATTTCGACAATCTCCCGTGTGAGTAACAGTAAATATGTACAGACGAATTACGGTATCTATCCGCTCAAATACTTTTTCAGCGACGGATATACCACAGAAGATGGCGAAGAGATGTCTGTCCGTGAGATTCGTAAGATCCTGAAAGAGTGTATTGAAGGCGAGGACAAGAAGAAACCCCTGACCGATGATGAATTGGCGGATATATTAAAGGAGAAAGGTTATCCCATTGCCCGCAGGACAGTAGCCAAATACCGTCAACAACTGAATATTCCCGTGGCGAGATTGCGGAAATAATGGATAATTGACAATGAAGAATGAGAATTGTAATTTATAATTAGTAACTAGTAATCAAAGAAGAGTGGACAGAGAGAGAGAACATATCATAGCGGATAAGACGATGTTGCAGGTGGCGAGAGTCACTTCGATGGTCTTTACTCCATTTTCTATTCCGTTTTTATCGTTTCTGGTGTTATTCCTGTTTTCTTATCTTCGTATCATGCCGATACAATATAAGTTGATAGTGTTGGGAATCGTTTACTGCTTCACCATACTGACACCTACTATTACAATTTTCTTGTTTCGTAAAATCAATGGGTTTGCCCGTCAGGAGTTGAGTGAACGTAAGAAGCGTTATGTACCTATTCTGCTGACCATCATCTCGTATGTGTTCTGCCTGCTGATGATGCGTAGGCTGAATATCCCGTGGTATATGACTGGTATCATTCTTGCTTCCCTGGTAGTGTCTATCATTTGCATTGCAGTAAACCTGAAATGGAAGTTGAGCGAACACATGGCAGGAATGGGCGGGGTGATCGGAGGCTTGATTTCTTTCAGTGCCTTGTTCGGTTACAATCCGGTCGGATGGCTATGCCTGTTTATTTTGATTGCCGGTATATTGGGTTCTGCACGCATTGTTCTGGGACATCACACGCTGGGTGAGGTGCTTTCCGGTTTTGCTGTCGGTCTGATATGTGCCCTTTTGGTACTTCATCCGGTGAGTAACATCTTATTTCGAGTATTTTTATTTTAAAACAGTATAAATCCTAAAAACTAATCATTATGAACTTTCCACAGAATTTGAAGTACACGAACGAACACGAATGGATTCGCGTTGACGGAGACATTGCATACGTTGGTATCACCGATTATGCACAGGAACAATTGGGCGATATTGTGTTCGTAGATATCCCGACTGTTGGTGAAACGTTGGAAGCCGGTGAAACTTTCGGAACGATTGAAGTAGTGAAAACTATTTCCGACCTTTTCCTGCCGATAGCAGGTGAGGTGCTCGAACAAAATGAAGCATTGGAAGAAAACCCGGAACTGGTTAATAAAGATCCCTATGGCGAAGGTTGGTTGATTAAAGTGAAGCCGGCGGATGTAAAAGCGGTGGAAGATCTACTGGATGCCGAAGCGTATAAAGCCGTGGTAAACGGATAGTGCAAACAGAAATATAACTAATATAAGTTGAATGTAGCTGAACCCCCTCTCTTCGTGAAAGGGCTGTGAAGAGGCTTTTAATTTTTATTCTATGACTCCAATTGTAAGTATTATCATGGGCAGCACGTCCGACCTTCCTGTTATGGAGAAGGCTGCACAGCTGCTGAATGATATGCATGTACCGTTCGAAATGAACGCTCTTTCTGCTCACCGCACGCCCGAAGCTGTGGAAGAGTTTGCGAAGAATGCCCGCAACCGTGGCATTAAAGTAATTATCGCTGCTGCCGGAATGGCTGCCGCCCTTCCCGGTGTAATTGCGGCTAACACTACATTGCCGGTAATCGGAGTACCTGTAAAAGGTTCCGTGCTCGATGGTGTGGACGCACTTTATTCTATCATTCAGATGCCTCCGGGCATTCCTGTAGCAACGGTTGCCATCAACGGAGCGATGAATGCCGCTATCCTTGCCATCCAGATGCTGGCATTGAGCGATGAGAAACTGGCAGAAGCTTTTGCTGCTTACAAGGAAGGACTGAAAAAGAAAATCGTAAAAGCAAACGAAGAACTGAAAGAAGTGAAGTTTGAATATAAAACGAACTAATGGATCTATTCAATTATTTTCGAAGAGAAACCACAGAAGTAAATATTGGGGCTGTGCCGTTGGGCGGCCCCAATTCTATTCGTGTCCAGTCGATGACAAACACGTCTACGCAGGATACACAGGCTTGTGTGGAACAGGCGAAACGTATTGTTGATGCAGGTGGAGAGTATGTCCGCCTCACAACCCAGGGCATCAAAGAAGCCGAAAACCTGATGAATATTAATATCGGACTGCGTAGCCAGGGATATATGGTTCCGTTGGTTGCCGATGTGCATTTCAATCCGAAAGTGGCAGACGTGGCTGCTCAATACGCCGAAAAGGTGCGAATCAATCCGGGAAATTATGTAGATGCTGCGCGTACTTTTAAAAAACTGGAATATACAGACGAGGAGTATGCGCAGGAAATACAGAAAATCCATGACCGGTTTGTCCCGTTCCTGAATATCTGTAAAAAGAATCACACAGCTATCCGGATCGGAGTAAATCATGGCTCTCTGTCCGATCGTATCATGTCCCGTTATGGCGATACCCCCGCGGGAATGGTAGAGTCCTGCATGGAGTTTCTCCGTATCTGTGTAGAGGAAAACTTCACGGATGTGGTGATTTCCATCAAGGCTTCTAATACGGTGGTCATGGTAAAAACCGTCCGCCTGTTGGTAGACGTCATGGAAAAAGAAGGGATGGCTTTCCCATTACACCTCGGGGTGACAGAAGCCGGAGATGGAGAAGACGGACGTATCAAGTCCGCCCTTGGCATCGGTGCGCTATTGAGTGACGGATTGGGAGATACTATTCGGGTATCTTTGAGCGAAGCTCCTGAAGCTGAAATCCCGGTGGCTCGTAAACTGGTGGATTATGTTCTGTTGAGGCAGGATCATCCTTATATCCCGGGATTGGAAGCACCGGAATTCAATTATCTGTCTCCCGAACGTCGCAAGACAAAAGCCGTCCGTAATATCGGAGGTGAACATGTACCTGTGGTTATTGCCGACCGCATGGACGGGAAGACAGAGGTAAACCCGCAATTCACACCGGACTATATTTACGCCGGAAGAACCTTGCCCGATCAACGGGAAGACGGAGTAGAATATATTCTTGATGCGGATGTATGGCAGGGAGAAGACGGAACCTGGCCTGCATTCAATCATGCACAGCTGCCTTTAATGGGAGAATGCAATGCAGAACTTAAATTCCTGTTTATGCCCTACATGGCACAAACGGATGAAGTGATAGCCTGTCTGAAACATCATCCGGAGGTAGTGATTGTTTCCCAAAGCAATCATCCGAACCGTTTGGGTGAGCACCGTGCACTGGTACATCAACTAATGACGGAAGGTTTACAAAATCCGGTTGTCTTCTTCCAGCATTATTCGGAAGATGATGCGGAGAATTTGCAGATAAAGTCCGCAGCCGATATGGGAGCCTTGATTTTTGACGGTCTTTGTGATGGCATCTTCCTGTTCAATCAGGGGAACTTGAGCCATGCCGTCGTTGATGCTACTGCTTTCGGAATCTTGCAGGCCGGACGTACCCGTACCTCCAAAACAGAATATATATCTTGTCCCGGTTGCGGCCGTACACTTTACGACTTGGAAAAGACTATTGCCCGTATCAAGGCAGCCACTTCACATTTGAAAGGGCTGAAGATCGGCATCATGGGGTGTATCGTGAATGGTCCCGGTGAGATGGCAGATGCAGACTACGGCTATGTAGGAGCAGGACGGGGGAAAATCAGTCTCTATAAAGGCAAGGTGTGCGTAGAGAAAAATATTCCTGAAGAAGAAGCGGTAGAACGACTTCTGGAGTTTATCCGGACAGACCGGGAAGAAAACCAACAATGATATTATATTGGGCACGGAATACAGGTGATGGGGTACTGATCTCATAGAAAACCTGTCATCCGTGCCTAACTATGTACTACATATCTTCCAATGACAAACACATTGTTTCAATAGTATAACGAGGCAATAGCTTTTTCTTCAAATGTTCAACTTTCTGTTCCAGCAACTCTGGCTTAAAGTTTTTACGTTGGCGTTTTACTTCAGCAACTACTGCTTTGTTTTTTTCAAGACAGAGTGCAACAATATCTATTTCGTTTTGATTCCCTTTGGTTTCCCACCATGACCCGATAGCGCGGAATTGATAACTTTCAGCGAATTTCTGTTTGAAGTAAAGTTCTAATATCTTTCCGCTGTAGGTTGGATAATCAGTTTCTATGATATTACGCAGCCCTACAAAGTTTTTAATTTCTATCAATGAACGGTTACGATCGAAGTAATTGAACCAGAACCTGATAAAATTATCGCATATTTCATATCGGACAGTCGTCGAGTTCTCTTTTGCTAAAATGGGACGTTGACGTATGATAATATTATAATCGTCTATCAGACGTTTCAGATAGCCACCTGCGCTTTTTTCTCCTAGTGCTGCCTCAATTTCTGCTTGTGTATTTCTGCCTCCGGCAATTGCACTTAAAATAGAAAAGTAGGTTCCGTAATTTTTCCCGAATTCTTCTATCAACAAATTTTTTCCTTCTTCGGTAAAGGGAGAATTATCGCGAGCCATAAAATGGATCATACTTTCCACGTGAAGCGTATGGTTGTCGCAAAAAAGTTCCACGTATTTAGGCACCCCGCCAGTAAAAGTATAAAGTGCTAAAAGATCATCATTCGAATGTGTCGGGGCATATTCATACATGATTTCTTTTAGAACAGAGAGACTGAAAGCTGACAGCTTGATTATGTTATCGGCTCTTCCGAAGAGTGGCTCTTTGTTGTTTTGGAAAATTTTTTGCATAAGAGAGTAGATGGAACCACTGACAATTAAATTCATGTGTGAGGACTTCCGATATTGGTCCCAAATATTTTGCATATCGCTGAATATGGATTCATTAATAGTATAGAATTCCTGAAATTCATCAATAACCAGGTTGAAAGTCCGTTGTGTCGAAAGCTGCATTAGGTATTGGAATAAGTTTCGGAAACTTCGGATTTCTGTCGGAACAAAGATTTGCAGGGCTTGTGCGATAAGTGGGATGAATTCTTCGCACAAAGTTGCTTCATTTTTGCGCCCTATAAATAAGTAGACAGTGGGAGTCTGTTCAACGGCTTTCATGATGAGGCTCGTCTTCCCAATTCTACGGCGACCGGTAACGACTGTCATTCTTGAACTTTCCTCAAATGCCAATTGCTGAATTCGTTTTAGCTCTTTTAGTTCTTCTTCTCTATTATAAAACCTCATAATCAGTGAATTATATTAGTAACTGTGGTTACTGTAACCACGGTTACAAAGATATTTATTCTTAAGGGAACGGCAAACTTTTTCTTTCTTTTTATAAATTCTTTATCCTTCCCTGGAAAAAAGATGTGTCAAAGATAAGGTACATCTCCTTTTCGGGTAGTCCGTGTGGTATGGGCTATATAGGAAATATTAGCTATAGTTGGAAAGAAAAAGGGTGTATTGCTTAATATATTGAGCATAATTTCGCTATATTTGTGCAATATAAAAAGCATATTTTATGGAAAAACGGATAATAAAGGCAATTATAGCCGAACGTCAGCAAGAAATCGGTAAGATTCAGTTGGTTGAAAGACCGATCTATTTTGAGGAGCAGGCGAATTATGTTCTGGTCGGTATTCGTCGGGCGGGTAAATCTTATCAGATGTATCAGGATATACAGAATCTTGTGAGATCGGGCAAGGCGACCCTTGAAGATTGCCTTTATATTAATTTTGAAGATGAACGTATCTCTTCCATTGAGGCTTCAGAACTGGGACTTCTGTTGGAATGTTATGCTGAAATGTATGATAACCGCAAACCCTTGGTTTATCTTGATGAGATTCAGAATATTGAAGGATGGGAAAAATTCGCTCGTAGACTGGCAGATTCTAAATATAGGGTTTTCATAACCGGAAGCAATGCGAGAATGCTTAGCAGGGATATTGCCACTACTTTAGGCGGACGGTATATCATACGGGAAGTATTTCCTTTTTCATTTGCCGAGTATTTGACTTTTCATCAAATTCACTTGAAGACAAACTGGGAATTTGATCCGGAGCAACGGTTGGAGGTCATTAAATTATTCAATACCTATTTCCATTTCGGCGGTTTTGCCGAAACGTTCTCTCTGACAGATAAACGGGAATGGATTAATTCGTTATATCAAAAGATTTTGTTGGGGGATATTATAGCACGTAACGAGATTCGCAATAGTGGCGCTATCCGCCTGCTAGCAAAGAAACTTGCTGAAAGTGTCATGCAGCCAACTACACAGACACGACTATTGCATATTGTAAAATCTTCAGGTAGTGGCATCAGCCGTAATACATTGGCGGATTATCTGACTTATATGAATGATGTCTATCTGACTTTTAATATTCCTAATTTTACAGATTCGGTAGCTGAACGTATGTCTAGTTGTAAAAGATATTTTTATGACAATGGACTGCTTGGTAATTTTCTGATTAATGCCGAAACTAAGTTGTTGGAGAATATTGTAGCTATAAATTTGATAGAACGGTATGGAAAAGAGGAAGATAGAGTGTTCTTTTATCATAAAGGTGTGGAGGTGGATTTTTATATTCCTGATGAAGAAATGGCTATACAAGTATCATATAGCATTGATGATCCGCTCACTCGGGAACGGGAAATCAGGGCTTTATGTAAAATGTCGGAAGTTTTTGGCATCAAAAAAGCCTTTGTCATTACTTGGGATGAGGAAAGGACTGTTTCAGCAGATGAGTTGGACATAGAAGTCGTACCTGTTTGGAAATGGTTGTTGCGGTAGGGAGAGGCACGAAACATTTGTCGCTATGTTGGAATAAATAGTCTGGTTATTATTTTGAGGAATGTTCAGAAAAATAAAGTGCGATATAAATTGTATGGCTGATAATTTGCTGTAACTTTGCTCTGCCAAATAGGAAATAAAACTTGGAATAATAATGGAAGATAATTTTGACTATCAGTCAGTGCCTTATAGTTTCGCTCATTGCTTTAACAGCCGATGTCCGAAAGGAGAAAAATGCCTGCATCGTTTGGTGGCAATGCATAGTACCGACCAGTATCCCACTCTGTCTGTGGTAAATCCCAATTGCATCCCGGAAGATGCGAATGCTTGTTCTTTTTATAAGCCGGTACAGAAAATACGTGTAGCGTGGGGAGTCAGGCACTTGTTGGATAACGTGCCCCATAAGGATGCGGAACAACTTAAAAGCTTGATGTTAAGCCATTTCGGACGGGGAATGTATTACCGCTTCTATCGTAAAGAGAAATATCTCGCTCCGGAACAACAGGAATATATCCGGCGGATTTTCCGCCAAAAAGGAATAACGGAAGAACCTGCATTTGATTCCTACACAGAAGAATATAAATGGTAATTATCTTGCACCTTGCACTTTTGACTGTTAATGGCTTGAATACGAATTGATTGGTGGCGTGCAAGATATGGTTGCAGATGCGTGTAAGATAAAGTGTCTTGCACGCATCTGTTTGTATTATGAAAGCCTTACAACATGGTAGAGAGTGCCTCGGTTGGCACGTTTGGAAGGTATATTGTGTTTGCAGAGTATCCGGCCGAATACGCTTGTCCGTTTATTAGACAATGATATAGTGCTGTTTTTGTTGATATCTTCCAGTATTTCTGCCGGAGAAAGCCATTCACCACCTTCTTCCTGCTCTTTGGCCGGACGAAAATAACGATAGAACAGTTGCTCTTCGGGTGTAGTCTGTTCAAACTCCCGGTTGTTTTCTGTCATCATCCGTTCCTCTTCCCGGTCAAACCAATAACGTTCGTTATGATCCAGTTCATACATGGCTTGTGCATAGAGTTGTTCATAATCTATGGCATGACTGTTGTCTATTGTATCCGTCACTTCTATACAGATAAAACGGCGGCTGCCCGAAGGATCGGTGAGCAAGTCTTTCTGGTTACTTGTAGCGATGAATGATGCATAGCGCCGCATTTCCAACACGGCATTCCCGTAGGGTTTGCGCATATTTACCACCGGTTTTTGAAGAATATGTTTCAAGTATCCTTGCTGATTGGCGCTTATCTGGTCGAACTCGTCAATATTGATTAGTGCAAACCGGTTAAGGTACCTTTCGGCTTCCTTTTTCTGTGAGAAATCAATGCTGTCCGTATAATATGCCCGTATGGCAGGCGGGATAATGCTCCGGCAAAATGTAGATTTACGAGTTCCTTGTCCGCCGACCAATAGGGGAGACACATTGTTTGCATATTTTTTATCCGTTCCACGCCAGTGCATCACCATATTAAGGAACCAACGGTGAAACAATTCCGTCCAGTAGGGATTCTTACAGGGCACTGTTTGCGCCAGTCCACGGATACGGTCGCGTCCGTCCCAGACCGGGAGATGGTAAAGGAATTCTTCCAACGGATTGAATACCGGTACACGGTTGGAGTAGATATATCGGCTGATGTCTCTGTCCCACAAGGGGATACCTTCAGCTTGTGCGTCCAGTGCGATGCTGTTTAATACCCGTTTGTCAATCGGATTGAAGTAAAAACGGAATGAGTTTCGTTCGCGGTATTCCACCTCACCTATTTGGGTGTTGTAGCGGAATTCATAGCGTCGTTTCATAAATTCCTCGGTTTGAAAAGCCTGTGCCTGTTCTTTACCCAGGCTGCTTTTCTTGCCAAATCCTTCACACTCGTCATATACATTTCTGATTAACTGGCGGATAATCGCTTCCTGATTTCGCAAGTAGTAGTGAAAAATAGTACGTTTCACCGTTTCTTCTTCAGGAATACCCGACTGGAAACAGTTGACGGCCAATTGTGTCACTACTGCCTGAAAGTCTCCCTCTCTCGGGCGGGCGCCTTCGTCTTCTGCTTTGTAAATCTCTTCATGAGTTTTCCTCAATGCCGCTTCAAAGAGCATAAATAGAGCTTTCTCCGTATCGTATCCCGGTACCGCTCGTGTCAGTGGCGACTTTTCCGAATGTACGGCTTCCCGATAAGATAGTTCCTCGGGCATTCCCATGGGCTGTGACAGATAAAACGGTACGGCATTCGGCCTGTACATGAGTTCTGTATCGTATGATAGTCGTGAATATTGTTCCAGCGTAGGTTCTTTCGATAAGATATTGAATGGAATTTGTGGTTGGTAACATTTCACGGCAAGCCGGTAGGCATGTGCATGGAATATTTCCGCTTCCTCTCTTTTTTGAGGAAGCGAATTGTCGGGGCGGGTAAATTTCACCCAGATCTTTACGCTCCGTTTGCTCGAACCGGTAAAAGCGCAGTACGTTTGCGGCTGTTCCCAAGCGAGTTGTTTCACTAATGCGATTTCTGAACTGCCTGCGAGCGGGCCGACGGTGAGTTCTACTATCCCGTTGTAACTTTTCATCTGTATGCCACCTTCCGTTCTGCGGAATTCTGCGGCAGGAAGAATCTTCGGCAATTTGTCTGCTTCATAGCAGCGTGAGTCGGGGAGGCTATATCGTAACACTTCTCTGAAAGCGGATACAGGCTGTGCCTTTGTTTCAGTTCGTGTTTTTTCTATCCATGTTTCAATTTCCATTGTAGTTAATGCAGTGGATTTGTCCTTGACTCTCAATTGAGTAACCTTCATCTTTTTTGTTGATTTAAATAGTCTATAAAGGTAACCATAACTATCCGGTCTGACAAGTAAATCCGGTTGTTTTATCCGTCAACTAGGACTTTTCCGTCATTACTGAACAGCTTGTTTCCGGTTGATTGCTGTTCCGGTTTGTTTCAAATGCTTGAAACACTTTGTTTAATTGCTTGAAACAAAGTGTTCACTATAGCGAAACACATTGTTTAGATATAGCAAACACTTTGTTCCAAAGCATGAAAACAGATTGTTTCTCGGCATGAACAACTCATTCTCTGCATAGATTCTATAAATTAATGCGTATCTTCCGTGGATGTAGTGCAGTTCTTTTTGAGTTTTATTCAGCGTGTAAGATATAGGTATCTTGCACGCATCTGCAACCGTATCTTGCACTCGATTAGAGTGTTGTATATTAGGGAAATAAGGCGAAAAAGTGCAAGGTGCAAGATGTTTCTGTGTTTTTCAAACTTTATTGTAGGGGGATTCAAGTGCACATCTTCACAAAAATAGAGGGGAACTCCTGGATGAATCCATTTGTTCCCCTTGCAGGTGTAGCTAGCCTCTGTTTCTTATATTTTCAAAGGCAAGTAGTAACATCTAAATGTTACGTTTTCGACTCTGTAGTCGTTCGGGGGCCGCTCAACCCGAATTGACTTGCCTTTGTGATTATTACTAATTTGTCGTTTGTATCTATTGCAAATTTATAGGCACAAAAAAAGCGGAGAGCATTTGCCTATCCGCCAGTGAGGGAGTCCAAGCCCTAACGCACAAACAGGAAACACTCCCCGCATATTGCAAGGAGCATTTATCTGTTTCATGTGCGTTGATTTTATTTGGACTTTTCACTGGCACAGAAATCAGCTAAACGCTTTTTTTCTTAAAACAAACAATACAGTCGCGCTACGACTGACTGTGCAAAGATAACAATTAATTAAGTTATGCAGTCTTTCATTCTTTATTTTTTCTCTGTACAGAGTGTTTTTGTTCTATATCTCGTAAAATCGTTTGAAATAGTCCGGTTCTCTTGCTATGACTATACCTCATAAGATTCATATCGTTTATTTTTTATATTTTTACTAAATCTCTCGGAGTTATGCGAATTATTGTTATTTTTGCCTCACATAATTTCTAAACAATAATTAAATTATTTATTCGTATGAAAAAGGCCTTATTATTATTCGCTTTAGTAGCGATAAGTGCGGTGAGTATCAATGCTCAAGACAATCTGAAATGGGGTGTGATGGCAGGTATGAATGTTAGTAAATACACCATTACAGGTTTTGATAGCAGGATAGGTTTTCACGCAGGTGTTAAAGCAGAGTTGGGATTGTCGCAGGATGCGAATGGTAGTGGTGCCTATATGGACTTCGCTGCATTGCTTACATTGAAAGGTGCTAAAATTGATGGAGGATCACTTGCGAGCATAAAATTTAATCCATACTATCTGGAAGTGCCGGTACGTGTCGGGTATAAATATGCCGTCAATGATGATTTTTCATTATTTGGTAGTGTAGGTCCTTATATGGCTGTTGGGCTGTTTGGAAAAGCAAAATTGAAAGTGGACGGTGATATTGCAGATATTGCGGAATTAGGAGGTAACTCGATGTCCGAAGATATATTTGGAGACGATGGTCTAAAACGATTCGACTTCGGTCTTGGACTAAAAGCCGGGGTTGAGTTCAGTAAGAAATATCAAGTTGCCATAAGCTATGATTTCGGACTTGTTGAGGTAATCAAAGAAGTAGGAATGAAGAACAGAAACCTGATGATCTCGTTGGGATATATGTTCTAAAACCGGTTTTGCAACTTTGTTGCATAAATCATTTGCTACCTTTGCATCAACTAAATGATGAAAGTTATGGGACATTGTAGTTGTGGCGCTCATTCATGCGCAGCAGAAAAAAAGGTTGATGCAAAGGTTTCGGTATTCCATGAATATGGGAAAGTGATATTCTCTCTCCTGCTTCTGACAAGTGGAATAATTATGAATGCTCTCGATTTAGCATTCTTCCGTGAAGGATCTGTTGCCTTGATATGGTATATCGTGGCCTATCTTCCGGTAGGAATTCCAGTGATGAAAGAAGCCTGGGAAAGTATCAGGGAAAAAGACTATTTCAGTGAGTTCACTCTAATGATTATAGCTACTTTGGGAGCTTTCTATATTGGTGAATATCCGGAAGGAGTAGCCGTGATGTTATTCTATACAGTAGGAGAACTGTTTCAGGATAAAGCGGTAGATAAAGCCAAACGTAATATTGGAGCCTTATTGGATGTAAGACCCGAGAAAGCATTAGTGCTCCGGGAAGGCAATCTTGTTATTGAAAGCCCTAAAAAGATAAAAGTCGGTGAAATCATAGAAATAAAGGCAGGCGAACGGGTGCCATTGGATGGAACTATGCAGAATGAAGTGGCTGCCTTCAATACAGCCGCATTAACAGGTGAAAGCGTTCCTCGTAATATTCGGAAAGGTGAAGAAGTACTTGCCGGAATGATTGTAACCGATAAGGTTATCCGGCTCGAGGTAACGAGACCTTTTGATAAGAGTGCACTTGCCCGAATATTGGAGCTTGTTCAGAATGCTTCCGAACGTAAGGCTCCGGCTGAATTGTTTATTCGTAAGTTTGCGCGCATTTATACACCTATTGTTATAGCGCTTGCAGTGTTAATTGTTTTGTGTCCATTTGTTTATTCACTTATTAATCCTCCATTTGTATTTGCATTTAATGATTGGCTATACAGAGCTTTGGTCTTTCTGGTGATTTCGTGTCCCTGTGCGTTGGTGGTTAGTATTCCGTTGGGCTACTTTGGGGGAATTGGAGCGGCATCCCGGTTGGGAATTTTATTCAAGGGTGGTAATTATCTGGATGCTATCACTAAGATCAATACAGTGGTATTCGATAAAACTGGAACCCTGACAAAAGGAACCTTTGAAGTACAGGCCTGTAAAAGTGCAGGCGAGGTTTCGGAAGAAGAATTAGTGAAACTGGTTGCTTCGGTAGAAAGTGATAGTACTCATCCGATTGCCAAGGCTGTTGTGAATTATGCGAAAGAACAAAACATTGAATGTGTAGCTGTTACCGGTACAAAAGAATTTGCCGGCTATGGTTTGGAAGCAACGATAGACGGGGCTATGGTTCTGGTCGGTAATTGCCGGTTACTGTCTAAGTTTGATATATCCTATCCAAAAGAACTGCTGGAAATAACGGATACCATCGTGGTCTGTGCTGTTGGAAACCGTTATGCAGGTTATCTGCTGCTGGCTGATGCCCTGAAAGAGGACGCAAAGGTAGCTATTGACAATTTAAAAGCTTTAAATATTGAAAACATCCAGATACTATCCGGTGATAAACAGAGTATTGTTACTAACTTTGCAGAAAAGCTCGGTATATCGAAAGCTTATGGTGACCTGTTGCCGGAAGGAAAAGTGAATCATCTGGAAGAGCTGCGGCAGGATGAGGCAAACCGGATCGCATTTGTCGGTGATGGAATGAACGATGCACCGGTGCTCGCTCTAAGTCATGTTGGCATTGCTATGGGAGGACTGGGTAGTGATGCGGCTATTGAAACAGCCGATGTCGTGATACAGACAGACCAGCCGTCGAAGGTAGCCGAAGCTATCAAAGTAGGAAAACTGACACGAAGAATTATTTGGCAGAATGTATCACTGGCATTTGGAGTGAAATTACTTGTATTGATTTTGGGAGCCGGTGGAATTGCTACTCTTTGGGAAGCTGTCTTTGCAGATGTGGGTGTTGCGCTACTTGCCATTATGAATGCTGTCAGAATACAGAAAATGATAAAATAGGAGAAAGATGGAAGAAGATATTTATTTGGATAAGTTGGATAGAAGAGGTATCAAGCCAACTGCCATAAGGCTTCTGGTGATAAAAGCGATGATGCAGGCAGAGCGTGCGGTGTCATTGCTCGATTTGGAAACACTGCTCGATACAGTCGATAAATCGACTATATCCCGTACCATCGCTCTCTTCTTGTCTCATCACCTCATACATAGCATAGACGATGGGAGCGGCTCGTTGAAGTATGCCGTTTGCGACAACTCCTGCAATTGTGTGGTACAGGATTTACATTCGCATTTTTATTGTGAGAAATGTCATCGTACATTCTGCCTGGAAGGTACACATATCCCGGTGATTGATTTGCCTAAAGGATTTACTTTGCATAGTATAAACTATGTACTAAAAGGAGTTTGTTCCGAATGTACTTCTCAAAAATGACAGATATTTTATAAACTTCGATGCGCAGTTTTATTCCATTCACTAATTTGGATAGGATAATCACTATATTTCGCACTTTGAGTACCTGTAACTTCAGTTTAGGTACTTTCCCCATTTTGTCTATTTTTTTAATTGACGAATTATCCCCAACTTTGCATAGTCATTTGAATTGGAGTCTTGAAAGATTTATAGACTAAGTGGGGGGTATATGTGATATGTAAGTAATTGGAATAAAAGCCGAAAAAGAGATGTATTTTCTCTTTTTCGGCTTTTTGCTAATATTGTTTGATTAGTCAATATTGGGATTCAATGCGTGCCAGTCTTTAATAGCTGGGATGATCCCCATTTCAATCACTTCATCACGAAGTTTGCATAAATGCTCGTAGCTTTTTTCCAATTCTTCCTGTTCGGCAGGAGTTCCGGCTACTTCTTTATAAGTGACGCCGTCTTTAGTTATTGAAGTTTCCATCGCCATCATGATATGGTCGAACTTACTGTTAGAAACATACGTTCCGGCAGGCCAGCGGAAAGGTTGTCCACCCATAGCAGCGGCAATCATTTCGATAGAAAGATAAGCCGGGCTTTGGAAAGAAGAACGACCGCGCAGGTCGATAATATGCTTACCACCCTGGATGACACGTACTTTCAGTGCTTCCCAATCTGCCAATGGAAGACGGGTAGTGCCGATGAAATCGGTCAAAGGCTCTCCTTTTATTTTGGTTGTAGATGCGAATACAGCCATTTGTTCGCCATGACCACCATACGTACGGCAATTCTGAATGTCGGAAGCCGGGATATGGAAGAATTTCACCAGTTCGTTTTGCAGACGGGTGCTGTCCAAGGCAGCCAGTGTAGAAACTTGAGAGGGTTTCAAACCTGAATACAACAAAGTAATCAATCCGGTGATGTCTGCAGGATTAAAGATCACAACGATATGTTTTACGTTTGGGCAATATTGATGAACATCTTTACCGAATTGAGCGGCAATTTCTGCATTTCCCTTCAGCAAATCTTCGCGGGTCATACCTGCTTTACGGGCAGCTCCACCGGAAGAGACAATGTAAGAAGCTCCTGTCAGCGCTTCTTTGATATCGGAAGTAAATGTAAGGTTGACACCTTCAAAACCGCAGTGATACAATTCTTCAGCTACTCCTTCCAGAGCCGGGGCAAATGGATCATACAGGCAAATATTCGGAGTGAGTCTCATCATCATGGCTGTTTGTGCCATATTGGAGCCGATCATTCCGGCAGCTCCTACAATCGTAAGTTTCTCGTTGGTTAGAAATTCCATAAGTTTATATGTTTAAAGGTGAATAATTTACTTTTTCTTTTTGTCGCTACAAAGTTAACATATTAGAAAGCAGATTGTTCATTGCAAATAGTTTTGCCCGATAACGAAAAGTTATGGCTGACTGTTTGAGAGATCTATTCAAAATAGATTATCTTTGTGTCTTATTACAATAAATAGATAAGAATATGAGCATCGAATTAGGAAAGTTCAATCAGCTTGAAGTCGTGAAAGAAGTAGATTTCGGCGTATATCTCGATGGTGGGGAAGAAGGTGAGATTTTGTTGCCTACCCGCTATGTGCCCGAAGACTGTAAGATAGGAGATTTTTTGAACGTGTTTCTTTATCTGGATATGGATGAAAGACTGATTGCTACGACGCTGACTCCGTTGGTGCAGGTAGGTCAGTTTGCCTGTCTGGAAGTCTCCTGGGTGAATCAATACGGAGCTTTCCTGAACTGGGGATTGATGAAAGACCTGTTCGTTCCGTTCAGTGAGCAGAAGATGAAAATGCAGGTTGGGCGGAAATATGTGGTCCATGCGCATTTGGATGAAGAGAGTTATCGTATTGTGGCTTCAGCAAAGGTGGAACGTTATCTGTTGAAAGAAAAGCCGGAATATACTCCGGAAGCAGAAGTGAATATCCTTATCTGGCAGAAGACGGATTTGGGCTTTAAAGCGATTATAGATAATAAGTATAGCGGTTTGCTGTATGAAAATGAAATATTCTGTCCGTTGGAAACAGGAATGGAGATGAAAGCTTTTGTGAAACAGGTGCGTGAAGATGGTAAGGTAGACCTGATTCTTCAGAAACCCGGTTTTGAAAAGATTGACGATTTTTCGAAAACGCTGCTCGACTATATCAAAGCGCATGGAGGACGGATCAACTTGAATGATAAAAGTCCTGCGGAAGATATTTATGACACGTTTGGTGTTAGCAAGAAAACCTTTAAGAAAGGAGTGGGCGACTTGTATAAGAAACGTCTGATTACCTTGCATGAGGATGGCATTGCTTTGGCGGATTCCTAAACAGAATAGGGATTTCCCTACATACGAATAGAGAGAATCATTGGGGTGGGGAGTTTCCTCACCCTATTTTTGTGCTATCAGATTAAAGATATAAATAATAAAAACTAGATAAGCTATGCGTAAGATTATAATAAGTTTCTGCATCCTGTTCGCTGCCCTCTCCTTACAAGCGCAGTCTGTTAACGGAATCCGTATCGATGGCGGGAATACTCCGATTCTTGTTTACCTGGGAGGGAACCAGATATGTTTACCTACTACTACCTGCTTTATAGCCAATTTAAATCCCGGACATTATACTGTTGAAGTGTTTGCCACCCGCTTTACCCGTGCGGGAGAGCGAGTATGGAAAGGAGAAAAATTATATAAAGATCTCGTTTATTTTGATGGGAGAGGAGTGACAGAAATATGGGTAGACGGACGTGATAACATGCGCCCGGAAAGACCCAGCCGTCCCGAACAGGGAGAACATCGTCCGGGATATGGTTACAACAGGGTGATGAACGATCAGCTCTTCCAAACGTTTTATAAAGAGATGAAGAATGAGCCTTTTAAAGATGACCGTATGAAGTTGCTCAATGCTGCATTGGCTGGTTCTGATTTCACATCTGCCCAATGTCTCCAACTGACCAAACTATATACATTCGATGATGACCGGATGGAGATTATGAAGATCGTGTATCCCCGGATTGTAGATAAGGAAGCTTTCTTTACGGTGATTAATACCCTGACATTTAGCTCCAGTAAGGAAAAGATGAAGGATTTTATCATAGGGTGCGGTAAACGTTGATACTATTAACTAAAAACGATACGGTTATGAAAAAGATACATATTATGCTGTGTTTGGCATTGGGAATATTGGTCAGTGGCTGTTTTACCAGCTATGTATCTACCAAACAGATGATGGGTATATATCAGGGAATGACTCAATCGCAGGTAGAGTCCGTTTTAGGAAAACCTGATTTCCGGCGTTTTGACGGTGATATGGAAGAATGGGAATTCCATCGTGATAACGGTACGCCTGTACTTACTTCGGAACCTGTGACGATAATCGTTCAGTTTGTAAATAGAGAGGTGGTTAGTATGGATACGTTCAAAGGTTATGGCAGACCTGCACCGATGCATTCCGTTGTAGTACCGCCTGCTGTGAACACTACCGTTGAAGTCTTTCCTAATCATGAACAAGTGGAAGAAGCTCGTTTGATGACTGATCCGGAGTTTGATGAATTTATCAATAAGCTCAAAATAACGGTTATGAATGAAGACCAGAAGAAGCTTGTCGATCGGATGTTGAGAACGTATGATGTCACTTCAAATCAATGTGTGAAAATAGTGAAGGAGATTTCGTATACTCCTGACCAGGTGGAGATGATGAAGAAGCTGTATCCTTATGTAAGGGATAAAAGAAATTTTAATAAGGTGATCGATATTTTATTTTCTAATGCATATAAAGATGAGATGCGTAAGTTTATTGAGGAATATCATCAGAATAATAAATGATAGGAGATTGAATTATGAAACGAATACTGTTTTTACTCTTTGCTGTCGGTCTGACTGCCAATATGACCGTAATGGCTGGAATGAGCACTAGCAAGGTACGTAAGGAGACGCGTTTTCTTACCGATAAGATGGCATATGAATTGAGCTTGAGTACACAGCAATATAATGATGCGTATGAAATTAATTACGACTTTATTTATTCTGTCCGTAATATCATGGATTACGTAGCACGTGGTTACGAATGGGCATTGGATGATTATTATGAAGCGTTGGATATCCGTAATGACGATCTTCGCTGGGTATTGAGTGATGCACAGTATCGCCGGTTCCTCGGTGCCGAGTATTTCTATCGACCAATCTATGTAACCGGAGGGAAATGGAGTTTCAGGGTTTATGTTAATTACCCGAATCGCAGTTTGTTTTATTTTGGTGTGCCTTACCATTACCGTACTTATTGTGGAGCACATTATCGTCCACACTTTCACCATGTGAGTTATTATCGGGGCAGATATACTAATTTCAACCATTATTCTGCACCGCATCGGGTGAGAGATCAGCGAGTATTCCACTCTTATCGTCGTTCGGATTTCGGTTCTGTCCGGTTCCGTCCGAATACTTCCACTCGTCCGCATAATGCACCGACACGTCCGGGTAATTCTTCCCGTCCGGGTTCATCGACAACGCGTCCTGGTACGTCTCGCCCAAGTACCTCTACTCGTCCTGATACTTCTACTCGTCCCGGAACGACAACAAGACCTGGTACGTCAACACGTCCCCGTCCGGAATCTGGAGGAGATCGACCTTCGACTTCTGTCAGACCATCTACACCGTCCGGAAGTGGAAGACCTGGTAACAATGTTGCTCCTGATAAAAATGGGAATACGAATAGAGTAGAAAGTGATCGTAATTCTGGTCGTCGTCCGGAAACAGGTTCCGGTTCTTCAAGCTCTAATCGCAGACCAACAAGCGGAAGTTCAACTGGTTCCAGTTCCTCCAATCGTGAAAGTGGAAAAACAAGTAGCAGTTCGAGAGAAAGTTCAAGTAAACGAAACGATAGTGGTTCCTATAATAGAAATAACAGTTCCGAGAGAAATAATAGCTCTTCCGGTTCCAGTCGCGGTAGTTCCAATCGTAGTAGTTCCAGTCGCAGTGATTCTGGTCGCAGTAGCGGTAGTACTACCAGTCGTAGCAGCAGTACCACTTCTAACCGGAGTAGCGGTAGCTCGAGCTCTACCCGGAGCAATGTTTCTAGTGGACAAACAGAAAGACGCTCTTCTTCCGGAAGTACGAGAAGCAATAGCACTCAAAGTTCTTCCCGTTCCTCTGAAAGAAACAGCAGCAGTTCAAGAAGATAACCTATTCCTTTATTATTTATATCAATCTCATTACTCCTCAGCGGAAGGAGAACTAGACTCCGGGTTTTCACCGGCTAGACTATTCCGGGCAGCGCCCGTAACTTGGATATCGGGGCGGATACTATCCGCCTCGATTTCACTTATTACTCCTTTCTGTGCAAGCCGCTTGGCTATCAACTTATAATAGCCTTCCATATTCTCCTTTAACTGTCCGCCTTCAGCAAAAGAGCTGCGGAAATGCTTGGGCTTCGGGATAATGGAAGCCAGGAAAATACTTTCTTCCGTGTTCAGTTGTGAAGGGCGTTTATTGAAATAATAAGCAGAAGCTTCCTGAATACCATAAACGAGCGGTCCCCATTCAACAATGTTCAGATATACTTCGTACATGCGTTCTTTAGAAGTTAATCTTTCATTTTCTATTAGCCATACAATCAATGCCTCTTCCAATTTACGTGCAAAGTTCTTATTACGGTTCAGGAATACATTCTTTACGAGTTGCATGGTGATCGTGCTTCCTCCACGTGCAAAGCGTTTCACTTGCAGGTCGTAAATCAATGCTTCCCGTAGGGCATCGGGCAGGAAACCGCGATGGTAAAAGAATGCTCCATCTTCACTTTGCATAACGGACATTCTTAGGATGGGTGAAATGCTATCCAATGGTGTAAAGTGTTTGCACGAGGGACCAATAGGAAAAGTCCGCACCGGTATTCCATTCTCATAAGCTGTATAAATGAACTCGCCGGACATTTTGGAGAGTGAAGTGGCTCCATAGCTTGTGATGCGGAAGTCTTTCTCTTTCAGTTCGGATTCCAGTTTGAGACTATCTAGTTGTGCAAAATCAATATCTAATAGAAAATGATAGGCCAACTCGCCACTTGTCTTGATGCCTTCCAGATTGCTGAATAATCCTTTGGGGAGAGAGCTGAACAGATCATCTGCCGGAAACCAGGATTTGTTGACCGCAGCAGTGAAATGCCAGTTTCCTTTCTCTTTCTCGGCTCGCAAATAAGGATGAAACTGGAGTTTGTTGAAATCAACAATGGTCGTACTATCCAGTTCGAGTGAGTGCCCGCTAATGTTCATCTCGTAACAGAGTTGTCCACGATCGAGATGAATTACTTCAGGAGAGAGAGCTTTATGAAATACGTCAAGTCCGTTCACTCTCGCTTTTCCTTTGAGGAGCAGTTGATTGGATGCACGCTTATCTTTAGTCATATTATAAGATAGGGTGTCGAAAGTGACTTCTGCTCCAAAACGGCGGGTAATATAAGGTAGTGAGATTTTTCTTTTTTCCGGGGCAAAGAGAGATGCTTTTAATGTATAGTCTCTTCTGTTTAGTTCGCCGGTCGCTTCCCATAGTTGTTGAGGCAGTGTATCTTCTTTTATCTGAATGGTTGATTGGAAATGATTGTTCTCAATAATAAAAGAAGGAATGTTGACTGCAACGAAATTACTATCTTTACGTTCGGTTATATTGATTTGCCTGAGTTGCCCGTTTTCAGGCAGGAAACCGTAAATGAGGTTTAATATCCGGTCAATACGGTTGGCATAGTCACTTTCTATGACAGGTTGGAGTTCTGCTTCTTGTTGCCGTTTAAAGAACAGGAAATCGTAGTTAGCTATGCTATCATGCTTGATGAAGTTGATTGCAAGGCCATTCATAAGCACATTCCGTACTTCGATTTCTCCTTTTAGCAATTCCCAAAAACTTAGTTTTACATTGACGGATTGTAATGTCAGGAGGGTATCCCGTTGGTTGGGAACAATAGAAAGTCCTTGTAAAGCCACTTCATTGTAGCCTTTCATTCGTAACTCCTGATAATGAATTTGTAGACCGTATGTTTGTTCGGCACGTGTAGCTCGTTTGTCAACGATATGGCATAAAATGACATTGCGGAATGCAAAGAGACAAATAAGGCTGGTAAGCAAGATACCGATAGCCGATAGAATGATAATTCTTTTTTTGCTGGACGTTTCCATCTTCTTTTTCTTGATATGATAATCGCTGCAAAGGTAGATAATAATTCGGGCAACAAGCGGAGTATTTTCCCATTTTTAGAGTTATATTCATCAGTAGAAAGAAGAAAATGCGAAAAAAATGGTTAGTTGTTCGCTTTTAAGCGTACAACTGTTCGTTTTCGTACACCGTTCTGTTTTATGATTTCCTTGATTATTAGTTAGTTATCGTTTTGGCACGCTCGTTGCATCTCTATAGTCGCAAGCGGACAACGAAGAAAAATGAAAAAAACTTCAGAATGTTGCAACCGTTTGAGACGCTTGATCCGTCTAATAAACAGAAGAACAAAAACAGAATGTTGAACAAATAAAAAATATACAATTATGAAGACTACAGTATTATTCAGAATGATCGTTTTAGTTGCTATGGTATTTGCAGGAATCGCTAATACAACAGTGAAGGCACAGGGTAATAACTTCATTACTAATGAAGAAAAAGTAGATGATCTTGTAGTATCGAAAGTGATTTACAGACTCGATGGTTCTCTCTATCGCCACATGAAATATGATTTTACCTATGACGATCAGAAGAGAATGTCCTCCAAAGAAGCTTTCAAATGGGATGCTTCTACTGAAAAATGGATACCGTACTTTAAAATTGATTATACTTATTCATCTAATGAAATCACTTTGGTATATGCACGCTGGAATGACTCTCACAGAGCTTACGACGCATCTGTTGAAAAGAGCGTTTATGAACTGAACGACGCTAATATGCCGGTTGCTTATATGAACTATAAATGGAATGATAAATGGATTGAAGAATCCGCTGCTAGCTGGGCTATGAATGTATCTACTCCGGCAACTAATGAAGCAACTCTGCTGACTGCCAGCAGATAAAAATAAATCGGAGTTGTGAAACTCCTTCTCTCTCTTTTAATTTAATTACATTAAAAACGGTGGATTTCCTTATGGGATAATCCACCGTTCTGTTTTTCTAATGAACAGTTACGATTAGCTTTTGTAACTCTTCAATATCTATTTAACGAGTGGTAGATATTCTCCATAACCTTCCTCTTTCATTTTATCTTTCGGGATAAAACGAAGTGAAGCGCTATTGATGCAATAGCGTAATCCACCTTTCTCTTTCGGCCCATCTGTGAATACGTGTCCCAAATGAGCATCTCCGGTTTTACTGCGTACTTCCGTACGTATCATGCCGTGCGAAGTATCTTTCTTTTCTGCGATTAGATCTTTTTGAATCGGTTGGGAAAAGCTTGGCCACCCGCAACCTGAATCAAACTTGTCGGTAGAGACAAACAGAGGTTCTCCGGTAGTAATATCCACATAAATGCCGGGACGATGCTCATTCCAGTATTTATTGTGGAAAGCAGGTTCAGTGGCATTCTTTTGGGTTACGGCATATTGTTCCGCCGACAATTCCTTACGAAGGGTTGCATCATCCGCTTTTTGATACGCTTTAGCTTTCGGCGCATTCGCTTTGCGTGCCATTTCGAATAAAGCGGGATTGATATGGCAGTATCCACCCGGATTTTTATCCAGATAGTCCTGGTGGTAAGTCTCTGCCGGATAGAAATTTGTCAATGGCTTTACTTCTAGGACGATAGGAGTTTTATATTGCGCGGATAATAGTTGAATCGCCTGCTTGATGACAGGGAGATCTTCTTTATCTACATAATAAATTCCGGTTCTATACTGCGTTCCCCGGTCATTACCTTGCCGGTTGAGGCTGGTAGGATCGATTGTCTTGAAATATAGATCGAGCAGTAAATTCAAATCTACCGTTTTCGGATCATAAACCACCTTTACTGTTTCGGCAGCATTGGTTTTTCCTGAACAGACCTGTTCATAACTCGGATTGGCAACATTACTGTTGGCATACCCTACCTGAGTATTTTCTACTCCTCGAATTTGTTTCAGGAAATGTTCTGTCCCCCAGAAACATCCTCCCGCAAAATAGATTTCTGCTTGATTCTTCATTGGTTTAGCAACTCCTAAAAATGTATTACTAATCATTACAATCACTAGGACGATAAAATACTTCATATCCGTTAGTTCTTTCTATAATAACGAATGAACCAACGGATATGTTTTAAGGAACTACTATACTAAACTCAACTTTATTTTTTTTCATTCAATGACCTGTCCTTTGTAGAAATCCAGAATTTTAGTCCGGAACAGGTAGTCATATTTTGCCTGCAACTTATCCGAAAGAGCTTTCGTCAGATTAAGTTTGGCTTCATTGTATTCCACAAAGGTAGCCTTGCCGTTATTGAACTTCTCACTCATCAGGCGGAAAGATTCTTCGTTGGCTTTTACTGCCACTTCACTGGAGTTGTATTTACTTTCTGCTGCCAGAGCATTGTACCAGGCTTGCTGAATTTCTTTATAGAGTATTTTTTTACTGTTATCCAACTTCAAGGATAAATCTATTTGTTGCAAACGAGCGGTGCGTACCCGGTTTCTTGTGGCAAAACGGTTGAAGATTGGCACGCTCAAATTAAATCCTATATATTTATTCAGATTGTTTTTCATCTGACTGCCGAAGCTGCTCTCTGATCTTCCGCTAACCGTATAATAATTACTTCCCAGACCGGCACTGAAAGAGAGTTGTGGATAAAACGCACTTTGGGCAATACGAATACTATTAAGACTACCTTGTAAACGATATTCTGCAGCCTTAATGCTTGGTTTGTAAGTAAGCGCCTGTGTATATATGTCATCCGGCGGAGTGAGAGATTCGAACTCTAATTCTTCCTTAGGGCTTTCGAGTACAAATCCTTCAGGCGTGGGTAATTCCAAGAGTTGGGTGAGATCCAGTAAGGACAGTTTGTACGTATTGTCTGATTGTACAGCAGTCATTTCATCCTGTGCAACACGGGCTTGTGCTTCGGCCACTTCAGAAGAGGATGCCTTACCCACTCCCTGAAGACCTTGAATACGTTTTAACTGGTCTTTGCTTAAATCGACCTGATTATGAGCAATCTTACTTAATTCTTGATTGAATAAAACCTGTAAATAAGCCGAAGTGACATTGATTGCAATATCCTCTCTGGCTTTATTCAAATCTTCTATAGCAGCTTTTAAATCCAGTTTGGCAAGTGAATATTGGTTGGACAATTGCAAACCGGTAAATATAGGTACGTTTGTTCCCAAGCTGAAACTGGTATTGGCGCTGTTGATGTCACTATACGAGTTGTCTATCGGAGAAGCGGTACGACCCCAACTCCAGTTTTGGCTGGCACTACTGCTCAGATTCGGAAGGCGTGCCCATTTAGTAGTGTTTACACTCACTTTGCCTGCTTCGACATTATTGGCCGATTGACGGATTTCTATATTATGTTCAATGGCATAGTCGATACATTGCCGCAGCGTCCACGCTTGCGAAGAGTTGTTCTGTGCCTGGATGGAGGTGATTCCGACTCCGGCAAGCAGAATGGCTGATATGGTTTTACGAATTATTTTCATCGGATTCAATTATTTATCTTTTTTCTCTGCACCACGTATTTTGTCCTGAATGGTTACCCCTTTCTTGATTTCTATCTTGATTCCATCACTCATACCGGCAGTCACCTGTGTACGCTGGAACTTTTGTTCGGGCACTGAATCTGTCATGATGTACACAAATGTAGAGTCACCACTAAATTCAACAGTGCTTTCGGGCACTGCCAATACCTGATTGGCTTTTTGTAATACGATTTCCGCATTAGCCGAATATCCGGAACGAATCTGAACAGAATCCGGAATGGTAATCGCAGCCTTGATTTCAAACTGGTTGGCTCCATTGGTTTCCACCCCTTTCGGAGAGATATATTCCAGAATGGCATTGAAAGTCAGATTCTGTAAGGCTCCGATGGTCAGCTTGATTGGCATTTGTTCGTGGATACGTCCCACTTCTGTTTCATCAATATTGCCGCGGAAAATCATATCGTTCATGTTGGCTACCGTAGCAATCGTGGTTCCATCATTGAACGTATTACTCATAATCACCGAATTACCAGCTTTTACAGGTACGTCCAGGATTAACCCGTCAATGGTAGAGCGAATCATCGTGCTACTGAAAGAGGCACTGTTTTTGGTAATTCCTTCTTTTACGATTTCCAGATTGTCTTTGGCCGTCTGTCTCTCTTCGCGAGCCTGTTTCAAAGCCACTTCACTTTTCTCGTATTCCTCCCGGCTAATTAACTGACCGTCATACAACTTCTTCACACGGGCGAAATCCGTTTCTGCCTGGGTTGCATTAATTTCTGCCAGGCGCACACGGCTTTCTGCAGAATTCAGTTGTCCGAGTTCAGGGATTACTTTTACTTTGGCAATAACTTCCCCTTTTCTTACAGCTTGTCCGGCTTCTTTATATACTTCGTCGATAATACCCGAAATTTGCGGTTTGATTAAAATTTCGTCTCTCGGTTCCACTTTTCCGGTAGCTACTGTAGTTTTTTGGAGGTCAGTCATTTCCGGTCTAACTGTTTCGTAAGTGATTACCTTAGGCTTGGATTTCTGATAAAGGAATACGAATGTTCCGACAAGAATGATAGCAATGACTACCAATAATGTGATTTTCAGATACTTTTTCATGATTTTATTTATGATTTTATTATTTACGATTGATGATTGAAATCTCTACGTCTCTAAACAATTGAACAACACCCGCTCTACAATGATTTCTCAATCGTAAATCGTAAATTGTCCAATCGTCCAATCTCCTTATTCATCCCGGATTGCTTCAATCGGTTTGATAGCCATGGCCCGGTAAGCAGGTGCCAGACCTGCCAACATGCCCAGTGCAATCAGAAGCGCACAAGTGCCGATTGCCAGTCCGAAAGTAACTTGAAAACGGACATCCCCTCCGTCAGCATTTGCTCCCATCTCAACCAGTTGCAATACCATGACGGCAAAGGAAATTCCACACATTCCCGCAATGGTAGTAAGTACCATACTTTCCGATAGAATTTGCTGCAGGATATCTTTCGGTCGTGCGCCGATCGCCCGGCGGATACCGATTTCGGTGGTACGTTCTTTGACGGTCACCATCATAATATTGGATACGCCGATGGCACCTGCCAGCAAAGTTCCCAATCCTACCATCCAAACCAGTATGTTGATACCGATAAACAAGTTATCGACCATAGAGAACATGGCTTCGGCATTCAGGCACATGACAGCTTGTTTGTCATCCGGAGAGATATAATGTGCGGCTTTAATGACCTGTTCCATTTTGGGTTGTACTTCAGACACTTTGACTCCATGCTTCGCGGTGAAACAGATCACATCGATTTGTCCTCCCATGTTGTAAGTCTGCTGCATCGTAGTGAAAGGAAGAGTGACGGCTTCCGACGCCCGCCCCTGTATATTCATGTCCCCTTCGGAAGAAGACATGCCAATCACTTGATAATAAATGCCATCTACTCTTACATATTTGCCACACGGGTCTTCTCCCGGTTTGAAAAGACTTTCATAAATTCGTTTTCCGATGACACATACTTTGCGCGCTTCCTTTATATCCACCTCATTGATGAATCTGCCGTATGCCATTTCCTGCGATTCAATGTGGAGATAATCCGGATACAGCCCTTTCACGCTACAATCATATTTCTTATCTTCATATACGGCTTTGGAACCCCAACGGGCTACGGACGGAGTAATGATCTCCACCTCTTTCACTTGGGAACGAAGACGGTCGATGTCGGTAGATTCCAGATTCCACCATCTCCCTTTGCGGAAGCCTTTGTAAGCCTCACCCGTTCTTTGCGAGGCAAGGAAACCGGAATTGGTGGCAAATCCTTCAAAGTTCTTTTTCATCATGTCCTCCAATCCTTGTCCGCCGCCGATGAGGGCGACGAGCATGAAGATTCCCCAGAAAACACCGAATGCAGTCAGCAGGCTTCTCGTCTTATTTCTTGTAATGGTGATGAGGATTTCCTCACACGTATCCATGTCTATTCTCATAGTCTTAATCTGCTCTAAGTGCTTCGATTGGCCGGATGCTGACTGCTTTTCGGGCAGGGAATAATCCGGCTAACGTACCAGCTATTATTAATGTGAGTGTAGCCTGTATGGCGATTCTTATATCTACTGTCGGGTTCAGGAAAACAGTTTCCGTCCACATTCCGGTATCCATTGTCTGATTGCCGAAGGCACTGTTCATCCATTCGGTCACTCCGATACCGGCTACCATGCCGATGTATCCGAATATGGTGGTGATGGTGACACTCTCTACGATAATCAACCAGAGAATGGAAAGCGGCTTGGCTCCCAAAGCCTTACGAATACCAAATTCGCGGGTACGTTCTTTTACGGTAATCAGCATAATGTTGGAAACTCCTACGATTCCGCTTAGCAATGTGAAGATACCGATTACCCAAATAGCAATACGTAGCATATTCGAGCCTTGCTGCTGTTGCAAATAGTTGGTAAAACGATTCCAGATCCAGATAGCGCTGTGGTCTGTCGGGTCAAAACGATGATTGGCTCCCAATACTTTGCGGTAATGGGCTTCAAAAGCCTCATTGGCCTCAATTGTTTCCAGATTTTTGGTAGTCATGACCAGGTTATTCAGCTTGTCTCCTTTGTTATAAATCGTTTGAAGAGTGGTAAAAGGAATGTATGCATCGCTGTCACCGCTATCTCCTTTATCATTGTAGAGACCTACTACCTGATAAACCACATTACCGGCATTGACAAACTGTCCGATTGGTTCGGTATGGGTTTTATCAAAAAGAATTTCTGCTGTCTTTTTATGGAGCACAATTACTTTCCGGCGCTCTTTAATATCAATCTCATTGATAAAACGTCCTTTGAAGAGTTTCACCACTTCTACCTCTGTATGGTTGGGATATACGCCGGAAAGGCTCAAACTGACGTATTCTTGCCCGAAGCTAAGATTTACATCTCCCTGCCATACGGTTGCTCCGGCCTTGATGACATGATTCGGGAAATAATGACTGGTAGCATCCATGTCTTTATTGTCCAGTTGCACCCGTCTTCCTTCTTTCAGTCCGTCGTATGATTTGCTGGTCCATCCCGGAAAAATCTTGATGGAGTTCATGGCACGTTCGGAAGCCGATTGCTCGAATGCGTGGATCAGTCCGTTGCCTGCACCTAGCAGGACGATAAGCATAAAGATTCCCCATGCCACGGCAAATCCTGTGAGAAAAGTCCTAAGCTTGTTACGTTTGATGGTACTATATATTTCTTGCCAGATGTCAATCATGATAATGTTTGTATAGTGGTGGATTTTAGATTATTTCATGATACCGTCTTTTCCGAAAGGAGAAGCGTCATGGTCGATATTATCTTCAATACGTTCGATGATTCCATCTTTGATATGTATAATCTTGTCTGTCTGGTTGGCGACTCCACTTTCGTGGGTGACAACGACAATCGTCATTCCCTGTTTATGAAGATCTTTCAGAATCTGCATTACTTCTACAGAAGTTTTACTATCCAAAGCTCCTGTTGGCTCATCTGCCAGAATGATTTGTGGTTGAGTGATTAAAGCCCGTGCGATGGCCACACGTTGTTTCTGACCGCCACTCATTTCGTTCGGCATGTGATGCGCCCAGTCTTTTAAACCCAGGCGGTCGAGATATTCCAATGCAAGTGCATTCCGTTTTTTGCGACTTATTCCTTGATAGAATAAAGGAAGTGCTACATTCTCTACGGCATTTTTAAAGGAAATCAGATTGAATGACTGGAAGATAAATCCGATCATACGGTTGCGATATTCGGCAGCTTTGGTCTCGCTCAAGTTCTTGATGAGTACGTTGTTCAGATAATAATCTCCGGTATCGTAGTTGTCGAGGATTCCCAATATGTTGAGTAAAGTTGATTTTCCAGACCCGGATGCTCCCATGATAGAAACAAATTCTCCCTGTTCGATATTGAGATTGATACCTTTAAGTACATGGAGAGGCGCTCCGTTGTTGTAGGTCTTGTTGATATTCGTTAGTTGTATCACAATTTTCTTTATTTAGTTTCTGTTTTCTGATAATTTTCTACTATTAGACGTGTGAAAGATACGAAAAGTTGCAAACAGGTTGAACTTTTTTCAAAAAACATTTTGTAGACTCAATCTTCTTTACGTAATTTGTGTGCAGTAAACTTAATGATTAACTAACCCTTTTAAATAAAAGTATCATGAATTCAAACATGGAAAAACCCTACGTAGTAGGTATTGACATAGGCGGAACGAATACCGTCTTTGGAATTGTAGACGCACGCGGAACTATTATTGCCAGCAGTTCAATCAAAACATCCGGTTACCCTACAGTGGAAGAATACGCTGATGAAGTGTGTAAAAGTCTGCTTCCATTGATTATTGCTAATGGTGGTGTTGATAAAATCAGAGGTATCGGTATCGGTGCTCCGAATGGTAACTACTATACGGGAACGATTGAATTTGCTCCGAACCTGCCTTGGAAGGGAATTCTTCCGTTGGCAGCCATGTTTGAGGAAAGACTGGGTATTCCCACTGCTTTGACAAACGACGCAAACGCTGCTGCTATCGGTGAAATGACTTACGGTGCTGCCCGTGGTATGAAAGACTTTATCATGATTACACTGGGTACTGGTGTGGGTAGCGGTATCGTTATCAACGGTCAGATGGTGTATGGTCATGACGGTTTTGCTGGTGAATTGGGACACGTTATCGCCCGTCGCGATGGTCGTCTTTGCGGTTGCGGTCGTAAGGGATGTCTGGAAACCTACTGCTCGGCTACCGGTGTAGCTCGTACAGCCCGCGAATTCCTCGCTGCCCGTACGGATGCTAGCTTGCTTCGTAACATTCCTGCAGAAAACATCACTTCAAAAGATGTGTATGATGCAGCTGTACAAGGTGATAAACTGGCACAGGAAATCTTTAGCTTTACAGGTAACATCTTGGGTGAAGCACTGGCAGATGCTATTGCATTCTCCAGCCCTGAAGCAATTGTATTGTTCGGTGGTTTGGCTAAGTCCGGTGACTATATCATGAAACCAATTCAGAAATCAATTGATGATAATATTCTGAATATCTATAAAGGCAAGACTAAATTGCTCGTTTCCGAATTGAAGGATTCTGATGCTGCTGTATTGGGCGCCAGTGCATTGGCTTGGGAACTGAAAGATTTGAAAGAATAACATTTCATTATTATAATAAAGGTAATGAAGCCTCGGGAGTTTATGACTTTCGGGGCTTTGTTTTATTTGGTCCTTTCTGACGTATACGGGTTATTCAGACAAAGGGTTATTCTCACCGTAGTGAGAAAATATTCTCATACCTATGAGAAATTATTCTCATTGCAATGAGTATTTTTTCTCATAGGTATGAGAATGTTTGAGAAAATGCACAATAAAAAAGGGAACCTCATAATGAAGTTCCCTTTTTTATTTCGAATCGAAAAGTTCGGCTTATCCGTTAACTCTTTTTTCTTTGATTCTAGCTTTCTTACCAGTAAGAGCGCGCAGGTAGTACAATTTAGCGCGACGAACTTTACCTACCTTGTTCACTTCGATGCTATCGATAGCCGGTGATTCGATTGGGAAAATTCTTTCTACGCCTATAGTTCCTGACATTTTACGTACAGTAAAACGTTTTTTGTCTCCGTGACCGGCGATTTTGATAACAACACCACGGTACAACTGTACACGTTCTTTGTTACCTTCAATAATACGATATGCTACTGTTACAGTGTCTCCTGCTTTGAAGCTCGGGTGCTGTTTTCCGGTAGCAAATGCTTCTTCTGCAATTTTAATTAAATCCATTGTTGTTATTATTAAATTGTTTCATCGTTACAACGCAACATACCAAGTATCTCTTCTCTTGACAGCGATTGCGCGAAAGCGGTGCAAAGTAACGAATTATTTGCCAGATAGCCAAATGTTTTTGTATATTTGTAGCATATCTAAAAATAGCGAACATGAAACAGACTTATGCAAAGTATCTGATGGTGGCAGCGTTGACAGGAGGCTTCCTGTTTACTTCCTGCCGGACCGCACGCGAGACTACGGCTCAGTACGAAGTAACTAAAGTAGAGGGTAGCATGATAACGATTGATTCCGTTTGGAACACCCATCCCAACGCGAAAGCTGCCGAAATATTAAAGCCTTATAAGGAAAAGGTGGACGCGATGATGTATGAAGTCATCGGTACCAGTGCGATGAAAATGGAAAAAGGAGCTCCTGAAAGCTTGCTTTCCAACCTTGTTGCAGGTGTTTTACAACAAGCGGCGGTTCAGGTGTTGGGGAAACCTGCCGATATGGGATTGGTAAACATGGGCGGCTTGCGAAATATTTTGCCTGCAGGAGATATCACAGTGGGAGATGTTTTTGAAATTCTTCCTTTTGAGAACTCCCTTTGCGTGCTGACTATGAAAGGGACGGACTTGAGACGTCTTTTTGAAGCGATTGCATCTTTACATGGGGAAGGAGTGAGCGGTATCCGCCTTGAAATTACCAAAGATGGAAAGTTGCTGAACGCCTTTGTCGGTGAAAAGCCACTAAAGGATGACCAGCTTTACACGGTGGCCACTATCGACTATCTGGCAGATGGAAATGGACGGATGGATGCTTTCCTGCAGGCAGAAAAGAGAGTATGCCCCGAAGACGCAACCTTACGCGGACTATTTCTTGATTATGTACGCAAACAGACTGCCGAAGGCAAAGCGATTACCTCCAAACTGGATGGACGTATTACCATAAAATAAAAAGGAGAATCTAAAAATATTGAATATGAAAAGAATTCAGATATTATTCCTGTTATGTCTTGCATTGAGCTTTACTTTCTCAATTTTTGCGCAGGATAAGGATACCAAAGAAGTGATTATTTTACAAACAAGCGATGTGCATAGCCGTATCGAACCTGTCAATCAGAAGGGGGACGAATACTATAACAAAGGCGGTTTTCTTCGCCGGGCTGCTTTTCTCGAACAGTTTCGCAAGGAGCATAAGAATGTGCTGCTTTTCGACTGCGGAGATATTTCTCAGGGAACACCTTATTATAATATGTTCCGCGGAGAAGTGGAAGTTAAACTAATGAATGAAATGGGTTACGATGCTATGACTATCGGTAACCATGAGTTTGATTTCGATGTGGATAATATGGAACGTATTTTCAAGATGGCTAATTTCCCGGTTGTTTGTGCCAACTATAATCTGGATGCTACGGTATTGAAAGATATAGTTAAACCCTACGTCGTTCTTGAGAAATATGGTTTGAGAATTGGTGTGTTTGGCCTTGGAACCCAACCCGAAGGGATGATTCAGGCTAATAAATGCGAAGGAGTCGTTTATGAAGATCCTATCCGCGTATCCAACGAAATAGCTGCTTTGTTGAAAGACGAAGAAGGTTGTGATTTGGTAGTATGCCTGTCTCATCTGGGCATTCAAATGGATGAACATCTGGTTGCCGGAACACGCAATATCGACGTGATTCTGGGCGGGCACTCTCATACATTTATGAAAGGCCCCAAAACATACTTGAATATGGACGGAAAAGAGGTGCCTGTTATGCACACGGGAAAAAATGGTGTTCGTGTAGGCCGTCTCGATTTGACTTTGAAACATAAATGAAGATAATCCCCTCAATAGTAACGCTTTTATTCCTTATTGCGGCCGGCACGGTTTCAAGTCCGGCGCAGAATGCTACAACCGTTGAACCTCTGCTGGTGTATAAAGCCCTTCAGGACAAAGACTGCCGGCACTGGGTTGATTCGGTTATGGATAAGCTTTCCTTTAAAGAAAAGGTAGGGCAGTTGTTCATCTATACCATTGCCCCGGTAGATACCAAACGAAACCTGGAACTGTTGCGCGAAGTAATCGACACCTATAAAGTGGGTGGACTTCTCTTTTCCGGTGGGAAGATGCAAAATCAGGTTGAACTGACAAACCGGGCGCAACGGCAGGCAAAAGTCCCTTTGATGATTACCTTTGATGGAGAATGGGGGCTGGCCATGCGTTTGCGTGGTATGCCTGTTTTTCCACGGAATATGGTATTGGGATGTATCCGTGACAACAAGCTGCTCTATGAATACGGGCGTGAAGTTGCTCGTCAATGCCGACAGATTGGAGTACAGGTCAACTTTGCTCCGGTGGCGGACGTGAATATAAATCCTGAAAATCCCGTAATCAATACCCGTTCTTTTGGAGAAGATCCGATACAGGTGGCTGATAAGGTTATCGCTTATGCTTCCGGTTTGGAAAGCGGAGGGGTTTTATCTGTGTGCAAACATTTTCCCGGACATGGAGATACCGATGTTGATTCGCATAAGGCGCTTCCGGTACTTCCTTTCACTCGTGAGCGTCTGGACAGTGTGGAACTTTATCCTTTTAAAGAAGCCATCCGTGCCGGATTGGGCGGTATGATGGTAGGACATTTGCAAGTTCCGGTGATAGAACCGATTGGTGGACTTCCGTCTTCCTTGTCCCGCAATGTCGTATATGATTTGCTGACAGATGAGTTGGCGTTCAAAGGACTCATATTTACGGATGCGCTTGCCATGAAAGGAGTGGCGGGAAATGGAAATGTCAGTTTGCAGGCTTTGAAAGCTGGTAATGACATGGTATTGTCTCCCCGAAACTTGAAGGAAGAGATACCGGCCGTACTGGAAGCCATTGAAAAAGGAGAGTTGACCCGCGAAGATATTGAAAGCAAATGTCGTAAGGTCTTGACTTATAAATATGTGTTGGGACTGAAGAAAAAGTCGTATGTACAATTATCCGGTCTGGAACAACGGATTAACAGTCCGCAAACGCGTGATTTGGTTCGCCGGTTGAATTTAGCGGCAATAACAGTTCTGAACAACAAGAATCATATTCTCCCCTTGCATACAGACAAAGAGCAGGCGATTGCATTGCTCGAGGTAGGAGATCCCGGAGAAACTGATGCGTTGGCGAAACAACTTTCCCGCTATACGTCTTTGGCTCGTTTTTCCCTTCGTGCCAATCAGACGGAAGAGGAAAATCAGCGGTTGCGTGATTCTTTGTCTACCTATAAACGGATTATTGTAGCCGTCAGTGAACAGCGGCTGGCTCCTTATCAGCCTTTCTTTGCTAAGTTTGTTCCCGAAAGCCCGGCCATTTATCTGTTTTTTACTCCCGGGAAGATGATGTTGCAGATTCAGCGCGCGGTGGCTCATGCTTCGGCGGTGGTGCTGGGACATAGCTATAGTAGTGACGTGCAGCGCCAGGTGGCAGATGTGCTATTTGCCAAGGCATCTGCAGACGGACAGTTGTCGGCAAGTCTGGGAGAACTGTTCCCAACGGGAGCAGGAGTGACTATTACCCCTAAAACGCCGTTGCATTTCGTTCCGGAAGAATACGGGCTTTCCTCTGCTCATCTAAAACGGATTGATTCCATTGCATTGGATGGTATTCGTCAGGGAGCCTATCCTGGTTGCCAGGTGGTGGTACTGAAAAACGGTCATATTATGTTCGACAAGGCTTTCGGTACTTATACGGGTAAAGGAAGTCCTCGTGTCGAATCTACGAATATCTACGATCTGGCTTCCCTTTCAAAAACGACGGGTACCTTGCTTGCCATTATGAAACTCTACGATAAGGGACGTTTTAATCTGACAGATAAAATTTCGGATCATTTGCCGTTCTTGCAACGTACTGATAAGAAAGATATAACGATTCAGGAAATTCTGTATCATCAGTCCGGTTTACCTTCCTGGATTCCTTTTTATCAGGAAGCCATCGATAAGGATAGCTATGACGGAAGATTGTTCAGCGCACGTAAAGATGTCCACCATCCGGTACAGATTGGTACGACTACGTGGGCGAATCCGAAATTCAAATTCAAGAGTGAATATATTTCTCCGGTCAAGACCGGTGATTATACTGTTCAGATCTGTGACAGTTTGTGGTTAAACCGTTCTTTCCGAAAGGTGATAGAAGAGAAAATTGCAGAAGCTCCGTTAAAGCAGAAGCGCTATGTATATAGTGATGTCGGATTTATACTCTTGGGAATGTTGGTGGAACAACTGGCCGGTATGCCTATGGAAGCCTATTTGCAACGTGAGTTTTATGAGCCGATGGGGTTGGAACATACAGGTTACCTGCCTTTACGCCGCTTTGCCAAATCGGAAATTGTCCCTTCCAACAAAGACCGTTTCTTGCGTAAAGAGACTTTGCAGGGATTTGTACATGATGAGGCTTCCGCTTTCTTTGGCGGATTGGCCGGAAATGCCGGACTTTTCTCTACTGCCCGTGATGTAGCCCGCGTTTATCAGATGTTGCTGAATGGAGGAGAAATAGATGGACAACGTTATCTTAGCAAAGAAACTTGCCAGCTGTTTACTACTGAAACCTCGAAGATCAGCCGGCGTGGCTTAGGTTTTGACAAGCCCGATGCAGATGATCCGAAGAAAGGAAATTGTGCGCCTGCTGCACCTGCCGAAGTATATGGTCATACCGGATTTACCGGTACATGTGCATGGGTGGACCCAATGAATGAACTGGTTTATGTATTTCTTAGCAACCGGATTTATCCGGACGTAACGAACCGCAAATTGAACCAGCTGCACATTCGTGAGCGAATACAGGGAGCTATTTATGATGCGATGAAGAAAAAATAAAAAAAGAAAGGTAAAAGGTATCTATATTAAAAGCTACCTTTTACCTTTTTTATTATTAACGTAATATTCTGATAGTTGCAGTTCTTTTTAGAACGATACACCCAGGCGGAAACCGAAGTTACTCAATCCATCTACACTGTAATGCAGTACGTCAGCTTTGTTGGTACCATAGCTGTAGTACAAAGCAAAGTGCAAGCCCGGTCCGTAAACCCATGGGAATACATTGATACCTACTTCAGGAGAAGCATAGAATCCCCAACTGTTTTCTCTTGCTTCCAACATGCTGAAATTAGAGCGGATTTTAGCATATTCAGCACCTAATTTAGCACTGACATAAGGTTGGAAAGATCCACCACGATTCCACTGGTAACGTGCAGCAGCACCGAAAGGCAATTGGAAAATGGTATGTTGCTGATCGGTAGTCACTTCACCGGCACCCATCTGGAAGGTTTCGCGACCTACATATTCGTGGTTGCTGTGATAGTTCAGGAAAAGTCCCAAGCCAATGTTAGGAGTCACGAAATAACCACCTTCAAAGTTCATACCCCAACCGCTTGCTTTATCTGCAAAGTGATTACTTAGCGGAGCATTGAACTGCCAGTCGATATTCGCATATCCATTGTCTGATAGCTGTGCCTTAGCCGGCATGGCGAAGGCGATGGCAATAGCCGCCAAGGCTACTACCTTGAAGTATATATTTTTTCTTGTTTTCATAACAGTTGTAGTTGTTTATTTGTTAGTAAGATAAGGTGACTGTGTAAATGACTGGTTGACAGCTTCTACTGCAAGAGTACGGTTGATAGCTTTGGAACCAGTTTCAAATCCGGTCAGATAACTTGTCCATACAACAGGCAGTTTTTTACTGTCTCCCTGTTCGGCTTTCAAGTTTACCATTTCTGTCAGGAAGGAGTTGGTGCTATAACTATAAGTTACAGCGTACGGGTAGTACCATCCACCACCCCAGTTGCCACCCCAGTAGCCAGGTCCCCAGTATCCGGGATAACCCCACCACCATTCAGGTTGTGTGTAGCTGGTGAAATAATAAGTACTTGCGATGTAGCTCACTTGGATACCAAGATCTGCACTTTCTTGGTCTGCTGCTGCTTCGTAGCCTCTGGCTACCATATTGTCTGTATAAGCAGCCAGAATTTGTTCTGCGCCTTCACCTTCGAGATATTCCGGTTCTTTACTGTCACTAATCACCAGAATCTGGGGTGCCAGATAGAATGTAGGAACTTTGAAATCGGCTTTCTTGTCATAGTTAGTGTATACCAGATAATTGTCATCCAGCTTACCCATGTCCGGGTCTTTTTCACATGAAGCGAGTGCAAAGACCGCCAATAAAATAGGAATTAATTTCTTCATATCTTTTATAATGTTTAGGTTATATAAAAATCACGCCCAGGTACCTTGGGCTTTTGATACAAACAACAAGAAAGGTGGAAAAAGGTTCAGAGTGGAAATTTCTTTTGCCGGAAAATTAACATATATCTTTTGCCCTGTTTAAAGAAAAACGGTGAGCACTCTGCCCCATTATCAGGGAGTTTGCTCACCGTTCATTATTTACAGATAATTGTTTGAAAATCCGTTTATTTAAACAGGGGTTTAAGTAGATCGGGTATCTCTACCTTATCAAGTTCCAGTTCATTTACTCGCTGCTTGCCCGTATGGGTCAGGTGGAAGTACATCTGTCTCCGGTCTTCGCTTCCGAGCGACCGGACGATCAGTCCTTTTTCCTCCAGTATTCGCAGCATTTTAGATGTGTGTGAGGGGCTTAGCTCGGTTTGCTTGGACAGGTTGGTAGCCGTCACTTTCTCCGATGCCTCTTTGAGGGCACACAATATCATTGCTTCATTTAGCGTTATCTGGTACATTTTTTCAAATGCTGTTTCAAAGTTTCCCATTGCTTTGAATACATCACGCATTGCACATATTGTTTTCATACCTTATTTGAATATTTTATTAGTTCATTTTTTAAATAAATAGATTAACGTTTGCGTTATCCGCCCGTTCCATATACGTTGCTACACCGCCAATGGTCACCTCGTCCAGGAGTTCTTCTTGTTTGACTCCCATCACGTCCATTGACATCTGGCAAGCGATAAATTCCACACCGTTTTCCAGAGCTTGCTGGCGCAAAGATTCCAGTGAATCAATCCCTTTTTTGTTCATGATATACCGCATCATTTTTCCGCCTATTCCGCCCATGCTCATCTTAGAAAGTTTCAGTTTCTTGGAGCTGGAAGGCAGCATCATACCAAACATTTTTCCGAAAATATCCTTTTCGGTTTCCGGTTTGTGCAACTTCTTGATAACGTTCAGTCCCCAGAAAGTGAAGAAGATGGTGACTTTTTGTCCCGTAGCTGCTGCGCCGTTTGCCAGTACAAAAGTAGCCAAGGCTTTGTCCAAATCATCACTAAACATGATGAAGGTTTTTCCTTTGCCCTCACATGAAGTAACAATATTGCACGATTTTGGTTCTCCTTTTTCTATTACAACAATAGATTTTCCTCCGGAGGTATCTTTCGAAATCAATTGATTACCCGTCGAACTGCACCATGCGGCGGCGTCGCGCGGAAAACCTGGATCGGTTGAGGTGATTTCCACCCGTTCGCCTGAAACCAGTGTATCCATTGTTTTCTTCATTTTCAGAATCGGACCGGGACACTGTAACCCGCAGGCATCCACCCGGACTGTTTTGGCAGGGGTAGCGGAAGCATCAGCTGCAGCAGTGACGGGAGCTGTAGAAACGTTGGGTTGACTGGTTTGGGAAGCGGTTTCCTTTTGTATGGGTGATTCGTCTATTTCGTTTCCATTTTCTTCCCGTATGATGATGGGAGCAGTGGCAGCCCGATAAGTCTTTAATCCTCCCGAGAGATTACGTACCTTGTCAAATCCGTGTTGTGTCAGTATACGGTAAGCAAGATACCCCCGTAACCCGACTGCACAGAATGTATAAATCATTTTATCTTTCGGTAATTCTGCCAACCGGTCGCGAAGTTCATCCAACGGAATATTCACGGCACCCGGTAAGCTACCCAATGAAAATTCATCCGGGGTGCGGACATCCAACAGGAACTTATTTTCCATTTCAATGTCTCGCAATTCTCTCCAATACACAGGATTGGTTTTGCCTGTGATGATATCTTCAGCTACATATCCTGCCAGTGCTACCGGATCTTTGGCCGAAGAGAACGGAGGAGCATACGCTTGTTCCACTTTCATCAGATCGTAGATTGTTCCCTCGTGCTTGATGACAAGTGCGAGTTCGTCAATCCGTTTGTCCACCCCATCGTAACCAACGATTTGTCCGCCATACAATCTTCCTGTCTTTTTATCGAAAGTGATTTTAATGCTCATCGGCATGGCATCCGGATAGTAACCGGCATGGGAAGCGGGATGAATGGTGGACGACATATAGTCTATCTTTTCCTGACGCAGACGCTTGCCGGGTAAGCCGGTTGAAGCAACGGTCATGTCGAAAACCTTTGCGATTGAAGTACCGATAGAGCCTTCGTAAGGAATCTTTGCTCCGAGGACATTGTCCGCAACGATGCGTCCCTGACGGTTGGCGGGGCCGGCGAGATAGTTGAGCCAAGGTTTGCCCGTGATCGGGTGGCGGAACTCGATCGCGTCACCGATGGCATAAATAGACTCGTCAGAGGTTTGCAGGTAATCGTTTACAGCGATACCTCCTGCAGGACCGATAGTCAGTTCGGCAGCCCGTGCCAGATTGGTTTCCGGACGTACGCCGATAGATAGAATAACGATGTCGGTAGAGATTGACTGGCCATTCTTGAAAGTAACTTTCAATCCTCTTCCATCCCGGCTAAAAGAGGCGACAGCTTGCTCCAAATAGAGGTTTACTCCTTTATCCATCAGATGTTGATGAACAAGTGATGCCATCGAAAAATCAATAGGGGCCATCACTTGATTGCCCATTTCCACAATCGATACTTTCGCTCCCTGTGCATGTAAGTTTTCCGCCATTTCAAGGCCGATAAATCCGGCTCCTACGACAACGGCTTTTCGTGGGGCGTGGCTCTTGATATATTCTTTGATCCGATCTGTGTCGGTGACATTTCTTAGTGTGAAAATTCCACTTAGGTCGATTCCGGGAAGAGGGGGGCGTACCGGAGAGGCTCCGGTAGATATGACTAACTTATCATAGCTCTCTTCATAAGTATCTTCACTGCTTTGCCGGATGGTCACTGTCTTTCTTTTCCGGTCAATGAAAATCGCTTCGTTTTCTGTACGTACATCTACGCGAAAGCGTGTAGAAAAGGCTTCGGGCGTTTGCACGAACAATTTATCCCGTTCCTCTATCACTCCCCCTATATAATAGGGTAGGCCACAATTGGCGTATGATATGTACTTTCCTTTTTCTAAAAGGACAATTTCAGCTGTTTCATCTACTCGTCTGATTCGGGCAGCAGTGGTGGCTCCTCCTGCAACTCCCCCAATAATAATTATTTTCATCTGTTTATAGCGTAAATAGTTTCCTGTGGAAAGAACAAACTGTATTGAAGAAATGTTCATGGATTCAGATAAAAAAACTATATTTGCGCACCCTGTTTTTCATTCTTCTATTTAATGTAGATAAATTGTATGAATAAAATTCTTATTATTGACGATGAAGTCCAGATTCGCAGCCTTTTAGCTCGTATGCTGGAACTTGAGGGCTATGAAGTGTGTCAGGCAGGTGATTGCAAAGCTGCCATCAAACAACTGGAAATTCAATCGCCCGACGTAGCTTTATGCGATGTTTTTCTTCCTGATGGAAACGGAGTAGATCTGGTGTTGAACATCAAGAAAATAGCTCCCAATGTAGAGGTGATTCTTCTTACTGCTCACGGCAATATTCCCGACGGGGTGCAGGCTATTAAAAACGGTGCATTTGATTATATAACGAAAGGAGATGATAATAACAAGATTATTCCTTTAATCAGCCGTGCCGTGGAGAAAGCAAAGATGAATGTCCGTTTGGAAAAACTGGAAAAGAAAGTCGGGCAGATGTACTCGTTCGATTCTATTCTGGGTGAGTCAAAGGTGTTGAAAGAGGCTGTATCTCTGGCGCAGAAAGTGTCTGTGACAGATGTTCCCGTATTACTGACGGGGGAAACAGGAACAGGAAAGGAAGTCTTTGCGCAAGCTATACATTATAGTAGTAAACGGAGCAAACAGAATTTTGTGGCGGTCAACTGTTCGTCTTTTAGTAAAGAACTGCTCGAAAGCGAGATGTTCGGACATAAGGCTGGCTCGTTTACCGGTGCGCTGAAGGATAAGAAAGGACTTTTTGAAGAAGCTAATAACGGAACGATCTTTCTGGATGAAATCGGAGAGATGGCTTTCGAATTGCAGGCAAAGTTACTGCGTATCCTTGAAACAGGAGAATATATAAAGATCGGTGATACCAAGCCGACAAGAGTCAATGTGCGTATCATTGCTGCTACCAACCGCAACCTGCAGGAGGAGATCAAAGCAGGACATTTCCGTGAAGACTTGTTTTATCGTCTTTCGGTTTTTCAGGTGCATCTTCCTTCGCTTCGTGAACGTACCGGTGATATCAGAATTCTTGCAACTGCTTTTGCCAAAAGTTTCTCCGAAAAACTTTCGTATGCCATCAATGAGATGACTCCCGCTTTTCTGGAAGCGCTGGAACAACAGCCGTGGAAAGGGAACATCCGTGAATTGAGAAATGTGATTGAGCGTAGCCTGATTGTGTGTGAAGGGGGGCGACTGGATATTTGTGATCTTCCTTTGGAAATCCAAAACACTCATTATGAATGTTCGGATGATAGTGTAGGCAGTTTTGAGTTGGCCGCAATGGAACGCAGACATATTGCACGTGTGTTGGAATATACAAAGGGGAATAAAACGGAAGCTGCCCGTTTGTTGAAAATCGGACTTACCACCCTGTACCGGAAGATAGAGGAATATAAAATCTAAGCATACATTTTCTTAAGTCCTTTTATGCTGGCTTTGGGATATATAGCATTTCAAAATAGGCAAAAAGGACTTGAGAAACCATACCATAAGGACTATCGGAAATTTTTTGCATCTTCTTCCTCTTTGTCAATCAAAGTTGTGGCACTGCTTTTGATGGCTTGAATAATAGAAGAAGTGAAGCCTTTGTGCTCCAGTTCGTTCAATCCTTTTATAGTGGTTCCGCCCGGAGTGGTTACTTTCTCTATTTCCAGCAATGGATGAGTGTTATGATTCAGAATCAGTTCTGTCGCTCCTTCCATGCTATACGCTGCCATTTGCATGGCATCCTTGCCGGGAATTCCTAGCTCAATCCCTGCCTGCATAACCGCTTGCATATATTTTAAGGCGAAAGCTATTCCGCTGGAGGTTAATGCGGAAGTGGTATCTAGTTGTTTCTCTTGCAGGAACAGGCATTTTCCTCCTTCTTCAAATATCTGTTTTATTAATTGCTGATATTCTTTATCGGTTCCGCGGGAAGCTATCAAAGTGAGGCTGGAACGTTCTGTAATGGCCATATTGGGAACTGCCCGAAAGATAGGCATCTCGGCTTCTGTCAAATGAGCCAGGTGGGAGATACATACTCCGGACACGAGAGATACGAGGATTTGTGTACGTGAGAAACGTAGAGGAGACAATACTTCATCTACTTTCCAGGGATTGATGGCGAGGACGATTACTTCGGCTTCCGATATGGCTTGTTGGTTATCGGTCGTTATGTGTATTGCAGGGAAATGTTCTTGCAGTCTCTCCAGTTTATCAATGTTTGGATTGGAGACAATAATGTCTTTCTCATTGTAAAGATGTCCTTGCGCCAGACAAGTGACGATTGCACTCCCTATGTGTCCGGCTCCTATAATAGCTATTTTCATCTCTTTATTTTTTTTATTTGGCTTTCAGATGTCTCTTTTTATCCGGCTTTGAATCAGGCTGCGCACTGACTCTCGAAAAATTGTCTGGATAGCGAACTAATCAGTCTGTTTTTATCTGTGGTATGTACAGATAGTGTGAAACAATGATCGCTTCCTCCATAAGAAATGAGAGATACGGGGATATCTTTGATAGTATCCATAATATGGCTTTCTACTTGTGTGCGTTCCCAATGAAGGGAGCCGATGATATGTATTACAGACATATTTTCGTCCATAACCATTTCGGCATATTTATGTAGTTCCCTTTGAATGATTCGCAGGGTGTCCCGGCTGGCTGTCAGCATCATCGAGATGGATACATTGGATGAGGCCATTGAGATGACATTGATTTGATATTTGTTGATAACTTCCAATATCTTACCCATAAACAAATATCCGGGCAATACATTCAATGAGGTAAAACGCACAAAAGTAGCCGAATCCTGTGAGAGGATGGCCTTGACACTGTTGCCTGTGTCATGGGAAGATATATAGAGTCGTTCTGTTGACAGATCGTGTATATCGGTTAGGCGGATAACTATATTGGAGCGTGCCGCAAGGGTGATACAATCTGCGTAGAGCAGGTGTACTCCGCTGTTAATCAGTTGTTCGGCTTCTATGTAAGTTAGTGAATGTTGTTCTCGCAGGCAATTCCGGTTTGCGTAGATATGGTTGATAGGGGTGGATAACAGTATTTCGTCCGCTTTGAATAGGGTGGCAAGCACTGTTGCATAGTAATCATTGCGTTGTTCGCTCATAAAGTCTATTTCACCATACACATTCCTGCAAATGGAAAGTGGGGCGATAAAAATATCCACATTCCGGTTCTCGTCAATGTATTGTTGGATAGATTCCTGAATATATGGGATATCCGGCTTTCTTTCCAGGTTGATCTGTATAAGTTTGCCGGTATCTAATGTTTGGGCACGAAGACCCTGTTGACGTAAGCAATAAGTGAATAAATCGCTGGATAATCCGTATACTTCCGCTTTTATCATTTTATCAATCAGTAAATCTGCTTTGTCTTCTACAAGTATATGTATTTTCTTTATGCATTCCAGAATCCGGTTTTTAATTTCTTGATTTAGGTGCGAATCTGTAATGAGATGATTGGCAAGGGTATAGCAATATGCTTCGATGGCATTGACTGTGGCATGAGAAGCTTCATCTTCTTCGTGAAACCAACTGATGGAAATAGCCTGTAACCTCTCCTGTAATTGTGCCAATATAGGGACTACAGCTACATAAGGATGTTCTTTCTGAATACAATTGATTACTTGCTTCATTTCATCCTCATCTTTAATTTTCTCGAATTTACAAACTTTCATTGTTATCTGGTTATTTATTGGTTATTACTCTTTTCAAAATGATATGCCTTTTTTCAAAAGAGAAAGATATTTAAGAATCATTTCTTAGCTTTAAAATATGGTATGTCTTTATAAATCAATATGTTAATGTCGTAATCGATGTTTTTAATACATCTCTTTACTATAAGTAATCTGCTAATACCATACCACATTGGGATATGAAAATAAGATTTCTTATCTTTGTTGCGTAATTGATTGATAAACCAGCAATATTCATCCATTTATGAAACTCTGTATCTAGCTACGCTCAACGAATAGCATCATTTCTAACAGGGCTATTCAGCTATCCGACAGGCAACTACTCGCCTGCCAAAGAGTTTTATATCCATTTTTATAAATTTACGGAACTGTGTGCTGCTATGATGTGGTATACCGTATCGTGTTATTTTTAAGTTGAGCAATGAATTATACATATAAGCAAATATGGCTCATCAACTTTCCTGTGATGATGAGCATTCTGATGGAACAATTAATCAATATTACCGACGCTATTTTCCTGGGGCATGTGGGAGAAGTCGAACTGGGAGCTTCTGCGCTTGCCGGAATCTATTATTTAGCTGTTTATATGCTGGGCTTCGGATTTAGCATCGGGCTGCAGGTGATGATTGCCCGGAGAAATGGGGAACAACATTATAAAGAGACGGGACGTACATTTTTTCAGGGAGTATATTTCCTGTCGGGGATGGCAGTCATTCTTTGCCTATTGCTCCATTTGGCTTCTCCCTTGATCCTGCGCCGGTTGATAACTTCGGATGAAATTTATCAGGCAGTGATTCATTATCTGGATTGGCGTAGCTTCGGTTTGTTATTCTCATTTCCTTTTTTAGCTTTCCGGTCTTTTCTGGTAGGGATAACAACGACCAAAGCATTGTCCGTGGCAGCTATCATGGCTATCTGTATCAATATTCCTTTTAACTATCTGCTGATATTCAAACTGAATCTGGGTATATCCGGGGCGGCGATGGCTTCTTCTTTGGCAGAGTTCGGAGCTTTTATCGTACTCCTATTATATATGTGGGTGAGGGTAGATAAAGTGAAATATGGGCTGAAGGTCGTTTATGATGGGAAAGTGTTAATAAAGTTGTTGAGGATATCTGTATGGAGTATGCTTCACTCTTTTGTCAGCGTTGCTCCCTGGTTTCTGTTCTTCGTTGCTATCGAGCATCTGGGAAGGACAGAGCTTGCTATTTCCAATATTACTCGTAGTGTTTCTACCGTCTTTTTTGTGATTGTCAACTCTTTTGCATCCACTACTGGTTCATTAGTCAGCAATCTAATTGGGGCGGGGCAGGGGAAGGAACTTTTTCCCGTTTGCCATAAGGTTCTTAGGTTGGGTTATGCCGTGGGGGGGCCATTGATAGTTATGGCTCTTTGGGGTAACCAATGGGTTATCGGATTTTATACGAATAACGATAATCTGGTGAGACTAGCTTTCTATCCTTTTATAGTTATGCTGTTGAATTATGCTTTTGCACTGCCCGGATATGTTTATATCAATGCTGTTACCGGTACAGGAAAGACGAAGCTCGCCTTTATCTTCCAGTTAATCACCATTCTTGTATATTTGATTTATCTGTATCTGTTAAGTGAATGTTTTCATGCTTCTCTGACTGTGTATATGACGGCAGAATATTTGTTTGTTATTTTATTAGGGATACAATCTATCATTTACTTAAAGAGGAAATCCAACTAGAATATGTATTTTTGTACTTTCAATACTTGATACTTTCTCGAAATGACTGAAGATATAAAGAATAAACTTTTAATGTGTGCGGAGATGTATCATCGCGCAGACTTTATACAAAGCGATCCGGTGCAGTTTCCCCATCGTTATACGCTGAAACAGGATATCGAAGTCAGCGGTTTGCTGACGGCGATTATGAGTTTTGGCAATCGCAAACAGATCTTGAAGAAAGCGGACGAATTGCACGGGCTAATGGGAGATTCGCCTTATCAGTATGTATTGTCCTGCCAGTGGGAGAAGGATTTTCCTTCAGGAGCAACCAATAGCTTTTATCGGATGTTGTCGTATGCTGATTTTTATGGATACTTTCGGCGATTATATATAGCTTATACACAGTTTGAAAGTCTGGAGGAAGCTTTGATGTTATATCCCGGAATACCAATGGAAAAGTTATGTGCATTTCTTGAAGTTTCTGCCAAAAGTCCTCAAAAGAAACTGAATATGTTTTTGCGTTGGATGATTCGTCGGGATTCGGAGGTCGATTTGGGGATTTGGGAAAGTTTTGATCGCAGAGATTTGATTGTCCCTTTAGATACACATGTATGCCGGGTGGCACATTATTTCAAGTTGACGGATACGGAAACTTTTTCTTTGAAAAATGCCCGTCAGATAACGGTGGCATTAGCCAAAGTATTTCCTGATGATCCTTGCCTGGGCGATTTTGCCCTGTTTGGATTAGGAGTAAATGGAGAGATTTAATACTAACTTGATAAAAAATCGGTTATAATCAGAAGAAGTGCAATCTGCATTGAACTCTTCGATTATAACCGAAAGGCTATGAATTGTTAAGACGTTGCTATTTTATTTGTATAATCTTTCCAACCGTTTGCATTCTTGTATTTATCTACAGATTCGGCTGGAACACGAATAATGGTAATGTCATCCGGAAATCCGTACCATACTCTTTCCAATACTTGAGGAGGTGTTGTTCCTTCTACTTTTACTTCCTTAATACCTGTATTATTGAAAGCTGAAAAATTAATCTGTGTGACGTTGGCCGGGATTGTTAATTGGGTGACTTTTCGATTTCCCCCTAATAACCCTTGTCCCAATATCCGGATGCTTTGTGGAATCTCGAAGCGAGTCAATTTGGGGCATCCTTCTAGGCAATAGGCGTGGATCATAGCATTGGGATCCTCGTTGGACATTGTTCCGTAGGTGATTACTTCCGTCAATTCCGGACAGTAGTAAAAAGCCCTGCTTGCTATGTTTGTAACACCGTTGGGTAACTTCACTGTCGTAATACCACTTTCCCGGAATGCTTCCTGACCAATGGTGCTTACATTCTCCGGAATCTCGATGGTTTTCAATTGAGAGGTCTTGAGGAATGCCTGCGATCCGATTTCTTTTAGTGTCACGGGTAACAACACTTCTTCAATACCTGCATATACAAATGTACTGGCAGGAAGTTTAGTGATTTTAGTCTTGCTTAGATCTGCTTTTTTCAGGTTGTAGCAATAATAGAAGATGTCTTCTTTAAGCTGCTCCAAGGTTGATGGAAACACAATTTCCTGGACGGTTGAATTGAAGAAAGCCATATCTCCAATGGATTTTAGTCCTTCATTGAGTACCACCTTATTTATTTGGCTATTCCTAAAGGCGTCTTTAGGAATTGATTTCACACTATTAGGGAGTATGATTTCATTATATCCTTTCAAGACTTCTGTCAATACTCCATTTTCTACACGGACAGGTGCAACCTGAATGGTGAAGCTCTTCTGCTTTCCTTCTATTGTTATGGTCACTTCTTGTTTGTCGACAGGTGTGGATGAAGAGAAACCACTGATCTGTGCCAAGGTTACATTCACAGGGCGCTTTTTCCCGTCATCGTATTCACCTGTCACGTTAAGGCCGATTAAGTCTATATTTTCTCCTAATGCATAAATCGTCTTTGAGGGTAATTGTTCTATGGAGAAATTTTCAAGTAAAGCTCCTGCGGGAGCAGACGGCTTTTCCTCCAAAGGTGAATCTTTCTTGTATTCGTCATTTTCAGTGCTGCAACTTAGTAATGTAACTGCTATAACTGTTTGCAGGCAAAGTGCTGTCATTCTATGAAGTTTGGTTTGTTTCATGTGATAAAAGTTTAGTTGGGAAATTGGGTTAAACGTATTTCTATTTTGACGACTTTTCCGGCTTCTACAGTCTTACCGGCAGACCATATCTGGTAGTTATCGGGGCCGCCTCCCTCTTGCACCACGAAAGTCAGGAATCGTTGCGATTGCGCTGCAAACCATTCTTCTTGTGGTAGGGTAAAGGTTGCTATGCCACTCTTATTTGTCTGAATAATTGCGGTAGGTGAGGTTAAATTATCTTTTTCAAAAATCTTATAATCTTTTTCATTATACATTTTTACGGGAACTCCCGTTATCATTTTTCCATTCTCATCATAAACGGATACTACTACCTTAGCTTCTTTTACTTCTTCGTTTCCTTTTTCGCATGCTACCATGAAAAGCATGGCGCTTAGTAGAATAACAATCTTTCTCATAATCTTTTCTTTTTTCAATTTTTACGAATGCAAAAGTACTAAGATTACATCGATTTTGAATTATAATTCGATTTTGTAAATCTAACACTTTGTTTTTTAACGTATTGATATTCAGTATATTATTTGGATTGTATTCTAAGATTTCTAACACTGGTCTAACACCTATCCGAAAAGAGCTAAAAACAGATCTTTATTGATAGTTTCTGCCGATTTGATACGCGATTTAAGTCGTGATTTACGGGCATATACATTAGCAACCGTGTCTTTCATAAACAGACTGATTACTTGTGGAGAAAAACCTACGAAAATATAGCAAAGTAACCGGGTGTCAGCTTCTTTCATTGTCGGAAAATCATTCCGAAGTTTCTCCATAGCATTATCATGACAGGTATTCACGATTAGTTCCAGTTCTTGCAGCATTTCATTATTCTCTGCAAAATTGGTGATTATCTGTTTTACTTCGTGGAACATGGCAGCCTGTTGGGATGCGGTATTTTCACGTTCGTAGTAAGTTTTTCCCAGTTTATCTATAATATCGAAACGTGAAGCTATTAAACCTTTTAAATGGCTTTCTGCATTGCGTTGGCCTTCCAGATGTTCTATCAGGGTCTTGTATTCGGAGTTGGCTTCTTCCGCAAGTAATAGATAGTGATCGGTACGCTCACGTTGCAGGCGCAGATGTTGACGAATGATATAGTAGGCCACTCCTATTATCAGGAAAACGATAGCTGCTGTGGCAATCTCCCAAATTATGCGGTTTTTCATCCGGTATTCAGTAAAGTCCGATTGCTCTTTGAAATACTCGCGTTCAACCATGCCGGCGGAAAATTGCATGTTTGAGCGTGTCAAAGAATCTGTGAGGTAGATGTAACGGTGTATATTATCGGTTGCTTGCTTAAAATTCTTGGCTTGTGCTTCAATCCGATATGCGGTGTATTGCAGTTCTGCCATATCACGAATATCGGTGGTATTTGCTTCTGCAAGTGTCAGATAGTGGCGTGCACTGTCTAGACGGTTTTTTATGAGATTCACGTCTACTAGTGTATGATATCCATACAGTGTATCTCGCCGGGCTGAAAATTCGATACGTTGCAGTAGATCATGGGGAATCTGTTTCTTGCCTGACACTACATAGAGAGAGGCGAGATTGGTGAGACTTGTTTGGGCTAAGTGATCGTTCTTTAGTTCATCGGCTAAATCAAGTGCGGCGGAATAGAGGCGCATCGCTTTTTCTATGTCTTTCGAATGAAAGGTAGCGGCTGCCATATCGAGAGTAGTCTCTGTTTCTTCCCGGACATTATTTGATTGCCGGAAGTTGTTGCGAGCTTCCCGAAAATAATGATAAGCCCGGTTATAATTCATTTGTTCATAATATACTTCACCGATTTGGCTGTATAAAAGCCCTGTATAATAAGGCTCATTGGTATCTTTTAGTTTCTCTTCAATTTCCAGGAAAAGCCGTAATGCTCCCGGTTTGTCTCCTGTCCGTAGCTTGATTCGTCCCCAATAATAGAGAGTTTTACATTGGCGACGTAGATCTTGAGGATGATGTTTATAATGATTCCAGGCCTGACGAATCAGCGAATCATTGGTTACCTTAATATGGTTTTTATCTAAGGCTTCAGAATAAAGTAGTGCATATCTGGCCTGGTCTGCCTGTCTTCCTTCCGGCTTGAGCTGTTGTAATATTGTAAAGGCGCTGTCCGGCTTATTTTGTAACAGCGCTTCCGCCTCGTCGAGCCGGGAAATCTGTTCTCTATTGTAACATCCTGTAAAAAAGAGAATTGCTAATAGTTCGAGTATAATTCTGCATTTCATGCTGTGAATGTAATAAAAATATTTCGATTTAAATTGGGAATTATCACATCTTTATTTTTCTTATGAGTGTAGCCTATTCAAATATCTACATTTATGCTGCTATTTTATATTTAGATAGGCAGGTAGTGAAAGTGGAACATTAAGGGCAAAGATATTCATCGGATACATAAATTCCTTAATGTAATTCAGGCTTTGGTTGTAAGTATTTGTTAATGTATTTGACATGAGTGTTTGTTTTTTTGTATTGAAATACTTCTGATAAAAGATTGCTTTAAATAGTGTTTGTGTAAGTTGTTGCTTTATAAGATGTTACGTGGATGCCCTTTTCCTTTAAAACCAGCGGGCTGTTCCTTTAAAAGGAACAACCTGTTCCACACCGAGAAACACCTCGTTGGTTTTAAAGGAACGAGATGCTTCCTAAAATCAAAAAGTAAAAACTATAGTAAACTTCTCAACTTTTCGAAATAAAGAAACTTGTAATTCTTAGTTTATGTAAATAAATCTTCTGATTGTTGTTTAGGTAAATAAATATGTGGGTGTCGTCTATTGTTTTGTATATTGTTGTGTAGTGTGAAGGAGGTAGGGAAACTATATTCTCTTGTTATCGCTTTAAATCCAAATCATAATTTCTACCTCTTTTTCAGTTCCGATTTTTTCCTTTTTTCTGATTTCTGCTTTGAGAGGAAGCAAATAAGTATTGAGTTTTGTGTCAAACCAGATTGCGGTTTCCCACTGGGTGTTGCCGATTTTAGCTGTCATCTTCAATCGCCCCCAGCCTTCTTCTAAGAATTTAAGATTCTCTCTTATTTCTTTGGACATTTCTTTCGGCAGACAGGCGATGTACCAACCACCTGTTCCGGCTGTCGATGAGTAATTCCATACTTTTGCGGTAAACTCGTATTTTATTCCCTTATTTTCCATATAGTTGCAAAAATAGGAAATAATAGGGGATTGGCTATTATATTCTCTCTCAATTCATTTTTAATAGTTGTTTAAACACATGTTCATAGGAATCGACAAATGCGCAAAGGACCAGAATAGGTTAAGGTAAGTTGGTGCATTGCTCTTGTTACTGCTACATAAAGCATACTTTTGTCAGTACTGGAATGATAGTTTTTATCATCTGCTTGCGGAATGATGACTTCATCAAACTCCAATCCTTTTGCCATGTGGGCAGAAGTGATGATGATACCTTTTATATAGGTTGAACTTTGGTTGGATAAAAGTGAAATACAATCTGTATATGGCTGGAGCTTTTGAGCAAGTTCTTTCGCTTGGGATTCTGTTTTGCAGATGATTCCCAATGATGTATAATGGGAGCTTTTGAAGGAACTTACCAGATCGGCAAGACTTTGTATTTCTTCTTCTGTATTTCTGAATTGAAGAATTCTTGGGTGTTCTCCATGTCGCATAATCGGTTCTAACTCATTGTTCGGTTGAATTTTTTGCGCAAAGCTGGTTATCTCAAAAGTTGAACGATAGCTTTTGCAAAGTTTCATTATTTCTCCTGTTGTAAATACTTTTTGGATCATATCGGCCGTAGAAGAGCCATAAGGATTGACGGATTGGGAAGCGTCTCCAAGAATTGTTTTTCGACAGGGATAAAGTTTTTGAATCACTTTGTATTGTATGGGAGAATAATCTTGCATTTCGTCTATCAGGAGATGTTTGACATAAAATTGGGTGTTGTTTCCATTTAATGCGATATGCAGGTAGGCTAAAGGTGCTAAATCTGCATATTCCAGTAGGCGGTTTTTACGCATCTTGAACAAGTCCGGTTTTCCGATCCACTCAAAAAAGTCCTTATAGGTTTGAAGATCATTATTTCCTGCAAACATATTTTTTATCTTTTTCTTTAGTTGGTTTTTCTCCGGAGTACTGACCGTTTGATTATATTGGAGTTTCATCATTTCCAGGATATAATCTGTCATAGTCTCAAATCGTTGACGTATGGGATAGCGATAGAATCGTTTGAACTGCTCGTTAATAAATTCAGCGGGAATAGTGATGTATTTTGTGAGTTTTATATCTGTGGCTTTGAAATAGTTGTTTTCTATATAAAGGATGAACTTGTCAAGTTGTGATATAAACTCGAAGGTGGCTTTGTATTGTATCCGTTTGATAAAGTCTTGTGTCGGCTTTTCCAATAATTCTGTTACTTGTTCAAAGAAAGTCTGGCATTTATATTTGTTATCAAGTACCTCTGAAAGAATTTGTTCCATACTGGTTTCGGGAACGGTCTCTTCGCCAAGTTCCGGAAGTACATTCGATATATAATCGGCAAATACTTTATTGGGTGAGATAATTAATATGTCTTTGGAAGAAATCTGTCCTTTCTGCGGATAAAGCAGGTAGGCGATACGATGGAGGGCAATAGAAGTTTTCCCTGAACCGGCAACACCTTGTATGATAAGTACGGTGGCATTCTCATTACGGATAATTCGGTTTTGCTCCCTTTGGATGGTCGTAACGATATTCCTCATTTTGTTGTCGGCATTGGAGCATAGTTCTTTTTGCAGAATATCGTCATGGACAGTTACAGAACTTTCAATCATGTACTCCATATTTCCTTTGCGAATACGGTATTGGCGTTTGAGCAAGATTGTTCCATTAATTTCACCTGCCGGAGAAGAATAGGTCGCTTCGCCTAATTCATGATCGTAGAACATGCTTGAAATAGGAGCTCGCCAATCATAAATAAGATTTCGTTTTTCCTTGAAATCATAGAAAGTGTGTATTCCTATATAGATTGGATTTATCAGGCTTTTGTCTTTCTTTTCCTGAAAGTCGATTCGTCCAAAATAGGGGATATCCAGTATTTTGCTTAGCCGTCTGCGTTTGTCAATTACGTTTTCGCCTATTGCAAAATGGTTTAATATGCTTTCGCGCATAGAACGAATTTCGTGCGGATCGATATCCTTATTCGACCATAGGTAATCTTTGTACTCCTGTAGGGTGTCTATATGTTCTTTGACAGAAGTACTGGTGGTGTTGATCGTATCATTGATGATGGTTATGACTTGCTGCAAGTACTCTTTTTCCTGTTTTTCCGTTTGATTGAATATCATAATCTTTTGTTAATGGTATGGTGAAGAATTGAAATTGCAGGCAAAGTTAGCTCTGCTCATTGAGGGATTAAATAGTTATTTATAGCTATATATTTGTCCTTTTTCCTATTTTTGCATACTTACTTAAAAAGGAGAAAGATGAATGTTTTTGAATTAGCCGAACGTAACCAACAGAAAGCCTGGGAGATCATAGAGGATACTCATATCATTCAGATATGGGAAGGGATTGGTGCCAAAGTGAATCTAGTGGGCTCATTGCGTACTGGATTACTGATGAAGCACCGGGATATTGACTTCCATATTTATACTTCTTCTTTGAACTTGCATGATAGCTTTCGGGCGATGGCTGAATTGGCGAAAAATACGTCTGTCAAGAAGATTGAGTGTGTTAATTTGTTGTATACAGTGGAAGCGTGTGTAGAGTGGCATGCATGGTATCAGGATATGGTAGGTGAACTTTGGCAAATTGATATGATTCATATCCGGGAGGGTTCTCGTTACGACGGTTACTTTGAGAGAGTAGCCGAACGTATTTCTGCGGTGATGACAGATGAAATGAAACTGGCTATCTTGACTTTAAAGAATGAAACGCCTGATATGGAGAAGATTATGGGAGTGGAATATTATCAAGCTGTAATTCGGGATGGAGTACGTAGTTATCCGGAATTTGAAGAGTGGAGGAGATTTCATCCGGTTACGGGTGTGGTGGAATGGATACCTTAGCCGGATTGAAAAGTATGGAGAGAAAGAAGGTGTGAATTAACCTAGCAATCCAATTTCCTGTCCTAAACGAATGGCTTCAATAGAATTTTGTACGCCTAGTTTTCGTAACAGGTTTTGCCGATGAATATTAACGGTATGAATACTGATACATAGTCTGTCTGCAATTTCTTTACTTAACAAACCTTTTTGAATAAGACATAATACCTCTATTTCCCGGTTAGTAAGATTAGTAGAAGGTTGAAATGAGAGAGAAGGAGAGAATAGCTCTCCATTTTTTAGATTTAGAACGGTGCAATCTACCATTTCTGATTTTTTTTGGTCGGGCGATATGTCCATGTTTCCTATTATAAGCCAGGCTTTACCATTACGGTCTTGTTCCAATACCTGATGTCTGCTTGTGGCACGTATGTACTGTTGGTTAGCATTAAGTATGCGGAAACTGTAAATATTAGAGTAGTTATTCCGTTGTTCAAAGGGTAGGCTATAGATAAATTGCCCTAGAGTGACCTGCAATGCTGCCAGTTGGGTACGATCATCCGGATGAATGCGCGATTCCAAATAATCACCTTGTCTTTCTAGTGTTTCTATCTTGTGGCTGTCATATCCCAATAAATCAACAAAATTCGGAGAGGCGTAAATATATTTGCATTTATACACATCAACAACAAATGTACAGTTACGACTAATTTTCGAGAGCTGATGAAGTATGGATTTATCCTGTTCCCATACGGAATAATTAATGTCGGTGGCAGACAGATGTTGCTTTGCCCACATTTCTTCTCGGGTGGTATTAGTTGGTTTCATACAGAATGACTTAACTGGGAGATATATTGCTGATTAATAGTTAGCAAAAATAGATATATTGTAAGAGACTATCAAGGAATATAGGAGTTTGTTTCAAAATAGATTAATATTTTTGGGGTATCTGTTTTGTAAATAATAAAAAATGTGTATATTTGCAACACTACTGGAAGTAGTACACCTGGATAGGTGTTTTCGTGTCTGGATAGATACAAGGTATTATGATTGGATAGTCATTAAGGGTTAATAGGGATGTACTTAGTTACTCTTCCTCCATAATATTATATTATTTATTAAGCATCCCTGCAATAATATAAGATGGCGACAATAATTATTAAATTAGAACATTCTAATTTGCTTCAACATTCAAGAGAAGGTGTTAAAATTCAAAAGATTGTTTCTAGTATTTCACCTTTGACTTTTATTAAATTGCTTTTTAAAGCAGATACTAAAGTTAATCCTCGAACTGCAACAGTAAATCCTATTACAAAAAGTATTTATGAGACTTTGGATAAATCACCAGAGTTGTTTTGGTATAAAACCAAAGGCATTCTTTTATCTACGGAAGAGTGTGAGATCTTGGATAGAGGTAGAGTGAGGATATCTTTAGATAATGCCGATTATGAAGGCATTATGGATGGTGGGCACAATACATTTGCTATTGCGAGATTTATTATAGATAAATTGTATGGTATTTCATTCAAAACATGGGATGAATGCAAGAAGTTCTGGGATGAAAATTATGATAATGTTTTGGAACGATTTGAACAGGTGAAAGAGCAATTCAAATTTTCGATTCCTATTGAAATATTATCTCCTTCTGATGAAATCGGAGCTTTGGACGAGTTTTATGATTATATATCAGAAATATGTTCTGCCCGTAATAATAACGTACAGCTAAGAGAAACCGCAAAAGGTAATCAGGTTGGTTATTATGAATATTTGAAAGATAAATTGTATGATTATAAGATAATATGGAAGACTGGTAGTATCGGTAAGATAAAAGCAGAAGATGTCATCAGTCTGGCTACTTTACCATTATTGTTTTTGCAAGATAAAGGATTATTACCTCAAGATATAAAGACGCTTAATAAGATTAGTATTTATTCGCAGAAAAGTAAATGTGTTGATTATTTTAATGAGGTCTTGGCACATTCTGCTGTTTCAGAAGGAGAAAAAGGCAAGTATATTTTAAAGAATGAAATTGTTAAATCGGCTTTAGATCTGGTAGAAGACATTATTAAATTCTATGATAAGCTTTATTTTGAGTTTCCAGATTTATATGGTACTAGTCATGGAAAATTTGGTCGTATTGGTGAAGTGAAAATTAAAGATAATGATGTTCCATTTGGTACAATTGAAGAAAAAGCTAAATATCAGTATCCTCATGGTTATTTTTATCCACTTTTGTGTGGGCTTACTAATTTGATGAAATATGATGAACACGAACAGAAAGTCGTGTGGAAGATAAATCCCATGATGCTTAATTTCGAACAACTTGATTTCTCACAGTATATAGCATTAATAAAGATGTTGAACTATGATCCACAGAAAGTAGGTAAAACTCAACCTATGTATCGGGAAGCCGAAAATATTTTTGATAAAGTAATGTAATGATAAGAAATGGGATGGATAGCGGAATGTTAACCATCCCATTATTTTTTTAGACTTATTGTTTGAATATTTGGCCTTCGGTGGATTAAGAGAATGTCTAGTATGCTAACAAATGATAATAATCGTCTTTCTTCCGAAAAATGATGATTAAAACAACTGTTATCTGATTTATTGTGTTACCTTTGTACCAAGAGTTTGAGTTACGAATCATTATCGTATAGTTCTTCTTTATAATATTTTATTAGCAAGCAGTCCTTGTCTTTAATTATCCTCCTCACTCCAAATTAGTATTTATTTTAATAAAATTTTAAATGAACATTTACATTTCAGGTTTAAGCTATGGCACTAATGATGCTGACTTAACAAATTTATTTGCAGAGTTTGGAGAAGTTTCTTCAGCTAAAGTAATTTTTGACAGAGAAACTGGTAGATCCAGAGGATTTGCTTTCGTAGAAATGCCGAATGATACAGAAGGACAAAAAGCAATTGACGAACTGAATGGAGTTGAATACGACCAGAAAGTTATTTCAGTAAGCGTGGCACGTCCTCGTACTGAAAGACCGTCTAACGGTGGTGGCCGTGGTGGTTATAATAACTCTAGAAGATATTAATATCCGAATAAAAGCAGAAGATATTATCTTCTGCTTTTATTTAATAAGTTATTTCCGTTTCATGATTCAACGGAGGAATCTTCTGATTGACACAGGGGAAGACAAAAAATCATATTACATTTAAGTTCTGCTAATTCTGGCTCTTTTTCTGTGCAATATCAGGAATATCTACTCCTGCACTTTCCATTCTGAAAATAGATTTATTAGACTTTTTTGTAATACACAATACTCTTGAAAAAGTCAGGAGTAAAGGTTTAATAAATTACACCCAACAAGGCAAATAGTCAATGACAGGGCCAATCTTGAGCGCTTGAATAAAGTGTGCTCACACTGTTTATCTTGTTCAATTGCTCTAAAGCAAAATAAAACATATGAAATCATTCTTTATAGGAAATATTGAGATAAAAACACCTGTAATACAAGGTGGAATGGGAGTAGGTATCTCGCTCTCGGGTTTGGCTTCGGCAGTAGCAAACGAAGGAGGAGTAGGCGTTATATCATGCGCAGGTTTAGGTTTGTTATACCCCAAAGGGAAAGGTACTTATCCTGAAAAATGTATTAACGGGCTGAAAGAGGAAATCCGGAAAGCACGTGCGAAAACAAAAGGTATTATTGGCGTAAACGTCATGGTTGCTTTATCGAATTATGCGGATATGGTGCGCACCGCAATCGAGGAAAAGATTGATGTGGTATTTTCCGGTGCCGGGCTTCCACTCGACCTGCCTTCATATCTGACTCCGGAGAGTACAACCAAGCTAGTGCCTATTGTATCTTCTTCACGAGCAGCCAAAATCATCTGCGATAAATGGCAGAAGAACTATAATTATCTGCCCGATGCAATCGTGGTGGAGGGGCCTAAAGCCGGTGGACATTTAGGATTCAAAAAAGAACAATTACAGGATCAGCATTATGCTTTGGAAACTTTGATTCCGGAAGTGGTAATGATTGCATCCAGCTATAAAGAACAGAAACAGATTCCGGTGATTGCCGCCGGCGGCATTTCGACGGGGGAAGATATTGCACATTTTATGGAACTGGGAGCTGCAGGGGTACAAATGGGAAGTATATTTGTTACCACCCAGGAATGTGACGCGTCCGAGACGTTCAAGGAAGTATATATTCACTCCAAGTCCGAAGATGTTCTTATTATTGAAAGTCCTGTGGGAATGCCAGGACGAGCTATTGACGGGGAATTTATTCACAATGTGAATAGTGGACTGGAGAGGCCTAAGAGTTGCTCATTCCATTGTATCAAAACATGTGATTATACAAAAAGCCCTTATTGCATTATTAAGGCTTTATATAATGCAGCCAAAGGAAATATGAAAAAAGGCTATGCTTTTGCCGGTAGCAATGCTTTTCTCGCTGAAAAAATCAGTAGTGTAAAAGAAGTAATGAGTACACTGGAGCGCGAGTTTTTCTTGGCAACCCATAAACTGGCTTAACCTACGGGATTTTCATTCCCATGATGGAGTTTGTCAGTCCCTTTACAATATAAATTAATAGCTGTTTTGATACAGCAAAAATAACAATTATGACATTTAAAGAATTAAATATAACCGAACCGATTTTAAAAGCTATTGAAGAAAAAGGATATGCAGTGCCCACTCCCATTCAGGGAGAGGCAATTCCGGCTGCATTAGCAAAAAGAGATATATTAGGCTGTGCGCAAACGGGAACAGGTAAAACTGCTTCGTTTGCTATTCCCATTATACAACATTTGCAAATGAATAAAGAGGCAGCCAAGTGCCGGGGGATTAAAGCGTTGATTTTGACGCCCACCCGTGAACTTGCCTTGCAAATAAGTGAATGCATTAATGATTATGCCAAATATACCCAAGTGCGGCATGGGGTTATTTTTGGCGGAGTAAATCAACGTCCTCAAGTTGACATGTTACACAAAGGAATTGATATCCTGGTTGCTACACCGGGACGTTTGCTTGACTTGATGAATCAGGGACATATCCATCTGGATAAGATACAATATTTTGTACTTGATGAAGCAGACCGTATGCTTGATATGGGATTTATTCATGATATCAAGCGGATATTACCGAAACTTCCGAAAGAAAAACAGACTTTATTCTTCTCCGCTACAATGCCTGATACAATTATTTCTTTAACGAATTCTTTGTTGAAGAATCCTGTACGAATCAGCATAACTCCGAAATCATCGACTGTGGATGCTATTGAACAGATGGTTTATTTCGTAGAGAAAAAGGAAAAGAGTCTTTTACTGGTTTCGATTTTGCAAAAATCAGAAGATCAGTCGGTGTTGGTATTTTCACGTACGAAGCATAATGCTGATAAGATCGTAAAGATACTGGGCAAGGCGGGAATTGGTAGCCAGGCGATTCATGGAAATAAAAGTCAGGCAGCGCGGCAGTTGGCTTTGGGCAATTTCAAGTCGGGCAAAACACGTGTGATGGTGGCTACTGATATTGCAGCCAGAGGTATCGATATTAACGAACTTCCTTTAGTTATCAACTATGATCTTCCTGATGTGCCGGAAACGTATGTGCATCGTATCGGACGTACCGGAAGAGCCGGGAATACAGGTACAGCACTGACATTCTGCTCGCAGGAAGAGCGTAAACTCGTTAATGATATTCAGAAACTGACGGGTAAGAAGCTGAATAAAGCCAGTTATACTATTTGAAATCAACAAATAACAATCTCTTTAAAATTAATATAAAACTAAATATAAATTCTATGGCAAAATCCATGACAGTTGGTAAACGTGAAAATGAAAAGAAAAGACTCGCTAAACGAGAAGAAAAACTGAAAAAGAAAGAAAGCAAGAAATTATCAGGCAGCTCAAATAGCTTTGAGGATATGATTGCCTATGTAGATGAGAACGGAATGATAACTTCGACTCCTCCGACAGAGGATATAAAGAAGGAAGAAATTAATCCGGATGAAATAATTATAGCAACTCCTAAAAAGGAAGAAGAGGAGCCAACGATCTTGAGAGGACGGGTTGAGTTTTTTAATGAGTCAAGAGGATTTGGCTTTATTAAAGACCTTTCAGGTGTTGAGAAATACTTTTTTCATGTGAACAATGTCATTGGCAATATTGCAGAAAATAATATCGTAACATTTGACCTTGAGCGTGGAGTGAAAGGCATGAATGCGATCAATATCTCTTTGGAAAACAAATCTACATCGGAAGATTTAGCTCAATCTAAACCTGTATAGGGAAGTGTATATTCTGCTTGTGTGTAAAATAAAAAACAAAATAATTAGAGATATGAAAAAAGGTAATATAATGCGTGATGTTATTTCATCCAGTCAGTTTACTGAAAATGTTATTAAAGAGTATAAAAAGGGTTTGGGAGATATGGTATTGGTAGCAATAACTCCGCGGACTACCATTGAACTTCCTGCGCATTTGACTCAAGCAGAAATAGATGCTCGTGTGGAGATTTATAAAAAACTGCATAGTTCTAAAGTATAGGCGGTTGCAAATTGCAATACGAGGAATAAAAAAATCCCTTGAACTTCAAAAGTTCAAGGGATTTTTTTATTACCGAATCGTTAGTGGTGCCACCAGGAATCGAACCGGGGACACAAGGATTTTCAGTCCTTTGCTCTACCAACTGAGCTATGGCACCTCGTGCTTGTTCGGTCCGGTAATATCTCTTTTGCGGTTGCAAAGGTAGTGAAACTTTTGGATTCTGCAAGTCTTCTGGAAATAAAAAACACTGATAAAAAGTTAGTCGGCTTATTATCAGTGTTGTATAAGATAAAAAATATTTCAGGTATGTGATGAAATCTATTGCTTATCTTCTTTTAATGGATTCCATCCCTGTGCTTTTAGTTCGAATTCTTGTCCATCACGGGTAATCAATGCACAGCCAAGTTCGGGTTTGGTAATATGTCCGATGAGACGAACTCCTTCCATTTGTGAAATTTTCTCATGATCGGCGATGGAAACAGTAAAGAGTAGTTCATAATCTTCTCCACCATTCAAGGCACAAGTCGTAAGATTCATGTTAAACTCTTCGGCCATAACAGCTGTCTGATAATCGATTGGGATATGCTCCTCGTAAACGCGGCAACCAGCATTGCTTTGTTTGCAGATATGCATCAGTTCTGATGACAGGCCGTCGGAAATGTCCATCATAGAAGTAGGGACAATATTGGCGGCTGCCAATTTCTCAATGATATCTTTGCGCGCTTCCGGTTTCAATTGGCGTTCTAATAAATACTCTTTGCCGGAGAAATCCGGTTGGACATCTTTATCACCTTGCAATACGACTTTTTCACGTTCCAAGAGTTGTAAACCCATATAGGCTGCCCCCAAGTCGCCGCTGACGCAGATCAGGTCAGTGTCTTTGGCTCCATTACGGTAAACTACTTTATCCTTGTCGGCATCGCCAATACAGGTGATGCTGATAGCAAGGCCTGTCAAGGAAGAAGTGGTATCGCCTCCCACAATGTCGACATTGTATTGCTGGCAAGCCAGACGGATACCGGAATAAAGTTCGTCCATATCTTCCACGCTGAAACGCTTGGAAAGACCAAGAGATACCGTAATCTGCCGGGGAGTACCGTTCATGGCATAAATATCGGAGAAATTAACTACTGCTGATTTATATCCCAAATGCTTCAAGGGAACATAAGTCAGGTCAAAATGCACACCTTCCATAAGCAGGTCGGTTGTTACCAGTACTTGCTTTTCTGAAGGGTAGGAGAGAACGGCGGCATCGTCGCCCACTCCATATTTGCTGGATTCGTTTTCCAGTTTGATTCCCTCGGTGAGGCGGTCAATCAGACCAAACTCACCAAGAGATGCTATTTCAGTTCTCATAAATCGGGATGATTGTTTAGGCACGGTTGATAAGTTCGCGCATGATCGTGGTCATTTTCGGTTGAGCAGCGTCAGCGGCTTTCTGAACTTCTTCGTGTGTTACTTCTACGATTTTTCCTTCTACTCCCAAGTCGGTGATGACGGAAATACCAAAAACTTTGATACCACAATGGTTGGCTACGATAACTTCCGGAACGGTAGACATACCAACCGCATCAGCACCAAGGATATGGAATAATTTATATTCGGCAGGAGTTTCGAAAGTAGGACCTTGCGTACCAATATACACTCCGTGTTGTACTTTAATTCCTTTTTCTTTGGCAATCTCGTCAGCCTTACTAATCAATTCCTTGCAGTATGCTTCGCTCATGTCCGGGAAGCGAGGTCCGTAAGGGATATTTTTTCCGCGAAGCGGATGTTCGGGGAAATAGTTGATATGGTCAGTGATAATCATCAGGTCACCGATTTCGAAATCTGCATTTGTACCGCCACTGGCATTGGATACAAACAAGGTTTTGATACCTAATTCACGCATGACACGTACAGGGAAAGTTACTTCTTTCATAGAATAACCCTCGTAATAGTGGAAGCGTCCCTGCATAGCCATGATATCCTTATTTCCTAGTTTGCCGAAAATCAGCTTACCGCTATGACCTTCGACGGTAGATACCGGGAAGTTGGGGATATCCGAATACTTTATTTCATACTTCTCGGTGATTTCGTTTGCCAAACTGCCAAGTCCGGTGCCTAGTATAATAGCAGTTTCCGGACTGGTATGCATCTTACCTTTCAGATAAGCTGCGGTTTCTTGTATTTTCTCTAACATAGTCAATAATATGTTGGTTAAATTTATCTTGTTGATTTTGTAATATTTCAATTTCAATAGGCAAGGCGTAGATAAATGGTTTCAATTCCTTGTCCAAAGCCGGATGGTTAATCAGGCGTGTTGCATCTTTCTCGGTGGTAATAATCAACCGGTGTTCTCCTTTCAGTTTATGAAACCGTTCTTTGATAAGCTGTATATCCCGATGAGTGAAATTGTGGTGATCGTCAAACGATAGTAAATCTATTTGTTTGGTACAACCTTCCAGTCTTTCGAGAATAGGGGCAGGTGAGGCAATTCCCGTCATCAATAATATATCAGTGTTTGTCAGTGAGGACAAAGCAACCTCATGGTTTGTCGAAATTGCATTTGTGTCCGGAGACATGGTAGGGAACACTGGTTGCAGGTTACCATACCGGAACGATGAGAAGAATAACTGTTGATATGGATAAAGGTTCAGCCGTTTCGTGATAATGTTATAATCAATAGGCTTGATGTCTTGCGGGCATTTGGTGACAATAACGATTTGCGCCCGATTCTTGCCGCTAATTGGTTCACGAAGCCGTCCTGCGGGGAGCAAAGTGTCATCACAGAATAATCGGTGATAATCCGTTAACAGAATACTCAATCCCGGTTTGACGTATCGGTGCTGGAAAGCATCGTCCAATAGGATAACATCTATTGAAGGCTTTTGCAGTGCAAGCAACTTTTCTATGCCATGACAACGCTTTTCGTCGACAGCTACTGTGACAGACGGGAATTTTTGATGCATCTGGTAAGGTTCGTCGCCAATGCTTCTTGCCGTACTTTCCGGAGTTGCCAATACATAACCTTTCGTGTGCCGTTTATATCCCCGGCTTAATACAGCTACCTTATATTGATTACAAAGAAACTTTATCAGATATTCAGTGTGTGGAGTTTTTCCTGTCCCTCCTACAGCGAGATTACCCACGCTGATGATAGGTATATCAAAACTCTTTGATTGAAGAACTTCCCAGTCAAAGAGTTTATTTCTCATCATTACCACTGCTCCGTAGAGCCAGGAGGCAGGGTAGAGCCACTTATGTATCTTGATAAAGTGTTCGTCCATGTATTACGGTTTATTTAATATTCAGTTCGAACGGAATACGTGCCTGAATCATGGATTGTTCTTGCAGATTTTTCAGTAAACCGAATTGCTGGTAGTACTCGCCTAATTTACTTTTCAGTAATTGTGATTCTACATAATTCGTCGGTTTCGTATCAAGCAGGGAAGACAGGAAATCTTGTTTCTCAGGATAAGACACAACGGTATAGCCTTCGATACCGGCTTTTGCAACAGCGATATCCAGTGCCTTGTCAATGCCACCTAATTCGTCTACTAATCCCAGTTCTTTAGCAGTTTCCCCAGTCCATACACGGCCTTCGGCAATCTTCTCGATAGCTTCCTTCGTCATGTGACGTCCTTCGGCACAACGAGTTACAAAGGTATCATATCCTTCAGTTATCATCATTTGAAGCAATGATTTCTCATCCTCGTTAAACGGACGCATGATATTTCCGAAATCAGCGTATTTATTCGTTTTTACGACATCATAACTTAAACCGATTTTATCAGTCAATCCTTTCACATTAGGAATCATACCGAAGATTCCGATAGAACCGGTCAGGGTAGTAGGCTCTGCAACAATCGTATCGGCAACGCAAGAGATATAGTAACCTCCTGACGCAGCATAATCACCCATAGAGACAATGACCGGTTTCTTTGTTTTCAGCTCTTTTACAGCATGCCAGATTTGTTCCGAGGCGAAAGCACTTCCACCTGGAGAATTGACACGGAGTACAACAGCTTTCACATCATCATTATCTTTCAATTTGCGCAGGTCACGAATGACTTTCGAACCGACAATCCCATCTTCGGAAGTTGCAGAGCTCGGATAGTCTGTAATTTCACCGGATGCATAATAAACAGCTACGATATTACCGCTTTTATCTTTCGGCACATTTTTCCTTACGTTCATCATGTCGCCCAATCCTAATATAGGAAGATTATCATCTTCATTGATCTCAACCAATTTCTTAAGATAATTGCGCACATCATTGCGGTAAATCAATGTATCAGCCAATCCGCATTTTACACTCTCTTCTGCCGGATAGAACATGAGCATACGATCTGCATAAACATTCAGTGAGTCTACAGAAATATTACGTGAAGTAGATACCTCTTCCGTAACCTGCCCCCAGATAGAAGTGATAAATGTGGTAACCTGTTCGCGGTTGGCAGGACTCATTTCCGTAGCAATAAACGGCTCTACGGCAGATTTGTAAGTTCCCACCTTGAACACCTGCATCTCAACTCCTATTTTTTGCAGCAAATCTTTGTAGAACAGGGGAGCAGAGGCGATACCCCGCCATTCAATCATTCCTTTGGGATTGAGCAACACCTTATCGGCTGCACTGGAAAGATAATAAAGTCCCTGCGTATAGGAGTCTGCATAAGCAATAACGAATTTTCCACTTTCTTTGAAGTCGAGCAGTGCGTTGCGGATTTCCTGCAAAGAAGCATAGGAGGTGCCTAATGAGTTTGCCTGTAGATAAATCCCTTTAATATTTTCGTTTTCTTTAGCCTTCTGGATAGAAGAAAGAATATCGTCCAGTCCGTACGTGTTAGATCCGTCACCCAACAACTGTGATAAAATACCCAGCGGATCTTCTTGCGTACGTTCAACCAACGTTCCGTTTAAGTCGAGCATCATTACAGAATTCTTTTTTACGATTGTTTCCGTGTCCGAAGCAGACATGATGCCAAACAACGTTACCATGCTGATTATAAATAATACAATACTTGACAAAATGATACCTGTCACCGTGGCAAGTGTAAATTTCAAGAAATCTTTCATTATACTTATTGTTTTTTGCGCCAGCTTGTTATTAAGCTAACAAAGATAAATAATTGAGTTGATATTTATTCAATAAGTCGTACGAATTTTTGTTTTATCACAGCGAATCCATATAAATAGGAACTTCCTCCATTTAAGATTTAAGTATATTTGTCTGTATCAAATCCTTTTAAATGAGAAGAAATCTCTAATTTTGTGGCACAACTATTAATACATTGAATAATACTATCATGAAAAAACTCACATCTATCCTTTTATTGCTTTTGTTTGTATGGACGGTACAAGCGCAAACTGCTCGTGAAGAGATCCGTGCAAACCGGTATTTATCCGCTAATAATTATTATGCATATCCCACGCCTACTGCCAAGCAGACAGCTGCTCCTAAGGGGTACGAACCTTTTTATATCAGCACATATATGCGTCATGGTTCACGGTATTTGATTGATCCGAATGATTATCGTTTCCCCAAGCAAACTTTATTAAAAGCCGACTCTTTAAACAAACTTACTGCAACAGGTAAAAACACACTGGATATTGTTTTGCGCATGGCTGATATGGCGGAAGGTCGTCTTGGTGAACTGACTTCGGTGGGAGCACGCCAACACAGAGGAATTGCAAAGCGTATGTATACTAATTTCCCACAGATATTTGCGGATGGAACAGAAGTGGATGCCCGTTCCACAGTTGTCATCCGGTGTATATTATCCATGACATCCGAATGCCTCCAATTGCAGGCGATGAATCCTAATCTATGTATCAAGAATGATGCAAGTTACCATGATATGTATTACATGAATCCTCCTGCTAAGGATTTGAGTAAAATAGCTAGTTCCGATAAAGTGAAAAAGGTTCAGAAAGATTTTGAGGCTACCCATGTACGTCCGGAACGGTTGATGAAAACATTGTTTACAGACGAAGCGTATGTAAAAGCAAACGTTGATGAAGCGCGCCTGATGAGACGTCTTTTTGATTTGGCTTGTAATATGCAGAGTCATGATACAGATATGCAGCTATATTCTCTTTTCACGGATGAAGAGTGTTATGATCTATGGAGTTGTAACAACTTATATTGGTATCTGACACACGCTTGTTCTCCTGTAACGGATGGTTTGATGCCCTATCGGGAAGCCGACTTGTTGCGTAATATTTTAGATAGGGCAGATGCTGCTTTGAAAGAAGGTAAGAACCAGGCCACTTTAAGATTTGGTCATGAGTCTTGTCTGTTACCGTTAGTCGCTTTATTGGAACTGAATCATTATGGAGAATCTTACCCTGACGTAGAAAAGTTATCCGAACAATGGAGAGCGTATGATATTTTCCCGATGGCTAGTAACGTGCAATTCGTCTTTTTCCATAAAAAAGGAAGTAACGATGTATTGGTAAAAGTATTACTTAATGAAAAGGAAGCTAAACTACCGGTGAAAACAGACGTAGCTCCTTATTACCACTGGAAAGATGTAGAAAGCTACTATCGTGAAAAATTAGATAAATATCAGCATATATAATGCGACATTAACTTAACATTATTATATTTACCATGAGAAGAAAAACCCCTTTTATGGCTGCAACTCTGGCAGCAGGCTTGTTTTTTTATTCTTCTTGTACTCCGGCTGAAAAGACGGATACAAAAGATTATACTCAATACGTTAATACCTTTATCGGTGGCGCAGACAACGGGCATACATTTCCCGGCGCATGTTATCCTTTCGGTATGATACAGACCAGCCCTGTGACGGGTGCAGTCGGTTGGCGTTACTGTTCTGAATATGTTTATGAGGATTCTCTGGTTTGGGGATTTACACAGACACATTTGAATGGAACAGGCTGTATGGATTTAGGCGATATTCTGGTGATGCCGGTCACGGGTACACGTGTCCGTGCATGGGATGCTTATCGTAGTCATTTCCCTAAAGACAAAGAAGCGGCTACTCCGGGATATTACACTACGGAACTTTCCGATCCGCAGGTAAAAGCGGAACTGACTGCCTCTATACATGCTGCCCTTCATCGCTATACTTATCACAAGGCTGATTCTGCCTCTATATTGATTGACTTGCAACATGGCCCTGCATGGAGAGAAGAACAATATCATTCACAAGTCAACAGTTGTGAAGTGAACTGGGAAGATGCTCAAACACTGACAGGACATGTCAATAACACGGTATGGGTCAATCAAGATTATTTCTTTGTGATGAAATTCAACCGTCCGGTAGTCGATTCACTTTATCTTCCGATGGGCGAAACAGAAAAAGGAAAACGCATCATTGCCTCTTTTGACATGCAGCCGGGAGACGAGCTGATGATGAAAGTGGCTCTTTCCACCACCAGCATAGACGGGGCTAAAAAGAATCTGGAAGCAGAAATTCCTGCCTGGGATTTTGAAGGAGTAAGAGCTACCGCCCACAATGAATGGAATAACTATTTGAGCCGTATTGAAATAGAGGGTACCGATGATGAAAAGACAAATTTCTATACTTGTTTCTACCACGCATTGATTCAGCCTAATCAAATTTCGGACGTAGATGGTATGTATCGTAATGCCGCCGACTCTATTGTAAAAGCCGGAACTGGTGCTTTCTATTCTACATTCTCTTTGTGGGATACTTACCGTGCCGCTCATCCATTTTATACATTGGTGATTCCCGAACGTGTGGACGGTTTTGTGAATTCTCTCATCGAACAGGGTGAAGTGCAAGGCTTCCTGCCTATTTGGGGATTGTGGGGAAAAGAGAATTTCTGTATGATTGGTAATCATGGCGTATCAGTCATTGCCGAGGCTTATCGCAAAGGATTCCGTGGCTTTGACGCTGAACGTGCTTTCAATATAATAAAGAAGACGCAGACTGTATCTCATCCGTTGAAGTCTGATTGGGAGGTTTATACGAAATATGGTTATTTCCCGACAGATCTGATAAAAGCAGAATCTGTATCTTCCACTTTAGAATCTGTATATGATGATTATGCTGCTGCCGATATGGCACGTCGTATGGGTAAAGAGGAAGATGCCGCTTACTTCGCGAAACGTGCTGACTATTATAAGAATCTTTTCGATCCGGAGACGAAGTTCATGCGTCCGCGCAAAGCTGACGGAACTTGGAAAGCTCCGTTTAACCCAAGTGCATTGGCACATTCTGAAAGTGTCGGTGGAGATTATACGGAAGGAAATGCATGGCAATATACTTGGCATGTACAACATGATGTTCCAGGATTAATCCAGTTGTTTGGGGGAGAAAAACCTTTCTTGAATAAATTAGACTCATTGTTTACGGTTAAGCTAGAAGGTGAAAGTTTGGCAGATGTTACTGGATTAATCGGGCAATATGCTCATGGAAATGAGCCAAGCCATCATGTTACTTATTTGTATGCACTGGCTGGTCGTCCGGAACGTACACAGGAATTGGTTCGTGAAATATTTGATACTCAATATAAAAACAAACCCGACGGACTTTGCGGAAATGATGATTGCGGACAGATGTCTGCTTGGTATATGCTTAGTGCGATGGGATTCTATCCGGTAGATCCGGTAAGTGCGGAATATGTATTCGGTGCTCCACAGTTGCCGAAGATGACCTTGCATTTGGCCGATGGCAAGACTTTCACAATTATTGCGGAGAATTTGTCGAAAGAACATAAATATGTAGATAGTATTACATTGAATGGCGAACCATATACAAAGAAAACGATCTCGCATGAAGATATTGTAAAAGGTGGTACACTGGTGTATAAGATGAAGTAATAAATTCTCAAGCATTCTTACTGCGATGAGAAAAAATACTCATCGCGGTGAGAATTTTTTCTCATTCCTATGAGTGTTTTTTCTCATAGTATTGAGAATTATCCCCTGTCAGAGCATACGGAAACGGCGTTTAACACAGACTGAAACTACCTTTATTGCATAGTCCTACTCACCTCTATACGCTGCTTTTCAAACTTCTCATTATTGGTGTTGCGGTTACTAACCTCTTTACAGCGAATAGGTGCACTCATTTCAAGCAAGCGCAAAATCTCATTTAAAGATTCACCTTCAAAAGTCGCTTTATAGGAATACTTTCCTAGTTCGGCGTCTTTCAGAATAAATTCCACGTTATAAGTCTGTCCCAAACGCTTGAATACATATTCCAGCGGGTCATCTCTAAAAATGAGTATTCCATCTTTCCATGAGCACCATTTATAAGTGTTGGTCTTATTGACGTTATATAGAGAAGTGGCCAGATTATAGTCAATCTTCTCTCCCGGTGAAAGGGAAATCGTCTTTTTCTGGTCAAGAGTGACTGCGACCTTTCCTTTTACTAACGTCACTGCTGCTACATGATCCGGAGCGTATGCATTCACATTGAATGCAGTGCCGGTAGCTTCTACAGTCAGTTGTTTCGTTTTTACGATGAAGGGATGCTCTTTATCGGATTCCACTTCAAAATAGGCTTCACCCTGCATCGAAACAACTCTTTGCTTATCACTGAATTGAGTCGGATACTTTAACGAACTTCCGGCATTCAGCCAAACTTTAGAACCGTCAGGCAGATTAACTACCGACCAAGTGCCATAAGGAGTGAATAACTCCTGATAAGTCTCTGCAATTTGGGAAGCGGGTTTAAAATAAAGATAAGCAGATAATATCAGTAAAGGAAGAAGTAAGATAGCTGCCACTTGCTGCCAATAGTGCAGGAAGGACAACTTAGGACGAACGGAAACCGCCGGCTGGTGTTGATGGAGAATCTGCTCCATTACTTTTCTGTGCGCACTGTCCACATCTATCTCTTCCGGATTAAAAGCCGGGTGACTGATCTCCCATACGTTTTTTTGTGCCAGAAAGCTTTTGTAGTTTTCTGGAGTAGCTGATATCCAATCATCCAGTACCTTGATGTCCTCTGGTGTAGCCTCTTTCGAGAGATATCTGGAGATTATAATTTCTATGTCTGAATCTTTATTTGTCATAATGCATTTTACCTTATATATAATAGACGTTTCAGAAAGAAAATCCCACATTCATTAGTGGAAAAGAAATAAAAAAAGTAGTAAATAAAAATCTTTTAATAAGATGCGGAGCTGCTTCAATGCTTTGCTGATACGTACTTCTACCGTTCTGACAGAGATATTCAGGCGATTGGCTATTTCCTGATATTTAATGTTTTCTAATCGGCTCATCTCGAACACTTCTCTTTCTTGAGGAGGTAATTGTTCCAATGCATTTTTAAGTTGCCGGCATAAATCAGAATACAGTATGTAGTTTTCTGTCGTATCTATATCTATAGAATCCGATTTAAGTTCGTAAGCAACGTGTTCATCTATAATCCTGCGATGGCGTAATTCGTCCAGACAGTAATTCCTGACCGCTTTCAGTAAATATGATTTTAGTGAGTTCTCAATTACCAATGATTTCCGGTCATTCCATAGTTTGAGAAAGATATTTTGCACAATATCTTCACAGGTAGATTTCTCCGGAATGTAAGTACCGCCAAACAATACCAAATCTTTATAATAAATATGGAATAGTCGGGTAAAAGCCTGTTTATCATCCTGTTTTAGTGCTATTACCAGAAAACGGTCGTCGGAAGTCTGTTGTTGGATATTCGGCATAGTATTGTAGTAAAGGTTCTATTGTCGGGGGTAAAAATAGAAAGATTATTTGGGATAAACGATAGTTTGAAGAAAAAATAATGCAGATGAAAAAATAATGCGATATCCAATGTGGCTTTTATTTTTAGAAACGTCTTATTGATAGAAACGAGAGAAAAACACATTTATTAACCTTTAAATAATACAAGCCATGAGAAAGACATAATCAGTGAATTCAGCTTCCGACAACTGATAAAAAAGGAAGGTCTGACTCACCTTCCTTTCCAAAGATTCAGTTATTCGTTAATCAACTTATTTGTAGAACCAATAACCAAACATGTAAAGGTATGAAACTTATTTCAATTAGAAAAATGAAAAAGAGAATTAATGTACCTGCAAATGTAAAAATGGTGAGAATCTGTGCTATATGGTTGTTTTGTATAGCTTTGCAAGCTATCAGTATACCTATCCTGGCACAATCCGCCAAAATTACATTGCGACTGAAGAATGTGACTGTAGAGGAGGTCTTGACTAGTATCGAAAATCAGACAGAATATCGTTTTTTATACAACAAAGATATTGTTGATGTAAGCCGTATCGTAAGTATTTCTGTGAAAAATGAATTGATGACTCTAGTACTGGATAAACTTTTTAAAGGCGAAGGAGTATCTTATACGATTGAAAAACGTCAGATTGTATTAAACAAAGTTTCGGCTCGGCCACAGGATAACAAACAGCCGGTCAAAGTGACCGGAAAGGTAGTGGACGAATCCGGCGAGGCTCTTCCGGGAGTGACTGTGATGATAGAAGGGGCTACTCAAGGAACCATTACCGGTATAGATGGCAATTACCAGTTGCAAGTTCCGGAAGGCTCGACACTGAAATTTACTTCAATAGGTTACACTACATATACGCAGAAAATTACCCGACCGATGACGTTGAATGTGACGATGAAAGAGGATTCGAAACAGTTGGATGAAGTTGTTGTGGTAGGGTATGGAACGACCACCCGTAAGAATCTGACAACTTCCATTGCAACGGTAAAAACGGAAAAAATATCGCGAGCCGCAACAAGTAATATGTCACAGATGTTGCTTGGGCGGGCTGCCGGACTGGAAGCTACGTTGACAAGCCCGCAACCGGGTGGAGCAGTTGACCTTTCAATTCGTGGGGCAGGTACTCCTATCTTTATAGTGGATGGTGTAATGATGCCTTCCACTTCTTTAGAGGTTGGAAACGGAAACCAGGTTATGCCCAACTCTATCAATCGTTCGGGATTGGCCGGACTTAATCCTGCCGATATTGAATCTATCGAAGTGTTAAAGGATGCATCTGCCTCCATTTATGGAATTGGTGCAGCCAATGGGGTCGTATTAATCACTACAAAGAAAGGTACTGAAACTCGTCCCCAAATCACTTATGAAGGAAATTATTCTATCGTGAAAAACTATCCGTATCTGGAACCTTTGAGTGGGGAAGAATATATGAATGTTGCCAACATTTTCAATAAAGAAAACTATTTATTTACGAACAGTATGTATCCTTACGGTGATAAACCTTTTGATAATAAATGGGTACCTCAATTCTCACCTCAACAGATAGCTGCCGCTCAAACAACAGACTGGCTGGATTGTGTATTAAAGGATGGTAGCATCAATAATCATAATATCACAATTACGGGCGGTTCTAAACTGCTGAAATATTATCTGTCCGGAAATTATTACAAACAGGAAGGTACGGTAGAAAACTCCGCTATGGAACGTTATGCTCTTCGGACAAACATATCTTCACAATTGCTTCCATTTCTTAAGTTGACAGCAATTGTCAATGTAAATGAGAATGAATATACAAACTCAACTTCCGGTGGCGGTGGGGGTGGAAATGGGTATGATGCCATACAATCGGCTTTAACCTATCCTTCTTATTTACCGATCAGAGGTGAGGATGGAGAACCTACCTTATATTCAAATTACCCTAACCCGGCCGAAATGATAAAAGTGAGTGACCGGACTAAAACAAGCGGTTATTATCTAAACTTTGCTGCCGATGTGGATATAATCAAGGATATGTTGTCCTTCCGTTTGATGTATGGCATTAATAAGGAGAATGCTAATCGTAATCTGTATATTCCTTCTGATATATATTTTATGGACATGTATAAATCAAGAGGGCATTTGGGATATGTTGAACGTAGAAACCAAACTATGGAAGGTACGTTGACTTTCAAAAAGCAGTTTGGAGATTTGTTACGTGTCGATGCCGTAGTCGGTATGGGAAGGTATACGAACGATTCAAATGGTCTTGAACTTGACTACGAACAGATTAACGATCACATTGCTGCTGATAAGGTGGAAGCTGCGGAAGGCGCTTTCTACCCGACTTCTTTCAGAGCAGCCGATGAACGTCGTTCTCAATTTGCCAGGGCAAGTGTGGATGTGCTCGATAGATATGTAGTTGCCGCTACTATTCGTCGCGATGGAACGGATAAGTTTTTTCCGGGAAAGAAATATGCCTATTTCCCTTCAGTATCATTGGCCTGGAAATTATCTAACGAGCCGTTTATGAAGCATATATCATGGATTGACCAGTTGAAGATTCGTGGTAGTTATGGACAGACTGGTAATGATAATCTGGGTAGTTCGCTTTATGGCACTTTCAGTCTGGCAGCCCAATATATCAAGTTCTCTAACAATTCAGTGACTTATGTACCCTATCTGCTTAGCGGTCCTGATTACCCGAATGTTACTTGGGAAAAGACTACCATGAAAAATATAGGTATAGACTTTTCAGTCTTAAAAGATAGAATCTGGGGAAGTTTTGATATGTTCCGCAATGATGTAACCAACTTGCTGGGATATGACTCTGCCTCTCCGCTTAGTATGACATCTTCCGTTCCGATGAATTATGGACATTATGTACGTTACGGATGGGATGCGACTATTAACTCACTTAACTTTGAAATCCCCCGTGTGTTTAAGTGGACCTCACAATTGACCTTATCACATCATAATGCCGTTTGGAAAGAACGGATGCCCAACTATTATTATGAAGAATATCGAATCCGTAAGAACGAACCGGTGAATGCTTATTATTACTATGAAACGGAAGGCGTTATCAACATAGATAAAAGCAATATGCCCGAATCGCAGAAGTCTTTGCCGGCAGACGCGCAACAGCCCGGTTATCCGATTATTAAGGATGCAAATGGGGATAATAAAATAACGATTGATGATGTAAAGATGCGGAATACACTTCCAAAAATTCATATAGGCTTTGGAAATACATTTGTATACAAAGATTTTGATCTGGATGTATTTATGTATGGACAATTCGGACGTACACGTTATAACTATGCATATCGTTGGGCACTTGTCGGAGATGTGTATTACACAAGTCCCAAGAATTCGAACAAATATGTATATACTATCTGGAATTCCCAAACCAATCAGAATGGAAACCGTCGTGGTATCGCTTCAACAAAGGCTGTCGCTTTGCCCGGTAACGTAGGTTTTGAGGAAGATTATCAGAATGCTTCGTTCGTACGTGTCAGGAATATCACTTTAGGATACAACCTTTCAGGAAAGAAGCTGGGAAGAGTGGGTGATTATGTGAGTTCTATCAGAGTTTTTATCGACTGTCAAAATCCGTTTACTTTTACCAAGTTTGTAGGTGTCGATCCTGAAATAAAGACGGGTGGCGACGGCTCCAAAGCGGAGTATCCGATGACGAGAACATACTCCTTCGGAGCAAAAATATGTTTCTAAGAAAACCTGTAACGAAAGAAAAGATTGAAAATATGAGCAAGAATAAATTATTTAAGGTGTTTGTCATGATTGCATTTATCATGTGCAGTTGTGAGGATAATTTTGATCCGAAGATGTATGGCACGTTGAATGTTTCTAATTATCCGGTAACTGAAGCCGAATACGAATCATTTATGATGACCTGCTATATGCCTTTTACGACAACATGGACCTATTGGATCGGTGCCGGAACAAGTGGTAATCAGCACGGTTGGTATATCCCTGCCGGAGGTGTACTGAAGTTCTTTGATTATCCAACAGATGAAATGGCCGTGTGGAATAATGGTTGGGGAGGCGGATACTACTTTCTTTCCAAAGCCGATTTCAGTCAGTGTGTTTATTACACAAGCGGTACGTTAAGTGACGAAAGGCCGAATCATTTTCCGAAAGTAAGTGAGATTTCCTACTTCACCAATGTGATTGGAACTTTGGAGAAGGCTTCTACCGAAGTGGTCTCCGAAGAGCGTAAAAGGGAGTTTATTGCTGAAGCCCGTCTTTGTCGTGGATTGATGATGTATTATTTATTGCATGTATATGGTCCTGTTCCTTTGATTGTCGATCCGGACGATCTGATTAATCCTTCAAAGCTGGAAAATCTGGTACGTCCGACATTACAGCAAATGACGGAGTGGATTATGGCTGATTTTGATTATGCTTATCAGTATATTGCAGATACACAGCCAGAACAGGGACGTTACAATAAAGACTATGCACGTGTATGCATCATGCGGCATTGCTTGAATGAAGGCTATTATATGTCTGGTTATTATCAGAAAGCAATTGATATGTATAATGAGTTGAAGGGACGGTATAGTCTTTTCAAGAAAGGGGATAATCCTTATATTGAGCAATTTAAAAATGCCAATAACTTCAATTCGGAAGTGATTATGGCTGTCAGCTGTGATGAAACGGCGGATGGTACGAATAAGTCCGGTAACTTTAACCCGCTGATGATGCTCGCTACTCCCGATAATGCAGCCAGGGTGGACGATCAGGGAAATCCGACTCCTTTCTACTTGCAAGGGCAGGGATGGGGACAAACCTTCAACGTGTCTCCGAAATTTTGGGATACGTATGATCCTTTGGATAAACGTCGTGAAGTGATCCTTACCAAATATTATACGACTGCCGGAACTTGGATTGACCGGAATACAACCACATGGGACGGATTTATAATTAATAAATTCCCGGTGGAAACAGCTACGGCTTTTCAGGGGACTGATATACCGTTAGCCCGTTGGGCAGATGTATTACTCATGTATGCGGAAGCCGAAGTACGTAAAAACAATGCAGCTCCGTCCGCTGATGCTATTGCTGCGGTCAATGAGGTGCGTAAGCGTGCCGGACTAGGGGATCTTCCGTCATCGGCAACAGCGAATGTTGAGGCTTTCCTGGATGCTTTACTTACGGAAAGAGGACATGAAATGTTGTATGAAGGGATGCGTAAAATAGATCTCATCCGTTTTAATCAGTATGCGCAGCGTACAGCGAAGATCAAAGGAGTGGCTCCTACACATCAATATGTGCCTATTCCTAATTATGCGGTTCAACAAGCTTCGGAATCTTATGGAAAAGTGTTGGTACAGACATTTGAACGTGAGGGATGGAAAGCGGATCTTGCGGCAGCTCGCAATTAATGTCATCATTCATTATTGTTAAACTAGAGATCTTAAGAAAAATGAAAAAGATATATGTATTATTCATGTCGTCGTTATTGCTCCTTTCGTGTGCAAAAGATGATGTTAGTAAGCCAAGTGAATGGCCGGAGTGGCCTACACCTTCAACACCTAAAATAGAAAATGCCGTATTGCGGGGAGTGAATGGTGAAACGGTTGTGGCGGCTGGTGATAAAGTGAAGTTCACCGCACAAGTCAGTGATGAATATAATGATTTGGTTTCATTCCAATTATTAGTGACAATGGATGGAGCCGAAATCTTGAATTTGTCTAAAGGCTTGAGCGGACGTTCTGCGGTTATTGAAGAGGAAGCTACTTTACCTTTTGTTGCCGGTTTCCAGAATGGACGTCCTGTGGTGACTATAAAAGCTGTAAATGATTTAGGTGGCAATGAATCGACTCTGACTTTGGATGAGGCCGCAAGTGTGGCGGTGACCCGTCCGGAAACACCTTCCCAATTATACCTTGTTGATGATTTGGGAAATGTGTATGAAATGGACAAGGAGAGTCAGAATGAAACGGATTATAGTTTCCGGACGAGTGCGGCGGATTTGGCAGGGATTGGCGACCATTTTAAAGTTGCCGAAAAGATAATAAATAATAAACCTGATTATTCCGGTTTGGTATGGGGATATTCAGACAATAAGATCGCGATTGTGACTGATGATGCAGCTACTTCGATTCCGACTCCTAAGGTAGGGAGTTATACATTGGAGAATATCACTTTTGATATGTTGAGTTTTCTGGCTGATAAGACTTTGACATACAGCATTGATATTGATAAGTCCCGCTTCTTTGATGTGGGAGGAGGATATGTCCAGTTGGATGTTCAGCTGGTGGAAAGTGCCAAGATTAATTTTATAGGTTTTGGTAGTGATGTCACCAATATGCTCCGGCCGGAATTCTTTAAAGATGTTTCAGGGAGCAAAGCAAAATTCGATGGTCCGTCGGTACTTTATAACTTGAAATATAATACATCAAATGGTTTCATGTATATGGAACGTCCGCGGGATGTTTTTTATCCGGAGGTGATGTATATTCTCGGTACTGGAGTCGGATTTCCACGCGAACCTTATGTGGCTACGCTTGCTTGGGACTTCGCATATCCTCACCAATGGTTCTTCTTTAAAAAGGTCGGTGCAAGTGCCTTTGAAGCAGTCGTTTACATTGACCAAACTATGGGATTTAAGTTCTATCGGGGATATGGTTGGGTGCAAGAGGAGGACACGAAGAATCTATATACGGTTGAGCCTGCTAACTTGATAACGAGAAACGCTCCCGGTGATTTGATTCCCGGTCCTGATTTTAAAGCCGGACTTTATACAATACATATTGATAAAGCCAGTGAAGTGATACGATTGACTCCTTACAATTAAGAGGGGATCATGATTAATAGTCTTTAATTTAATATTCAATAGAATTATGTATATATCAATGAAAACATATAGTAAGAAATTTCTGGTTACGTTCTTTTTCTCGATGTTGCCAATGTTATTAATGTCTTGTTCGATGGATCCAGAGAAAGCCTCTTTTTCTATTTCTGGAAATTTAGAGAAGTTACAGATCGGTAATGACGGTTTTACGGAGGTCTATTCGATAAAATCTAATACGGAATGGAAATTTGTAAACGAGACGGATCAGTCTTGGGTTACCATCTCACCGACCAAAGGGAGTGGAAACGGAACTGTGACAATTACTGCAAATGCAAATACAGGAACCGGACGTACGGCTGTATTCCGCGTAGTACCTAATGGAGTAAAGACACAGGAAATTGAGATCATTCAGGGTAATTCTTATATCCCTACAACTGATGGAGAATTCCCGATTATAGCATGGACCGGGGTGGAAGCAGATAAGTCGCTGGAGAAATTCCCGGTGATGAAAGCATCCGGCATTAATATTTATCTGGGATGGTATGATGATTTGGAAACAACATTGAAGGTGCTTGACGCCGCACAGAAGACCGGAGTGAAAATGATAACTTCTTGTAAGGATCTCTTGTCTGTTGCTACTGCCGAAGAGGTCGTAAAAGCGATGATGAATCATCCGGCTTTGTATGCCTATCATTTGAAGGATGAACCGGAAGTGAATGATTTGCCGGGTTTGGGCGAATTGGTGAAGAAAATTAAAACCATTGACAGCCATCATCCTTGTTATATAAACTTGTACCCCAATTGGGCATGGGGGAAAGAACTTTATTCTGAAAATGTAAAGTCGTTTATAGAACAAGTCCCTGTTCCGTTTATTTCGTTTGACAATTATCCTATTGTCTCTATAAATGGTGCTCCAAGCATTATTCGTCCGGACTGGTATCGGAATCTGGAAGAAATATCGGCTGCTGCTAAAGAGAACAATAAGCCGTTCTGGGCATTTGCACTTGCACTTTCCCATAAACTTGATGAAACTCATTTTTATAAGATACCGACATTGCCCGAGTTGAGATTACAAGTCTTCAGTGATTTGGCTTATGGTGCGCAGGCAATCCAGTATTTTACCTATCGCGGACTTCAACATGACGAACCGACCGAAGTGTATGATTTGGTCAAGACAGTTAATCAGGAAGTACAGCAACTTGCGGGTATATTCTTGGGAGCGCAGGTTATTTCAGTATCTCACACTGGAAGTGAAATACCTGAAGGCACGAAGGCTTTGGGAAGTCTGCCGACTCCTATAAAATCATTGACTACGAGTGATACAGGTGCTGTTGTCTCTGTTCTGGAGAAAGCTGGTAATCAATATCTTGTGGTAGTAAATAGAGATTTTCGTAATGTGATGAACCTGTCTATCGATGTGGATAGTTCTGTTAACAGAGTGTTGAAAAATGGTTCAACGACTACTCCGGACGGCTCTACGATAGCAGTCGAACCGGGTGATATGGTAATATTTACGTGGAGAAAATGAATAAAGGTTTCTAATTAGATAAAGTAAAATTCGATTATGAAAAAGATATTACTCTCATTTTTTATTGGCATTATGTTAATAGCCTGCAGTCAGAAAACTGTCTCTGTTCGTGAGGTCTGGACAAAAGAGCAGGCTAATGAGTGGTATAAACAATGGGGATGGCTTCGTGGATGCGATTTTATTCCGAGCACGGCAATCAACCAAATGGAGATGTGGCAGGCAGATACTTTTGATCCGGTGACTATTGATCGTGAACTGGGTTGGGCGGAAGAAATAGGCATGAACTGTATGCGCGTATATTTGCATCACCTGGTTTGGGAAACAGATAAGGAAGGCTTTAAGAAACGTATCAATGAATACCTTACTATTGCCGACAAGCATCATATCTCTACCATCTTCGTCTTCCTGGATGATTGTTGGAATCCTGTATATCAGGCTGGCAAACAGCCGGAGCCACAGCCGGGAGTACACAACTCGGGATGGGCACGTGACCCGGGTGATTTGTATTATAAAGGCGATACGGCAGTGATACTTCCGGTATTGGAAAGCTATGTGAAAGATATCCTGACTACCTTTAAGGATGATAAGAGAATCGTATTATGGGACTTATATAATGAGCCAGGAGGTTCGGGAGGATATAGATACGGTGAAAGAAGTTTGCCGTTATTGCAGAAAATATTTACGTGGGGACGAACGGTGAATCCGTCACAACCTCTGTCGGCCGGAGTTTGGGATATGAGCCTGACTAATCTGAATAAGTTCCAATTGGAAAATTCGGATGTGATAACCTATCATACGTATGAAGCTTTGGATTCGCATCAACGGCTCATTGACACATTGAAGCAATATGGCCGTCCGATGATTTGTACGGAATATATGGCACGTACTCAAAATAGTACTTTTCAGGATATTATGCCGATGCTGAAGAAAGAAAATATCGGTGCAATAAACTGGGGACTTGTAGCCGGAAAGACAAATACAATATTTGCATGGGATACTCCGTTGCCTGACGTAGCTGAACCGTCCTTGTGGTTTCATGATATTTTTCGTAGCGATGGGACACCTTATTCAACAGAAGAAGTGGAATGTATTCGTTCATTAACTAAATAATTCCCTTATGATAACTATGAGGAATATATGGATAATGATAGTAGGAATATGCCTGTTTGGTTGTGGGGTTGGTAAACAACCCCCTTCCTCACAGCTATCCTTAACATGGAAACTGGAAAAAGATAGTGTGGAAGCCAGATATTTTAAGAATACATTCTGCCTGACGAATAATGGGAATAAATCCTTGACTAATAATTGGGTGATCTATTTTAATCAGACACCTATTTATTATCAGCAACCTATTAATGCACCGCTGGAAATTGAATGTTTGGGTTCGACTTACTATAAAATGTACCCCACTGAACACTACAAGGCATTGCCACCGGGTGAAACAATCACTTTTACCATATTGAGTGAAGGAAATGTGATTAATGTGTCCTCGGTTCCTGAAGGGGCTTATGTGGTAACTACTGATGAAAAAGGAAAACCGTTACAACCACAAAATGTCCCCATCGAGATCGAGCTTTTTAAGCCCGATGCCCAATGGGTTAGCTCGAGGAACAGCTTTCCCTATGCAGATGGAAATTATTTCTATAAGCAGAATGATGATTTCAGCAAACCGATAGATTGTGATATGCTTTCTCTTTTTCCTGCTCCTAAAAAAGTGGAAAAGACGGGCGGTGTTTCTTCTTTCTCTCAAAAAGTCTGTCTGAAGTTTGATGATGCGTTTAAAGAGGAAGCTCTTTTATTGAAAAGTCAACTGACTTCATTATTAAGATGCACTGTTTCCGATAAGGATGAAGAAACAATCATTGAATTGAAGAAAATGGAGGTTCCTATTACCTGTCAATATCCCGATGAATATTACGAAATCGTGATAAAGAATAACCGGTTGACTTTGAAAGCTAGTGATACACATGGCATATTTAATGCTTGTCAAACATTGCTTGCCTTATTAGATAACATGGAACTAACTTCTTCTCCGCTACCTAATCTTTATATAACCGATTATCCGGACATGGGGCATCGAGGAATTATGTTGGATGTAGCCCGCAACTTTACAAAGAAAGCGGATCTGTTGAAACTGATCGATATGTTGTCATTCTATAAGATGAATGTACTGCATCTGCATTTGAGTGACGATGAGGCCTGGCGTGTAGAAATACCCGGATTGGAGGAATTGACAGAAATGGCTTCTCGCAGAGGACATACCACAGATGAACAGATGTGTCTTTATCCTGCGTATGCCTGGGGATGGAATGAGACAGATACTACTTCATTAGCCAACGGATATTATTCTCGCAGTGACTTCATGAATATTCTGAAATACGCGAAAGAAAGGCATATCAGAGTTATTCCCGAAATAGACATTCCCGGACATTCCCGGGCAGCGATTAAGGCTATGAATGCTCGTTATCAGAAATATATAGATACAGACCAATCGAAAGCGGAAGAATATCTTTTGACTGACTTTGCAGATACTTCTCAATATCTGTCTGCACAAAATTTTACAGACAATGTGATTAATGTTGCCATGCCTTCCACTTATCATTTTCTTGAAAAAGTGATTGACGAAATCGTGCAGATGTATCAGGATACAGGAGTAGAACTGACTGCTTTCCATGTGGGTGGAGATGAAGTGCCGGAAGGTATTTGGGAAGGTTCTTCTATCTGCCGTACTTTTATGCAAGAGAACAGACTGACTAAGATACGGGATCTGAAGGATTATTTTCTGGAACAAATATTGGAAATGCTGGACAAACGTAATATACAGGTAGTCGGATGGCAGGACATTGTTATGAATCCTGATAATACCGTTAACGAACATTTCAAAAACAGTAAGGTATTAAATTATTGTTGGAACACTATTCCGGAGCAGGGTGGGGATGAAGTGCCGTATAAGCTAGCTAATGCAGGCTACCCGGTTATACTCTGTAATGTGGGTAACTTTTATCTAGACATGGCATATTGCTATCATGTGGAAGAACCGGGATTGCGTTGGGGCGGTTATGTGGATGAATATGTGACGTTTGATATGTTGCCTTTTGATATTTATAAGTCTTTACGACGGAATTTGAAAGGTGAACCTGTTGATGTGAAAGCTGCTTCAAACGGAAAACAGCTCTTGACAAAGGAAGGCTCTCAAAATATTAAAGGTCTGTCCGGACAAATATGGTCGGAAACTATCCGTAGTTTTGAACAGATAGAATATTATCTTTTTCCAAAAGTTTTCGGATTGGCAGAACGCGCCTGGAATGTTCAACCATCGTGGGCATTATCTCCGGACGGCAAAGTATATATGGATGCCAAACGGAAATACAATGCCGGTATTGTAGATTATGAGTTGCCACGTTTGGCAAAGCGGGGAATAAATTTCCGGGTGTCTCCTCCCGGTATTATGATAAAGAATGGATTACTACTGGCTAATACTGCCATTCCCAATGCGGTAATCCGGTACACAACCGATGGAAGTGAGCCTACGGAAAGTTCCATAGAATGGCAAACTCCGGTAGTATGCAATGCTCCACTGATAAAAGCAAAGGCTTTTTATCTAGGAAAAGAGAGTGTAACTACCGTATTGTTTAATAGATGATATATGAATAAAAAGCTATTTTAATAATATTAGAATAGCTTTTTATTTATGCATTTATGGAATTTTACATATTAAGGGGTAGCTGAAATTCTAGTTCTTCTTTATAATATTCAACAAATTTAAAACTGGAAGTATGGGTATTAATATTAATTGATGGTTGAAATATGAATACATTTTTGACTTGCGTTTTAATTAATTTTTTCATATTTTTGCAGAGTATTTTTTTTGAATATTAGTGAAATACATGAGTAATTTTGTAAAAATGAGAGGATTCTTTTTGTTTATACTTCTTCTCATTAATTGTACTGTAAGCAAGGGACAGATTTATAAGTACATAGGACTGGAAGACGGGTTGAATAATCAGAAAATATACCATATCCAAAAAGACCGACGGGGGTATATGTGGTTTCTGACTCAAGAAGGGATAGACCGTTATGATGGCAAACATATCAAGCATTACAACTTTTCGGACGATAACATGACGTTGGATTCACGGATTGCCTTGAATTGGCTTTATATGGACAACGAGAATGTATTATGGGTAATCGGGCAGAAAGGTCGTATTTTTAGGTATGATTCGCAACATGACAAGTTTGAACTGGCTTATGTGCATCCGGAACTGATCAGGAATAAGTCGCAAGCGTTTCTGAATTACGGTTATTTGGACAAGAATGACCGTATTTGGCTATGTTATAAAGATAGCATTACCTGGTATAATACCCATACCGGAACGACGTCACATATGTTGATGCCGGTTGATGGTGAAATAGCTACTATTGAACAAACGGATGGAAATCATTTCTTTATTGGTACGGGAGGCGGCCTGTTCCGTGCCGGGATAGAAGGGGGAGAGTTGAAGTTGGTTTCTGATGAAGCAGTGGAGAGTATCACTGCGCCCGTGCATGAACTTTATTATCATGCTGTTTCAAAACAGTTGTTTGTGGGAAACTACAAAGAGGGAATACTTATATATGACATGAGGGGAACAGGTAAAATCGTCTCTTGTCAATCACCTAATAATGTAGAGGTTAACCAGATCGTAGCTTTAAACGCTCATGAACTTCTAGTAGCTACAGGAGGGAAAGGCGTATATAAGTTGGATGTGAATACATACATAAGTGAGCCCTATATAACAGCTGATTATAGTAGTTATAACGGGATGAATGGAAACAATATTAATGATGTCTATGTGGATGAAGAAGACCGCATCTGGCTTGCCAATTATCCCACCGGCATTACCATCCGCAACAACCGTTATGGGAGTTATGATTTGATAAAACATTCCCTTGGTAATACCCGGTCACTGGTGAACGATCAGGTTCACGATGTGGTGGAGGATAGTGACGGTGACCTTTGGTTTGCAACCAGTAACGGTATTAGTTTCTATCAGACTGATACAAAAGAATGGCGTTCCTTCTTTAGTTCCTTTGATCCGGTACCAAATGATGAGAATCACATTTTTTTAGCACTGTGTGAAGTCTCTCCCAGTGTAATGTGGGCCGGTGGTTATACATCAGGTATTTACAAGATAGAGAAGAAGAAAGGGTTTAAGATAAGTTATATTTCTCCTGCCGCTATAGCAGGAGTACGTCCTGACCAATATATTTATGATATTAAAAAAGATTCGGGAGGTGATATCTGGTCCGGTGGATATTATCATCTGAAGCGTGTCAATCTTGAGACTAAAAGTGTACGTTTGTATCCGGGAGTGAGTTCTATTACTACCATTCAGGAGAAGGATGACCGGCTGATGTGGATTGGTACGCGAATGGGACTTTATCTGCTTGATAAAGAATCCGGGAGGTACCGGTATATTGACCTGCCCGTTGAATCTCCCTATATATGTGCATTATACCAGAGAGAAGACGGTATCTTGTATATTGGTACCCGTGGAGCGGGACTTCTTGTTTATGACATTAACAAGAAGAAGTTTGTGCATCAATATCGTACTGATAACTGTGCGTTGATTTCCGACAATATTTATACAATTCTTCCCCGGCAGGATGAGAGCCTCCTGATGGGTACGGAGACCGGTATCACCATCTATTCCCCTCAAGAACATTCTTTTCGTAACTGGACACGGGAACAAGGATTGATGAGTGTCAATTTTAATGCAGGTTCTGCCACAACCTGCAACAAAAGTACGCTTGTTTTCGGTGGTAATGACGGTGCTGTCAAATTTCCGACAGATATACAGATACCGGAACCGCATTATTCACGTCTGTTATTGCGCGATTTTATGATCGCTTATCATCCTGTTTATCCGGGTGATAACGGTTCTCCACTGAAGAAGGATATTAATGAAACTGACCGGCTGGAACTAGCTTACGGACAAAACACTTTTTCCCTTGATGTAGCTTCCATTAATTATGATTATCCTTCCAACATTCTTTATTCATGGAAAATTGACGGTTATCATAAAGAATGGAGCCGTCCGAGTCAGGATAACCGGATTCTTGTCAGAAATCTGCCTCCCGGCAGTTATACATTGCAGATTCGTGCCATATCCAATGAAGAGAGGTATAAGACCTATGAGACAAGAGATATTCAGATTGTTATAACGCCTCCGGCATGGGCCAGTGTTTGGGCTATGGTAGGCTATGCAATCCTGTTGATACTTGTTATGGTTATCATATTCCGTATCATCATGTTACAAAAGCAAAAGAAGGTGTCGGATGAGAAGACACGGTTCTTTATTAATACAGCTCATGACATACGTACACCACTTACATTGATAAAAGCTCCACTGGAGGAAGTCGTAGAAAATCGTATGGTGGCTGAACAGGCGTTACCCCATATGAATATGGCTCTTAAGAATGTGAATACATTACTTCAACTGACGACTAACTTGATAAATTTTGAACGGATAGATGTCTATTCATCCACTCTTTATGTTTCCGAGTATGAGCTGAATACTTTTATGAATGATGTTTGTGCCGCTTTTCGCAAATATGCTGAAATGAAACATGTCAGGTTTGTTTATGAAAGCAATTTTGACTATCTGAATGTGTGGTTTGATAGTGACAAGATGGGATCTATTCTGAAAAATATCTTGTCGAATGCTTTGAAGTATACACCTGAAGAAGGTAGTGTCTGCATTTCCGCCTGCGAGGAAGGAAACACATGGAGCATTGAGGTGAAAGATACGGGGATTGGTATTCCTTCGTGCGAACAGAAGAAATTGTTCAGGAACTGTTTTAGAGGTAGTAATGTTGTCAATCTAAAAGTGACAGGTAGCGGAATAGGGCTGATGTTGGTATACAAACTAGTCAAATTACATAAAGGCAAGATTCAGATTCAGAGCAATGAACAACAAGGCACTTGTGTACGAGTTACTTTCCCGAAAGGAAATAGCCATCTTCATAAAGCTAAATTTATTTCTCCCAAGCTGCCGGATGAACGTCCGGAGACTATCATACCGGGTTGTATTTCTGATTTGCCGGCTATGGGAATATCCCAGATAAACAGTTCCTTACAACGTATTCTGATAGTGGAGGATAATGATGATTTGCGCAATTATCTGGTGGATATGTTGAAGACGAGTTATAATATTCAGGCTTGTCCGAATGGGAAGGATGCACTTATCATAATCAGGGAATTTAATCCGGATCTTGTTATATCCGATATAATGATGCCTGAAATGAGCGGAGATGAACTTTGTTCAGCGATAAAAGGGGATCTTGAGATGTCTCATATTCCGGTTGTTTTGCTGACAGCACTGGGAGATGAGAAGAATATGCTCGAAGGGTTGGAGATCGGAGCGGATGCTTATATCACCAAGCCTTTCAGTGTAGGAATACTCAAGGCAACGATTAAGAATTTACTGGCGAATCGTGCTTTGCTCCGTCAGGTTTATAATAGTATCGAAGAGGAAGAACAGAGTTTTCCGGTTAATTGTACTAATACTCTGGACTGGAAATTTATAGCTTCGGTCAAGGAATGTATAGAGAAGAACATGGGGGATCCGGATTTTAATGTAGAAATGCTTAGTAGTCGTCATCACATGAGTCGTACGAGTTTCTTTAATAAATTAAAGGTCTTGACAGGTTATGCACCAGCCGATTATATCCGGATGATACGTTTGCAACATGCTGCACAATTGCTAAAGCAGGGCGAATATACAATAGCAGAAATTACCGATATGGTCGGGTTCTCGGATGCGAAATATTTCCGTGAGGTATTTAAAAAATATTATGGTGTAAGTCCGAGCAAGTATGGAGAGTCGGAAAAGACAGGAGCTTCTCCGGCAGTTAATCTTCCAAGTAAGACTGATTAGCAAAAAGCCCTGTAAGAATGATTGCTTCTCACAGGGCTTATTTGTATGGAAAGAGTATTTTTTATAATAATTTGTTGGAGCCAAGTATAATCAACATGGTATATCCCAATATCAGTCCGATGATTCCCATGATTATTCCGACTTTTTCCATATCCTTTTGCTGAATCATGCCTGTGGCATGTGCCAATGCGTTGGGAGGAGTACTGATAGGCAATATCATTGCTAATGATGAACCGATTGCCACTCCAATCAATAAAGTCTCTACTCCACCTAAGGAAGATAGGTTCTCACGCATGCTGCTTCCTGCAATGGCTAGGATGGGGACGAGCAATGCTGCCGTAGCTGTATGTGAGATGAAATTAGCCATAGCATAACAAATAAGTCCGGAGCCGACAATCATTAATACAGGAGGCCATGTGTTGAATGGGATAGCTTCAATCATATGTTTCGCCAGTCCGGTTTCTTGTAAAGCAACGCCCAGGGCGAAGCCGCCGGCTACCATCCAGAGTACGCTCCAACTGATTTCTTCCAGATCGCGTTTGGTGATGACTCCCGTTATACAGAAAACGGCTACCGGAATCATAGCTACTACATTAGAGTTTACTCCCGTCACCTTGTCAAACATCCAAAGTATGACTGTGATAGCAAAAGTGATATAAACCACAATGGAACGCCAGTCTTTTTTGGCTTCACCTTCAATTTGTAATTCAATATTTTTTTGTTTAAAGGGAAACAATCGTAAAAGTATGAACCAAGCGATAAACAATACAATAATAGTATAGGGTAACATAAAACTCATCCATTCTCCGAAACCGATATTCAGGTTCAGTCCCTCCGGATCATTCAGGTATTTTAAGGCAATTGCGTTGGGCGGTGTGCCGATAGGAGTTCCCATGCCACCCACATTAGCAGCTACAGGAATAGCCATAGCCAGACCTATTTTCCCTTTACCGTCTGCCGGAAGTGCTTTTAATACAGGAGTTAGGAAAGTGAGCATCATGGCAGCTGTAGCCGTGTTGCTAAGGAACATTGAAAATGCAGCTGTAACAAGAATGAATCCTAATAGTACATAGCGTGATTGGGTTCCGAAAGGTCTTAGCATGACGCGTGCCAACAATACGTCCAATCCGCTTTTGGTTGCTGCGATGGCAAGTATGAACCCACCAATAAATAACATAATGATTGGATCGGCAAAGCAATGCATAATGGACTTATATTTGACTGTCTGTCCCAATTCTTCTGTCGAGATTCCTTGAGTAAGGAACCATAAGCTGCTGTCGGAAACGGTGAGTAACAATAAAACGACAATCAATACGGAAGTGGTCCATGCAGGGACAGCCTCGAATACCCACATCAGCGTGGCAAAAATAAAGATAGAAATAAGTCTTTGTTCTATAACTGTTAACCCTTCTATACCAAATGTGTCAATAGGGAGGAGCCATAAAATAAGGGAAAGGGTAATAGCTACGGTTAGCTTTATACATCTGGCCACTGTCTGATTTTTTGCCAACCGTTTGGCTTTCTTTAAGTCCTGATAAGCTTCCACTAGATGGAAGCCGTGAAAAATCTTGTACATAATACTAGTTTAAGATAAAATTAAAAAACGGTGCAAAAATAACTTTTTATTCTATATCTCGTAAATCAACGAGAGAAGTTTTTTATAATTCTTTTGGATTGTGATGTCCTTGAAGATATTAATATGGATATTAGGTAGTCTGCTGCAATTTCTCTAAATTTGTGCCATTAACTCGACTAATACATTCATGGAGCACACTGAAACTTTAATAGTAGAGCAGTTGAAGATAGGCAACGAAGACGCCTATCAATACATCTATGACCGTCACTATGCTCTGCTGTGTCATGTCGCAAGTGGCTATGTAAAAGATCAATTCCTCGCGGAAACCATTGTCGGGGATACTATTTTTCATTTATGGGAGATTCGTGAAACGTTAGAGATTTCCGTTTCTATCCGTAGCTATTTGGTGAGAGCCGTCCGTAATCGTTGTATCAACTATCTGAATTCTGAATGGGAAAAGCGTGAGATCGCGTTTTCATCTCTAATGCCTGATGAGATAACAGATGATAAAATGACGATATCCGATTCGCATCCGTTGGGGGCATTGCTGGAGCGTGAACTGGAAGAGGAAATATATAAAGCCATTGATAAATTGCCGAACGAATGTCGTCGCGTGTTCGATAAAAGCCGTTTTGAAGGAAAATCATACGAAGAAATTTCTCAAGAGTTAGGCATCTCTGTCAATACGGTTAAATATCATATAAAGAATGCATTAGCATCTTTACAAATGAATCTAAGTAAATATCTGATTACTCTACTTTTATTTTTTTTCGGGTAAAAACGAAAAAAAATCATTTTCAGACTACCCTCAATTAAAAATCTACTGTCTCCTTTATAGAACGCAGAAAAATGGAAGAAGAAAAGAAACATATTGATGAATTGATTGCAACCTATCTGACGGAAGGTTTGGACAAAAATGCTTTAGCCGAACTGAAAGCATGGATAGCTGCATCACCTGAAAATAAGAATTACTTTATTCAGCAGCGGGAAGTCTGGTTTTCTGCTGTCAGTCGTGAAGCTGCGTCGAAATACAATAAAGATAAAGCGTTCGATACATTTAAGAAACGTATCGGAAATCGGAAGGAAATAGAAAAAACTTCTCATCATGGATTCCGGTTGTCAATGTTGTGGCGTTATGCAGCGATTATTGCAGTCATACTTGCAGTCGGCTGCTTCTCTTATTGGCAGGGAGGAGTGAACGTAAAAGACACATTCGCGGATATATCCGTAGAAGCTCCTTTAGGATCGAGGACAAAGCTTTATTTGCCGGATGGTACATTAGTTTGGCTGAATGCCGGTTCACGAATGACTTACTCACAAGGTTTCGGAGTCGATAATCGTATGATCGAACTGGAAGGTGAGGGATATTTTGAAGTCCGGCGGAATGAAAAACTCCCTTTCTTTGTAAAGACTAAAGATTTACAATTGCAAGTACTGGGAACAAAATTTAATTTTCGCGATTACCCGGAGGATCATGAAGTCGTAGTATCTTTATTGGAAGGGAAAGTAGAACTGAATAATTTACTGAAAAAAGAGAAAGAAGCAATTCTTGCGCCTGATGAGAGAGCAATATTGAATAAAACGAATGGACGGATGACAGTAGAAACAGTTACAGCCTCTAATGCTTCGCAATGGACGGACGGTTATCTGTTTTTTGATGAAGAGCTTCTGCCGGACATCGTGAAAGAATTGGAACGTAGCTACAATGTAACTATTCGCATTGCCAATGATTCTTTAAATACCTTCCGGTTCTACGGTAATTTTGTCCGTCGGGAGCAAAGTATTCAGGAAGTATTGGATGCGTTGGCATCTACGGAGAAAATACAATATAAGATTGAAGAACGCAATATAACTATCTATTAACCGGTTACCAGAGATTTATAATACTATGATTGTTTAACCTTAGAAATTGAAGAATATGAAGGAAGAAAATAATACTGAATAGTCTTTAGTGAATGAATAAGGAGAGAAAAATAAAAACCGGAAGATCTCGAACATCTTCCGGCTCCTGAATCTCTTCTTCAACAACTTTCAAACGTGAGCATGTTTTCAAAAGAGATAATGCAAAGTTAGCAAAATACATCTCTTTTAAAACGAGTTATTCAAGTTTTAATTAAATAATTTGTTTATTTTATGAATTACAGGAAGAAGGCCATATTAATGGTCGTGGCTCTCTTTTGCCTTAACATAGCAATGCTAGCCCAGGCCGTTTCATTGAAAATGAATAATGTTTCAGTGAAAGAAGCAATGACGCAATTGAAGAATAAAAGCGGATATTCTTTCGTATATAAAGTGGGAGATCTGGATACAAAGAAAATTGTGAGTGTAAAGGCAAAGCAGTTGAATGAGGCTATCGATCAGATATTGTACGGGCAAGATGTTGTTTATGAGGTAAAAGGTAAAAACATTGTTGTCCAAAAAGGGCAACGGCAGAATACCTCTAAAGACACTAAAAAACGTAAAATCACAGGTGTGGTGAATGATGCCAATGGTGAACCGATCATCGGTGCTACCATCAAGGAAAAAGGAACGGCTAACGGAACCGCATCTGATTTGAATGCGAAGTTCTCGTTGGAAGTATCACCGGGAGCCGTATTAGAGATTTCCTATATTGGTTATCAGACACAGGAAGTAAAAGTGAGAGATCGGACCTCTTTATCCGTGACCTTGGCTGAAAATCAGCAAATTTTAGATGAGGTGGTAGTGGTGGGCTATGGTACGACTTCCCGCAAGAATCTGACTACTTCCATTGCTACAGTAAAAACAGAAAAAATATCGAAAGCAGCTACCAGTAATATTTCCGGAATGTTGTTGGGGCGTGCTGCCGGTTTGCAAGCAACCGTTGCCAGCCCCCAGCCGGGAGGAGGCATCAATATCTCCATTCGTGGAGGGGGTACACCGATTTATGTGGTAGATGGAGTGGTTATGCCTAGCGGCTCTTTTGAAGTTGGTACAGGGAGCACATCACTTCCTTCCTCCGTCAACCGTGCAGGATTGGCTGGATTAAATCCTAACGATATTGAATCTATTGAAATCCTGAAAGATGCTTCTGCCGCCATTTATGGTATCGGAGCTGCCGATGGTGTTATTTTGGTGACTACCAAAAAGGGAAAAGAAGGAAAACCGACCATAGTGTATGAAGGAAGCTATTCCATACAAAAACATTATCCTTATCTGGATGTGTTGAGCGGCCCCGAATTGATGAACATGGTCAATGTTTTCAGTAAGGAGAATTATTTATATGACAAAGGTCAGTATCCTTATGGAAATACCGCTTATGATGATAAGTGGACACCTATCTTTACACCGACACAAATAGCCAATGCTCCGACTACGGACTGGTTGGACAAAGTGCTGAAAACAGGTGCGGTGACCAATCATAATCTGACGATTAGCGGTGGTTCTGAAAAGTTTAAATATTATCTGGGTGTTAACTACTATAAAGAAGATGCTACCGTTCATAATTCGGATATGGAGCGCTACTCTTTGCGTACAAATATCACCTCCCAACTGACTAATTTTTTGAAACTGACAACAATCGTCAATTTGAATCAGAATAATTACACGAACTCTACTGTTGGCGGGGATGTTGGGAACTTAGGAGATCAGGGAGCCGGAGCACTTTTCGGAGCAATTTTCTATCCTTCCTATCTTCCTATATACGATGCCGAAGGGAAATATAATGTATTTAGCCGGACGCCTAACCCTGTTTCCATGCATGATATTAATGATAAGTCCGAGCAAAGTGGTTACTACATGAATTTCTCATTGGATGTTGATATTATAAAGAATATGCTTTCGGCAAAAGTGTTGTATGGATTGAACAAGGAAAATACCTCTCGTGATTCATACATACCTTCTGATGTTTACTACGCATTGCAACGTAAATCCAGAGGAAACTTAGGATATGGAAAAAGGCAACAAAGCACTCTCGAAGGTACATTGACATTTCAACATAAGTTTGGAGAGCTGTTGGATATGAATCTGATGGCCGGTATGGGACGTTATCTCGATAGTGGCGATGGTTCGGATATATCATACGAAAATGCGAATGATCATATACAGGGAAGCAGTGTAGGCATGGCAGACGGTCCTTTCTATCCGACTTCTTATAAATATAAAAATGAAAAGAGGTCACAGTTTGTCAGAGGAAATTTCGACTTATTGGGTCGCTATGTAGTATCTGCTTCATTGCGCCGTGACGGTACGGATAAATTCTTTCCCAGTAAGAAATATGCTCTCTTTCCATCTGTTTCTCTAGCATGGAAAATGAACGAAGAATCATTTATAAAGAATATCTCCTGGATTAATATGTTGAAACTAAGAGCCAGTTATGGTGAAACTGGTAGTGACAATTTAGGTACAACACTATATGGTATTGTAACAACTACCCGTGAAGATGTTCAGTTCAATAATAATTCAGTTACCTATATTCCTTACATATTGTCCGGTGCCAACTATGAAGATGTAACCTGGCAAAAGACGGTTATGAAAAATATCGGATTGGATTTTTCCGTTCTTAGAGATAGAATCTGGGGTAGTGTAGATGTATTCCGTAATGACGTAACCCATTTGTTGGGGACAGCACCGACTGAATTATTGGGAATGCACGGAACACGTCCTATCAATGGAGGACATTATAAACGTACCGGAGTAGATGTGAGTTTGAATTCGCTGAATCTTCAAACACATGATTTCAAATGGACCTCTCAAATTACACTGTCCCATTATAACGCGGTATGGATAGAACGTATGCCCAACTATGATTATCAAAAATATCAGAAAAGGAAAAATGAACCGATGAATGCATTCTATTATTATAAAACGACCGGTATCATCAATGTGGATAAGAGTAATATGCCCGAATCGCAACGTTCGTTAGGTCCTGCTGCTTGTATGCCGGGATATCCTATTGTTGAAGATAAAAATGGTGATGGAATCATTGATGTGAATGACTCTTATATGGATAATACGTTACCTAAATTATATTTTGGTTTCGGGAATACATTTACATGGAAGAACTTTGATTTGGATATATTCATGTATGGTCAATTGGGAGTAAAGAAATGGAATGATGCATATGGCAATAGTATAGATGTCGGAGGTCTCTCCAGAGGAGTGGATGCGCACAATGTTGGTATCTATTCTTATAACATTTGGAATACCCAGACAAACACGAACGGACGCTTCCCGGGTATCGCAATCAGTAAATCAGTGGCTTTACCCGAAAATCTGGGCTTTGATTATACAAGAGAAAATGCCTCTTATATACGTGTAAGAAACATCACACTAGGATATAATCTGGGTCCCAAAGAGTTATCTGTATTTAAAGGATATATTAGAGGAATACGTGTGTTTGTCGATTTTCAGAATCCTTTGACCTTTACCAAATACAAAGGATATGACCCTGAAATCAACACCTCCTCTTCTAATTTGACCGGAGGGCAATATCCTCAAATGAGAGTTTATTCAATAGGTGCAAAATTAACCTTCTAAACTTCAAGCTATGAAATCTAACAAATTATGTCGTATGAAAAAGAAGATTTTTTTACCGATGCTTGTTTCCTTGCAACTATTATTCGGTAGTTGTGAGAATAATTTTGATCCTTATATTTATGGAGCTTTGTTGCAGGGAGAATATCCTTCTACAGAGCAGGAGTATGTTTCCTATATGATGATTTGCTACTTGCCATACACTACGGTTTGGACGTATGATATGGGTTCAGGCGGTTTGCAGCACGGTATTCATATACAGTCGGGAGGAACGGTACGTATGTTTGATTCCACTTCTGATATATGTGCATCTGCTACCACAGTAGGTGCAGACTGGGAACGCTTTACTAAAGGAGACTACAGTAATTGCTTTTATTACTGGCGTGGAAATGTAGATGATGGCAGTAACCTCAACCATTTCCCGAAAACAGCTCAAATAACCCGTATGACTGAAATCATTGGAACTTTGGAGAAAGCTCCTCTGACTGCTCTTACAGAAGAAAAAAAGAATAATCTGCTTGGAGAAGCGCGTCTGTGCCGTGGATTGATGATGTATTTTCTGTTACATGTTTACGGTCCTGTACCGGTCATTCTGGACCCTGAAAAAGTAATTGATCCGGAAGCGTTATCGAATACCGTGCGTCCTTCTTTGGACGAAATGACTCAATGGATTACGGATGACTTGGAGTTTGCCGCAAAGAATGCTCCCGAGGTGGCTCCGGATTTGGGACGCTATACGCGTGACTATGCCCGTTTCTGCCTGATGAAACACTGTCTGAACGAGGGAGAACACATGGAAGGCTATTATCAGAGAGCGATGGATATGTATAATGAACTCAATACAGGTAAATATGATTTGTTTAGAACTGGAAGTACCCCATACGTTGACCTGTTCAAGAATGCCAATAAATTCAATAAAGAAATCATTATGGCTGTCAGTTGTAGCCCGGCTGCCGATGGTAACCCGAAACATGGAAATGCGAATCCTTTCCTGATGTGGGCTTTACCTTCCGATGTGGCAAAAGGGGATCCTTTCCCAATGGGAGGCGGATGGTTTCAGGCTTTCAGTATGGATAAGAAATACTATGATGCTTTCGAAAGTAACGACGGTCGTTTGAAAACAATTGTGACTAGTTATAAAGACAAGAATGGTGTTATCATTAATAAAGACAATCTGGGGGTGAGATGGAATGGATATATTATGAATAAATTTCCGCAGGAAACCATGACAACTTTCCAGGGGACCGATATTCCTTTGGCAAGATGGGCCGATGTATTATTGATGTATGCAGAGGCAGAAGTACGCAAAACAGGAACCGTTCCTTCTGTGGCTGCTATAAATGCAGTAAATCAAGTAAGGAACAGAGCCGGATTGGCAAATTTGCCGGCTGTGGCAACCAATACTAAAGATGCTTTTCTGGATGCTATCTTGATCGAACGGGGACATGAACTCTTTTATGAAGGTAATCGTAAAATTGACTTGATCCGTTTTAATAAATATGCGCAGGAAATGTATAAGGCGAAGGGAGTAATGCCGACGCATCAGTACATGCCGATTCCTAATTATGCAGTCGAACAGGCGGTTTCTTATGGAAAAGAGCTGAAGCAGACTTGGGAACGTCCGGGTTGGGCGGAAGATAAGAGCAAAGCGCAGCAAAATATAAATTAAACCTATTAACTGAATATAAAGATATGAAACGTATGAGTTACTATATAATTGGTCTATTATTGTCTTTAATGAGTTGGGCATGCTCGGATGATGTAGAAACAGGCAGAGAAGAAATTCCGGTGGAAACGGATGGCGGATATTTATTTGCCCACATGACGAATGCTAATTATGGAAAGCTGTATTATGCAGCTTCCCGGGATGGTGTAAATTGGGAGACGCTGAATAAAGGTCGGATAATCAATAGTGCTTACATTGGGCATCCTGATATTTGTCAGGGACATGATGGGGCTTTTTATATGATAGCAGTCAATCCGTTGGCTTTGTGGCGGTCGGAAGATTTGGTGACATGGACGTCTGCCCCGTTGGATGAAATGATTTTTAATCGTAGTAATGCGCAGGGATTTTATACTACTTATTATTGGGGAGCACCCAAGATGTTTTATGACAAGGACAGCGGACAATATATTATAAGCTGGCATGCCTGCAACGATCCGGATAAGGATGACTGGGACAGTATGCGTACTCTCTATGTGTTGACAAAAGATTTTGAGACGTATACAGAACCGCAGAAACTGTTCAACTTCACTGGTACAGATGAGAACATGGCTATTATTGATGCCATTATCCGGAAGGTAAACGGTGTTTATTATGCAATCTTGAAAGATGAACGCGATCCGGCTGTTGCTCCGGAAACCGGGAAAACAGTCCGTATTGCCACCTCTTCCAATCTGACCGGTCCTTACACCAATCCGGGAGCACCCGTCACTCCGAATGATATGATGCGCGAAGCACCTATTTTTATCGAACGGCCCAATCATAGCGGTTGGTTCATTTATGCGGAGTCTTATGCCGCCAAACCTTATGGCTATCATTTGTTTCAGTCGACCTCTATGGACGGACCGTGGAAAGAGCGTACCTTCTCCGGGCCTAATGTAAAGGATGGCACGGACAGACCGGGTGCACGACACGGCTGCATTGTGAAGGTGAACGAAACTGTTTATCAAGCTCTGCTGAAAGCATATAAAAAATAAATGTATAATCTTAATATGACTGCATTATGAAATATTATATATATACGGTCCTTCTGTTGCTGTTAACGACATCTTGCAGTGATGACGTACAGAAATGGGATCAGTGGCCGGAATGGAAACTTGCCTCTCCTCTTTCTGTAGGAGGTCAAGTGTTGGATGAAGAGATTTATTCCAATTTTCAGGGAAAAAAGCTTCATCTGGAAAAAGGACAGGAAGTCGAGTTTTCGGGGATTGACGAAATAGAATCCATTCTTTCACCGGATTACTTTGAATATGTGTCCGAAAATAAGGCCCGTTTCAAAGGGGAGACTGCTGATTATAACGTGCTTTATGATCCTGCTAATGAGCTTTTGTACATAGAAAAAGCCGGGGCGACCTATCCGGACGGATTATGGCTCTGCGGAGCCAACTGGGGACATCCTCAAGCGAGGCTGGTTACCACAAGCGGTTGGAGTATGGACGGACCTAACAATGTGCTTTATTGTTATAAAAGTGCCGACAATGTTTTTCAACTGACTCTCTATCTGGCTAATAACTTCTCATTTAAGTTTTTCAAGCATAGAGGCTGGGGAGAGGGAGACAATGAGATCACTACTCTTCCCGAAGATAATATCACTCTAACTACCCCTTTCTTGGTTGCCGGAAAGACGGGAGGAGATTTTATTCCGGGACCGCTGTTCCAACCCGGAGTTTATCTTATCACGCTCGATTTGAACAATAACACTTGTGCTTTTGAAGCGAAAGATGAGAATATTCAAGAACAATCTTTCCTGGTTAACGGTCAGGAAATGGGTATATTAGAAGAGGCTTCATCTTTTCTGGGCATTGCTTTGGAACTTCATAAAGGTGATGAAGTGACTTTCAGCAATTTTGGTGATGTGAGAAAGATGCTTCAACCGGATTTCTTTGAAAACATAACAAAAGATAAAGCTACATTTATAGGAGTAGACGGAAACTATAAATTGTATTATGATCCGATAAACAAACTGACATATCTGGAAAACCGCTCGGTAAATTATCCGGATGGGTTATGGGTTTGTGGATCCAGTTTCGGACATCCTCAAGCCGGACGGGTGACTGTCGGTGCATGGACTTTCAACTTGCCGAGTGATGCATTCCAGTGTGTGAAGGTAGCAGACAATATTTTTGAAACCACCCTTTATCTGGTTAAAGATTTCCAGTTTAAATTCTACAAACAACGTCCTTGGGGAGGTGAACTGGCTAGTACTATTGTCAATACGCAACCTGTTAATTTATTGGGTAAGGGATGGTATTACAGTGATCCGGCAACAGGTGGTACTGGTGGCGGACATTTTACCGGTGATTTTGTAGCCGGACCGGATTTCACGCCGGGAGTATACCGTGTCCGGATAGATCTGAATAAGAATATATGTATGTTTATTGATAAGGTAGATGAAGGTCAGCTTGGAGAAGAATCTTATAAAATAAACGGTACAGAGTTGACTCAATCTAATGATCCCAATTATATCGGTGTAGAGTTGAATCTCACGAAAGGGCAGACTGTCGATTTTGAAGGTTTTAGTTATCTGGATTATATGCTTCAACCGGAATACTTTACGAATGAAAACGGCCAATACAAGTTTAATGCTCCGGATGGCAAGTATAAGATCTCCTATAATAAGAATAGGGAACTTATATATGTAGAGAAAACGACTGGTGCGGAATTTCCCGAAACTGTATGGATCACTGGGGCTACCTTCGGGCATCCTAGAATCAGCGGACTTCTTGCTGATGACATTGGAAATTGGGGATGGGAAAATCCGAAAGATTTTATCTGTTGTGTGAAGACCGGGGATCGTATTTTTGAAACCAATCTATTTTTAAACAATGACTTTATGTTCAGATTCTATAAGAAAAAAGGTTGGAATAATGAAATTACTTCGTTTGACGTGACTATTGTGTCTGAAGGTGATTTAATAGCCCGGGGCGGTTATTGGAACGGAGATCAATGGCAGGAAACAGAAAACTTCGGACCGGGAGCTAATTTCAGAGCCGGTATATATCATGTCAAGCTGGATATGAATACAAATACCTGCACGTTTACAAAGAAATACTAGTTTTGAGTATTATATTAGTATAGCATACCATAAAGAGGCCGGTTTTATACAAAACACGACCTCTTTATATAAATGGCTATGTGGTTTTCTCTTTTAGAAATGTCTTATTATATAGATTCTAAAAATAATATCCATGAAGAAATCTTTATTGGTTTTAGCTTTATTGTTTTCATTGGCATCCTTTTCCCAGTCTCCGGTCGATAAGTCTTTTCCTCCGGAAGAGTTGTTTGCTTTGGGTTCTTATTATTACCCCGAGCAATGGGATTCCTCCCAATGGGAACGTGATCTGAAGAAAATGTCGGAGATGGGGATCAAGTTCACCCATTTTGCGGAGTTCGCTTGGGCCATGATGGAGCCGGAAGAAGGAAAGTATGATTTTGAGTGGCTGGATCGTGCCGTCTCTTTAGCAGAGAAATATGGTCTGAAGGTAATTATGTGTACTCCTACTCCCACACCTCCCGTCTGGCTGTCAAAAAAGTACCCCGACATACTGATTCAGCGGGATAATGGAGTTTCTATTCAACACGGACGGCGTCAGCATGCTTCCTGGAGTAGCGACCGTTACCGTCGTTATGTAGAAAACATTGTTTCCCGTCTGGCAATGCGTTATGGCAATCATCCTGCTGTTATCGGCTGGCAGATTGACAATGAGCCGGGACACTACGGAGTAGTGGATTACAGTGAAAATGCACAACTAAAATTCCGCGTCTGGCTACAAAAGAAATACGGAACTATCGACGAACTGAATGATACATGGGGAACCTCTTTCTGGAGTGAAACTTATCAGGACTTCGACCAAGTGCGTCTCCCTAGTCAGCAGGAAGTACCCGATAAGCCCAATCCTCATGCCATGCTCGACCTGAACCGTTTCATGGCAGACGAATTGGCGGGCTTTGTTAATATGCAGGCGGACATACTCCGGCAGCATATTAATAAAGACCAATGGATCACTACCAACCTGATTCCTGTTTTCAATCCGGTTGACCCGGTACGGATCGATCATACGGACTTCCTGACCTACACCCGCTATCTGGTGACCGGACATAATCAAGGAATAGGTAGCCAGGGCTTTCGAATGGGGATTCCCGAAGATCTTGGGTTTTCCAATGACCAGTTTCGTAACCGTGTAGGCAAAACATTCGGAGTGATGGAACTACAACCCGGTCAGGTGAACTGGGGAGTGTATAATCCACAACCCCTACCCGGCGCTGTGCGTATGTGGGTGTATCACGTTTTTGCAGGTGGTGGGAAGTTTGTGTGCAATTACCGTTTCCGTCAACCTCTGAAAGGCAGTGAGCAGTATCATTACGGCATGATAATGACCGACGGGGTGACTCTTTCTCCGGGCGGTGAAGAATATGTACGTATCACGCAGGAGATGAAAAAGCTTCGTGCCGCCTACGATAAGAAAAACCGTATGCCCAAACAGCTGGCTTCCCGACGCATTGGACTGCTTTTCGATATGAACAACTATTGGGAAATGGAGTTCCAGCGTCAGACAGACCAGTGGTGGACGATGCCGCACATACATAAGTATTACAACCTGTTGAAGTCCTTTGCCGCTCCCGTCGATGTGATCTCGGAGAAGGAGGATTTTTCGGGTTATCCCTTCCTGATTGCGCCGGCTTATCAGTTGCTTGATAACAATTTGGTAGAACGTTGGACTGAATACGTGAAGAATGGAGGACATCTGATTCTGACCTGCCGTGCCGGGCAGAAAGACCGTAATGCCAAATTGTGGGAGGCTCCTTTAGCTGCTCCCATCCACCAACTGGCCGGAATAAACAGCCTGTACTATGACCATCTGCCTCACAATCTGTATGGAATGGTTGATTTCGGGGGCATGGAATACGCCTGGAACAATTGGGCGGACGTACTAACTCCGGATGCCGGAACAGATGTTTGGGCTGTGTATGCGGACCAGTTTTATAAGGGAGCTGCTTCTGTGATACACCGTAGGCTGGGTAAAGGAACGGCCACCTATATCGGAACGGATACCGATGACGGGAAATTGGAGAAAGAAGTAGTACGTCGTGTATATAAGGAAGCCGGCGTACCGACTGAAGATTTACCATACGGAGTAGTGAAGGAATGGCGGGATGGTTTTTACATCGCTTTAAACTATACATCGGACATTCAGGAAATAGCCATTCCCGATGAGGCGGAGATATTGATCGGCAGTGCACGCCTCGAACCTGCGGGAGTAGTGGTGTGGAAGGAAAAGTCAGACGACAGGCATAAATAATCAAATAAACGGGAATTAAAAGAACAAGGAATCTTTTATATTAATCAATTGAAAATAGCATGAAAAATAAATGGTGTGTTAATGTTGTGTTTTTATTCTTTTTCGTAGGGATATGTGTATGCGCCTGTACACAGGATTCTAATTCTTCAAACAACAGTCGTTGGACGGAAGAGAAGATACAAGAATGGTATGACAATCAGCCTTGGCTGGTAGGTTGCAATTATATTCCGGCAACGGCAATCAATCAGATAGAAATGTGGAGTGCGGATACTTTCGATCCTGAACAGATTGATAAAGAGCTATCATGGGCGCATGAACTGGGCTTTAATACCTTACGCGTATTCTTGAGCAGTGTCGTATGGCAAAATGATGCGGCAGGAATGAAGAAACGTATGGATGATTTTTTGAATATTTGCGGGCAATATTCAATCCGCCCTATGTTTGTGTTCTTTGATGATTGTTGGAATCCGGAGTCGGTTTATGGCAAGCAACCGGAACCGAAGACGGGTGTACATAATTCCGGCTGGGTGCAGGACCCTTCGTGTAGTTTGCGTAAAGACACACTGACGTTGTATCCTTTTCTACAAGAGTATGTAAAAGATATTGTCCGAACCTATGCTAACGATGACCGGATATTGATGTGGGATTTGTATAATGAACCCGGAAATAGTAAACACGAGGAAACTTCTTTGCCCTTATTGACGAATGTCTTTCGTTGGGTGCGCGATTGTAAACCGTCACAACCGATTACTGCCGGTGTATGGGACTATAATTCTCCCCGGAAGAATGTTCTGAATGCGTTTGTGTTGAATCATTCGGACATCATCTCTTATCATAATTACGATAATGAGGAACGGCATGGCGAATGTATCAAATTTCTGAAGATGCTTAACCGTCCGTTGATCTGTACCGAATATATGGCCCGCCGCAATGACAGCCGTTTTTGCAATGTTCTTCCTCTGATGAAAAAAGAAAAGACCGGAGCTATTAATTGGGGATTTGTTGCAGGAAAGACAAATACTATTTTTGCCTGGGATGAAGTGATTCCGTCGGGAGAAGAGCCGGAGTTATGGTTCCATGATATTTATCGTTCTAACGGAGTACCTTTTCAACAGGAAGAAGTCGATTGCATAAAATCTCAGACAGGAAAAAGATAGAATCCCGTATTCATTTTTCATTTCTGTTTTTTAGTTTTCATATAGGTTACTACCATATATTATTTTATTTTTGCATCATTCTTCTTATGATTTGATAACTACTATAATTAAAACCATGAAAAAACTGAAGATTTTATTATTTCTATGTGTTGTCGCATGTACGCTTACGGTACAAGCACAAAAACAATTTACCTTGAATTCTCCGGATGGGAAACTCCAAACAACTATTACCGTCGGTGATAAGTTGACTTATGACATCCATTGTGACGGACGTCAGATACTGGCTTCTTCTCCAATTTCAATGACATTGGAGAATGGAGAAGTTTGGGGAGAGAAAGCAAAGTTGGCCGGCACTTCCGGGAAAAAAGTAGATCAGATGGTTCCTTCTCCTTTCTATCGCGCCAACGAACTAAGAGATTACTATAATGAACTGACTCTCCGGTTTAAGAAAGATTGGAACGTAGAGTTTCGTGCTTACAATGATGGTATTGCATATCGCTTTGTCAGCCGGTCGAAGAAACCTTTCAATGTAGTGGATGAAACTGTAGATTACCGTTTCCCGTCCGATATGGTAGCCTCTGTTCCGTATGTAAAAGCGGGGAAAGACGGTGATTACGAATCCCAATATTTCAATTCTTTCGAGAACACTTATACTACTGATCGATTATCGAAACTGAATAAAAAACGTTTGATGTTTCTGCCGTTAGTAGTGGATGCTGGTGAAGGTGTCAAGATTTGTATCACAGAATCCGGTTTGGAGAATTATCCCGGTCTCTATTTATCTGCTGCTGAAGGGGAAAACCGGTTGACGGGTCAATTCGCTCCTTATCCCAAGAAGACGGTGCAGGGCGGACACAATCAACTTCAGATGTTGGTGAAAGAGCGTGAAGCTTACATTGCCAAAGTAGATAACCCCCGAAGTTTTCCATGGCGAATGAGCATTGTTACCACTTCCGATAAAGATTTGGCGGCAAGCAACTTGAGCTATTTGTTGGCTGCTCCTTCCCGTCTGACGGATATTTCATGGATCAAGCCCGGTAAAGTGGCATGGGATTGGTGGAATAACTGGAACTTGGATGGCGTTGATTTTATCACCGGAGTAAATAATCCGACTTATAAAGCATATATTGATTTCGCTTCTGCAAACGGAATAGAATATGTAATCCTTGATGAGGGTTGGGCAGTCAACCTGCAAGCGGATTTGATGCAAGTAGTGAAAGATATTAATCTGAAAGGACTGGTAGATTATGCAGCTTCTAAAAATGTAGGTATCATTCTTTGGGCTGGTTATTATGCCTTCGATCGTGATATGGAGAACGTTTGCCGTTATTTTGCCGACATGGGAGTCAAAGGCTTTAAGGTCGATTTTATGGATCGTGACGATCAGTATATGACAGCATTCAATTATCGGGCTGCTGAAATGTGTGCTAAGTATAAATTGATTCTCGATTTGCATGGAACGCATAAACCGGCCGGCTTGAATCGTACCTATCCGAATGTGCTGAACTTTGAAGGGGTTAATGGTTTGGAACAGATGAAATGGAGTCCGGCTTCGGTCGATCAGGTGAAGTATGACGTACTGTTGCCTTTCACCCGTCAGGTTTCCGGTCCGATGGATTACACCCAAGGCGCGATGCGTAACGCTTCGAGAGGCAACTATTATCCTTGTAACTCGGAACCTATGAGCCAGGGAACTCGCTGTCGCCAACTTGCTTTGTATGTGGTATTCGAGTCTCCTTTCAATATGCTGTGCGATGCGCCAAGCAACTATATGCGCGAACCGGAATCGACCGAATTTATTGCCAATATTCCGACCGTATGGGATGAAAGTATCGTGCTTGATGGTAAAATGGGAGAGTACATCGTAACGGCACGCCGGGCAGGAAATGTCTGGTATGTAGGTGGAATTACCGATTGGACGGCACGTGACATTGAAGTCGATTGTTCCTTCTTGGGCGACAAGACATACGATGCTACATTATTTAAAGATGGAGTGAATGCCCACCGGGTTGGACGTGATTATAAATGTGAATCTTTCCGGATAAAGAATGACAGTAAGTTGAAGATTCATTTGGCACCCGGAGGCGGTTTTGCACTGAAGATCAAATAATAGCTACTTTAGGTTCTATATTCTATCTAAATATTGAACCGGATTTGATAAGTTTGAAATAGGTTCGATGCTGTTCAGTAAATTTGATACAGCATCGAATTTTTATGAACAGGTTGATTGAAGACCTGCCATGCAATGACAAATTAGAACGTGTCAGGATAATGCCGCAATACCTGTTCCTATCAGATTGGCATTATTCATACTTTTTATGTCGATCTCTACGTCTTCCAAACCAAATAAACTGAAGAGTTCCCGTAATTTCTCCATGACAATCATATTATAGTTTTTATCTTTTCTGTTCTTGCTCCAGAAAAGACTTCCTTCGGCAACCAGGCAAATTCTCCTTATCTCCTTATTGTATGACTTTAGCAACATGATAAGCCCTGTAAGTGAAGCTGCAACCAATTGCGCTGATCTGCCATATATCCACTGTGCTACCTGCACATACACTTCTTTATAAATATCGGGATAGTTCATGATAGAGGTAAGCTTTTGTGCATCGAATTTTTCTTCAAATTCTTCCAGAGGGAAAGTCGCTTTTAGAATGTCTCCCAAGTACATGCCGGATACAGCTTTCTCGAAACGTTGTCTTCCCGGATTGTCGGAGATTACATCTACCGTATTATCTACTGCGGTGAGGAATGGCGGATGGAAGTTCCCTGACTCCAGATTAACGGGAATCAAGCCATCAACCTTATGTGACGGACTTAACTTCTTAATTTTGTCAGCCGGAATAAAAGTAGCCATATTGGTACCTGTTCCCACAATCAGACCTATATATGCATCGTAACTGCTGTCGGTAAGTCCTGCGAATAAACTGGCTACGGTGTCATTAAGTACTTTTATATTCGTAAACTTGATTTTATTTCTTTCGTTTAGATAATCCAATAAAGGCTTCCCTACCACTTCTCCGATCATCTCTTTTATGTCAACTCCTTTTGTCCAGCGTAAGAGTTTTGCATCTCCGCTTGGCACAGACTCTGTCGGATAAGAAAAGCAATATCCGATTGGCATTTCTTTTTCCCGTTTTATTCCGGTAATCATGTCTGCCAATTCTTTGAATAATTCCTCGCGGGTATAGCCGGGAGATTTCATAACCGACATGTCTTTCTTCCAACCATTGTTGGGGTGAATAGTTGGAGGAACTTTACTGAAGTCAACGATTGCCACCCGATAATTGGTTCCTCCCAAATCAAGCACTAACGATTTACCATTAATACTACTTGCTTTCGGAGTGATAAAAGTTGGAATGCATTGTATCTCTGCATTTTCAGTGTTCAATCCCTCTTCTACTTTTGCTTTGAATGAACGGGCAATTTCTTTGAGTTGCTCATTATCTAACTGAAAAATATTCTTCTCCATGATATTGACTTTTATTGTGTATACTATGATATATATGAATAACAACTGAAAAGGAATTTTGCTCGGTCGGTATACGGTATATGGATTCGACCGGATTCCTGATTTATCTCTTTCTTTTTTGCTCTTTCCTAAAAAATAACCTTTCGTTGAATTCAAGTTCTCCTGCAAATGATTTTTCATTTTCATTTCTCATGTTCTCATAAGTGGTATGGTATTTGTTTGTAAATCAATAATATAATGCTATGAGAAATAAACTGTAAAATGGTATTTCTCATAGTGTTACCAGCATTTTGTCCACAAAACAAAGTATTTCTCATAGCTTTTCAAGGCATTTCTCATAATCTTTCGTAGGGCAAAGAGGCTAATTAATTGTAATAGATTCAATGCTACATATTCAGTTATGTATTGATTAATAATATATTATAAAGCGTTTATGAAAGTGTATGGAGTAGATATTCTCATGTTTTCCTACCGGTATCTGAATCGTTCCACTAGAGTGGAAAGGTCTGTTCACTAGAGTAGATAGAACCATTCACTCCAGTGCAACGATCTGTTCACTAGAGTGCAACGATACGAATAGTGGTAGGGAGAAATAACAATGATTAGGGAAAAACATAAAGGTATAAGGTGAATAACATACAGGAAAGTAGTAAATAGCAAGAAGTTGCTTAATAAAACCGAAGAAGGAAAGGAGTAATCGTAAATCCGGCAAAAGTCCGGAAAAACTACAATTATACTGTATGAGAAATGAGTAAAATGTATAGACGGAGTATGAGAATAAGATGAGAAATGGTTTAAACCCTATGAGAAATACTCGATTTTACGGACTAAATCACGGAAAAGCTATGAGAAATGCCCTTTTGTATTTTATTTCTCATGGTGTTATCTGTTTGATTCACAGATGATTATTATGTATATTATGAGAACATGAGAAATGAAAAAGAAAAATCCTTTTCAGCAAAGTGAAGTTTCTACGCATCATTCTCATACAAGTATCATATTAATGAATCAAACTAAGGAATGGAATCCACTATAAAACCACTATCTCTTATATCTATCTTTCTTCCCTATTATTTTTATGAACTGATTCTTTAATTGCTCCCTAACGCAAACTGATTCCCGGCGCACCTACGCGCCCGCGTGTGATATAATAATGTGTATCCCTCTCGTCGTTTCCGCGCACAATTTCCCTATACATAAAAAATATGTTCTCCAACATCGTTATGCGTCAGCACTTTAGCAAATGTATTCAAAAATAATTAGAAAAAATAGTTTGATATATTTGGAGTGTATACCAAAAGGGCGTACTTTTGCACCCGCTTTCCAAGAGAAGAAAGCCTTGACAAATTGACTTAGTGAAAAAGTGGAATCCCACTTAAAGAAAAGAACAAAAAACTTCCGAAAAAGTTTGGATTATAATAAATAAAGTTCTTATCTTTGCAGTCCGATTCGCAAAGAAAATTGGCAAGAGTTATTCTTTCATACCTTCTTTCCCTTTCGCATAGAGAGCCAGAGAAACCAGCGTAAAAAGAAAAACTAAAAAAACTTCCGAAAAAGTTTGGTAGTTAAAAATAAAGCCCTTACCTTTGCACCCGCTTTTAAAACGAAAGCAACAAGTTCTTTGAAATATTGATAAACAATACAAGTAGTACAAGTAAAAAAATAGAACCGTCAATACTTGTCTTATGAAGTAGTGATACAATTAAGACTAATAGGTATTTGAATAAGGTCAATAAAATTACGGCGTCCTGAACAGAGCAAAAAGAGTCATCTTAACCGATGATAAAAAATACTTTTACAATGAAGAGTTTGATCCTGGCTCAGGATGAACGCTAGCTACAGGCTTAACACATGCAAGTCGAGGGGCAGCATTTTAGTTTGCTTGCAAACTGAAGATGGCGACCGGCGCACGGGTGAGTAACACGTATCCAACCTGCCGATAACTCCGGGATAGCCTTTCGAAAGAAAGATTAATACCGGATGGCATACGAATATCGCATGATATTTTTATTAAAGAATTTCGGTTATCGATGGGGATGCGTTCCATTAGTTTGTTGGCGGGGTAACGGCCCACCAAGACTACGATGGATAGGGGTTCTGAGAGGAAGGTCCCCCACATTGGAACTGAGACACGGTCCAAACTCCTACGGGAGGCAGCAGTGAGGAATATTGGTCAATGGGCGAGAGCCTGAACCAGCCAAGTAGCGTGAAGGATGAAGGCTCTATGGGTCGTAAACTTCTTTTATATGGGAATAAAGTTTTCCACGTGTGGAATTTTGTATGTACCATATGAATAAGGATCGGCTAACTCCGTGCCAGCAGCCGCGGTAATACGGAGGATCCGAGCGTTATCCGGATTTATTGGGTTTAAAGGGAGCGTAGGTGGATTGTTAAGTCAGTTGTGAAAGTTTGCGGCTCAACCGTAAAATTGCAGTTGAAACTGGCAGTCTTGAGTACAGTAGAGGTGGGCGGAATTCGTGGTGTAGCGGTGAAATGCTTAGATATCACGAAGAACTCCGATTGCGAAGGCAGCTCACTAGACTGTCACTGACACTGATGCTCGAAAGTGTGGGTATCAAACAGGATTAGATACCCTGGTAGTCCACACAGTAAACGATGAATACTCGCTGTTTGCGATATACAGTAAGCGGCCAAGCGAAAGCATTAAGTATTCCACCTGGGGAGTACGCCGGCAACGGTGAAACTCAAAGGAATTGACGGGGGCCCGCACAAGCGGAGGAACATGTGGTTTAATTCGATGATACGCGAGGAACCTTACCCGGGCTTAAATTGCAACAGAATATATTGGAAACAGTATAGCCGTAAGGCTGTTGTGAAGGTGCTGCATGGTTGTCGTCAGCTCGTGCCGTGAGGTGTCGGCTTAAGTGCCATAACGAGCGCAACCCTTATCTTTAGTTACTAACAGGTCATGCTGAGGACTCTAGAGAGACTGCCGTCGTAAGATGTGAGGAAGGTGGGGATGACGTCAAATCAGCACGGCCCTTACGTCCGGGGCTACACACGTGTTACAATGGGGGGTACAGAAGGCAGCTACCTGGTGACAGGATGCTAATCCCAAAAACCTCTCTCAGTTCGGATCGAAGTCTGCAACCCGACTTCGTGAAGCTGGATTCGCTAGTAATCGCGCATCAGCCATGGCGCGGTGAATACGTTCCCGGGCCTTGTACACACCGCCCGTCAAGCCATGAAAGCCGGGGGTACCTGAAGTACGTAACCGCAAGGAGCGTCCTAGGGTAAAACTGGTAATTGGGGCTAAGTCGTAACAAGGTAGCCGTACCGGAAGGTGCGGCTGGAACACCTCCTTTCTGGAGCGATGCCGTAACTGTCACAAAACGTGGCAGCCACTTAGAGACTTTAAAGGTTCTGTTTTTTGTACTACTGGTACTTGTTTATTTATAACATATAGATCAACCATCTATAGAAGTATAGATAGAGATAAACAAGAGAAAAAAGAAGCCGAGTCTAGACGAAAGGTAGACAAGGTTGAACTAGTCCTATAGCTCAGTTGGTTAGAGCGCTACACTGATAATGTAGAGGTCGGCAGTTCAACTCTGCCTGGGACTACCAAGCTCAAGAATGAGGAACAGCGAAAGCTAAAAGCTAAAAGCTAAAAAACAAAATTCTTGATAACCTCTTGGGGGATTAGCTCAGCTGGCTAGAGCATCTGCCTTGCACGCAGAGGGTCAACGGTTCGAATCCGTTATTCTCCACGATCTCTGAAAAAGAGAAACGATCTTTGACATGATGTACAAAAAGTAAAATTTTAGTAAGAGCTAAAAGTATATATCAAACCGTACGTGTTCGAGTACGCAATATTGATAGAAGGAAGCAATTCCACTACCAATACCAGTACGAGAATAAAACGTTTGAAAGAAAGTAAGCAAGGGCGCATGGCGGATGCCTTGGCTCTCGGAGGCGATGAAGGACGTGATAAGCTGCGATAAGCTTCGGGCAGGTGCAAATAACCTTTGATCCGAAGATTTCCGAATGGGACAACCCGTCATTCTGAAGGAATGACATCTTGCATAGCAAGAGGCTAACGCAGGGAACTGAAACATCTTAGTACCTGTAGGAAAAGAAAATAATAATGATTCCCCTAGTAGTGGCGAGCGAACGGGGATTAGCCCAAACCAATGTTGTTACGGCAATATTGGGGTTGTAGGACCACGATGTCGCAAGAAATTTAGTGAGAAGAATTCTTTGGAAAATGAAACCATAGACGGTGATAGTCCGGTATTCGAAGCTAAATGAAGCGTAGTGGTATCCTGAGTAGCGCGGGACACGAGGAATCTTGCGTGAATCTGCCGGGACCATCCGGTAAGGCTAAATACTCCCGAGAGACCGATAGCGAACCAGTACTGTGAAGGAAAGGTGAAAAGCACTTCGAATAGAAGAGTGAAATAGTCCCTGAAACCGTGCGCCTACAAGCGGTCGGAGCTGCTTCAGCAGTGACGGCGTGCCTTTTGCATAATGAACCTACGAGTTACTTTTTCCGGCAAGGTTAAGGATCTTGAGATCCGCAGCCGAAGCGAAAGCGAGTCTTAACAGGGCGATTAGTCGGAAGGAGTAGACGCGAAACCAAGTGATCTACCCTTGGTCAGGTTGAAGGTTAGGTAACACTAACTGGAGGACCGAACCGATAAGCGTTGAAAAGCTTCCGGATGAACTGAGGGTGGGGGTGAAAGGCTAATCAAACTTGGAGATAGCTCGTACTCCCCGAAATGCATTTAGGTGCAGCCTTGGGAATTACTACTGTGAGGTAGAGCGACTGATAAGATGCGAGGGCTTCACCGCCTATCAAGTCTTGATAAACTCCGAATGCGCAGTAGTTCGATCCCAGGAGTGAGGGCATGGGTGCTAAGGTCCATGTCCTAAAGGAGAAGAATCCAGACCATCAGCTAAGGTCCCGAAATAATTGCTAAGTTGAACTAACGAAGTCAGATTGCTAAGACAGCTAGGATGTTGGCTTGGAAGCAGCCATTCATTTAAAGAGTGCGTAACAGCTCACTAGTCGAGGAGTTTGGCGTGGATAATAATCGGGCATTAAGCAATTTACCGAAGCTATGGGATCCGTAAGGATCGGTAGGGGAGCATTCCACTCTGCGTCGAAGGTGAAGCGTGAGCTTTGCTGGAGCGTGTGGAAAAGCAAATGTAGGTATAAGTAACGATAAAGGGGGTGAGAAACCCCCTCGCCGAAAGACTAAGGTTTCCTGATCAACGCTAATCGGATCAGGGTTAGTCGGGTCCTAAGGCTCAGCCGAACGGTGAGGCCGATGGCAGAACAGGTTAATATTCCTGTACTACCTTAAGGAGTGACGTGGAGACGGAGGAGTGACAGCGCCGCGGACTGACGGAATAGTCCGTTGAAGGGTGTAGATGTTGATTATCCCAGGCAAATCCAGGATAAGAGTCGAACCTGATAGTATACCAAATTCTTCGGGAATAAGGTAATAGTGCGTGTAAGCATACTCCCAAGAAAATCCGCTAAACTTAATCTTTAAGGTACCCGTACCGCAAACGGACACACGTAGTCGGGTTGAATATACTAAGGCGCTTGAGTGATTCACGGTTAAGGAACTAGGCAAATTGACCCTGTAACTTCGGGATAAAGGGTCCCAACGAGAGTTGGGCGCAGAGAATAGGTCCAGGCAACTGTTTAACAAAAACACAGGGCTGTGCAAAATTGAAAGATTACGTATACAGCCTGACACCTGCCCGGTGCTGGAAGGTTAAGAGGAGATGTCATCGCAAGAGAAGCATTGAATTGAAGCCCCAGTAAACGGCGGCCGTAACTATAACGGTCCTAAGGTAGCGAAATTCCTTGTCGGGTAAGTTCCGACCTGCACGAATGGTGTAATGATCTGGACACTGTCTCAACCGTGAGCTCAGTGAAATTGTAGTATCGGTGAAGATGCCGATTACCCGCGATGGGACGAAAAGACCCCGTGAACCTTTACTATAGCTTAACATTGAATTTGGGTAATTGATGTGTAGGATAGGCCGGAGACTTTGAATCAGGTACGCCAGTATTTGTGGAGTCGCTGTTGAAATACGGCCCTTTGATTATTTGAGTTCTAACTCGTAGATACGAGGACACTGTTTGGTGGGTAGTTTGACTGGGGTGGTCGCCTCCAAAAGTGTAACGGAGGCTTCTAAAGGTGCCCTCAGGACGATTGGTAACCGTCCGTAGAGTGTAATGGCATAAGGGCGCTTGACTGGGAGACAGACAAGTCGATCAGGTAGGAAACTAGAGCATAGTGATCCGGTGTTTCCGTATGGAAGGGACATCGCTCAAAGGATAAAAGGTACTCCGGGGATAACAGGCTGATCCCTCCCAAGAGCTCATATCGACGGAGGGGTTTGGCACCTCGATGTCGGCTCGTCACATCCTGGGGCTGGAGAAGGTCCCAAGGGTTGGGCTGTTCGCCCATTAAAGTGGCACGCGAGCTGGGTTCAGAACGTCGTGAGACAGTTCGGTCTCTATCTATCGTGGGCGTATGAAATTTGCGTGGCTCTGACACTAGTACGAGAGGACCGTGTTGGACTGACCGCTGGTTTACCAGTTGTGCCGCCAGGTGCATTGCTGGGTATCTAAGTCGGGATTGGATAAGTGCTGAAAGCATCTAAGTACGAAGCCAGCCACAAGATTAGATTTCTTAGGGTCGTCAAAGACGATGACGTTGATAGGATGCAGGTGTAAAGGTGGTAACATCAAAGCCGAGCATTACTAATTGCCCGTTCACTTTCTTTCGGACATGTACCGGTTGGGTATATACGTTTAGCTTGCTAGACACTGAAATTTTACTTTTCATCATGTCATAACCTTATTCAGGTGGTTATAGCACGAGGGTTCCACCTCTTCCCATTCCGAACAGAGAAGTTAAGCCTCGTCACGCCGATGGTACTGCGTAACAGTGGGAGAGTAGGTAGCCGCCGTTTTTAAGAAGCCCCTTGATTCATTTTGAGTCAAGGGGCTTTCTGTTTTTTTATCACTTCTGAATTAGGGCCTTCTCTAAGGCCGGATAAAAGATAACCTCTTCTCTTCTTCTGCAAATAAAATAGCTGTATTTACTAATGCCAGATGTGAATATGCCTGCGGGAAGTTGCCCAACTGTTCTTTGGTTTCGAAATCAATATCTTCACTAAACAATCCGAGGTGATTGGAATATTTCAGAACTTCGTCAAACAGGCAGCGTGCTTCTTCTTTATGGCCGGTTACAAACAATGCCCGTATAAGCCAGAATGTACAAATCGTAAAAGCAGAAGTAGGCAACCCAAAATCGTCTTTGCTGTTATAGCGATACATAAGTCCTTTATGGAAAAGGGCTTTCTTGACTGCTTCCACTGTTTTATGATAGCGTATATCATCTGCTTCTATAAATCCATAGGGTTCCATCAATAGTAATGAGGAATCCATTGCTTGATTATTATATGTCTGTGTGAAGCTTTGAAGTTCCTTATTCCAGCCATATTTCATCACATCTTTCTTTATTTTTTCGGCTTCCAGTTGCCAACGTTCGCTATAATTATATTTGTTAAGCATTTGAGCGATTTTAGCTCCGCGATCTAAAGCTACCCAACACATCACTTTGGAAGAAACAAAGTGTTGTCCTTCTCCCCGGATCTCCCAGATTCCCTTATCGGGCTTTCTCCAGTTTTCTACTACTTTTGCTAAAATGGTCTTTACCATTTCCCACATGTCTTCAATTTCATCCAGTGTGCCGGGCATGAGGCGATAATATTGGTAAATCAGGTCCATCAGGTAACCAAAAGAGTCGTTTTGTTTCTGATGGTATGCATCATTTCCTATTCGTACAGGTTTGGAGTTCTTATAACCGGATAGATGGTCGAGTATCACTTCGGTTAGTTGGTGCTCGCCCCGGATGCCATACATAATTTGATAATCATGTTTGGAAACGAATGTGGATTGGATAAATTTCATAAAGCGTTTGGCTGCACCGGTATGTCCGATTTGAAACATGGTTTCGATGGACATGGAAGCATCCCGAAGCCAGCAGAAACGATAATCCCAGTTGCGCACTTCTCCTACAGCTTCCGGAAGGCTTGTCGTTAGTGCTGCCAGCACAGCTCCGTTGTGGTAGGACATTAGTTTCAGAACCAATAAACTCCGTTCGATTACGTCATTATATAGAGTGTATTTCTTGCTTCTGTCTGTCCAGTTCAGCCAATATACCAGCGTACGGCAATATTCTATTTTCTCCCTTTCTATGTCGATTGGGATCACTTTCTCGTTATAGGAGAGCAGGAGAAATTCGTCTTTCTCAAGAATGATTTCTTTTTTCTCTTTGATGTCCTGAAGAGACAGGGAAGCATATAAATATTGTCTGTCCTTGTTGTCAAAGGAGCAGTAGGATTCGATATACTGTGGAGTGATATTAAGGATCACTTGTCCCTGCGCATAGTTCGGGGCCGGATGATAGTTGATCTTGAAACGCGGTTTCCCTTTTATCCAATGTATGTAGCGGTATAATTCGGCAGGTAAATAATGCCCTGTTTCGTCTTGTGAACGATAGCAGGGCATATAGTCGAGCACTACGAATTCTCCTTCATCGGAGGAGAATTGGGTAGAAAGAATATTGGTGTGGGGGACATAATTTTGTGTGATGCGATAGTCTCCGGAAACTTCGAATCCGAAAGCTCCTCCTTTCTCCCGGTCGAGCATACTGGCAAAAATAGAAGGAGAATCGAAATCGGGAAAACAGAGCCATTCGATATTTCCGTTCTGCGAAATGAGAGCTGCCGTTCGGCAGTTACCTATCACTCCATAATTTAAATTATTCATATTGATTGCTTTTTATTGAGTTTTTAATAGATCTTTGAGAAAGTCGAAAGCGAAAGTCAGGCGATTCTTAATACTTCCTTTTTTTGTGGCAGTTTTTTGTTTGCCTAGTAAAGACCGTAAGAAAGGAAGTACGTCAGATTGGGCAGACAGGTGATAGTTGGCGGCTTCGGATACGCTACCTATTTTAATGGCGATAGCGCTCTTCGGTAATGCCTGAAACATATCTTCATCTGTAGTGTCGTCTCCCATCGCTATAACAAAATCATAACGTCTGTTGGCTAGCAGACGACCCACCTCGGAACCTTTATTGCAATCCGGTGATTTGATTTCGATCACTTTATTTCCTTGTAGAATTTGTAGTTTCTGCCGGGTACAGAGCGAAATCAGTGTGTTGACGAGTTGTTGGGCTCTTAATGTGCCGAGCCATGCGTCACTTTCACGATAATGCCATGCCAGGGCAGTTTCCTTCACTTCCAGATGGGAACGGGGAGTACGGTCTACAAACATTTGAAGAATAGAGAGAATACCTGCTCCCCATTCTATCTTCTTTATGTTTTTATGCCAAACCCCGTTCTCTTTGTAGAAAGCCCCATGTTCGGCAGCCATAGACACAGGAAGGGAGCCAAGCCATTTTTCTAATGTAAAGTGATCCCGCCCGCTATTGATAACAATATGATTGGCGGGATCGCTAGCCAGTTGTTGTAGAATAGAAATGAGTTCCGGTGTAGGTTGTGCATCCTCGGGACGTGGTTTGAGAGCCGTCAGTGTACCATCATAGTCCAGCAGAATCAGGCGTTGTTTGGCTTGGTTATACTTGAGCTTGATTTGTGCGATGGTGGCAGCTACGATGCGTTTTTTCCGTAACATATCATTTTTCATACATGTCGCGTTCAGTTCATTGACAAAGTCGGCTGCCCATTTGTTGACTGTCTGTACGGACAGAATGCTTTGCATACGTTGCAGGCGTTGTTTTTGTTCCTCTTCGGGCATTTCAAGTGCCTGGCAAATAGCATTTTCTATTTGTTCTGTATCGTTCGGGTTGATTTGGATAGCGTCCGTCAATTCTACGGCGGCACCTGCCATTTCGCTAAGGATAAGTACACCGGGATTGTCGCATTTGGTAGCTACGTATTCTTTGGCTACCAGATTCATTCCGTCCCGAAGTGGAGTGACGAGGGCTATGTCGGCCACATAGTACATGGCAGTCAGTTCTTCCAGTGAAAAGCCATGATAGAAATAACAGACGGGAGTCCAGTTCATTGTGGAGTAACGTCCGTTGATAGAGCCGATTTCTTCGTCAATTTTTGTTTTTAGTTCCGCATAACTGCCTACATGGTCGCGTGAAGGGACAATGACCATTGCCAATGTAACTTTACCGTGATATTCAGCATGATGTTCGAGGAAGGTGGCAAAGCCACGAAGACGGTGCAATATGCCTTTGCTGTAATCCAGTCTGTCTACTGACAGGATCAGTTTATGCTCGCCGAAAAGTTTCCGGGTACGTTCAATAGCTTGGTGCACTTCTTTATTTTCCGAGGCCTTATGATAAGATTCATAGTTGATTCCCATTGGTAATGCCTCTACTCTGGTCACCCGGTTGTTGATCTGTACTTCATCCAATTTAAAATCGAGATGTAATACACGTTCTACAGCACTGATGAAATGACGCATATAGTCGTGGGTGTGGAAAGCAATGAAGTCGGCTCCTAATAAGCCTTTCAGTATCTCGGCGCGCTCCGGCAGAATACGAAAAAGTTCGTAGGAAGGGAACGGGATATGATGGAAATATCCGATACAGAGTTCCGGATATATTTTCCTCAACATTCCCGGAAGTAGCATCAACTGATAATCCTGTATCCATACTTTGTCGCCGGGACGTACCAGTCGGCAAATCTCCTCACAGAAAAGACGGTTGACTTGCTGGTAGGATTGCCAAAAACAGTTCTTATATAAGGTATAAGCATAAAAGTAATGGCATAAAGGCCAGATAGTACTGTTACTGTATCCTTCGTAGTAATTTTCAATTTGCTTTTCCGACAAGAAGACCGGATGAAAATTCATTTCCTGTAGTTTCTCGTTAATCTCCTGTTGGTCCTTTTCTTCATTGGCACATATTCCGGGCCAACCTATCCAGTGCTTCTCATAAGAAGTCTGAAGAGAATCCAAACCTGTTGCCAGTCCGCCTTCGCTACGCGAAAATGCGAATTTACCGTTTGTGCCGGCTACTTTGACAGGTAATCTGTTTGCAATAATATAAAGTTTCATATCTATCTCTTTGCAAAGCATATACCAATAGACCTATATTAGTTGTTAATCTCTTATTATCAGTGTATTATAAGTATTATGTTTCCTTCTCTTGCCTTTTCAAAATGAAAATCCCCCTTTCAAAGTGATAATTTGCTTATTTTTTCTCTTCTGAAATTCTGGAAAAGTACAAAGCTTTTCAAAATAGAATCCTTTTTTCAAAATGGAAGGGTATGTTGGATGGATAGAAAGTTTCTTGTGATGTGTATTTTGTTGAATATTAGTCTGTTATCTGCTGTGTGTTTTTTGTGGCACGCATTTGGCATGAAGGGTGGCGAGTAAAAAAAATAATAGTAATCATTTAAAAGGTAAAAACATGGGAATAACACTATCATTTATTTTCTGCCTGTTAAGCGGTTTCGCTTGTTTCTGGCTATTTTGGAAATGTGTAGACTGGTTTGAAAATATTTAAAGAAAAAGGAGAATTGATTATGTACACAGCATTATTCGTATTAGGTATTGCGATCTTCGGTTATTTGATGTACGTGCTCGTCAAACCCGAAAAGTTTTAAAGTAACACACACAGTTTAAGGTAAAAAGTATATGAATACAGAAATTTTAGGCGTGGTTGTTCAGATAGCCTTGATGGTGATTCTGGCTTATCCACTGGGAAAATACATTGCTAAGGTCTACAGAGGAGAAAAGACCTGGTCTGATTTTATGGCTCCTATCGAAAGAGTCATTTATAAAGTTTGTGGAATCGACCCCAATGAAGAAATGAACTGGAAACAATTCCTGAAAGCATTGTTGATTTTGAATGCTTTCTGGTTTTTCTGGGGAATGGTACTCTTGGTTTCACAAGGATGGTTGCCCTTAAATCCGGACGGCAACGGACCGCAGACTCCGGATCAGGCATTTAATACCTGTATTAGTTTTATGGTGAACTGTAACTTGCAGCACTATAGCGGTGAAAGCGGACTGACTTATTTTACTCAACTGTTCGTCATCATGCTATTCCAGTTTATTACCGCAGCAACAGGTATGGCTGCTATGGCAGGTATTATGAAGAGTATTGCTGCAAAAACAACCAAAACGATTGGTAACTTCTGGCAATTTCTGGTAATAAGCTGTACACGTATTTTATTGCCTCTTTCTCTGATTGTAGGTTTTATCCTGATTCTTCAGGGAACCCCGATGGGATTTGATGGTAAGATGAAAGTGACTACGATGGAAGGCCAGGAACAAATGGTTTCTCAAGGTCCTACGGCTGCAATTGTTCCTATCAAGCAATTAGGAACGAATGGTGGTGGTTACTTTGGTGTAAACTCTTCTCATCCGTTGGAAAACCCGACTTATCTTACTAATATGGCAGAATGTTGGTCTATCCTGATTATCCCGATGGCAATGGTATTTGCGCTAGGATTCTATACCCGCAGAAAGAAGTTGGCTTACAGTATATTCGGAGTAATGCTTTTCGCTTTTCTGGTAGGTGTATGTATTAATGTCAGTCAGGAAATGGGCGGTAATCCACGCATTGATGAATTGGGAATTGCGCAGGATAATGGTGCGATGGAAGGTAAAGAAGTTCGTTTGGGGGCCGGAGCAACGGCATTATGGAGTATTGTAACTACTGTAACCTCTAATGGCTCTGTGAATGGTATGCATGATTCTACTATGCCGCTGTCCGGAATGATGGAGATGCTGAATATGCAGATTAACACCTGGTTTGGCGGTGTAGGTGTAGGATGGATGAATTACTATACATTTATTATCATTACAGTGTTTATCAGCGGTTTGATGGTAGGACGTACGCCGGAATTTCTCGGCAAGAAAGTGGAAGCCCGCGAAATGAAAATCGCTACGATTGTAGCTCTGCTTCATCCGTTTGTAATTTTGGTATTTACAGCACTCTCAAGTTATATTTATGTGCACCACCCTGATTTTGTGGAAAGTGAAGGTGGATGGTTGAACAATTTGGGATTCCACGGTTTAAGTGAGCAACTTTACGAGTACACTTCTTGTGCTGCCAATAACGGTTCCGGTTTTGAAGGTTTGGGAGATAATACTTATTTCTGGAATTACACGTGTGGTATCGTTCTGATTTTGAGCCGTTTTATTCCTATCGTCGGACAGGTTGCCATTGCCGGGTTACTGGCACAGAAAAAATTCATTCCGGAAAGTGCCGGCACATTGAAGACCGATACTTTGACTTTCGGAGTCATGACATTTGTGGTTATCTTCATTATTGCTGCGCTGTCATTCTTCCCGGTACATGCATTGAGCACAATTGCTGAACATTTAAGTTTGTAATACTGAATTAGAGAAGATATGAAAGATAATAAATCAGCTTCTTTGTTTCCAAAGGAGCAAGTTATAGAAAGTTTGAAACAGTCATTCGTGAAACTGAACCCGCGGATGATGATAAAGAACCCGATTATGTTTACAGTAGAAGTGGCTACAGTGGTCATGCTGCTCGTAACGCTCTACTCCATTGTAAACTCTTCACAAGGTTCGTTTGCTTACAATATTGCCGTGTTTATCATTCTGTTTGTAACCTTGTTGTTTGCCAATTTTGCTGAAGCTATTGCCGAAGCACGTGGTAAAGCACAGGCCGATAGCTTGCGTAAGACTCGTGAAGAGACACCGGCTAAGAAAGTGGAAGGCAATAAAATCGTTACTGTCAGTTCTTCACAGTTGAAGAAAGGAGATGTATTTGTTTGTGAGGCCGGAGACGTGATTCCTTCCGATGGTGAGATTATTGAAGGCTTGGCTTCTATTGATGAAAGTGCTATCACCGGCGAGTCTGCTCCGGTTATTCGTGAGGCAGGTGGCGACAAGAGTTCTGTAACGGGTGGTACGAAGGTATTGTCCGATCATATAAAAGTAATGGTGACTACTCAACCGGGAGAAAGTTTTCTCGACAAGATGATTGCACTGGTAGAAGGTGCTTCCCGCCAGAAAACCCCGAATGAGATTGCGTTGACTATTCTGTTGGCAGGTTTTACGCTTGTTTTCGTCATAGTGTGTATTACCTTGAAACCGTTTGCCGACTATAGTAATACGGTCATCACCATTGCTTCGCTTATTTCTTTGTTTGTGTGTCTGATTCCGACAACTATCGGTGGACTTCTCTCTGCTATCGGTATTGCCGGTATGGACCGCGCGCTTCGTGCCAACGTGATTACTAAATCCGGTAAAGCAGTAGAGACTGCCGGTGATATTGATACGTTGTTGCTGGATAAAACAGGTACTATTACAATCGGTAACCGTAAAGCAACTCATTTCCATACGGCTCCGGGTGTCAATTTGCACGATTTTGTGGAGACTTGTCTGTTGTCTTCCTTGTCCGATGAAACGCCGGAGGGTAAGTCTATCGTAGAACTGGGACGCGAGTCGGGCATCCGTATGCGTAACCTGAATACAACGGGAGCGCGTATGATTAAGTTTACGGCTGAAACTAAATGTTCGGGAGTAGACTTGGCAGATGGAACACAGATTCGTAAAGGTGCTTTCGATGCTATCCGTAAGATGGTGGAAGGTGAAGGAAATGAATTTCCGAAAGAAGTGGAAGAGATCATCTCTTCTATCTCTAGCAATGGTGGTACGCCGTTGGTAGTATGTGTAAACAAGAAAGTGACCGGTGTCATTGAGTTGCAGGATATTATCAAACCGGGTATTCAGGAACGTTTCGAACGTCTGCGTAAGATGGGAGTGAAGACGGTCATGGTGACAGGGGATAACCCGTTAACTGCAAAATATATTGCTGAAAAAGCCGGTGTGGATGATTTTATCGCTGAAGCTAAACCGGAAGATAAGATGGAATATATCAAGAAGGAACAGCAGGCTGGTAAATTGGTTGCAATGATGGGAGACGGAACGAACGATGCTCCTGCTCTGGCACAAGCCAATGTGGGTGTAGCCATGAATAGCGGTACACAGGCAGCAAAGGAAGCCGGTAATATGGTCGACTTGGATAACGATCCGACGAAATTGATTGAGATTGTGGAAATCGGTAAACAATTGTTGATGACACGTGGTACGCTGACTACTTTCTCTATTGCCAATGACGTGGCCAAATATTTCGCAATTGTTCCTGCCTTGTTTATGATTGCTATTCCTGAACTGGCTGCTCTGAATATCATGCATCTGCATAGTCCTGAAAGCGCCATTCTTTCGGCAGTCATTTTTAATGCGATTATTATTCCGATTCTGATTCCGCTGGCTTTGCGTGGTGTGCAATACAAACCGATAGGTGCAAGTGCTTTGCTTCGCCGTAATCTGCTGATCTATGGTGTGGGTGGTGTGATTGCTCCTTTCGTGGGAATCAAATTGATAGATTTAGTAGTAGGTTTATTCTTTTAATTAAAAAACAATAGCAATGAAAACTTTATTGAAGTCATTAAAAATAACACTTGCTTTTTGTGTCTTTTTCTCTGTGTTCTATATCCTTATCCTGTGGGTGTTCGCACAGGTAGCAGGTCCTAATAAAGGAAATGCCGAGGTGGCTACGCTGGATGGGAAAGTAGTGGGAGCAGCCAATGTGGGTCAGATGTTTACAAAAGATATTTATTTCTGGGGACGTCCTTCTTCTGCCGGTGACGGGTATGATGCGACGAGTTCCGCAGGTAGTAATAAAGGGCCTACGAATCAAGAATATCTAGATGAAGTGAAAGCGCGTATTGATACCTTCCTTGTACATCATCCTTATTTGAATCGTGCGGATGTGCCTGCCGAAATGGTTACGGCCAGTGGTTCGGGACTGGATCCTAATATCACTCCTCAATGTGCGTATGTACAAGTGAAGAGAGTAGCACAAGCACGTGGATTAACAGAAAAACAAGTAAGAGCGATTGTTGATAAAAGCATAGAAAAACCGTTTTTGGGGTTGTTGGGAACAGAAAAGGTGAATGTCTTGAAATTGAATATCGCTTTAGAGGAAAGCAATAAGTAGATGAAGATTGAGCAGCGTTCCTGTCCGGACCGTTTGGGTTATGCCGCGGTTCAAATTAACAGGGTTGGATGGGGCGCTGCTTTTTTACAGGAACATAAAATAGAATTAGATAAAAAGTATGAAAAGTTTTTTTAGTAAAAAGAGTATTTTAGGAACAATGGCTGTAGCAGCCGTATGTATGTTGGGAACTAGCAATGCACAAGCACAAGAGTTTACTATACAAGGTGATTTGGTAAGTTCGTATGTATGGCGTGGTATTTATCAGGGGGGAGCCGCTTCCTTTCAGCCGACTTTGGGATTTAGCGTAGGTAATTTCTCGCTTACTGCATGGGGCTCAACCAGTTTGAGTGAGAGTAATAAAGAAATTGACCTAACCGCAGCTTATAAGTTTGGTGAAGCGGGACCGACACTTTCTGTAGCCACTCTTTGGTGGGACGGACAAGCTGATGTGGCTAATGGAGAACTTACCAATAATTATTTCCATTTTAAAAGTGGAGACACCGGACATCATTTTGAAGCAGGGTTAGCTTATACGCTTCCTATTGAAAAGTTCCCGTTATCTATCGCATGGTATACCATGTTTGCCGGTGCTGACAGAAAAACGATTGATGAGGGGGAGGAAAAGCAGGCATACTCTTCTTACGTAGAACTGAATTATCCGTTCAGTGTGAAAGGAGTTGATCTGAATGCTACTTGTGGAGTGGTTCCTTATAAGACTCCGCAGTATAATGTGAATGGGTTTGCAGTGACGAACCTAGCTTTGAAAGCAACGAAAGCAATAAATTTTAATGATAAGTTTTCATTGCCTATATTTGTACAGGCTATATGGAATCCACGTTTGGAGGACGCCCATTTAGTATTTGGCGTAACTTTAAGGCCATAAAATAAACTCATGAATTTTTGTGAAACCCGTGGTGATCGTGATGATTACTACGGGTTAGGATGTTTAAAATAACAGATTGACGTAATGGATGATAGAGAACATAGTGTACAGTATTTTTTGGATCTGATAAAGAAGTCCCACCGGGGCAAATTCAAGGTCTATATCGGTATGATAGCCGGTGTGGGAAAGTCATATCGTATGCTTCAGGAGGCGCATGAACTGCTGGAGAACGGTGTGAACGTGCAAATCGGCTATATCGAAACTCATGGACGCGCCGGGACGGAAGCATTGCTGCAAGGGCTCCCTGTCATTCCGCGTCGCAAAATCTTCTATAAGGGGAAAGAATTGGAAGAAATGGATCTGGATACGATTATCCGTGTCCATCCGGAAATTGTAATTGTGGATGAACTGGCTCATACCAATGTAGAAGGTAGCTTGAACGAGAAACGTTGGCAGGATGTGATAACTTTGCTGGATGAGGGAATCAATGTGATTTCGGCAATCAATATTCAGCACATCGAAAGCGTGAATGAAGAAGTGCAGGAGATTACGGGTATTGAAGTGAAAGAACGGGTGCCCGACAGTGTTCTTCAGGAAGCGGATGAGGTGGTGAATATTGACTTGACGGCAGAGGAGCTGATTGCACGTTTGAAAGCGGGTAAGATATATCGTCCGGAAAAGATTCAGACGGCATTGGATAATTTCTTTCGGACAGAGAATATTCTTCAGTTACGTGAGTTGGCTTTGAAGGAAGTAGCGTTGCGGGTAGAAAAAAAGGTGGAGAATGAGGTGGTGATGGGAGTAGCCGTCGGACTCCGGCATGAGAAGTTTATGGCTTGTATCAGTAGTCATGAGAAAACACCCCGGCGGATTATCAGAAAGGCGGCAAAGTTGGCAACCCGGTATAATACTACTTTTATAGCCCTGTATGTTCAGACTCCGAAAGAGAGTATGGATAGAATTGATCTAGCCAGTCAACGGTATCTGTTGAACCATTTTAAGCTCGTGGCGGAACTTGGGGGAGAGGTGGTGCAGGTGCAGTCGAAGGATATTTTGGGGAGCATCGTCAAGGTTTGTAAAGAGAAACAGATATCGACTGTTTGCATGGGAACTCCTAATTTAAGGTTGCCATACGCTATTTGTTCTATACTGGGATATAGAAAGTTTTTAAATAATTTGTCACAAGCTAATGTAGATTTGATTATACTTGCATAATATTAATCGTATGAACGTTATGAATATTAAAACGAAACTGATTCTCGGTATCGGAATGCTGGCCGGAATGATTATTTTGCTGGTAACACTTTCAGTTGTGAATCTTCAAATTCTGACAGCGACAGAACCTGATAGTCCTGCTGCTATGCCCGGATTGGAACGTGCTTTGTTATGGATTTCCGTAACGGGAGGAATCTGTATCTTGACCGGACTGATATTGCTTTATTGGTTGCCCCGTACTATCAGCAAGCCTATTAAAGAGCTGAAAGAGGGAATTCTTGAAATAGCCAATCATAATTATGAGAAGCGTCTGCAGATGAATAATAATGAAGAATTCCGGGATGTGGCGGATAGTTTTAACCGGATGGCGGAGCGTTTGACCGAATATCGTGCCAGTACTTTGTCGGATATTCTTTCTGCAAAGAAATTTATTGAAGCAATTGTAAACAGTATAGATGATCCGGTGATCGGCTTGAATATGGAGCGTGAAATTCTGTTTATCAATGAGGAAGCACTCAATGTATTGAATCTGAAACGGGAGAATGTGATTCGTCAATCGGCGGAGGAACTGGCTTTGAAGAATGACCTGTTGCGGCGGTTGATCCGTGAACTGGTGACGCCAAGCGAGCAGAAGGAACCATTGAAGATATATGCTGACGACAAAGAGAGTTACTTTAAGGCCTCTTATGTCCCTATCATTAATACGGAGGCTGAAAAAGGGGAACCCCGCAAACTGGGTGATGTTATTTTATTGAAGAATATCACGGAGTTTAAGGAACTGGATTCTGCCAAGACTACATTTATCTCGACGATATCTCATGAACTGAAGACTCCGATTGCTGCTATTATGATGAGTCTCCAGTTGTTGGAAGATAAGCGTGTCGGTGCATTGAATGATGAACAGGAGCAATTGTCTAAAAGTATCAAGGAGAACAGCGAGCGTTTGTTGAGTATCACCGGAGAATTGCTTAACATGACCCAGGTGGAAGCGGGAAAACTACAGTTTATGCCGAAGATCACCAAACCGATTGAGTTGATCGAATATGCGATTAAAGCTAATCAAGTGCAAGCGGATAAGTTTAATATCCAGATAGAAGTGGAATATCCGGAAGAGAAAATCGGCAAACTTTTTGTCGACAGTGAGAAGATTGCCTGGGTGTTGACGAATCTGTTAAGTAACGCTATTCGTTATTCAAAGGAAAACGGGCGTGTGATTATCGGTGCCAAACAGGATGAGAACTGGATCGAATTGTATGTCCAGGACTTTGGCAAAGGCATTGATCCGCGTTATCACAAAAGCATCTTCGACCGTTATTTCCGTGTACCCGGAACGAAAGTACAAGGCAGTGGCTTGGGATTATCTATTTCTAAGGATTTTGTGGAAGCTCATGGTGGTACGCTGACGGTAGAGAGTGAATTGGGGAAGGGAAGTCGGTTTGTGATGCGGTTGAAGGCATAGTTTTGAAGGAGTTTATGAAAGAATTAGACTTCCGACAGGCACAAAATCTGCTTGCCGGAAGTCTAATTCTTTCTTTTTATCGTTTTCTTCTTCTCCAGCATATCCAAATGCCACACAGACCAATAATAAATGGAATGCCATAGCAATAGATAATTTTGATAGTGGATAGATCCATAGGAGTCAGGCTGATATCTTTGTCGAGATAAGGGGCTCTGGAAGAAGATACCGGAAATTCATTATAGCATAGCCAACGGAATGAACCGGGAATCATATTGAAGTTGAATGAATAGATACCCGGTCTTGAGCTTTTTTGTAGTTCGGCATTGCTGAAACAGTCTGCATCACCCAACACAATGATCCGTTGTTTTTTATCTTTGCCTTTTATCTTGCGGGTTAACGCTATTGCCGTGGGATAGGCTCCTAGCTTTTCACCTTGAAGAGAGTCCAAAGAAAGGGAATCATTCACAAAATCTTTTGTTTGATACTCAATCCATGTTTGTTGAGCGTTGCTTTGTAATAAAACTATTGGATGGAATTTTGTTGTATCGACAACTTCCAGAGCAACAGCCGATGGCATGGTGACTGCGCTATGCGTCTGCCTGTCAACCATACGTTTGTAGAAGCCTCCTATACTGTCGGCGGCTATCTGGGTAGCTTTCGCGAGAACGAGTTCTCCGGGATTAACATCAGAAGGTTGTGCAATGATTCCCGGCAACAGTTTTAAACCAACTTTCCGGAGTAAAGGATTCATTACTTCCTGACGTCCGACGTCCCCCATAATCATTATATTACCTCCGCGTTCAAGAAAACGATCTATGATTTCTTGTTCTTTGGAACTCATGGAAGAACGCATTTCAGCGATAAGTAATATATTGATATTACTTGGTATATCATTCATATCCTTCAGATTCAGTTCCACCAAATCAAAACCTTGATTAATCATGGAATAACGAAAGCGTCCATGTGTGGCAAAAAGTGAGTAATCCTGATCTCCCTTTTTAGTGGTGGAACGTTCCTGATGTCCTGTGATGGCGCCTACCTTCACAGGAGTAACAAGCATTTTCTTCAATGCTGCGGAGATTTCTGTTTCAGAAGGGTGATATTCCATATCGTCGAACAAGCGAAGGCGGGCTTGTTCACCGGATCCACGCTCAACAACACGCACAAATCGGTAGTTTTCTTTTGCCAAGTCTATTTTTTCTTTCAGTTCTTCGGCACTTTTCAGCTTTTGGGGATTGAAGTTCTTTTTCTTGGCAACTTCATAAGCTATCTCACGAATGTTCTTATTCGGATATTGGCGATAAAGGGCACTGTCTTTCGGTGTGGAGTAATAGTAAACATACTCCATCTTTATCTCCGGTTTGAAACGTGTGTACATTTTGAAGCGTGCCATATCCTCTTTTTGCTCTTTTGGAGAAGCGACATCAAATTCTTTATCGAAAATATTGACGTAAGTTGTGATTGTCATAGGTCCGGATAATTGCTTCATCACTTTCTGACTTTCTTCCGAAAGTGTACGTTGTTTGCTGCGGGTAGCATCATAAAAGCTCATCATTGCCGGACGGGAACTGACAAAGCCGATAACTATAATGGTACATACAGCTAAGGCATAGCGCATTGTTTTTGAAAGGAGTGAACGGTGTGTTTTTTCGTTGTTCAGTTTAATGACCGATAGCCAGAGGAATAATAAAATTACGGCAAGGAAATAGATAACGTCATCGCTACATATCAATCCTCCAACCATCTCACTGGCACGTCCTTTAATGGATAGCCAATAAGTAATTTCTCTAAAGAATATGGACTCCTGCCCAATTCCTCCCACATAATTGAGAAATGCTAATGCGGAAAGGGTGGCGACAGCTGCCACAACCTGGTAAGATGTGAGTGTGGTCATAAAGAGACCGATAGAACAATAGGTCAGTATCAACAGAAACATGGATAACAATCCCGCCAAGATAAGTGTAATATCGACATGCGGCACGGAGATAAACATTACGATTGTCGGTAGGGCAAGGATGATGACAAAGATCAGGGCGAATACCACCATTGATACAAACTTGCCGGTAATGATTTGGATACTATTTACCGGTGATGAATAAAGTAGTTTGATAGAGCCTGATGAATATTCACGACTCATCAAGTTCATGGTTAATAAAGGAATATACAGATAGATCGTTTCCTGGATTACTTCATATATTCCTTTGAGACCAAGGACAAAACCGGCTGTGACACTGAAAGTGATCGTGTTGCCCAATGCTTTTATTTTTACTATTTCCGTCAGGATATTCATAAAATCGAATCCTACCTGGCATGTAAATGCAATCAGTAGCAACCATGCGACCGGTGAGTAAAAGAGTACCGCTAGTTCGGTACGGGCTATTCTAAGTATAAGTCTTAAGTTCATCTTTTTCTCTTATTAATTTCTTCTGCGGAAAAACCAGATGCCAACTCCTATAAGTAAGAGGATAGCTGGTATAATGATTATGAAAATAGTTTTCATTGTACCAATATCTTTCACTCCGATCGAAAGTTTGTTATCGGTACAATGGGGACGGCGTACGTCGATCGGAAATTCTCCTCCGGAAAGCCAGCGGAAGCTTTCGATAATCAGATTAAAGTTTCCTGATCTATATCCTTCGCGTGAAAGAGTCAGTTCGGTGTTGCTTATGCAATCTGCATCACCAGAGATGATAATACGCTGCTCTTTATCTTTCAGTTGGCGTGAAAGGGCATAGGCTGTGATATAGGTTTGTTCTTTCTCTCCTGCCGAAGCATTACATTCTACTGGCAATTCCTGTAAATCTGTTTGTTCTTTTTCAATCCATACACCTTTGGCGTTTGTTTCAAGAATCGGAGTATATTGGAAGCCGTAATCGTTGTCGGAGGATGTAAGGGCTACACATCCGGGCATAGAGACGCGTAAATCATATTGGAGAAAATCTTCTTTGAATCCGAATGTAAGTTTTTCCGATTCACGGGTTGCTTTGGCTAGAATCAGATTAGGAGAGAAATCAACGGAAGATTGTGCCAGTTGGTATTCTTCCATTTTGATACCGAATTTGCTTAAAAAAGGATTCATAACTTCTTGCCTGCCTGTATCGGTGAGAATAAATAAATTACCTCCACGAGCCAGGTAAGCCTCCAGTTGATTTTCTCCTTTTTCTGTAAGCGGGGTTCTCATTTCTGCAAGGACCACGATATTGATTAGGGAAGAAATGGTGTCTCCGTGAGAAATGTCGATCTCGCAGACATCAAAGCCTTGATTAATTAAGGCGGCTCTAGAATATTTCTCAATGGAGAAGTTGCTATAATCGCGGTCACCGGATTTGGACACCTCACGTTCACCGTCTCCTTTGATAAAGGCAACAGTGGGAGGAGTTGAAATCATCTTTTTGATGGCTGCTGTAATTTCCGCTTCGGATGGCGTTGCATCCATATCTTCAAAATCACGGATGAAGGTACGTTTTCCATCTTGCGTTTCCATAATGCGAACAAATGTATTTTGTTCTTCACGCAGGTCGATGATTTGGCGGATTTCTTCCGGAGATTTGAATAAATGAGGATTCAAGTTATAAATCATGGTCATATAATCACGCATCTCATCTACTGTTTTGCCTTGAAACTTAGGATTATTTGCAACGCCGTTGGGGGCGAAATCATAATAATAGACATATTTCACTTGCAGGTCCGGTTTAGCGAGACAATAAGGTTCGAAGATTGTTTCATTCGCTTTCTTCATGATAGGGAGGTAGCGATATGATTTGTTATCAAGTAGGTTAACATAATTGGTAATAGTTACCGGTCCTGTCAATTTAGCTAATACGTGTTGGCTATTTTCGGTAAGTGAGTTTAGTTTTGTGCGTGTTGTATCCCATACCTTGATCATTCCCGGACGTGAAGTGAAATAGCCAATTGCCATTGCTGCGACAAAAAATCCCAAATAACTGATTGCTTGCCGGAAACGACTGATAGTTCGTCGGTCGGATGTAAGTTTGAAAGTGGTAAATGTCAGGAAAAGGGTTACTACGACCACGAAATAAATCACATCTTCACTCCGAATTACTCCATTCAGCATATCGATTGTTCTTCCGTTTATTGACAGCCAATAAGTCAGTTCGCGTATAAAATTGTATTCCTGGCCGATATTTCCTACAAAATTCAGTATGGCTAATACAATAAGTGTCCCAACTGCTGCTACTACTTGATAAGTCGTGAGTGAGGACATAAAGAGCCCGATAGCGCAATAGGCGCATATTAATAAATAGAGTCCTAGAACTGCAAGATATTTACCCAATACGATCTGACCACTGGTGACTGGGGATGAATATGCCAGTTTGATTGAACCCGATGCCGTTTCGCGACTGATGAGTCCCATTGTCAACAATGGAATATAGATGTATATGTTTGATACGACGGAGGACAAAAAACCGTAACTACCTAAGAAGCAGATACCGCTCAAAGAAACTTCTTTGCCTCCTGACAGATCATAGTCGGTCACTATATTCTCCATTAATAACGTAAAACTTGATGTTGTCAGGAATGAGAAAACAATCAATATGAACCATGCAATCGGCGAATAGAATAAAATGGCCAGATCGGTTCGGGCAATACGCATTATAATCTTTAAATCCGTCATGTTAGATATTATTTTTAAGTTTTCCCGATAGTTGTGCAAAGATTATGTCAAGAGAGCAGCGTTCCATCGTGATTTCTTTCAGCCGCCATCCGTTTTGTATGCTTAAGGCTACTACTCGTTCAGTTATGTTTTCATCGTCATCAAAGCGTATCCGGAATGTACCGGGATAGAGTTCTTCTATATTCAACACATGTTCTATCTTTGCTAGTTCTTCTATAGAAGGGGGAAGGGCAAATGTAACGGTGAAACTACTTGGAACCACATAGTTGTCAAAGTCTTTCATGCTACCTGAAAATACGACTTTACCATGTTCAATCATACGAATATCATTGCAGGTAGCTTGCACTTCCGACAGGATATGAGTGGAGAGTAGGACAGAATGATCTTCAGCAATTTCTTTAATCAGATTGCGTATTTCGACAATTTGGTTAGGATCAAGCCCGTTTGTAGGTTCATCAAGTACTACGAATGGAGGATTATGTACAATAGCCTGTGCAATTCCTACTCTTTGTTGATATCCGCCTGAAAGATTTTTTATCAGCCGTTTGCTAAAATGGGCAATAGCACAACGTTCTTTGGCTATTTCTACGGCTTCACGAACTTTTGATTTCTCTATTCTCCGCAATGTGGCACAGTGTATGAGATATTCGTCGACAGTCAAGTCTGGATGGAGAGGTGGTTTTTGAGGTAAGAAACCAATATGTTTTTTTGCTTCAACCGGATTTTTTCGTAGATCGATGCCATTGATAAATACATCCCCTTCCGTTTGATTTAAAACTCCACAGATGATATTCATAGTGGTGGACTTACCTGCTCCATTAGACCCTAACAGACCTAATATTCCTGTTTTTTCAATAGAAAAATTGATATCGCGAATGGCCCAATCGACACTATAACGATGGGATAAATGCTGGACTTCGACAATAGGAGTACTCATACTTTTTATTTTAAATGATTAATAGATTTCTTATTCATATTACCATGCAACCCCTCTTGAAATATCCATCCGGTTCGATTTGATTTTTCTGAATTTCCAGGAGAAATTTATGGTAAAATACCGCCCGAAGTTCTCTCTGTCAATATAACTGGTATGGTTATCTTTCATTTGGATAGCTATGAAATTCACATTTTGCCGGACATCGGCCTATATTCGCGTATGCTTCCGTCATTTGTAGTACCTTCGTAGTTCGATTTCACTTTACCAAACCGATAAGCAAAATTTATGGTGAAAAACCGTCCATAATAATTTGTCCACGTGTTTTGAATGTAGTTGGAATACATTTGGCTGTTGAAAGTCCGATGACTATTTAGTAGATCATATGCGGCAATACTAACGTCTCCTTTGCGATTTAACACTTTACAGCCAACATTCAAGTTTAGGGTGTGATTGCGATTAATCTCTTTATTGATTCCATAATCACGGCTGAAAATGAAATTATAATGACTACTTAGATAGAAGTATTTACATATTTGGCTTATATCTAACATTGCTCCTGCCATCTGATAGAATGTTTTACCTGTATAATTTTCAGTATTGATGCTATGTACATAATGGGTATTGGCACTGATTGTTACTTTTAATCTTTTAGTTAGGTTGCAAAGTAGGAAATGTTCGATCAATGGAGCATAGGTACGTGTTGTTGTCTTATTTTCTCCTATATAATATGGGTTATGTTCGTAGTTGAATCCGGTAGATAAGGTATATTTGGATTTTATGCTACGTATAGGCGCCTGCCATATCAATTTGCCTTTTATGTCCCAATATCCTTCTACGTTTTCAAAACTAATTAGAGAACTGTGTGCAGGTGCTGTATATTGCAATTCCGGTAGATAAGTTTCGGCATTGTAATAGGTTGTCTTTGCAACAGGAGAGTGTTGGCGGATAGAGGCATTGATAATAACACCTATGGTGTGGTTATGTTTTCCTAACATACGATTGCAATTGAAGAGGAACGAATGTAGATATGATTGTTTTAAGTTGGGATTTCCACTGCGCAGCATGTAAGGATTGCTGTTATCTATTTGTGGGCGTAACTGCACTATGTTTGGTGCAAAATTATGCAGTCTGTAAGCGGCACTCCATGACTTTGTTATATCTGTATGCACAAAAGATATTGCTACTGTTGGAGAGATGAATGTTTTACGGTAGTTGTCCATTTCTTTTTCTTTCCGCTTAAGTGTACTTTCCTTCAGTCCGGCTGAAATGTCACAACTTGTTTTTTGAAAGGGAAAAAAGTGAAATGAAACTTCCTGTTTTTGTGTCAGGTTATTTATTTTATAACTATATGTATTGGCTTCGTCTGTTTGTGGATTTGTGGGGCTCAACATATTCCAGGCGAATTGGTGTTTCCATCCGTTTTCGTATTTAACGGAATAGTCAAAAGATATTTGGGTGTCATTTTCTGGATTCAGTATATATATTAATTGCGCATTGCCGTTCCACTCCGTATTGCGGAGTTTTGATGGAATAGTCAGATAAGTTTGTGTTGTCGAACTTTCTAATGTGTCTATCCGTAATGAATGATTTTTGCCTTTATTTATATCTACTGAACTTTCTAATGTATATCCGATTCTGTCGGTAATACTGTTGACATAACTGACATCTTCCTTCACATGAAAATTCTTGTTTAGATTATCGTAATGCATCAGGCTTTTCGATGTTTGAAGATTGTTTTCTTCATTATAGATGTAAAGCGATTGCCAATCTTTGTTGTTGTTATATGTTATAAGCTGGTTCCAACGGAATTCTCCCCATTTGTCATTTGAATTGGAGAAAGAAAATTCGGAATAGTGATTTTGTTTTCTGTCACTGTTGCTATTTTGTTCTTCATAAAGGCGCTGCTGATAATTGTTGCTAGGAAAATAATGTTGTTCGGATCGTGTATTTGTATTATCGCGATTATATCCGAAAGTGTAAAATGCTCTAAATGTACCGTATGTTCCATTTTCTGTGTCCCATGAGCGTTCCGTAGCCAGATCTGCATAAGTCGTTTCGTTGTAAGTACTACCAGGATCGGAAATGGAAAGAACATTTTTGATATTATTTGATTTTCGGTTGATATTATTGTGAAATACATTACTTGTGAGTAAAAATTTCTCGGAGAAAAAGTTAGTGGTGAGTCCGAGCCCTTTACGGAACTTTCCTCTGTCGTCCTTTGAGTCCATGTTGCTGCCTATACTAGCCAATAGGTGTGCCTTCCATGAGCTGATGAGTTTGCTTTTGGTTTCTATGTTGAGCACTCTGGTGAGATCCCCTCTGTACATTAGTTTTTTTGTTTTCGTATTTTCATATTCATCATAAGCCTTGATTTTTAATACATCTGTTGCAGAAAGATTCTTTAGTGCTGCCATTGGGTCACTTCCGAATATTAGTCTGCCGTCTATATAAGTTTTGGTTACTTGTTTTCCCATGATTTTGACGGAATGGTCGTCAGTCTCTGTTCCGGGAAGTTGCTCGACTATATTCATAGCGACATCCCCTTCTTGTACGTTGACTGCCTTCGGGTTGAATATTAGCGTGTCGCCATTTTGGGTCACAATGGGGATTCTGCCCTTGATGGTGACTTCCTCCAGTTGGATGGATTCATCCAAAATTTCTATGTAAAGATTAGAATTCTTTCCAGCTATTATATTTAATTCTTTTTCAACTTTCCGACACCCTATTGCAGTGATAATGAGTTTTGCTTTTCCTGTTTTTATGGGTTTGAAACGGAATACTCCATTTATGCTTGTTGTTTTCAGTGTGTCTTTTGCATAGATCAAAAAGATATTGGCACCGTCTAATGAACCATTAGATCCATTTTCTTGTTTGTGTATAATAAATCCCGATAGCTCATTTGTTTTATCTTGAGCATTTATCGGTAAAGTAATGTATAACAATAAAAAAATAGAAATAAATTTTTTCATATTGCTGTTTTATAAAAAGTTTAGTGATAGTGTGTGGTTTTATTTGTCTAAGGCTTGTGAACTTTCTTTTAGGAAGAAGTTCACCACCTTACGGCTTCCAATTCATTCTTGTTTTGTTTCATAACCCAGATAACTTGCTTGGAGAATTTTTTTGTCGGCCTTAGAAATGCCTATACTATATTCTCCATCAATATCAGTTATAATACCATTAGTACTACCCACTTCGATAACGCTCGCACCTATTAGTACCTCTTTTCCTCCTTCAGTATAAACAACCCCTGTGATTTTCTGACTGAAAAGGACCATTGGGGAGATCGGAGATTGAAGTTTTTTGTTTTTGAAAAACTCAGTACTTTTATTGTCTCTTCCCTTGATTATTGGAGAGGACGGGGCTTCTTGTGCAAAAGAACACATCATTATAGTAAATATGAATACAATGAATAAAATAATCTGCTTCATAATATAATTTTTTTTAATTGTTATACATTTTACTGTCACTAAACTTTTTATAAACATACACGTTGAATGGTAGAGGAAAGGCTAAATTACCCTGTCAATCATCGCTATCAAATAATCGCATTTTCCACGTTCAATATCATTACTAGCCAAAGAACGAGCTTGTATCAAATAGCGACGTGTACTTTTCAACTTATCATAGCAAATGGCTTCGATATCTGTACCGGAGTAAAAATTAACAGAAGTCATAGGTTCCATACCAGATTGTTTTTCTGTTGCAGATATAGAGGCAAAAGTTGTCAGCAATCCTAATGATTGTAACTTATGATTAGTTTGCTCATTGAGAGCAATGGAAGTTACTCTTGTTGATACAGCCTTGTCAATAGCCTTTAATGTCGGACACATTCCTTTTAAAGAACTGATATATACAGACAGTTGTGCAATCATTGGAGCACTTAAAGGTTTCCCATTTAAAGTTTCTTTGAATAATTGTTTCTCTATATCATTCAAATATGCTTCTTGGGTATAAGGTCTAGTTGATTTCTCTACACTCAATCCCATACGCATCAAACGAAACATCAAAGACATCATTGGGTACCCGTTATTGTAAATCCATGTTGACATATCAGGATTGACACCACCTAAACGCAAGAAATCCTTATTAGAGTCCAGCCAACTTAAATCATAGAAGGTACTGAATATCTTTTGTAAGACTTTCTTTTGCATATCTGCCGATACCGGTTGATATGAAGGAACATTGCTTTTTTCGTTGGCTTCATTGATATAAATACCTCCGATATAAGAAGATACAGGTGACAATGTTTTATTGATTAATTCAATAATCACAAAATCAGGAAATAGCTCCCGGTAATCATTGGGGATATTATCGTCGTGAAACCAGGCAGGACTATTTTTAACTACATATTTCACATGAGCGATTTGTGCATCTAAAGAGGCTATCGGATCATTACCTAAATCATAGTTTTGGCAACGCGGGTCTGTAGCATAAGCTGGTGAACGCTTTCCATAGAAATAGCGTGGATCTCCATCGTGTTCCATAGCCCATTTCTTCAACATGTCTGATTCATTTTCACTGGTGGCGGCATACAGATATTTGAGCGTAAATGCATCACATACACCCGGTTTGTCGACAATCAATACCACTCCTTTTTCTTTATCACCGGGCTGTGCCAGATAATTGTATAATACGTTGTCCATGACTGAAGCTGTGATACCATATTTTTGAGTAAATTCAGGAGAACGCAGTTCCTCAGGGGAGTATGCTGCAGAACCAGCCAAATTAGTTGCCAATCCCAAACTAAGACCAAATGCTTTTAGCATACGTGCTGTCAGATTCTCACAGATCACCTCATCGGCAATGTAATAAGTCCGGAAGCGCGGATCAATCTCTGCCATTTGGTATACTCCATTGCGACGTACGCTGACGGCAAGGTCGCGTGGTACTCCTATCTTGGTACTTAAAATTTCTCCAGTGCGTAAGTCTGTGACATTGTATGCGGTAACTTCCGAGTTGTTGTTATTCAGAAAAGCAATCGTATTTATCATTGGGTTATTAGCACGGAAAGTTGAATCTTTCTCATACGGTTTTATTATGATTGGTTTTCCTATTCCTAAGTCTTCAAATATTATATTCCATTCATCTGCACTTTTTTGGATGGCTTTTACCCAGCTATCTTGAATCAGAGTGTCGATGTAGAAGACAACAGGTTGTTGCGTCGTTATATTACGCCGTGTTACATAATATCCTTTCTTGAAACGTTTTTCATTACGATAGTCTGTGTATGATATATACCCTGTTCCTACACGTGGGTTGGCTTCGCGGGTATTCATCTTTTCTTTCGACAGTAGGGCTAATGTTGTTTGCACCGACATTGTTAATTCCGGTTGTTCTTTGGAGATGAATCCCATGATGCTGATGCTCAACTTTGCAGTACAGTTTTGGGTGATACTGATACAATTGTCGAATGCGTCTACAGAGTCTACAAAAGATGTTTTACTTTGAGGGGAAGCACTTACAATTGTGAGCATACCTCCATAACTGCGTCCGCTAAGATTGAGTACATCTTTATTGGAACAAGAGAAATAGGAAGTGGCATTAAATACAACAGCCGTTGAATCGCTGGTGTATCCTTCAATTGGAAATGCTTTGTAAATAGCATTACTACGAGATAATGCAAAAGCCGCTTCTTGATTATCGTCCTGTTCGTTGAGGCGAACATTGTATTTCGGATCTCGGAATAATATTAATGAATCGGTTTTATCAATAATCAGATATCTACTTTGAGCAGCTTTTGTGCCCGCCAGCGAAATGTCACTTGCAGTAGTGATGGCAGAGTTCACTAAAAAATCCCGTCCCATTAATTCAACTGGTAGTTCCAGATAAATCTTATCCTCGTACTGATGAACTGTGATTGTCCCTTTATTGACTGTATGCTTCTTCTTATCTTTGAAAAGCTTGTCGTAGACACTCTTTTTTTTCTTTTGAACACTGTCAGTCTGTTGTTCGGTTTTTGCTTTTCCTTTTTTCTTTTTGGAGCGGGCATTGGCTTCATTTGTTGATCCGATAATCAACAAAATTGCCATCAACCATAAAAATAGTATTTTCATCTTTTGTCCCTCCCTTATTTTAAGTTGATGTCGAGCATCTTTAATAATAATTCATAGTGAGCTTTCGTCTTCCCTGATGCACTGGCTGCCTTTTGTTTCATCAGTTGTTTGGCTTTAGCTATATATGCGTATACATCTGCCTGGGTAACTTTGGCTGTCATAGAAAAACGATTCAACGGTCTCCATTCAAAACCTGCTACAGGGTTGTGTATAACATCCTCTTTGATAGCATGTCCCTGGCAACAAGTATATCCGAACTGGCGGTGATTGATGTCAAGTGGTTTTTCTCCGGTCAATGCTTTCCCGGCTCCTTTAATTGTGAAACCGGCAGTTTGCATCATCATGTATATATATTGTTTCTGGAGATTCATTTGGGATTCTGTTAATGTACGTCCAGAAATGGTCGGTTTCCATACAAAATTGTATATCATGTTGAAAGCCTCGGCAGCAGTAAATGAATCTTTCTCTAATCCTTCGTATTGTGATACCTGAAAAGGTACAGGCAGTATATATCTCAACATGAAGTTTTGAATAGTTTGTTTAGGGGAACCGGAAACCGGAAATTTAGTTAATAAGTTTTTGTTGTCAAGCCAATCCAGATCATTATAAATTTCGAATAGGTAATTCAGGGCTTCTTTTTGTTGTGCCTTCGGAATTTGTGCAAAACGTGGCATTGTGTCCCCTTCTTTAACTTCGTTGACAAAATAGCCACCTACATTGCCTGCTACATGGGTAACATACATTGCAAGTTGTTCTACGATACCAATAAATAAATCTTCACGGTATTCGTATGTATCGTCACCTTCGGAAATCCAACTTTCCAAATTATTCATGATATACTTAAGGTTCTTGATGCCATATCGAGTTGCTTTCATAGAGTTGTCACCAATATCTTCCGTTTGTGAACGGGGATCAACAACTCCATATACTTGTTGTTTTCCATATCGGTACACTGGATTTTCTTTAATGGCATCACTGATCCATTTGCCTGTTATAATTGCTTCTTCCTCTGCAGAATTAACATTGAATACCGGAGTATACGTCCATTTTATGAGGTATTTGTCGTATTCACCAAAGCGGGGTGGAGTCAATTTAACGCCACGTTCTTTATCGCCAGGTTGTGCTACATAGTTGAAGCGGGCATAATCCATAATGGAAGGAGTAGTGCCATACTTCTGCGTGAATTCCGGTGAACGTAAAGAATCTACCGGGAAAGTGGAAGAAGCTCCCATATTATGCATAAACCCTAAACAGTGACCGATTTCGTGTGAAAGTACATAGCGTAATGCGTCTCCAACCATTTCATCCGGAATATTGACAGTGCGTACATCCTTATCGGCTTGTGCTGTTTGCACGAACAACCAGTTACTGATAAGCTTGATAACATTATGATATAAATATACGGAGGCATTCAAGATTTCTCCGCTTCGTGGGTCTACCCATGATGGTCCCATAGCATTCTCAATGCTTGATGGAGCATAGCGAACACATGAATATTTGATATTGTCCGGATCGAATTCCGGATCATCAGTCGGGAAATCTTTGGCTGCTACAACATCTTTGAATCCAATCTGCTCGAATAATTCATTCCATTGGGTGACTCCTTCCCGCAGATATGGTTTCCATTTTTCCGGGAAAGTGTTATCGATGTAGAAAACAATCTGTTTAGTGGGTTTCACTTTCTCACCACGTAGGTAGGCAGCAGTGTCAGACGGTTGTATATCCCATCGATTGGCATAGTAAACAGGTGCGGTCGTTTTAGCTCCTTCGCCTAGTTGTTCGCGTCCGGTAAAGAATACACCGATACGGTAATCTGCCATACGTGGACGGTAAGGCTTTTCTTTCAACAGCATGATAGAACGTGTCATTTCTGCGGTGAATGGACGGTCTTTTATGAGTGACGCCCCTTGTGAATTGCTGACAGAGAATGTATATGACAGACAGCTTTTAATAGAAACATTATCTTTGAAAGCCTTGATTTGTGAAATGTAAGAGCAGTCGGATTGATAATTCTCTGTACGATTGTACATTCCATAGATTGAATTACGATCGAATGGACTCATTTTTTTGTTGTCGCTTAAGAAAACTCCGGTCATATCGAATACGATAGCAGTTGAGTCATTATTATATGCCTGAATTTTCTGGTTACTAATAATCGCTCCTAGTGTACTTTTGCGTAAAGCTTCATCAATTTGTGTGCTACCAGTAATATAATCAGTATTTACCTGACGTAACTGTACATGTGTTTTATTTCGTGTAAACATGACATGGAGTAGATCGGTTGGTTTGGAACCGACCACGGCATTACCATTATCAGAGATGCTGGTAACAGTGGAGCCAATAAGCATATCTTTATTGATTAAATCCACAGGAAGTTCAAAATATACTTTTCCATCCAGCAGATGGAGAGTAATCAGCCCCTTAGCTGTTTCATGCTTCTTCTTAAATAGTTTATCATATTCACTTTCCTTTTTTGCAGGAGTTGTTTGTTCCGTTTTTGCCTTCTTTTTTTTCCAGAAGAATGGAAATTTACGCTGTGCGTCAATGGCGGTAGACGAAGCTACCACCATTGCTGCAAGTAAGAGGATTTTTTTTCTCATATCAGTTCTTTAATGTATTTTTATGAAATTAGATTAATATCCTGTTGTCGTTACATCTAGAATTTTGCCAAAACCATCATAGGTTTTGGCTTTGGAAGGGTCGAGTGTGCCACTAGCAACTTGTGTAATTGGGATAATGTGTACCTTTCCTTCATATTCGCTTGATTGTGTAGTAACAATGATAGCTTTATTATTCCATTCGGTTTGAGGGACAGTAGGATTATCTCCGACAATTAAATTACAATTGTAATTATATAGTCCTTGTTGATACATTTTGGCTTTCGTAATAATTTCTCCGGATTGTGGAGTATATTTAGCTGTTGTCGAAACAGTGGCAGTACTACCAGCCCCGTAATTTATGGTGTAGATACCATCAGTAGTAGTTACATATAATAATAGATTTCTGTTTGAAAAGAATATAGATATTGCTTTATCTAGCAGTGCGGTTCCTTCCGATGGAATCGTATATTTATTTCTGGCAGATGCAGGTTGACTGGGTGAAGTGACTATCCAGTTATCTCCATCATAATGGCCTTCTTCTCCAATGTATCTACTAAAAGTGTAAATAGAATATGTTCCGTTCGTATCATCTTTCATGAGAAATACGATTTGGCTCATATCTTCAAATACAACAGCTGAAATTGCTGTTTGATTGGGTAATTTGTTCGGATCAAAATTATTATTAGCATCAAAGCTTTTCACTTGCATAAATTGTCCGGAGCCATTACAAGTAATAAATGAAGCACGTTCTTTATCATAAAATGTTAGATGTTGCTGGTCGGCTCCAGATAAAGAATTAGATACATGTCCAGTATTGGGACTATATGCTATTACGTTATTGTTTACTTTATATGAACTTAATGCCCCAGCAGGACCACTAAATCTGTTTACTGTTGATGAAGCTAGAGTATACAAATTGTTGGAAGTATTAATATAAAAATTGCTGTGGCTTTGAAAAGCCGATAATACTTGCAATCCGTTGGGTTTGTCAATGATGAGAGACTGATCCTCGAATTGACCATTTTGTGTATAATCAAGACAATTAAAACGCGCTAATGTTGCATCACCTAAAATAGTCCAGACCTGATTTGTTTGAATAGATGAACCATATCCCATCACTTCATAAACAAGTGTTTGCATTAGACCATTAAAAGGCTGTCCATTAAGCGATGTTAATATCTTTCGAAAGATTTGTTCGTCCTTATTATAATTCACGGTAAATGCTTGATTGTTTATAAGAGTTAGATCTGATGTTGTACCATTTTGTGTGTCACTGATTAATAATCCATCAAGAAAAGTGCTTTGTACATATATTTTCCAATATTTAGTATATTGCAGATTATCATGAACAGTATCTGTTATAGTTAATAATAGAGTGTATGGTGAGGTAGATACCGGACGTTCTACGATATAGTTTAATTGAGGATCTGTACTGATAATTTCATATTCAAAATTATAGGAAGAGGAGGAAGTGACAGGAGTTTCTGTTAGAGCCCATTCATAAGTTAATGCATCTGTATTGGTACCTTCGGCAATTTGAATGTCAGGTATCAATGTTAATTCTTCCATGCTTCCTACATAAAGTTCACTCTGTTTTTCTGTAAAAGTAATATTGCCTATATTGTTAGTTGCTAATGTACTACTATCGTCATAGCAAGAATATAAACTGAGTAGACATAGCAATAGAGGACTAATAAATATATATTTTTTCATACTTCTTTATTTTATGTTAATATTTACGAGCTTCAATTGGTTGACCCAATAAGGTACCTGCATCATGTAATAGTGGTGTGTCATGTGTGCTATTATATTCTTCTATGTATTTTCCTAGTTGAGTTGCAAAACTAGAATAGCTTTGTTCAACATTTAATAGAATATAGTGAGGTAGATACTTATAATTGGCCTGCGTGAAATATCTTTTATATGCAGCCGGATATTCGGGATGTGCATCCGGATTATCCCAATCATTCCAGTTGAAAGCAGCTATTATGGTTTTAAGCGCATTAGGACTGTAATAGCTAATACTAGAAGACGAAAAAGATAATGGGCTTTGTATTAACATATTATATGTTATTCTAGTATATGTGTTAGGAGGAGTGGGTATTGAATTACTCCATGACAAAGCTGCATTTAAATATAGTGAGGGACCTTTTTCTAATTCGTCAGAAGATTGAATAGATATTCGTAGTTCATACGTCTTATCTCCAGTTACATTATATAATTTAATCCTTATATATTCTTCGTTGTGATTGGCGGGGATTATTCCTTCCATTAGCTCATAGGATCCTTCTGTTGCTGTACTCTTTTCTGTATCTATTGTATAGTTGACAGTTCTGTCTTTATCACTAGTATTACCAATTAGTATTACAGGTATATCATATATCACATATTCATCCAAAGGATTGGAGACGAATGAATAACTTTGATATACTATTCCATCGCCACCATATCCATCACTGTTTTTATTGCTGAAACGCACTGCATCGTTTTCGCTATTATAATAGGGAATGGCTTCGTTCTCACAACTGAGAAAGATGCCAATTACTATCATTCCAATTATATAATTTATTTTTTTCATCATATTCTGTAGTTTATAAGTTATTGAACTCGTCCGGATTGGATTTCAAATTCTGGATAAGGAAGTACATATTGTGCATCCTCCATGTCTTCTGTATAGTTAGGAATGGTTTTAGTTCCAGTTCTTTTATAATAGTAAAACATAACTCCTTCTGACAGAAATTCCTTATGATATTCTTTTTGAATTTCTACTAAAATTTGTTCGGCATCTAAATCCTCCAAAGGTGTGTATAATCCTCTTTTTTCACGCACAGTGTTCAAACAGTTAAGAGCGAGTGGCAGATTGGGATTATTTTGTTTGACATAACATTCTGCCGCGATATAGTAGATTTCAGGAATACGAATCATGGATATTTTGTTCTTGTAATCATTAGCAAGATCAGATTGATAAACTTTCAATGGTGTATATCCTGTGTTTTGGGCGTTAGTGTTTGGCTCCATTAATGTTGTTAAGCGTATATCCGTTGCAGAATTTTCGTATAAACTCATAGCATCTGTTGTGAGTAAATACATAGGTGTATTTTCACTGTCGAGATAATATGGTTTGATATAATTAACAATTCGTGAAGCAACGTCAGACACATTTAATCCAAAAATATTCTCACGACTCATAGAAGTACAAGATTTGTTGACAGTTTCTGGAGTCAGGAAATTGCAATAAGTATACATTTCATTGATTGCAATATTATTTTCTAATGCTGTGATGATTTCATTAGCTGCTGATAACGCATTGACGATATCTTCATTTTTTCCTCTCCATAAATATACTCGTGCCTGTAATGCCTTTACAGCATAGTAGTTCATACGGAGAGTACGCTCATTAAAAAAGCCTTCTTCGTTATATTCTTGGTAGAAAGAAGCAGCTTTGGTTTTAGTAATAGGATCGTAGTCTTTCAGTAAAGCAGCTGCTTCATTTAAATCGTTTAGTAGTAATTTGATTGTTTCTGCACCACTATATTGGGGAGCTGGGTCCTTGGAAACTTCGGTAGCATAAGGTATGGTTCGTTTCTCATCAAGCTCTGTATCTCGTTGACTCCAGTTACCATAACCATAAAGTCGTAATAGATCAAAATGTATATAAGCTCGAATGGCTAATAATTCTCCTTTAATAATATGGTAGTTGAGGTCGTCAAGTATTTCTTTCTTTTCTTCTATATTGGCTAGTTCGTCATTAACATTGACTATCACATTATACGCTTTCTCCCAGATCTCTTCAACTGTCGGAGTTGTGTAAGTATTTGTATAATTGAAAGATTGTAGCCAATACGCTAAACCTATATTTGTTGAATTTACATAAGGATTGAATTGGTGTGCCATAATTTCTGTTGCAAACCAAGAGAGGTTTGTACCATAGAGTGCATCATCAGTCATTCCGATATAACAACCTATTAGAGATTGTTGAAAGCCGGTAACAGAACTAAAATGATCATCTTTGCGTATTTCTGATGGTGCGGTTACATCAAACCAGTCACTACAAGAGCTAGCGATAAGGCTTGTCATATAAATGAGGATAATATATATATACTTTTTCATATTGAATAATTTAGAATGTTGCAGTTAATGAGAATGACATTGTTCGTGCAAATGGATAGTTTAATCCTCGTTCTACTTTTATTGATGAAAATGTTGTGATGTCGTTCATATTGAATGCTAGCCGTAGACGTTGCATATATAATTTTTGGTAGATAGAACGTGGAAATTCATAATAAGCACTAATGGCCGAGATAGATAACTCACGGCGGTCTTGTACAAAACGAGTTGTTGCACGAGTTGTTGTTGCAGAATCAAACTTCTTATATTGTGTTTGTTGACCGTATGTAGTCCATCGCCCTTCCAATAGACGTCTGTCTACATTATAGTCAATATCTGCGTTTTCTACTCGGTCTACTAATGTGGAATTATAAAATTGACAACCTGCTAAGTAGCTGAGTGTTGCGCTAATTCCGATTCCTTTATATTCAGCTGTAAATCCTCCTGTGCCGCGGTATTTAGGACTGGAATCACCGGCTGGAACCATATCATTTGAAGAGTAAACATAAGTATAGCTTCCATCTTTTTTAATATATACTTCTTGTCCTGTTTGAGGATCAATTCCAGCAGAGGGCACTGCCCATATTGTATTCATTGACATTCCGTCTTGATACATCAATACAGGGGCAGACTGATTTGCTTCTTCTGCCATTTTCTGCATTTTTTCATTATATGCGCGCATGCTGTCGGATAAACGAATAATTTTGTTTTTGTTATAAACAAAAGTACCATATAGATTGACGAAACCTTCTGGTCCTTGCCATATAGTATAATTTGCATTGAGTTCAATACCCGAGTTACGTACTAGTCCTAGATTGTCTTTTATACTGCTGAACCCAGTGGAAGTAGGGATGCTTACATCGGTTAGCATATTTTTTGTATCAGCAGAATAGTAATCAAATTTTAGTGTAAGCCCGGCAACTCTTATATCTGCGCCCACATTATAATCTTTTTTTTGTTCCCATTTTAATTTTGAGTTAGGAAGGTTATTCAAGTAGGCTCCTGTCATAGGATTTGTTGTTCCTCCATAGGTGATTCCTGAATAATATTGATAAGTAGCTATGGCTGCACTAGTATTGAAATTTTGGTTTCCTGTCAATCCGACAGAGGCACGTAATTTCAGTTGTTTGATCCAAGATATATCTTTCATAAATACTTCGTTGTGTAAATTCCAGCCTAACCCGAATGACCAGCTATTAGCCCATCGGTTATCCGAACCATATAAGGAAGAGGCACTCTCACGTATGGTTGCATCTGCTAAGTATCTGTTGTCATAATCGTAAGATGCAGCTAATAAAAAGCTTGCTTCACGATTAATAGATGAGCTTCCTTTAGGGGTTGTTCCAGCCAAATATTGTTTGGCAAATGTTATGTCTGCATTACTGGAGTTTGAAAAACCTTCGGCCGTATGTTGGTAAGCTGAATATTGATCCTCTGATAAAAAGAAACCAGCATTGGCAAAGATTGTATGTTTCTTGATCATTTTGTTATAATTTATATTGAAGTCTCCAGACAGCGAACTCGATTTCCCATTTTCCATTATATACTGCCCACGGCGTATTATTTCATCCTGTGAGGTGTAAGTAGCAAACATGGAATGTTGGGCTGGATAGAAATCATCCGAATTATTTCGTTTTTGTGAAACTCCCAAACGTATAGTTGCTTTCCAATCAGGGTGAAATAACCATTCTGTATAAAAGTTGTTGGTGAATTCTAGGTAACTACTGGTGAAACTGGTACCGATAGTGGCATCATATAATGGATTTGCCACTTTTAAATCATCATTGTACTCTGCCCAACGTAGTACTTTCCCATTTTCATCAGTTGCTTGCCAATAAGGATTCATTTTACTATAATCGCTGAATGAACCATATGGAGAGTCATTACTGTTATTAGATATTATTGAGAATATATTTCTAAATATAATATTGTTACGACGATAAGAAATATTGGCATTACCTGAAATATTGCGTCGGTCGGATCCCTTCATGACTCCAGTTATCTGATTGTATGTGAAATCAAGTACGGCGCGTAAACTTTGTGAATCTCCGACTTCGATATTTAGGTTATGCTTATGTCCAATTCCTGTATGGAGTGGCTTGGCTAACCAATATGTATCTAATCCTTGTAAGGCCATTTGTTTACGTGTATTGTATAACTGATTAAGTTCGATCTGAGTATCTAAATTTGCATTTCTATATACTCCATCTAAACGTTCTGCTTCAAGTTTTTCCAGTGCATTACATAAATCATAGCTTGTTAAATCAGGCATTTCAAACGAAAGACTTCCATTATAAGTGATACGTTGTTCATTTCCTGCCAACCGTTTGGTTTCAATTACAATAACGCCATTGGCAGCTTTTGATCCATATAATGCTTTAGCAGAGGCATCTTTTAAGATTGTGATACTTTCAATGCGATTCATATCCATATCCATCACAGTTTCGGCAGTTGTTTCAAAACCATCAAGAATGAATAAGGGTTGATTAGGTTGATTTTGATAGTTGCTTTTTAATGAACTTGTCTCTGTTGTTGGAAAGCTGGAAGTACCACGCATGGACATTGTTGGAGTTGTATTAGGATCGGAACCCATGCTGAAATTATCTGCGATGTATAACGTAGGGTCTAAGTTCTTCAAACTTTGAAAAACATTCTGATTTCCGACACGCATCAGATCTTTGCTTGAAATAGTAGTTGCTGCCCCAGTAAAACTTTCCGCTTTACGAGTATAAATACCAGTAACGATAACTTCATCTAATTTAGTATCACTCTTTAGAGTAATATTTTTCCGTACATCATTCCGACCACTATTAATCATCACTTGTTGAGTAGACATTCCGATATATGAAAAGGTGATAGTACATGTTGTATTAGTGGGAATCTCTATACTGTATTTACCATTATTGTCAGTTATAGCAAATCGTTGAAGATCACTAATTACAACATTAACACCGGGTAAGGGGTATCCTTCTTCGTCTGATACAATACCGGTTGCGGAGCGTTTATCTCTTTGTTGTTCTGCTTTAGAGATGGTAACAATATCTCTTTCCATGCTATAGGTGAGTCCTGTGCCATTAAGAACAGTGCGTAGTACGCTATCCACAGTTTCATCTTTTACATGGATGGTGATGGGTTTCAGTGACTTTGTCTGCTCTGTGTTGTAGACAAAGCTTAATCCGGTTTGTTGTCTTAAAGCATCGAAAAATTCTTTGACAGTGACAGATTCCAGATTTAAAGTTACTTTTTTGCCACTTTTAGGAATGGCAAACATCATTGTGGGTAATAGTAATAATACTATTACTAGAGAAAGTATTCGGACTCTTTCTCTACTTTTTGTCTTTCTCATTCTTTCTTCTTGTTTAATTAGTAATTAATTGTCTGTGATTAAAATCTCTCTTCCTTTTATCTTTATTTGTAAATTCGTAGTACGTGCTATTGCTTTTAATATGGGGCTGATTGTGGCATATCGGTCCATGTTTCCTGTAAATCGAAGTTGTTTAAGTTCGGAAGTGCCAAAGGAAATGTCTACATTATACCAATGTTCTAAGATCTCAACAATATTCTCCAAAGTGCGATTCTCAAAGATGAGTCGTCCTTCATTCCATGCTATATAGGGAGTTAGATCTACATTATGTATTGATATATTGTTGTTCTTTTGCTCAATATGGGCTAATTGTCCAGGTTTAATGAATTGTTCTTGGCTGCTTTTTGTGGGTATAATACTAATGCTTCCTTTTACTAATGCAACTTCTGTACGTTCGGGGCTAAAAGTGTTAACGTTAAATTCTGTGCCATACTGTCTTATTGTTCCATGGTCGGTGATAACATAGAAAGGACGAGTATCTTGGGCAACTTTAAAATAGGCTTCTCCTTTAAGATAAACCATACGTTTCGTCTGACTGAATTTTACTGGATATCGTAATTCTGTATTATAGTTAAGATGTACGGTTGTTCCATCTTCAAAGGTTACTCTGAACTCATTACCTTGTTCTGTGGTTAACGTATTATTTTCTATAACTTCGCTCCGTTGTTTCAGAATACTATCTATATTTGTATTAGGTGTTGTCGGATAGATAAGAGCACCATTCTGCGCTATAGCAGTTGTGGAATGATTAACTTTAACTGGTGTTGGATATGTTGGGGTAAGTGATTGCTTGTTGTTGCCAGCTAAAATCAATGTAGCTTTAGGAATTCCTGGCTGAATTGCATCACCCAAAGTTAGATTGTCTGATACTTGTATTTCGGAAGAAGTGTAAAAATACCATCCCCCTGCTGCTATTATTATAGGTAATATAAAGATAGCTGCATATTTCAGAAAAATTGATGTGATTGATGCTTGGCAATATTTTTTCTTAAAGTGTTTCCATGCCTGATGTGAATTTATTTGTGTATATGCTTCGTAGCGTTTACGAAAAGACATGTTTGTGCATAAACGGTTGAAAAACTCTTCATGTTGTGGAGAGCTTTTGATCCAATTGTCAAGCTGTTCCTTTTCGGGATCAGTAAGATCACCGAGTAGATATTTGGCTATTAATTTTTCTGCATCTACCTTTATCTTCATATATCTGTTGTCTTATCATTTGTTAATAAGACAACATGAAGATTAAAAAGAGGTACAAACTTTCTAAAAAAGATTATTTTGATTATGAAAAAAACTTGGAACTATACAAAATGTCACATAAAGGAAGCAAGAAGTAGCATGTACCCATCTGTTCTTTGATAGATTGTATAGCCCTTTTCTTTTGTGTCTTTACAGTTTCGATCGAAATTCCTAGTGCGGTAGCTATTTCTTCATTTTTTTTCCCATCCATGTGCAATAGGAATATTTCCCGGCAACGTGTTGGTAAATTATCGATAGCGCGAAAAAGTAACCGGTATATTTCTTCTTCATTGGTATCTTCTTCTTCTGTGATTTCTCGATAAGTGCTTGCCAAACGTTCAAGATAAAGAGATTCTACATTTTGATGTTTTAGATAATTGAGAGAAGCATTCCGTATAGAGTTATAGAGATAAGTCCGGAAAGAAGGTAATGATAAGAATCTCATTTTCTTTTCCCACATAGTTGCGAAAAGATCCTGTACAATATCTTCTGCTGCTTGTTGGGAAGAGAGAAAATTAATAGCATACAACACCAATGCCTTATAATATTCATTATAAAGTTGATGATAAGCAGTTGGGTGTTGCTCATTTATACCTTTTATAAAGGAACTTTTCTCTTCGTTCATAGTGAAATATTATGTTGATTCTCTGTTTATGCAGCAAAAGTATAAAATATCTAGGATAAAAGAAGTCTTTCAAACTCTATACTGTTTGTGAATGCATCTTTTTTTCTTAGTTCGTACAAAATAATAATATTGTAGTTATAGAAAAATAGTCCTTTGCCATTTTGCAAAGTGTAATTCTTGGTATCTGCTTGATTTAGGTTGTAACTTCGTTTTTTATTTGGGATAGTATAATTGCTAAAAACGTTACTCTGTTCTGAAACTTTAGAGAATCAATGCATTATAGTCTCTCTAAAAATCTTTATATTTGCAGACCGTTTGAAAAATTATAGTGAATAATAACAATACAATAACTTAAAAACAACCAAAATCAGATGAAGCAGGATATGATTGTTATCCTTGACTTGGGTAGTCATGAGAATACGGTATTGGCTCGCGCCATCCGTGCATTAGGAGTTTATAGTGAGATTTACCCTCACGATATCACAGTAGAAGAACTGAAAGCATTGCCCAATGTAAAGGGTATTATTATCAATGGTGGCCCGAATAATGTAATCGATGGCGTTGCTATTGATATAAATCCGGCTATCTATACTTTGGGAATTCCTGTCATGGCTGCAGGGCATGATAAAGCAACTTGTGAAGTGAAGTTGGCAGAATTTACAGATGATATCGAGGCTATAAAGGCTGCAGTAAAGTCTTTTGTTTTCGATACTTGTAAAGCTGAAGCTAACTGGAACATGAAGAACTTTGTCAATGACCAGATAGAATTGATTAAGCGTCAGGTGGGCGATAAGAAAGTATTGTTGGCCCTGTCGGGTGGAGTTGATAGCTCTGTGGTAGCTGCTTTACTTCTGAAAGCTATTGGTAACAATCTGGTATGCGTACATGTTAATCATGGTTTGATGCGTAAGGGAGAGTCTGAAGATGTGGTTGAGGTATTCAGCAACCAGTTGAAGGCAAATCTTGTGTATGTAGATGTAACCGATCGTTTCCTGAATAAGTTGGCTGGTGTAGAAGATCCGGAGCAGAAACGTAAAATTATTGGTGGCGAGTTTATTCGTGTGTTCGAAGAAGAAGCGCGTAAGCTGAACGGTATTGATTTCTTAGGTCAAGGTACTATTTATCCGGATATTGTGGAAAGCGGAACGAAAACTGCTAAAATGGTGAAATCTCACCATAATGTAGGTGGTTTGCCCGAAGATTTAAAATTCCAACTTGTAGAACCATTGCGCCAATTATTTAAAGATGAAGTTCGTGCTTGTGGCTTGGAGTTAGGTTTACCTTATGAAATGGTTTACCGTCAACCGTTCCCTGGACCTGGTTTGGGTGTACGTTGTTTAGGTGCTATTACACGTGATCGTTTGGAGGCAGTGCGTGAATCCGATGCCATTCTGCGTGAGGAGTTCCAACTTGCCGGACTGGATAAAAAAGTATGGCAATACTTTACAGTAGTGCCTGATTTTAAATCCGTGGGTGTACGTGACAATGCTCGTTCTTTTGATTGGCCGGTTATTATTCGCGCTGTCAATACGGTAGATGCTATGACGGCCACTATTGAGCCGATTGATTGGCCTATCCTGATGAAGATAACAGACCGTATTCTGAAAGAAGTGAAGAATGTAAATCGCGTTTGTTATGATATGTCGCCGAAACCTAATGCGACTATAGAATGGGAATAGAAAAACTTTTTAAATGATATTTCGATAGCCTCAATTCTTTGTAAATTGAGGCTATTTTTATTGTTCAACGTTGGCTTCTGGTAGAAATGTAATTGAAGATTTCACAATGATTTCGCGAAGAGATAAAAAGAAAAAGGCACCCAGAAGTGGAAGCCTCCCAAATGCCTTATTCTTATCAAGTAGCGGGACCCGGGATTG